>Ga0207707_10000004_pt1 | contig 391281 bp, 328 predicted proteins | sample KBSC83BmetaG_FD_184336 | JGI IMG/M metagenome (GOLD analysis project Ga0207707, IMG submission 184336) | Corn rhizosphere microbial communities from Kellogg Biological Station, Michigan, USA - KBS C8-3B metaG (SPAdes) (version 2) | ecosystem: Host-associated > Plants > Roots > Rhizosphere ... | reverse complement strand
GGTGTTAGGCCGTGCGAAGGTGCTTCTTTGAGCTGTTCCGTCATTGGGCTGATTATGTCCGATAAAATTCAGTTTGTCGTGTGCCTCAGCGGGCAACTTCTTTCACGTCACGACAAACTAAAGGAAGGTCTGATTAAGTACGATAGGCGGTTAGCCTGTCGTGGTTGCCTCACGATTGTGTCCCAAGATCGCCGACAGGCTAACAGCCTGTCGTACTTAATCAGAGCTTCCTAAAGTTTATCGGACACTTTGTTTGTAGTCGTTCCACAGCTTAGTCACCTTCATACGATATTCGACCAATTCTCGACTCACTCTGAAATGGCTGGCGATTTCGCGGGAGTTCTTTCCCCGCCTTAGAAGGCTTTTCAACGAGCCGAATGGTACTAGACTGGCCGCTCCAACGCCGTATGCCTCTTCTTCATCGCCCTTTTTATAGTCTCGGGCCATTACTCTGCCACCTGAGTCTTTTGTAACCACAGATAACCGGTTGGGTTGATGTCCAAGAAAGACGTGACAAATTTCTTCCATCAGCGTTGCGTTAGTGCGTGCTCTGCCATGCTTCGGATTCAGGATAACGAGTTTGGCCCCATTAGGTAAGGTACAAGCGCCACCGGACCATGCGTCAACCGCAGCTCCGAGTAAATGTTCTCGAGCGCTATCGCTGAGACCTTCGATCTGATCAAAACTGACCACAATTAGATTAGCGAATTTTGCCAGGTCAAAAGGGTTGAGTGGCTGGTGGCGCGCGAGAAGAGCAAAGTCACGCAAGCCGAGAGCTCTGATTTCAAATTTTCGCCACTTCTCTCCGGGAGGTAAATCGCTGGCCAACACAGATTGAGTATAACTAATGTGAGGTAGAAACTAGCGCTTCTTCTTCACCACTTTTGTTGCGTCGTTTCGACTGAACTGGTTGTAAGCGACGCGGAAAAGCTCCGACAAAGCCGCGGCGGTTTCCGGAGTGAGATTGCGGTCGGCCCTGAGATGGGCCTCGACAATTTCAGGTGTTGGTTCCTGTGGATAATAGACTACGGCTTTGGCTGATTCTGCGTGCGACTGACGACCGCTGAGTATTCTTTCCATCGGCACGTTAAGCCAGGTTGTGAGACGCGCGATGTTGTCAGCATCAGGTTTGCCCGTACCGTTCTCAATCCGCGACAGAGTAGATGCCGAGACCGCCGTTTCAACGGCTACATCACGCAGACTCAGGCCAAGTTCAACGCGGCGCCGACGAATTGCACGTCCTAGCTCTTCCGTATTAACAAGCGCCTTTGGCGGTCTGTTCATCGTTCCACCTCCACGAAGAAAACTTACCACAGTAAAGGTTTTAGGCGCAAGACTTTGTCCTACACTTGAAACACCCTTGGAGTGCGACGGCCTGCCGTCGCTTTGTTACAGTGTGCCTTGTCGGAGCTTCGCTGTTACAAAGCGGCGGCAGGCCGCCGCGCTCCAAAGTTTAGCGCTGAGCTTTTGACTGTCTGCTGCTCATGGCCAGGTCACGGGCTTTCGGCACCACCTCCACTGCCTTCGCGACCTGTGGATCATCCTGCGTGATAAAAACTCGATCCCCAGTGACTCTGCCATAAGCTGCCGTGACGATGTTGAATCGAAGCTGTACGGCTGCAAAGTCTCGGTTCTTGTCGACCATCGGCGCTGTTACTTTGAAGGCCGGATCACTCAACACAAACTCTCGAAATGCTTTGAAGAGTGCGTCCGAGACAACGAATTCATCGCTCTGGAGTTCATGACTTAAGTTCGGAGCAGTTATCCGACTGTTTTCAAACCCTCGGATTCGTCCATTGACTAAGTCACGAGCAAACACGAACGCCGGGCTCAGTAAACGACGCTGGGCCAGTGATACTGTTTTTGCTTCAACGCTTTCGTCAGGGGCGATTCCGCCGCCCCCATAAACGGCACGGCCGGTGTCTGTCTTCGTCTGTTCACCTGATTGTTTTTGCGGTTGTTTGGGATCTTTTCCAGTCAAACCACCATGCGTGTAGTAGTCGTAGAACCCCCCGTTTGAATAGTCGCGCTGAATCAAACGGCCAGATGGCGTGTAATACTTGGCGGACGTTAATGTGAGTCCGGCGCCGTATTCGAGCGGAATAATGCTTTGAACCAAGCCCTTGCCAAAACTAGTTTGCCCAACGATGAGTGCGCGATCATGATCTTGCATCGCGCCCGCCACGATTTCCGAAGCAGAGGCCGTGTTTTCGTTTACCAGAATCACGAGCGGTGTTAGATCCGGAGAGCTGTTCCGCGATTCGTATGAATTATCCCGAAATCCGTTTCGTCCTTTTTGCGTCAGAATCAACTGTCCGTTCCGCAAAAACACCTCGGCGACGTGAATAGCCTGATCGAGAAAACCGCCCGGATTGTTTCGTAGATCGAGCACGAGGGAATTCATTCCCTTTGCGTGGAGACGTTCGATAGCGTCCAGCAACTCATCAGTTGTGGTGTAGTTGAAACCCCGCGTCATGTCGATATAACCAACACCAGGCTTCAACATATACGCATCGGGGATGGAAGGCTGCGGAACCGCATCACGGACAATGTCCACCTTTTCAATCTTTTTGTCTGCTGCTCGTTCGAGAGTCAATCTAACGGTTGATCCCCTCGGACCTCGGATCTTGTCACGGACCTCGATCGACTGCTTGCCGCGCATCGGCGCGCCATCTACTTCAACGATCCGGTCGCCAAATCTCAATCCCGCCCGTTCAGCGGGTGATTTCTCGAAGGTGGAGGTAATGTAAGTGTCCGCATCATCTCCATAGACATAGCTTTGAATCGAGGCACCAATACCAAAGTACTCGGAACGCTGATCAGTTTTCAGTTCGTCAAATTCCTCGCGGTCATAATAGTTCGAATGGGGATCCAGCGAGCGCAACATGCCAATGATCGACGATTTGAATACATTGTTGTAATCGAGTTTTCTCCCATCGATGTACTGTTCCTCAATTACCTTCAACGCTTCGTTAAAATCGCGCTCGACTGCAGCCGTTCCATTGCTGGCTGCCGCCCGTGTTCTGCGATTTGGATTTGAACCCCACAACGTCGAATTAGTTGGCGTTTGCGCCCTTTGTTGTGCGAACACAAATCCCGGAATAGCCAGAATGGATATCAACAAAAACAGACTTAGATATGTAGAAATTCTTTTCACCACAGTCCCCTGAAACTTCCCACAGATTCGTGACACTCAACGCGGTTCGTATCGAGCATCCAAGCCGCAATATAACGGATGCGACAATGGTGGGCAAGGTTGTTATATTTAAGCTTTAAGATTGTAGATTTAACAACTTGACCTCCTTTCTAGCGCCCCCTAGAATGAACTTACCCCCATAAATAATCGTAAGACATGGCTGATAGTATTTCGTGTACCAAAGGAGTCTTTACGAAAATGAGTAGCCCTTTTCAGCGAGAAGAAAATAACCCGCCCGAACGTGTGGACGATCTGATGCTCCGCGACGACGAAAGTCATGAGGAAAACACGCGCACTGCATCTTCAGTCCGCGATATCGCATCCCGCATTCCAGAATCACTGAGCGCAATCGGGCGTGATATTAGTCGCACAATTGAAAAAGCTATTTCGGCCAAGGACGATTATGTTGTCGCAGTAAAGATTTCACCCGAGGCACAAGACAAACTGGAGCAACTAGTCCAGGCTGGAGTATTTCGGAGCCGCGCTGAAGCTGCCGGATTCCTGATTGACGAAGGCATCAAAACGCAGGCACCCCTGTTTGAACGAGTACGGACAAAACTCGGTGAAATTGAGCGATTGCGATCGGAGTTGCGTAGCTTGATTGCCAATAAACCAACATAGAGCTTCGTGCCTGGATCTTTGTACTTTGTTCTGCGCGTGCATCGCGTCTAAACAAAGCACAAACTCCGAAGTAAAAATTATTCCCCTTCGAAGTGCTTTACCTTCAGGTCCTCCCGAAGGTAAAGCACACGTTTTATTACAACCAGAGAACATCTGTGGCTGAACAATTTCAAATACCACCAACTCCAATTGAACAATTTTCTCTCACCAACGGTTTGCGTGTTGTCCTCAGTCAGGACCGCTCTGTCCCGGTGGTCTCCGTCGCAGTCTATTACGATGTAGGCTCGCGAAATGAAAAGACAGGTCGCACGGGTTTCGCGCACCTCTTCGAACATATGATGTTTCAAGGTTCGGAAAATGTTCCCAAGGCAGCCCATTTTCAATACATCTTCAACGCCGGCGGAACAATGAATGGCACCACGTCGACCGAGCGAACAAACTATTTCGAAACGCTGCCGTCTAACTACTTGCCGCTGGCATTTTGGTTGGAAAGCGATCGGATGCGCTCACTCAAAGTCACGCAGGAGAATCTCGATAATCAGCGAAATGCAGTGCAAGAGGAAAAAAGACTCCGTTACGACAATCAGCCTTACGTTAATGCGTTCCTTTTGATGAACGAGCTGATCTTTACAAATCCAGCCAACGCTCATTCAACAATCGGATCCATGGAGGATCTCGACGCTGCCACGATTGCCGATGTGCGCGAGTTCTTCCGTGTCTATTACGCGCCGAACAATGCTGTCTTGTCGGTTGTGGGAGACTTCGACATCAAAACGGCCAGCGAGTTAATCGAGAGATACTTTAGCGGTATTCCTACCCAAACACTGCCGCCTCCGGTGGACGTCTCTGAAAATCATGATGTCGCCGTCAGGTCGGAGACTTATCACGACCCGCTAGCGCCAGCTCCGGCGTTTGTCCTGGGATGGAAGGTTCCAGCTCGTCGCACACCTGAGTTTTACGCGCTTTCGCTTGCGGGCACGCTGTTGTTCGATGGCGACAGTTCTCGGCTATATCAAAAACTCGTCAAGGGCGACGAGTCTGTGGTTTCCATCGAAGGTGGGATTGATGAACGCCGCGGACCATCGGCGCTCTACATCTTTGCACTGCCGAAACCCGATGAAGACGTAGCCGCGATTCGTGAAAAGATCTTCGCCGAAATTAAGTCAATTGGTGCATCTGGGCCAACGTCGGAAGAGATGGAAAAACTCCGTAATTCCATCTGCAACGATGCTGTGCGTGGACGCCAATCAACGATGTACCGGGCTCAACGCATCGCCGAGTTTGCGCTGTACGACTCGAATCCAAGTTTGTTCGACGCAGAACTCGATTCCTACTTGAATGTGACGGCCGAGCAAATCAAAGAAGCGGTGGCCCGCTTCATTGATGTCGACAATCGAGTGGTACTTGATATCGTGCCCGCTCAAACTTCCGCCGGTGAGGCTGAGGTGGCCGCTTCTCCGCAACCACCCGGAGAGCCTCAACAACCCGCCGCCCCAGCGCCACAGATTCCCGACAAGCCAAATCCAGAAGCTCCAGGCACACCGGCCGACGTTTCGCCGATAAAACCAACTTCGAGCCCAGTTCCTTCAAGCGATCCAGCGGACGCAAACACACAACCGGAACAGGGTTCAGGACCGTTGCATCTATAAAATGAGCCAAGCCGAAACATTTCGAAGTCAAGCACCACCCCCATTACCCGCTTCGCCAATATTAATCCCGACGTTACGCGAGACCGCTTTAGCTAACGGTTTGAGTGTGGTCGTGGTTGAAGATGCGCGATTGCCATTGGTGAGTTATCGCTTAGCGCTACGCGTCGGCACATCCTACGACCCGCCAAAGCTTCCCGGTCTCACCGATCTCCTTGCGGGTTTGCTTCCAGAGGGTACGGTTGCAAAAACCAGTCGCCAGATCGCGGATCAGATCGCCCGCCTCGGAGCAAACCTGTCGGCCGGTGCTACCTCTGACTACACCATCGTCGCTGCGTCGTGTCTGAAGCAGTTTAGCGATGAGGTGCTGGAACTTTTAGCTGAAGTGGCACTACAGCCCTCGTTTCCTGAAAACGAAGTCGAACTAGCCAAGCAGAACACCAAAGAGAGTCTCCGGCAACAGAGAGCACAGCCCTCGTTCCTGGCAAGCGAAAAAGTCTCCCACGTTATTTTTGGAGACCATCCATATGCGGTGGTCGCACCGACGCCTGAAGCGATTGATCTCTGTTCGCGTAACGACTTCGTCAATTTTCACCGCACGGCATTCGTTCCAAACAATGCAGTGTTCATCGTGGCCGGGGACGTGAAGTTCGAACAAGTAGAAGCTCGATTGCAATCGCTGTTCGGTGGTTGGGAACGAGGAGTAGGGCTTAGTACTGACTTTCCGGCTCCTCCGACGCGAACTAAGCGTACGGCTTATGTGGTGGATCGGCCAGGTTCCGCACAGTCGAATATAGTCATTGCGAATACCGCGATCACGCGCACGAGTCCAGACTATTTTCCAATGCTGCTGATGCACACTGTCTTCGGAGCAACTGCGTCGTCCCGTCTGTTCATGAACTTGCGTGAGGAAAAGGGCTACACATACGGTGCCTACTCCAACCTTGACGCAAGGAGAACTGCCGGTACGTTCAGGTCCACTGCTGAAGTTAGAACACCCGTTACCGGCGACTCGCTCAAGGAATTCTTCTATGAGTTACAACGCATTCGAAACGAGGAAGTGTCGGCAAAGGAGATAAACGACGCAAAGTCATATCTCACCGGCGTGTTTCCTATTCGGCTGGAGACTCAGGAAGGGATAATCGAACAACTCGTTCAAATAAAAATGTTGAATCTGCCGACCGACTACCTGGAAACTTATCGAGATCGAGTCCAGCAAGTTACTGTCGAAGAGATTCAACGCGTAGCGAAACTTTATGTTAGACCTGACGAGTCGGCCGTGATCGTTGTCGGCGACGGTTCGGCCATCCTTGATCAAATCAAACCATATTGTGACGACATCGAGACTTACACGACTTCAGGCAAGCGCAAGGAAGAAGCGCAACTCGCAACTCCCGCTGACATCGTGGGTGTGTGGCAGATCCATGTTGAAACACCCTTTGGCCAGTCGATACCAGCAACTCTATCAGTTCGTCAAGACGGATTAGCCTTACACGCAAAGATTGAATCCGAGATGGGCAATGCAGATTTAGGTGCAATTGATATCCAGAACGACGGTTTCCATAAAGCGACTTCGTTCGATATGGACGGTCACGCTGTCGACATCGAAATCACTGCGCGTTTCGACGGTCAATCAACTGAAGGGACGTTGGTGATGCAGGAAACGTCGTTGCCGTTTAGCGGGACAAAAGGATAGGTCTTATACGTCATATAGGACCCATTTGACCTATTCACGTCGTAACAACAAAAGCGCCCGATATGGCCGACATACCGGGCGTAAATCACAGGAGGAACCGAGTGTTATGGTAGTCGCTATTACTTGCGGCTATCCAAATAACCTCATTCCTTCAGATGGTTCATAAAATCGAGAGGTTGCCCCTCAAGTCTTTACTTCTCAAAACGTAACACCGTTCCATCACCACCAACGGCCCATCCGATCTTCTTGTTGAAATGAAGTGCGTAAAGGTTTTGCTTGGTTGAAGAATTTTGTTGCAGCCAGGTCAGCCCCTGATCCTCGCTCCGGAGAATTGTTCCTCCCCGCCCGATCGCCCAGCCGTCATCATCACTCAGGAATTGAACACTCAGGATCGTCGACTTGGCGTTGGTCGGGACAGAAGTCCAGGTTTCTCCACCATCATTGGTTCGCAGGATCAATCCTTTCTCACCAACTGCCCAGCCCTTCTTATCGTTGCGAAAATCAATGTGGTAGATCGTCTCCGCCGTTCCCGACTTTTGTATTTGCCATGTCTCGCCGGCGTCTTCTGTGTGAAGTATTGTCCCACCGTTGCCGACTATCCAACCCCTTTTGTCGCTCACAAAGTCGATATGTATTAACTCGGTCCTGGTTGGCACTCGCTTTCGGCTCCAGCTTTCACCGGCGTCGTCCGTATAGACGAGGATGCTATCGATTACAACATCTCGCTTACTCACCGATCCGACGACCCAGCCTTTTTTCTTGCTGGAGAACCGAACGCTGTATAACTCTACTTCGGCGCCTTCAAATTCATTTGGTAGAAAACTTCGCGCTATGTCCCAACGTGTTCCATTATCGTGTGTTATGAAGATCGTGTTGCCGGCAAGCAGAAAACCAGCTTCCTTATCTCGAAAGTAAATATCGTTGATGGCTTGTTTGGTGCCGACTACCTGCGGTGACCAGGTTGCTCCACCATCATCGGTGCGCGATAGAAAACCACCATCACCTCCAACCCATCCACGTTTGCTATCAACAAAGTAGACCGTATTCAAATCTCGGCCAGCCGGACCGACCTTCATACTTACCCACGACTGACCTGAAACTGAGCCTGTTAATAAAACAAAGGCTACGAAGACATTTAACTTCAACAGCGTTTTCGGGAGTTCGATTTGCATATGTTTATCCGAACCATACTTCAGTAGTACAGATATTGCCGGGATCCAAATTGGGGGTTTTGAATTTTGTACCTTAGTTTGGCTATGTTCGACAAGCTTAAATCAGAATGCAATGTCCGACGAACTTTAGTTTGTCGTGCGTTGGGGCTCGTGCTCCATTATTTGTCACGCACGACAAACTAAAGAAAGCTCTGATTAAGTACGATAGGCTGTTAGCCTGTCGTGGTTTGCTTGCCTCACGATTATGGCCAAGAGCGCCGACAGGCTAACAGCCTATCGTACTTAATCAGGGCTTCCTAAAGTTCGTCGGACATTTTGTTTCTGACTTGCTGGTTTACGGCGCGGCGTTAACGGTGTAAATCCTCCCTTCAAAGACAACCACAACGCGTTCTCCCAATGAAAAGTATTCGGCGAGCTTTGGCTTTTGTTTGAGCAGTTCAAAGTAAGCATCACTACCAAACGTTAGTTCAGTCTTCGGCAAGGTGGCGTCAGGTTTTACTTCCGAATCGACCCACACTCCGTCTCGAAGGTAGAAAGTCTTTCCGCCAGTGCGACGAATAACACTATCCGACTCCTCCGAAGTTAATACTTGTGCTTCTTTCTTATTGCGAACCATCTTGCTCTGCTGGACAGCTGCTTCACCTGTAGTAACGGTTACGCTATCGGTAGCACTCATCGGAGCTGCTGTCGGCGCCGGTGCGTTCGTTCCCACACGCCCAACGCCCATCCGTTGAAGTCGCGTGCCTGGCGTTGCATTCATTGTCGTCTCCCTTCCCTCCAGCGCCAGATACGACGTGTATGGCGTGACGATTCCATAACGAGTGCCTAGATCGACTATCTCATCTCTCAACTCCTTCTGTTCCCCGTTGGTGCGGACCTGTTCCATCAACCAACCAACTCGCCGAGTGGCCCAAAGTCTTGGCAGATAATCGTTGGCGTCTTCTCGCAAAGGAAATCGAAGTTTATCGTACGAATATGTTCGGAGCGCGCCATTCGATTTACCGCTCAACTTTATGCGAACCGCGTCCAGCGCTTCTTGATTGTTATAACGACCGATGAGAGTTACCTGTGAGCCGCGGAACACATCCGGCATACTGCGGGGATAGACAAGATCTGTGTGAACACCCGCGATGTCCAGACCAAGATCCGTCAATACGGGGTAGCTGACCTTTGTGAAAAAGTTTGAAACCTTAACTTCGAGGTCTTCCTTCGGCTCGACATAATCCGCTACCCCACCGTTGTCAGCCGCAATCTTGTCCAGCAAGGTCGTGTTGACGTCGTACCCCACGCCAAATGTGAACATACGAATTCCAGAGTTGATCGCGCGATGGACGTTATCGACAATCTTCGAAACATTGGTTTCATCAACGGTCGGCAATCCGTCTGTCATGAATACAAGAATCTTCGGTCGATCGCCATCTCGAAACTGCCGGAGCGAAGCCAACAACGACTGATTGATGTTCGTTCCGCCCACGGGTTTCAACGACTTCACGAACGCTTCACCACGTTGCCGACCGCGCTCGTCAGCCGATACCAGCGACGGTTCCATCAAGTGTTCTTCACCAGCAAACGAAATGACGTTAAATCGATCCTGCGGTCGCAAAATTCTGATCCCATACAACAAAGCCGCGCGCGCCTTCTCCATCTTTCCTTCTTCAGCCATCGACCCGGAGGTATCAACGACGAAGACCACATCCTTAGCCGAGTACTCCTGCTCGGACCAGTCGTCCTTGGGGGAAATCATAAGCAGGAAATAACCATCGCGGCCTGCTTCACGGTGGGTTAACAGCGTCAGTCCAAAGTCATCCCTGGAAATCGTATAGAAGAGTTGGAAATCCTGAAGCTCTTTTCCTTTTTCAGTTTCAAATGAAACTATGGAGTTGCGATCATTATTGCGCTTTACTTCAATCTGGTGAGTTGGTGAATAGACATTCCGCACAGGATCTTTGCTTTCCAATTCGATCTTGCCGGCAACAGAGCCTACCTGAGTCAACTGTCGGCCGGTTCCGAGAGGATACCTGTAAGCAACTGTACCGGCCTCGGCGTGTACTACCTGTGTATAGGTAAGCTCGAGTTTCTTATCCGAGTGCGGAAGAATTGGGAAGATGCTCGCCTGAAAAAGATCTTTCCCTGCATATTCAAGTAAACCCGGATCGCGCTGACGACGAACGATGTCGTCGTAGATGCGGCGTGCCTCTTCGCGTGAGCGAACCTCGCCAACCAGGCGCCGGTCACCATCCCAAATCGCAAACTCCGCTATCGACGCCGATTCTGGGATCGGAAACAGGTAGGTGCCTTCCATCATCATGTCCGTGTCATTGCGAAAGACCTGTTCGACGTGAGTGGTCGCTACTTGCGACTGAATCTTTGTATCGATCCGGATGGAAGCGATTGGTAGAGCGCGTGGCAGAGGAATTGGCCTGGGCGGTCGCGGGCATCGTTCACACGGACCTGGAACAATCACGCCTTGAGAGTGGACACTGGTGAAAGCTGCAGCACAAATCAAGGTCAACAAGAGAAAGCGCGCGATTGAGCTTGCCTTAAGCATGAGAAGTCTCCGAAAAGAGCAAAGTAGTACCCCTTGTTATGGATAGAACGGGAGATCGAGTCAATCTTGCGTGCCGGCGCGCGTCCGTCCTCGGCCGCCCCGTTGATCAGAAGCACGTTGACCGGCGACACGAAACCTCTTCTGTCAGAGCGCGTCCGCCCCTGTCCCACAGAAGTACCCAATCTGGAAACGGAGCAACTAATCAGTCAATAGGAAAACGAGCCACGCGACTTCCTGTTGGTTCTGTTGGACGGGGGCGGCCGAGGACGGACGCGCTCCGGCAGAAGAGCTTTCGTATATCCGTTAAGGTACTTCTGTCCAACGGCCGAGAATACCCTCGACAGTACAGGGATGGCTGCGGTCCAGAGTCGTCGGCTCTTCGTCAGTAGAGCTGTCTAAGTCGCTTATTGAACATTGCCACGCCGCTTGCTGCGACTGTCACAACTAATCCACCAAACGCCAGGGTTCGCTGCGGGCCATAACGATGCGAGGCCCAACCCGCCAGAATGTTTCCAATTGGCATCGTGCCAATGAACGACAGCATGAACAGGCTCATCACCCTGCCCCGCATGTTGTCCGTAACCAGCTTCTGCAAGAGCGTGTTTGATACCGCAACCGACACCACCAGGGCGAAGCCAACGCCAAATAGAAAGATGAGAGACACCATTAGCGACGAACTCAGCGCAAAATTCGCGACGCAGAAACCAAACATAACGGCACCGGCGAGTACCAACCAACCTTTACGTCGGAAATCTCCGAGATATGCAACCAGTAGAGCTCCGAAAAACGCTCCCGCACCCGCCGTCCCCATCATCAACGCCAAACCTGTTTCACCCAGATGAAAAATATCGCGAGCGTAAATCGGGACCATAGTGAAGTAGGGCGCGCCAAAGAAACTGTTGACTGCCGAGAGTAACAACAATGAAGACACTCGAGGTCTGTTGCGGACGTAGCTAAATCCTTCAAAGAGGTCGCCGATTAGAGCTCGGCGATCTGTTACACGGTGAGCGGCCGGCTGTTGAGACTGGAGCGGCCGTACCATCGATAACGCGACGACGACTGCTACGAAAGACAAACCGTTTGCAAAGAAGCAGCCTGCCAGTCCAAACAACTTGAATCCTAGTCCGGCTAAAGTAGGTCCAACCACTCGTGAGAGTTGAAACTGGGTCGAGTTCATCGCGATCGCATTGGCTAAATCTTCGCGACCGACGAGGTCGTATGTCATGGCCAAATAAGATGGACTTGCGAGTGCCATGCAACATCCAGTGACAAATGAGAACCCCAGAACCATCCAACGATTCACTGCTCCGGTTGCGACCAGGGTCGCCAATCCAAGTGCCGCGAGGCCCGCGACTACTTGTGTGTAGATCAACAGGCGTCGCCGATCGATCAAGTCGGCAAATACTCCGCCGACCAGAGTCAACAGAAAACCAGGCGCCGTTGCCATGAAAGCATCAAGTCCCAACCAGAACGCGGAGTTTGTTAACTGAAGAACCAGCCAGCCCTGGGCAACAGCCTGCATCCAGGTACCGATGTTTGAAAGGAAGGCGCCAGTCCAGAACAGGCGATAATTTCGATTAGAGAGAGCACGAAACATCTGGCGTCGGCGAATGGTAGTGGGTGCGGAGATGGTCGCTGGCGCTTCGACGGGCATGTCTGATCTGGATGTAAGATTTAAGATTTAAGATTTCAAATTTAAGATTAGCGATTCGAATAGTTTCTTATCGGCCGAAGAGATCCTACTTGATAACTGGCCAATCTTAAATCTGAAATCTGAAATCTTAAATCACTTCACCTCCTCCATGCCGACAACGATCCTCCAGATCGACCGCGACGTTCGGCCACAATCTCGGCCATAATAGCCAGTGCTACTTCCTCCGGAGTAACTGCTCCGATATCCAACCCGATCGGCGCTCTAATCGATTTCAACTTTTCTTCTGCAACACCAGTTCGTCGCAGATTATCGATCACGATGTTGGTTCGCCGTTTACTCCCAATCAGTCCAATGTAGTCTGGTTCCAAATCCTTGATTGCATGCATACACTCTTCATCCTGGTTGTGTCCGCGTGTGACTACGGCTAGGGCTACACCTTTTCCATTGCCAACCGCAGTTCGGACTGAATCACCCCAGTTGTGCGCGACAATCAGCTCTATGTTCTCACCTGGAAATCGATCCGGCTTCAAAAACTCCGATCGGTCGTCGATCAATGTGGTTTGATACCCAAGCAGACTACCGAGTTTTGCCAATGCGGCCCCGACATGTCCTGCACCGCAGATAACCAAACGCCGCGCTGGTTCTAAGCGCTCGAACAACAGGAGGATTTCTTCAGCTAAAGAAAGCAGCGGTGCAATCTCTCTTAATGAAATTGTCCGTGTGTCCTCACGAGCCTCCAGAAATTTCTGTGCACGAGTAGTGACCGCTGAATCCAATTCGTCACTGTAGAGTGTTCCAAAACACCGGCCGCTCTCTTCAACAATTATTTTTGATCCAACATGTTCAGGCCCGGTCAAGACCGTTACCACACCAGCAACTGACCCGGCCTCGAGCAACTGATTAATCACCTTCAATAACTCGCGGGAAGGTGATCGATCCTTCTTTTCGTTCATATGAAATGGGGCAGTCTATTTGGAAGTGTGAGGTTTAATAAACCCAATCGCTGCACCCGCCCGGCGGAGAAGCCAGAGCGGTCCGACGAGAAGATAAATCGGATTCTTAAAAAACGCCGGTTGATTGCCTTCTATGGCGTGACCAACGAATTGGAGAACCCAACCCACGACGAACATAGTCAGCGCCCATCGCCAGTTAAAAAAAACTGCCGGCAATGCCAGGACGATCAGTGGAATCCCGATGGAGTGGGACAAGCGATTCAGCGGGTGCTGATGCTTTGATTTGTAGTTGGTGATCAAGTCAGCCGGCATGGATGTGAATCCCGGGTGATTATCAAGACTTCATTTCTCATTGGTCATTTTCAATTTCTCATTTTCCATTTGAAATAGACATGCAAGACCACCCGCTCTTCTTCAAAATGGAAACTGATAAATGGAAAATGACCAATGAGAAATAAATCTTTTCATTCAACCGAAGCGTCAAAAAACTTCTACGAAAATGTCCATCGTTCCCCCGCAAACCATTCCTTCTTCACTCGCTTCGTCTGCTGTCAACGAATAGTGATGTAACTCAGACTTGCCGGATCGCATTGTTTCCTTCGCAGTGGCCCAAACTTCGGCTTCTATACAGCCGCCTCCGACGGTCCCTGCGATTTCACCGTTCTCAAAAAATACCATCTTTGCGCCGCGACGCTGGGGAGTAGATCCGCGCGTATGGGCCACAGTTGCCACTGCAACACGCTCACCGCGTTCAACGGCTTCATTGAGCAATCGATACAGATCTCGCTGGCTTAGTGTTGACGACATTTGCCGACAGTATACCTTGAATAAGCTATAATGCGCGGCGCCTACTGGCCGCAATTGGTGATTTAATTTGGAGTGCGACGGCCTGCCGTCGCTTTGTTAGAGCGCGCCGGCTTGACCGCCGCTTCTGACTTCCCGAAACAGAGTATTCAGTTCTGCAAACGAGTTATTCTCACTCAACAAATCAAACTCGCCCGTTTCCGCGATTCTCTGCGCAGCTTTCATGAATGCTGTCCACGCGACCCGCGCGAGTGCCGACCCCACTGAGATCCGTCGCACACCAATGTCGGTCAATCTCGCTAACGAAAGATTTGGATCGGGCCGGAAAGCAAGAACGTTCACAGCCCTTGGCGCAACCGCTTTGACAATCGCTTCGATCTGCTTCGGTTCAGTTACACCTGGCGCGTAAAGGCAATCGGCGCCGGCTTCCGCGAACGCCGTCAAGCGCCGCACGGCGAAATCAAAGGGGTCGGGGTGTTGAACTAAATAGACTTCACATCGCGCGGTTAAAACCACTGGCATACCAGACTCGTCGATCGCCCTGCGGGCCGCCTTGATTCGCCTGAGTGCCATATCGTCATCGTAAAGTTGCCGCGACTCACCGGAAATCCGGTCCTCAATCGATAACCCCGCAACGCCCGTCGCGAGACAACGCTTAACGTTCTCCGCAACCGCATCCGGCTCATCCGCATAACCATTTTGGAAGTCCGCATTTACCGGCAGCGGAGTAGCGACCGAGATTTCGCGAAAGTGATCAAGCATCACATCGACACCGATCACATTGACATCATCAGGAAAGCCACGGGTGAAGGCGAACCCTGCCGACGAAGTTGCAAGCGCCTTGAAGCCTAATTTATGAAGATAGACTGCCGAGCCTATATCGAATGGATTAGGTATAACGAAACAACCTGATTCGTGTAACTTGTGAAAAGTCTTAACGACTGACAATTGTCGATCTGAGTTGGTCATGATGTTTGATATCTTACTGGCGAGGTGACGAACCGCCAAATTTGAAGGTTCGGAGACATCAGGGAAACGTCTGAACGTCGCAATGCATCTCGGAATAAAAAGTTTTGAGGTGCAATCGATTATGGCCCACTCACCCTCAAGGTTGTGGTTAGCTCAACTGGCGATCGTTCTTTTTGCCATCACAACTTACTCGCAGAGAACAGTTCCTGAGCCACTTCGAGTTGTTGACTATTCAGGCGATATGTTGGCGTTTATAGGGAACTTGCCACTCACCTTTAATACTTCCTTTAGTTTCGAAATCGATCCGTTAGAGCCACGTTCCAATCTCACGTTTCGTGTCACAGACGCTGCGCTGGACGATGTAATGAACGCCATCGTCAGGGCCAAGCCAAACTATACCTGGCATAGAAATGGCAATACGATTGAGATTTACCCTGTTGGTCGCGCGAACCCGCTGCTTGAGACGCGGATTGGCTCAGTTCGGATAAGTAACACCAAACTCAAGGAAGCTCTGCAGCGCTTGTTCTACTCCAACGAAGTAAACACCGCGATAGCGAATTCCGGATTACGCCATGGGCCTATTCGGGGAGTTGAGGATCAAGACAAGCGGGTCTCGGTTTCTGCTGACGACATAACTCTGCGACAGGGCCTGAACCAGATTGCCGAAACTAGTGGCGTTAGGTTCTGGGCATTTGAGTTAATCGGACCAAACCATGACATTGTGTCCCTCAACTTCGGAACGGGGCAGTAGCCCGACTGTCAAGGAGGGCTCATCGTAACCATTGGGCATCCAGGTGAGCCCTCCTTGACAGTCGGGCTACTGCACCGCGCGTCTGACTTCAACCTTGAGGAGCATCTCAAAATGAGCATTCGTTTAGCGATAGCATTGGTTCTCGTTCTCTTCGCCATGCCTGCGTTCGCCCAAACCGCACCTGCTGAAGCTGAACTCACTAAGCTCTTGAACGACTTCCTGGCCTCAACCACTGATCCGGCAACGCACGAACGCTTTTGGGCCGACGATTTGATTTACACCCGCTCCGCCGGACGCCGGATCTCCAAGGCCGAGGTGTTGCGAGATGTGCGTTCTGCACCGATGCCGAAAGCCGGCGATCCAAAGACCGTTTACTCAGCTGAAGATATTCGCATTCGGCAGTACGGTGAAACAGCTGTCGTCGCTTTTCGTCTGGTAGGCACTACCAACACTACTGCCGGACCACAAGTGGCAAAATTTCTTAACAGTGGCACTTTTGTTCGACGCAATGGTACGTGGCAGGTCGTGAGTTGGCAGAGTACTCGGATTCCGCGAACCGAGGAAGAAGCTAAGAAGGAAGTGGGCGAACTAACGACCGCGTTGTTCTCAGCCGTTCTCCATAGCGATACCAAGTCATTGTCCTCGTTGCTTGGTACATCGTTTGTGTGGACACATACAGACGGTCACAAGCAAACATTGACGCAGTTGTCGAGTGATCTCACTTCAGGGATACTCAAGTATTCGCGCCTGGAGAATTCTAACGTATCGATTGATGTCTATGGCGACACAGCGATCGTTCGGGGCGAATCAATTCGACAGCGATCATCTATACCTGATACTCCGGGGACCGGCGACACAGCTCCTTTCACAGCCTTCTATACGATTACTTTCGTGAATCAGGGTGGGTCCTGGAAAGCCGTTGCAATGCATACCAGTCGAGCCAACAATCGATGATTCATCCACAGATAAGGCAGCGCAATGTAATACATGCTTTAGAGGCTCTGGCAAAATCGGTGGTACCTATCGCAAAACGGACCGTTTGGAATTGCAATCTCTCATTCTCCCCAAGCTTCAGCTTGGGTCGAGGAAGAGTTTGCTTTCGAAAACCGTTTCAACGGTTTGCGTGAGGATCTTAGCCCTTCGCCGATTCATGATCCCCGAGTTGATAAACCGTTTGAAACGGTTCGGATAATTCCAGCGCTCCAAACCCCAAGCTGAAGCTTGGGATGAATGAGAAGAGTCACGAATTTTGCAAGCGGCTCTAAAGCATATCGGACATTGCGCTATGTAATCTGTAGATAAATTAAACGGGGCGGCCGAATCCTCGACCGCCCCGTTCCTTTTGTAAACCGTCCTGACTTCTAGAAACTAAATCGTACTCCAATCTCAGCGGATAAACTGTGCGGCACTGTTACTCCACTTGGAGTAATAAAGTTACTTGGTGTCGCGAAGTTTGTCTGCCGGACGTCTGTATTGAAGTTGTTTCCGAAATTAGCTCGATTTGTTAGATCAAATACCTGGAAGATCGCCTGAAGATTCGCACGCTCCCTAATCTTGAAGTTCTTCGTCAGGCGCGCATCGAGTTGGAAGAATGGTTGGCCACGCAGCGTGTCAAAAGCCGCAAAAGTGCATTGCCCGGAACGTAAGCAGTCCCTGAACTTCACCCGGTTCGCGGAGCCAACAGCTCCCGATGCGCCAGGATCTCCAAAAGCTGTCAACGTTGCAGTCAAGTCGCTCGGTTTGTCCTTAAATACCGTTACGTGAGACGTACCCCGTCCACCGCCCACACCCAGTATGTCGACCGCGGCGCCATAGCCAGCCGTATATGGACGTGCTGATTCCCATTGCAGAATCGGAGCGACTTGAAATCCGGCAGGTAAGTTAAGAACACTCCCCATCGAGAATCGATGTCGCGAATCATTTGGCGTTGGTCCAATCTCATAAGGCGCGAAAAAGTTGAACGGATCCCAGGCACGATTTCGAAACGCAGCGGAGTTACCATTGTAGGCAAGTGCTCGGGAAAGTGTGTAGGTTGCGTTTACCGTTAAACCTTTATGTAAACGCCGACGATACGAAACATTCAAACCGTCATAACGGGAGCGCCCGGATGATTGTTCGAGATCGATTCTCCCAAGTATTGGCTGGTGTGCTGCAGTCAACGCCGCAGTCAACGGGCGTGCGCTAATTTCTGCGCCTGCCGAGTTGAGAAACATAAACAGGGTTGGATTGATGTTGATGGTCTTGGACTCGTGAAGACCAAGGATGTGCGTGTAATCAAACTCCAGGGCCGAATAAGAATTTAGTTGCCACGCATAGCCCGCGTTCCACTGTTGCGTAAACGGATTCTGGTAGTCGGGATCCATTATGCGTCCAGTCGAGTTGTTGGGTAGTTGCGTTGGCGGCGGTGGAATCGTTGGTAAAGGATCGATTCCAAAACGCCAATTAGAAAGCGGGATGTTGGTGCCGGGCACCAGGTCTCCACTTGCAATACTAAACACGCTAACAAATATCGTGGGATTGATCTGCTGAATCATGAACAGCGGAATGTTCAGAAACGTTTGACCGTAGTAGAGACCATATCCGCCACGGATTACATGTCTACCATTTGATGTCAGATCCCACGCAAAACCAACGCGCGGGCTGAAATCTTTACTGTCGTCTTGTGGCAGAGAAGCCGCAGCCGGGTGGTTAATTGCCTTGAGCGCAAGATAGGTACGGCTCTTGTTTTGCGCTTGCGTGCCAATCAGATTGAAGTCTTTGTCCCAACGTACGCCTAGATTGAGAGTCAAATTTCGGCGCGCCTTCCAATCGTCCTGAAAATAAAAACCAAGCATCTTGGCGCCTCCTGGCAAATCAAAATAAGGATTTCCGGAAGTTGCCGTCATGCCCCCAACCAAACCCGGGGTCGAGAACCCCTGCGGAGAAGTAGCAAGGATCGCGCTGGGTAGCTTATTGAAGTCGATTTCCAGAGTAGGATTAAATTCAAAGAAGCCACCTAACTTTGGTTCCCACAAATAATCGACACCAGTTCTGAACGTGTGGTTCCCTCTGCTGATCGAGAGGTCATCCTTGAACTGATACTTAATCTGGTAAGACTGTTGCGGAACATTGACGTTAGTGCCAAAGCTGATCGTGTTGGGGAAAGTGAAAGTTGTAGTCTTCTTCTCGCTGTCGATGAGGTTGTTCCAATACGAATAACCAAAGGTGAACGCATTCACCGTATTACTCGTCAAAGCTGAGTTCAAGACCGTGTTGGCAAGGATCAATCGGTTGTGTGTGAAATTACCTTGCGTGAGATCAACACGGGAAGTTGCCTGATCATTGAGTCCAAGGTTGGTTTGGTCATTGTAAGCAAAGAAGATGTTGTGCTTTGAATTGAAGGTATGATCGATCCGGGCATTGACGCGCCAATCTTTATAGGGCGTGGGCAAGACTGTTGCCGGTTGTGCACCCAGCGACTGCACTAACAACAGTTCAGAATATGCGTCGGATGCAACGGGTATCGATGTGGCTTCTTTTTGATGCTCAAGCGCAAAAAAGAAGAATGTTTTTTCACCTGTACGATAGTGAGTTGGTCCACCCTCCCCAAATCGCGGTAGATGCAACGGACCACTGATTGAGCCACCCCATTGTTTTCGGTTAAAGGGAGGTTTTGATTTGATCGCGGTGTTGGAAGGTGAGACTTCGCTCGCGTTCAGTTTCCTGTCCCGCAGAAAATAGAAAACTGAACCATGATAGTCACTACCACCAGATTTCGTCACAACGTTGATGGCAGCTCCTTCGCTCCGTCCATTCACTGCCGAGAAGCGCGCGGTGCTGATTACAAATTCCTGAATTGCTTCGAGTGGAAATTGCATCACCGGACCGCCAACCGTGTTGTCTTTGTTATCAATACCGTTGACAGTTACGTTTACATTACGTCCGCTCGAACCATTAATTCCAAACACTGAAATGCGACGTTTCGTTGGATCGTACGAATCAACTGGCTTGGCGCCCGGGGCGAGATACGCGAGGTTGCCAAGATCACGGCCATTCAAAGGCAGGTCCTGAACGTCACGTGGGGTGATATTCAGACCAATATCGGTTTTCTCCCGGCTGACTAATTCAGCTTCGCCTGCGGTCACAGTGACGTTCGCAGTTTGCACACCGGGTTCGATTGTAAAGTCGAAACTGTTTGTTTTGCCGACGAGCACTTCGAAGTTTTCGACAGCTCTATCACCAAAACCTGAGACGCTGACTTTGATGTCATAACGCCCCGCCGGAATTAGGTCGAACTTGTATTCGCCATTGTCATTCGTTGTCGTGCTGCGGCTAAGCCCGGTGTTGCGGTTGGTAATGGTTACGGAGGCATTAGGCACCACGGCCTGGTTCTTGTCGCGCACGACTCCAGCAACAGCGGCACTAGCTGTAACTTGTGCGACGAGTGTGCCTGCGCTGGCAAACATACAGAGACTTAATACGCACACAACTGTACATAGGGTAAAAATGTGGGGGTACTTCGATTGGGACTTCATCTGGACCTCCTCGGTACGGAAGGAGCGTCAAGGAGCCTCATGTCGGCAGGGGAACCAAGACGCTGATTGTTTGGAGCGATGTGGACCGAACGACCCACCTTGTGAATGCGTGATTAATGCGCCTAAGTGGAGGAAAAGTCAACGAATTTTTAGAAGAAATCCCGAATAACGTGGCCACGAGGTTGGATATCTAAAGATTCGTAGCTTTGTTCTGATTTATGAATTGAAAGAGGTCAAATGAGTTTGCAATGCCGGCCCTGCCGAAGCTGTCAAAATAATCAAAGACCATGTCCGATATGCTTTAGAGGCTCTTGCAAAATCAGTGGATCCGCTCGCGAAAAGGACTGTTGGAATTGCAACCTCTCATTCTCCCCAAGCTTTAGCTTGGGGTCGAGTCCTTCAATGATCAAAAGCTCCCTCGATAACAACGGGATTGGTTGGTTGCGTCACGACAAGCTAAAGCATATCGGACAGGGTCTTTGATTATTTTGACAGCATCGGCGCTGTGGGACTCACTGTTGGCAGTACCTGAGATCAATTATCAGGCTTCTTCGGCGCTGGTGAAGGTGCCGGCTCCGCATCCATTTGATCACGGCGGGCATTCAGTTTCGCACGCAAGTTATCCACTTCCGCATCGGCAGTAGCGACCGACATTTCCAATCGAGTTTTGCTCGTATCGAGAAGCTTCAGTTGTGCTTGAAGGCGAGAACGCTCGTTCTCCAATTGCTTTCTTCGCGCTTCACGTGCGTCTTCAGGATGCAAGGTTCCCATACCTTGAATAGACCGTTCAATGTTTTCGGGCTTGAGGTAATACTCCACCTGATCAAGTTTTGCCTCAAGGTCAGCCATCTTGCTTTGAGTATCTATCAGTTGCGAGCGAACCTGTTCAGCCCTCTGTTCGGCACGGGTTAGTCGCTCCATATCGAGTTGGTAGCGATCGATGTCCTGCATTTCCGTCAACTTGTTGTTGAGCTTGTTGACCTGATTGGAGAGTGTTGTGATGGTTTGCTGCATGTCCTCCGGAGACGACGACGATTTTGGCTTCTTTGGTTGCGACGCTTCGGCTGCAGCTTCACCTTCGGTCTGATCCGCGGTACTGATGATCTTGACGTCTCCGTTAGCGTCAGTCGTGGTGGGCGGCGCAATCTGCGGATTCGTAATGACCGGTTGGGCGACAGCGGGCTTGCGAGTTCTGCGCGAGCGTCGCTTTTTCTTCTGAGCTTCGACACCAACGACTAAGAGGCTAAGCATGAGTAAGCCTGCCATCGGCAATTTCAGGTAACTACGAAACCAAGAGGTCATCACCAAACTCCTTTTCAAAACTCTTTTAAGATAACCCCGGTTCAAGATGCCTTCAAGCCTCAGGGAGATGCTCCATTGCACGAACTGAGCGATTCGTTGGTTCCAAAAGTACCAGTCATTGGTCATTTTCCGTTTATCATTTCTCATTTTCCAGTTGCAGAGACACTATCCTTACTATTGCAATCACCAATTTGGGCAAATGGAAAATGAGAAATGATAAATGGAAAATGACCAATAAATCGCGCCAAAACCTAAATCTTCTTAGCTACCAACTCAAACACCGCATTCTTGTAAAAGACGCGCTTCAGGCGGTCGCCGGCGTGACGAGGTGGCAGCTTACGCGCACGCTCTTTCGCCTCCTGAATTCCCTGATGTTCACTGAGAATCTGGATTGGCAGTCCCTCAAATAGCCGTTTTGCGCCTGCCGGGGTTAGATGAGTCGTGTGATCCGCAAATGGCGGAATCTCAAAAGGCAAGCCAGCTGCCTTCCAAACCGCATGCGCTGCACCTGCGGCTGAATAGATCGTGTGATGCACGTTGACTGTGAAATACAACAGTCCTTTCGGTATCAGGATTCGCACAAGTTCTTCAACGATTCCAGAAGGTGACTGGGCGTGATCGACTACGTTATCGCAGAGCACGATGTCAAAGGTGTTATTGGCAAACGGCAGTCGCTCACCAAACGAAGCTACAGTTGAGATTCGCCGCTGCCAGGCGGGAAATAGTCTTGCGTATTCGACGGCCAAAGGATCGATGCCAATGCCCTGCTGAAGACCAAAGTAGAAGATTAGACCGTGTGCGCCGCTGCCGACTTCAATAACACGTGCCTTCGTATCGATCGGTTTGAACGACTCGAGCAAATCGCGCACACGCTTCGAGGAGCGCTCCATAGCCGCAACGAACTGCGGTTCGCGACCAGCAACAGACTTGGCCTTACGCTCCTGGTATTCGAGTTGGCGTTCTAGTGCGCGCTTGGCTCGTTTGTGTCGATTAAAGAGAGACATACTTGGCTGGTATGAGTACGACAGGCTGTCAGCCTGTCGCTGCGCTTAAGCGTGCAGGGACCCAGCACTGAAGCCGGACGACGGCAGGCTAACAGCCTGTCGTACAAGAGGTCATCAATACGGCTGGATGTTGAAACCAATCTTTTTCGCTGGCGCAGAGCTGGTTAACGCACTGATACAAATGAAGTCCGCACCAACCTCAGCGTACTCACGAACGTTTTCAAGAGAGATGGTTCCCGCACATTCGACCGCTACAGACGACGAGAGATCCTTCGCAAGCTTCACGACTTGAGCGACATCGTGTGCGCTTAGGCCGTCAGTAATCAAGGCGTCTGCTCCTGCACCAATCGCCTCCTTCACGTCATTCTCGTTGCTGACGTAAACACTGACTTTATGAAGGTAACCAAGCTTCTGTTTTGCATCTGCTACCGCGAGTGCCAGCTCGCCAATGATGGAGATGTGGTTAGACGTGATAACTACTCCATCATCAAGCCCAAATCTGCTATTTCTTCCACCACCAAGTTCAACCGCATACTTCTCAAGTAGACGTAAGCCAGGAGTCGTTTCGCGACTGTCAATGATTTGCGCAGCGGTTCCCTCGACGGCTTTCACAAATTGATTAGTGGTCGTCGCAATGCCTGAGAGTCGTTGCAGAAGATTCAACGCGACCTGCTCTCCCGTTATCAAAACATCTGCAAAACCTACTGTCCGCGCGATTACTTTACCCGCTTCTACTTCCTGACCGTCAGACACAAACGCTTCCAACTGTTGCTGTGAATCAAGCGACAAAAAGACTTCTTCGACTGCTTCCAATCCGGCAACAATCATCGTTTCATTCGCTACGAAACGACCACGCGCCCGCGTGTTCCTTGTGATAATTGATTGGGTAGTGATGTCTCCACGTCCCATGTCTTCGCGAAGGAAGACACCGATCTGAGAGTAGAGCGCGCCTTCGTCGAACCAGTTCATTGGAGGTTCTCGATTGTTTGTTGCAATTGCGACGTTCTTTGCGCGATGTCAGCGATTCGAACACGAACTTCAGCGACCCTCTCGGCCGGAGCTCGTTCGACAAAATTAGGGTTCTGCAGTTGAGCTTCGAGTTTCGTAGCCTCCGCCTGGAGTTTTTCCTGTTCACGACGAAGTCGCTGTCGTTCCTGATCGAAATCGATAAGACCTTCGAGCGGGACTGCGAGTTCCGCACCACCGACGAGTACCGCCCTGGCGGATGCTCGCGGTGCTTCGAGACGATCGCTGATTGAAACTTCTGAAGCGCGCACGAGTCGCGAAATTTGGGCAACCGCTGAATTGTAGACATTCCGCAGTCGTTCGTCTGGTGCACCAACCAGGATGCGGACGCGTTCACCAGGCTTGATGTTCATTTCAGAGCGTATGTTTCGTACACGCGAAATCAAATCGATCGTTGCCTGCATTTCCCATTCTGCCTGTTCATCGATTAATGATGAGTCGCCAGCGGGAAATGCGGCAAGCATGATTGTCGGTTCTGCGGCAGCATACGCAGGATGCAAGGATTGCTTACCAAGCCCGGGCAATCGTTGCCACAGGTCTTCGGTGATGTAGGGCATGAACGGATGCAGAAGACGCAATGCCTGCTCGAGTACGGTTATTACTCTTGAGCGCGCCATGTCCCGTTGTGCGCTCGCTTCCTCGGCAGTCACATCATTTTTCGTCAGCTCGATATACCAATCGCAGAAGTCGTCCCAGAAGAAGTGATACAAAGTTTGGACTGCTTCGTGGAATTGGTACTCAACCAACGCCTGGTTGACGCTGACAGCTGTTTTATTAAGCCGCGAAATGATCCAGCGATCGTGATTGCTGGGACCGCAGGCGTCCTCGCCTGCTGTGTTACCAACCTGAGCCTGAGTTATCACGGGGGCAGGCGAGGACGCCTGCGGTCCCAGGACGAGCAGGCCTGCATCCACTGAAGCGCCTTCTGAGTTGAGTAAACAGAATCGGGCCGCGTTCCAAATCTTGTTGGCGAAATTTCTGTAAGATTCGACCTGCTTTTCATTCCAGCGAATATCTGTAGTGCCAACTTGTGACAAAGTAAGACGTGTGGCATCGACGCCATACTTGTCGAAAACTTCTACCGGATCGACGCCGTTCATCTTCGTCTTCGACATTCTCTGGCCCTGGCTATCGAGGATGGTGCCTGTAATAAAAACGTCATCGAAGGGCTCACGCTGCATAAACTTCGCACCCATCATTACCATTCGTGAAACCCAAAGGAAGATGATGTCGCGTGCTGTAACCAGAACACTGGATGGGTAGAACGTCTTCAGATCTTCCGTTTCGTTTGGCCAGCCTAAAGTTGAGAACGGCCAAAGTGCGGACGAGAACCAGGTGTCGAGCACGTCTTGATCCTGAGTAAGATCACTCGTTCCGGCCTTCTCTCGCGCTTCTGCTTCTGACCTCGCGACAACTACTTCGCCGTCTTTGGTGTACCAGGCAGGGATTTGATGGCCCCACCAGAGTTGGCGGGAGATCGTCCAGTCGCGCAGGTTTTCAAGCCAGTTTGTATAGATCCGTTCGTAAGGAACTTCCGGTACAAATGCCGGTTTGTGTTTTTGAGACATCAATTCGAGCGCGAGATCGCGCAGCTCGTCCATACGCATGAACCATTGCGTGGAAATCAACGGCTCAATAACAGTTTTGCAGCGCTCGCATCGTGAGATCGAAAACTCATAGTCAACAACCTTCTCCAGAAGCCCGAGTTGTTCAAACTCCTCGACGACCTTTTCACGGGCTTTGTATCGATCGAGTCCCGCAAACCGATCACCTGCGTCCCCGGTCATCTTCGCGAACTGATCGATAACAACAACCTCCGGCAGCTTGTGGCGCAAACCCATTTCATAGTCATTCGGATCGTGTGCCGGAGTTATCTTCACGGCGCCAGTGCCGAATTCCATATCGACATATTCATCGGCAATGACGGGTATCTCGCGGTTGCTCAAAGGCAACTGAATGGTGGCGCCGACTAAGTCTCGAAAACGTTCGTCGTCAGGATTAACGGCTACAGCAGTGTCTCCTAACATTGTTTCAGGTCTGGTCGTCGCGACCGTCATTCGTCGATCGCTTCCCTTCACTGGATACTGGAGATAGTAAAGTTTGCCAGCCTGCGGCGCCTTATCAACTTCTAAGTCTGATAACACGGTCTGATCTTGCGGACACCAGTTAACGATGCGATTACCTCGATAGATCATGCCGTCTTCATAAAGTCGCACGAACACTTCCCGCACTGCCCGCGAGAGATCTTCGTCCATCGTAAACCGCTCGCGCGACCAATCTACCGAGGCACCTTCGCGTCGCATCTGAACGGTGATCTGACCACCCGAATCAGCCTTCCACTGCCAGACGCGTTCGACAAATTTTTCTCGACCGAGATCGTGCCGGTTCTTTCCCTCTTTCTTCAATTCACGGTTCACCATTAACTGCGTAGAGATTCCCGCGTGATCCATTCCAGGCAACCAAAGAGTGCGATAACCACACATGCGTTTGTGGCGAGTCATCACGTCCATGATCGTGTGCTGCAGTGCGTGACCCATATGCAATGAGCCGGTAACGTTCGGAGGAGGAATGACGATGGTGAAGACTGGAGCGTTCGGGTCTTTATTGATTTCAGGAGCGAAATAGCCGGCGCTTTCCCAGCGTTCGTAGTGATGCAGCTCTGCTTGTTTAGGATCGTATTGTTTAGGGATGTCCATCTCGTTGAACTTGGTGTTTTGTACTTTGAGCTCTGTCAGCCTGGTAAAGTAAAAGGGTAGAGTCTACGTCACCGAATACAAAAACCTCAAAGGCGGTTCAGATTCAGTCTCTTATCCAGGCTCATGTAAGGATTAGCAAGCAAGCCGAGTGAAATATGAGCCGCGAGAAAAAACAAGTAAGGAAGGATGGTTTACCCCCGCTTGTCGCCAAACTCAGAACTTCAGGACATCGGTTGGGCGACAAGCGGGGGTAAACCACCCTTCCTTACTTGTTCTTCTTAAGAGTCTCTAGTGACATTAAGTTTTCTCAATTAGCGGTCATTGTTGAAAAAAGGCAGGCGACCAAATGATCGCCTGCCTTGTTTGATCAACTTGTTCCGCGTTTACTTTATCTGTGACTCCTCGAGCTTTCGCTTGATCAGCAATTCAGCCAGGTCAGGAACTACTTCCCACGCAATTTCCCGAATGACTGTGTCAGACATCATCTCAACCACACGGCGTGCGATCGCATCGATCATCTCCTGCGATAGCTGACCCGGAACAATGTTAATGGCCTCGCTAACAACCGGTTCGGCTGTCTGGACACGTTCCGGTGTGACCTCATGCACTTGATCTTCATACGCAATCTCTTCAACTTCGGAATACGATGGAGCCTGAACGTCGGGTTGATATGAAAAACCGTGCGCACCAACGGCAGCCACAGCCTCAGTGACTTCCGGTTCGACAAACGCGCGCGCTGGCTGTGGTGCCGGCGCGACATCGATCGCCCCGTCAAACTCCGGCTCGTCAAGTTCGAGTACAAATTCATCTTCAGCGAATTCGACTCCGGGTGCCAACTCGTCAAGATCCAATAAAGCCTCCGCCGGTTCAGCTTCGATCACTTCTGCCACTGGTCTCTCCATCTGGTTCTGTCTGGTCTGCGTCGAACGGCCTGGTTGTGGAATTTCCAAAGTTGCTTGTAGTTCTTCTGGGAGTGGCATCGTATCCGCCGTGCTGATTTCCAACTCGTCAGTGCTCAGCCTGCCGTTCTCTTCGACATGCTCTTCCGTCTTCGGCAGTTCGGCAGTTGGAACTTCGGCTTCCACAGGAGGCGGGCTACTTACGAGTCCGCCTACTCTTTCGATCAAGCGTCGAATTGATTGAAAAGGTTTCGTCAATATATCGTCCGCGCCAACTCTGCGCGCCTCCGCTTCGTCGAACGGCTCGAATGAGCCAACGAGTAGCACCACCGGGATATGCTTGAGCTTCTCGTTATGTTTGACGTACTCGCAAACCTCGTAACCGTTTTTTAACGGCATAAAAACGTCCGCGAGCACAATGTCAGGGGCTTCGTCCTCCAGCCTGTAAATTGCCGTCGCTCCGTCGCTGACAGCCACGACCCGCACGCCTTCGTCGGCGAATGTAAGTTCGATGACTTTCTGGATGGTGACCGAATCGTCGGCGAGTAGGAGTTTGCGTCCAGCTAGCAATGCTAAATCCCTTTAGCTGATTTGCGCCATCGGCGGGGCCCTGGTGCGTTAGCACGGATGGCGCTGGGATGGTCTTCAAGAGTCGGGGCCCAGGAAAAGGCCACTGAAGAAACCTAACACCCGCGGTAACAGGCAGTCAAGAGTTTAGTTTTTGAGGGTTTTCGAGGCGTATCCACAGTGGTTGCCCTACGGGGCAATAGTCCAACTGTTAAGGAGGGCTCATCGCGATTAATAGGTGGCTGGGACCTGAGCCCTCCTTAACAGTCGGGCTACTGCGCCGAACCTTCCAAATCACCTGGTTACCACAATGTCGTCAGCCGTGTTCTCTTTGCCATCGGGTCCCAAAGAGCGGATCGTGAAGTGGTCAGAGGTGCCTTCGTAACGAAAGGGCTGATGCCAGGAATCAAGTCGAATGACCCTGTGTAGAAAGTGAGGAGTCAGATTATCGATCAAGACAGAGTGTTTTTCTGCGACGACAAAAGAGCCGCGCACACGCCGGTACTCTTCCAGGGCAGCGGCGATGGTGTTCATATCGTCCTTGGTCCTCGCTCGCTTTAATGCATCAACTTCATCTGGTACCGACTCCAGCTTGATCCATGAACGATTGCCTGAGTGGAACTCACTCACTCGCCATCCCTGAGAATCTCTGGTGAACCGAAAGTTTGCGTGCACCAGACTCACGGCAACTGCCGAAGGCAGTGAACCTAATCCGAGATCTGAGATTTCTTTGATGCGCACATCATCGGAAGGCATCGGGACATCAAACAGATTTGCGATGAGACACCTGGCTCGGCTCACCGTCAAATCCGCCTCAGGTTTTACTCGGGCAAGCTCATCCTTAATCCCGCAATTTTGTGCCCCCAGATCAATCTTCGCTGCCTGAATGACGAACTCAATATTTTCCCAACGCCCTGCGCCAGTTCTCAGTTCTTTGATTTGCCAGTGCCCTGAATCGTCACGAGCTAAACGGAAGACCAACTGCAGTTGTGTCGAAGCTTCGGCGGTTGACTCGTTCGTAGAACTGAGGCTTTCGATTCGGACAGCACTCGACGGTAATGACATTCCCGCAGCTTTGCTGATCAATTGCTTTGCCTGTTTCTTACTCAGTTCCGCATGAACCCGATTCACACAGAAGCAGGCGACACTGAGCATCAGAACAATTCGAATGATGAAGTGAATACGCACGGGGTCTTAGTTGTCCGGCTTGCCGATCAACATCTGGAGCATGATCTGAAGTTGTGCCGTTGTGAATGGTTTCGGTAAAAAGACAACCGCGCCAGCTGAGAAACTGTCAGACGAGAGTTTGGGATCTTGTTCCGCCGTCATCATCATTACTGGAATCCGCATAAGCCTGTTCTCGCTTTTCATGTACCTTACCAATTCAGGCCCTGAGATATGAGGCATCACAACGTCGAGAATCGCGGCCGTGAAGTTTGCGTCTGACTGCAGGATTTTGTAAGCCTCTCTGCCATCGCGAGCATTTACGACACTAAAGTTTTCTTTTTCAAGAATGGTGCTGATCAATCTGAGGATGGCTGGATCATCGTCAGCGATAAGGATGCGACCTCGTGGAGTTTCTTCTGTATTCGCCATAGCTATCTTCCAATCAAACTTCGACAGCCCTGCAGCTTTCGCCGGCCTGCGTAGAAAGGTCCGCCGCTAGTTTTATCGCTGCAACCATGCTGGAGTGTTCAGCCAAACCCTTTCCGGCTATGTCGAAAGCAGTGCCGTGATCGACTGACGTCCTGATGAATGGCAGTCCCAACGTCACATTAACAGCTTCCCCGAAAGACAGACATTTCACGGGAATCATTGCCTGGTCATGATAGCAGGCAACGACAGCATCAAACTCTCCTCGTGAGGCCCGAAGGAAAACAGTATCGGCCGAAAACGGTCCATGCACGTTGATATCGTCTATTCCACGACAAGCTTCGATCGCGGGAGCAATCTCGGACGCCTCTTCCATTCCAAACAATCCGCCCTCAGCACCATGAGGGTTAAGTGCGGCAACGGCGAGTCGTGGTCGTTCGATACCCCAACGTTGAAGTTCGCGATTCGCAAGGTTGATGACGGCAACCAGGCGATCGCGCTCGACCATTCTGATCGCCTGCGAAAGTGGAACATGCGTCGAAAGCAAAACAATTCGCAGGTTTGCCGCGACGAAAGCCATCGCGTATTCCTCGGCGCCCGTCAGATGTGCGAGAAATTCAGTGTGTCCCGGAAAACTATAGCCGCCTAGAAACAAAGCCCTCTTGTTTATTGGAGCAGTTGCCATCGCGTCGATGTTTCCCGCCGCACACAATTCAACCGCGGCTTCAATGTAACCCGCCGCGGCTTTGCCGGCAGCACCTGACTCAATACCCGGCTCGATGAAGCCACTTATGTTATCGAGGTGGTAGATAACCGGCTCGGAAATCTGATCGGGGAATTCTTCATCCTTGCGAATGATGTCGTAACCACTTTGCAGATCGAGTGTGCGCGCGGTGTGAGCTAACAGCTGCGCATCACCTATGATTACGGGTAAGCAAACTTTTCTGATTTCTTCTTCGGCTACAGCTTTCAGTACAACCTCGGGACCGATACCGGCGGGGTCACCCATTGTAATGCCGATACGTGGCAAAACTCGCCGCGGTCGAGATCCCGAAGTGTCTGAAGGTTGGTCTGACTGTCGCATTTGTTGAGGCGACGCCTAGTTTTTGGTCAGCACGGTGCTAGGGGCGAGGCATTAGCTGTTTACTCCGTCGCGGGCGTAACCCGTTCATCTGCCTTGTACATGTACTTGATATTGCGTTTGAGAAGGAGAAGGTTAGGCGCTGATTTGCGATTAACCTTGAGCGCTCCCCTGTCGTACCACTCAATTGTTCCTTCAATCTCCTCCCCATCGAGCAGAACGATCACCATGACAGTATGAGCGTCGATCTGTTTCTTGTAGTAAAAGATTTCGGCGTTCGTTTCCATGGGAGGTGGAACGCGTTTCTTTACTTGAACTGACGTGGGTTGTTGTTGAGGCGCGCGCTGCGGTGCCCCTTCGTTCGAGCCACGGGATCCGTTCGAACGTTCTCTGGGTTGGGGTACTTCGCGAGCTTTTCCCTTCACTTCCGCGAGTGTGGTTCTAATGAGTTTACGATTCACTGATAATTACCTCCATAAAACATGTGGCGGTCGCACCGCACAGTTCATGACATTTAAGACAGGACGTTTGCCTCGACGGATCTGCGCCGAAGGCTCTCGCAGGCTGCGGCCACCCGAGGAGAGGAACGATCAATACCCGTAATGGAAAATCCTGCAAGGAATGAGCGACATGCTACACAACACGACTCGAAAAAGCAAAGCGCAGAAGATTACAGGTCCACGATTTCAGTTTTCAGATTTCACAAAGAGGCTTTGATGCTTTTAGCTGATTAGACGACTAAACAAAAATGCAGATTGAACCTACGAAGATCCAATCTGCAATCTTAAATCTGAAATCTTAAAGTCCTCAGTCCGCTTTCTTCCGAATGAACGTTGGCACATCCAAATCATCTGCGCGAGCATTGATGATAGGGCGCGGCAACTCATCCGGTGGACGAGGAATGTAACGCGGCGGTGGAACTGGAAGTGCAGCGCTGGACGCAGCCGAAGCAACCGCAACACTCTCTTTGTCAAAACCAGTTGCGATCACAGTAATCCGCATTTCGTCTGTTAAATTTTCGTCGATGACTGCACCGAAGATGATGTTGGCGTCATCGTCAGCAGACTCGCGAATAATTGACGAAGCTGCATTTACTTCAAACAGCGTCAAATCCGGGCCGCCGGTGATATTGATGAGCACTCCTTTGGCACCCTGGATTGTGGCCTCTTCAAGCAGCGGCGAAGAGATAGCTTGTTGAGTAGCTTCGATTGCTCGATTCTCTCCAGTTGCTCTCCCCGCACCCATCAGCGCCATCCCCATTCCCTGCATGATCGACTTCACGTCAGCAAAGTCTAAATTGATCAGACCCGGAACTGTGATTAAGTCGCTGATGCCCTGCACTGCCTGGCGCAGAACGTCATCAGCAACCCTAAAAGAGTCAGACAACGAAACTCCGCGATCGACAGTGTGGAGCAAACGCTCATTCGGGATCGTGATCACTGTATCAACGCATTCGCGAAGTTCGCGCAAACCCTGATCAGCCTGGTGCATCCTGCGGCGACCTTCGAAGTGAAATGGCTTGGTGACGACTGCGACCGTCAGCGCATCAAGCTCGGTTGCGAGCGAAGCGACGATAGGCGCGGCTCCAGTGCCAGTTCCACCGCCGAGGCCTGTGGTCACAAAAACCATGTCAGCACCCTCGAGCACCTCGATGATTTTGTCGGTGTCTTCCAATGCAGCTTCGCGTCCAACTCCGGGATCAGCGCCAGCGCCGAGACCTTTTGTAAGACGACTACCGAGTTGGATTTTGATTGGGGCGCGTGACCGCTTCAGTGCTTGAAGATCGGTATTTGCGACTAAAAACTCAATGCCTTCAATGCCAGATTCGATCATTCGGTTGACGGCGTTACCACCTCCACCACCGATGCCGATGACCTTTATCCGCGCTCCGGTGAGTGGCGGATCATCATCAATGAAAATATTAATGCCGGTTCCGGGTTGACGAGCGTCCGGTGTCATAGTCAGTTCCTCTCTCCCAAAACGGGATGGCTTCCAAGGCCTCTTTCTTCTATGTTGGGCTTCTGGCGCCATCGGCATCGATATCTTGCGGACAATATCTTGTGCAACCGGGGCGCAAGCATACAACAACTTGTCAAAAAATACTACCGAAACGATTTCGAAATCGTGATACGAAATGCGTTAACTTCCCTGTCGATCCGCGTCGGCTGATGCCTGTGCGAATCTCTGCTGCTTGACTGCGGTGAGCAAGAAGCGCAAGACCTGCTGCTGCTGCCCACGCCGGGCTTTGAATGTCTTCAATCAGTCCACCAAACCGATCGCGTTCGGGATATCCAGGTCGAACCGGTGCGTCGAAGACTTGTTCGGCGATCTCTGTCATGCCGTTCAGCAACGCGCCGCCGCCAGTCAAGACAACTCCACTCGATAACTGACGTTCCCAACCGGCGTCTTTGATCTCGTCAGCCACATGCATCAACACTTCTTCCGCTCTAGGCTGCAAGATGTCACAGAGAATCTGTCGCGAGAGTTGACGCGGAGGTCGTCCACCAACCGAAGGAACGTCCACAAGTTCACCTCGCTCCATTTCGCTGAGTGAACTGCTGCAAGCGCAACCAACAGTTCGCTTTATCTTTTCAGCTTCGGGAATCGGCGTACGTAAACCGAAGGCGATGTCGTTGGTGAAATGCGATCCTCCAAGCGGAAATACCGCCGTATGTTGAACTGCGCCACGTTGATAAATGATTAAGCCTGTGGTCTCAGCGCCGATGTCCACAAGGGCAGCGCCAAACTCTTTGTCGTCCTCAGTCAACGAAGCTTCCGCGGCTGCGAGTTGTTCCAACACCATGTCGGCCACTACAAGGCCCGCGCGATTTACGGCATTGATCGCATTCTGACGCGCGGTAACCGGACTCGTTACAATGTGAACCTTGACAGCCAGACGCGCTCCAATCATTCCAACCGGATCGTTTATTCCATCCTGGTCATCGACGATGAACTCCTGAGGCAAACGATCCACAATCTCACGTCCGGCCGGTAGTTGAATTGCACATGCTGAATCGATAGCTCGGCGTACGTCCTCTGGAACAATCTCCCGGTCCCGGCCTGAGACCGCTACTATTGCCTGGCCGTTGAATCCAAGGATGTGCGAGCCCGCCAGATTGATCGTCACTTCCTCCGCTTCCAACCCGCTCATTCGCTCTGCTTCTTCGACCGCTTTTTTGATCGCATCAACCGCGGCGTCAGGATTGACGATGACTCCCTTTCGTAGTCCGCGGGCTTCGGCTTCACCAATACCTACAACTTCGAGCAACCCGCCCTCACCTGGTTCACCTGCGATACACGTCACCCTGCTTGTCCCAATGTCGAGACCAATCGTGTGTTGGGTGCGTTTGCCCATCAAACAGCGCTCCTTAGTTGAGAACCACGGGCTTCAAGTACGTTTTTGATCCGGCTTCTTAGCCTGCGTCCGATTCTTTTGATCTTTCGTGCTCTTCTCGGCAACCTTCTCAGGCCGCGCTCGATCGTCTCCTGGAACCGAAGCGGGCTCGCCACTCGGTGGCGTTATTTCACTCAAGTGAGAGCCTGAGACAAGGCCAACGATCGCATGCTTGCCCTGAGTCATGTCGATGTAGCTGATTAGAGGTCCCCGCGATGTTTGACGTTGAGAGTCCAAAACCGCCAAAGCTTTCTTTAATCGCTTACCCAGATCACTACCACCGAGCCTTATTTCAATCTGGGAATCATCGCCGGCCAGTTGAGCACGCACGTCGCGAGTGTCGATCAGGTTAACCTCACTGACGCGTTCCGTGAGTCCCAACGTCTGCCACTCCTTTTGCAACTCCATAAACGTTTTGACGCGAGCTTGATTTCCAGTTCGCGCAATTGCTGTTGCTTGTTCGTCCCAGCCACGTAGAAAGAAAGGCGGCATCTGATCGGCCGGCATCATCTCGCTCAACTCAACAGCATCTTCATCAACCCAGATGAAGCGTCCAGCCGAATTTCGGATTACCAGCCGTGGCTGACGTTCAGTGATTCGAACGCGGATTCCGTCCGGCAGGACACGGGTAACGATTGCGGTTCGCACCCAGGGCAGTTGCTCGAGATGCGTACTGAGCGCAGTTAGATCAGCGCGCCACACTCCTGTTTGACTAACGTCACGACGAACGGTCGCAACTATTGATTCGTTCGAGGAGCGCGCTACACCACGCGTCTCAACGTTCTTGACCTGGAAGAAACTTGCCGACGCTGCGGCGCGATAACCCATGAAAACCAGGACTCCAATTAGCAACGTCAGACTGATCTTTAATGCAACCGGAACGTAACCCAGCAGATGACGCAATCGATCACTCCAACCGACATTGGATTCACGATCGCGCCGCGCCGGCCGTTGCTGCGCGTTACTCGAACGACCCTTGGCCGCTATGCCGCTTCGATTTCCGACTTTTTGCGTTGGAAGTTGATCTTTCATGTCACTCCTCCTTCGCGCGAGAATCATCCGGTGCGCTGTGGGTCACGTCACCTGGTTCTGCTGACGGCTCGTTGGCCCGCCAGAGTTCGACCTCATATTCCAACTCGACACCCTGCTCACGTTTGACGCGCTCACGAATCTCTTCTGCCAGAGCAAGCGCATCTTCAGCACGAGCGTTCTCGCCTTCGGTAACAATGAAGTTTGCATGAACAGGCGAGACAACCGCGCTGCCGCGTCGAGTTCCTTTCATCCCCAACTCATCGATCATCTTGCCAGTGCCGCTGGTGCTGGCCGGCGGGTTCTTGAAAAAGCAACCGGCAGAACGCGAACCGTGTGGCTGCGTCGCAAGTCGTCGCGCTTTCGCATCATCCATTCGTGCTTTAATTGCGTCTGGATCGTCAGTCGTCAAGTGCAGCGTTGCACCTAATAACAACTCACCGTCTTTGAACGATGTGTGCCGGTAGTTCCAGGTGATGCTGGTTCCCGGCACGTCAACTACACGCCCGTCGCGAGCAACTCTCACCGCCTCCGTCACTGTTCCAATTTCATGACCGTATGCCCCGGCGTTCATCCACAACGCGCCGCCGACAGTTCCGGGAATACCGCCAAGACCTTCAATTCCAGACAATCCCTTGCGTGCAACGTCGATGCAAAGACGAGGAAGTGAATAGCCGGCACTTACTGAGACTCGTTCACCATCAAACGTTACTTCGCCCTTCATTTCACTAAGACTCAACACGACGTAATGATGATCGCCGTCGTCTGCAAGAACGTTGCTGCCTGAACCGAGAGGTCGCCAACCGATTCCAGCCTTCTCGAGTTCGAAAACAATCGCCGCTGCCTGTTCTTCGGTAGTCGGTGATATGACCCAATCGATCGAACCGCCAACACGCAGGCTAGTGAGCTCAGCGAAGCGCTTGCCTCGTTCGGCTGTAATTCCGAGACGGTTGGCAATCTCTTCGAGCGCTTCATCACGTTTTTGTAGGTCTTCACTCACTTTCTTTTCGATTAACTTTTTGCTCTGTGTCTCACTAGAAACTCTCCGCCTTCTCTGCTTCTAGAAATCTCAAGTCCAAGCATTCTGAGAGGAAAAACAAACATTCAAATAGAACAAGTAGGGAAGGGCGGTTTACCCCCGCCTGCTCCAACTAATGATATTTGTGATTGGGAATCAGCGGGGGTAAACCGCCCTTCCCTACTTGTTCTATTGAGCTTCATCTTGCCCACAGAGGTAAAGAGATACTGAAATTCATAGAGACTCTAAACCGCCTTCCCTTGTGCCTGTTCTTTCAACAAACCAAGCAGCTGATCACTGACTCGATTGACCGTCCCCGCCCCTAACGTCACCACCAAATCTCCAGGCTGCACGTAATCACGCAGTAGCGTCGCAGCGTTCTCGAGACCACCGATGTAACTCACTTCCTTGTGACCGAAGCGTTTGATTGCATTGGTCAAAGCCTCCGACGTAACCCCTTCAATTGGATCCTCGCTGGCCGCGTAGATATCTGTAATGAACAGCACATCTGCGTTATTGAAGGAACGTGCAAACTCCTGCATCAGATCGTGAGTTCTCGTGTACCGGTGCGGCTGAAATAAAACGACGATTCGCCGGCCGCCGGAGCCTAACTTCGCGGCCGCGAGCGTTGCCCTGACCTCTGTTGGGTGATGGCCGTAATCATCGACTACCAGGACGCCGTTCACTTCACCCTTCGCCTGGAATCTACGGCCGGCGCCCGTGAAGCTATTCAACCCTTCACAAATTTTGTCGAACGACACTTCCAACTCGAACCCCACAGCAATCGCGGCGAGTGCGTTGTAAACGTTGTGCATCCCGGGAACATGCAGCGTCAGCTCGCCAATCACGTCGCTGCCGCGCCACACGCTAAACGTCGAACCAAAATTGTTGTCGTAACGAATACCGTGAGCTGAGACGTCAGCCTGAGCACTGAGGCCGTACGTCATTCGGCGTCGTTCAAGCAAAGGGATAATTGCCTGCACGTTAGGGTCGTCCAAACATAAAACAGATGAACCGTAAAATGGGACTGAGTTGACAAACTTCGCGAAGCAGGCACGCACGTCGTCCATGTCGTGGTAGTAATCCATGTGTTCGCGATCGATGTTCGTAACAACAGCGATAGTCGGTGTGAGCATCAGGAACGAACGGTCACTCTCGTCCGCCTCAACTACCATCAGATCACTGGTACCAAGGTGCGCGTTTGAACCGAACGCTCCAACAACACCGCCGACAACCATCGTTGGATCGAGTCCCGCGTGCCCTAGCACCGTAGCGACCATTGAGGTCGTTGTTGTCTTTCCATGCGAGCCGGCAACAGCAACAGTGTGGGGTTTGAGCCGCATCAACTCCGCCAGCATTTCGGCACGAGGGATCACCGGAATTGAGCGTCGATGAGCTTCGACGATCTCTGGATTCTCATCGCGAACTGCTGTTGAACGAACAACTACATGAGGTTGGCCAACGTTCTCCGCCGCATGTCCTTCAAAGATCTCTACGCCCATTTGCTGAAGTCGATCAGTAACACTCGAGTTCTTTAGATCGGAGCCGGAGACACGAAAGCCGAGATTGACCAGCACCTCGGCAATGCCGGACATGCCGATGCCACCAATGCCAACAAAGTGAACGTGTTGAATGCGACGAAACATGTCTCTTAATGTCCGACGAACTTTAGTTTGTCGTGCGTGACCGACAGACAACCAAAGAATCGAGTACTTGACGCGACGACCGACAACTAAAGTTCGTCGGACTTATCCACCCAATTCCTCAATCATATCTACCGCCGCGGCGGCCGCGTCCCCGCGTTGCAATTTGCGAATCGACGTTTCCATTTCATTAACTTTTGACGGTTGTTGAGCTAGTTCAATGATCTCCCGCGCCAGCCGCTCACCGGTTAATTGCTGCTGCAAAATCATTCGTGCTGCTCCGGACGACTCTAATGCTTCTGCGTTTTTGCGCTGGTGATCGTCTGCCGCAAACGGGAACGGAATCATCACTGCCGCCTTACCAGCCGCGATCAGCTCCGCCGTTGTCGTTGCTCCAGCTCGGCAAATTACAAGGTCCGCCTTCGCGAAGTCATCAACCATGTTGTCAATGTAACTGCGAACTTCCGCAAAGTACGACAGGCTGTCAGCCTGTCGTTCGCCCGCATTCAGAATCCAACCAGCATTACGATAACCAGCTTCCACTCTTTCAAAGTCAGTTGGTCCGGTTTGATGTTTCACTCGCAGAGAAACCGGACACGATCGGAAGATCGGCAGGGCTGCTATCATCGCTTCGTTGATTGCTCGCGCGCCCTGTGATCCTCCAAACACGAGGATCGAAAACTCATCTGGGTTTCGCCTCTTTTTCGGTATCTCAAAGAACTCTCGTCTGACAGGATTTCCTGTCACAACGGCCTTGCCACGAAAAAACGGCAACGCCTCTTCGAATGAAACAGCAGCGCGATCAACGAACCTCGCTAACACCCGATTAGTCCAACCTGGCAATGCATTTGATTCCATCACCAGAGTCGGACGTTTGGTTAATGCCGCCGTAAGCACGACCGGACCCGACACGTAACCACCGGCGCCGACAACCACATCCGGTTTGAACTCCCTCAGCAGCGACAGCGTCGACAAAAAACTCTTCGGCAGCATTGCGAGTCCTCGAGTCCGAGCCGCGAGACTCACATTTTTCAAACCGGAACTGTCAATGAGCGCTAATTCAAAACCCGCTTGCGGAACTAAACGACTTTCCAATCCTCGTGCCGTTCCTACAAAACGAACTTTCGCGTTCGCATCACGTCGCACGATCTCCTGCGCGACAGCAATTCCCGGGTAGATATGTCCACCGGTTCCACCAGCGGCTATCAGTACGCGCATTTCTTTTGTCAAAACCGCGCCGGCATTTCGGTATTTGCCGCGGCGACTCTCAAACGCTTTCGCTCTCGTAGTTTGTTTGTTGCTGTCTCAACTATGCCGCCGCTCAACGATCCGCTCGCGTGCTGCGAAACGTTTAGCAGAATTCCTACTGCCGCCAGTGTCGGCACGAGCGACGAGCCTCCGTACGAGATAAAGGGAAGCGGAATTCCTTTTGTCGGCACTAACGACAGAACAACACTGATGTTGAAGAGCGCCTGAGCAACGATGCTCGTCACGATCCCAAGACTCAACAACATTCCAAATCTATCTGGAGCCAGAAGGGCCGTTCTAATTCCTCGCCAGAGAAAGAGCCCGAAAACTGCAATGACAACGAAACATCCAACTAAACCCAGCTCCTCTCCAATAACCGCAAAAATAAAGTCGGAGTGTGCGAATGGCAGAAACAGCATCTTCTGTTTACCTTGAGCGAAGCCAACTCCATTTGTGCCGCCGGAGCCCACGGCAATCAACGACTGAACGACTTGAAATCCTCCACCTTGTGGATCGGCCCAGGGATCCAGAAACGTGATCATCCTTTTCAGCCGCCAGGGGACAAACAACAACAAACCAAATACGCCAAGCAGAGCAGGCGCTGCCGCAAGTCCCAGGTGAAACAGCCTTGCACCTGACGTGTAGATCACAACCGTAAAGACCAGCGCTAACATCAAGGCTGTACCGAGATCCGGCTCAATAACAATCAGCCCAGCAAGCCAGCAGGTCACGAACGCACATGGCAGAAACGTGCGCCAGAAGTCGCCTTCTTCGCCGGCGCGCTTTTCGAGGAAGTACGCGAGAAAAATTACGAGCGCCAGTTTCGATACCTCTGAAGGTTGAATGTTGAACCAGGGAAACTTCACCCAGCGGTGAGCACCATTGATACTGCCGAAAGCGAATACAGACATCAGAGTCACGGTCGAGATGAACAACAACCCATAAACCACGCGACGCGTCTTCAGTTGCTGGTAGTTAAACTGCATAGTTAGCAACATCACGATCAGCCCGATACCAACCCAGGCTCCCTGTTTCAAAACATAGTAGAACTGATTATTGTTCTCCCTTTGGGCAATCATGGCTGATGCGCTGTAGACCATCACTACGCCGAAGAGCGCGAGGCCAACAGTCGCCGCAAAAAGCCATTTGTCTGGAGCTAACTTCTTTGCCATGTCCTATCGATCTCAGATCCCAGATCTCAGATCTCAGATTCTTCGTCTCCGGATCTGAGATCTGAGATCTGGGATCTGAGATTAGCTACTTCCCCTTTAAAGACTTTCCCTCGATGCTCGAAACTCTCAAACATATCGAAGCTCGCGCACGCTGGTGCCAACAAGACAACGTCGCCTTTTTCTGCAGCCGCAAAGGATCGTTTCACCGCATCTCGCATGTCTGTTGCTCGTTCAAGCGAAGTGTACTCACCAAGTTCACTGGCGATCGTATCTGCGTCTTCGCCGATCAAAACTAATCTCCGCACCTTCGATCGAACTAAATCAGCGAGAGGTGCATATGGTGCTTTCTTTCCGCGACCGCCGAGTATCAACACGACCTGTCCCGGCTCGCCGGCAAAAGCCTCCAGCGCCTTCAACGTGGCGTCGACGCTCGTTGCTTTTGAATCGTTGTAAAACTTCACTCCGTTTAGTTCCTCAACAAACTCGAGTCGATGTTCCACCGGATCAAACCGCTTGACTGTTTCTCGCATCGATTCCACTCTTGCACCCGCTGCCAAACCAACCGCGACAGCAGCGGCCACATTTTCAACATTGTGAAGACCGCGCAGTTTCATCTCGCTCGTTCGCAAAACCGTCTGCTCTGTTTCAGATCTTCGCGCTATCAATTCATCACCCCTGAGAAAGATGCCCTGGTCGAGCTCCGTCTTGATGCTAAACGTCTTCACTTGTGAGCGGAGTCCCTTCGCCCATGATGAAACTGTAGGATCGTCAGCATTGAGGACGGCAAAATCCTCCGCCGTCTGATTCGTGAAGATGCGATGCTTTGCCGCCGCGTAGTCATTGAAAGATTCGTAGCGATCCATATGGTTCGGAGTAACATTCAACACCACAGCGATGTGCGCGTGAAACTTGCTAATCGTCTCCAACTGAAAACTGGATAACTCCGCGACTGTCCAGCCATCATCAGCTGAAGTCTCAACCATTGTTATCAGGGCCTTCCCAATATTGCCTCCAACCTGCACTTTGAAACCGGAGTCTTTCAGCAGTTCACCGATCAGCGAGGTGGTGGTTGTCTTTCCGTTGCTCCCGGTAATCGCCACGACTCTCCCTTTCAAAAATCGATATGCCAGTTCGATTTCACCGATGACCTCGGCGCCCGCGCGCTCGGCATAACGAACGGGGATGATGTTCGCCGGAACACCCGGGCTAACCACGACCAGGTCGAGTTGATCCAGGAGCCAGGTCGGCGCCTCACCCGGTAATAGTCCAACGCCTGTCTCTTTTAGACCGAGCGCTCGCTCCGACCACTTATCGAGCGGCTTCTGATCGTTCAGGGCCACGATGGCGCCGCGCGCTGTCAAAAACCGGGCCGCCGCAATTCCGCTTCGGGCAGCACCAATTATCAAAACTTTCTTCCCCGCGAGATCCATTATCCATGTCCGACGAACTTTAGTTTGTCGCACGTTCCAGTCAGAACCGAAACGCGGTAGCGTCGGGTTCGTCAAAAAGTTCGACGTTCAATTACATCAGACCCGACGCTACCGCGTTTCGGTTCTGACTGGACCACGACAAGCTGAAGCATACCGGACATTGCTTCACCTCAGTTTCAATGTCGACAGACTCAACAACGCAAACAAAATTGCCAGAATCAAAAATCGAAACACAATTTTCGACTCCTTCCAGTCCTGCATCTCGAAGTGATGGTGCAGCGGAGTCATCTTAAAAAGACGGCGCCCGGTGCCCGTCGTACGCTTAGTCATCTTGAAAACACCAACCTGAAGCATCACTGACGTCGCTTCGATGACGAAGACGCCGCCTACCAGCAACAACATGAACTCCTGTTTTGTTAGTACGGCGATCGTCCCCATCGCTCCGCCAATTGCCAGACTTCCCACATCACCCATGAATACTTGCGCGGGTGGCGCGTTGTACCAAAGGAATCCGAGGCTTGCTCCCGCCATTGCGCCACAAAAAACCGTCAACTCCGCGGCTTCCGGTCGATGAGTCAAGTCGAGATAACGTGCCCAACGTAAGTCGCTGCTTAAATAAGTGAAGCCAGTCAAAGCAGTCATAGCGATGAATGTCACGCTAATAGCCAGCCCATCCAGGCCATCGGTCAGGTTCACCGCGTTTGAAGAGCCAAGCAGTACCAGGATGATGAGCCCTAAATAAAGATAGGGACCGATGAAAGTTTTACCGTTAGGCTCGGCAGTGAACTTCAAGAAAGGAATACTGATATTCCATGAATAGTCGCTCGCCCAGTACTTCGTCGAGATGTAGAGAACAGCCCAAACCGCAACCGCGATCAGCAACTGAGCGAGAAGCTTTTGTCGACCCGTTAATCCCAGGCTGCGGCGCTTCGCCATCTTGGAGTAATCATCGACAAATCCAACGGCGGCGAATCCTAAAGTCGCAATCATTGTCGTCCAGATGTAGATTCCATTCAGCCTCGCCCAGAGAAGTGTCGATATAAGAACGGAGCCGACAATCAAAACGCCCCCCATCGTCGGCGTGCCGCGTTTCACCATGTGTGCTTGCGGTCCTTCTTCTCTGATTTGTTGACCCACATTCCAACGCTTCAATGCTTCGATTAGCCGGCCACCGAAGAACAGCGAGATCAGGAGCGCGGTGATGGACGCGTAAGCTGTACGGAAGGTAACGTACTGAAAAACGTTGAGGGCCTTTACGAGAAACCAGTCTTTCTCTTTGAAGTGGTTGTAAATGAGCTCGTAAAGGAAGAAGTAGATCATCGAGGATTGACGATTCAGATTTCAGATTGAAGATTGTCGTTCCGCTAAGTCATAGGCCTCGACAGTCGCGAAACAATACTTCTACTTATCTCCTCCGATTAATGGAAATCTTTGCTTCAAGGCTGCAACGATCTTGTCAGTTGCTACTCCCCTCGAACCTTTGACCAGGATGAGATCACCTTCTTTCACATAGTTAACAATTTCCGTCGCGGCTTCCTCAGAAGAATTGAAGAATGCGGTTGAAGGTAGACCCACGGAAGCAGCACCTTCCACGATTTCGTTAGCTAAGCCTCGAACACCCCACAACACATCAATTCCAAGTTTTGCCAGGTCGATCCCGGCATCTCGATGAAGGCTGGCTGCATCGGGTCCCAGTTCGAGCATCTCTCCCGCTACAACCATCAACCGCAAGGGACGTGACGCCGCCTCAGCCATCGTATGAGCCATGCTCAAGAGCGATTTGGGATTCGAGTTGTACGAATCGTCGATCACTGTAAACCCTGCCGCAAATTCGAGGATCTCTCCTCGCATCTTTGGTGGCGTTGCAGTCTTCAATGCCGCTGCGATTTCTCCGGCGCTCATGTCAAAGAAAGTTCCAACTGCTGCAGCTGCAAGTGCGTTACTCAAGTTATGACGACCGCTCATCGGCAATGTCGCCATTACCTCACCGGTCGGAGTTCGCAAACGAAATGTGATTAGGCCAAGTGAAGTTGTATCGATCTCAGTTGCCATCACATCGGCCCGATTATCCATTCCAAACGTCAGGATTCGTCCGGAATGTTTCTCTCGCATCTTCATCACCAGCTCATCGTCGGCGTTCAGAATGGCTGTGCCCTCCGGCTTTAGTCCTTCAATGAGTTCTGCTTTTGCAGCGGCAATGTTTTCGATGGTTCCGAGGTATTCGAGATGCACCGGCGCAACCATCAATTCGACGCCGACGTCCGGAGGAGTAATCTTCACGAGTCGTTGAATCTCATGTGTTGGAGACGACATGCCCATTTCAAGCACTGCCAGGTCAAAGTTCGAGGGTGTATTGCCGTCACTCACCATCTTTAGCACTGACAGTGGTAGACCGAGACCGTTGTTGTAGTTCTTTTCACTCTTCAGAACACGTCGACCAGTTGACTGGAGCACATGAGCAGTTAACTCTTTTGCTGTTGTCTTGCCGGCGCTTCCAGTGATCGCTACAACCTTTCCACCCCATGCGACGTAAACACGATGAGCTAAGAGTTGCAATGCAGCAATTGCATCTTCAACCAGTAACAAACGACCTTTCAGCTTCTCCAGTTCCTGATCGCCCCGCACTCGATCGTTGCGAGCGACAGCCGCAATTGCACCTCGTTCGAATGCGCCCTCGATAAATTGATGCCCATCGGCAAACTCCCCATTGAAACCGGCGCGGACGTAATCCTTCTGCGATAGTGCAAAGAACAACTCGCCCGCGCCGACAGTCCGTGAGTCAATCGAAAAGTCAGTAATTGTTTTGTCAAACATCTCGGCGCTCATGCTCGCGGCATTTGCGCCCATCAAACCAGCAGCCTCGCCAAGATTCACGTTATTACGGCCTCTTCTCGCTCGGCTTCCAGAAGCTGTCCAGCCCCTTTTGAATCAGATGGTCCGAGCAAACATTCAACTAACTTCGACAACGAACCCTGACTGAGAGAAACGTTGGCCACGATTTCAGCGTAGCTCTCGCAGGGAGCTTCGCACGTTTTCGTGCCGTTCGAGACATCTATCGGGGAATGATGTAGCGCCCGGAGGGTTGCACGTTGACTGCGCAAACGCCTTCTGCAGTCATCGATTCCGTATCTTACGTCATTTTCCTGGGTCTCATCATCCAGGCACGTGTCGGGAATCATTTGTAATTGCTCCGTGATTCTTGAAGCTCGACCTTTTGGAGTGCGACGGCCTGCCGTCGCTTTGTCACAGTAAGATGCAATTGAAACCAGCCCAGAGATGACGCTGTAGTAAAGCGGTGGCAGGCCACCGCACTCCAAAGGCGTTCTTACTGTGCTCGACCAAAATCTATGTAAACCACCTGACCGGAGCTCACCTCGTTTCCGGCTGACGGCGATTGACGGAAAACCCGTCCTTCTCCACGCGCTTCCATTTGCAGTCCGAGCTGCGCGCAGGTACGCGCTACATCGCGAACACTGCGACCACGCAGATCCGGCATTAGGATCGCTTTACTCGTAGCATTTGCGTAGACAACTTCTCCGCTTCGATCTCCAGTAGTATCCACAACTGGCATCGTGGCTCGCCGCTCTTCCTCGACACGAGATTCTTCCGCCCGCGTCTTTGCCTCCTTCTCAGGATTCAAGTTTGCTTCAGCGATTAGCGCCGGCTCAGACTTCGTTTCGACATCAGGCATCACACCCATCGACGGGAGAATCTGTTCTGCAATCTCACGGAAAACGGGAGCCGCAACATCACCACCGTGATAGGCCCCGGCGGGCTCGTCGATCACAACGATGATTACTACTTGCGGATTGCTGACGGGCGCAAACCCGACGAAAGACCCGACGTATTTCGTATGCGAATATGCTCGCGTCTTTGGATCGATCTTTTGCGCAGTGCCTGTTTTGCCGGCTGCAGAATAACCATCGAGCTGCGCTTTCTTCGCGGTACCATGCAAGGTCACACCCTCAAGCATCCCTCGCAGTGCAACAGCAGTTTCAGCGCTAACAACTCTCCGCTGTTCGGGTTGAGTTTTGTAGACAACATTGCCGACTGCATCGCGAATCTCGCGAATGAGGTGAGGCGCGATTCGTAAACCGTCATTTGCAACCGCTCCGAATGCAGCGGCTACCTGAATAGGGGTCACACCAACTTCCTGGCCGATCGCGATCGATCCAATGGACGACGGTTGCCACCTCTCCACCTTCCTTATTAAACCGGAGGTCTCCCCAGGTAACTCGAGTCCAGTCTTCGACCCAAAGCCGTATCGGGTCATGAAGTCGTACATAGATTCGTTTCCGACACGTAGGCCTAACTTGATAGCGGCCACGTTGCTCGATTTTGCGAGAGCTTCGGTAAGAGTCAGTGTGCCGTACTTGTGATCGTGGATGACACGACCAGCGACAGTTATCGCGCCCATCTGGCAGTCAATCTTGTCGTCGGGCTTTGCTAGCTTCTTCTCTATTGCCGCTGAGTAAGCAACGATCTTGAAAGTTGAACCCGGTTCATAAATATTCTGGAGCGCCCAGTTTCGACGACTGTCACCAGGGGAGTCGGCAACATCATTGGGATCGAACGTCGGCGCGTTCGCTAATGCCAGGACCTCCCCACTTCGCGGATCCAAAACGATCGCAGAGCCTGATTTAGCGTGCGAATGCTGAACTGCTTCCTGCAACGCTCGCTCGACTTGATACTGAATCGCCTGATCAATTGTCAGGACTACTGTCTGACCCTGCGTCGCTGCGATTTCATAACTCTCGTAAGGTTTGCCAGTGGCGTCCTTCTCCAAAAACAACCGACCAGGTTCGCCGCTGATCTTCGTGTTATACGATTGCTCGAGACCACCAAGCCCCTGGCCATCGAGTCCGACAAAACCGAGTATGTGGGAGGCCAGAGATCCATTGGGGTAATAGCGCTTCGCTTCGAGCAGTGACTGAACTCCGGGGAGCTTCAACTCCAGGATCGGTTGCGCTTGTTCAACATCGAGACGACGAGCAATCCACACAAATCGTCGGTTCTCGTTTTGCGCATCCTGCAACTGCTTGAATAAATCAGAAGGATTATCACCGAGTCGTCTTGCAAGTTCGCCGGCTGTGCACTCTAACTCGTCGGAACGCAAGCCTCCGGGATCCACAAAGAGACTCACCGTTTGAATACTGCGAGCGAGTTCCCGGTCGTAGCGATCGAGAAGATTGCCCCGCATTGGACTGGTTTCAATTGCGTTCTGCTGTTGCTGATGAGCCCGGTTGACCAGACCATCGTGCTGAGAGACCTGCAGATAGACCAGCCTCGCTGACACTGCAAACATCCAAAAGCCAATAACGGCCGCGACTAACAACGCGCGGCCGAATGAAACATCTGGTCTGGACTTCGATTGAGCGACGAGGCGTGCCAACATCTCCTAGTTGATTCCCTTCTTAACCGAGGAAGGTGAGGTCGCAAACTATTCGTAAGCTTTTTGGAACTAAACAACGTGCATACTATCGCGCTGCATTCTCTTTAGCGTTGCTCTTAATCTGGTTCACCTCGTCAGAAGAAATTGATCGATCATGCGAAGTAGCTGCAGCAATCTGCCCTGCCCTTGCCGACTGTAGTCCCAACTTTCGAGCTGCCGGTTCGAGTCGCGATGGTGTTGAGATCGTCTCCCTTTCCAACGCGAGTCGTTGGTTGTCTTCGATTAACTTCTTTCGCTCATCTCGAAGACTCTCGGTCTTGTAACCGTATTGAACGGCCACAAAATGCCGTTGTGCAGCGAGGACGAATCCACCAGTCAGCACTAATCCACAAAAAAGAAGAAGCGCGAGTCGCGATAACGCAATCACATCTCGTGTGCGTCGGACGCGAGCATTTCGTTGTTGCTGCGGGTACCTTTTCATGATCTCTCCGTGCGCGTCTGATTAGCGGTCACTAGTCAGTAGGAGATAGGTCGAATAGCTCATAATGGTCCTACACAATTGACGACAGCTTTCGACAGGCACGCAATTTAGCGCTGCGTGCGCGCGGATTCTCGTCCAGCTCTTTCGCGCCCGGCGTGACTGGACGCTTTGTCAAAACTTCCACTTCCTTCCGCGCGCCACAGGAACAAACCGGCAAACGCGGCGGGCATTGGCAATGACCCGATAGTCGACGCAGCTCCTGCTTGATGATTCGATCCTCAAGCGAGTGAAAGCTGATAACTACAAACTGTCCGCTGGGTTCTAAAAGATCGATGCTGGTCTCAACAAACTGGGCTAATCCTTCTAACTCTTTATTAACAACAATCCTTAATGCCTGGAACGTACGGGTTGCTGGGTGAATCTGCTGTCCCTTGTGCTTACCAACTGCTTGCCTTACCAAGTCAGCCAATTCTTTGGTCGTACTAATTGGGCGACCTTGTTCTCGCCTCTCTACGATTCTCCGTGCGATGCGGCGAGAGAGCCTCTCTTCACCAAATTCAAAAATGATTCGCGCAAGTTCTACCTCAGGTAATTCTGTCAGAAGCTCAGCTGCTGTCGGGCCACCTGTCGGATCCATTCGCATATCGAGGGGCGCGTCGAAACGAAAACTAAATCCGCGTTCTGCAGAATCGAATTGCAAAGACGAAACGCCAAGATCGACGAGAATGCCTGCTGCAGCGGTCTCACCTGCCTTCTTCAAAACATGACTGACGTCCTGGAAGTTTGCGTGGAAGGCCTGAAACCTGTTTCCAAACTGCGCGAGCCGGTTTCGCGTGTAATCGAGGGCTGCAGGATCTCGATCAATTCCAATCACGCGACTCTTCTCTGAAGCTTTGAGAATCGCCTCAGAGTGCCCACCTAACCCAACCGTGCAATCAACGAAGAGACCTCCTCGCTCAGGCGCAAGGAACTTCAAAGTCTCCGTTAGCAGCACGGGGCGATGGGGCGCGCCCATGCCCCCCAAAGGCGCAGCCATCACCACCGCCCCGTGATCTCGTTCAAGATGCAAAGCCTTGAGCTTTGCTCTTTGAGCTTGGTGCTTTGAATAAAACCTCGCACGTCAAGTAGACCCTGGAATCAGAATTTACAAAGTCAAAGAACAAATTACGAAGCTTGTGCTAAATGCCTAACCTTGCGATCGCAGCCTCGTCTTCTTCGGTATATGGGTCGGCGAGAAGTCGGGCCTTGAATTTGTCGAGCTCCCAAACCTCCAAATAAGTCAGATAACCCATGACCGCGACGTCACCAATTACTTCAGCGCTTTTGCGCAACAAAGGATGAATTAAAACGCGACCTTGCCCGTCGATTGTTGCCTGCTGACCGTAGTAGTTCGTTCTATCAAGGAACTTCCGCCGCGCTGGATCCATTGAAGGGAGTAACGAGAGTCGCTGCTCAATGCTTTCCCACTCAGGCAGCGGGTAAATCCGGACGCACTCACCTGTCAAACTCGTGATATAAAAATCTTTGCCGTGCTTTTCCTCGATCAGTCTTCGAAACGATGTGGGCAGCTTGAGGCGCCCTTTAACATCGATACGTGCCGTGTAATTACCTCGCAGCATGACATCTGGATCTGACGAGTTATTGGTGGGTGGCCAAAAGGAAAAGAGTTACGAATGATCGGCGTTGCTACGAGGTTGGACCCACTTCCGACCACTTTTGACCACCCGCCGCAGGATAGTACGCGTGTGATGAGGGCGTGTCAATAGGATTGTTGTGGTTTTGTTAACGAATCTAGGAAAGCTCGACGACAGAGGAGCCGCTTCGTGTTCGCCTCTTGTTGGCCTGTTTTCCTTGACGACTAAAACTAACCGAACACAGAACAGGTGAGGAAGGGTGGTTTACCCCCGCCGCTATCCGATCAGTATTGTCGGGTAGCAGCCGGGGTAAACCGCCCTTCCTCACTTGTTCCAGATTCAGACTTCGCTGTACCTCTCTGCATCTGATCTTTATCGAATGCTCCCACCATGTTGTATATTCGCGCGACGCAATGACCTCAATTAATAGAATTAGTGACTGTTGAATGGAAACCCTCTTCAGCGATTTCAAACTCTGGGGGCTTCTATTATTCGGCCTGCTTGCGGCCGGCGCTAATGTCGTCGGAGGCGTTGTTCTCGTTAAGTCCGGGGCCCATCGCCTGGGGGAACGCTTTCTTAAATATCTTGTTGCCCTCGGCGCTGGCTTTATGTTGGCCGCGATATTTATAGAGATTCTGCCGGAAACTATCGCAATTTGGACCGGACCTCTTCACGGCGAAGGAGCCGCTCGTGCTGTTGTGGGCGCAATGACCCTTCTGCTCGGAGGCTACCTCTCGATTCAACTCTTCGAACACACACTTGCACCACATTTCCACTTCGGAGCCGAAACACATCCTGAATCCTTTATCCAACCTTCAGCAGCGTACACTGCTGTTGGTGGATTGTGGATTCACACGTTTTTCGACGGCGTTTCGATAGCTTCCGCGTTTTTGGTGAACTTCCGTGTCGGGCTTCTTGTCTTTATTGCGATACTTCTGCACAAGATGCCGGAAGGATTCACGGTAGCCTCGATCATGTTGGCTTCGGGTCGCTCAACCAACAAAGCGCTGGTTGCCACAGCCGCTATTGGAGCTGCGACCTTGGCCGGAGTCATTGGAGTAATGTTTCTGAACGCAAGGATGACAAATGCGATTGGTTATGCGCTGCCGTTTTCCGCGGGAGTGACGCTCTACGTGGCAGCCAGTGACTTGATTCCTGAAGTTAACCACAAAGAAGAAAGAAACCCCACGGTGTCAATTGTCGTTTTTGTAGGAGTAGCTCTTTTCTATCTGCTTCATCGCCTGATTGAAGGATAGCTGAGAAGCTTGAGACTCTAGTTGATTAGCCGACTTCCATATTTGAAATTTTGCGCCAGTTCCGGCCTGGCGATCTTCTTCCTGATCCTCGTGTTCGGTGTTCGCGCCGGTGCACAAGTCAAGTATCAATCGCCAGTTCCACTTCCCGTTCCTTTTACTCCAATCGTTGACAATGCCAACGTCATAGACGCTGCCACGCAGCAACGCATTGGGGCAATCTATCTGAATCTCAAAGAACGAACGAACATTGAGTTTGCTGTGTTGACCGTAAACACAACCGGCGACCAGGACATCTTTGATTTCTCTTTAGCGGTCGCTCGTGGCTGGAACATCGGACCAGGCAATGCAAAGGGAAACGGGTTCCTTTTAGTTGTCGCGATACAAGACCGAAAGTATTTCACGCAGATGGGCGATCATCTGGAAGGAGACTTGCCCGACGGTTTAATAGGACAAATCCAGCGCGAAAAACTTGTGCCCGCGTTCAAGCAAGGGAATTACAGCAAGGGAATATTCGACACGATTGAAGCCTATGTCGCGACGCTCGCAGTCAAACGTGGCTTTAGCGTTGAAGGTATCGATCAGCGTAAGGCCTATCGTACGCAGGAACGAAGCAATCAACCTGGCGGTGGCGGGGGTTTAATCTGCGGAATACTCGTACTTATCTTTATCATCTTGCTGGTCTCTGCGGGAAGTCGCCGCAGAGGTGGCGGATGTTTGCAGGCACTCTTTTGGGGAAGCCTTTTTAGTAATCTTGGTGGCGGCAGAGGATGGGGCGGCGGAAGCGGTTGGAGCGGCGGTGGTTTCGGAGGTTCTAGTGGCGGCGGCTTTGGAGGATTCGGGGGTGGTTTCGGAGGAGGCGGAAGTTTTGGTGGTGGAGGAGCGGGGGGGAGCTGGTGAAACGAACAGAGACGGCTCGTAACAGGACCTATGTGACCTATTGGACCTATAATCGCTGAAGACTATGGTTAAAACAGTTGTTCAAGAAGCATTGAGCGGGTTGATCGATGATCTCCGTGCCACACACGGAGAGAATCTGGCTTCGGTAGTGCTTTATGGATCTGCCGCCGCCGGCGATCACATCGAGCTACGTTCAGATTACAACTTGTTAATCGCGCTCAATCGAATTACGCCCGAGGATCTGCGTCTGGCCCAGGCTCCGATGCGTGAGTGGCAACGGCTTGGTCATCCGCTTCCTGTTTATTTCACAGTCGAGGAACTATCAGACGCCGGCGACGTATTTCCAATCGAGTTTCATCAGATGGCTAACGCCCGCGTCGTACTTTATGGGAAGGATCCTTTTGAGTTCGTACAGCTCTCCGATGCGAACCTGCGTCACCAGACGGAGTATGAGTTGCGCAGCAAGTTGATCCAGTTGCGCCGTCTCTACATACCGGCCTCAGTCTCAATAGAAAAACTTTGCGATTTGATGAGCGACAGTTTGGCAAGTTTCGCGGCACTCTTTCGTGCCGTACTTTTGTTACACGGTCAGCAGGCACCTGTAGCGAAACCGGATTGCGTTCGGTTGACCGCGCGCTTGCTCAAACTCGACGTACCCCCGTTTGAAAGAATTTTTCAGTTTCGCGCAGGTGGTAACTTGCCCGGTTCAGAAACTGAAGCGAATGAACTTTTCGGTTCTTACATGCTTCAAATTGAACGCGTGGTAGAAGCGGTGGATGAATTAACAATGTCCGATAAACTTTAGGAAGCCCTGATTAAGTACGATAGGCTGTTAGCCTGTCGACGATATTAGCCATATTGTTGAGGCAAACCACGACAGGCTAACAGCCTATCGTACTTAATCAGAGCTTCCTGAAGTTTATCGGACATCGCAGAATGGAGATTCTAAGAATGAAGACGCGACGATTGGTTATTTTCCTGGCGGTCGCCTTAATCGCACTCGGCGCCAGCGGCTGCGGCTACAACACGCTGACCACTAAGCATGAAAACGTCAAAGCCAAGTGGGCCAACGTGGAAACACAACTGCAACGCCGCGGTGATCTACTCACCAATCTGGCTGAGGCTGCAAAGATGGCTGGCGTACAGGAACAGGAAGTCTTCGGCAAAATTGCTGAGGCGCGCTCCCGACTCTTGAATGCAACCAACCAGTCGCCACAAGGTGAAGCCGGCGATAAGTCACCAGAACAAAAGCAAGCTGTGATCGATGCAGCAAACAGTTTCGGCGGAACGATCGGTCGTTTACTGGTCTTGCAGGAAAGCTATCCGGTCCTGAAATCAAATGAGAACTTCCTCAAGTTACAGGACGAAGTTGTAGGCACTGAAAACAGAATTGCAACCGCTCGAAAGGACTACAACGACGCGACCCAGGATTACAACACCACGCGGGCAAGCTTTCCGACCGTAGTCTCAGCGAAGCTGTTTGGGTTTAAAGAGGAGCCGTACTTCAAAGCGGATGAAGCAGCGAAGGAAGTTCCAAAGCTGAATTCAGAGTCGTTGAGGCAAAACCAGAACAAATAAGGGCGGCGATCTGAGATCTGAGATATTTGAGATTTGAGATCTGAGATCTGAGATCTTCTTCAAAATCCTCTCGAGCTACACATCGCACAGTGATCGCAGGGCCTCCCACCAGGTTCCATACTGCACGTTTTCTCGTTCTGAAAATAATCGACGAGCTCGGAGACAGTCGCTTCTTCAACTCCAAAGCGCTCCTGGCTGGGATGGCTAACATTTACTCCTGCCAGCCATGGTGAGTGCATTTGAGGCGTGGCCACGGAAGACGAGTAGTTTGTGTTCCCCGCTCGAACCTTTGACTCAATCTGAACTAGTCGGTTCTGCAAATCCCCAAGCGTTGCGCGCAAGGTCCTGAGTTCTGCGACAATATCGCTGGAAGCAGACTCACGCACGCCAGGTTGAGATGAAACGCGACGTGCAATTCTCTCAGCCATCAACCTCGCTTGATCAACTTCAGAACTCATAATGTCCAGTATGCTTCAGCTTGTCGTGTCTCGGAAAAAAATGCGCGTGAATTAAAAACGACCTCCGAATATCCTTCGTGCACTGAGTACTGCCTTATCACGTCCCGACAAACTTCAGAAAGCTCTGATTAAGTACGATAGGCTGTTAGCCTGTCGGCGATCTTGGCCATAATCGGGAGGCAAACCATGACAGGCTAACAGCCTATCGTACTTAATCAGAGCTTTCTGAAGTTTATCGGACATCCAGAAGATCAATTCGATCCACAACACCCACAATCGCCGAATCGATCGCTGCGCCAGGTTTGCCGGTCGCCGTTGTCGAGGCACTCCAGCCTTCTTGCACGATCAAGACAGTGTCGCCAACTCCAGAATCAACTGCATCGAGCGCCAAACAGGAATAGTTAGTCTCTTCGCCCTCCGGCGTGATCTGCTGACACAGCATTACCCGCGCGTTCTCGTAGCGCGCGTTCTTTTGTGTCGCGACAATGTTTCCCACTACACGAGCCAGAATCATTTCTTGTTCCGGGATAGATCCTATAAGTCGATTGGACCTATCGCTCTGTTTGTACATGCGCCTCAGAGTCGACTATTCCCACAATCGTACAGTCCGTAGGCGTGTCTTCCCGTTTGAAGGGAAAACTTGCTTCCTTGCCACGACACCAAAAAACCAATTCACCAACGCCTGCGCCGATCGCATCAACTGCGACCATTGGCTTACCAGTCGAGTTTAGATGCCTGTCGAGTGTTTGAACTACGAGCAGCTTTCGACCATGCAGTGATTCGTTCTTCACCGTGGCCACTACAGTTCCGATAACTCGTGCGAGCTGCATTTCAGGAGCCGTTTACCTCAACGTTGTCGATCACACCCACGATGGCTGCATCAACCGGCACGTCTTTCATTCCCTGTGCCAGGCGAGCACTTGACCCAGCGACGACCAGGACTCGTTCATGGAATCCAGCGCCGACAGTATCGACCGCAACGACGTAGCCGCTAGTATCGCTGCCGTCAACATTGATCGGACGTACGATCAGAAGCTTCTTTCCACTTAACCGTTCATCCTTTTGCGTGGCGACAACGGTTCCGAGGATTCGTGCGATGATCATGAGTAATCAGCGATCCAAACCCACGGGGAGACTCTCATCGACACTGCCGTGGGGCCGAGGGATGACATGTACGCTGACTAACTCGCCGACGCGACGTGCGGCAGCCGCGCCTGCGTCAGTGGCGGCTTTGACCGCAGCAACATCGCCACGAACGATCGCGGTAACGAAGCCGGCACCGATCTTTTCGTAACCTACAAGCGTTACGTTCGCTGCCTTAACCATCGCATCGGCCGCTTCGATCATTGCGACCAGACCTTTTGTTTCAACCATTCCGAGTGCTTCTTGCATTCAGATTCTCCTGTTTGTAAGTCGTGAATCGTGAATCGTAAAATCGAAGGCAGACTGTAACGACTAACTCAGTGGCAGTCAACGATTCACGATTTACGATTCACGACTATCGACTGCTTGACTCAACAACTCGACCAACTCTTCACGCGTCAATGAAATCTTGTCACCATTTTCGCTGACGTAATTGCGCGGCGGTCGATCGCCGCTCGGACAACTCAATTGCGTCTCATGCAAATAGCCACACGCCTGGCATCGAGCCGCTTCAGTCAGATATCCAGCTTTCTCGCGTACATTGATCAACTTCTCAATCGCATCAGCCGGCAGATTCTTCGAGCCACCGAGCATGCGCGCAAGGATTGCGATCTTCGCGGTGTGTTCCAAAGTTTCCAATCGATCCCAGGCTTGCCACAAGTCACCGCCGTACGCAACCGCTCCATGATTCGCCATCAACAACGCGTTGTGATGTTTCACCAGTGGCTGCATCTGCTGCGTGAGTTCATCAGTTGACGGCGTTCCGTAAGAAGCTAAGGGAACACAACCGAGCGTGAGTATGACCTCTGAGAGAATTGGCTGATCGATTGCGAGTCCGGCGACGGCGAACGCGGTTCCATGTGGCGGATGCGCATGACAAACAGCTTTCACATCCGGCCGCTCTTTGTAAATCAATAGGTGCATTGCAAGTTCACTTGATGCGCGTCGATCATTGAGAGCTTTGCCTTCGAGATCGGTAACAGCGATGAGGTCTTCAGTCATTCGGCCTTTGCAGGTCATCGTTGGAGTCGCGAGTATTCGCCCATCGTCAAGACGCACGCTCACGTTGCCGTCTGAAGAGACGACATAACTGCGTTCGTACATGAGATGACAAACGCTGATTAGATCTCGTCTGGCTGTTGATTCGTCCATTTCATCAAATTAACACGCAGCCCCTATCACGATGGATCCAGGTGTTTCCGGTCCAGCGTACATCCTTATCGTCCATGATGGTTACTTCAATCGTGCTGCAGCCGCTCGCAAAGCGGTTCTCGTTATAACCGAATTCGATATTGATCATCACCCACTGGCTGACCGGCTTACCCTTAAACAAGGCAGGAGAAAATCCTGTGCGTTCGATTTGGTCAATCGCCATTTCGGTAAGACCGAGCGGAAGTTGCCTGACGAATTTCCAGTGAGTCATGAAAGGTGTGTAGCCGACAAATTCGCCCTTGCCTGCGGCCGATTCCGGAACGCCGTGAGGAAGCATCGGGAACGGTGTGACCTCTTTCACTGTCCCATCGGAATCAAAGAGCGCTATCAAACGCAGCGAGGCGCCGTAGAAAGTCTTAAAACGTTTGAAAGTTTCCGGAAAGTCAACGTCGGGAACGAAGACATTGGTAATAGGAGAGGTTGTGGTCGTTGGGCAGCTCGCATGAAATTCAAGTTCACAGCGGTTGAAAGTATGAACTGGCTGACTCTTTCGGCTCCAGATGTGGTGTGCGCCAATTCCCGCCATCAAAATCAGCGTAAGTAAGAATTGGTGACGTAATCGCGGCATGATTATCTTGTGTTTAGATCTCGTTCGGGTCGAGCAGTTTCCTTCTCCCGTAGGTCCTGCCGCGGACGTGTGACAGCACCTGTTGGAGGACGAGCCAGGAAATACGACAGTGATTCCAACGATGTTGTAAGATCCACTGTTTTCACTTTTACGCCCCGTCTCGACTGCAACGACACTGGTGCGAAATTCAACACCGCCTTGGTTCCTGCCGACATGATTTGATTTAAAACTTTTTGCGCAGCCTTGGCCGGCACAGCAATCACCATCACATCGATTGACTCGGTTCGGATAACATCGCTTAGTTTCTCAGCGTCATGAACAGTAATCTTCGCGTCACCGAGTTTTTGTCCGATCTTCCGGGCGTCGTTATCAAACAGCGCAACGACAGCAAAATTCGATCTGCCAAAGCCGTTGTAATTCGCCAGCGCGGTGCCTAGTCTTCCGGCGCCAACGATACCAACTCGATGCGGGCTATCGAGTCCAAGAATGTTAGTGATGTGCTCGCGCAAATCATCGACGTAATAACCGACGCCGCGCACTCCAAATTCGCCGAAGTAACCCAGGTCCTTTCGTATCTGCGCGGAGTTCAAGTTGAACTGCTCGGCCAGGGCCTGCGACGAAATAGTCTTGATGCCCGCTTGATGCAGCTCATTCAAGCAGCGCAGGTAAATACTCAAGCGCGCCGTTGTTAACTCTGATATTTTCTCGGATTTCATTTGGGAGGAACCTTGTTCGAGGTCAGTATAGCGCCACAGCAGAATATGAGCCACACAGATAACACGGATTGTAGTCCGACAAACTTTAGTTTGTCGTTGTGCGTTAACTCAGACGCAGGGAACGTGCAAGCCTGTGAAGACTCAGATTACCTATCGCCACCACGACAAACTAAAGTTCGTCGAACATAACGGTTTATTGCCCAACGAAAATTCATCAACTACAATCCGCTCACTTCTATGATTGCGCATCTCAGCGGCATTTTGTTCTCAAAACAAGCAACGTCAGTGATTGTCGACGTCGGTGGTGTGGGTTATGAAGTAACCATTCCACTCTCGACGTTTTACGAACTTGAAGACACAGGCAAGCCTGTGCAATTGCGGATCTACACGCATGTTCGTGAAGACACACTGCAACTCTTCGGGTTCAAAACCATTCGTGAGCGCGAACTGTTTCTAAAGATCATTTCCGTCAGTGGCATTGGCCCAAAGTTGGGAATTACACTCCTGTCAGGCATGAGTGCTGATGAGCTGATCGCGGCGATCCGAGCGAATGATCTTGCTCGGCTCACTCTCATTCCCGGGATTGGTAGAAAAACGGCAGAAAGACTTGTCATCGAATTACGCGAGAAAGTTGCGGCCCTTACTTCCGCTCAGCTGGAGGAAGCGTTAACAATGAAAGCAGCGGCAACAGGCGAGTCCAGACAGGACGATGTACGTGCCGATGCTCTTTCCGCGTTGTTGAATCTCGGCTATCAAAGGGGATCCGCTGAGAAAGCGATTGATACTGCAATTGGCGAAGCTGGTGAATTGACCGTCGAGACTGTTTTGCGACGAGTTCTGAGAAAGCTTGCGCGGGTGTGAATGTCCGATAAACTTCAGTTTGTCGTGTGTGGACATTCAGGCGATCGAATAGAATTGCAATACTCGACAACAACCCACGACAAACAAAAGTTCGTCGGACACAACACATGCCTCCTGAATCAACATCCGCGCGCATGAAAGACGCATCACCCAACGACGATGATCGCCAATTTGATCTGACTCTCCGACCGACGCGCATCGAGGAATACATCGGTCAGCGTCAAGTCAAGGAGAATCTGCGCATCTACATGAAAGCCGCTCTCCGAAGACGTGAAGCACTTGATCACGTTCTGCTCACCGGACCTCCGGGACTCGGCAAAACAACGCTCGCAAACATCATCGCCAACGAAATGGGCGCCGAGTTGCGTTCAACTGCCGGGCCAGCGATTGAGAAAGCAGGTGACATTGCGGCGCTTCTCACCAATCTTCAGGAAGGTGATGTGCTCTTCATCGATGAAATTCATCGCCTCTTACCTGCTCTGGAAGAAAAACTCTATCCCGCGATGGAGGACTACCAACTCGATCTGCTGATCGGTCAGGGCGCCGCAGCTCGTTCAATTAAACTCGAGCTGCCAAAGTTCACTCTGATCGGCGCAACGACACGTGCCGGCTTGATCACTGCTCCGCTTCGTGGCCGCTTTGGCATTGTCTTTCATCTCGACTTCTATCCACACGAAGATCTCGAAATCATCTGTAAACGCTCGGCCGATATTCTAAAGGTTGAAATCGACGATGAAGGGGCAAGAGAGATCGCCCGTCGTTCCCGCGGCACTCCACGAATAGTCAACCGACTCCTTCGTCGCGTCCGTGATTACGCCGAGGTAGATTACGACGGCAAGATCAGTAAAGAAGTCGCGAGCGATGCATTGAACCGAATGGAAGTAGATACGTATGGTTTAGATGAAATGGATCGCAAGCTACTTCTGACAATAATCGAGAAGTTCAACGGTGGACCGGTTGGACTCGGAACGATCTCGGCCTCAATTCACGAAGAAAAAGATTCAATCGAGGAAATCATTGAACCGTACTTGATTCAGATTGGCTTTCTCGACCGCACCCCCCGTGGCCGCATGGCAACTCACCTCGCGTATAATCACTTCGGTATTAATCTCCCAAATTTCTCTGGTCGCGGACTCTTCGACCAGCGCTAGGTAACCCCACGACGTAAGTCAATGAAACGCTTTCGGTCATTTTCACGTCGCTCTTTCGGGGTTCGGAATCGGTCTCCGTGGGGTTCGATGCTGGCCCATACACTGCATCAATTTCACGAGAACGATCTCTTTACTTCATCCGCGGCGATGAGCTACTTCGGCCTAATGGCACTTTTTCCCTCACTCCTGCTCCTGCTTGCCATCAGCAACAAACTTGCGGCAGGTAGCCAGATGTTGGCCCACGCTGTGGATGTCTATCCAGGGTCAGGCAAGTTCCTGCGCGGAACGATAGCGGAGCTGTCTCAGTTGGGTTATGGCGCAATCATAACTTGCGTGGTTTTGGTGTTGTGGGCCGGTTCGTGGGTCTTTGCGGTGATCGAGAGAGCACTGAACAGGATTTGGGCAGCAACATCGCGGCCCTTCCTGCACGGACGCGCTCTCACGATTGGCATGGTTGGGATGGTCGGACTGCTGCTCGCTTTTTCCGTAGGTCTTACTTCGTTCATGCTCAATTTGCGAGATATTGCCAACCGCCTCTCACCTCGTCAGCTTGAGCGATATCCGCTCTTGATCTCGGTTGGAAGTGCTTTCTGGCAAATCTTGTTCGCAGCATTGAGTTATCTGGTAACCGTTGCATTGTTTGTCCTCGTGTACCGTTTCATGCCGAGGGTTCAAGTGACTTTGAAGGACACTTTGCCAGGAGCTCTTCTCGGCGGCGTTCTCTGGGAAATCGCAAAGTACATCTTTGCGTTGAGCCTCAGTTATTTTCACTACGATCAAATCTACGGTTCAGTTGGAGCTGTTGTGGCGGTTTTGACGTGGAGCTACGTTTCGAGTTTGATACTTCTGTTTGGCGCGCAACTCACCGCCGTCTTCCATCGCGAACATCCATCAACGTCCGATAAGATGTCCGATATGCTTTAGCTTGTCGAACATTTCATGCACATCTCGGACTTCGACTACGACTTACCTCCAGAACTCATCGCGCAATATCCTTTGGCCGAACGCGATGCTTCGCGGATGCTTGTTCTCGACCGTCAAAATCAAACGTGGTTCGATTCGACATTTCGAGAATTTCCCAACTACATCAAGCAAAACGATGTAGTCGTCGTTAATAACACGCGAGTTATTCCAGCCAGACTAAAAGGACGGCGTAAATCGACAGGTGGAAGCGTCGAAGTGTTTCTTGTTCGCGAGTTAGAACCCAACCTATGGAGCGCGCTTGTTAGACCAGGTTCAAGATTACATGAAGGGATGCGTGTTGTCTTTGGCGAGGGACAGCTCGAAGCAGTGTTCCTTGATGAACCAGGAACCGATTTGCGGACCGTTCGCTTCGAGTTTGAAGGATCGCTCGAAGCTGTGTTATCCGAGGTCGGCTCGACTCCACTGCCGCCGTATATCAAACGTCCGGAGGGAGTCTCGCTTGCTGATGATCTCCGATATCAAACTGTCTACTCAAAAGCACAAGGCGCAATAGCGGCACCCACAGCAGGACTACATTTCACGCAAGCCACACTCGACAGGTTAAGAGACCAAAACCAATTAGCAGAAATCACGCTGCACGTCGGTTATGGGACCTTTGAACCGGTGCGGGTAGACGATGTGAACGAACATGAAGTAACCGGTGAGGTGTTTGAAATACTTCCTGCAGCCGCCATGCAGATCAACGAAGCTCGACTCAATGGTGGACGGGTCATGGCGGTCGGCACTACCACGACACGGGCATTGGAAACGGCGACTAACGACGATGCCAAAGTGGTAGCCTCATCAAGTGAAGCAACCTTAACCATCAAACCTGGCTACCGGTTTCGCGCAGTAGACGCTCTGTTAACAAACTTCCACTTACCGCGCTCCTCCCTGTTAATTCTGGTCAGTGCGTTTGCTGGGCGAGAGTTGGTTCTAAAGGCATACGAGCATGCCGTTCGGCAGCGCTACCGCTTTTACAGTTACGGGGATTGCATGTTAATCATGTAGGCGGTATGCAAGCCGGGTGGTAAACTGAAGTCCCGACTTATCACGACACTGACATGGCAGTACTGAAAAAATTTCGATCCCGCTGGTGGTCACAATCAGATGTTCCTCCGCCAGCCGAAAAGAAAGAAAAGCCAAGCGCTCCGGCGTGGAGCTCGCGATATGACATCCGGCCGTTGACAATTTCTCAATTGGACGAATGCTGGCGACTCGATCAGCGCTGCTTTATCGACGGCGAAGCCTACAGTCGTGAGACTTTCGACTATCTGCTCACGGCCCCGGAAGCGGTGTCATATCGCGCAGTAACTCCTGGTGGAGTCATGGTTGGTTTCGTGGTTGGACTCGTCGAACCTGATCACACGGGACATGTGACCACCGTGGGTGTTTCGCCGGAGCATCGCAGGCGCAGTCTCGCACGTAGACTAATGGCGCAGGTTGAGGATGGATTTCGAAAACGACAAGTTCGATTGGTGCGCCTGGAAGTGAGAGCTCTCAACACACCCGCTCAGAAACTGTACGAGAGTTTGGGCTATTCAATCACTCAGCGCTTACCGCGCTACTATTCAAACGGCGGCGACGGCCTCTTGATGTTGAAGTCGCTCGACTAACCCTTACGCAACTCCGTCAAAACCTGCTTCGCTACCGCCTTCAGAGTGTCAAAAACACCGGAACCTGTCGAAGCCACGGCTTCGATCACAGGCTCGCCTTTTTTCTGCAACTCAACTGTTAGATCATCGACTGCAACAACATTATTCAGGTCTCGCTTATTGAGCTGCAACACATAAGGGATCTTCATCAGATCGTAGCCTTGAGATTTCAAATTCTCTTCCAGGTTGTAGAGCGACTCAATGTTTGCATCCATGCGCTCTTCCTGGGAATCCGCCACAAAGACCACTCCATCAACACCCTTCAAAATTAGTTTGCGCGAGGCATCGTAGAAGACCTGACCGGGAACGGTGTAAAGATGAAACCGCGTCTTGAAACCTCGCACAGTACCGAGCTCGAGCGGCATGAAATCGAAAAACAGCGTACGGTCGGTTTCAGTTGCCAGACTAATCAACTTGCCCCTGGCCTGAGGTGCTGTGGAATCAAAAATGTATTGCAGGTTCGTGGTCTTCCCACACAAACCCGGACCGTAGTAAACGATCTTGCAATTAATCTCTCTGGAGGCGTAGTTGATAAAAGTCATAGGGCTTACTGTTAGCTGAAAAGGCTATCGATGTCCTCGTCGGTAATACCGGCGAAGGGCGAATCGAGGTCGTCGTAGTCGTTACTGGCAATTTCGTCAAACATCGTTACCAGTTGATGCGACACTTGCTTACTTCGGAGTTTGACGAGGCCTAAACTGGATCGATCATCGAAAACAACGACCAGAAGGAGCCGGCCAATAACGGAGATGTGAATGCTTTCTTTCTCACCCTCGTGCGAAAGAGTTGGAAACTCCTTTTCTCCAATCAGTGCCGCCATTCCTCCGGTCGCGGCTACATTGCCGGCGGCCAAAGATGCCAGGCTGGTTGTGTCAAGATTTCCCACTTCGCCAAGTGAGGCGATCTCCTGGCCGTCCTTATCAACTAAGAACACCACCTTTGCCGAGGCGTCCATGCGCAGTCGAGCGAGAACCGCTTTTATCTGGTGGTATTGCTGTTCACGCAACAGGATTGGGGTGTCTGCCATCGTTACGACTCGTTTTTGAAGGCCGGGGCGGGAAGTCTATTTTGGAGAGTGAACCCGAAACGCAGCTCGTGGTCGCAAAGTTTGAATCTACAAGAGGTTACTTCTTCGGTTGGGGCTACCAGCGGAGGCGAATAGCGCGCACCCCTTGGTCAACAGGGAATGTAACATAGCCAACAATGACCAGCAAGTGTTTTTCTTTGTTGATACTTTGAGCGTTTGGTGGGAGTACTTCCGAGTAGCTGAAAGAGCCGCAAATACTTAGACTTAATTGATTTAGTGGTGAAGCTATGTTAAGCTCCGCGCCGTTATTGCGGCTGCTCAGACCTCCTGAGCAGCCCTTTGAGATTAAACCTAAATGAGCAGCAGTCTTACAAAAGGCTTGCGTCGATCAACCTCGCGCTCTTCCGCAAAAAAAGCATCCGCAAAGACCGCGAAGCGCGCAGTAAAAGCCAAGACAGCCACTAAACCCAAGGCCAGGAGGGCGGCCGCCAAGCCTGTCGCGAAAAAGACTGTCGCCAAGAGTCGACTCGCTAAGAAAGCGGTTGCCGCCAAGCGTCCAACAAAGACTAAGAAGGTACAAAAGGTAGTTGCTAAAAAGGCGCCGGCCAAGAAAGCCGCACCGTCGAGAGTCAAAAAGACGCAAAAGGTGGCCGCAGCTCGAGCGGTGAGACCAGTTCCTCGGCCAGCGACAGTTCCCCAACCACCACCGCGTCAGCCTACTCAGGATGAATCAGCAGCATTAGTGGCTTTTGAACGTGCCCACAAAGAATTCGTCCGCGGACGTTTCGCTGAATCTCGCAACCAATTCCGAATTCTACTTGATAAGTTCTCTCAGGTTTCGGAGGTGGCAGCCCGTGCACGCACGTATCTCGCAATCTCTGAGGCACGGCTTCGCACTGAGAGTATGCTCCCGAAAGACGCCGATTCACTTTATGATCGAGGCGTCATCGAGTTAAATCGCGGCGAGTACGTCGCAGCTCAGGAGATGTTCGAACGTGCCTTGAAACGAGAGCCCGAAGCAGCCCACATTCATTACGGGTTGGCTGCAACTCGTGCTCGCCTCGGCTCAATTGATTTAGCGTTGGAGTCTCTCCAGCGGGCTGTGGATTTACAACCGAACCTGCGTCTGCGTGCTCAGCATGATCACGACTTAAATCCGCTTCGCAACGATCCTGATTTTGACCGATTGATTTTCAGTAATCCCGCCTGAGTTGTCGCGTTTGATTCAATCCAATCTCTGCTGTTCTCGCTCGATAATGTATGATTCCCCTTGGAGTCAGCAAAGTTCGTTTACCTCTGTTTGTGATTCAAGATTTCAATGATTAACGGTGGTCAAAAATTAGTTGCTCTTGGAGGCGGCACCGGCCTCTCAACCCTTCTCGCGGGATTGAAGCAGCTCGTCGCTAAGCCAGATGAGCCAATTTGGATCGATACACTCTCTGCAATTGTGACGGTCTCTGATAATGGAGGAAGTTCTGGCAGGTTGCGAGACGAGCTTCAGATGCTTCCGCCCGGTGACATCAGAAACTGCATTGTGGCTTTGTCGGAGGATTCGAGTCTGCTCTCGAGACTCTTCCGATATCGGTTTCGTGGCGAAGGTGAACTTGGTGGACATAGTTTCGGAAATCTATTTCTCGCCGCACTGACGGAAGTTACTGGTGATTTCACGGAAGCAGTCCGACTGTCATCTGAGGTCCTCGCTAGCAAAGGACACATCTTTCCGGCAACCATTAGTGATGTACATCTGGTCGCTGAACTTGATGACGGATCAATAGTAAATGGCGAAACACAAATCTCCGCATCGAGAGCGCCGATACGCAGCTTGCGGCTTGAACCGGAGCGATGCTTGCCACTCCCACAAGCGTTGAAGGAGTTGAGGACCGCTGACGTTATTACAGTTGGACCCGGATCTTTGTATACCAGCATCCTTCCCAACCTGCTCGTATCGCAGGTTGCAAAGGTAATTGGTGAGAGTCGCGCCACAAAGATCTTCGTGAGTAACTTAATGACCCAGCCAGGGGAGACTGACGGTTATACGGCACTGCAACATCTTGAGACGCTGCGGAAATATGCGCCGGAGATCACCTTCGATTTCGTCGTGGTAAACGATCGTAAAATTAGCCATGAACAAGCTGAGCGTTACGCCGCTGAGCAGGCCTACCAGATCGGAATTGACGACCCGATTTTGGACTCACTAGAACAAACCACCGAAGTGATGCGAGCGGATTTACTCGATGAAGGCGAGAAGGTCAGGCATAGCTCCGAGCGGCTCGCTCGAGTCGTTCTGACTTGTCGCCAGCACGCTGACGCCAGACGAGCAGTAACAGTCTAAATACGCTTCATGGAGACATTCTTGCCGGAAACTAACGAACTCAACGTTCTTATCATGGCGGCCGGGTTAGGAACCCGGATGAAGTCAAAACGGGCCAAAGTTCTTCACCAACTTGGTGGTCTACCGCTGATTACTCACGTAACCCGAACCGCTCGCAGTTTGAATCCAAAATCGATAGTGGTTGTTGTTGGTCATCAAGCTGAAGAGGTCGAGCAAGTCGTGCGCGGCGAAATCGGCGAAGTCGCCGCCTTCGCTTTGCAAGCTGAGCAGCGAGGTACCGGCGACGCCGTCGAGTCCGCTCGCCAATTACTGCAAAACTCCGATTCGCTCTTGGTCATTCTGTCAGGCGACGTTCCCATGATTAAGGCGGAAACGTTGCGCAAACTGGTCGAACACCATAGGAGCACGAACTCTGATTGTTCAATCCTGACGGTGCGACTGGAGAATCCGACCGGATACGGACGTGTCGTTCGTGACGAAGAAAATGCGTTCGCTCGAATCGTTGAGCAGAAGGACGCGACTGACGAAGAACGTCAAGTGAAAGAGATTAACTCCGGCATCTACTGTTTCAATACTCGCAAACTCTTCCAGGCTCTTCGTTCTGTCGAGCCAACGAACCAACAAGGTGAGTACTACCTGACGGATGTACCGGCAATACTTCTTCGCGAAGGTGAGGTCGTAACCTGCTTCCTACATCAGGATGCTCGCGAAGTCTCGGGAATAAACACTCGAGCTGATCTGGCCGAGTTCGAGAATCTGATGCGGCGCAATACTATCCGCACTCTGATGGTTAATGGCGGGGTCACCTTTGTCGATCCCTCACACGCTTACGTTAGTGCCGATGCAAAGATTGGAAGCGATACGATTATCTATCCTGACGTCGCTATTGAGGGCAACTCTGTGCTGGGTGAAAATTGTCTTGTGCGATCGGGAAGTCGGATCACAGACTCGCGGCTTGGCGACAATGTCATTGTTAAGGATCACTCGATTATCGTTGACTCGGATATCGGCTCGAATTGCTCCGTTGGTCCGTTCGCGCATTTGCGCATGAATGCGACGCTGGAAGAGAAGGCCACCGTCGGTAATTTCGTTGAAGTGAAAAAGTCTCGTATCGGACGAGGAACGAAAGCAATGCATCTGAGTTACCTCGGCGATGCCACGATCGGCAGCGAGACCAACATCGGCGCCGGCACTGTGACGTGTAATTACGATGGCGTTCGTAAGCACGAAACGATCATCGAGGACAATGTTAAGATTGGTTCAGACACAATGTTGGTGGCTCCGGTCCGAGTCGGTTCGCGTTCGGTAACAGGAGCCGGCTCCGTTGTGACCAAAGATGTGCCGCCCGACTCGCTGGTAATGGGTGTTCCAGCTGTAGCGAAAAAAAGCACGAAGCGAACTGAGGGGAGTTAACGAACACGTATGTGCGGAATCGTTGGTTACGTTGGCAACAAACAGGTCGTTCCTTTGATCATAGATGGCCTGCGCAAGCTCGAATATCGGGGTTACGATTCCGCGGGCATCGCGGTCGTTAATGAAGCTCATGGTTTAGAGATACGTCGCGCTGAAGGCAAACTTCGCAATCTCGAAGAGACTATCCGTCTGAGTCCCATCGACGGAACCTACGGAATCGGGCATACACGCTGGGCCACTCACGGCAGGCCGACGGAAGAGAACGCACATCCACACCGTGATTGCACGGGACGTGTCGTTGTTGTTCATAACGGCATCATCGAGAACTACCTGCAACTGAAAGAACGTCTGCGAAAGTCAGATCACCGCTTCGTCACGGAAACCGATACCGAAATCATCGCGCATTCAATTGAGGAGCACCTGAAACACGACAAGTCCTTTGAAGAAGCCGTCCGTTCCACAGTTACAGAGCTTCGCGGCATCTTTGCACTCTCCATAATTAATGCAGACGAGCCTGATACGATAATCGCTGTCCGCCAGGGTCCACCGGTTGTGATTGGACTTGGCGATCGAGAGTTCTTCGTAGCCTCAGACATTCCGCCAATTCTCCAACACACACGAGACGTTTTCTTTTTGGGAGACGGCGAGCTAGCCATCATCACCAAAGATGCAGTTCGCGTAACTGATTTCGAAGGCAACTCGGTGCAACCCTCAATCCAACGGATCACGTGGGATCCCATCATGGCTGAAAAAGGCGGCTTCAAGCATTTCATGCTGAAGGAAATCTACGAGCAGCCTCGTTCGGTTCGCGATACAGTTCAAGGACGAATCTCGTTGGACACTGGTCACGTCTTCCTCGACGAGATGAGCAACATTACCGAGGCAGATTTCAAACGCTTCACGTCGATCAAAATCGCTGCCTGTGGAACTTCGTGGCACGCGGGCCTCGCCGGTAAGTACATGATCGAGCAGCTCGCTCGAATTCCTGTAGATGTCGATTACGCTTCTGAGTTTCGTTATCGCAATCCAGTGATGGATGAAGACTCTTTGTTGCTCGTTATTTCACAGTCAGGCGAAACGGCAGACACTATCGCAGCGTTGCGAGAAGCCAAAGATCTGGGCTCATGCGTTCTTTCGATCTGCAACGTTCAGGGTTCAATGATCGTGCGAGAGGCCGACGGCACGATTCTCACGCATGCCGGCCCGGAGATTGGCGTTGCTTCCACGAAAGCCTTCACGGGTCAGATGATCGCCTTGTACTTGCTTGGCCTGTATCTCGGTCAACTGCGCGGAACGCTTTCAGAGGAAGCGGCGAAATTTCACGCGCAGGAGCTGGCGGAGCTACCAGTCAAACTCGAACATCTGTTGAATGAATCAGATGGAATTGAGGAGCTGGCAAAGGAGTTTTTCCGTTCGACAGACTTCCTTTACCTCGGACGCGGAATAAACTTCCCGATCGCTTTGGAAGGCGCCTTGAAGTTGAAAGAGATCTCCTACATTCATGCCGAGGGTTATCCTGCCGGGGAAATGAAGCACGGACCAAATGCCTTGATTGACGAACGGCTGCCGGTGCTCTTCATTAATACGCGAGAAGAAGGCAATCGCGCTTCGGAGCTTCGCTACGAAAAGACACACTCCAATATAGTCGAAGTGAAAGCTCGTGAAGGCATCGTGATTTCAGTTTTAACTGAAGGTGATTCGATGTCGTCGATGGTTTCTGACCACGTGATCGAGATTCCGAAAGCAAGTGACCTGCTCTCACCAATCCTTTCGATCATTCCTTTGCAGTTGCTTGCTTACCACATCGCAGTGAGACGCGGATGCGACGTTGACCAACCCCGAAACCTGGCGAAGTCAGTGACTGTGGAATAGGCAGACGACTTTTACCTTCTAGAAACTGCCAGATGATCCTTTGCCACCCGCCGGGGCGATTGCAGCAGGCACGCGTTACATCACGCGTTCCCCACCGCCTGCCACGATCGCCCGGTTCAGCTCCCCCCCAATAAACATAACGCGCAGACTCGAGGCAAAAAGGGCCACATACTGTGAACCTCTGTTCGTGCCAAGAAAGCGTTGGGGCAAGCGGAACGCGGTCAGCAATGGGCAAGTGGAAACAACCAACACGCGGTCAGGAAGGGGCAAGCGGCAGCTACACAAATCAAAACCGACAAGGCCGCGAGCGCGCCCCCGCAGGTTCCAGACCCGATGAGTTCAGATCCAGAGTCAATAAATGAGCGGCTTGGAACCTGCGGGGGCGCGCTCGCGGCCTTGTTGGTTTTGATTTGTGCATTTGCCGCTTGCCCCCTTCCTGACCGCGTGATTGGTTTTGGTTCGCGTTTGTTCCGCTTGCCCCAACGGCGCTTCCAATTTAATTTGTGTTTGCCTCCGTCTTTTTAGAGTTCATTCGAGCATTGACTTTAGCGTCATCGCATTCTTCGGCGCATGACCACCGACATCGTTGTTGAAGTAAGCGTAGATTCCTTTGAGCTTTTGTCGCCAATGATCGAAGCGCTCAGCCCACTCCGTGAGTTGCGCGCCTGAATACGAACCTGAGTATTTCGCTTCCGTAGGTCCATGAAATCTGATGTAAGTGAAGGGAGCTGTGATTTCAATCGGGGATTGTTTACCACCGAGATCATGAATACAAAGCGCAGCGTTGTGGCGCTTCAAAACCTCATAGACCTCGCGCGTGTACCAGCTCTCATCCCGAAACTCGAAAGCATATTGATGACCAGATTCTATCGAGTATAAGAACTCCTCTAGTCTTTCGAGGTTCACTTTCCAACGTGGCGGCAGTTGAAACAAGATCGGCCCGAGTTTCTTTTCCAGACGATTCGCGCCGGCAAAAAACTTCGGCGTAGACGATTCCGGATCTTTGAGTTTCTTCATGTGTGTAATGAAGCGACTCCCTTTCAGCGCGAAGAGAAACAGCGACGGCGTTGCTTCATACCACGAGTCGAATGCTGTCGAAGGAGGAAGATGATAGAAGGAATTATTGAGCTCGACTGTATTGAACAGCCGGGCGTAGAAACTCAGCCAGTCTGAAGTTGGCAGTTCTTTGGGATAAAACGACTCGCGCCAATGTTTGTAATGCCAGCCCGAGGTCCCAATGAAAATCCTCGCTCCCATACAGGAAGCAATGTACCCCAGGCGCGCGACGCGCAGTTGACCTTCAAGATTTCGTTAACCTTTTCTCTTGATCCAGCAACTTCTGTTTGCGTTCGAGTCCCCAACGATACCCCCCGAGACTGCGATCCTCTCGCACAACTCTATGACAGGGAATAACAAGCGCTACCGGATTTGTCGCACACGCACGTCCTACAGCACGAACCGCTCCAGGTTTACCAAGCGATTTAGCAACGTCACCGTATGACAACGTCGCGCCATACGGTATCGAACGTAGTTTTTCCCAGACTTGTCGTTGAAACGCAGTTGCTCGGATGTCCAAAGGTAAATCCAAATGTGGCTGTTTAGCATTCAGATGGTTGAGCACAACGCGAACTGTCTCATGCAGTGCTTTTTCGTCGCGTTCGATCATCGCCCCCGAGAATTCCTCGTGAAGCGCCTTGATGAGCTGCGGATCACGATCACCCATCGCGACCGAACAAACTCCACGTTCAGTTCTGGCGACCAGCAAACGACCGAGGGGCGAATCAACAATCGTATAGCTGATGTTCATGCCTTTTCCTGCCCGACTATAGGTTGCTGGTGTCATGCCGAGTTCGTTAGCAGCCTGTTCGTAGAGCCGACTACTCGAATTGAAGCCCGAATCGTACAGAGCGTTTGTCACCGATGAGCCTTTTCGAACTCGGGATCTGAAGTTTCCAAACTTCTTAGCAGCCAAATACTGGCGCGGGCTCACACCGATCAGGTTTTTGAACGTTCGTTGCAGGTGAAAGAGACTAACACCCGCCTGCATTGCCATATCTGAAAGCCTGACCTCGTCTGAATCAGTCGCTTCAAGGTAACGACAAACGTTCTGCACCATTTCAATTTGAGGATCCAGGATGCGCGCTCGTTTTGGCTCACATCTCAAACAGGCGCGAAATCCCGCTTGTTCAGCCGCCGCAGGTATCGAAAAGAAACTAACCCGATCTCGATGTGGACGACGCGAGGGGCACGATGGGCGGCAATAAATGTGTGTGGAGCTGACTGCAAAGACAAACTGTCCATCGTAACGCGCGTCTTTGGACAGAACTGCCTGCCAACGCTCGTCTGCAGTGGAGTCTACCTGTGGCGATGATTTCAATGCATAACTCACTTTCGTTGCCCTCCAGTATCGTGAAACTGGAGTGGATCGTAAAGCAATCACGAGATCTGTTCTATCCGCTTCTTGCGATCAAATTCGGTGTTGATACTTCACGAAAGGTTAAATCGATTCTTCTCTGCGCGTCCTCTGCGTTCTCTGCGTCTCTGCGGTAGAATTTTGCACACACCGAAGAAACCGCAGAGACGCAGAGAACGCAGAGGACGCGCAGAGAGTCCCAATAAGTTGACACAGCAGCACAGAGATGCCCTTCGTTTGTTTCGATCAACTTCTTATGCTTAAATCCGTACCTGAAATCAATGCATCCAAACATTCTCGAGCTCTCGCGGTCGGCGCTCCTCATCATCGACATGCAGGAGGCTTTTCGTGCCAACATTCCGGATTTTGATCGCTACGCTCGTCGAATGGCAGTTGCGGCTCGCGGAGCGTTGTTGTTGAACTTACCGATCATCGTCACCGAACAATATCCAAAAGGTCTTGGTCATACCGCTTCGGAGATACACGAAGTTTTACCGCCAGCCGCCACCATCATCGAGAAGACAACTTTCAGCTCATGTGGCGCTCAGCAATTTCAGTCACAACTACAGCGAAGCGAAACGTCTCAAGTACTTGTTGCCGGGATCGAAGCTCACATCTGCGTCAACCAGACAGTTCATGACCTGTTGGGCTCCGGCTTCCAGGTTCATTTGTTGACCGATTGCATCGCCTCTAGAAAAGAAACAGATCGCATCGCGGCTCTTCAGAAGATGCAATCAAGCGGTGCCATTGCCTCGTCCGTTGAGATGGCACTCTTTGAACTGATGCGCGATTCCCGGCATGAACAATTCAAAGCAATACAAGGACTAATCAAATAGTGGATTCAGAGTTTCTCTCGCAACTCAATGAACAACAGCGTGAAGCTGTTACGAATACTGACGGACCGTTACTGATTCTCGCAGGGGCTGGTTCCGGCAAGACGCGTGTGATAGCGCACCGCATCGCCTATCTCATCGCGGAGAAAAAGGTTGCGCCATGGAACATTCTGGCCGTCACTTTTACCAACAAGGCGGCCGAAGAGATGCGCCTGCGTGTACAGCGTCTACTCAAAGACCACCACCTTCCAAGCTGGCCATTAGTTTCAACTTTTCACAGTTTTTGCGTGCGCGTTCTTCGGCAGGACATCGAAAAGCTGAACGATAAATACACTCGTTCGTTCACAATTTACGATCAGGACGATTCGATCCGTCTGCTTAAGGGATGCATTAAGGATTTGGGCTTCAACGAAAAAGAGCTCGGCCCGCGTGCCACACAATCGGTTATTAGTTCGGCAAAGAACCGTGGCGAGAATCCTGAGACGTTTGCCGCCAAAGCCGAATACGTAGATGAACGCCGGGCAGCGATGGCGCGTGTTTACGACACGTACGAACAACGCCTTCATGCCAACAACGCTTTGGATTTTGATGACCTGCTAATTAAGACCGTGCGTTTGCTTCGCGACGTGCCGGAAGTTAGAGAGAAGTACAACAACAAGTTCCGCTACATATTGGTGGATGAGTATCAGGACACAAACACACTTCAGTTTTCTCTCATCAAATTGATTACTGAGAAACAGCAGAACATCTGTGTAGTCGGCGACGAAGACCAATCGATCTACAAGTGGCGCGGCGCGGACATCTCAAACATCCTTAATTTCGAGTCGCAGTTTCCCAACACCAAAACGATTCGACTCGAACAAAATTATCGATCGACGCAAAACATTCTCGATGTTGCTGGGGCCGTCGTTAAGAACAACGTTCAGCGTAAAGGTAAAAATCTTTGGACCTCAAATCCGCGCGGTGAGAACATCCGTTACTACCAGGCCCTGGACGCGGAAGCGGAAGCACGCTGGGTTGCAAACAAGATCGTCGAACATCGGCGAGAAGAGTTTGACTTGCGCTCGGCGGTTCTTTATCGCACTAACTCGCAATCGCGTGTATTTGAAGAGGCGATGCGACGCGCCGGCCTCAGTTACAATATCATTGGCGGGTTTTCATTCTACGAAAGAATGGAAGTGCGCGACATCATCGCCTATTTGAAACTTGCACTAAACCCCAACGACTCGATTGCTCTCGAACGCGTCATCAACAGTCCGGCTCGGGGTATCGGCAAGCAAACACTTGATGAGCTCGAACGCAGAGCCGGGGATTCTGATCTGTCTCTGTGGGAAACGATCGGAATCGTTATTAAGAAGCCGGAGAATCTCAGCCCCAGAGCGATCAATGCGCTGCAGAGTTTTCGGCGAATCATCATCAGGTTAGCCCAAAAGGCGGGCACGGAATTGTCAGCGACTGGCGACGCTTCGGATGTGAAAGCGGGTATGTGGACAGTCAAAGAGGAGGCTCCTGATCGTCTCGCGGATTCAGAATCTCCAGTGTCAGACATTGTGCGCACGGCAATTCAAGACACCGGCTACGAAACCGCTCTACGTTCTGAAAAGACCGATGAGGCAGATGGTCGTCTCGAGAACCTTCAGGAACTGGTTAATGCTGCGGTTGATTACGACGAACTCGGCCATGATGGTGTGCGCGAGTTTATCGATCACTCGGCGCTCGTCTCTGATCAGGATGAATACAAACGCGATGCGCCGGTGACGTTGATGACCGCACACTCAGCGAAAGGATTAGAGTTCCCGGTAGTCTTCATTGTTGGACTCGAGGACGGACTGTTTCCGCATTCTCGCTCTGCAACGGACGCAGCTGAATTGGAGGAAGAGCGTCGTTTGGCCTACGTCGCAATGACGCGCGCTGAGCGTTATCTCTACGTCACGCATGCAATGAAGCGGCGTGTCTATGGTGAAGAGTTGGCTTCGGAGCCATCGCAGTTTCTGAACGAAATGCCGATCGATCTGATCGATGACCTCAGCCCAGGCAAATCGTGGTTGTCGTTCGCAAAGGGTTCGAGTGCAATTGACTACGAACAGGGTGAGTATCGCAAAGAGAAGAAGAGGTACGTCGGTAAGACCTATGACAGTGCTGATTCGATCAATGAGTTTTTCAGGCAGCGAAGCAAGATGTTGGGCCAGACTGCTGGTGGTTCGGCAAAGTTAAAGCCCACTGAGTCTAACGCTGGTGGTTCAGCACAGTTCGTCCCGGGTTCGTACGTCAAACACTCAAAGTACGGTCGTGGATTGGTGTTGCGGCGTGAAGGTGCGGGAGAGTCCGCAAAACTCACGGTCAGCTTCCCGGGTTATGGTCAGAAGAAGTTGGTTGAGAAATACGCGAACCTGGAAAAGGGATAGCTTTGGAGTGCGACGGCCTGCCATCGCTTTGTTACAGCGGGCCTACGATAAAGATCAAGATCCAAAGGGGCTGATCTTCAGGTGATGCTGTACCAAAGCGACGGCCTGCCATCGCACTCCAAAAACAATCAACTCGCCGTCAGTTCAGCAACAATCTCATTCGCGCCGAACACTTTCTTCAGCACTTCGAGCATGCCGCGTGAGTCGACCGAGATGGCTCGATTCACTGACGGGTCGAACATGAAATCGCCGACCAGCGACTGAATGTTTCCGTCGAAAATCAATCCGACCAATTCTGCGTTTTGATTGATCGTCGGTGAACCCGAATTTCCCCCGATGATGTCGTTGGTCGAAACAAAATTGAACGGAGTGTTCAGATCAATAGCCGATTTTTTGTCCAACCAGCGTTGTGGCAGATTGTAAGGAAACTCCTGCTTGAATGAATCCGCGCGCGCATAAAGACCACCCAGCGTTGTAAATGGAGGGACATTCTTTCCGTTCTCCGTGTAACCCTGAACTGCCCCGTAGGAAAGCCGCAGAGTAAACGTCGCGTCAGGATAGAGCTTGGTTCCTTCCGTTTCAAACAAGGCTTTGGCTATCTTCGCGTAATTTGCACGCTCAACGCCGGTGATCTCACTTTCGTAGCGCTTCCTTGCTTCACGAGCCTTTGGATCAACAAGTCGAGCAACCACAATCATTGGATCAGTTGAAGCTGCGATGGCTTCTTTTCCACCCTTGGCGAGTTGTTTGCGAAACTCGACATCACCCAGCTTGGTACCATCAATCAACTCGTTCGCCCGCGCTTCAGGAGACTTTCCATCCAACACTTGTTTGACGAGGGGATTATCAGCACCGAGAAGTTCCACCATGAAACCCAGTGAATCCGCCAGTTTGAGTTTCTCGAAATCCGTATGGATCGGAGCGGGCGAATAGAGCGCCTGTTCCAATGATGCGCGACGCGCGTCAGTGTATTCAGGCAAGCGCTCACCGTTTGGCTTGGCGCTCTCGTCCGCTAGTCGAACCAAAGTACGCGCAAAGCCGAACAATACTGTGTTGAAGCCGCCGGCCTGTTCAAAGATTCGGCGGTCACGTATGTAACTTGGATAGTTCTGATGGGCCTTGGCGATCGCATCCCAGGCATCACCGTACATCTTCTGACGTTCCGGATTTGCGGCAATTGATTTTCGCAGCGCCTCTTCTTCCTTCATCTTGCGAGCGAGCAACGAAGGATCTTTTAGACCAGCCAACTGGCCACGATAAACCTTGAGGGCATTCTGAACACTATTGAGCTCATTCTGCGCCTGTCTTGTTTGTTCGTCGCCCATTGCCATGTACTTCTTGAGCATCGTTTCACGTCGTTCAAGTAAACGAAGAATGATCGGGATACTGTTGTCTCGGAGCTCTTGAAGATGCGCGACTGTATCAAGTCGCGAAGTCGACCCTGGATTGCCGGTTACAAAAACCAGGCTTCCCTCTTTAGCGCCAGTTGTTGACCACTTGAAGTAATTTTCCGGATGGACGGGCTGATCGTTCTCATAAACTCGAACGAGTGCCATGTCGATGTTGAATCGAGGGAAGTTGAAGTTGTCAGGGTCACCACCGAAGAAAGCCGCCTGAAACTCCGGCACAAAAACCAAACGCACGTCAGTATATTTTTTGTAACGATAGAGATTGTACTGGCCACCCTGATAGAGAGTGACTACATCGCTTCGCAGGCCGGTATCCTTAGTTGATTCTCCTTCAATTGCGGCGATCTCAGCACGACGCGATGCGAACGCCTCTGCGTCTGTCGCACCCGATTTCACTGCTCCGTTTACGCGGCTGGTTACGTCCTCAATACTCATCAAGACGTTCAATTCGAGACTCGGCGCTTTGATCTCGTCAGCTCTGGTCCGAGCCAGAAAACCTTCCTTAGCCAGGTCCTTCTCTGGAGTACTAACTTCGTTAACGATGTCTTCGACGATGTGATAGTTCGTCAGTACCAAACCGTTCGGCGATACAAAAGAACCCGAACCGCCATTATTAAACCGAACCGATGCCATCTGCACTTTCTTCAACCAGGCGTCAGTGATTTCAAAACCATATTTCTTTTTGATTTCCGCGCGCGGTACGTTATTGAACGTCCACATACCTTCATCAGCGAGAGCTGTGAAATGGAGTGTTTGTAAACTAAATAGCGCACCCAGAAGTGCCGCCAATATTCTTCTTGATCTCATCTGTTTCCTCTAGAAATAAGGTTGCGGGAGAAGACTTAGAGCGCAAATTTCCAGTCTTAGATGCCTGAAACGTAAACTGGTGGGCAGGATTAGTCAAATCTAATCAAGATTGAAGATTTAAGATTTCAGATTGTTGTTCCGTAGGCCAAGTAGTACCCGGTCGCGTTATAGGTCCAATAGGGCAAATGAGTCCTATTGTTATTCAATCTAAAATCTTCAACCTTCGGAGGAGGCAGCCACCATGCGAAGCCACTCGAGTGCGCTGACTTTCGTCTGCGAAGACAACAAAGCCTGACCTCCAAAGGTCAGGCCTTCAACTGGAGCGCATGTCACTCAGAGTTCTTAGGCGGACTTATTTACTTTGGTTTGTTGCTTGTTGCTCGTGCCACTCGACTTCAGGTCAACAGTACTTCCACACTGTCTGCACACGTAAGTCTCAGCAGATTGCGCCGCAACCGGAACCAACCAAAGACAGCCGCAGGATTGACAAAGAATGGTGGATCCAAGCAGCCACTCATTAAACCTGATTTGTTTTTCAACTCGCACCGCACCATACCCCCTTCTGTTCGCCGACTCAATCGCCTGCGTTGATGGATCTAAATGAGAAACAAGTCGATTGTTTCAACAAATTGTCGCGGTTATTTGCGCTGGGGCGATGAGTGCGAAGATGACTTTTATGGTCAAAGGGCAGTTAGGGAGGGGCACAGGTCTTGGTGTTTTGATTATTCTCACAGCTTCTTTCGTTTGGGAGATTCTCGCTTTTGTGCAAAGCTGGTTCTGATGAGAACACTGACGCGGATTTCAAGATTACACACTTTTCCACGATTGCTGTTTGCCGAGTGGCGCAGACTGAAGCTACCCATCAACGAGACAGTAATTGTTGCGGTTTCGGGAGGGGCGGACTCGACCGCACTTCTGTTGGCACTAGATGAGTTGAACAACGCACAAAGGACTTCATTAACCATTTGCGTCGCGCACCTCGATCACGGCATCCGTGCCGATAGCAAAAAGGATGCACGATGGGTTAAACAACTTTCGAGCAAAATGGGTTTGAAGGCCGTCATTGGCCGTGCGGACGCTACTGCCGAGGCGAGCGCAGCGTCAGAGAACCTCGAACAAACAGCCCGACATTTGCGCTACGAGTTTCTCGAACGAACCGCCAAAAGACTTCACGCCAAACTTGTATTGACGGCTCACACCATGGACGACCAGGCGGAGACCGTTTTGCTCCGTCTGATTCGAGGAAGTGCCGGCGAAGGTCTAAGTGGCATGGATGCCCTTCGCCCCTTAGCAAAAGGGTCACAAATCACTCTCGTTCGACCGTTACTCTGGGCTCGTCGTGCTCAAACCGAAGAGTATTGCCACCAGCGTCAAATTGATTTCCTTCACGACGAAATGAATGACGATGAGCGCTTCTCCAGAGTGAAAATTCGTAAACATGTCCTGCCACTCATGCAGCAGGTTAACAGGAAGGTTGTAGAAGCTCTTTCGCGAACCGCCTCTTTGTTGAAGGACGACGGAGCGGTACTGGTGAATAACGCGGACCTGCTGCTCACGAAGGCCATGCAAGACGCGCCAGTTAATCCTGAAACCAACATGCCGGCATTGCGCGTAGATGTCCTGGCAGATGCCCCTCCCGCGGTACGGCGACGAGCGCTTAGGAAGTGGATCTCAAATGGCCGCGGCAGCACAAGACGGCTTGAAATGGTGCATCTGCTCGCTGTGGACGGGCTGTTGAAGGGCACCAAGGGAGGGCGCGTAGTTGAACTGCCAAACGGCTTCAGAATCCGGCGAAAAAAGGGCTGGCTGGAATTTGATGCTGAAAACGATTGAAAAAGGGAAAACCAGACTTTATAGTCCAAAATGTCCCGCCTGCGGTGTTTCTGCTAGTGGGACTGGGTTCGTTGCCACTTTTGCACAACTGAAACATCGCGGCAGGCATCGAAGTTTCGGTTGTTTTTACTGAGGATATTCCGGTCCCTGGCTTTTGCTCATCGCGAATCCGGGGAGCGACAAAGGGCGTCGGGATAAGTTATCATCGACGCCGGAGGCGTTAATGAATTTGAGCTCTACGGCAAGACAGATTGTATTTTGGCTCCTGATTATCGCGGGAGCACTTTTGCTTTATAAGCTGGTCAACCCCCGCGGAAGTAATTACGACATCGTCGATCTAACGCGATTGGATCAGTTGATCCAAAGCGGCACTTTGAAATCAGTCACTGTAAAGCAGAGTGAGACGGTAGCGATCGATCAAAACAATAAAGAATATCGAATCGCTCTTTCCAATGATTTCTATAAGAGGGATCTCCTGAATCAGGCACGCGAGGTTGTTAACGGAAAACCCCGAGTAGCAAAAGTAGAGGAAGAGTCGAGCAGCAGCTATATCTGGCCGATGTTGATTACCTGGGCACCGCTGCTGTTTATCATCGCGATCTGGATCTTCATGCTGCGCCAGATGCAGTCGGGTGGCAACAAGGCATTGTCGTTCGGAAAGTCGCGCGCCAAGCTGCTAAACAACCAGCAGAAGCGAGTTACATTCAAAGACGTTGCCGGTGTAGAGGAAGCAAAGGAAGAGCTCCAGGAGATTATCGAATTCCTTAAGGAACCTCAGAAGTTTCAGAAACTAGGCGGACGAATCCCCAAGGGCGTTCTGATGATGGGACCCCCGGGAACGGGCAAGACTTTGCTCGCGCGTGCAATTGCGGGTGAGGCGAACGTTCCGTTCTTCTCGATTTCCGGTTCCGATTTCGTAGAGATGTTTGTTGGCGTCGGTGCTTCTCGTGTCCGCGACCTGTTCGAGCAGGGTAAGAAGAATGCACCGTGCATCATCTTCATCGATGAAATCGACGCAGTTGGCCGTCACCGCGGCGCTGGTCTTGGTGGTGGACACGATGAGCGTGAACAAACTCTAAATCAGTTGCTCGTTGAAATGGATGGTTTCGAATCAAACGATGGCGTGATCCTGATCGCCTCGACAAACCGTCCCGACGTTCTCGATCCAGCCTTGCTGCGCCCAGGAAGATTCGACCGGCGCGTGGTTGTCTCGCGACCCGACGTTCGCGGACGCGAAGGCATTTTGAAAGTGCACACGCGCAAGATTCCGCTTGGCGAAGACGTGGATATTTCAGTTATTGCGCGAGGCACTCCAGGATTTACGGGTGCCGATCTCGCGAATCTCGTTAACGAAGCCGCACTCAATGCAGCTCGCTACAATAAGAAGCTCGTTGCGATGGGCGACTTTGAGTTGGCAAAAGACAAAGTGTTGATGGGTGCTGAACGCAAGAGCATGGTGATTTCAAACGAAGAGAAGCGAGTGACGGCATATCACGAAGCCGGGCACACGCTCGTCGGATTGAAAGTGCCAAACGCTGATCCAGTTCATAAGGTCACCATCATTCCGCGGGGAATGGCGCTCGGTGTCACTCAACAACTTCCTGAAGGCGATAGACACAACTATAGTCAGGAATACTTGCTGGGTCAGATTGCGATTCTGATGGGTGGCCGCATTGCTGAAGACACTTTCCTCGGCAGCATCACCACCGGCGCATCAAATGATATCGAACGCGCGACAGAGCTGGCGCGAGCGATGGTCTGTGAATACGGGATGTCTGAGATGGGACCACTCACGTTTGGAAAGAAGGAAGAACAGATCTTCCTCGGACGTGAGATCGCGCAACATCGCGACTTTTCAGAAGACACTGCCATCAAGATCGATCAGCAGGTTAAGAAGATCGTTACCGCTCAATTTGAGCGTGCTAAATCGATCATTGAAGAGAACCGTGACGTGATGATTCGACTTGCTGAGTGTTTGTTGGAGCGTGAATCACTCGATGGCGTTGAAATTCGACGCATAGTCGCAGGGCTTCCGCTCGACGACACTACACCGTTACCAGATGGCGGCGACGAGGACCGGCCGCAGTTGAAGGAACCATCGCCCAAGCCACTCAAACCGATTCTGCCGCCAATTACGGGTGGCAATCCGGCACCGGCTTAATTACAGAATCAACGCATTCAATTACAAGGGATGAGTGAAACTCATCCCTTTCTTTTTGGAGTGCGGCGGCCTGCCGCCGCTTTGTTACAGCGAGACTCTCCAGAACACATGGCTCTTCTAGGTCGAGGTGGCGCTGTAACAAAGCGGCGCCAGGTCGCCGCACTCCAAAGTTTCCCTTATCATCCGCACATGATACGCAGCTGGCTCATCAAGGACCGCGCTCTGACGATCGGTGAACGGACGCTCGTGATGGGAATCCTCAACGTCACTCCCGACAGCTTCAGTGACGGTGGACAATTCTTCTCGCCCGCACAGGCAATTGACCATGGAAAGAAGATGCGCGATGAGGGTGCGGATATGATTGACGTTGGTGGTGAATCTACTCGTCCAGGCAGCTCTGGCCCAATCTCCGCCGAAGAAGAGATCGGTAGAGTTGCGCCTGTAATTAAAGCCCTCGCCAAAACTCTGGATGTCCCCATCTCTATAGACACGACAAAGTCGGAAGTCGCTAGAGCAGCACTTGATGCGGGCGCAGTAATAGTAAATGACGTATCAGCACTTCGCTTCGATTTCTACATTGCTGATGCCGCGGCTCGAGCAGGAGCGGGCCTGATTCTGATGCATTCACGTGGAACGCCCGCAACGATGCATCGCTTACCTCCGGTTGCAGACATCATGCATGAAGTGGTAACGAGCTTGTCTGCAAGTATCAAGATGGCGGAGAGACGCGGGGTGAAACGTGAATCGATCGCGATAGACCCGGGGATTGGGTTCGGAAAAAGTCAGAAACAGAACCTTGAACTGATCGACAAGCTGGACCAGCTTAAAGCCGCATTTTCAGACCTGCCCATTTTGATCGGCACGTCCAGAAAGTCATTCATTGGACGCATTCTTGCGGACGAAGCTGGTAATCCAGCTCCGTCCGATCAAAGACTGTACGGCTCAATGGCCTCAGTCGCAGCTGCCGTAATGAAAGGCGCTGACATCGTCCGTGTTCACGACGTTCGGGCTGCAATTGAGACCATTAAAGTGGTGGACGCCATTCTCGGGAAGGCAGCCGGGTGACTACGCATTCATCGCCTTTTGATACGCGTGTTCTGCGAGAGCAGTATCTGTGTATTCAGTGAACTGCGTCACGGCTCCACTCTGAATAGTAAAGACGTGCGCAAAGTTCGCGGTGAATGTGCGGCCCGTTTCGTAGACTCGCCATTCGTAAGTGCCCAGTGACACAACTCTATCACCCTGGGCAACGTAACCCATGGTGTCAAAGCGGAGTACCTCCTGAGACACATTGACCACCGCAAAGAAATCGGCGACAGCCTCGCGACCATTTCGCTTGCCTGCGAACGGGACGTTTTGTATCTCAGGTAATTCCCAGACGATGTTAGGGTCGATTTTTGCGAGCAGGCCTTCAATATTCCCGCTCTTGAAGTCGTTGTAGATCTGTTGGACGAGATCGACATTCTCTTGTTCGCTCATGGTTCTCTCCTTCGTTAGAGTTCGCGGCGGGGGAGTTTGTGGCGCACCTTTTACCGCCGAAGGTAATTCGAGTCAAGGTTGAGAAGCAACACGGTACTATCGGACCTATACGACTTATTTTCGCCGGACTATTGATCCAACTCCGCACGCTTGCTTGTAACAATCCGGTGAGAGAGAATCGCCGCTCAAACTTCGCAAATCATGAAAAAGGCCATCACAGCGTTGCGCATAACTGCACTCGGTACACTTCTCTTCTTCGCAACCGGATTCGCCGAGTGCTACAAGCCAGTCACGAAAAATCAACTGCCCGATCGGATCAAGACCGTAGCCGTCCCGGCATTTCAATTAGAGAGCCAGGCTCTTCGCTACAAGATCGGATCGCGCTTTACCGATGCGGTAATGCGTGAACTCGTGCATCGTGGGCGTGGTCTTCGCGTTCAGGGTGAGCGCGAAGGAGCTGATGCCGTAATCGAGGGCGTAATCAGAGGTTTCAATTTCGGCGGTGTGTTGCTGGACGATAAAGGCCGGGCCCGTATTTTTGAGGTTACGATTACGGCTGCAGTAACGGTTCGGGATCAGTCGGAGAACAAAGTGCTCTACGATAATCAGAACTTCGTCTTTCGTGGCGAGTATGAGTTTGCCAGCGATCCGCGCAGTTTCTTTAACGAAGAAGACCCTGCCATTCTCCGAATGTCTCGCAGCTTCGCTGAGAGTATTGTCTCAACCCTTATCAACGCAGTTGAGAAGAAATGAAGACCCAGACAAGAGTCGAACTCGAGCGCTCGTTAAGGGAATCGATCAGGCCGCTCTATCTCTTGTTGGGGACAGAGAGCTATTTGCGCAATAAAGCGGCAGATGCAATCACTAATGCTGCGCTGAGCGAAACGCTTCTGCGTGAATTCAACGATTCCTCTTTCAGTCTGCTTACAGACGCGGCTCAGTCGGCTGTTGCGGCGGCTGAGCAATTACCGATGATGTCGAATCGTCGCGTTGTGAGGATCAAGGATTTTGCGAAATTACGCGAGGCTGATGAACAAGTGCTGATTGCCTACGTGAAAAATCCTGCACCTTCGACCGTGATGATCTTTATTGCCGACGATCTGGACAAACGCAAGGCACTTAGCAAGGCCCTGCTGGATACTTGCATCGTCGTCGAGTTTTCCCCAATTAAAGACGCCGAAGCCCGGAAATGGTGTCTGGCGCGCTTGAAGGAATTGAAAGTAGCCGCTGATGACCAGGTCCTGACAGAGATCATTCGGCTCGTAGGCACTGACGTCCAGACGCTCTATACCGAACTCGATAAACTCGCAGCCGCCGCAATCGACAGTGGCAAAATCACCCTTGATTTGGTCGATGAGTTGATAGGTCGCTCGCGAGAATTATCGAACTTTGATCTCGCCGATCACCTGCTTGCGAAGAATCGAAAGCGCGCCCTGGAGACTTTGCATCGATTGCTCGACGATGGCGCAGAGCCCTTGATGCTGGTTGGATTGATTGCCAGCAATTACAGGCGGCTGGCTATGGGTAAGGATCTGCTGTCACGAGGTGGACCGGCCGAAGTGTTTCGCAACGTCTCGATGCCCCCATTTAAACGAGAGAGTTATCTGCTGACTTTGCAACGAAGTGACGCGGCGAAATTAGCGAAAGGCATCCAGCTGATAGCTGCTGTCGACCTGGCGATTAAGACCTCCCAGGCAACGCCACGTTTGCAACTCGAGATGCTGGTGTGTGAGTTGGCGAGTTGAAAACGATTTCAGATCTCAGATCTCAGATCTCAGATTTAAGTCGGTAGAAGCTATGCGACAATTCAATCTGAGATCTGGGATCTGGGATCTGGGATCTGAGGTTCACTTAACCTCATCTCCAACCTTTGAGATCAGGTCTCATAAAAGTTTGTCTTGCCTCATCAGAAAACAGTCTTTCCCTGGAGTAATACTCAAACACTAACGACGAGTCATCCAGCGACTCCACTACTGCGTTGCTCTTCTCTACCAAAGTTGAGTCGGGCGGCAGCTTATTCAAGAGATCAGCAACTAACTCAAACCAGAACACCGTGATCGTTTCGTTGTACTTCTGGCGATCCACCTGGTGATGATCCAGGAACTGTAGCAAGTTGTGTCGCATCCGACTTATTGCATCAGCAACACTCAATTGCTGCAGATAGAAGGCGGCGACGATCAGATGGTCCTGATGCTTGAAGCTGTCTTTGCCTGTGCGACACGATTCGAACCCTTCAACCGTAGCAATGATCTCGGCTGCATTTGTGTACATCGAGAGTCCTTTCTTTGCTTACTACTACATCAACAAATAAAAAGCGAGGCGGGTCGTCGCCGACCCGCCTCGCATGTTTCCTAAATGTCTTGAGTGCTATTTGCCCGCTTGATTTGCCCGAACAGTCAGCCGCGACTTGTAACGTGCTGCAGCGTTCGCATGCATAACGCCCTTCTGCACCGATTTATCAATCACAGAAATGGCCTCGGGCAGAATCTGGTCCACCTGCTGTTTGTCGCCAGAATCGAGCGCCGTCCGTAACTTCTTTATATACGTTCGAACCTTCGTCCGGTTGCTGCGATTAATGGCGCGACGCTTCTCGTTCTGTCGGACGCGCTTCTCTGCTGATCTATGATTAGGCATCAAAACTCTCCAAAAACTAGTAAAACAGGCTTAATCCCGCCAGGGCAAGTGACGGAGTATAGGGAGCCAAAACCGGAGAGTCAAGCTACGGATGAGGTTTGGTAAGTTACAGGCGAGCAAGACTCCGTCCCGAACAACTACTGAGACTGTGTCAAGACGCTAGTTTCCCTGCATCTCCTTTCATATGATTTCGCGAGTATCTTTTATGACAGAGAAATTAGGTAATATTAGCTCCAGTTCGAATTTCAGGAACGCGCTTATGATTACTCGTGTCGGACATGTTCATCAACTCATTCAGTATCCCGTCAAGTCCATGGCCGGTATCCCAACCGAATCAGCTTTTCTCGGCTGGCATGGTTTGCAGGGAGACCGCCGCTTTGCGTTCCGTGGTATCAACGATAACAGTGGCTTTCCCTGGGTGAGCGCGAGCCGGCTTCCCGAACTTCTTCTGTACCAGCCGACCGGGCTCGATGAGAACGCGGAGGAGCCAACGCCTACCCATGTCCGTACGCCAGAGGGTTTGACACTTAAGTTGGGGAGCCAAGAGTTGGATCAGACTATTTCAGAGAAGTTGGGAAGTCGCGTCGAATTGATGAAACTCAAACACGGAATTTTTGATGAGGCCAGCGTGTCTGTGATTAATCTCTCAACGATTTCTGCAATTGGTCGAGCGCTGGAAACGGAACTGGACACCAGGCGATTTCGGGCGAACATCATTATTGAGTCGAATGCAGCGGAACCATTTCTGGAGGATCGTTGGATAAACGGCACGCTAATGTTTGGCAGCACTGAAACAGGGCCGATGATTAGCGTGACGCTCCGCGACCTGCGTTGCGTTATGGTTAATCTGGATCCAGAAACTTCGAAATCAGATCCACGAATCATGAAGGCGGTGGTCAGGCTGAACGAGAACTATGCTGGAGCTTATGCGACGGTGACGCGTACAGGCCAAATCCGCATGGGCCAGTCAGTAAGTTTGATTTCTGAAGTCGCATAAGCTGGAGACACGTTTAAGAAAAAACTAAAAAGGTTGGATCTTAGAAGCCCGTCTCTCGTGATTGACTAAATTGACACCCGCACGAGGCTTGTAGTAGCGTGCCATTCACGAACATATGTTGACGTTGCAACTACTCGCTGACCCCACTTCTGCAAGTAATTTGTTCTACCCATCGAAGGAGAAACTTAACCGCAGTTGAAGAAAATTGAACTACCACCTCGGGGTCTGGAAACACTGTTCGGTGTTCACGATCAGAACATTAAGTACCTGGAATCATTACTGGACGTTCGTATCGACGCACGTGGCCAGGACGTGTCAATTGATGGCGATCCGGCTGACGTTGAAACAGCTCAACGAATACTGCAGGACTTCTCGGACCTCTTCAAAGAAGGCAAGCATTTTACCGACAAAGAACTGCGCGAGGCTTTCGCACAGATAGCCGAAGACCGCGCATTGAGTCTTCGCGACTACTTCACCAAAGCACGCTTCAATCCAGCCGGTAAAAAACAGGTCGCTCCGAAATCTGCAAACCAGCGTCGATACATTCAAGCGATTCAGGAGAAGGATGTTGTCTTTGCCATTGGTGTCGCCGGGACCGGGAAAACCTATCTCGCCGTCGCGATGGCAGTGCAGGCCCTAATGCAGAAACAAGTGAACAGGATCGTGCTTGCGCGCCCAGCCGTTGAAGCGGGAGAGAAGCTTGGCTTTCTGCCTGGAGACCTGCAGGACAAGGTCGATCCATATCTCCGTCCACTTTACGACGCGTTATTCGATTTGATCGATTACGAGCGCGTGACTCGACTGCTCGAGAAGCGCGTGATTGAAGTCGCGCCGCTGGCATTCATGCGAGGCCGTACCTTGTCTGACGCTTTCATCATCCTGGACGAAGCACAAAATACAACCAGCGAACAGATGAAAATGTTTCTCACGCGCATCGGCTTTGGCTCAAAGGCAGTTATCACTGGCGACGTCACGCAGGTTGATCTACCAACGGGAAAACGCAGCGGTCTGATCGAAGCAGAGCGAATTCTGTCGAGTCTCGAAGATGTCGAGTTTGTCTATTTCACTGATAAAGATGTGGTCCGCCACAAGTTGGTGCAGCTGATTATCCGCGCCTACGAAGAGCAAGGGAAAAAGACACAGGGAATCTAGAATTGAATGATCTGAATCTTAAATGACGATCGACGTTGTCAATCGACAAAGAAGTCGCAAGCTACAAGCCGCCCCCTGGGTCGAGCGTGTAGCTGAGATGCTTAAGGTTATAGGCAAGCCTGACTCATCAGTAACTGTTGCCTTCGTCTCCGACAAAAAGATCCGTGAACTTAATCAACAGTTCCGTCGGATCGATAAAGCAACCGACGTGCTTTCATTCCCAAGCGATTCGGGCGACGGTGAGCTGGGTGATATTGCGATCTCTGTTGAAACCGCCGCGAGGCAGGCTAAAGTAAATGGTCTAACGCTTGATGGTGAGATCGCGCAGTTAATACTTCATGGTCTGCTTCATCTGTCCGGCTACGATCATGAAACCGACAAAGGTGAAATGAACCGGCTGGAGCTGAAGTTAAGAAAAAAGCTCCGCATTTAAGATTTAGTTTGCAGATTTCAGATTGTTGAGATTTGCTCGCAATAGGCGAGCCGGGACACTAAATCTGAAATCTTAAATCTGAAATTCGTGAGAACTGACAAAAGGCCCCATTTCACTTACTATTCTTCCCATCGATGGAACTTGAAATAGGACTCACGCTCCTGCTTCTAATTGTTCTCTCCGTGCTGGCGACGGTCGCGATGGCGTTCGATCAGCTTAGCGACGTTGGTCTGCGCCGCCTAATAGGAGAAAACGGTGATAAGCCTGAGCGCCGCAACCTCGCCTTTCTGCGACAAGCGCTCCAAAATCGACCACGGTTTAGTTTTGCTCTGTCTGCAATGATCCAGATCTTGCTGGTGGTTGTTGCTGTCCTGATCACTTCTATTTCACTGTTCCTTTTTCCCGATCCACGTTTGGTTTTGGTCGGATTAGCGACAGGCCTGATTCTGGCCGGCATCTTCCGACAACTGATTCCGTTATTTATCTCGACGCGAAATCCTGAAGCAACACTTTTGTTTCTGATGCCTGTCGTGCGCCCATTCTTTCCAATTATGGCTTTCATCGCCGATCCCTTTCAGCGATTGTTCGATCGTTCAAAATCAAAGAGCCAGATAGTCGAAGACGAGACCGAACAAGAAGACGATGACGTCAGCGGTGTGCAGGCATTGATTGACGTGGGAGCAGCTGAAGGGATTCTGGAAGAAGAAGAGGGTGAGCTGATCCATTCAATCATCGAGTTTGGCGACACTCGCGTGAGTGAAGTCATGACTCCACGCCCGGATATCGTCGCAGTTTCGGAAACCGCAACTGTGCGGGAGGCTCGCGACATTATGCTCGAGTCGAAATACTCGCGGCTGCCTGTTTATAGAGACCAGATGGATAACGTCGAAGGCATAATCTACGTGCGCGATTTGCTCCAATGCTGGGAAGAGGGTGTTGAAGACAGCAACATCCGATCATTGATTCGCCAGGTGTATTTCGTTCCTGAAACAAAGCCAGTCGATGAGCTGCTGAAAGAAATGCAAAAGGCCCACGTGCAACTCGCGATGGTTATCGACGAGTATGGCGGTGTGTGTGGCGTGGTGACTGTTGAGGATATTCTCGAAGAGATCGTGGGCGAGATCGAAGATGAGGACATCGCCGGCGAGGAACTTGAAGATATCAAAGACGCGGGTGACGGTTGGTATGAAGTCCTCGGTTCAACTGAGATCGGCAAAATCGAGCGACTGTTTGATATGGAAATTGAAGCTGATGACTTTACGACCATCGCTGGCCTCGTCATTAACGAATCGGGCAAAGTGCCACCCGTTGGTGAACGATTTAAGTTTCGAGGCTTGGAAGTCGAAGTGATCGAAGCAGACGAACGGCGCATCGGACGCTTAAAAGTATCCAGAGCGCAGGAAGAAACTGTGTCGGAGATGACTGCGAGTTAGGATGAGCAAGGTCCTGAATGTTATCAACGCAATTGTTTCTGGCGGCAGAGACTTGAAGTGTGAATCCTGCGGCAAGGATTTTGTTTGTGGCATGTCGTTGAAGGGCTGTTGGTGCGCAGAGATTAAGCTGGACGATGAAACCAGAAGCAGCTTGCGTTCAGAATACAAAGACTGTTTGTGTAAGGAGTGTTTGGAAGATCTTAGTAGGTTCTAAGTCAAATAAGTCCTATAAGTTCCTATAGGTCCTATAGGTCCTATTCAGCTGTGATCAATTCCTTCACAACTAAATGCCTAAAAAACACAAAAGCAAATTCTTAAGCGGCCGCCGGATCGACCCCGCTCCTATTTCGAAATCGATCACTGCCGCCGATCTTATCGACGAATCATTTCTTGCCTATAACGCGGCCCGCCTTCGTGAAGCATGTCAGTTGTTCACTCGAAAAATGCTGGAACCTGAGGTGACTATCGGCTTGTCACTTACCGGCGCGCTTACGCCTGCGGGCCTGGGAATATCAGCACTCATTCCGCTTATCAAAGCTGGTTTCGTGGATTGGATTATTTCCACCGGAGCAAACCTGTATCACGATACGCACTTCGGCATCGGACTCTCCATGCACCTCGGCAACGCAACGACTTCCGATATCGTTCTGCGCAAGGAAGAAGTTGTTCGTATCTACGACATCTTTTTTGACTACTCGGTGTTGCTCGATACCGATGCTTTCTTCCGCCAAATCATCGAAGCCCCTGAATTCCAGCGACCGCTGTCAACTGCAGAATTTCACTATTTGTGCGGACGCTACGTTCACGAGCGCGAGCAGAAATTAGGGATTAAGGAGAAATCATTGCTGGGTGTCGCCTATGAATATGCAGTGCCCATTTACACTTCGTCGCCAGGTGATTCATCTATCGGAATGAACGTCGCCGCGAAAGCTCTGCAGGGTAATAAGCTCGCATTTGATCCCTCTCTTGACGTCAATGAGACTGCTGCGATAGTGCTGGCCGCAAAGAGAGGCATTGCCTACGACGGCAAAGTCGCGAAGAAAAAGACCACCGGTAAATCAGCTGTGTTTATTCTAGGCGGCGGCTCACCAAAAAACTTTTTGCTGCAGACTGAGCCGCAGATTCAAGAAGTGCTTGGAATTGACGAACGCGGTCACGATTATTTCCTTCAGGTCACCGATGCTCGTCCAGATACTGGTGGATTATCTGGAGCAACACCGGGTGAAGCAGTGTCATGGGGCAAAGTTGATCCTGATAGATTGCCTGACGCGGTTGTTTGTTACGTTGATTCTACTGTGGCGCTTCCCTTGATTACGGCTTATGCTCTAACTCGTCACGCGCCACGAACGCCGAAACGCCTTTATGATCGACGTGACGAGTTTATGAAGTTGTTGCTGGCCGAGTACAAGAAATCCAAGAGACGATAGAACTTCCAGGGAGAAGATTGACGATCATGGGAGACATCCTCGCGAATGGTAGAAAGAAGTCGCTGTACGATTGCGTTGATTGCCCGGCGTACTGCTGCGCGGTTTACGAAAGGGTCCAGGTAGGCCCTCGAGACATTCGCAGACTCGCAAAACACTTTGGTGTTACCGAAGAGATAGCGACCGCGCGCTTTACGAAACTTTTTGAAAAAGAACGGATCCTGCGAAGGAAGAAGGATCCCCTTTTCGGCGAATCATGTCAGTTCCTCAATACGGAAACTCGTGGTTGTACTATCTATCACGCGCGACCGGCGACATGTCGCGACTTCCCTACCACCAAACGCTGCGCATACTACGATCTATTGAGTTTTGAGCGCGAACAGCAGGATGATCCGAAAACAATTCCGCTGGTGAAGATAACTTTTAAAAAGTAGGTCCTGGATCTTTGCCCTTGGGTCTTTGATCTTCAGCAGGATTGCTCGTGATCAAGACGAAAGGACAAAACCAAAAGCCCAAAGGCCAGACGTTTATGGAAAGCTTTCTTTCAAGATTTATTGGCAAACGAATTGACGTGTACTGCGGTGGCTCAGCGAGCCTGCGTGGAGATGTCGTCAAGGTAGATACGGGTGTGCTGCATCTTCGCGATGCAGATGGCAAAAGCTGTTACATCGCGGTGGATAAGATCGTGGTTGTCTGGGAAGCTCGTGACGACACACATCATGCCGGATTCATGCCACTGCCGAATAAAGATTGAAGATTGCAGATTTAAGATTTCAGATTGGCTGAACCCTACCGGGCCAATCTTAAATCTGAAATCTAAAATTTTAAATATTTTCAGTCCGAGATCTTTCCTGCCGGAAGTGGCACTCGACGAAAACCGTCGATGTGTTTTCCCCAGTACCCTTCAAAGGTAGCGTAAACAACTCCGTTATGACGTGAGGCGTGGTAGAAGCCTTTGTCGTCAGCAACGACGCCGACGTGTGAAAGGCCATTGAAGAAGACTAACGTTCCAAACCTGTATTCATCCTCAGCTGCTGGTGGGCTGAAACGCGCAAATAGTGTCCGCGCACTTCCTCGTTCGAAATCGATTCCGATAGCCTGAAAGATACTCCAAACAAACCCTGAACAGTCGTAAGCTCTCGGTCCAGTCGAACCCCAGTGATAGGGCGAACCCAGTCGCTGGTCAATTGCGGCCATGAGCAAAGGCTGAAGCTTTGGCAGGACGACAACAGTAAAGTTGCTGGTCGTTGAGACATCGATAACTGGTTTTGGTTTGGTCACCCATGTTTGTTTGACTTCAGCTGCGGAAGTAGAAGCCAGGAGTGCAGGATCATCTATTGAACAGGAAACATCGCCGGGCTCCGTCTGTACGATCCTTTGGCGAGTTTGAGTAAATGCAGTTGAAGCGCTAATTCCGAGGACCACTAAAGCAATCAAGGCTCCTGGGAGTAGTTTTTGGCAAACCATAAACGGGGAAGTACCTTCTCCTTCGTGAATTCGCTTTTGTTTTGGTATTTCTAAGTGAGGGGAGCACCGCTAAAAGCTCGCGTATCTTAGCCTCTGCAAAAAGGTGCTTCAACAAGCAATGTGACTGTTTCGTGACGAAACGCTGGGCGCCGGACCACCTTGAACTGAAAGAAGTCACGATTTCGTTTCGCTGATGGAGGCCATAACGTACGTTTGTGGGGGTTTTGGGCGATGCGAAAACACGATGCGGTCATTATGACCAAGATGCCTCCGGTTTTTTGCTTTTCGTCTTTGGCATTTGGCCTTGTTGTTTTTTGATTGGGTGCGGTCGAATCGTTCAGAGGAAATTCTGCTCGGGACCGTCAATATATTTTTGGGATCAACTCGCGATTGTTCGTATAAAAAGACCATACGAAAACTTCGGGAGTGTTGCCCCATGACTCTGGTGTTGACTCTGCTTTTTACGCTGACCCTGTATCACAAGCTACAGCGAGCTTAGTGCTTGGTGCTTGGTGCTTGGGAACTGTATAGGTCCTATTAGTCATATAGGTCCTATGCGATCCAAAAGACAAAGGACAAAGCACAAAGGTCAAAGACTGAAGACCAAAAACCACACCCCCTACATTTCCCTTCCAGCATAATTCAATCCCACCGTAATAATCTTCTGCAGAAGTTGATCGTAGGGAACGCCGCTGTATTCAGCTGAATCTGCGAAATCCTCTTTGTGGGCAATTTGAGGATTCGGATTTGCTTCCAGCAGATAGAACTGCCCTTCATCAGTCATCCGATAGTCGAGTCGCGCATAGCCACTCAAGAATAAGTAACGATAAATACGCTTCGATAATCGCTCCAGCGTCTTGACCTGCTCAGGAGCTAACTCAGCTGCACGAGTTACAACCCCAACTCGCTCTTGATAGGTTGGGTCCCATTTCACTTTCAGCGTCGCAATATTTTCGGCGCCTTCCGGAAGTTTCTCCATTACCAACTCCCACGGCGCATATGTCTGGATATTCTGGTTGCCGATAACCCCAACGTAGATTTCCCTGCCTTTGATGTACTGTTCTGCAATAGCTGCTGTTTTGTTCTTCGTATGAATGAACTCAACACGCTGCGCCAACTTTTCGTCGTCGTGAACGATTGAAGCCTGCGCGATTCCGACCGATCCTTCTTCGCTAATCGACTTCACCAGCAGTGGAAAAGTCAGACGTTTAGGCCGTCGGACTTTTCGGTTCATTGGAAACACGGCGAAGTTAGGCACAAGGATGCGGTGATACGACAAAATCATCTTCGTGAGGGCCTTGTCATGGGCCAGCGTCATGCCGCGCGGATTACAACCAGTGTACGGTTGCTTCATTAGTTCGAGATAACTAACAACGTGCTGATCGTAAAGCGGGTAGCCATGAAATTCTTCGAGCAGATTGAAAGCAATGTGAGGTTTGTGTTCGAGCAGTGCGTTTCCGATCACGTTGAGCTCGTTGTAAAGACCGATCGGGTATACGTCATGTCCCATTTTTTTCAAGGTTGAGGAAACGTCAAACTCAGTCTTAATCTCCAGTTTCTCTTTATCGGATAGACCATTCAATGAATCGGGAGGCACGAGGTCTTCGTGGACGAGGACGATAATGCGAAGTTTCTTGCGTGGCTCAAAGGTCATACGGCTATGCGATGATAACCCGAATGGAGCACGTTCATTACTTGCACTGTCAACACTATCATTACACGACGACGGGCTTCGCGTGAAGGTGTTGTGACGCGGAGCTTAAGTTCTTTGCAACGATCGATCATGTTTTGCAGCACGTGATCGATCGTGTACTGGTGCACGCCAGTTCCCTCGGCAACGATTTGACGCACCTCGCGCCGCACACTGCGAATAAAACTCGCGGCACTAGGCCTCGAGCGCGTTTGCGGTTCATCAGAAAAGATTCGAAACAGATCTCGATCGTAAACAGCGGGCCATTCAAAATCATATCGCTGGCGTTTACGTCTGTAGTGCTCCCGCAGTGTCAATCGCAGAGCTGACAAAGGATCAACCTTGGTGCGAATTCTGTTTCGTGGCTTTGTTCCCGCTATCTCTGACATCAAGTCGTCAATGTACTCGAGCTTGCGAAGCGCAGGCCAACCCTTATAACGACGACGCCACTGCGACCGAGGCGTGAGCCAGACCGCAAAGGTCTCGGCGAAATCTTCTGCCGGATGAGCCTGCGCATACCAGGCTGGTAGATGCAGTACAAACTTACGACTCTTCGGTTTTGGTTTGTAGAAGTCCGGATATCGTTCTGCAAACGAGCCGAACAATTGTTGGTGACGTCGTTTGAAGTGCAACCGGAAAGCGGTGTCCAATGCATGCCCGGCTTCGTGACGCAAGATCCGCATGCACTCCGTATCGCTGCCTCCTTCAACTTCCAGCATTTGCTTACGCTCCAGCTTAATAAGTCGCGGATGAGCCAGATAGAAAGGAATCGCAATACCGGGAACGCCATCAGGGGAGAACCACTCTTCAGAGAGCCAGACGTGTGGTTTAAAGCGAATACCACGATTATTGAGCTCGCGGTAAAGCCGTTTGATGTGTGGTTCGAGGAATGAACCTTTGATTTTGATGGGAAGATCGCAGATCCGCAGATCAAGTAGTTGGTCGTCGGTCAGGCGATGCCAGGGGAAGCGGTAGCTCACTCAGGGGCAGCTTCCTTTCCCGCGAGGTTGAGGTGCGATGATGCGCTACGAAGTGAAATAAAGCCCACAGCAGAGTTCATCTCAGCAGTTCAGGATAGTCGGAGCGGGCACATTCTAGCCGCGTTGGCTTAACCACGCCAGCGGGTGCCTTTCAGAAGGTAAGGCTGCGATTTGAGGCACCCCATTCGGGGTGTGATGTTTATAGATTTGGGCTCCTAAAATGCTCCGCCTCCCTTTAGTAGTGCCATGTGCCTTCGGTATTTGAACCGCGAGACTGATGCCTAGAGGAAGGAATCAGTGACACCACCGGGCTTTAGCCGGTGGTGCTTCAATTTCTTTACTAATATCGACGTGCGGTACTTTTGGACACCACCAGGCTTTAGCCGGTGGTCCTTCAATTTCTTTACTAATATCGACGTGCGGTACCTTTGGACACCACCAGGCTTTAGCCGGTGGTCCTTCAATTTCTTTACTAATATCGACGTGCGGTACTTTTGGACACCACCAGGCTTTAGCCGGTGGTCGATCTAGCTATCAAGTTGATGTGCCACCGGCTAAAGCCCGGTGGTGTCTGCGCTATCCCCTCGTCTCTAGCTATCAAGTTGATGTACCACCGGCTAAAGTCCGGTGGTGTCTGCGCTATCCCCTCGTCGATCTAGCTATCAAGTTGATGTACCACCGGCTAAAGCCCGGTGGTGTCTGCGGTATCTCCTCGTCGATGTAGCGATGAAGTTGATGTACCACCGGCTAAAGCCCGGTGGTGTCTGCGCTATCCCCTCGTCGATGTAGCTATCAAGTTGATGTACCACCGGCTAAAGCCCGGTGGTGTCCCCAGGTGGGTGACCGAACGTTAACTCCCCGGCATCACGCCTGTCTTCAGGTACGACGACGGGCAATACTTCTCGATCTGACATTCAGCACAAAGCGGATTTCTGGCCCGACAAACTTTCCGCCCGTGATAGATCATCAAGTGCGGGAAGATCACCCAATCTTTCTTCGGCACAATCCCAATCAAATCCTGCTCAATTTTTTCCGCGGTCTTCTCCTGACTGAAATTCAGCCTGTGCGACAGACGACTCACATGCGTATCAACAACAACACCAGCCTTGATATCGAACGCATTTCCCAAAACAACGTTTGCAGTCTTGCGTGCAACACCAGGAAGCTCAAGTAATTCGTCCATCGTTTGCGGTACCTGACCACCGTACGCTTCAGTCAACATCTTCGAAGTACCCTGAATCGACTTAGTCTTGTTGCGAAAGAAACCGGTTGACTGAATGTCTTTCTCGAGTTCACGCGGAGGCACCTTTAGATAGTCCTCCGGTTTTCGATACTTGCGAAACAGATCCGCAGTCACGATGTTCACTCGGTCATCCGTACACTGTGCCGACAGAATCGTGGCAATCAGCAACTCGAACGGATTCGAATGATTCAGGGAACACTTCGCGCCGGGATACGCTCGTTTCAGTTTGCGAATGATCTCGCGAGTCCGCTTCTGCAGTTCTTCGAGCGTCTCGCGCACAAGTGCTTTCTTTCTACTCATCCTGTTCTCTTTAGCTTCCCTGCCCTTTTGGCCCAGGCTTCCACCTTCAGGAAAACCCAGAGACCAAACGGCATTAGCACGGCTCCCATCAAAGCAAGTACAAAGAGCTCATGAGTTACAGCGGAAAGTGGCGCTCCAGACAGGTGCTCGGAAGTAGAACCACTCATGCCAACGCCAAAAAGCTTGCGACATGCAGCCAGTGTATAAGTCGCCGGTGAAATCGCGGACAATGGCTGCAACCATCGTGGTAAGACCTCGATTGGATAATAAACGCCGGAAACCAGGAGAAGCGAGCCTTGAAAGATGTGCGTGGCCTCCGCACCTCTTTCTGCACTCATCACCGGAAACACCGCGGCAATCAGCCCAAGCCCAACAAAAGCGAGGCTGCTCACTGCCACTATAATTAGCACTCCCGGCAGATTCGCACCTCGGAGAGTTAGATTAGTGAGAAACACCAGGGCCACGAGCACTATCAACGTCGTTATCACACTATTGATCAGCGAGTACAAACTCACGCCCAGCAGATGTACCAATCGCGACACGGGCGCCATGAATGTATATTCCAACGTCCCTTCCCAACGCTCGTAAGCGATCGACATCGCAATCTCGTTATAGAGTGATGACATGTAGTTCCACAATAAGGCGCCCACCACGAGTGTGATTGTCAATTGATAATTTCCTGCGGCGACACCAATTAACGCCACTGTCGCGGAAGTAACGATAGCGTAAAAGTTGAAGACAATGACCCAGCCAATGTAGCGCCGCGTCAAGTGGTAGCCTCGAAAGAGAAAGGCCCACGTTTGTCGCATTGTTGTTTCCATCTTATTCCTCCACCGCGACCAGTTCTTCGTCAGAGAGTTCTTCGCCAGTTAATTTGATAAAAGCATCGTCGAGATCGATTGCGTTTGCCTGTAGCTTGAGTTCGCCTGGAGTTCCCTCAGCAACCAGCTTCCCATGTGCGAGAAATCCGATCCGCGCACACAATCGTTCTGCTTCAGCCATGTCGTGTGTTGTTAATAAGATGGTCGTTCCTTCGCGTTCCTTTAGTTTCTCGAGGAACGTTTGCACATCACGACGGCTCTTTGGATCCAATCCCGTTGTTGGCTCATCCAGGAGAAGCAGAGGCGGATTGAGTACGAGAGCACGTGCAATGCTGATCTTCTGTTGCATCCCACGACTCATCTCTTCCAGCGGCGTTGAAAATTTGGTGTTTTCCATGCCGAGCTCCTCGAGAATCTCGATTGCCCGAATCTCTGCGTCACGGGCCTTTTGGCCATAGAGGAGCGCGGTATAGAGCAGGTTCTCACGCGCCGACAGTTTCTTGTAGAAAGCCGCGTCTACGCTCACACGTCCAATGATCCGGCGAACCTGTTGCTGTTCAGCAGGCAGAGCATGGCCAAGCATTTCGACCTCGCCAGTGTCGGCAATAAGCAGGGTGGAAAGAATACGAATCAGGCTGGACTTGCCTGAACCGTTCGGTCCGAGCAGTCCATAGGTCTCGCCTTCGGCAACCGAGAACGAAACGTCGTCAAGAGCCCAAAGCTCTGACACTTTGCGAAAGCGGCTGCGCTTGCGAAAACACTTGCGAAGATTACGGACGTGAATAGCTGTTCTTTCCATGATCACCTCGTGGTGGATCGTCCAAAACGGTCCACTTGAAGAGTTTGATTTTTGTTTGGGAAACGACTGCGTAGATGAGCGCACACAAGTACCGTTTGCAGAGGCGCTGCAATCGATACCGACTCGCTCCGCGTGCGGGTTGAATAGTTGCGGCGGAGCTAAGTCAGCGCGGACTCAGTTTTTGCGGTAGAGGAGTAACATCACAAATCACCTGTACGGTGGAGACTAGCGGAAGGTTCACTGATTTGGCAAGAAAGAACCAGCCACAGATTACACAGATTCACGTTATTGCCGATTGCCGAGTTCCGATTGCCAATTGTCATTTGCTCCTGATTTAACTTTGCCCACACTGACTCCAAAGACTCTGAAATTGGCAATTGGCAATCGGAAATCGGCAATAACGTGAATCTGTGTAATCTGCTTAATCTGCGGATAAATCACTTGCGACCATGAGCGATCTTTATGGCCTCAGGCAACTGTCGGAGCCGCAGCATCGAGAGTACGCCGAGAAACGGTCCAGGTGCGAGGAGCATGAATGCATAGCGCCAGGTAACGAGATTAACCGCTTTGGGGATCAGTTCAATCGAAACAGTGGTCAAAAGAAAGCCAAGACACATTTGCAAAGTCAAAGCCGTTCCGATGTACCGAGGATCACCAAGTTCCGTTATGCATGACGAGAACTGCGCTGAATCAGCTACAACGCTTGCACCCCAAATAGCTGCCAGCACAAGCAGCACATAAGAATTTCCACCGTACAGAAAGCCAACTATCAGGCAGCAACTGCCGCTGATTGCCATCGCCCACGAAGTTATCAGTGTTCGACCGAGGCGATCCGCCAGCACGCCGGCCAACACGCAACCGACCGCACCGAAACCGATTATCACGAACGAGCCAACTTCCGCGAATTCTGCACTTCCACCAGAGATGTTAACGCTCGCTCGCATCATTACCGGAATCCAGATCCACATTCCGTAAAGTTCCCACATGTGGCCGAAGTATCCAAAGCTTGCGAGTCTGACTCCTCGATTCCGGAAAACCTTTGCTGCTTGTCCTAAATCGAATGTCGCCCTCGGCAAAGCGTAAGGGCCGTCGTTAACAAACAGCAGGACAATCAGTGATCCAATCAATGCCAGGCCGGAGACTAACAACACGTTGATTCGCCAGCTGCTACTTCCGATTGCATTGACGAGATACGGTGTAGCCTTACCGAGAGTCAGCGCACCAACAAGAACGCCCAGTGCCATACCGCGACGTTTGCGAAACCAGGTCGCCATAACTTTCATTCCCGGTGGATAGACCCCGGCTAAACAAACGCCGGTGAGAAATCGAAGTGTGATTGCAGTCGAGGGCTCATGCACATAGAGACTAAAACTCGCGTTGATTAGTGCGCCCGCCACGCCGGCAACCGCGAACAAGTGTCGAGAGCTGATGATGTCTGAGAGATTGAGTACCGCACTGATCAGGGTTCCGACAACAAAACCCAGTTGGACTGCAATCGATATCCAACTGACCTGGGATTCCGTGAGATGCCATTCTTTTGTGAGCGAAGGAACAACTGCGGAACCGCTGAACCACAGCGACATACTAAAGAGCTCGGCGAGTGCGAGCAGTGTGAGTGCACGCCACTTATTCTTCGCCGTAGTAGACACCATGTCGTCGAGCGTTGGCTCAGCAAGTGTCATTAAAGGAATTAAGTCCTATAGAGCCGGGTCCCAGTACTCAAGCCAAGTCAAACAATAGGAGCTCTGATGGTTCAAGGGCGCGAATTGCTAATGACGACTCAGCAACGATAACAACTCCATCCCCTTGTTGGGCTTTTTCGCCATTGACTTCAACACTGCCACGCGCGACTTGAAGCCAGCCATATCGCTTCTGATCGATCGAGTAATCAACCGACTCACAGTTTCCAAAATCGAGGCAAACAAACTGACATCTTGATTCAAAGTGACAGAGCCATCACTGCCGTTACCGGAAGCAATCAAGCGCAATTGATTTCGACGCTGGTCAACCGTGAAGGCCTTCTGCTCGTACGACGGCGGCAAATTATCGACGTTGGGAATAATCCAGATTTGAAGCAAATGAACCTGTTCATCCGCGGACGCATTGATTTCGCTATGTCTGACGCCAGTTCCCGCCGTCATTCGTTGCACGTCGCCGGGACGAATCACTGATCCATTGCCCATACTATCCTCGTGTTTCAGGGCACCATCGAGAATATAGGTAATGATCTCCATGTCGCGGTGGCTATGTTTAGGAAATCCGCGTCCGCCAGCGACAAAGTCTTCATTAATCACTCGCAGACTACGAAAGCCCATGTAGCGTGGATCGTAATATTGATCGAAAGAGAATGTGTGATAGGTATTCAACCAACCGTGGTTGAAGTGACCTCGTTGATTTGACTGGCGCATGGTAAGCATTGGTGGTTGTTAGGGCACGTATAGGTCCAATAGTTCATATGGGTCCTATTTAGATCTTCTCACTCGTCCAACCCCTCTTCATGTGCTACCAATACAGTAACAAGCTCATTTAACCCTTCGGCATCCTGATCATCGAAGCGTCCCAGTGTCGCGCTGTCGATGTCCAACACACCAAGAACGCGCTCACCATCAAAAAGCGGAATTACGATCTCTGACTTCGATGCAGGATCGCAAGCAATATGGCCCGGAAACTCACTCACGTTCGGCACAATCACGGTCTCACATTGCTTTGCCGCGAACCCGCAAACGCCTTTGCCGAGTGGAATACGAACGCAGGCCGGCTTGCCCTGAAATGGCCCAAGAACTAATTCGTGATCATGAAGCAGATAAAAGCCCGCCCAGTTCACATCCGGCAGGGAGTTGTAAACCAACGCAGAAAAGTTTGCCGTGTTGGCAACAAAGTCATATTCCCCTTTTAGCAAACTACGCAGTTGGGCCACCAAATTCGCGTAGCTCTCGCCTTTTACTGTTTTTTTCTTTTTAGGAACTTGCTTCTTGCTGTTTTGCTTTCTGCCTGCGGTTTTCTTTTTTGCGACTTTCGCACTCATAACTCGTCATCCTTGCAATTGGGTTTTTTACTTCGATGGGCGAATGCTGATTACGACCGACTTCGAAGCTGGAGTATTGCTCTTGTCGGCAACATGTCTTACCGGCACCAACACATTACCTTCAGGGAAATAGGTTGCGGCGCATTGGCGCGGGATATCATAAGGCACAACAGCGAAACGACGCGCGGTCCGTTCCTCATTTTCAAAGTGGCTGGTTAGATCTACACGCTGTGCCGGCTTTAGGCCAAGCGCATCCATGTCTTGTTGGTTTAGAAAGACCACCCGGCGGCCACCTTTGATTCCACGATAACGATCATTCGAACTATAAACTGAGGTATTGAACTGATCGTGACTACGAATCGTCATCATCAAAAACTGATCCGGCGCTAACTTCAGGCGAGGCAGGTCGTGAATCGTGAACTTCGCTTTTCCCGATTTGGTATTAAACACTCGATCTCGTGCGGCATTCGGAAGGTAAAAGCCTCCAGGCTCGCGAACGCGCACGTTGTAGTCTTCAAAACCAGGAACGACGCGCTCAATTTTCATTCGAATTCGATCGTAATCGATCGCCAGACCTTCCCAGTCAACTGAAGATCGTTGGCCCAATGTTGTGCGAGCGAGCCGGCTGACAATTTGAGGCTCGCTTAATAAGTAAGGCGACGCAGGCTCCACAGTTCCTTTCGACATTTGAACTACGCCCATCGAGTTTTCAGTTGAAACAAACTGCGGTCCACTCAGCTGGCCATCGACTTCGGTTCGTCCGAGACAGGGAAGGATCAGAGCGGTTTCACCGCTGACGAGATGAGCACGATTCAGTTTAGTCGAGACATGCGCGGTCAAACGACAGCGACGCAATGCTGCCGCTGTGTATTCAGTGTCAGGCGTCGCCGACAGAAAATTGCCTCCGAGTGCGAAAAACACTTTCGCACTGCCGTCATGCATCGCATGAATTGCTTTCACGGTGTCGAAGCCATGATTGCGTGGCGGCTCAAAATCAAACTCAGTGCCCAGCCGATTTAAAAAAGCTTCTGTCGGACGTTCCCAAATCCCCACTGTCCGATCGCCTTGAACGTTGCTGTGCCCTCTAACCGGACACAGGCCCGCACCTGGTATTCCGATCTGACCACGCATCAGCATCAGATTCACAATCTCTTGAATGTTGGCGACGGCATTTTGATGTTGAGTCAGACCCATCGCCCAACAGAAGATCGTTCGTTCCGATTCAATAAAGATCTTTCCTGCCTGTTCAATCACGACTCTCCCTACGCCACTTTCAGCGACGACATCTTCCCAGGAGATACGCTTCAGAGCGGCAGCAAACTCGTCGAAGCCAGATGTGTATCGGGCAATGAAGCGATGATCCAGAATGCGTCTCGGCAATCTGCTTTCGGAATCCATAACGGCCTTCATTATTCCCTTTAATAGCGCAACGTCGCCGTTGATTCGTACTTGCAGAAAAAGATCAGCGAGTGGAGTTCCTGAGCCCAGCAGCCGTGTCACTTCCTGCGGATGTTTGAACCGCACCATCCCAACTTCAGGCAGCGGATTGATGTGAACAAGTTTTGCGCCATTCCGTTTTGCTCGCTGGAGAGATGTCAGCATACGCGGATGATTTGTTCCCGGGTTTTGGCCGATAACAAAAATGGCTCGAGCGTGATCGAAGTCGTCCAGTGTGACTGTACCTTTGCCAACGCCGATGGTCTCGCTCAATGCAGTGCCGCTCGATTCGTGACACATGTTCGAGCAATCGGGAAGGTTGTTTGTTCCGAACTGTCTAACGAAAAGCTGATAGAGAAATGCGGCCTCGTTGCTCGTGCGTCCTGACGTGTAGAAGATTGCCTGATCAGGATAGTTTAAGGAGTTGAGTTCGCCGGCAATCAATTCAAATGCAGCATCCCAGGAAATTGACTCGTAGTGAGTTGCACCGCGACGCAAAAACATTGGGTTCGTTATCCGGCCTTGAGCGCCCAGCCATTCATCTGACTGTGAAGCAAGATCAGCGACGCTCCATTTCGCAAAGAACTCGGGTGTTATCCGCTTTGTGGTCGTTTCGTCGGCTACATGCTTTGCGCCATTTTCACAGAACTCAAAATGCGATCGCTCTTTGTCTGGCTCCGGCCATGCGCATCCCGGGCAATCGATTCCAGATTGCTGATTGATTTGAAGAAGAGTTCTTAACCCTTTTATCAAACCTGCTTCTGAGGTTGTGACCGTAAGCGCTTCGATGATGGCTGGAACGCCACCGGCAACTTTGCTGCGCGGCTTGATCTGAGGCTGCGTAGCCTCTTCCGGCGGCAACGCCGACGGCAAACCTGGTTTGACGCTCTGGTCTGACACAACTGAGACTCTTACAAAACTTCGGAGATGAATGCAAACGGAATCAATGTTCAACGAACTTTAGGAAGCTCTGATTAAGTACGACAGGCTGTTAGCCTGTCGTGGTTTACCTTCACGATTGTGGCCGAAGATCACCGACAGGCTAACAGCCTGTCTTACTTAATGTCGTGCGTGCATGTTAAGGCCCGCTGTAAATCTCCGGGGCTTCGACCACCGCCGCGACAAACTAAAGTTCGTCGGACATTTCTGCGATGTATTGACTTACGTGCGTCCTTTAGCTTACAAGCTTCTTCTCCTCAAGAGCATTCCCAATAGTTCTGGCATCACGGCAAGTGGAAGCGCAAATTTGAACTCGTTTCTCTCTATCATCAAACCGAGGAAAACCAGATGAATCCGACTCGTCGTTTTTCGTTACTACCCCTGTCTCTATTGATTGTCATAGCCGCATTCGTAAACACGGCCGCACAAATAAAGCCGGGTAGGAATCCGAATCAACCCATCGATCAGGAATACACTGACAAGATTCGTGAGTACACAACCGCGCCATACTTCAACTCGCCTTTGACCGATTACCTTCCCGCTTCGCCGAAAGTTCCAACACCAAAAGCTGTACTTGGAGACGTCGCCGGGGCGCCCGGGAAGTTGCCGTACGCAGAAGACGTATACAAGTACATGCGCATGCTCGAAAAAGCGACGCCACGCGTGAAGGTCTACTCGATCGGTACCACAGAAGAGGGTCGCGAGATGATCGCGGTGGCAGTTGCTTCGGAGTCATTACTATCGAAGTTGGATGAAAACCGCGCTCGGTTAACCAAGTTGGCAGATCCGCGAACGATCAACATGGACGAAAGCGAAGCGGATCGACTCGTCGCCGAATCTTTTCCAATTTATTACATTACCGGCACCATCCACTCGCCTGAAACCGGCGCACCAACAGCCTTAATGGAACTGGCGTATCGCCTCGCTGTTGACGACAGCGACTACGTTAAATTCATTCGCGATCATCTCGTCACCTTGATTACTCCGGTCGTCGAAGTCGACGGTCGTAATCGGATGGTTGATGTATACAACTGGCATCTTGCTCATCCGAATGAAAACTGGCCACCGCTCGTTTACTGGGGACACTATGTCGCCCACGACAACAATCGTGACGCGATTGGTCTGTCGTTAAAGCTCACTCGAAATGTTTTGAACACATATCTGACGTGGAAGCCTCAGGTGCTTCATGACCTACACGAGTCAGTTCCTTATCTCTACGACAACACAATCGGTGACGGACCCTACAATGCATGGGTAGATCCAATCCTTACTGACGAGTGGCAGATGATTGGCTGGAACAATGTTTCTGAGATGACGAAGTTTGGCATGCCCGGAGTTTTCGCGCATGGCAACTTCGATACGTGGTCACCCGGCTATCTGATGTTCATGGCGGCAACGCATAATGGAATCAGTCGTCTCTACGAAACGTTTGGGAATGGTGGTGCCGACACTCTCGAACGAACTTTGAGTCCAAATGAATATCAACGCACGTGGTACAAGCAAAATCCTCCATTACCAAAAGCAAAATGGTCACAGCGAAACAATAACAACTACGAACAGACAGCACTGCTAACTTCGCTTTATTACTTCAGCAACAACGGCAAGCTGTTTCTGAAAAACTTCTACCTCAAGAGCAAACGGTCGGTGGAAAAACCTAAGAATGAAGGTCCCGCCGCTTATGTCCTTCCTGGAGACGATCCTCGACTTGGTAACCAGGCAGAATTGTTGCGCACACTCCAGGCACAGGGCGTCGAAATCAGTAAAGCAACTGCGCCATTCACGGTAGCAGTTAGAAAGAAGGGCGGCGGTGCTGGTCCTGCAGCAAGACCGTCTCCGAGCCCTGCTTCAAAGACTGAAGACCGTACGTTTCCAGCCGGCAGTTACATTGTCCGTATGGACCAACCTTATAGTCGTATTGCCGATGCGCTGCTTGATTATCAATACTGGGCACCAAACGATCCGCAACAAGATATTTATGATGACACTTCATGGACGATGGGTGAGCTGGCGAATGTCGAGGTCGTGCGTATTGTAGACACAAAGGTGCTGCAAGCGTCGATGGAACGAGTTACAGGTTCCGTCACTTCACCTGGCGGCGTTAACAGTTCCGGTCCGGTTTATCTAATCAATCACAACGCTGACAACGCCCTGGTCACGTTGCGATATCGATTGAAAGACGTGGAGATGGAAAGTGCCGAAGAGCCTTTCGAAGCAACGGGAAAGAAATTCAATCGTGGTTCTTTGATCATTCGCAAAGGCAATGATGATGTGCGACGAGTCGCGACCGAGCTCGGCATACAGGTGTACGCCGTATCCGATGCGCCTTCGGTGAAAACTCATCCTGCGCGTGCACCTCGCGTTGCAGTGATGCACACGTGGCTGAGTACGCAGGACGAAGGTTGGTATCGATTGGGGCTTGATCAAAATCAGGTTCCGTTTGCCTACATCAGCACACAGGATGTTTCGAAGGATCCAAATCTCAAGTCGAAGTATGACGTGATTCTGTTTGCTCCGGTCGGTCGGGGTTCGCAGGCGATCATCAGTGGAATGCCAATGTATGGAAATCCTATTCCTTGGAAGACTACTTCATTAACACCTAACCTCGGGAAGACTGATGAAACGGACGACATGCGTCCTGGATTAGGTTGGTCGGGATTGCAGAACCTGCAGAAGTTTGTGCGTGATGGCGGTGTGTTCATAACCGTGGACGACACATCAGACTTCGCTATCAATTACGGTTTGACCGCGGGAGTTAGTGTGAACAGATCACAACGCTTGCGCGCTGTTGGAGTGATCTTAAGGACGAAGACTGTTGATACAGCGAGCCCGATCGCCTACGGCTATGGTGATTCCCTCGCAATGTATTGTTCAGGCCCACCGATCTTTAACATCAACAATGGAGTTGGAGGTCGAGGTGGCCGGCCCGCAGGAAGAGCAACAGGACGTGGAACTCCTGATGATCCTGATACTCCACAGGGCCGCCCAGTAGCTGAGATTCCTGAACCACCGCCGCGTGTCGAACCGTGGGAAGCACCACCCGTTACGGACGAGGCGCGTCGCAATGCGATTGGTTTAATCCCTCCGGCATTTAGACCGAGAGTGGTGTTGCGTTATGCCGACAGCCGCGATCTGTTTGTTTCAGGACTGTTGGATGGTGGTGATGAGATTGCGCAGCGCGCCGCGGTGATAGATGTGCCACAGGGCAACGGACACGTGCTGCTGTTCTCCACGAATCCATTCTGGCGCGGACAGACAAAGGGCAGCTACTTCCTGATCTTCAATGCACTTCTGAATTGGGACAATTTGAACGCGGGGAGGAAGCTGGCGGAAAAATAAGCTGTGGGCTTCGTCAGCAGGGAATAGGACTTATAGAACTTATAGGACCTATTCCTCCACTGACTACCCGCAAGCCTCAAACTTCCCACTCCCCAATCCCTCACAGTCTCTTTATCGAACCTCATGATGACAGCTTCTTTCTGGAGTTGTTCGTTTGGTCGTTTATAATTCGATTGGACAGGGGCAGGGAATAATCGAACATATTCACCTTTATCATTCCGAATGAATCTGTTTGAAGCCATCTTCAAAAACGATCCCTTAGCGATTGCAATTCTTCATGGGAAGACGAAGATCAGCTACGGCGAACTTCAGAACGAGACCCTGGCAACTGCACGATTGCTTACGGCATTAGGAGTCGTCACTGGAGATCGCGTAGCGCTGTTGCTGCATGACTCGCCCGAGTTTGTTGATGCATTCATAGCCGTATGTTCGGTGGGAGCAATAGCTGTTCCCATTAATATGGCCCTGAGACTTGAAGATCAGTGTGCAATCCTTAACAACGCAGCGGCAAAGTTGGCCCTTGTTGAAGTCGGTCTCCGCAGCACGCTGCTGACAGATGGGTTTGAAAAGTTGCGTGTTCTGCGCAGTGTTATTGAGGTTGACCGCAGTGAGAAACTGGTGGGCGGCAAGAGCTGGCAGAATATGAAATCTGAACTTGCCTCGCCAAAACTGATTCAATTTCCAGAGCCCGCGGATAATCAGCCCGCATTTATTCTTTACACATCAGGAAGCACTGGAGAACCGAAGGGAGCTGTACACCGGCAAGCGGACATCTTCTACACTAACGCCACGTTCTGTCATGAAGTATTAAACCTGACATCGAACGATCGGCTGTTCTCATCTTCTCGCCTCCCGTTTGCTTATGGCCTGGGTAATAGCTTCTCCTTTCCACTCCTGAACGGAGCAGCAGCCATCCTATGTACTGAGAAACCAACCCCGGAAGTTGTTTGCCGGGTGTTCAGGCAGAGCTGGCCCACAATCTTTTTCGGCGTCCCGGTTGTTTACAAGCTACTCCTCGAACATCATCGCAATGGTCAAAGACTTGATTGTTCGAGTCTGCGTTTTTGTGTCTCAGCTGGAGAGGCCTTGCCGGCACATTTGGGAGAAGAATGGCAAAAGGAGTTTGGTGTGCCAATTCTCGATGCTATCGGATCAACTGAGATGCTTCACATGTTCATGTCGAATCATCTCGAAGACAATCGCTACGGAAGTAGCGGCAAGGTACTCAATGGTTATGAAGCAAGGCTCTTGGATGAAACCGGAGAGGAAGTAGCTGGCGAAGGTAATCTGTGGATCAAGGGTGACAGCGCCGCGATGTATTACTGGGAAAAGCCTGAAGAGACAAAGCGCACGTTTGTTGACGGATGGGTACGCACCGGTGATTTGTACAAATGCGATGCTGATGGCTACTGGTTTCATATTGGGCGTGGTGATGATTGTTTCAAATCGAGCGGGCAATGGGTCTCACCGGTCGAGGTCGAGGGAGTTTTAATAAGGAATGAAGAAGTTCGCAGTGTTGCGGTCGTTGAAGATTTTGACACCGATGGGCTTCCTTGTGCGTGTGCTTTTGTAGTTTGCAACCGTGTAGAATCCGATGTGGAAACAGTTGAAAAGAATCTGAGGAGTCTGGCTGATCAGTCGCTGCCTCGGTTCAAGCGGCCGAAACATTATCGATTTGTTGACGGACTGCCTTATACGGCGACAGGAAAGGTGCAGAGGTTCAAACTGAGGAACGAGCTGCGATTGGAGCGTCAGAAGTGATGCCTATTGCGGCACACTTAAGACGGATGCAACTTGGAGGCAGTCAGTACCACCTCGCGGTAGCGGGTGGGTGCACAGCTAAAAATCGATCGTAAACGGCCAGGCCGCGCACCCACCCGCTACCGCGAGGTGGTACTGACTACCTCCAAGTTGCGCACATATGTGGGATCAATTAAAGATGACCGATCAGGAAAAGAGCCTACAGGAAACTTACGCCCCCAATAACGCCTGCTTCGGTTGTGGACCTGCGAACCCGAAGGGCTTGCATATTCGCAGCTTCGCGCACGGTGATGAGGTTGTTGCTGAATGGCAACCCGGCAAAGAGCACGAGGCTTTCGAAGGGATGTTGAATGGCGGCATCATTGGCACCCTCCTGGATTGTCATTTGAATTGGGCAGCAACGTGGCATCTCATGAACAAGACCGGAGCGACCAAACCGCCATGTACGGTTACCGCGGAGTATTCAATTAAACTTCTCCGTCCAACACCGACAGATAAACCGGTCAAGCTTGTTGCTCGCGTCGTTGAGTCAACAGAGAATCGCGCCGTCGTGGAAGGTGAACTAATTGCGCATGACAAAGTCTGCGCGACTTGTCGAGGAACGTTTGTAGCTGTGAAGGAAGGACATCCTGCTTATCACCGGTGGTAGTTGCTATATAGGACCAACAGGATATATTCGACCTATTCTTGAAGACATGACTAATCTTATCCATCGTCCAAGAAGGCTTCGCAGATTGGCCGCGGTTCGCTCGCTCGTGCGCGAAGTTAGATTGTCACGCGACGATTTTGTTTTGCCCTTATTCGTATGCGCGGGCAAAGGCGTGAGACGTGAAGTCTCGTCGATGCCCGGAGTTTTCAATCTAAGTGTTGACGAGGTAACCAGAGAAGCGTCATCGGCATTCGATAAAGGGGTCAGGAGTGTAATCCTTTTTGGCCTGCCGGAGGCCAAAGATGAAGTTGCGACCGGCGCTTATGCTGAGGACGGAGTTGTCCAACAAGCGATTCGTGCCATTCGGACCGCTGTTCCTGACTTAGTTGTTATCGCCGACACTTGTCTTTGCGAATACACATCGCACGGCCATTGTGGTGTGGTGCGCGGCAGTGAAGTGCTGAACGATGAATCGCTGGAGCTAATTGCTAAAACCGCTTTGAGCCAGGCTGAAGCTGGTGCCGATATCGTCGGGCCTTCGGCAATGATGGACGGCCAGGTTGCCGCAATTCGTGAAACCCTGGATGCCTCGGGTTTTGAACACATCGCGATCATGGCCTACGCCGTGAAATATGCATCAGCATTTTACGGACCTTTTCGCGAGGCTGCCGACAGTGCTCCGGCATTCGGTGATCGTCGCGCATACCAGATGGATCCTCCAAACGCGCGTGAAGCAATGCGTGAAGCAGAGCTCGATTACTCTGAAGGCGCCGACATCCTGATGGTCAAGCCGGCATCGGTATATCTCGACATTTTAAGGATGGTCCGCGATCGTTTCGATGTGCCAGTTGCCGCGTATCACGTGTCTGGCGAGTACGCGCTGATCAAGGCGGCCGCTCAAAAGGGGTGGATCGATGAAGAGCGAGCAATGCTGGAAACGTTAACCAGCATCAAACGTGCTGGCGCAGATATCATCCTCACGTACTATGCGCGAGAAGCCATTGAGGCGATAACAAGGCTTGGCTCTGTTTAGTGCAGGCGACTTTTTAGCAACTCTCTGCGTCATCTTTGCGTCCTCTGCGCCTCGGTGTTGGGGTGAGCGACTTTGAACGGAACCGCCGAGACGCAGAGGACGCAGAAATTGCGCAGAGCAATCGCCTGGAGTTCCTGCGCAGCCAGATCGATGTTTAGTCTTACCCTTTTCATTTTCCTGATACTTCAGTTCGGTGGTGCTTGTGGCTGTGAAGACAAGCCTCAGGTAAATACTCTCGCGGTTGTAAACGGAGTCAAGATCACCAAGAAAGAACTCGGCAGCCAAACACAGAGCATTGTCAATCAACTTCAGGAAGAGGTGATAAAGGCGCGTAACGCCGAACTCGATCGTCAAATTAATAGCTTCCTTTTGGAGGCTGAAGCCAAACGGCGTGGAGTAACTTCACAACAGTTGTTAAAGCTCGAAGTTTCCGACAAGGTACCGGAGCCGACAGAAGAGGGAGCGAAGGCCTTCTATAACGAACGCAGGGAGCGAATGCCCGGAGACTTCAAGAAAGTTAAAGCTGAGATCATTGCATTACTTAAGAACGAACGTGAAAAAACTGAAACGCTCAAATTCGCGGCCCAGCTTCGAGGAGCCGCAGTCATCACCGTCCTGGTACAGGACTTGACGCCGCCAGCCAATCCGCAGGAATTAAATCGCATCTTTGCCAGGGTAAATGATCACAACATCACATCAAGGGATATTGAGCAGAGTCTGGCCCAGCTGATCTATCGAGTTCAGCAAGAGGTGTATGCAGCGCGCAAGGCTGATCTTGATTTGAAGATCAACGACATGCTGTTGGATGACGAAGCCAGGCGTCAGAACACGACACCGCAGGCCATTCTGGCAAGAGAAGTCCGAGGCAAAATGCCGGTCATCACCGACCAGCAGGCCAGGACTTTTTACAATGAGAATAAGGACAAGTTTTCTAAAGGATTTTCGGAGGTAAAAATGGAGATCCTTCAGTATCTGATGGATCGTGAACAAAAAAGATTAACCGACGCACTGGCTGCGGAATTGAGGAAGAATGCCGCAGTCCAGATCTATATCTTTCCTCCCGAACAACCGAAATCTTGACTTTGGACTGCTTTGGAGTGCGACGGCCTGCCGTCGCCTTGTTATAGCGGATCGTCGCCCGTTGTACCAAAGCGACGGCAGGCCGTCGCACTCCAAAGTTCCACCGGGTCAAACAACCTTGTAGACTATCGCCGCTTCTAAGTGACACCGCTGGAAAAGAAGGAACTGACTATGCTCCGAATCCCCGGCCCTCAGCGTTCGCGTCATCGAAAATGCCTGCTAACCGCGTCGAGCCTATTGCTCCTGGTATCCGCCACTGGTCTCGCTCAGTCAGGTAGAAAGAACAACAAGCCGCCAGAACCTGACGTGCCCGTTCCAAAGGACCAAGCGGTCGTGCCGGCAATCGGTGCACGTGACCTGAATCACAAAGTAACGCTGTTTGTTGGTCGCCAACCTACTTCCAAACACTTGCTTAGCGAAGATGCCATCTTTGCCGACTTCATCAGCCATCTCAACGAAATCAAGAACGTAACCGCAATATCCATCGGCGATATAAAGCACGATGCAATTGTTAAGCGAGCCAGGAAAGAAAAAGAAGCAGTCCTGGTTTTGGAGTCTTTTGATATCGACACTTTTCAGAAAGGCACAATCTTCCTGAACTCGCCGGATCTCGAGGTTAAGGTTCGAGTGTTCGCACCGAAGACGGGCCAGGAGAAGTTCAAAGGCAAGGTCTACTACAAAGCGCAGAGCGGTCCGAATCTAAAGAAGGACAACTGGCCGACTGGCACTCCAATCAGAATCACTACAGAAGCGGTCGGAGTTGAGGCTGCGGAACAAGTACGCGACTGGTTAGTGATTCAAGACCGCGCTCGAAAAGACAACTGATCTCAGATCTCAAATTTCAAATCTCAGATTGAGTTCAGAGGCACCCGTGGGACAATCATCTGAGATCTGAAATTTGAGATCTAAGATCATTTAGCGCATCTCCCAAACGATTCAATCCGTTCTCAAGCGCCTCACTATCGCCTGCGATGCCGATTCTGAAGTGCTCAGGCATTTCGAAGAAACGCCCCGGCACAACAGAGGTTTCGTATTTCTCCCGCAGTAGCCTGCATAGTTCGTCGGCGGGCGTACGCAACCGAGGAAACACTATGGTTCCATACGAAGGTCGAATTGTTTCCAAATCCTCTCTGGTATCGAGGAACTCATTAAGGATTTGCCGGTTTCTATCCAGCACTAACTTTGCTCGTGCAGCAAGTTCATCAATTTGCTGGAAAGCAAGTACGCTGAGTCGCTCACCGGAATGCACTGGCGTCGCTGCAAACACGTCGTTCAAGAGCCACATTCGTCGTGCGAGTTCAGGTTCAGCCAGAATCCAACCGCATCGCAGCCCGCTTAATCCGAAGGTCTTTGTCAAACTGTTCGTTACAACAAATTCGCTTCCGAGATGAAATGAGGTTCGCGGTTCCCTTTCGAAGAGGGTTTCAATATAAACCTCATCTACGAGCACACGCGCCTCCGCTCTCTTTGCTATCTCACCTATGCTATGCAATTCATCATCATCAATCAGAACCGCACTTGGATTGTGCAGGTTAGTCATGACAATAAGACGGGTCTGGTCAGTTACCGATGACGAAAGTTCATCCAGGTCGATTGCGAAGGCATTGTCAAATCGTCGTGTGAACCGCTTAACGTTCGCACCAAGATAACGAACAGTCGCGAGCATCGGCTCGTAAGCCGGGAGTTCAAAAAGAACTTCATCACCGGGTCGTATCAGCGCAGCAAGCGCGAGGTGATTGGCGAAGGAGGTACCGGCAGCGGTGACAATTGAATCTTGAGGAACCCGATACCTTTGAGCTATTGACTGCAGCAGCGGCGCGTAGCCGTAACCTCCGTCAGTGATCTCCAGGTCTTCGAGGGAGACGCGCAAGTCTTTGAGAGACAGATTCGGCAGACCGCTGGTTGCGAGATTGAACTTTGCCTGCGAGCTGGTTTTGGCCCAGTGCATGTAGTCCGAACTCATTACCTGACCTCGAGTGTTCACGCTCTCTTGCTTCGCCTCCAAAATAAATATGCGGGTACGCCGGCGACAAGTATTGCCATGCCGATGAGGGTGTTGCTGGGATAGTGAATGATGGTATTGATCACCACCAACCAACAGGCAGCGATGAATAACAACGTCGTGAACGGATGACCCGGAGTTCGTATGGCTTGAATTGTTTGCGGTGACCGCTTTCGAAAAACAAAGACACAGCAGGCGGTCAATCCGAAGAAGATGAAGTCCATGGAAACCACATAATTCAGGATCTGTTCGTAGCGTCCCCAAAACGCAATGATGATTGCGAGAGCGCCTTGCAGTGCAATCGCTACGATGGGGGCTCGGGTGCGCGGGTGTACCCTTGCGACCTGTCTGAAAAACAGACCGTCCTGCGCCATAGCAAAGTAGACCCGCGGTGCCGTCAACATACTCTGACTCAGGAATCCAACGGTAGAAATCGCGATTCCAGCCGCGATAAGTGCCGCGCCTGTCTTTCCGAGAGCGTGACGCATGACTTCCGAGGCAGGGGCAGTTGCAGCGGCGAGACCATCGGTTCCGAGCACACGAAGGTAAACAACATTCGCGGTTACATAAAGAATTACGACGCCGATGACACCGTAAATCAAACCTCGTGTCAGGTTCTTCCGCGGCTCTTTTATCTCACCTGCTACGAACGTCGCTGTTTGCCAACCACCATAAGCAAACAAGACTGGCACCATTGCCGCTCCAATCGCAGTCACGAGGTCAAGCGATAACGGACGATCCAACACACCACCAGCGCTTGGTGCAACGGAGCTGGGCGCCGCAAGCAACAGCCCGCAAACGACGAGACCCGCGATTGCAAGAATCTTCAGGACCATCAGAATACTTTGAACTGTACTGCCGGCTCGCACGCCAAGACAGTTAACGATCGTCAGAATGGAAAGTACTATCGCAGCCAACGCGGAATCGCTGAGTGGTATACGAACCATCTCTACGAAATAACGAGCGAAGGTGACCGCAACGGCAGCCATGCCACCCGTTTGAATGACAAGAAGAAGAACCCATCCGTAAAGAAAGGCCACGCCTGGATGGAATGCTTCGCGAAGGTAGGCATACTGCCCGCCAACATCGGGCCGCCATGCAGCAAGTTCGGCCCAGACAAAAGCAGCGATTAAGGCCAGGAGACCACCAAAGACCCACACACCAAGTATCAGAAACTGAGTGTGTACTCGTTGGGCCACGACATAAGGATTGATGAATATGCCCGAGCCGATTATCCCGCCCATCACGATCATTGTGGCGTCGAACAGACCGAGGCGACGAGCAAGTTGCGTGGTTTGGTCGTCAGGAGGACGAGACATTAGTTCATCGTGGATAGTTAAAGTGGAAGGACGCGCGCACGTTACAGCATTGGAACTCGTAGAGCAAACTTTGGAGTGCGACGGCCTGCCGTCGCTTTGTCACAGCAGGAATTTAGAGGCCTGACGCTGTAACAAAGCGACGGCAGGCCGTCGCACTCCAAAGTGTTCGAGACCTATTGAAACTTATATTCCATTTGATATAAGACCCCTGCACGGCCCTGACTCTTAATGGAGGAGCAAAATTGATTAAGACACTCCCGGTTCTTATAGCATTCATCTGCATAAGCCCTATTTACACTCAAGCCCAAACACCACCGGATCCGCAGCTTCTCGCCGAAATCAACAAGATCAAAGCAATTGATAATCATGCTCACCCACTACGATACGTAGGCGAGGGCGAAAAACCAGACGACGAATACGATGCCTTGCCGCTCGAAGCAATCGAACCGTTTCCGCTGCCAGTAAGACTTGCACCAGACAACCCTGAATTCATCCGCGCCTGGAAACAGTTCTATGGCTACAAGTATGACGACATGTTGGCCGCTCATGTGAACGAGTTGTTAGGTATCAAGAAAAGGGTCTACCAACAGAACGCCGATGGCTTTCCGAGCTGGGTGCTGGATCAGCTAAACATCGAAACTATGTTTGCCAATCGCGTAGCCTTAGGTCGCGGTTTGAAAGAACCGCGTTTCCGTTGGGTCTCTTTCGTTGATGCGCTCTTGTTTCCACTCAATAATGAGACGGCGATCAAATCCAATCGCGATTATGCCGGTTTCTATCCTGGTGAGGAAAAGCTTCTGAAGCGCTATACGAGCGATCTTGGATTGAGGGAGTTGCCACCGACGCTCGATCAATATCTGAAGAGCATTGTCACGGCAACTATAGAGCGTCAGAAGCAACAGGGTGTTGTTGCCCTGAAGTACGAAGCAGCCTACCTGCGGCTACTCGATTTCGACAGGCCTGATATTCAAAAAGCGACCACTACCTACGCTCACTTCATTCATGGTGGAGTTCCACCCGCAACCGACTATAAAGCGCTTCAGGATTTCATCTTTCAGTACATAGGCAAAGAAGCCGGGCGCCTCGGTCTGGCCATTCACATTCATATCATCGACGGCGCGGGCCGGTACTACCGCCCGTCCGGCAGTAATCCGTTGCTGCTTGAATCAACTTTCAACGATCCCGAGCTGAGCAAGACAAACTTCGTTCTGGTCCACGGTGGTTCTCCCTTCACTCGCAATGTGATTTCGTTGTTTGGAAAGCCAAACGTCTATGCAGACTTCTCCGCTCAAACATTTTTCCTGTACCCAAGGGCATTGAGCGAAAACTTGCGTGGCTGGCTGGAATCCTATCCCGACCGTGTTTTGTTTGGTACCGACGCCTTTTCCTTCGGGCCGGCAGTCGATTGGCCGGAGGTCGCATGGCTCTCAAATACGACGGCACGTACAGCACTGGCGATGGCTCTGACTGGAATGATCAATGACGGTGAAATTTCCGGCGAACGAGCGCTCGAACTAGCGCGCCTGGTCTTGAGAGACAATGCAAGGAAACTGTACAAGCTGCCTTGACAGGCAGCATCCGAATCTGTGTACGACAGGCTGTTAGCCTGTCGCTGCGTCGGAGTACCGCGATTACAAAATAATCGCACGGCTAAGGGAACCACGACAGGCTGTTAGCCTGTCGTACCGGGTGCTTTGGACTTTGAGCTTTGTGCTTGGTACTTTGTGATTTGCGCCTAATGACGGATTTGTCGCCAGAACATACATAGGACAAGAAAACAAAGGACAAACTTCAAGTCAAAATAAGGTAGCGCAATAATTTGTCAGCTCAAGCCGAATCTATTGTAACAGCGGGTCTTAGGCCTGAACTCTTCGCTGGACGAGGCGTTCTTTCCGCGAGTCGAACTCTGATCTTTGCCGCATTAACCGTCCTGATCGTCGCGGGTTTTGGTTTTCGCATAACCGGGCTAAGCGCTGAAGGGCTTAGTGAAGACGAACTCAACAAGCTAAACGCCGTCGCCGATTATCGAGCACACGGACTAACCGGAGCGAACGGTGAACATCCAATGCTCATGAAGGCACTGCAAGCGGGAACAATCATCATTGCTGAGCAATGGAACAAGACATCCTTCGCGGCCGCACACCCCGCTGAAAGTATCAGTAATGAAACTGCATTGAGACTTCCTGGAACAATCCTTGGTGCATTCACGGCGCTTCTAATCTATTTAATTACCGCCGAGTTATTTGGCGCTGAGGTCGCACTGATCGCGGCTGCTCTTTGGGCGTTCGATCCAAACGCGATCGGCTTTAACCGTATAGCGAAAGAGGATACTTTCCTGCTCTTCTTTTTTTTGTTAGCCAATGTATTTTGGTTAAGAGGACAACGTGCCGCTGAGAGTACCGACCGTAGCCCGAATCGTTACTACTGGCTGACGGGCGCAGCATATGGCGCAATGATCGCTTCGAAGTACTTACCGCACTTAATCGGAATTAGCCTGTCGTACTACTGGGTCTTTCAGCGGCTGCCGGAAACTCGCTGGAGACTTGGAAAGAAAAGAATCCTCACGATGTTTGGAATCATGGGCATTGTTTTTCTGATCCTCAGTCCGACGATATTACTTCCCGAGACCTGGCATCAGATGGGACTGTTTGCCGGTAGCAAACGCATAAGTCACGATGGTTACGAGTTCATGGGCAAGTTGTATTCACAACGACTTGATGACTGGCTGCGGGGGATTCCTGTCTATTTCTATCTCGTTTTCACGTGGGTGAAACTTCCCTTCTTAAGTGTGCTTGGATTCATCATTGGACTGCCGCTTCTGTTTCGACGAAAGCTGGGAGATGGTCGCTACTTCATCATCTTCTGGCTCTACCTCTGGGCAATTGCATTCTGCTTCCCAGGCGGCAAATTCACTCGCTACTACACAACCGTTTTACCAGCAGTTCTGATTACCGCCGCGCTGGGAATTCAATTCGCCGGACGATGGTTAGCGCGGGCTATCTCAAAACTGAGTTTTGGGCGACCACTGCGTCACTATGTTCCCGCCGGTCTCGCGGTAATCGCCATTAGCTGGTCTGTTGTCGATTCGGTTTCGGCGAGTCCCCACCTTCGGTTGTTCATGAATGTTCTTGGAGGTGGAATGGAACAGGCCGGCACGTACTTCCCACATGATGAGTTCTACGATGCAAGCATGCGCGACACGATTGCTGAGATTAGCAAGCGCGCTCGACCGTCAGCGACGATTGCGAGTGAGAGTCCACTCCTGGCTTCGTACTATGCGCAGAGTCAGAACAGGAGCGACGTAGTGTGTGTTTCGTTGTCGGATCCTGAAGGACTCAAGAAACTGACGGTAGGAGACTTCGTGATCATCGCCCGAGGAAGACGCTACTTCAGCAACGATGCATTGATCTCGTCACTGACGACAACAGCAACACCAGACTTTCAAATGTTTCTCGGTGAGGTGCGCTCGGTGGATGTGTACGTATTGACTGAGGCAACGTTGAGAACGGTTCAAACAGCAATGCAGGCGCGTAGTGCAGGGCGCGATAAACCTCTGAAAACGTGAACAGTATCTGCTACAATTCGGCTCAATGGCACCACAGAAAACGAGTCTTAAAGGGGTAGTTCATTCCGATCCTTCGATCCTGGGTGGGACTCCTGTGTTTGTGGGAACGCGTGTACCTCTCCAGAACCTCATGGATTATTTGGAGGCAGGCCAAACCGTCGAAGACTTCCTCGACGCATTTCCGACAGTTTCGCGGGAACAGGCTCTCACAGTAATAGAAACAGATAATAAAGAATTATTGAGCGCATAAACCTCACGCTCCATGAAAATCTTAATTGATGAGTGCCTTGACTGGCGCATCTGTCGCTCACTCTCGGACGATTACTGCCTATCAGTTCACAAAGCCGGATGGGCAGGTCTTAAAAACGGCGAGCTATTAGAGCGCGCACAACTTGAGTTTGATGCATTCATAACCAGTGACAGAAACCTCGCATTCCAACAGAATACTTCCAAATTCACGATCGCGATCATCGTGCTTTGCGCGAGAAGCACGCGACTAAAGGTCACACTAAAGCTGATGCCACAAGTCGCAGAAGCGCTCAGAACCATTCAGCCAGGTGCGGTTGTCCACGTTTTCGACGAACAAGAAGCTCAGCGCCTGATATTTGTTTCAGCGCCTCAACTCCACTTCAACCGGCCTCGCATCCTTCGCATCGTAACCCTCAGGCCAGTTCGAAATGTTGACTCCATACAACCAATCCGACTCCGGCGTGACAGCGAACCGAATGGTCAACGGCAACCCACGCATCGCTCGTAGTCGAAGCAACATCCCCGTCATTCGCCACTCCTGAATAAATGGTTGACTGCCTGATTCAAAACCAACCAGCCGCGATCCGCAATTCCAGTCGTTAACAAACAACGTCACACGCGTCTTGATGTAATCATGCGCGCCATCGATCGGAGCGACGGGTTGAATGTGCGCTCGAATTATTATTTCACTCACGCGCCGGCGGTCCGGTCGTCCTGGAGTTGTGTACTCCACAAACCCGCTTCCGGATCCCCAGATGTAACCCGGACCAGCTCCAGTCTTTTCAAACGATTGAGCTGAAGCCATCAGCGGCTTGAACTGATAGAGAACAGTTTTATCCTCACGAAAGGTAACCAGCGGCAAAGTCTCTGGCGATCCAGGTTCACGACGCCACTCAAACTGACGAGGTACGAGATGTTTCGACGGATCCGTCAACCACGCAGGCGACTCTGCAGAGCGTAATGCAGAGAATTTCTCCGCGCTGTTCTTTATCTCCGCCAGTAATCCGCGATCCCTCTCACTCGTATACGTAACACCATAGCCACGATTTGGATCCGGCGTCAGTATCCAAAACATCGCACCCGCACTACCCGCGCGAAGGTTTGCATCGAAGAACTCTTTGTACCAATTCATTTCCGAGAAGTTGTTAAAACCATCCGGACCAATTCCAAACTCGCCAAACACAAGTGGCTTTTTTATCGACAAAGCAGCAGCCACTCGATTGTCCACAAACTCTCGAAGTGCATTCGGCGTATCCACAAAACTGTCGTGATCGTTGCGGGGATAGAGATGAACATCACAATAATCGATAGTCGGAATAGCATGATCGGCCAACCACTCGCGGCGCTCTGCCGCTGATCTGTAGCCCCAGTCACCCGGCGCAATTAAGTGATTAGGATCGAGAGATTTGAGAAAGCCACTCATTTCTGCGAACCACGCGCGACGTTCTTCCCAGCGACCTGTTACCGCTTGAGCTTCGTTCATCAGTTCCCAGCCAAAGATGTTAGGGTCATCGCGATATTCAACACCGGTCACGGTATTTCGTCTGGTCACCAACCTGGAGAGGTGATCTCTATACATACGCCGAGTGTCTGGATTGGTGTAAAAGAGAATTGCCTTTTCATTGTTGATACCGAAGTCGTAATTGTCATTAGCAGCATCATTGACTCCCGCCCAGCGAAGGTACTGCGTTACCCCACCGGTATCGCGCCACCAGTTCACGAGACAAAGCTGAACGCGAAGTTTGTTCTTTGCAGCTTCGGCGATGACGTTGTCTAGATGTACAAACGCCTCTTCATTCCATTGGTCAGGAGTAAAACGAAATGGGTGATTCCTCGGCCAATCAGCAAAGTCAGCTACTGGCTTGATGTCATTTGGTCCACCTTCACCAGATGCCCATACGCGAACAACGCTAAGCCCGGCAGCGGCAGCCTGACGCATCGTTTCAGGCATGCGGGCCCGATCGTCATCTCGGTACATGACGGCGACATTCGCACCGACAAAACGAAAAGGTTTGCCGTTGAGCAGGAAACGGCCACTTCTCTGCTGAACAAACTGTGTAGTCGGCGATTCTTTTCTCGGTGATGAAACGAGAAAAAAAAGAACCGCCGCGCTTCCCAGCAGGGCAAGCGCGGCGATTGCCATCAGTTTCTTATTCATTCGGTCAATCAAACAGGAGCTCTAAGCAAACTCAACTATCTCGGACTTGTCATCCTCACAAAACCCATTATGGCGCAAAAGGCACCTAAAACAACAAAGAGGTTGAAGAATGCGCCAACTCCGAGCGCGGTAGAAAGATCCACTGAATTCTGACTGATTCCCAGGAAAGCAAAAATTCCAAACAGAAGAAAATGGAGGTGATAGATCACCATGCAAACTGCAGCATAAGAGAACCAACGCGCCGAGGGACCGAAGGCTGGTGATCGGGCGAATCCCAATACCGAGGCGATTAACCAACCAATCCCTCCAGCTATCAATAAAACCAGGGTGACTAGAAAAAAATACGTTGGTTGAGTGGCGCGCAGTTGCTGGAAGAGTAACAAGAGGGCAGCAGCCATTTGTCTAAGGGATCTCCTTCAAAGTGTCACAAAAGACAACCGCCGTTTGCGCACGTGAGCCACGTCAGGAGTTGTGCACAAACGGCGTCCAGAATAAGTGTCAGCAGTAGGCACAAGTTCTCACTGCGGGTGAAGGTTTAGATTCTACTCGCAGTTGCAGCTTGCACGCCTATTGAGTGATATGGATCTCCTCTTCTTTGTTTACGTGACCGAGGAAGTAAACCAGACCACAAACAAACGCAATGGCAGCTAATCCGAGTGCGATCCACCCGTTGGTATGACCACCTGCAGGATTTGCGTCGGTCACAAACTTATAGAAGTAAAAGATCGCGCCAATCGTAGCTGCAATTCCAACAATCACAGCCAGGATATCCTTTAGGCTTTTCATTTTGAACCTCCGGCTCCAGCTTGTCAGTTATGAAGGTTAAGGAAAAAGCCGCACGTTAACTTATGATTCGGCATGTTAACGCCACGCGACAGTGAAAGCAAGGACTGAAATGGGCTTTAAAAGAGCAGAAAAAAGGCCATTTTGGTAACTGTTGATTTATTTTGGAGGCAGAATCAGTCTTTTGTCTCCAGCTCTTCTGGTCACCCGCTCGCGGTCGAAGTATTCCAGCAGCGGAATCGCATATTTTCGTGAAACGCCGGCAAGTTCTTTGAAGGCTGCTACATCAATTAGCCTTTCCGGCTCATGCTGAGAAGCAAATGCCACCAGCTTTGATTTCAGCCCTTGCAGCACTGACTGATGCATGAACATTTCATTGTTTATGCGCACGATGGAACCACTGTCGATTAGCAACTGCAGAATTTTTCGTGCCTGTGGTTTAGCTGAAGAAGCAACGCCGGCTTTGGTAAGGGCTTCATCAATCAAAGGCGCCTCGGCTCCAGCCTTCAAATAAATGTCTTCCAGACTCTGTTGTAATGTTGATTCGGCCTGCGTCAGGCCGACGTTATGAGCCGCAGCCCGGACAGTATCTTTCTCAGCGATCAAACTACCCGCTTTTGCAAGTCGGTCAAGAACGGCAACGAACAGTTCTGGAAATGAGTGCGGGAAAACTTTTTCACGCAGTGTTTCGCGTAGCATTCCTCGCGCAAGCGGGTCGCGTTTATGAAAGCTCGTTATTTCATTCAACACGTTTTCACTGAGTTTCGCAAAGCTTTGTTTCGAGATAAGAACGCCATTCGCAGAAACAATTTCGTCAGCCTCTTCGGCCAATCTGATCGCCTTGAGCAGCACCTCACGCTTCCATCCGGTTGCGGCCGCGACTTTTTCAAGTCTCAGACCATTTAGTCCAACCGAGTTCACGAAAGCGGAAACAATTTCTTTTGGATCAGAACTAATCAACCGTTGCAAGTGTTCCGCTAATTTATCGATTTCCCGAACACGATGTTTGGGAGCAAATGGATCGAGTACAACACCACCGGCAATAGTCATGGCCGGCGAGTAAGAACGGAGAATGAAACGATCGCCGTGAACCGCAACCACCGGCTCTTCTAAACTCAATTGAGCCATTGCCGATTTGCCTCGCTGAATCTCGGAGGTTGAATCAAGCACGCGCAATCGACCTAAGACCTCGGCAGCGCCGATATGCATTCGCACACGCATCCGGGATTTCATTCCTCGAGAGGCGTGCGGCAGAACATCAACCTTCACATCCAGAATCTGGGTCGGCTGTAAACTATTCGGTTCTGCGATAACCATCCCTCGAGCAAGCTGAGTCACGTCGACTCCGCCAAGGTTGATGGCCGTTCGCTGTCCGGCAATCGCTTTCGTGACAGGTTTGCCGTGCACTTGCAGACCTCTAACTCTTAATCGTAAGCCATCAGGCAGAAGCTGTAGCTCCCTTCCCTCAACGATCTCGTCAGAAATCAATGTGCCTGTAACCACGGCGCCGAATCCCTTCATCGAAAAGGCGCGATCGACCGGCAGTCGTGTGACGAGATCATTAGACCTGGATGGAGTGCGAAGAGCGATCTCCTTCAGCGCGGTTTTTAAACGATCGAGACCGAAGTTTGTTTTTGAACTGACCGGAATGATAGGGGCGTCTTGCAGGAAGGACCCGAGTACGAGTTCTCTAGCCTCTTCCTGAACCAGGACCAGCATCTCATCATCAACCAGATCGGTTTTAGTAATCACGATTAACCCGGTTCTAATATCCAGCAAGCGGCAAATATCGAAGTGCTCCCGCGTTTGCGGCATCACACCTTCGTCCGCGGCAATCACCAGGGCAAGGACGTCGATACCATGTGCCCCAGCCAGCATATTCTTGACAAAGCGCTCGTGACCGGGAACATCGACGAATGCGAAACTGATATCGTCGAGTTTCAGATCCGCAAAACCGAGGTCGATAGTGATACCGCGTTTCTTTTCTTCCGGAAGGCGATCTGGATCCGTACCGGTGAGTGCACGCACCAGCGCGCTCTTTCCGTGGTCAATGTGGCCGGCAGTCCCAATAATGATCGAGGACATTTGCAAGATTTTTATTTGGCATCATAGGTCCTATAGCGGCGAATAGGTCCCACTCTGCTATTGCGCAATCTCAAAATCCATCCACTGCGAAGCTATTTGCGGCTTCTCTTTCGCCATGTCAGTCACGATGATCTGCAGCACGTACTCACCAGGAGGCATCGACGTTCCAAGACTAATGCCACCGCCCGCACTTAATCGTTTGAAGTCCTTTTGATCAGTGGGGTCGAAAGGAAGTTCTTTCCCTGCAAAAAGCTGCTCACCATTCTTGAATACACGCACCTGAAGTTTCAGATTTGGCTTTCCTGTAGCCTTGTCAATTTGTGCATTGTAGATGGCCAGACCATAAACCAAAGCCATGCCCGTTTTGAACTGTCGTACAGCCGGGCTGGAATTGGGCAGAGCATCCGGATCGATAGCGCTCTTAGTTCGATCATCATTAGAATCCAAGCCGGCGCCTTTTCTCCACGCTTCCATCGTCAATCCTCTGATCAGCAATCCCGAAAGCTGCAGTTTGTTCTTCTTAATATCGGGCACCTGGATAAACTGCGTCGCCGAACCGAGTCTTGACGATGCCTGGTCACGCAAGGCCGTACGGAGTTGGTAAGCCCCGGCCTTTTTGATCGGAATCGCCACGTTGTACGTAAAGCCATTATTCAAAGCGCGGGCGAAATTCTCGTCTTTGATCTTAATTGTCTGCGTGTAGCCGAACTGTTCAACGACCTGACCATTGTCACCAAAGGCTATGGCAATGAGATCAAAGACTGCTTTGTGCATGCCATCCGGTTCTTTGGTGAACTCGAGGTCACGAGCATCGATATGCAACAGCGATCTCATTGTCGAACCCTGCTCGGTATTAACAAAGAGAGAGGTCAACCTTAAATGAACACCTGACGAGGTAAACGGAGACATCAGAGCCCCGACAAGTTGTCGCTCTGGCGTTTGAACGGAAGCTGCCGTTCTCAATTCATCACTTACTCCAAAAAACCCGCTGCGCATGCGAACGTTGTATTTTCCAGCTCGTTTTATCTTTAACGAAATATGATGAAACTTGACGCGCCCATTTACTCGATCGAAGGTAGAGTCGTCCGGACGATAACCGATCAGGTAATAACCTTCTTGATCTTCAATAACTTTTTTAAGACCGCCAAAGATGTCGTTGTTATTCTTGAAAGTCAGCCCGCCAGTTCGGTCAGACAGGTAACTGAGACCGTCCTGCGAATCGAGAAACGCAGATCTTCGATCACTCAACTGCTGTTCTACCTGTTGAGGCGATAGGTTTGCCGTCGAATCGGCTGCCGTTAATCCAAGCACCTGCAGTCCGCGCGGATCAATTGTGTAAATGACAACCGCTGCTCGATTGGCAAGGTCTGTAAGGTTGCGCAGGGCGTAGAGCAGGCGCGAGTTGCCCAACGGATCGTTGCGGTTAAAGATTCGAAATCCGTCGGAGAACAGGACGATGGATTTCCTACCCGGCAAATCCTTCAGGCCACGTACAACATAATTCAGCGCACCAAGCGTTCCTGTCGCGAAAACGTCCTCGCGAAATTCGTTGAGATCTGCTTCGGTGTTCAGGTCATTCTCGTTGTCGCTTTTGACTGGTTCGCTTCCAAGTGGAGCAAACGCCCCAATAGTTCCTCTACCGATCGGGTTCCACTTCACCTTGTCCACAGCTGCATAGAGTTGCCGCTTGTCAGACGTGAACTGCTGCAACGCTCCGATGCCCCCACCAGTTCGAATGATTGCGACCAGATCATCCGGTTGTACTTGTTGGTCCACAAATTTCTTGAGGCTATTTCGAACGTAATAAGCGCTTTGAAACGAGAGACCCAAATCGTCAACGACGAGAGCAATCGTGCGTCGGACTTGCTCCGGTCGCAGCTTTACGGGGGGAGTGGGCAGAGCGTTTTTGTCGATCGGTTGGGGTCTGGCTTCACTACGCGTGGGCTCGAGTGTGACGTAGGAAAAGTTGGTAACTTTTTGACTCTTTCCATCCTCGAGCATCTCAATTTCGTCAGGGCGTAGATCAGTTATTCGTCGTCCTTTCTTGTCGGTAACCACGGCATCGATTTGGACAAGGTTTGTAGTGATCTTTACGACATCGAGATCTTCGGCCGTAGGTTTTTGGTTGTCTGGCTTTGGCTGTTGCGACGGCGCTGGAGCCGAAGGTAGTGGCTGTTGCGAGAGAGAAATTGTTACGCAATAAAACATAACAAGCGCAGCGATGACTAACTTTCGCATGACGGGTCTCCAGTTGAGGTATACAGGGAGAGAATACTTCTATGCCGGTGCTAATGAGAACTCTTTGCAATTACCTTTTCGTAGAACTCGATGTACTGAGGAATGACGACGTCAGTCCGATATCGGCCAATGGCTGATTCACGAGCTCGCCTCCCCATTTCACGTCGCAGTTGTTCGTTTGCTAACAACTGCACGGCATCGCCGGTCATTTTACCAACGTCTCCAACAGCACTCAGAAATCCTGTCTCACCATCGGTTACTACTTCCGGGACGCCACCTACACGCGAAGCAATCACTGGAACCTCGCAGGCCATTGCTTCCAGTGCGGCAAGACCAAATGACTCTTGCTCCGACGGTAAAAGCAACACGTCTGAAACTGACAAATAGTCGGCAATCCTCGGCTGTTTTCCGACAAAGGAGCATTGCTCATAAATGCCAAGACAACGCGCACGATGTTCGCAGTTCGTGCGTTCGCTGCCGTCGCCAACCATAACCAAACGTGCCCTAATACCTGCGCGAAGCACGCCCGCGAATATCTCAATGCAATCAACCGGTCGCTTAACGGGCCGAAAGTTTGAAACGTGCGTGAGCAGAGGCTCATTGTTCGGAGACAACGATTCTTTCAGTGAAGCGACTGGTTTGCGTTGATAGTCCGTCTGGCAAACGAAATTCGGAATTACTGTTATGTCGTCGAAATGAAACGTCTCGCGAGTCGCCTCTTTCAGGTAATTTGAAATCGCAGTTACACCATCCGACTGCTCAATTCCATAACGAGTAATAGGCAAATAGGAACGGTCTGCACCAACGAGAGTAATATCAGTGCCGTGAAGAGTAGTTACAACTGGAAGTCGCCGTTTTGGCTTGAGTGACTCTCGAGCCAGGATGGCGCTGATTGAGTGTGGAATCGCATAGTGGACGTGAAGCAGGTCAAGATTCTCTTCCTCAGCCACCGTGGCCATCTTGGTTGCCAATGCGAGCGTATAGGGCTGGTGTTCGAATAGTGGATACGACATCATTTCGACTTCGTGAAACCGAACACGTTCATTGAGTTGCGTGAGTCGGGTTGGTAAAGCTGACGCAATGAAGTGCACGGTGTGTCCGCGCTCTGCCAGCTCCTTGCCTAATTCAGAGCCTACAATGCCGCTACCACCATAGGTCGGATAAACGGTGATGCCGATGTTCATGGGAAATCGTGCTTTGAGCCTTGCCCTTTGTGCTTGGAGGTCTGTGTCAAAGTACAAGCACACAGGACAAAGTTCAAACAAAAAAGTAGAGGCAGGCGACCCTCGCTATCGCCTGCCTCAATCTCAACTTGTCTCACCTTGTGAAGGGGGGCAAGTGAGGGCGGGAGTATAAGCGTCTCCGACAAATTTAGCAATGCTTCTTGCAACTAAATCTTTTGTATTTAGTTGCGCAATCTTAGCGGGATCCCGGGGCGTTAATTCAGATGATCGACACTCACTGCAGTTTGATTCAAAAACCGTTATAATGCTTGCGAAAATATAAAAGAAATCAGGAAGTAATAATGCCCAAGATTAGCGACATCCAGGAAACGCCAAATCCAAATGCGGTCAAGTTCATTTTGCGAGAGCCGGTCAGCAACGGTGTTGCACGCTCGTTCAGCTCACCCTCGCAGGCGGACCCCGATCCTCTAGCCAAATCATTATTTGAGATCGGTCACGTCGTATCTGTGTTCTACATGGATTCGATGATAACGGTCGAGAAAGATGATGAGGGTGACTGGGATGACCTCTTGCCGGCACTGGCGGTGCCTATTCGTGCAACTGAGTCAACCGGCCACTCCACCGCCGCTGCTGCCGCAGCCGCCGTCGGCGGTTCTCTTGCCGCGGTTGCGAGTGACGATCCGAGATTGTTGAAGATTAATGAAATCCTGGATGAAAGAGTTAGACCCGCTTTGATGGGAGATGGCGGCTACCTCGAGGTTTTGGCATTAACCGATCACACACTCAGTATTCGCTATCAGGGGGCTTGCGGAAGTTGCCCGAGTTCACTAACGGGTACGCTTATGGCGATCGAGGGAATGTTGAAACAGGAAGTCGATCCGGAACTGGAAGTGATTGCGGTTTAGGTGTTGGTTGTACGACTGCTGTCAGCCTGTCGGTGCCTCGCAGATCCTCTTGAAATTATAGACTCCGGCAAAAAAGAAAACCTCCACAGGCTGACGGCCTGTCGTACGGTTAAACTTTCTGGAACCTCACTCCTTAGTCATGCGTGTAAGCTCACCAGCTATATCCATCCTGTATTGTCCGTGTACTTAAGGAGTCTCACCATGCTTCGTCGGCAACTGCTTGCTGTCAGCGTCGTCACGTTGTGCTTAACCCCAATCGTCGGTCAGGTTCAACCTAACAAATCCAAAAGTACTAAGTCCCCAAACGTAGAAATGGAGGACGAAGCCGCGCAACGTCGCACGATTGCGATCCAGCTGGTGACCTCGCTGGCTGATGAAGCTCGCACATTCAAGGACCAAACTCGGCGAGCTCGCGTTCAGGCACGAGCGGCAGACGTCCTTTGGGATACCGATCCCGATCGCTCGCGCGAACTGTTTCGTCGCGCCTGGGATGCCGCAGCGCTGGTCGATGAAGAAACAGCCAAGGCACGCGCCGAGGAGCTCAAAAAATCGTCTGGCGAACCCCTTGTGGTTCGTGGAGGTCCGGACCTTCGAACCGAGGTGCTACGGCTTGCAGCAAAACGCGATCGAAAACTCGGCGAAGAGTTCCTGAAGATCCTCGACGAGGCCAATCAGAAGGAACGAGATGAGGCAACGGCGGCGACGCGGCGTAACGCTTTTAATGATCAGTCAGGCGCATCCAAACGTCTGCAACTCGCTCGACGGCTCGTTCAAGATGGCGAGGTGGAGCGGGCGATGGAATTTGCGGCGCCTGCTCTCGACAGGGTTAGTATCGACGTAATCTTCTTTTTATCAGCGCTCCGCGAAAAGAATGCACAAGCAGCCGACGGCGCTTTCAGCAATCTGCTAGCCAGAGTTGCGAACGACCCGTCATCAGATGCGAACACAGTCTCCGGTCTGTCTTCGTACGTGCTTACACCATTTTTGTACGTGACCTTCACGTCCGACGGTGGTGCAAATCAAAACCGTGGTCGAGGCCCAACACCCCCGCCAGATCTGCCTTCGGGCCTGCGCTCAACCTTTCTCAGAGTTGCAGCGCAAATTCTCATGCAACCATCTCCGGCTCCAGAACAGGACCAGTCCAGCTCAGGCAGACTAGGAAAGTATTTGGTTATAAAACGGTTGCTTCCAGTTTACGAACAATATGATCCTGAACTCGCATCCAACCTGAGAACCCAAATGACTGCGCTGGCCTCGTACGTTCCGAATGAATTCCAACAAGGACCGAACCGTGCATTGACAGTTGGGTTGCAGCCCGACTCAGGTGAAGGCGATCCATACGAACGCATGCAAGAGCGGCTCGACCACGCCGGCAACACTGATCTCCGGGATGCGATTTATGCTGATTACGCCGTGGCGTTAACTGACAAAGGTGATTCGCGCGCGCGGGAATTAGTCGACAAGATCGAAAACGCGGAAATGCGTAAGAACGTGAAGGCTTACACCGACTTTCAGTTGACTCAATTAGCAGTGCGGAACAAGGACGTAACGGAAGTCACCAGGCTTGCAAAAACTGGCGAGCTAACAAGCATCCAAAAAGTCTGGGCGTTTACAACTGCCGCAAGGCTGGCAGCCTCATCCGAAAGGACTCGTGCAACAGATCTACTGGAGCAGGCGCTTAACGAGACCCGCCGCATTAGTGGAGGTAATCCCGACAAAGCACGTGCGTTAACGGCAGTTGCCGCAGGATTCGGCGAAGTTGATCCCGTGCGCAGTTGGGAAATCCTCAACGAAGTCATCAAGGCCGCGAATTCTGCCGATGCATTTACTGGTGAAGACAGTCAAATCTCGTCGCGTTTACAAACCCCGCAAATGGTTGTCGCAACCAGCGCATCTGCGGACGATTTCGATCTGCTTTCAGTATTCCGCATTCTGTCGCGCGCCGATCTTCTTCGGGCGATACAGGTTGCGAGGGGATTCACCGGCGAAGCACCACGCGCAGTTGCAACTCTGGCTATCGCCCGGTCAGTGCTGGAGAAACGACAGCAATTGGCTTCCGGCATCAACTGAAATATCACGCGCCGGTGCTTTGGACTTTTGTCCGTCCGCTAACAGATCAAAGCATAAAGATCACGAATAGATATTCATCGGCCTGGTCAGTAGTGCCAGCGGATCGTCAACATTCAAAGCCTCCCGTACATAGAACGGTTCTCCGGCCCTCACACCAATCAAGGAACCGAAGTACTCCATTCGTGACTGAATCTCTTCCAGAAAGCCCTGCTTGCTGATCCGAGTCGATGGTTCATTCGAACTTGCACTGTAAAACTGCGAACCGTAAGCCTTAATCGCCTGCATCTTCCCGTCAACAAAATCGCTGACATCGACGATGAAGGAGGGGACGATTCGTCGCGAGAAGAGTGAGTGCATAATCGCCGGCATTGGAACGGCAGCGAGGCCTGCTTCTTCGTCGTAGCGAACCATCGTCGCCAGTCGTGCCGCCTGACGAACAATCACTGATGTGCTTGCGTGATCGGGATGCGGATCGTCCTCATGGGTCGTGAGCAAAACCTTCGGCCTGTGTTTACGAATCACACGAACGAGAGCAGTGCGCGCAGTTTCGCTCGGCCACACATGACCGTCCGGTTGTTCGAGGTTCAATCGAGCGTCGAGCTTGAGGATACGCGCCGCTTCGAGTGCTTCACTCGCCCTGATCTCAGGTGTACCTCGCGTGCCCATTTCACCTTTGGTAACATCACACACACCGGTTCGATATCCCATGGACTTCAGTTTGAGCAGTGTACCGGATACCGATAACTCAGCGTCGTCAGGATGCGAAAAGACAGCGATAACATCCAGGCCGGTTTGATTCGTAACCATTGATTGAGGTTTAGCGTAACGAAGGTCGCCGGGTCAAGTAATTACTGAATGTACGACAAACTGTTGGTTTGTCGTGCGTAGTTCTGGGACATTCAAGAACGGACAGGAGGCCATCATCCTGCCCAAGACAAACTAACAGTTTGTCGTACAATCCGGGACACAAGCCATGAAGCTCACAATTCTTGGTTCCGGAACTTCGATTCCGCATCCGCGGCGAGCCTCGCCAGGCTTTTGGCTGGAAACAGGTAATCATAAAGTTTTGCTTGATATCGGACCGGATATTCCCCATCGCATGGCGGAAGAACATCTCGATTGGCCCGACATCGATGCGATATGGGTAAGTCATTTCCATTTGGATCACTTCGGCGGGTCTTCCACCGTTTCTCTTTTCCTTGCGTTGGGCACCTCAAGTAGCCGATCGAATTAAACCACTTCGATTGGTCGGCCCGCATGGATTACAGGATCTTTTACAGACCATCAACGACGCAAATAACTATCGTTTCTTCAATCAGCGATTTTCTGTTGATATGACGGAGATCAAACCAGGCGAACAGTTTGAGTTTGTGCCTGGCCTTTTGGCCCAAACAATGAAGACTCCACATACAAAAGAAAGCCTGGCACTCCGGTTGACACATTCCGGCGGAAAGCGATTCGTTTACACCAGCGATACTGGTTTTACCGAAGAACTTGGCGTGTTTGGGAAGCAAGCCGATATGCTTCTGATGGAATGTTCTTTCAGGAGAAATAAACCTTTGCAGACACATCTCGAACTGAGCGAAGCCATGGGTCTGGCAAAAGAGTGTGATCCCGCCAAACTCGTGCTCACTCATCTCTACCCTGAATGGGATGCGTTTGATCTGGTCGCTGAATCAAGCAAACTATGGAAAGGCGAAGTGATCGAAGCGAAGGACGGCCTGGTAGTAAGGATCTAGGAGGTTAGCAATATGTGTTTAGCAGTTATAGGGCTTCTGGTTTTAGTTTCAATCGCTCCATCACAGGACAAAACTTCCAGCAACCAACGAGATCGGGAGGCACATGCGACCGAGAGTTCAGCTTTGTTCGAATCCGGCGAGGCCAGCAAACTTCGCACACCACCATCGGCTGATGAGTTCCGCGTCGTGTCCTACAACATTCGTTGGAGAAGTGGTGATGATCTCAGGGAACTTATTCAACTGTTTCGCGGGGACGCGGAAATCGGGAATGCGACAGTAATCGCACTTCAGGAAGTCGATCGAAACAAGAAACGGAGCGGAAAGACAAACACTGCAAAACTACTCGCTGAAGAATTGGGTCTTTATTACGCCTGGGCAGCACCTCCAACTGCAAAACCAAATCAGGAGGAAGAAACAGGGGTTACACTCCTGAGCATTTACCCACTGACGAAGATCCACCGGATCGTTCTGCCAAACGAAGGTCCGAATCATCGCCGGCGAGTTGCTCTTGGGGCTTCGATTAAAATGGGAAACATGGAAGTGCGAGTTTATTCCGCCCATGCAGAAACCCGCATATCGATGACGAAGAAGCTCGAACAAATGAATGCACTTCTTCTCGATCTGAAACAGCATGCACCGAATTCGCCCGCGGTGATTATGGGTGATCTAAACACCTGGCAAGCCGATGCTGGACGTAAGACGACTAAATTGTTTACGGATTCGGGTTTCGTCACACCGTTTGGGGGTCAAACAACTTTCTTGAGGAAGGTCTTCTTTGTGCCAATAAAACTGAGACTCGACTGGATTTGGATTCGAGGACTTGAGGCCACTGGTTATGGAATCGATCGCGAGGTCACTATCTCGGATCATTTTCCGTTGTGGACCATACTGAAGGTGGCGAAGTAATTAAGTACGACAGGCTGTTAACCTGTCGGCGGTCTGGGCCACAATCGTGAAGGTAAACCATGCAGGCTAACAGCCTTCGTACTTAATCAGAACTTCCTAAAAGTCGTCGGACATTTTGAAAATTTCCAAAACCTTTTGTAAGCTGGTCCGTATTCGCTGGGCCGCTCGGAACTTTTGTTGAGTCAGTGCGTACTAGTCTGCTGGACTACGACACCTAATCACACAAATCTAACTAATTCAGGAGCGAACTTTTGGGTGACGTGCAGGAACTGTAAACGAAATGCGAACTGGTCGCGAACCCGCTGCCCAGCGTGTCAAACGAAATTGCCAGCGTGGTACTTCACGACAACCTTTCTCCTGCTCGTTGCAATATATCTTGCATCGGTGATGCTTGAGCACATCTTCTGATTACCTGACGCCCCATTCCCAGATACCGTAAGCAATCTTCTTGTCCAATGTTTTTCCTGATTGCTTCAGGCTCAAAGCAATCTGCCCACGATGGTGAGATTCGTGCGAAATCAGATACCCAACAAAAGCCACGGCATGTGGTTTGAAGCCTTTTATCTTTCCTTCGCTCTCAAGACTGGTCTCCAGCAATGTCGCAATCGCCTTTCCGGAATTCACTAACGACGACTTAAGTATCGCCTTGTCGTGCGCTTCTTTCGCTTCAATTTTTTGCAGTTCCTTCAACAATTCGGGTGCCGCAGACTTTAACCACATTAGTCGTACATTGTGGATGTGCGCGAACTGCTCACCGACACTGCGACCTTTCGATGCAGAATGACTATCAAGCGAGCTTTTATCGATTGCGTCGAGTAAGTAGAGGTTTATGCGATTGTGGATGTTCCAGGTGTCTATTAGTGGGTTTGCCATCGGATTAGTCTATAGGACTTATAGGACCTATTCGTCCTATTCTTGGTCAGTGAACGCTCACGACAATACTATTCACATTCAGTGAGTTGCCCGTCGCTTTCTGTAAATCAGCAATGGCCTTGTTCAGATCTGTTTGCGCCTTTAACTCTGATCCTTTGGCGGTCGTTAACGCATTCTGTCGCTCGAGGACGAGAAACACAGTTGATTGGCCAGCATCCAGTTTTCTTTGTTCACTGGAAAACTGTTGCTCGTTCAGCTCTCGCGTCGACACGGCCGCGCGCAGTCTTGTTTCTGCGCTTCGCACAGCCTGCAAAGCGTTGCGAACTTCAACTTGAATCGTTTGTTGGATCTGTTCACGTTGGGTGGCAAGACGTTGGCCCTCGACAAGTGATCTTCCAAGTTGCGCCTCTGCCGTTCGATTCCGCAAAGGAAAGTTGATCTGAACTCCGACTTTAAAATTATTGTAGCGGTTCGCCAGGAGGTTTTCGACCGACTGTGTATAAGAACCAACCAGATTCGGCGAGAAAGTAGTAGCGGGTGTCACGGGCAACGGCTGCAATCCGGCAAGTGCCGAGAGTTGGTCGACGCGATCTCTCACTAATTGGCTCGAGATGGTAAACGGATTCACGCCCGCAGAAGCGATCGAACCTGCCAAGCCGGTAGAGCCATAACTGCCCACCAGGTCGATAGCTGGTTTAGTCTGGTCCTTGTAATACCGCTGATCAATTTCGTTAATTTGACTGAGCACTTGTGATTGCTGAAGCTCAGGCCGATTCTCAACGGCTGTCTTTAAAGAATCTGTCAGCGAAATATCCGGTACGGTTAAATCCACGGAATCGGTCGGCACAAGCGAATCCATCCAGATGTCTGCCCCGTGATCCCTTGCGATCAAATTCTTTAGCGTGTTCTCAAACCGTGTGACATCCTCCAGCGCGGTGAACACACCTTGTTCGTAGGTGGTTATTTGCGACTCAGACGCAACCAGATCGATCGGCGCAAGTTGCCCTTCGTTAACCAACCGGCGGTTGTGTTCGAGTTGGGTCTTAGCGACTGCCACCGCATCTCTTTGAACCTGCAAACTGCGCAAGGCAAAAACAAGATCCCAATACGCCCGCTGAACATTTGTAATTGTTTCGATCGCACGCTGGCGAAACTGTGCATCAGTTAGCGAAAGGTTCTTCTTTCCAATCTCAATCTGACGTCGCGGATTGTCGAATTTCAATCCGCGCATCAAGGGTTGCGCGTAACTGAATGTTATCGAACTTGGATATTGTGGACTTAACGCGATGAACGAACTATTCGACGTGAGTCTCACTGACGACACATCGAAGTGATAACTACCTCCGAACTTCGATGTCAAACCGTCCAGCCGCGCAATTCCAGTGTAATCGCTTTGAATTATCGCTCCGTTTTGACCACCGCTGAGAAAACTCGAGATTGGGCTCTTTACCCGCTCATAAAATGCTGTCGTACTAATCTTCGGATCGTAAAGTCCGTGAGCTCCCAGAAGATCAAACTCGGCAAGCTTCACGTTCTCGCGCGCGATTTCAATATCTTTGTTATTCTCCAGTGCCATCGACAACGCTTCGCGCAACGAGAGTGGGTGTTGACGATCCATGTCAACGCCAACACGCCTTAAGTCCGGCAAAGGTTTATGCTGCCCACGATAGTCCGGAGCAATTGAAGGAATTTGAAGCTGCCTCAAATCATCAGGCGCAGGTGATGGCGTTCCTTGCTGCGCTTGAACACCATTGACGCTCAACAGAGCCACTATCGTCAGCAGGATCGGTGCAAGCATAATCGCGTTTTGTTTTGAATTCGTATGATGCATGCCATTTCTTCAATGCTTTGAAATTGAACCTATCACTGATGCGGTTGCGCTAATTGCTCGACGTCTAACCCTTCCAAAAAACCGATGCAACAGAGCATTGATCTGACCCCAAACATGACTCCTGGCGAGATCGTCAAATAACGAATAGAAGACCGGCACGGCAACCAGTGTTAACAACAAACAGAGTGACTGTCCGCCGACAACCAGCACGCCAATAGACCGATTAGTTCCAGAACCAGGACCGGATGAAATTGTTAGTGGCAACATGCCGGCAACGAGCGCGATTGTCGTCATCAGGATTGGACGCAGACGATCTCGATTGGCGCGGATAATGGCTTCGAGTCGTTCCATGCCACGTTCGCGCAACTGATTGGTGTGATCGATCTGAAGAATGGCGTTCTTCTTAACCACGCCGAATAGTAGCAACAAGCCGAGTCCGGAAAATATGTTCACGGTCTGACCGGTCATCAACAACGACAAGATGCCAAACGGAATTGCCAGCGGCAGTGTTAACAGAATTGTGATTGGGTGAATGAACGATTCAAACTGAGCCGCCAGTACCATGTACATGAAGATGAACGACAGTAGGAAAGCCAGCATGAAATAGTAGCCGGCGCGTCCAAGTTCTTTTGATCTTCCCGCCAGTCCCGTGTGATAAGCCGGATCCAAATTGATGCCTTTCGCAAATTCATTCATCTTCTGAATGACTGCTGCCTGCGAACCGCCGGGTTTTACGTTGGCAAGTAAGGTCACCTGTCGTTGCCGATTCAAACGATCGATGGCCGATGGACCAGTGCCCTCTTCGAAGTGAACGAGGTTATCGAGGCTTACCCATCCGATTTTGGAAGACGTAACAATCATCTTCTGCAAACCCTGGATACTTGTGCGGTAAGCACCGGTGGCGCGAACTCTTACGTCGTACTGATCGGTGCCTGCATTGAAAGTTGAGACTTTCTGACCGGCAACCAGCGTATTCAACGCCTGTGCGATGTCGCCTACTCTGACCCCGAGATCTGCGGCGCGTTGACGATCGATGACGACACGAACTTCAGGCTTGCCGGTTATTAAGGTTGAATCGACGTCGACGACCTCCGGAATGGTTTTCAGCTTCGCCAGTAAGGCGTCGGAGTATTGGGTTAGCTTCGTGAGATCCGGACCGCCGATAACATACTGAATGTCCGCATTGCGAAAACCGCCTCCGGAAATTGCTGCAACCTGCTGAACACTGGTGCGCAACTGGCCCTGATACTGCCTGATGTAGTTCGCTAAAACCTCAGAGCGCGCCTGAGTCATCAGTTGTTGCTGCGTCACTCTTCGTTCCTCAATCGGGGTTAGCTTCACATATATCGAGGCAACATTGACCTGTTCCTGCTGACCACCTCCAATTGTCGTAAGCGTGTCAGTAACGCCTGGAAGCTTTCGTAGATCAGCACCAATCCGTTCGGCCAACGTTGATGTGGCCGTGAGCGTGGAACCCTCGGGAGCTCGGACAGTAATTTCGAACTGCGCCTGATCATCGACGGGCAGGAAGTTTTTACCGACAAACATGAACAACGGCACAATGCTGACGATCACAAAGAGACAAGCGAGCACTACCACCCAACGATGACCCATCGACCAGGTCAGCAATTTTGTATAAGTGCGATCTATCGGACGATAGAAACGTGATTCCTTGGAACCATGGTCGGCCGGCTCGGTATGTTTTTCGAAAGCCTTTTCCCGATCATCATCACTTCGCTTGATCAAGCGGGCAGCGAGCATTGGCGTGAGCGTGAATGACACGAGCAGCGAGACAGCAATTGCGAAGGACGAGGTCAAACCAAATGACGACATGAACCGGCCAACGATGCCGCCCATGAATCCGACTGGCAGAAACACAGCGAGCAGCGACAGTGTCGTTGCCATAACAGCCAGACCTATTTCTTTCGTGCCTTCGATAGCGGCCTGAAAAGGTGGAACACCCTTCTCTTCAATGAATCTGAAAATATTCTCCAAAACGACGATGGCGTCGTCGATAACGATGCCGACCATCAACGTCAAAGCCAACATCGTGATCTGATTCAGAGTGAAGCCCATCGCCGCCATCAGACCGAACGTGGCAATCAATGAAGTCGGAATCGCCAAACCAGCGATCACCGTTGAGCGGAAACTCCAGAGGAAAATAAAGACAACGATCGCTGCAAGAATGCTGCCCTCGATCAGGTGAGTCTGAATTGCTTCGATTGATGCCTTGATGAAGATCGATTGATCGCCGACTACCTCTGTTTTGAATCCGGGAGGCAACGTTGCCCTTATTTCTTTGAGTCGTTCCTTAACAGCGTCAGCAATCGCCACGGTGTTCTGACCAGACTGTTTCGACACAACCAACGTGACCGCCGGCAACCCATTCAGGCGCGCTTCGGTTCGAGGTTCTTCCGCACCGTCTTCGGCGTAACCCACGTCGCTGAGTTTGACCGAGTAGGTTCCTCGATTCGCAACCACGAGATCATTGAACTGGGCTGGTTCAACTATCCGACCCATCGTCCGCACGGTCAATTCTCGGGCGCCCTCATCAACGCGCCCACCCGGCAATTCGAGATTTTGAGCACGCACGGCGTCGGCAACTTGAGCGACGGTAACGTTGAAAGCTCGGAGCTTGTCCGGGTCAACCCAGATTTCAATTTCACGAGTACGTCCACCAATGATTTGAACATCACCAACGCCATTGATCGACTCGATCTGCTGTTTGATTTTCTTGTCAGCAGTATCTGTTACTTCGCGCAACGAACGAGGAGCGGAAACAGCAATGCGAACAACGGGAGCCGCATCCGTATCCAGCTTCTGAACTATTGGTTGTTCGGCAGTAACAGGTAAGTCGTTGACAATCAAGTCAACTTTGTTTCGCACTTCCTGAGCGGCAACGTCAGGATTCTTTTCAAGTAAGAAGGTGATGAAGACCTGCGAGACACCGTCGACTGACGTTGAACGCAGTTCGTCAATACCTGAAATTGTATTGACCGCGCCTTCGACTTTGTCAGTAATCTCGGTTTCGATCTCCTGAGGTGACGCTCCTCGGTTGACAACTGTTACTGTAATCGTTGGCAAATCGATCTTCGGAAAAAGATCGACACCCAGTGATTTGTAGGAAAACAATCCGACGACGGTAAGGCTCAAAATGAGCATCGTCGCAAAAACCGGACGGCGTACGCAGATTTCAGCTAGTTTTTGCATACTCTTTTCTTTCGCGAATCTGAGATCTGGAATCTGAGATCTGAGATCATCCCCGCACAGGAACCCCGTCCGCCAATTGTTCCAGATTGCTCGTGGCAACCTTCTCATCTGCGGTGACACCCGATTTCAACTGGATCAGATCGCCCTCAGTGACACCAAGCTGCACAAGGCGCTGCTCGGCGTGGCCGTCCTTAATCACAAAAACTCGACTCACACCTGCGTCTGTGATGACGGCTCTTGCAGGAACCAACACAGCCGGGACAGGTCTTGGCTGCAGAATACGTACAGTTGCGAACTGTCCCGGCTTTAGGGCACCGCTGGAGTTATCAATCTCCGCTTCAACAGTTAAGGTTCGTGAATTTGCGGTAACACTGGGAGCGATGCGGGCGATGTGGCCACTGAAACTCTTGGCTGGCCAGGAGCTCATTGTCGCAGAGACACTTTGTCCGACATGAACTTCAGGAATGGCTTGTTCAGGAATGTCTATCCGAACACGAAGCGGATTGGTTCGAACTATAGTAGCCACTTTCTGAGTTGGTGAGACGTATTCACCCAAATCCGCTGTTCGTTCTGAAACAAAACCGTCGATGGGAGCGGGAATAACAGCGTAAGAAAGACTCTTGCGGGCGAGCGCAAGCTGGGCCTCGGCATTGGTGACATTAGTGCTCGCGACCTCCACTGCCGCGTAGTTTTGCCTCGCTTGTGCTACCGCTGAATCGTACTGCTCCCTGAGTTGATCGCTCTTTGCTCGCTGCTCATCATAAAAAGATCGCGAAACGTCACCCGACTCGATCAGCTTTTCGGCTCGCTTGAGGTTCTTCTGCGCAAGATCGTAAGCGACCTTTGCTGCTGCAACTTCGGCAACTCGGGTCGGTTCAAATGACTGGCCGGGCCGCAAGCCAATCTTTTCTTCTGCTTGCCTTACTGCGCCTTTAGCTTGTTCGACTTGAGCCTGCGCTTGATTAACTCGAAGCTTCAATTCGGCATCATCCAGCTTCACCAACATTTGTCCGCGTCTTACGGCGCTGCCGATATCGACACCGACTTCCACGACTTTCCCGGCCGTTTGTGGTGCTACATCGGTTTGCTGGTCGCCTGCCAAACTTCCAGACGCTTCAACAAACTCGGGCAAGTCGCGACGAATCGCTGCGGCAGTCGTCACGTCGACCACTTTCGGTGTCGCAGTGGATTCTTCTTTTCGGACATTCGCCTTCGAACCACCGCATGATTCGATAACTGCGACACCTAAGGCCAGAAGAACAATCAGCAGCGCAAATTTTATTCGTGGGGGGAATGGCATTGTCTTCGGTATTCCTTGAATATTGGTGTTGACTATTGTTTGCCTGAACGACGCATCGCCGTTCCCGTTTTCGACACCGGGTTCGTTATTCCCCTGAGTAGGATATCGGTGAAGTGTTTAGCGGCACTCTCGTTGGATATGTTCAACAAGCGACGCTTGGGGTCCCAGAGATTGTTGTTTAAAGAATGGTGCATGACCATACCAATGAACGCACGGACAACAATCGCAGGATCAATTTCGACAAACACACCGTCACGCTGTCTTTGACATATATAGGCTCCGAGGAATTCGTAAACACGTAATACGAACTGATCGAAAAACATTTGGGCGAGCTCGTGCTTCTCGAGAGCTGAATGTAAAAGGAGCCTTTGAAATGCCGGGTCTTCCTGGTGGTGCTTAAGCGCCCCGAGGGCTAACCCTTCAAACACGCCACGGTCGTCTTTGCTGCTTATGGCGTCCGCTACCATTTCCGCCGGTTCAAACTTGCTCCCTGAGGAACAGGCCTTATGGTCAAGAATCGCGGCGTAGAGTTCCTCTTTCGTTGCGAAGTGGCGGAACACCATTGCCTCGGAAACGCCGGCTGCCTGGGCAATTTCCCTTGTAGTCGTGCCTTGGAAACCTCTTTCCGAGAAGAGTTCCATGGCAACAGCGACGATTTGGTGGCGACGCTCTTCGCCGGCCATACGCGCTCCGCTCGCCCCCGAACCATTCATCGCCGCTGTTATTTGTTTACTCAATAGACTAAACCTTCCTAAGGTAAAGTAAGTACTTACTTACCATCTGTTAGAGAAGCCTGTCAAGCGAACGATTGTCCGGTTTGATCTGTTGGGCTTTGGCGTTTTGAGTTGCGAACTGGGAAGTCGGCGTCCTGCCATCCCAGCGAGAATTGTACGGTTAGCGATCTTGCTTCGATGCGCTTGTATTTTTTCACAACAAGAGAGCGACGTTGATCGTTTCAACATTTGAAAGATGCGCCGATTTTGTCGTTAATCAACTCAACGCGGAGTCGGCACGTTTATTGCTGAAAATTTGCCAAAAGGTTCTACATCGAAAAGAGGAGATTTCTAAATGCCAGACAATGGAAGCATCAACGAAAGCACAACCGGAACCGCAACTGGAACTGCCCTGTCGCAAACGGCCCAGGATTATGGTCAGAAGATCTCTGAGGTGGCTTCGCAAGCGAAGGACTACGTGAGCGAGAAGGTTTCAGTAGTTGGCGAAAAAATTAAAGACTTGCAGAATGCCGATCTGGGCGAGTTGGCCGAGAATGCAAAAGACTACGCACGAAAAAATCCAGGTCAGGCACTACTGATATCGGCAGGTGTGGGCCTTTTGTTGGGTCTGATTATTCGTGGCCGAAGATGAGTTAGACGAAATTCTCGAACGAGGGGGAACGATCATGGCGGCTACCAAGGCAGCACTGGTTAAGATAAATGACGTGAATTCGCGAAGCGAGCTCGAACAACTTCCAACGTTGTTCAGCAGATTGGGCGATGACGTAATGCAACTGGTGAATTCTCAGCTTGCGTTACTGAAAGTCGAACTCAAAGAGGAAGCGAACACGTTTGCGCGGGGGGCGATCACGATTGCCGTTGGAGCCGCCGTAGGTGGGATTGGTTTCGCGTTGCTCAATGTCGCAGTTGCATTAGGAGTCTCAACCTTGTTCGCCCGGGCGAACCTCAGCCAACCCGCGAGTTATGCTCTGGGCTTTGTAGCGACCGGTGTGTTTTACGTGCTCGTTGGCGGGATCTTGATAGCGCTCATGAAAGGGCGTCTTGCGAAACAACAATTGGTTCCGGAAAGGACAGTCGCTGAACTGAGAAAGGATAAGGAATGGCTGAAGAACGAACTCTAGGGTTGGCTCGAGCACAGGAAACTTCTGCTGAGGAGCTTTCTAAGGAGGAACTTCAGCGACGGATGAATCAGGCTCGGGACTCGATTTCAAATACAGTTACAGAAATAAAGGAAACGGTGGCAAATCAAGTGCAGGCAGTAAAGGACACTCTGGATTGGCGCGAACAGTTTAAAAAACGACCCGTGGCATGGAGTTTGGGCGCAGCTGGAGTTGGGTTCGTGGTGGGCTACGGTTTGGCTGCGGTTGTGAAAGGAGAGGGTGACGAAGACACGCTCGACTTCTACACGCCACGGAGTTACGCGGCTCAACCGATAACCGGCGCAGGAACAGTTGAACCCAGCACTCCGCGGCAGCCAGATAACGGCCATGAGGAAGAAGGTCCAAGCCTGTTTCAAAGACTAACTCATACGCCGGCATTTGGTCGCGTCAAGGATGAAGCAAGTAACGTTGGCGACGCACTCGTTCAGGAACTGGGGAAAACAGTGAAGACAGTTGTGCTGCCTGCGTTGATGACTTCGCTAAAGAATTTTCTTGGCGGTTATTTACCTAAGGGATCGGCCACTCAAGACCGTCCAACCACGATGGGCAATGAAACGTCGCAAACAAGAGGTGAAACGAAGTCGTCTTATCAACCTACGCTCGAACACAAATGAACCTTACCTTTTGTAATAAGGCGGGTCGTATATCAGAACGGGTGCGATCCGCTTTTTGGCTTTGTCCTATCATCAAACATTGACTAAGCAACCATTGCCTACCTAGACTGCGTCGTGTTCTTCATTCTCAATTAAAAGAAGGACTGCGCCATGCAGACCTCTAAGCAGTTGCGCAATCATGCCAGGTGCTCCGTCATCATCTGCACGCTGATCACAATTGCGCTGCTCTCCCATTCAAATGTCTGTGCAAGGGTGATCCAGGAGGATCCGGAACGTAAACGAGCTTTCCAACTCTATTCAGATGGCAAGTTTACTGAAGCGCTTCCTCTATTCGAGAAACTGGCAAAGCTCTATCCCGCAGACCCGAAAATTCTGGAAACCTGCGGCATCCTTACCGCGTCGTTAGCATTGACACTTAAAGATCCAGCGGCACGCAAGGAAGCTCGTCGACGAGCACGCGAAGTGCTGTTGCGGGCAGAGCAAGCAGGAGCAAACAGTCCTTTGCTTAAAAACCTCATTGAACAGATACCAGCAGATGGCGGCAACGATTCCTCGTTTTCTACGAAGGCAGAGGTTGATGAAGCGATGCGTGAAGGCGAATCGGCATTCGCCAAAGCTGACTATGCAAAAGCCATCGAAATGTATCAGCGCGCGCTGCTTCTGGACCCGCATTCTTATGAGGCAGCCCTATTCATAGGCGATGTGTATTTCAAACAAGATCAGCAGGCGAAAGCCGGCGAATGGTTTGCTCGGGCAATAGAAATCGATCCCAACCGAGAAACGGCCTATCGTTACTGGGGCGACTCTTTGATGAAACAGGGTCGTGCCACCGACGCTGGTAAGAAGTTCGTCGAGGCGTTCATCGCGGAACCCTACACTAGACTGGCGAGAGCTGGGTTTGTGAACTGGGCCGAGAAAGTCAATATCACACTCGCACATCCGAAAGTCGATATTCCGACAAACGTCACAGCACAACAGAACGGAAACCTGAGTATCAACATCGATCCAAACGCCCTTAAGAACGATGATAAGAACGGTTCTGGTGCAGCCTGGGTGACGTATGGACTCGTCCGCGCGAGTTGGCGGAGTGGTGAATTTGCGAAACAGTATCCGAATGAAAAGACCTATCGACACTCGCTGAAGGAAGAGGCGGCGGCAATTCGAGCGGCATTAAAGGTCTTGTCCGAAACTAAGAACGCGGATCCCAAAAAGATTGATCCTTCACTGCAAACTTTGGCGAAGCTCGACAAAGAGGGAGTGCTGGAAGCGTTTATTCTTCTCGCAATGGCTGACGAAGGTATATCGAAGGATTTCTCTGGTTACCGCACAGAACACGTCGAGAAGTTGCGCAGCTATGTTATTGATTACGTCTTGACTGGTGGGACCGGGAGAAATTAACGGCCACAGATAACACAGATTACACGCATCAGATTTTTCTGCTGGTGAAATCTAATGTATCTGTGGCGTTTTTCTACCTGGCTCCTGGCGCTGGTTTTCGCGGCAGCTTTTCGTCACGCATCGCAGTGTTGTAAACAAACGCGGCCATGATCGTCGCTGCCTGCTTCATGTCGTCGGCCTGGATCCGATCAAACACATCCTGATTTGAATGATGGGTCCTGGTGTCATATTCGATCTCGTCTTGAATGAATTGGAATCCCGGCAGGCCGATACGATCAAACGATAGGTGATCGGTTCCTCCGGTGTTGGAGATAGATAAAGTCGTGGCGCCCATCTCCTTGAACGGAGCAAGCCATTCGCGGAAGAGCGGACGAATGGCTTCGTTGCCCTGAAGATAAACTCCGCGAATCTTCCCAGTGCCGTTATCGAGATTGAAGTAACCGCTGAGCTTTTCCCAATCAGCCTTTTTCACCAGCATCATCGGTGCGTTGTTTTGAGCTTGAGGAGCATTGTTAGGACCCGCTCCGTTTCCATTCCCCATTCCAGATCCATTTCCGGAGCCGCTGCTGACCGATGATGTGGGAGCTGCCTGAAGGCTCCCAAAATGTTCGGTGACGTAATTCCGGGAACCTAACAGGCCCTCTTCTTCGCCACTCCATAACGCGATGCGAATAGTTCGTCGCGGCTTCAGCCCAAGGGCCTGAATTATCCTCACTGCTTCCATCGCTACTGAAACACCTGCCCCATTATCTGTAGCGCCCGTTCCGGAGTGCCACGAATCCATGTGACCACCAAGCATCACAATCTCATCTTTGAGATCTGTGCCGGGAATCTCGGCAACAGTGTTGTAGCTCATTAGATCATCGTCCTGGAAAGCGACGGCGAGATCGACAGTCATCTTAACCACCTCGCCGGCTTGAAGGATGCGAACGAGGCGATTGTACTGTTCAATTGCCAACACGAGTTGCGGTGTTACTTTGGGCGCACTCTTATCGTAGACGGGTGTTCCGCCGCCAAACGCAGGGGCGGGCGCGTTTGGATCTCTGGGAGGTGCTGGAACTGATGCAGATTGGACGAAGATCGTTCCACCATCGCCGCGACTCGGATCGATCAGCAGCGCGGCGCCTTCCTGTTGAAAGAATCGAAGTTTGGCATTGGCGAAGTCGAAGGCTGCTCTGTTAGCGCCGCCAAAATTACCGCGGTTAGTACCGCCTGCACGAGGCTCCGGTGCGTCGGCGAGAGCGAGCAAAGCTTTTTCATCGAGTCGTTTTCCCTGTGGGTCGAAGTGTGCAGAAACTTCTCGCACCGGCGCAGTCAAAACGATCTTACCGTTCAGCGTCCCTTTGTACTTGTCGAGGTCGGCTTCGGTCTTCGCATCGATGTAAACAACCTCAGCGGTTATTGGCGCGGCGAAACCAGGAGACCATGCCTTAGGATACGCAATCAACGGAATCGCTTGCGGCTCGACAACTTGAGCTGAAAATCTCTTTAGACTCCAACCACGGCCGAACGGTCCCCATGCCTCGAGATGCGCATTTTGCAATCCCCATTTGGTCAACTGATCACGCGTCCACAGGTTGGCTCGTTTCATGTTTGGTGATGCAGTTAAACGGGGTCCGATCACATCGGTGAGATAGCTCAACGTCTGCATGACCTGCGAACGGTTCAATCCCTCGTCTTTGATTTTTTGAATTGGATCGTTCGGATCAGGCTGAGGTTGTTGTGGTGTTGCTCCGGCAGGATTCTGCGCCAGGAGTGTTACCGGCGACGCAAGTAGGATGACGAGCAGCACGACTGCTGAACAACGCCGTAGTAGCATGGTGGTTCTCCTCGAAGTTTTATGTTTGACCGCCCGGATAAAAGATTCAGCGGAATGGATTGGAAAGCTAATACTGCAACGGAAGGAAAATGGTTGCAAGTCGAGAAGAGAGTTTGTTGAGGTAATAGGTCCTATTGGTCATATAGGTCCTATTGGTCATACAGGTTCTATTATTTACCGAGCTGAGTCCCGAACCGGTGTCTTCGGCTTCGCGATAACCTTCGCTGCCTCATCTGATCGGTATCCACAATCTTCATTCGCGCAGTATCGGAAGGTTCCAGCTTTCTTCGTGGTCTTCTCCAGCAGGAATGGTGCGTTGCACTGCGGACATGTTTCCAAAACGGGTTTGTCCCAGTAGACAATGTTGCACTTCGGATACTCTGAACACCCATAGAACACCTTCCCACGGCGCGATTTCTTAACGACGATCTCGCCTTTACAGCCGGGCCGAGGACACGAAACACCTACAGTTTCCTGCTTGATGTATTTGCACTTTGGATAGTTCGAACACGATACGAACTCACCAAATCTGCCGACTCGTTTCACCAGCTGCGCCCCGTCAACAGGGCACTTCTCATCCAGAGGGACCGGAGGAGGCGCTGCGACACCACTCTTGCCAATCTTTCGGATATTTCGACACTCCGGATACCCAGTGCAACCAAGGAATGGACCAAACCGCCCACGCTTCATCTGCATCGGCTTGCCGCACAACTCACACGCTTCCGGCTCGGTATCTTCGGTTGCTGTCGCGCTGACTTCTGCACCGTTGCCATCGGATCCTGAAGGTGTTTCCGCATCACGCGTTGCCTCGCAATTCAGACACTTCAAATAAGGACCAAACCGTCCCCACTTTTGCACCATGCCAGGAGTGTTGCACTTCAAACAAACTTCATCGGTGGGAACGTTCTTCTCTTTTATCTCTTTTATGTAAACCTTGAACTTATCGAGGTCGCCTTCAAACTTGTCGTAAAACTCCCGCAGCGCCTTTGTCCACTTGATTTTGCCTTCTTCGATATCGTCCAGTTCTTCTTCCATCCGCGCGGTGTAGCTTTCGTTGAACAGATCATCAAATCCGCCATCGATAAGCAGATCGTTCACGGTTTTGCCAAGCGCAGTTGGATGAAAACGTCCCTGAATCTTTTCGACGTATTCACGCTCCTGAATAGTCGACATGATCGCGGCGTAAGTTGAAGGACGGCCGATTCCCTTCTCTTCGAGTGCTTTTACAAGAGTCGCTTCAGTGTAACGCGGAGGTGGCTCGGTGAAGTGTTGCTCCGGCGCCACTGAATTAAGTGTCAGAGTTTCGCTCTTTACGACTTGCGGCAGACTTCGTTCCTCTTCGTCGTCCTCAGCTTTCTCGTCACGACCTTCCTGATAAACCTTGAGAAACCCATCGAACTTCTGAACCGAACCAGTCGCTCGAAACAGCAGTCGGCCTGCCTGAATATCGATCGTCGTTTGATCGAAGATGGCAGATGTCATTTGCGAAGCGACAAACCGCTGCCAGATCAACCGATATAGTTTCAACTCTTCGGGCTTGAGATATTTCGCAAGCGAATCGGGAGTTCTCACTACTTCCGTTGGTCGAATTGCTTCGTGTGCGTCCTGAGCATCTTTCTTTGAACGATAGTGAACTGCGCTCGCCGGTAAATATTCGTTCCCATACTGTTTCGCAATCAAGTCTCGAACTTCACTCAAAGCGGCATCCGAAACTCTGGTCGAATCCGTACGCATATACGTGATTAAGCCCACCGAGCCTTCGTCGCCAAGTTCGACACCTTCATACAGCTTCTGCGCAATCATCATTGTCTTCTTAACCGCGAACCCAAGTTTGCGTGAAGCTTCTTGTTGAAGTTTGGAAGTAATGAACGACGGAACAGGGTTGCGTTTGCGTTCTTTGGTCGTTACATCGCTGACGACAAACGTTTGTTTACGTGCTTCGGCAACAATGTCGTCAGCTTTCGCTTGATCGCTGATCAGAACTTCGTTCTTTTTTAGATCCTGATCGAAGCCACTCGTCTTGACTGTTTGTTCGTCAATTTTGAAGAGCCGTGAATCAAAGGCCGGCGGTAACTTCGAACTCAGATTGGCTGCTATAGTCCAATATTCAGTCTTTACAAATTGCTCAATTTCTCGTTCGCGTTCGACCACCATTCTTAACGCAACTGACTGAACGCGACCCGCACTGAGGCGACCACCAATGGTGCGGCAAAGGAGCGGAGAGACTTTGTATCCAACAAGTCGATCAAGAACACGTCGCGCTTGCTGCGCATCAACCAGGTTCTCATCAATCTTGCGCGGATGTTCGAAGGCCGCGTTAACGGCGCGCTTCGTGATTTCATTGAACATCACCCGAAACGCCGGCTTCGCAGGTTTTTTGGGAACGATCTCCTCCGCAAGATGCTGGCAAATCGCTTCGCCTTCACGATCGGGGTCAGCAGCTAGGTAGATTGCGTCTGCTTCTTTTGCGGCCTTTTTAAGTTCAGAAACTATCTTCTTGTTATTGCGTTTCTTCGAGTCAGGAATCAGTTCGTACGTGGGTTCGAAATCATGTTCGACGTCTACGCCGAGTCCTTTCGATGGCAGATCCTTAATGTGGCCTATCGAGGCTTTGACCAGATAGTCCTTTCCCAGATATTTATTTATTGTCTTCGCCTTCGCCGGCGATTCAACTATTACGAGGTTCTTAGCCATAACAATTTTGGTCTTTGGTTTTTGGTCTTCGGTCTTTGCTAATGAGTCCGACGAACTTTAGTTTGTCGTGTTTGACAACCACAGACTCTTGATTACTCCCACGACCACGGTTCGCACACACGACAAACTAAAGTTCGTCGGACACCAGGGCCAAAGACCCTACAATTTCCTAACAAAACACCTTCCCGGTAATGCTCTTATTAGTTCCCGCATCTCGAGGGACAACAGAGCCGCTGTTAAATCTGACATTCCCAGTCTCGACTTATCAACTAAAACATCAATGTGGACGGGGCTGTCGGGAGTCAGCAACCGAAAAACCGAAGTTTCACTTCTTGATAACCCTTCCGGCACAAACGACAGCTTGTCAGCAAGAGAACTTCCTTTCTGTTCACCAAAGGGCGGCGGCAACAAACGCGCGGCGATCTGCGGCGGTAACTCTGTCGCCACGTCCTGCCACTGCTGCACTAATTTCGCGCCCGCTCCCTTGATAAGGTAATTGGTGCCAAAAGAATTTCGCGAGGTGATGTTGCCAGGAACGGCAAATACTTCACGATTCTGTTCCATTGCCAATCGCGCCGTTATCAAAGATCCCGAATATTCCGATGCCTCAACTACTACGACCCCAAGGCTCAAACCGCTAATGATGCGGTTTCGGTACGGAAAGTTTTCCGATACTGGAGGCGTTCCCAGCGGAAACTGTGTTACCAGCGCGCCACCCTTATCAAGAATTTCGAGGGCCAGTTTCTTATGATCCCGGGGATAAACCTCGTCTATCCCTGTTCCTAACACTGCCACTGTTCGCCCGTTCGCTTCAAGTGCGCCGCGGTGGGCAGCAGCATCGATACCACGTGCAAAGCCTGAAACAACGGTCACGCCGCGTTGCGCTAAATCGCGCGACAACATCAGTGCTGCGTTCTGACCATAAGTGGAACACTTGCGTGAACCAACAACGCCAACGCACGGTTGATCCCAACATTCTGACCACGCTCCTTTTACATAGAGAACGATAGGCGGGTCGTAAATCTCACGTAAGGATGAGGGATAAACCCCGTCGTCAAGCAAGAGGATGTCGCCGCCGAGTTTTCTGACTGTTGCAATCTCTGCTTCTGCACGTGGTCGCAAATCACGAGCGATGATGCTGTCCGTCGCTTCCGGAACCAGTCGCAACTGTTCCAGTTCAGCACGAGTTGCACTATAGACAGCTTCGGCTGATCCAAAGCGCTCCAGCAGTTTGGCAGCGGCGCGAGGTCCGATGCCCGGCGTCATATTCAGCTCAACCCAATCTGTAATCATGTGAGGTTTCCTTTGAGTCTCGCTTTGCGAGCGATTCTGCAATACAAAGATCAAAATTACTGTACGACAGGCTGTCAGCCTGTCGTTGCGTTACTGAAAACCCGACAGGCTAACAGCCTGTCGTACACATTGGCGGAGGCGTGTAGGAATCGAACCTACCTGAGCCCGCTCTCACGGTCTCACTAACGGTTTTGAAGACCGCGCCATTCACCAGAACAGATTCGCCTCCACTCGAGGTCAACAGCCTCAGCGCTCAATCTGTCGGTTGCTCGGAGGCCTGAAACCCTACGCGCCATGGGGCAAAACTGTCAAGTCATTGTCGATTTGCGATTGCCGATTGCCGATTGGTCTTTGGCTTTTGGTCTTTTGGTCTTTATAGCACCGATTCCTTTCTCAAGAGTGCTGTCCTTTCAAAGAACAAAGGCCGAAAGCCAAAGACCAATCGGCAATGGATTTGACGCTCGTCGCCCTCCGCCCTTATTATTCGAACGAACGTTCGAACGTCTGGGCGAATCTAACTGAGGACTGCATGATCAACTTTCAAACGTCACCTGAACAGTACCACCATTGGAAACTAAAGATTGCCGGTCCGGTCGCCACTCTTTCCATGGATGTCCAGGAAGACGAAACAATCAATGACGGCTATAAACTCAAGCTCAACTCCTATGATCTTGGAGTCGATATCGAGCTCGCTGATGCTATTCAACGGATTCGCTTCGAACATCCTGAAGTCCGAGTTGTCGTCCTCACCAGTCTAAAACCAAGAATCTTCTGTGCGGGCGCCAACATCTACATGCTTGGCACCTCTTCACATGCTTTCAAAGTCAACTTCTGCAAGTTCACGAATGAAACTCGCTGTGCCATCGAGGACGATTCAGCGCACTCAGGTCGTCGCTACCTCGCAGCTTTGAACGGCACAGCGTCCGGCGGCGGTTACGAGCTCGCCATTGCATGCGACGAAATCTATCTGGTTGATGACGGCAACTCAGCTGTTTCGCTACCCGAAGTTCCTTTGCTCGGCGTGTTGCCCGGCACCGGTGGATTAACTCGTTTGGTCGATAAACGAAAGATCAGGAAGGACAGAGCTGATGTCTTCTCTACTCTCGCGGAAGGACTGAAAGGCAAGCGCGCAAAAGATTGGGGATTGATTGACGACACTTTTCCAACCAGCAAGTTTCAGGAATCACTCGATTCACGTGTCGAGGAAATCCTCTCATCAGCAAATGATCGATCAAAAGATGTTGGTATTAAGCTGAATCCGGTCAGCGTCGAAATCAGCACTGAAGCACTCGAGTACAAGTATGTGACGCTGACCTTTCATCGTGAACAACGTTATGCCGACCTGACGGTTCGTGGTCCAGAGTGGCGGCCGCAGATGTCAACGGAAGAGATCGTCCAAGCCGGAGATACATACTGGCCTTTGCAGGCATACCGCGAACTCGATCATGCGTTGCTTCATCTACGCGTCAATGAACCTGAAATCGGTCTCGTTTGCCTGCGCACTGAGGGTGAAGCCAGGAACGTCATCGAGGTGGATGAGAACCTCATCGCCCACAAGGATCATTGGTTGGTGCGGGAGATCATTCTGCACATGGGCCGTGTGTTGCGAAGACTGGATCTAACTGCCAAGAGCTTCTTTTCAATCATCGAGCCTGGCAGTTGCTTCGCCGGGAATTTACTTGAACTGGTTCTCGCTTCCGACCGGAGTTACATGCTGAACGATCCCGATCAAAAGGTTGAGATCGTGACGAGCGATTTTAACGGCGGTGCGCTGCCGATGAGCAATGGATTAAGTCGCTTGCAGTCTCGTTTCCTCGCAGAGGCGGAAAAGATCGAAGAAGTTCTATCGCACATCGAGCCGTTTGACACCGAAGCGGCTGATGCAGCTGGACTCATCACTTTTGCGCCCGACGATCTCGACTGGGAAGATGAAATTCGTCTGGCTATTGAAGAGCGGACGTCGCTATCGCCTGATGCTCTAACCGGAATGGAGGCATCTCTCAGATTCGCCGGACCAGAGACAATGGACACGAAGATTTACGGACGATTGACAGCCTGGCAGAACTGGATCTTTCAACGACCAAACGCCGTTGGTGAACATGGTGCCTTGACGAATTACGGAAAGCCGACAAAGGCAGTGTTCGATTACAAACGCACTTAGAGCTTCGCGCCTGGTGCTTGATTTTCGAACTTCGAGTTTGATTACCGCGAAGCGGTTGCGACCCAGAGCCCAGGGTTGCTTCAACCCTGGGAAACTAACGAGCCCAAAATGCAACCCGCAACGGGTTGCGTCCTCGCTGAGTTGTCGGCCCGCGATTGACAATGAGGACCTACGCAATCCAATCGCGGACGCAACCGCGTTGCGGTTGATTTGGTTTGGCACTACCCAGGGTTGAAGCAACCCTGGGCTCTGGGTCGCAACCGCTTCGCGGTATTTGCGGCACATATCGCGTAAACATTAACTGATAGTTGGAAATGAACATGGACCTGTACGCAAGAATTCCAAACAACGTAAACCTCGAAAACGACAAGAAACTTCAACGCGCGCTCGAGAAGTGGTTACCAAACTACATCGACTGGTGGCGCGAGATGGGTCCTGACGGCTTCCAGGAGAAGGACGTCTGGCTGCGCACGGCGGTCGATGTCGGCTCGGAAGGCTGGGCCCATTTCGATTACGTGAAGATGCCTGACTATCGCTGGGGGATTTTTCTTGAGCCAGCCCAGCCTGACGCAAAGGTCGGCTTTGGTGATAACTACGGAAGGCCTGCTTATCAAGAAGTGCCAGGCGAGTTCCGTAATGCATTGCGGCGCATCATCGTGACGCAGGGTGATACCGAACCAGCATCAGTCGAACAACAGCGACAACTCGGCAAGACCTGTCCGTCGCTCTACGACATGCGGAACCTTTTTCAGGTGAACGTAGAAGAAGGCAGGCACCTCTGGGCCATGGTGTATTTGCTGCACGGTTACTTCGGACGCGATGGTCGCGACGAAGCCGATGCGTTATTGGAAAGACGAAGTGGTAATCCCGATAAGCCTCGAATCCTCGAAGCCTTCAATCAACCGTGTGACGACTGGCTCAACTTCTATGCGTTCACGATGTTTACAGATCGCGATGGTAAGTTTCAGTTGTCTGCTCTGGCCGAATCAGGGTTCGAACCGCTCGCACGAACGTGCAAGTTCATGTTGACTGAGGAGGCGCATCACATGTTCGTTGGCGATACGGGCCTCGGCAGAGTCGTCCGGCGCACAGCAGAATTGATGAAGCAAGGCGAAGATGTTCGTGAGCTTGGCGGTATTCCCCTCGCAATTATTCAGAAGTACATCAACTTCTGGTTTAGTTATTCACTCGATCTTTTTGGCGGCGAGATCAGTTCAAACTCCGCTGATTTTTTTGCAGCTGGTCTGAAAGGGCGCTTCAAGGAGGAGGACCAGTACACAGAACACACCGCTGCAAATCAGTCGTTCACCATGACCGTTATTGAGGAGGGTCAATTGAAATCTCGAGAAGTTCCTCTGCGTAACGCATTGAATGAAGTTCTCCGTGGAGAGTACGTCAAGGATTGCGAGAAGGGACTGGCGCGTTGGAACAAGATTCTGCACGAGTCAGGTTTGACTCAGCGGCTGTATTTGCCAAATCCGCGCTTTCATCGACATGTCGGCGAATATGCAGGTCACCATTTTGATATCAATGGGAGTTTGATTTCGAAAGAAGAGTTCCAGAGTCATAACTCGGAATGGCTGCCAACCGTCGAGGATCGCGAATACGTTCGAAGCTTGATGCACCCTGTTGTTGAACCGGGCAAGATTGCGAACTGGATCGCCCCACCGGCAGCTGGGATTAAAGGGAAACCGTTTGAGTTTGAGTATGTGAGACTCTGAACTCAATAAGACCTATTCGACTTATAGGACCTATCGAATCTAAACATCAAAGCACAAAGTCAATCGCAAATGAGTAAGACCGCCACAGATTTCACGCGTTACGACCAGAAGCTCGAATTCATTCTTCGCACCGCGGCGCAAATCTTTGCCGATAAGAGCTATCACTCGACGTCGATGCGCGACATCGCGCGGGCAACCAACGTCAGCCTCGCGGGTCTCTATCATTACTGCAAGTCGAAAGAAGAACTTCTCTTTTTGATCCAGGACAATTGCTTTGGTCGAGTACTGGAGCGACTCGAGGAAAGGCTTTGCGTTGTCAGAGATCCGGTCGAGAAGTTGCGAATCTTTATCGAGAACCACTTGTCATTCTTCGCTGCAAATATGGCAGAGATGAAAGTCCTCTCGCACGAGTCGCAGTCACTGCAAGGTGATTTGCGTGATCACGTCTCCGGAAAGAAAGACAAGTACACGAAACTCGCAACTCGCATACTCCGCGACGTTCAGGGTGGCTCGGGAGTTAATCTCACTGTTGCGACTTATGCATTGTTTGGAATGATGAATTGGATCTACAACTGGTATGACCCCAAAGGTAGGTTGAAAGTTCATGATCTCGCGCAAAATCTGACTCAATTATTCCTCGAGGGATTTGCGCCGGGCAGTAGCTTTCAAGTGTCTGACAAATCTCCTCGCCAACAACCAGAAGAGCTGAGTGTTTGGCGAGGAGTCAATCGCTCTTAAAAAACTAACTGGCAGTAGTTCCCGTCACCATAAGTTCTCCAGGAGATCCCCAATTTGCCGACGAACCATACTGACCCCAGCGCAACAGCGATTATTCGATCGTTACCTTCTCCATCTTCACTTCACTCATCGGTCGATCATTTCTATCTGTTGCGCTCGTAGCGATCGCGTTCACCACGTCTTGTCCTTCAGTCACTCGTCCAAAAATCGTGTAGCTCGGCGGTAATGGATAGTCGACGTGCATGATGAAGAACTGAGAGCCGTTCGTGTTTGGACCGGCATTGGCCATCGCCATGGTTCCTGCTTTGTAGCCCGTTTGATAGACCTCTGACTTGGAATTGATCTCATCATTAAAGCGTCCGCCCCAGGCTGACTCACCTCCTCGTCCGGTTCCGGTTGGGTCACCACCTTGAATCATGAAGCCCTTGATTACGCGGTGAAAGATGATGCCGTCGTAGTAACCACGTTGAGCCAGGGTGATGAAATTCTCTGTTGTCTTTGGAGCATCAGCCTCCAGCAGTTCGACTCGAATGGTGCCCTTGTTTGTTTCAATTACCGCGGTTCTGTTTGCCATCTTGTCTCCTTAGTGTTTTGTCAGTACTCAGTATGGACCAAACGATCTCAGATCCCAGATCTCAGATCTCAAATATGATGGTTCCCTGAGTTTAATCTGAGATCTGAGATCTGGGATCTGAGATCGTTTGGACTACTGATCAAGTACGAATCGTTCAATCGCCAATGCTACTCCATCTTCATCATTCGATGCTGTTGGATAGAGACCGGGAGTCTGACGCAGTTCAATCGGCGCATTGGCCATCACTACTCCAGTGCCTGCCAGCAACAGCATTTCAAGATCGTTGTAATTATCACCAATCGCCATGATGTCCGATGGCGCAATATCAAACTCCGCGGCTGCCGCTGCGACACCAGCCCCTTTCGAAGCGGATGGGTTTACCACGTCCAGAAGTGAGAAGTCCTGCTCGAGATACTTCGTGCATAAAATTTTCACTCGATCGCGTAAACGATCCTGAAGTGACACTGCCAGCTTGTCCATTTGTGCACAGCCACCAGAGAACGCGAGGTGAACCGGTTCGTGATCCATATAAGTTTCGAGCGAGTCGACTTGTCGGACGGCTTCCACGCCTTCCTCGTCACCATGGATGCGTCGTGCCCAGGCGACATACTTATGAGCTGCAGAGTTCTCACCGCTCAAATGGTCATAGACAAGTAAACCCAGACCCTCATGATCATCACTCAACAGTGCATCAGCGCCCGCCTCACGACCGATCCGTAACGCATCTCGCGCGGCAGCCAGCGGCAATGGCAACACTGCCACCGTCTCAAGAGTGCCCGCGTGTTTTGTCAGCGCACCGTTATGAGCAATCAGCGGCACGTCTAATCCAAGTTCCAAAGCAAGCGGACGAGAATCACGAAACCGCCGTCCTGTTACAAGGGCCACACAAACTCCGCTCTCACGTGCACGATCAACTGCGTTGCGATTACGTTCAGAAATTTGTCCACGATGGTTCAGCAGAGTTCCATCTAAATCGAGGGCCAGAAGACGTATCGCCATAAAGATGTCCAAGTTAGATGAATGGCAGGCGAAAAGCAAAAGAGGCGGGGATTCAACTTGTTCACTCCATTTTGGTTTCCTCATTCGCTGCTTGGTGATATTATGCGCGCCCCATTACCGGAAAGCATGATCGTAAATATCTCTTGTCTAGGAGGAGTCCGATGAGAAGGAGAGTATTGATTTCTCTTGCGGCGTTGGCAGTACTGTCGATATCAGCGATTGTTCTCGCCCAGGGCGGCTTTAAGAAAATCAGCGAAGTACTAACTGGTTACGAGGAAACCGCGTCGGCAGTCTCGACGACCGGCAGTGGCACATTCACTGCGCGTATCAGCAATGATGAGTCGCGAATTGACTGGCAGCTTACTTACTCTGACCTCGAAGGCGCTGTGCAGCAGGCTCATATTCATTTTGGACAAAAGAGCGTTACAGGTCCGATTAGCGTGTTCCTTTGTACTAACCTCGGCAATGGTCCGGCTGGAACCCAACCGTGTCCGGCCCCCCCCGCAACCATCTCAGGCACCATCACAGCGGTGGATGTCACTAACCTGGCAAATGAACGTGGAATTTCCGCCGGAGAACTTGATGAATTGCTCGCTGCGATGCGTGCCGGCGCTACTTATGTAAATGTGCACAGCACAAGGTGGCCTGGTGGCGAAATCCGAAGCCAGATTGATGGCAACTCCGGACACGACCACTGAGAAACTTTGGAGTGCGATGGCCTGCCATCGCTTTGTTACATCCAACCACTCACGCAGGATACCAAAGCGGTGGCAGGCCACCGCACTCCAAAGTGCAAGTCTTTTATTGCTCCTCAAGTAAACGTCCGACACATCCCACAAGACTATCTTTCGGAGAGCTTAACTCGAGCTTCGTTCCAAACTACATAACAGAGTAGTCTCTGTTGCATACTGTAGTGCGTTTAATCACACCCAAGGATCTCAAAACAAATGAACGTTACTCATCTAGAATGTGCCCTCTGTGGACTAAGGCACGAGGCACACAGGTTGCTCAACTTATGTCGCGAATGCGGTAAGCCGCTCCTTGTTCGTTATGACTTGGACCGCGCTGGACAATCTTTGACAAAGGAGTCTTTGAAGGGCCGGCGTCCGGATTTGTGGCGATATCGCGAAGTTTTGCCCGTTGAAGACGACGTCGACGTCGTCACTCTTGGCGAAGGTTGGACACCGCTGTTACGCGCCGACCGTTTGGGCCATTCGGTGGGACTTGGGGAACTTTACATTAAGGACGAAGGTCAAAACCCAACGCAAAGTTTCAAAGCGCGGGGAATGGCAACGGCGGTCTCAATGGCCAAGGAACTCGGGGCCAGCAAGCTTGCAGTTCCCTCGGCCGGTAATGCTGCAGGTGCGCTGGCTGCTTACGCCGCACGAGCCGGGCTTGAATGCTTCATCTTCATGCCTCGCGACACACCGATAGCAAACGTCGTCGAGTGTGAACAAACCGGCGCACATGTCACTTTAATGGATGGACTGATCACTGACTGCGGGGCAGAAGTTGGTAGACGCAAAGAAGCGGAAGGCTGGTTCGATGTTTCCACGTTGAAGGAACCTTACCGAGTTGAAGGCAAAAAGACACTTGGTTACGAACTCGCGGAGCAACTCAATTGGGAACTGCCCGACGTAATCATCTATCCAACCGGAGGCGGCACAGGTCTGATCGGAATGTGGAAAGCCTTCGCCGAAATGGAACAGATGGGTTGGATTGGATCGAAGCGACCCCGAATGGTGACAGTCCAGGCTGAGGGTTGCGCGCCGATAGTGCGAGCCTTTGAAGATGGCAAACGATTCGCAGACGAATTCCCAAATGCTGCCACGACCGCATCGGGCCTGCGAGTGCCGAAGGCAATTGGTGACTTTCTAATCCTTGATGCATTACGAGCCTCAGGTGGTACTGCGGTAGCGGTGACTGATGAGGAGCTCATTGAAGCAACCAGGGAGATAGGAGCAAGTGAAGGAATCTTTTGTGCTCCGGAAGGGGCTGCATGTCTGCCTGCGCTTAAGAAGTTGATTTCCGCCGGCAGCGTCAAATCAACCGAACGCGTTGTTCTTTTTAATACGGGCTCAGGCGTGAAGTACATGGAGTCATTTGCAGGTCCATCCTGAATCGCCGCCGGCCTGGGAATGGGATCGATTATGAAGAAAATAATAATGATCGTGATCTTAGGCTTACTGATGAACGCAATTCCTTTTAGCCAGGTAGCGGCTCAACAAAAAGTTCAGGATAAAGACTCGAAACATGCTGAAAAGATCAAGAAGTCAGTATCGGCTGCGGGACCAACACTCGATAGAGAAGTAACGGTAAAGCTAAAAGACACCACGGAAGTACGAGGGTTCATAAGAGAGATCGCCGACGATCATTTTGTCGTCAAATCGAACTCGGGAGCTCTTTACTCGATCAGTTACAGTCAGGTTGAAAAGTTCAAAGCAAACAAACGGGACGTTGGAGGCAGAGGTTTCATGACCGGGCCCAGCAGTGCAAAGAAGGTGATTGGAGGGTTTGCGATTGGCATTGGCGTAATCGTCATTGCGTGCGCGGTTAGTCGAAGGTGTGCAGAGTGATATTGCATCGTAGCTGGTTGGAGGAGTTATTGTGAAATCGGATTATGTACGACAGGCTGTTAGCCTGTCGGGTTCAGCCCCAAGACAACACGACAGGCTAACAGCCTGTCGTACATTTAATTCTGTGAGCGTAATTGTTGTTCTTCTCATCAGCGCCTTTCCTGCCGGCGCTCAACAATCAGTCTCCCCCTGGCTCAACGAATCGGATCGAGCGCGACTCGAGAGCCTGCGCAAAAGTGGTTTGGAAGCACTCTACAATATTGATTACGACAAGGCTTATCGCGACTTCAAGGAGATCGCGTCACTTTATCCCAATCACCCCGCTGGACCTCAATTACTGGCGTCGAGACTTTGGCTTAAGACTCTGTATGAATCCCGTCGCTTGCAGTCATCGCTTTACAGCTCCGAATCGTTCTATACAAATGGTGACGACAAAGTAGACCCCAAGATCGTCGACGAGTTTCGTAGCCTCACTCGCGAGGCCAAACGCCTCGCCGAACTGAAGTTGAAACAAGATCCACGAAACATCGAAGCGCTTGATTATCTGGCTAACACGGAAGGATTAAAGGCATCGTTTGAAGAAGCAGTAGAGCGTCGTCATTTTGCCGCGTTGCGTGATGGCAACGATGCGGTCGATCATCATCGGCAAATTCTCAAAATGAGTCCTGAATACATCGATGCGCAATTGACTATCGGAATCTACGAGTACGCAGTTGGTTCACTTCCCTTGCCTGTAAAACTTCTCGCCGGTGTAACAGGCTATCGCGGGTCAAGGAAGAAAGGCTTGATGCTCCTGGAGCAAGTTGCTAAAGAAGGTCAATGGCGAAAAGATGACGCCAAGACTGTTCTCGTCTTGCTTTACACACGTGAAAAACGTTTCAACGATGTGTTGGCATTAACCAGAGAGTTGAGCACAAAGTTTCCTCGGAATTATCTCTTCAGGCTTGAAACTGCTGATGCACTGGTTGCAATCGCCGCACAGAAGCGAAAGCAAAACGATGCCGCTGGTGCGGTTCAATCCGAGAAGGAAGCATTTGCGACTTTTGACGAACTGCTGCGTGATCGAAATGCAAGAGACGCCGCAGTGCGAGCTCTGGATCTGATTCACTTCAAATATGGAGAAGTATTACTGACGGCAGGCCAGAATGAGCGAGCGGCAAAGGAGTTTTTGACGGCGACCAAAGTTGAACACGCGGAACCCGGTCTTGTAACGATGGCGCACCTGTATGCAGCACGCGCGTACGACGTTGCCGGTAAACGTGATGAGGCAGTTGCTCAATACAAAGAGGTGCTGGCTCGTCCAAACGTTTACGATGCCCATGATGAAGCGAAGAAAGGTTTGAAGCAGGCTTATCGAGCGGAGCAACTGACGCTGAAAGATGTTGAGCAATAGCTTAGATGTACGACAGGCTGTTAGCCTGTCGTTGCTCGGAATAACAGCAAATGTGGAAACAAGCTCGACAAGCTAACAGCCCGTCGTACATCCCAGGGGCGACTCGTCCGCGTCGTCTACTTCTTTGTCTTGACGGAGTTCCTCACAAAATCATTCAGTCGGCAAAGTCACGCGGGATGTTCGACGCGTTCAATACTCCTACGCGGCTTCTTTCTCCGTTTCCGACGATGACGAATGTCGCCCTATCGGCGATGTTCGAAGCAACACCACCGGCCGGTTACGAAAGTCTCTACTTCGATCGAAATACCCGCCACCTCTCAGGGGGAATTAGGAAATACATAGGCCGTCGCACGCCTGACAAAATTCCATCATCGTACATGGATGCTTTGGACTATCAGGAACCACTTATGTTCGAGTTCTTGATTTATGTTGCTCCTGAACGTGTTTGGCGAGCTGATATGCAACGCTTTCGGGAACGATTTCTCGAGGCCCCACAAACAAGAGATTACTTCGGCTTTCTAAAAGCCACTGATGGACTCCTGCACGCCCAGGGTCCGGAGCGACTGAATGTGGCATTGGCGGCGCTCGACAAGATTCTTGGTGAGATTCGTAGAACGTCGGGCAGTGAAACTGAAATCGTTTTGTTTTCAGATCATGGAATGAATCTTGAGGAGAACAGGCGAGTCGATCTTGCAACGCACTTGACCCGTAGAGGCTTTAAAGTTTCTGGTCAACTCCCGGGCGAGGGACGATCTCTTTCAATTCCCGCTTTCGGATTGTGTAGTTACGTGGCCATCTATTGCGGCCATGAAGATTTGATCCCGGAAACGATTGAAGCTCTGATCGAGCTGCCTGGCGTGGATTTTATGATCTTTCGTAACGGAGACCGCGTCGAGTTGAAAAGTTCACGAGGAACTGCGCTGATCGAACACGATGCCGGGGAGCGTTACCGATATTCATCTTCTGGTGGGGATCCTCTTCTACTCGAATCAACCGTTGACGAAATGAGGAACGCAGGGAAGATCGACGAGCAGGGCTTTGCGAGCGCTGCGGAATGGTTCACGGCAACCAACCGTGACCTGTATCCCAACGCTGTCGTCAATCTCTACAAATCGTTGTTCACGAATCGAGTACAACATACCGCCGATATCCTCGTGAGCCTCCATGACGGTTACTACTATGGTTGGTCGGCTTTTGGAAAATTCGTGAGACTTCTGGCGACACATGGCAATGCTTTGGCGTCGAGCAGCAATGCGTTTTTGATGAGCACGCATCGGGAGTTTCCGGAGTGTGTGCAGGCGGATGAAGCGAAGCGGTTCTTGTTGGGGTGAAGAGAGTATCTTGTTATTGTCTCTGCGCTTCCTCTGCTTCCTCCTGGCAACTTAACAACTTCTTGTTTTTTGAGTAAGGCCTTTGGTCCTGAAAGGACCGAAGTTAATAGCCGTGGGCGAGCGCATTTGCGCGCAGCCCACGGACCTAACCGATCACTTGATCCGACCCTGAAAGGGTCGAAGCCCGTGATTGTTCGACCCTTTCAGGGTCTTCAATTCCTACTTCATTGCTTCCGTGGGCTTCGCGCAAAGCCGCTCGCCCACGGCTATTGACTTTCATCCTTTCAGGATGATTTGGTTGCGGCTCAAGGCACGCTGCGTCGCTGCGGTGCAAGGAGGGGGCATCACTTTGAAACCGCAGAGACGCAGAGGACGCAAAGGAAGCGCAGAGGCTTCCACTTGACCATCACCTCACCAACCACGTACAAAATCACCCATGTCATGGGAGCAAACCTCGCCGTCAGCCGCAGTTGAAACTTTTTCTCTTGTAAAGCAGTTCGGTAGCTTCGTCGCTGTTGATCACATCGATCTTCACGTCAAACGTGGAAGCTTCTTCGGATTCCTTGGCCCAAACGGCGCCGGAAAATCAACGACGATCAAAATGCTGACCGGCTTGCTGGCTCCGACGAGCGGCAAGCTTCGAGTACTCGGCAGGGATATTGCGGCTGAGCCAATCGAAGTTAAGAAAAGAATTGGAGTGGTTCCGGAGGATCTGAATCTATTTGAAAGATTGACTGGGGCCGAGATGCTTGCCTTTACCGGACGGATGTACGGCCTAACCAGCGGCGAAATCGCGCAAAGATCTAGAGAGCTTCTGGAGTTGATGGATTTGCAGGATGAACCGAAGAAGCTCGTCATCGAGTATTCCCACGGGATGAAGAAGAAGTTGTCGTTGGCCTGCGCGTTGATTCATCGACCTGAGATTCTTTTTCTTGACGAACCATTTGAAGGCGTCGACGCGATTGCGTCGCGAACATTGAAGGATCTTTTATCACGACTCACGGCCCGGGGACTGACAGTATTTCTGACTTCTCATGTTCTGGAGATTGTCGAACGCTTGTGTTCTGATATCGCCATCATTGCTCAAGGCAAGTTGTTGGCAGCGGGCCCACTAAACGAACTGCGCAAGGGCATTAGCTTGGATGAGGACGGGAAAGGCCCTGTTTCACTCGAGGAATATTTCATTCACATAGTCGGCGGCACACGAAGCACAGGCGAAGAAGAGGTGCTGCAATGGCTGACCTGACGTCTATATTTTGCCGCGCTACCTCTGCGTTCTTTGCGTCTCTGCGGTTGTAGAATTTGCGCATCCCATTTTTACCGCAGAGACGCAGAGAACCCAGAGGTAGCGCAGAGAAAAGCTAAATCGATCGTTTCCTTCCGGAGTGTCTGAAATGAAGAAGTCAACAGTTACCAGTATTGTGCTCATCATGATACTTGCTTCGCTGACAACGATGGCGCAAGAAAAACATATCATCAAGCCTCAAACGGTTATTAGTGAAATCGTGGAAGGGATGCCCAAGGGCGACAAGCAACAAGTGCGTGTTCTCACTGCAACCTTCCAACCGCGTGATCAGACTCTTTTTCACACCCACCGTTTTCCTGTGACGGTCTACGTTCTGGAAGGTGCATTCACTCTCGAGAAGGAAGGCCAACAACCAGTTACTGTAAAAACTGGCGAAGCGATGCTGATGCCACCAAACGTAAAGATGACCGGATATAACAAGAGCACTACAGATCCATTACGGCTGGTGGTGTTTTACGTGAGTGATCCTAATACTCCCTTCCTTGACGCAATCCATTGACAGCGCAACACTGTGCCTGTACTTCGTTTTGTTTTTGCGACTGCACTCTCTCTTTCTCTCTGCGTCTCTGCGTCTCTGCGTTCTCTACGTTCTCTGCGTCTCTGCGGTGATCTACGGGCACGCACTAAAACGAACCGCAGAGACGCAGAGAACGCAGAGACAGTGCCGAGAATTGCCGATGATCTTTTCCGTTTCATTCATACACAGCGCCAGAAAGGAGAACTCATATGAAGCCCCGAACTTTTCTTGCTCTTGTAGTACTGTCCCTGACAATCACGGCTTATGCACAATCACCTAATCCGCTTTACCTCCGCGAAATGCCGAATGAGGATCGCGTTGCTCGTGAAATGCAAGGTACTGATCCGATCGACTCTATTGCCCGGCAGGCCGGCGCTTATGAGCAACTCCGGACAATTCTTACCGACCTTGCCAGTGCTCAGAATCGTGATTCAAGCCATCTCTTACCCGATGAGAAAAGGATCGCCGATTACTATGAGGTCGCTGCGGCCCGCGGATGGCAACGTGTCCAGGCGGCCGTGGGTACAGACCGCAAACGATATTCCCGGCTTACCGCCTATTCAATTGACCCGGATTTCAAAACTGAATTGTTGGCGAAGTTCTTCACGCCTAACTTCCGTAATGTTTATGCGAAGGCCGAACAATTCTTGAAAGACCGGCACAAAACAACTACCACAGACCAGGAAAAACCAATGTCGCCTCCTCCAAATTCGGTCGGGAGTGGGACAACGGATGCGGGCACCCAGGCGATGCGACGTTGCGTCGCTGCGGGTCGTGATCCGCTGCAGTGTTTCGGTGAGGTGTTTCAAAGCGGCATGCAAACGATGGCTGGTGGCGAGGCTGGTATGGGTTCAGCATTCGGTCCGATCTTGCCGGCTGGACTACGCATGACCGGCATATATGGCGACGGTCATTTTTTTCTCTCGTTCACCGAAGACACTCTCTGGATTACTTGTAATCACGTTAGTACTCAGGCCAGTTACGCTGTAGCGATGAACAATGGTCAGGTCGTGCTAACTACTACGCCTGGTCCTGAAGGTGCAAAGTTAGGAAACAAGAGCTTAAGGTTAGGACTCACTCCAGAAGGAAACATCGTTGGATCAGGCAATGTCCAGATTACGGGCATGGTCCCGGCCCCAGGCCAACACCCGGTAGCAAATCAAACCCGGCGTCGCTACATCCCGGAGGAAGAAGCCAGGAATCCAGCTCCCTGGGAGAACCCACAGCGTGATGCAGGCGGCAATCCATACGTTGTTGAACCGACATCAATTGGAGGACGCACGGTTAGCAAAACATCAGCCTGTCAGATGTTTACCGCGCGTCCGCTCGGCAGTGTTGGTCCAACCCACGCCACGCAATCTCTGAATCCGCTCTTCGGATCGATGACTGCGGGCGCACCGTGGGGACAGCGCTCAGCAAAGGACAAAGCGTGGCCAGGCCCCGGTCTTCGTTTGTACGGAGAATATGACGGACAAGGCGGACTTAGTCTGGAGTTCCACGAAGACTCTGTTGTCCTGGGTTGCCGCCAAACCTTTTTAGCGAGCAGCTATGCAATACGATCTGCGAACAATCAGTGGATCATCAGTGTCGATAATGGAGGTAACCCCGTTACCCTGGCACTTGGCCCAGACCGAAGCATTTCCGGTTCAGGTCCGATTCGAGTTAGCGGTCACGCGTTTGTTGGCGATAGGAACAATGGTAGCGGTCCGATGTTCACGCCTGCGACGGCCACTTGCGCAAGTGGAACTTTGAATCCGACCAAGTAAACAGAATCGGTTCCAAATCCGTGTGGCCTACGCTTGGCTCTCCAGTTGTTTCGCACAAAAAAGTTTGACACGAAGATAAACGGTAGCCAAAATCTGGAATCATACGGTTTTGCAGAAGTGTTCAAGTGAGCAGTTCAAGCAGTGATCCTCTAACCAGTGGCCCGATGAATATTCAACCTCCTATGTTCCTCGGTGATTGAGTCCTTGTCCCCAGACCAAATCAACCATAGGAGTTGGTCTTGCCAATTTTGCGGCTGTCACATCTTTTGGGCAGTAACTGCGGTAGTTCGGGTGCGCTGCATTGACCCGTTAGTGATCAGCGGTGCGTTGGGTCTGGGTCTACGCTCACAATATTGACGAGTAGAGATCAATTGTGAACCCTTTCGTTTCGAGCGAAAGGAGCAAAGAGGACTATATGCGAGTCGCACATCATTTTGTCTCGTACGGCACTTCCTCGGCAAGGATCTTCGCTAACCAGCTGGTAAATGATCTGGAATCGAGGGGCCTCCCCTGCTGGCTTAATCATCGAGATCTGGCAGACCAGTTTCACCCATTGGAACAAATCGATGAGGCCCTTCGCCGATGTTCAAGTTTGATTGTTATCCTTGCAGAACAAGATTCGCATAACGAGCTTAGCGCGTCAGAGTGGCGCCGAGCGCTCGCGTATAATAAGGCGATTACGGTGGTACGACCCTTTCCAGGCATAGGCTCTCCACTCCTCCTTGACACTCGAAGATTAATTGATTTTTCTGGTGGCTACAACGAGGCGCTCAAATCACTTGCTGATCGACTGTGTAGCTTGGCCACACCGGCTGGTCAATTAGAGACTTTACGAGAACAACTTACTGCAACTGAACGCGCCAGCCACTACGCTACTGCCGCGAACAAAGCACGTTTTCTTTCAGAAATTAGTGCGCTCGAACAGCAGATTGCCGCACTTAGTATTGCACCCGTCCAGGAGCACATTACATATGAGCGAATCGCGAGTAGTCTCGAGCTGGAGCGGAGACCGCCTATTGAGCACAAATCTGTGCCGAAAGGCCGACTCCGAATCGTTAATGCACCACCACTTCCCGTCCCTCGCTATTTCGAAAATCGAACTGTTGAAACGGGACTCATCTGTGACTTTCTGCGCGACGACGCTGCTTGCATCCTAACGGTTCACGGCCGCGGCGGGGTTGGTAAGACCGCTATGGTTTGTCGAGTACTCAGGCAGCTAGAAGATGATTCGTTTCCTGAAAACCTCGGCATGTTCAAGGTAGCATCAATGGTCTACGTCAACGCTACTCGAGCGAGCTCGACCTTGTTTCCGACGCTCCTATCTGGATTGGTACTTACTCTTGATCAAAAGGATGAACCGCTGTCGTCCATTGACAACCCTAACGCGAACGCAGTAACAAAGCTAAGAGAAGTTCTTTCGCGACTGCCGAGCGATCCTACCGTTGTACTCTTGGATAACTTCGAAGATGTTCTCTCAACTGAAGGTGCCATAAAAGATGCGGAGATGGCTGAATTCTTAAAGCTTCTCTCCGAGCATCCCAGACACTCTCTTAAGGTCATCGTCACTACCCGAATTGTGCCAAGCGAAATCTTGAGTATTAGTCCCGGCCGACAAATGAGGATCTCGCTTACCGACGGGTTGAGTTCGCCATACGCTGAGATGGTTCTTAGAAAGTTAGACGCCGACGGAAGTGTTGGGCTGAAGAATGCGTCAGATCTCACGCTGCATTCGGTCGCCAAAGAGACGCGTGGTTTTCCGCGCGCACTAGAAGCGTTCTATTCCATTCTTGCCGCTGACCCAACCAGAGAGATCGAGGACGTAATTTCTGATCTACGTAGTGCGGCCTTTCCTGCTGAAAAGCTCACTCAAGCGCTCGTTGGAGAGGCCTACAGCCGCTTGCTTCCAATTGATCAAAAGGTAATGCAAGTGTTGGCTATTTTCGCAAGGCCCGCATCTGTAAACGCCATCGAATATTTGCTCGATGAGTGGGCGCCCTATGTGGACACTGCCGCAGTGCTTAGGAGACTCGTTGCAATGCATTTTGTGCGAAGAGAAGCCCCCGCCTATTATCTCCACCCTATTGATCGTGAACACTCATTGAGTTTCTTAACGGATATCGATAAGCAACGGCTGCGCGGTCGTGCAGCAAATTATTACCGTGAGATAGGACGTCCGCGAAGTGAATGGAAAGTACTGGCAGACATAGAAGCACATCTCGAACAGTTTCAGTTACGCTTGGAGACAGATGATGTGGAGACTGCAGAGTCTATCTTGAGCAGTATTAGTGACTTCCTAGACAAACGAGGTGCATTCGAGCAGCTACTTTCTTTAGCACAAGCGCTTAATCGTTCCGTCACGGATCAAATGACAACCATTAGCGCTCTGAAACACATTGCTCACGCTCAATGGCGCCTCGGAAGGTTATCAGAAGCCGTAACCGCCCAGCGAAGGATGGTTGAACTCTTGGAACAAGATGACTTCTTAACCGATGATTTTAGCCAAAAGGACAACTTTCAAAATTTCCGCCGAGAGTTAAGAAGATTAAGCAACCCGACGGACAGTTTTATCGAGAAGGGTAACCTCCTAATTTTCCGGCAAGATCTAGAGAGAAGTGAAGAGCTAATCGAATCATTTCGTGAATATACGGCAGAGTTCGAACGCAGATACCCATCGGATTTTCGGGACTTGGCGACTTGCCTTCACCATTTTGCGGAGTGCCTCGGTGATTTCGGTTACTTGAACGAAGCTCTAGTTCATCAAGAACGAGCACTTGATCTGGCTTCGCGCACGTTGGATTGCGATCATAAGGAGGCTCAGATCCACAACCTGGGGAACCGGTATGACGATTTAGGGCAGGTACAAAAAGCGGAGGATCTTTATCAACAAGCACTCGCCCTCGCTGACGAAAATAACAATCCACTTTGGAGGGCAAACCATCTGTCTGCCTTGGCAGATTGTGCACAGCTACAAGGACGTTTCGAAGAAGCCCAAAAACTAATTACGAGCGCGTTAGAAATCCGGCAGGAAATCGGTGATCTTGGTGGCATTGCTCGGAACATGCAGAGGCAATCGCAATATCTACTAACGATGAGTGAGCTTGAACAAGCATCTGACTTTGGTATCAAAGCTTTCGAGCGAGCACGAGACCTCAAGCTGCCACTGCGCGCTTATCGCCGCGTCCGTTCCGAGATATTGCTAGCCGAAGGAAAGACAGCAGAAGCATATCGAGTGCTGACAGAAGGTAACGATGAGGAATCTGGAGCGCGATGGGATTTCGATAACCTACGTGGAACGTTGTTACTGGCGAACGGACATATCAAATTGGCGGAAAATGCTTTTGCGAGAGCACTTACCCAAAGCGAGCTTTGGTTGTCTCGGTCGGAGTCAAACCTGAATGCACGCGCCGGAAAGGCGCTCGCTTTGGCCGGCATGGCAGCCTGCGGGGATTCCGAGGCACTGGAAAGATCAAAGAATACCTATCGAGACGCTATTAACCGCGATCCGGGCAGTGGTAGGATTGCGATGTGGAAAGCTCGCCTTCAACGACTTTTGGCAAATCAGTCTCACGTAAAAGAGAGCGAACTTCTGAGCGTTCTGGGTTATGCTGTTTCGGCAAAAGAAGAATCTATTCTCAAGAAGCGTCAGCAGGTATTTATTAGCTACGCGCGTGAAGACAAGCGCTGGCTGGAAAAGCTAATCAAGGTCTTGTCACCAGCGATTCGTAACAACAGAATCGACGTTTGGTATGACGCGAAGATCAAACCTGGGCAAAAATGGCGCGAGGAGATTGACGCCGCTCTAGAGAGAGTCGCAATAGGTGTGATATTGGTGAGCCCAGATTTCCTTGCATCGGATTTCATCAACGACAAAGAACTACCGTACCTGTTAGAGGCTGCGGATCGAAAGGGTGTACGCTTGCTGTGGATTTACCTTACACCCTGTCTTTTGGAAGAGGCTGCAGGAATAAGTGAACTTCAGTGTGCCCATGACCCTGACCAAACCTTGGACTCCCTCACGCCGCCCGAGCTGTCAAAATGTATGGTCTCAATAGCCAGGGAAATTAAGACCGCCTGGGAGACGGACCCGCAGAAAAACTGACCGCTGTTTTTACTTTAGATCGCAGAGTCACAAAGCGCTGTTGATTATGAACGTCTATCGAGGGCTCTTTTGATTGCGCCAAGTTGAAAAAATGAAAAGTCAAAGATGATGTGGGTTCGGAATAGAGCAAACCTATCAACATCCATTCGCACCGAAGGCACTCTCTCTGTCGGTCGCCTCAGAGCCATAATGACGATCTACCTAACGAATTGTCAGCAAGGGTCGGCGGTCGACGTTTATCAAAGCAGTTAATCGATGAGAGGGCTATCCACTCATTTAGATGAATCTACGAATACCTGGACGTCCCTCAATTCGCAGCGTTGAAACTTGATTGCGGCGTCTCGCGTATTGGGAACGACTTGTTGTATCTGTCCGGAAGAACCGCTCCAACACTCCGTCTCAAATTAGGGTGCCTATGTCAAAGTCAAGAACACTTCTATTCTGCGCTTTGTTTTCAGTCTCAGTCCCGGTTCACGCGCAGGATGTCGCGTGGCCGCAGTTCCGTGGTCCGGAATCAAATCCTGTAGGAACACATGCGAGATTGGCTGAACGCTGGTCTAAGACCGAAAACGTGGAGTGGTTTCGGGAAATTCCAGGTCGCGGTTGGTCGTCCCCCATTGTTACGGGTGGCAAGGTCTACATCACTACAGTTACCACAGATGGAAAGTCAAAGCCGCCACAAATTGGGACGGAATATAGCAATGAATATGTAGCCGAGTTACAAAAGCAAGGTCTGCCAATCAACGAGATCATCAAACGCGTGACCGAGCGCGATATCGAACTCCCAACCGAGGTGATGCTTCATTACTTTCTCTATTGCATGAATCTGAAGACCGGCAAGGTTGAATGGACGAAAGAATTTTTCAAAGGCCATCCTCCAGGTGGACGCCATCGCAAAAACAGCTTTGTGTCTGAAACACCGGTGACCGATGGGAAGTTTGTTTACGTCTACGTGGCAAACCTGGGATTGTGGGCGTTCGACATGAAAGGTAAACAGGTTTGGACTACTCCTGTTGAAGCAAATCCGATTTATCTCGACTTCGGCACGGGCAGTTCACCTGCTTTAGCCGGCAATTTACTCATCATTGTTAGTGACAACGAAAAGCAGCAATACATTGCCGCGTTCGACAAACAAACCGGCAAGCAGGCTTGGCGCACGAATAGAGACATCGGAGGAAAAGGACAACCCGTAACGCGATCAGGATGGTCGACACCATTTGTTTGGCGCCATTCGCTGCGAACTGAGATCGTGGCCATGGGACCCGGCGATGTCTTTAGCTATGACCTGACTGGTAAGGAACTCTGGCATATATCGGGGATGTCGCAATCGCCGATTCCAACGCCGTTTGCTTACGACGGTTTGCTCTACATCAACGGCGGGCGAGGACGTTCGCTGTTTGCGATCAAGCCGGGTGCGGCCGGTGACATTTCTTTGAAACAAGATCAGACCTCGAATGAATACGTCGTCTGGTCGCAACCGCGCGCGGGAACTTATCTGCCATCATCGCTGGCCTATCAGGGATCGGTGTACACATTGAGTGAAACCGGAATCTTGAATCGTTTCGACGCGAAAACAGGCAAACAGATCTACAAGACAAGGATCGATCCCGCAGCAACGGCCTTCACAACGTCGCCATGGGCTTACAACGGCAAACTTTTTTGCTTGAGCGAAGAAGGTCAAACATTCGTGATTGGAACTGGTGAACAGTTTCAGTTGTTGCACGTCAATGATCTCGACGACATGGCCCAGGCATCACCAGCATTGGTCGGTGAGCGGCTGTTGATACGGACTGAACATCGGCTTTACTCGATTCGTCGCAAGGCATAGGTGACCGTTTGAGTGTAGTCCGGGCACTCGGTTAACTATTATGGCCAGAATTAGATCTGAATTGTTCCTTAGTAGAATTCATCAGAACGATTTCACCCGCATCAAATTGAAAGGAGTTCAAGACGGAACTTTCTGCCTATTACTTGAAGCCGCGGACGGCACATTCATACTTGAGAATGAAAATGGGACGATGAAGACGTATCCAAAGACTGACTACGCATTGACCTGGCTGAGGCGAATGACCAACCTGACAGAAGTTACTGTTGATATCGAAATCTGGCGGAGCGATGAGCGTTAAGAGATTCACGTCGTCAAATCACTACAATGATTATTGAGAGGCCGTATAAACCTTAACCATTAAGATACAAACACACTGAGTGCAACGATTGATCTTTGTGTCCCGGTGTCTTAGTGGTTAAGCTCTGATCGAATTTGAAATTGAAACGAGGCGAAGTTTGTGACTAAGCACATTGGGATTGTTGCCGGTAGCGCTGAAGGAGCCGCGCTTTGTTATCGCACCATCTGTCTGGAAGCGCCGGTGTTCATGGGTGAACACAATCACCCGGAGATAACGATGAGTTCGATCCCGCTCGCTGCGCACATGCGTTACATTCGCGCCAACGACTGGAAGAAGGTAGCGGACCTGTTAGCCGCATCTGCACGCAAAGTCGCCGCCGCTGGAGCAGACTTCGCTATTTGTCCTGACAACACCTATCACCAGGCCTTCGAGCACCTGATTCCTCAGTCGCCGATTCCGTGGTTACATATCGCAAAGGCTGTTGGCGATGAAGCGAACTGCCTGGGCTATAAACGACTCGCTGTCCTGGGAACGAAGTACTTGATGGAAGGACCCGTCTATCCTGAGTCTCTCGCAGAGTTCGGTATTGAGCGCCAGATACCAGAGCTGGAAGACAGAGAAAAGATCAACCACATAATCTTCGATGAACTGGTAAATGGGATCTTTGCTGAACCGTCGCGGGTGTATTTGAACGAAGTGACAAACAAACTGAGGAACCAGGGGTGTGATGCTGTGGTACTCGGTTGCACAGAGTTGCCTCTGATTGTTCGCAGAGACGATTGTCCGTTGCCAACGTTGGACTCGACGCGTTTGCTGGCGCGGGCGGCATTGAAAAATGCACTGGAGGGTTAGATACGAAAAGAGTGGAAACGCTCCAAATCACCTGGGACCTTTTCTCACTCCTCAGCATCTTCGCAGTGCTTAAAGCGGCGAGCCGGAACGCCTAATTTTTCGACACCTTGACCTCTAAGTCTCACCTCGATAACGCTAAGTGCCCATGACGACCTCTGTGGGGCCTACGTCGTGTCCAGAGTGGAACGCCTCGTTTCAATAGCAAAGCTTCAGAAGTAGTCTCAGGAGGTGAGGAGGTGCTGATGACAACGCTAATCAGACGAGTTTTGGCGTTCAGCTTAACTTTATTACTGTGTATAAGCCTTTCGTCTTTCTTCGTAACTCGTACGGCGGAGCCACCTAAAACAGAACTGCCGCCAGCACAACGTTCAGACCGTTATAACGATATATTGAAAGTGCTGATGCCGAACGGCACTTGGGCAGACGAAACTCAGTTGTCAAGATTCGACCGGATTGAAACTGTAAGCGCTTTAAAAGACGCGCAGCAGCGGGCAACTGGTGAGAGGGCGGTTGGAATCGCTTTCCTTTTGGCGACCTTAAGAGAAGATTATCAAACAAATCGGAAGCAGCTCGTTGAACAATTGAATGAATGTCGACAGCTTTCGTATCCGAAAAAGCAGGAGTGTGCTTATTACATTTCGTCTTATCTGATGGTCCTTGCCCGGGAGAGAGATACGTCTCTGTTGCCTGAAATATTTTCAGTGCATGATTTGTCTGATGGTGCTTTCTCCGAAGAGCTGGGCTGTTTCTACTCGGACACCCTGAATGATCACCCCAGGGAGTTTTTGTCCGCTCTGAGTTCTTATCCCAAAAAATCTCAGCAAGAGCTGTGTAGTATGACCGGTGCGGAAGACGGCGGTGGCATGAATGACGACAGATACTTTGAAGTCAGGCGGCTTTTGAATCGAATATCCATCCATAAAAAAGATCCACTCGCTGCTACTGCAAGGAACTGCCTACAAGCTGTGGAAGAAATAAGAGCTGAGACCCTGAAACAGCGTAGATTATGGATATCGAGTCCTTCTTGGAATCATTTGTAAAGTGGAGTTGTCATCAAGTGAATATCGAAGGCGTAGCACTCGTGGGATCTCACGCGAGTGTCAAAGCTTCCGAAACATCTGATGTCGACTTAATCATCGTGTCGTCCGAGCGCGATCAATACTTGCGGACCCACTCGTGGTTGTCTCTGTTTGGTAAAGTTGAGAGTCTACGAAACGAGACGTGGGGTGACGTCGAAACGCTGCGCGCAACCTACACCGACGGCCTCGAAGTCGAATACAATTTCGCCGCGCCTTCGTGGGCTGACGTGCCAGTTGATCATGGAACTCTTCGCGTTGTAAAGGAAGGTTTCAGAATTCTTCTCGATCCACGAGGCAAACTGAGAGCATTGTCCGCTGCCTCGTTGAAGGAGTGATATGGCGGCAATTGATCATTTGATACTCAACGTCAACGACATCCCATCGAGCGTCGACTTCTACGTGAACGTGCTGGGTTTTCAGTTGGCAGGAGAGGACGGACCCTTCACTGTAATCAGAGTCAATGAGGATTTTATTCTGCTGCTGGGACCGTGGGGCACCAAGGGTGGTGAGCATCTGGCTTTCGCATTATCCCACGCAGCATTCGACGAAACATTCGCAAGGATTAAAGAAAAAGAGATTCCCTACGGTGACTCATTTCATTCAGTCGGCAATAATCTTGGACCGGGCAATGAACAAGGTGCCCGAGGATCCGGGCCAACGCTTTACATGAATGATCCCAACAATCATTTGATTGAGATTCGCACTTACGGATGACACGAGACCTGCAAATAAGTGCAAGTAAGGAAGGGCCGCGCTTTTGCACTAACTTGTGATTATTAACGTGGCTTAATTATTCGGACGGTCTAAAGTCGGGAACACTTGCGTCATACAACCCATACAATCACGATTCTGGTGACGTTACTCCTGTCTTGCAGTTTCACTGCGGCACAACAACGAACGCTCAAGCTGCGCTCTGCTCTCACTTCGACACAGGTAAGTGAAGCCGAACGACGACTCTCAGAACTCGGGTACTGGACTGGCCGCATCGATGGACGATTTGATGTAGCAACCCGATCAGCTTTGATCGCCTTTCAAAAGTGGGAGAATCGTCCGCAAACTGGCGAACTGACTCTTGAAGAACTCGAGGCAATTCGTAACAGCACTTCTCCAATGGCAAGAGAGACTGGATATGAGCATGTCGAAGTTGATGTCGATCGCCAGCTGCTCATAATCGTCAATGAACAGCATGTCGTTAGAGTGCTTCCAGTTTCGACCGGCAGTGGCAAACAGTTTGTCGATGAAGGTCAGACGAGTGTCGCTTATACACCGCGTGGCCGATTCATCGTCTATGAAAAGTCGCGCGGCTGGGATTACGGACCGCTCGGCGCACTCTATTTTGCCAACTACATCAGCGGCGGTGTGGCAATACACGGAAGTCGGAATGTGCCCACTCAACCAGACACGCACGGCTGTATACGCGTGCCCGTGTTTGCCGCTCGTGAATTGAGCAAGTTGATGCCCCTGGGAACAATCGTGCTTGTTTACGACAGGATTTCCTTCGTTTCGGGAAAGCCGTGGGCGGAGAATCCAAAACTGAAGCAGACTGTGAGTATTGAATAAGCAGGGTATGACATCCGCGCTTTGATCAGAAACATTGTGACTCTGATGGATTCAACCAATCATTTCGAATTGTTCGCTCGTGAAGGTTTCTTCGACAAGAGCACGTCCGAGAGTATCGTTGCAGCAATGTGTTCGAGCGAAAGCGTCCAAGCCACGCTTTACGGACGAACCGCATCCCGCTCCATCGATAATAACGTCCGGAGATCGCTAAGATATGATTTACCAATTTCAATTGTGAATGTGGTGAAGAAGAAATTATTCGAGTGCACTTCAGAAGTCGAAGCACATTTCCGCATCAGGCTGGGCGAATGTGAGGAGCCACAGTTTCTGCGTTATCGTGTTGGTGATTTTTTTGTTGCGCACCAGGACGGAAATACAGGCATGTTGCGTTTGGATCAGGAGAACAGGCGAGTATCAGTGGTCATCTTTTTGAGCCCCGGCGATATTCATGGTGGTGGGAGATTGATTTTCCACGACTATCGTACGAACAGTCGATACGAGTTCTCGACATACAAAGCCGGAACACTAGTCGCTTTTCGTTCAGAGACAACGCACGAAGTCACACCGGTTACCAGCGGTGAACGATTTTCTATAGCGTGCTGGTACAGATAGCCTCGAAGCACGCGAACAACATGAAACCAATTTCTAAGACAGCATTCTATTGCTGCGGTGTGCGGATGGAAGATGCCTCATCTGCGAATCCGATATGCAACGACACCTATGCAAAGGTCTTTATGAACGACGAAGGCCTCAGTATCCTTGCTGCATTCAAGGGTGAAACGAGACCAAACGCTTCCAACGTCGCACGCCATCGAATTATTGATGAACTCCTGGAACGGGAGATACAAAATCGCCCGGACATCTTGATTGTCATTATCGGCGCCGGATTCGATAGCCGTGCTTTCCGGCTTAATGGTGGCTTGTGGGTCGAACTCGACGAACCGCAAGTCATCTCTTATAAGAGCGAGAGACTTCCCGCTGAAGACAGTCGAAATGAGCTGCAACGCATTCCCATCGACTTCGCAATAGAATCCCTGGAGGACAAACTCGCTAAGTTTTCAAATAGATCGCCAGTGGTTGTGATTGAAGGCGTGTTTATGTATCTCGAGCAAGCGGCAATCGATCATTTGCTGAGGACCTTAGGCCGCCTGTTTCCGAAACATAAATTGATTTGCGATCTAATGACCCGCGAGTTCTTCGAGACTGTCGGACAGACAATTCATGAAAAGATCACCGGAATGGGCGCCCCGTTCAAGTTCACGGCAGACAACCCTCAAGAGATATTTCTAAAAGCCGGTTACGAACTGAACGATAAGATATGCATCATCGAGAAGTCGGTGGTGTTTCAGATGCCGGAGCTTCCACCGACAGTCCTCGAAGCCATGCGTTCATCGTTGCCAGCCGGATATTCGATTTACACATTTGAAAGGAATTGAGGACCTGGAAGACTGAATATGAACTGTGTTTCGTATCTTACTAATTGAACTTCAAACTATTGAGTTCATCGAATTTCCACTAGATATCCATCATGCTTAAGAAGAGAGCGGTGCCGATGATTCACGTGCCCGACGTTCTCGCGACCGTCGAGTGGTATCAAAACATTGGTTTCACTGTCGACAACACTTATGGAAATGAAGCCGATGGGCTGAGCTTTGCAGTCCTCTCATTCGGCGACAGTCAAGTAATGTTTAACCAGGACGGACACTCCAGCACCGACAAGCGACGTGAGGTTGACTTGTACGTTTATACCGACGGTATCGATCAACTTTACGAGCAACTAAAAGATAAAGTAGACGTAATCGAAGGACCTCACGACACTTTTTACGGAATGAGAGAGTTTATCTTGCGTGATCTGAACCGCTTCTGGATCACGTTTGCGCAGTTGAGTGTGTTTGTCAAACTGATGACGGGTGTGCACGAGAACAATATCGAAACAGTTCGCAGCATTCTTGCTCAGGAAAGTCTGAAGCCCGAAACGCTTACTTCGGCATTGGCAGCAAGCAACAGTGCTGAAATAGAAAGTCTTCTAAGAAATGCAGGAGCTACGCCAGCGGCGAACGTTGACGCTAACAAGCTGAAATCCTATGCCGGCAGCTACCGGAAAGATGATTTTCAGATAAGTATAACCTTCGAAGACGGGATACTCTTTGCTGCCCCCGGTAGGACATCACCTCTACGCCTTGTTGCTCTCAACGAAAATACTTTTACACCCATGTATCTGGAGGACTTCGGAAAAATCAGTTTCAACAACGAGGACGGAATCATCAATAGTTGCACACTACATGAGGGACTACACACTCAGGAACTCCAGCGCATCAAAACCAAGTGAATCCAAAAATATTTTTCATTGACAACCGCAGCGTTAACCGCATAACGTGCCTCCGCTCTATCACCAAAATCTCACCGGAGGAAAATCAATCAATGGGAATACAAGTGTTAATTCAACAAGCGGGTCCGTTACCAATCAAGGCTGCGTTCAATGCCCCCAGCGATGCGCCAATGTATCTGTCGGTTAACGGCTCTGTATGGACACAAAGTGCCAACACAATGATTGGGATCTCGGTCCAGCTGGATGGCAAAGCGCTCGGCAAAGCTCAGGTATTCTCTAACGGCGGCTCAACGCATCGCCCAGTAGTACCGGCATATTTTCCGGTGCAACTGACCCAGGGACAGCACACGATCGAGCTGGATATCGCTGGAGGTGTATCGGACTATAACGACTTCTATACTGCCGTCTTGCATTACTGAATAGCTTTTTCTTAACCAACATCCGCGAAAGCACCCTCGCCTTTCGCCGATCTTCCCGAAACGAACTAAACGATCAATTCCAAACGCGCTTCTCAACGTTCGAGATCCGAGAAACTCGACGGAATCCTACTAAATTGGAGATACCAACATGCCTGGAAAGCTTACCGACCAAGATTATTCAGCAGCCGCAACTCTGCTCAAAGTTGACGTACCAGCTATCAAAGCTGTAGCTGAAGTTGAAAGTAGTGGCGATGGTTTTCTTACGGATGGCCGAGTAAAAATTCTGTTTGAAGGACATCAGTTCTACAAATTCACGAAGGGCACCTATGCCACCTCGCATCCGACGATCTGTTACAAGACCTGGACGAATAAGTTTTATACGAAAGGGCCAAACGCGGATGTGCGCGGCGCGGGCGAGCTAGCTCGTTTGGCAGAAGCGATGGCACTCAACGCACATGCAGCACTGCTGTCGGCAAGTTTCGGGAAATTCCAGATTATGGGCTTCAACTTTGCGCTTGCCGGATTTGTCACAGTTGAAGATTTCTACAATGCAATGCAAGTGAGTGAGGCTGAACACCTGAATGCTTTCTGTAACTACCTGAAGAACAATGCCATCGATGATGAATTGCGGGCGCACAATTGGGCTGGCTTTGCGTTTCGATACAACGGCTCCGGCTATAAGAAGAATCAGTACGACACGAAGCTGGCAAAGGCATACAAGAAGTATTCGGGAGTTTAGGAAGGGGCGAAGGCGGAAAGATTTGTGCGTTGTTCTTTTGCTTAGAGCTTTGCGCTTCTAAAAACTCTCCGCGCCTCCTCTGCGTTCTCTGCGTCTCTGCGGTAGTCTTGGGTGTAATTTGTGTGCATTGCGTGGAGCGTTCTTGTTTAAACCTGGACAAAAACCGATCCCCGAATGAACACGAAACCACACCCAAGACCACCGCAGAGACGCAGAGAACGCGGAGGAGGCGCGGAGACTTTTAGAAGGACAAAACTGAAAGCACAAAAACTTCCTTCCCCCTTCATCCTTCCGCCTTCATCCTTTATCCTCTTACCATGCCCGAGTTTCCCGATATCGTCGTTTACATTGAAGCCCTTGGGAAACGAATTCTCGGTGTACCGCTAAACCACATCCGAATCGCTTCACCATTTCTCTTACGCACCGCTGTTCCCCCTCTGAGCGCCATCGAAGGTCAAGACGTAATTGCTTTGCGCCGTCTGGGCAAGCGGATTTGCTTTGGCTTCAAGGACGAGCTGTGGCTCGTTCTACACTTGATGATTGCGGGACGCCTGCATTGGTATGCCGACAAAGCCAAAGGGTCAAAGTCGCGTGGCCTGGCTTGGTTTGACTTCGCCTCGGGAACTCTGGTTCTTACCGAAGCCGGTACGCAAAAACGCGCTTCAATTCACCTGGTCCAGGGAAACGAAGGATTGGCCAAGCTCGATCCAGGTGGACTCGAAATATTTGAAGCAGACCTCCAACGGTTTGGGTCAGCACTCACAGCAACAAACCACACTCTCAAAAGAGCTCTCACAGATCCCCGCATCTTCAGCGGAATAGGTAACGCATACTCCGATGAGATTCTCTGGGAAGCGAGGTTGTCCCCGTTTGCTCTGACTCAGAAATTAAGAGTAGATGAAATCGAACGGCTGTTCACAGCAGTCAAAAAGTCGATGACTGAATGGGTCGAGCGCTTGCGCACGGAAACCGGAGACAAGTTTCCTGAGAAGGTCACCGCATTTAGACGAGACATGGCTACACACGGCAAGTACAAAGAGCCATGTCCACGATGCGGCACGAAGATTCAACGCATTCGCTACGCCTCAAACGAAACGAACTATTGCCCGAATTGTCAGACAGGCGGAAGGTTATTAGCGGATCGGGCGTTGTCACAGTTATTGAAAAAGGATTGGCCTCGCTCTCCGGAGGAACTGGAAAGTATGGTAGCTGAGGATAGACTCAAGCTGGCCAATAATCAGTAGTCAGTCGGGCTTTGCACAAAAAGCGAAAATCCCACCCACGGGTGGGATTTTCGCTAACCCTCGATTCGATTCATCGTTTACTTCTTGTCAGAAACACGAAGATGTTTGGTTGTCTGGTCCGTGACGCTGAAAGGTGCTGACAAAAACTCGTTGGTATCTGCGCCACGCAGGGCCTGTGGCTGTGTCGCCTCCCCCAGGCTCTTCGTACTCTGCTCACGATTCGCTATTTCGACAATCCTCTTGCTGACCACAACGCCGTTGATTATTAAGGCCACGCCGACAAAGAACGGAATCAAACCCGCCGCCCAAACACGGGTCAGGATGACTGCAGCATCGTGACTAACGTTACTATTCAGAACAAGTCCCTGCATGAATACAAATAGGAAGACTGAAATCGCGATGCCTACACTGCTTGTAATGACACCGGCTTTGATTTCGTTGTAGCGCTTCACTTCCGGCGTTACACCACTCGCGAGTTCTATAGCGGCTTGACGTCGTTTCTGTTCTGCATGCGACATGAACATCTCAGCCAGCCACGTCTTGCTCCAGTCAAACTCGTCCGCGTCTCGCACGTCGAGTGCCTGGCGAACTGCCGCCAAATTCGCACCGCAAACAGTGCAGAACTTCACATCATCGCTTTGATTTGAATTGCATCGTGGACAAATCATGGATTGACACTCCTTCCGGCTTCTGAAGGATACGAGAAGTTATGTGGAGATGTTCTTCTGCCACTTAAAAATTCTGTGCTCTCAACCAACTAGTTGTGAGTGCCCGAGCCATTTCCTGAGATAGGCCATCTGACCGATGTGGTACGTCTCATGATAATTAAGAAAAACAATCGCGCCGCGTTGGGTTTTATCACCGGCAGGTACAGGAAAGGTCGCCGGCTGCGCGAGTTCTTCATCCGTAAGCGCCTTTAGACGAGTCATCAACTTTTCCGTGACGTCCTCCCATAAAGAAACAATCTCCTGAATCTCCGGATATGAAACATTCGAATCAATCGTAGCGCCGCGCTTGAAGAGTTCAGACCACGGATTCTCTACGCTCTCACCTAACATTTTGGTTAATGATGCACGTGAGGTTGTCGCATGTCCCGCGATCCAGATGAGCGGATTCGATCCGTCGTGCGGACGCTGCAAAAGATGTTCGCGGTCGATGCCGTCCAACGCTCGATGAAACAGTTGGTCGTTCGTGTGAAAGAGTGAGCTGATTGCGAAAATTGTAGGGTCCATATGTTTTCCTTTGGAGGCGTGGCTCTTCGTGACCACTGTTTAGATTCAATATAATTTCATCAATGTTGGGCGCGAATTCTACTCTCCAGCTTCGACGCCTCTAATTCAATCTCCAGATCTTTACTGAGAAATTCTGCATATCTTGCAGCGGCTTGGTGGATGTCAGCTTTGTCCTTACGCGTTAGCTGCATAAACGGGTGCAATTTGATCCTAACAGAAGTCTTGCCCAACATGCGTTCCCAAACGCCGACAGATCGTCCGTCAATCACCATTGGCAGATCGAATACTAAACTGGTCGCTTGCTGCAAACGGTTGGCGTTCGGGGGGACCGCTGCACTGCGATCTTTGTAGGCAATGAAATATTCATCGTAAAGCGGCAGCAAGTGAACTCGTCGAGCTAATGGTAGCTTAGCTGCCGCATTCTCGGCAGAAAGCCAGTACTCCTTGTCCTTAATTGACCAGCTTTGGAGCCGGGAACCATTAATCTCAATCCCACGCCTGGCGTCAGCAACCTTCAACCCACTCCACCAAACAAAGTCGTGCACTGTCGCAGGTCCACGAGTATTGAAATAGCGTAGAGTGAGTTCACCAAGCGCTTCGTCGTGGTCGAGTATTCTTGATTGCGGCGCACGCTCTGCCAGGAGAGCGTAGGTGAATTGATTCCCTTTCCTTGCGCCGCTGCAAATCAGTCCAGCGAGTTCTGCGCGAAGCAGAATGTGTCCGAACCTTGTTGAATCGCCTGGCTCAATGCCGCGCTTTACAACCGCACCACGTAGCTCGGCGCGTGTAAGTTGTCGATCTCCCGAAAGTTCCCTCACGAGGATTTTATTAGTTCGCTGTAAGAATTTGTCGTCGAGTCCCGCTCTTCGAAAGTAAGAACTGCAAGCGGCGTTTACACGAGGGGCAGTCAGCTTCACCAGCCAGCGAATATCCTCAGCAGCAACGAAATGCCACGTCGGGCGCATCACGTGAAGACGCAGAATTCGTCCGTCCGTTAAGGCCTGCTCCACTTGATCGTTCGTACAGTTTATAGCCCGTTGGGCCAACGCCCACTTCGCTCCCGCGTAGTCCTGACCTTGAATTGCGACAAGCGACCTGAGAACGTCAATTGGATCTTTGATTGTTTGCGAAGCAAGGTGTTGATTGCGCAATCGCTGTTGGCAAATATCGTCCATTGAAAGGTCAGTTTACCACGCGGGTAATACGAGACTTGAACAACAAGGCAGTAGGATGCGAAGTCACAAGAGACCTCCACAGTTTACGCAGATTTCTTTTGAGTGACTCGCGAGCCGGTCTGAAGTCCGCGAGCAAACGAACAACTTCTTGTTCTTTTACCAAGATTTTCTGGTCCCGAAGGGGACCGAAGTTAATAGCCGTGGGCGAGCGCTTTGCGCGAAGCCCACGGGAGTTAAGCAGCAAGGATTTAAGACCCTGAAAGGGGTCAAACAATCAGCCCGGTTCGACCCTGTCAGGGTCGGCCGATGTAACCGATTAGTTCCGTGGGCTTCGCGCAAAGCCGCTCACCCACGGCTATTTACTTTCATTCTTTCAGGATGGTTCGGTTGCGGCCAAAGGTGCGCTGCGTAATCCATGGGTATTTCTGTGTCTTCGTCGTTGGGCTTACGTCCCAATCTAAGTTACGCTGAACACAGGAGGAACTCTTACATGTCTCGTCATTTTTCATTCGATGAAAAGGCTTATCAGTATCTTGTAAACACGTCTGTGCGAGAACCTGACGTCGCGCGGCGCCTGAGGGAGGAAACGCAAAAACTTCCGCAAGCACAAATGCAAATCGGTCCTGATCAGGGACAGTTCATGCAACTCCTTGTTCAGTTGATTCGAGCGAAAAAGACGATCGAAGTTGGTGTCTTTACCGGCTACAGTTCATTGTGGGTGGCCAACGGTCTTCCCGATGATGGTCGCATCGTGGCGTGCGATGTGAGTGAAGAATATACCGCGGTCGCGCGACGTTATTGGAAAGAAGCCGGGGTCGAACATAAGATCGATCTCCAGTTGCGGCCGGCTGTAGAAACTCTCGACGAAATGCTATCGAGAAATCAGGCCGGAAGTTTTGATTTCGCTTTTATTGATGCCGACAAAACAAATTATGAGAACTACTACGAACGAATACTGAAGCTCGTTCGTACGGGAGGATTGATTACTGTAGACAACACGATTTGGTCAGGTCGAGTAGCCGATCCGAATGAGTCCGACGCGGACACGGTTGCCCTACGGAAGTTTAACGAGAAGCTTTACGCAGATGAACGAATCGCATTGAGCATGCTGAGTGTTGGGGATGGGTTGAGCCTGGCGATGAAACGGTGAGGTTATTTAAGATTTCAGATTTAAGATTGGTGTGTCGAAATAAGTCCTATAGGTCAAATAAGTCCTATTACCAATCTTAATCTGAACCCTCCCACGCCGAAAATCTATCCTGTACAATTGTTCTTCTCCCATGAAAGAAGCCCGCGAGGAAACAATCGCACACTACAGAATTCTGGAACCCATCGGAGCGGGTGGAATGGGTGCTGTCTATAAGGCATATGACAAGAAGCTGCAGCGTATTATTGCTCTGAAAGTTCTTCCAAACGAATACGTCTCACAACAGGACCGTCGCCGTCGTTTCTTCCAGGAGGCACGCGCTGCCTCAGCTCTTAATCATCCACACATCCTTACCGTTTATGAGGTAGGAGAAGACGAAGGCAAGCCATACATCGCGATGGAGTATGTTGAAGGCGAAACCCTAAGGCAAAAGATCAGAGCCCGCAGCTTACAGGTCAAGCAGACACTCGATATTGCGATCCAGATTGCCGACGGCCTGGCTAAAGCACATGAGGCGGGGATCATCCACCGCGATCTAAAACCCGAAAATCTAATGATCAGTCGCGACGGTTACGCCAAGATCCTCGATTTTGGTCTCGCCAAACTTGTCGCACAACGTGAACGCGCACTCGCTGCAGACAGTGCACAGAAAACGCTACTGCGCGTCGAAACCGAATCCGGCGCACTCATGGGAACGGTCAATTACATGTCGCCCGAACAGCTTTTAGGGCAACGAGTGGATCACCGTTGTGACGTTTTTTCTTTTGCCGTTGTGTTGTGTGAAATGATTACTGGCGCGGCACCGTTTGTTCATGAGAATCGCATCGATACCATGCACGCCATTCTTCACCGCGATCCACGTCTTCCTGATGGGAATCACCCGGACGTGCCAGCTGATCTTCAACGCATTTTGATCAAGGGTCTCGCGAAGGATCCAAAGGGGCGCTATCAAACGGTAGTTGAATTTGCCTCCGAGCTGCGCGCACTCAAACGAGATCTTGATCTCGGCAAAGCGCTTCCACTCGGCACGGTGCGCACCAGGCTGGTGCTCAAAAAAACGTCTGCCCTCGTCCGTGAACGAGGAATAAATTACGAGACCGAACTCAACGAAGCTCAACTAAAAGCCGTTAAGACAACTGAAGGCCCACTCCTGATCGTGGCGGGTGCCGGAACTGGAAAAACCCGCACGCTTGTTTATCGCGTGGCGCGTTTGATTGAGATCGGCGTTAAACCAGAATCCGTTCTCTTGCTCACTTTCACTCGTCGCGCAGCAACCAGCATGTTGACGCGAGCTGCTGCCCTTGCAGACGCAAGATGTCAACGAGTCTCGGGTGGTACTTTTCACGCGCTCGGTCACTCCGTACTGAGAAAGTTTGCGGTGCAAGCAGGAGTTCAACGCAACTTCACGGTACTCGATCAAAGTGACACTGAGGACTTAATCGATCTGATGCGCCGGCAGATAAAACTCGCCAAAGGCGAACACTTTCCGCGCAAGCGAACCGTCGCCACTATCTTTAGCATGATGGTGAATAAGGTAATCCCACTGAAGACAGTCTTGAACCAGGAGTATCCGCAGTTTCTCGATCAGAAGAAGAACCTCGAAGCGCTCTTCAAGTCATTCGAGGAGTTTAAGCGCGCCAAGCAGATGTTGACTTACGATGATCTCTTAGTTCGATTCCGAGAGGCACTGGAAAATAGTCAGTCGATGCGCGAGCAACTCTCCGATCAATACCGTTACATCATGGTTGATGAGTATCAGGACACCAACAAGTTACAGGCTCAAATCGTGAAACTGATGACTGCGCGTCACGACAATGTTGCTGTTGTTGGCGACGAGTTCCAGTCGATCTATTCCTTTCGCGGCGCAAGTCATCGAAACATGCTCGAATTCCCCAGGCTGTTTCCGAAGGCTCAGATCATCAAGTTAGAGGAGAACTACCGTAGCAGCCAACCAATACTCAACGTCGCCAACTCGATCATGGAAGAGGTTAAGGAGAGTTACAAGAAGCGGCTCTTTTCAACCATCGACGGCGGCGAACTGCCTGTGGTCGTCAGCGCGCAGGATGAAAACGAACAATCCAGGTTTGTGGCCCAACGCATTGATGAGCTTCGCGAGGCGGGCACGGCCCTGAATGAAATCGCAGTTCTGTTTCGGTCGAGTTCGCATTCATTCGATTTGGAAATCGAACTGGGTAAACAAGGAATCCCGTTCCGGAAGTTTGGCGGAATGAGATTCGCCGAATCAGCCCACATCAAGGATGCTTTGTCGTTTTTGAGAGTGACAGTCAAACCTTCAGACACGTTGTCATGGTTTCGCATGCTTAAACTGATAGATCATGTCGGTGATGCAACTGTCTATCAGATATTGGAATACCTGGGTGTCGAACAGAGAGACTTCCGAACCGCACGGACTAAAGAAGCCGTATTCAGGAAGCTTCATCGCTTTCCGGGTCGTGCAAGTTATCAAACTCAACTGGTCCGACTCGCGCGCGTGCTTACAAGCGTTTCCGAAAGCAAGACGCCCAGTGATCAACTGTCTGCTGTGTTACGTTTTTATCGACCACTTCTGAAAAACAAATATGACGATGCACAACGCCGCGGTCGCGATCTGGAACACTTGCAGACGATCGCAAAGCGTTACAAAAACTCGGCGAAGCTTCTTGAGGACATCGCGATCGATCCAACCGATGCTGTCGATGGCAACGCCGGCAGACGACAAACGGGGTTCGTCACTCTATCAACCGTGCATTCGGCTAAAGGTTTGGAGTGGAATCATCTCTTTCTTATCTGGATGACTGATGGCTGGTTTCCATCGAATCGCTTTCAGGATGAATTTGACGATCTGGAAGAAGAACGTCGCCTTCTATACGTAGCAGCAACGCGCGCGAAGAGAGATTTGACTTTCGTCTATCCAGTAAATGTCTATCGCGGTCCTGAAACCGACAACACGCCTGCACTCTCGCGGTTCCTCGAACCGATTCCTCACGATGTTCTCGCACACGCCAGCCTGGATTAAAGAAGTCAGAACCGAAACGCGGTAGCGTCGGGTCTCCGTCCGAGCACGTCCATGGGCTGGCATCGACCCGACGCTACCGCGTTTCGGTTCTGACTTCTTTATGCAACAATGCCGCATCGCACAAAAACTTCAAGGAGGTGAACGTTTCATGCGTTGGAGGGGTGAGCGCGAAAGCAGCAACGTTGAGGATCGGCGTGGTATGTCCGGTGGCGGCCGAATAGCCATAGGCGGAGGACTGGGCACACCGCAGAGAGACTTTCTGGAACGAAAAGATGGCCACGAGGTTTAATCGAAACAAACCCTTCGATCGGAGCTGACGCATGAGCCTACTAATTCCGCCGGTGATACTTGCAGCCATTACTTTGGCGATCGCGGGCCAACAGCCCACTAACCCAAACGCTTCGCACGCTTCAACACAGACAACCAAAAGGTCTGAGGCTGCCTCGTCAAATTGTCCCGATGTCGACCAGCTTCGTAAGAACGTGGCCCAGCTCAACGGCGAGAATCAGCTACTGAAAAAGAGAGTTGCAGATCTTGAGAGGGAGCGATCAGTTGCCACAATTCAGGAACAACTCGAAAAGGAAGAACAACGAGGAGAGGCCTTACAAAATCACTTATTCGAGATCACTGAAAAGGAAGGACCCCTGTCAACGCGAATGGACCAGATCAATCAGCAGCTCAGCCCCGACGCAATCGAAAGAGGCCTGGCCGGAGTTGGATCGGTACATCCCGAGGATGCGCGCGAAGACATCAGAAGACGATTGACCAGCGAAAAGGTCAGAATCCAAACGCAACTTGATCTATTGAAGCAGGATCAACGCCGCACTCAAGCATCTCTCGCAACTACTGACGCAGCGATTCAACGTCTAAAACAAAAGCTGTTGGAGATCCAGAGACCGCAGTAATCAGCAACGCTCTCAGATTCCAGATCTCAGATCTCAGATCCCAGATCTCAGCTTCATCTTCTGCGCCCGGTCATATTTGAGATCTGGGATCTGGGATCTGGGATTCTGTGTAGGACAAACTACTACAAAATTCGTCGGCGTTCCCCTACAGAAAGATCATCCATTCTTCTATTGTCACAATCTGCTTGAGACGGCACACTCCTTACTTTTTGAAAAGGAAGTGGGGAGTAAGTTGAAAGAAATACGGATTCTGATAGCGGACGACACCCAAGGCGACCGAGAACAACTTCGCAAAACCTTCTCACAAGTACACCAGTTCTCCACTCTCACCGTTCGCCATACTCATGAAGCAGCTGAACAAGTAAAACTACTGCAGCCCGACGTCGTGGTCCTGGATACCCAGATGCCGCATCGGAGCGGCCTGCAACTCCTGAAAGAAATTCGCCGTTATGGACCCGGTGCGATCATCGTTATGTTCACGGCGGATCCATCCGTACTGCTAAAAGAAGTTTGCCTTGAAGCGGGAGCGAACTTCTATCTTCATAAGACCCAGCTACGAGAACTCATCGATATTTGTTTTGACCGCTTAGCGCAGGTAGAGCGACGGTAGCGGCAACCGCATCGCGTCGGTTCTTCTTCTAGGAGAGAAGATACCTGCGCGACACCGAGCGTGCGCGCGCGTTTGAAGGGGACGAACGCGCAACGCTCGGTGTATTTTTATGTCCGAGGAACTCACGATCACAAGCTATAGGACGAACAGGACCTATTCGACCTATCCTAAACTCAGCTGGCCATCGACCAGGCGCCAAATTCTCAATGGATTCTCCTCTTTCAATTCCTCCGGCAGCGAGGCGTCGGGAAAACTTTGGAAGCAAACCTGTCTGGTAAAACGAAAGATCGCGCGTGTCCCAACTGAAGTAGATCTTCCGTCAGATGTTGCTGGATAAGGACCACCGTGAACCATTGCATGACACACTTCAACGCCCGTGGGAAATCCATTGAACAAGAGTCTTCCTGCTTTTGTCTCGAGGATATTCAAGAGCTCATGGTTCACCGCGAGCTCTGAGTCGGTACCATGAATGGTTGCAGTGAGCTGTCCTTCCAGCGAACGCGCCAGTGCCAACAGCTCCTCCTGGTTGTCGTAATTTACAATCAGCGTCGTTGGGCCAAAGATCTCTTCACTTAATGCCGAGTTCGTCAGGTATTGATTTGTGCCGATTCTGAATAATGCCGTTCCTGCCGCACAACTGGTTTCGCCGGATCTCTGCGTCACAGTGGCAACACCAGTTTGGCTACTTCGGCCAGCAACACCCTTTTCATAACTCGATCTGATTCCAGGCGTGAGCATTGTCTGGTCCGGAGTCGCTGCCATCAACTCTCCAAGCTTTTCGCCAAACCGATCCGCATCTAAGCCAGAGGGTAAGAATACAAGTCCGGGATTTGTACAGAACTGACCCGCCCCCAGAGTGACCGACGCATGCAGCCCCGCCGCAATTTGATCCGCCCGCACACTCAAAGCTTCAGGCAAAATCACGACCGGATTCACACTACTCATCTCCGCATAGAATGGGATCGGCTCAGGTCGCGACGCCGCCGCATTAAACAACGCTCGTCCTCCTGCACGTGACCCTGTAAATCCACCCGCCTTAATAAGCGGATGCCTGACCAGTGCAATGCCTATCTCGCTGCCCGACCCGTAAAGAAGAGAGAAGACGCCTTCGTGAAGTTCACATTGATGCACGGCATTAGCAGCCGCCAGCCCGACGAGTTCGGATGTGCCGGGATGCGCGTGATGAGCCTTGACGATGACAGGATTGCCGGCAGCGAGTGCGGATGCTGTGTCACCACCGGCAACAGAGAACGCAAGTGGAAAGTTGCTGGCGCCAAAAACTACAACGGGACCCAAGGGACGTAACAACGATCGCACATCCGGTTTTGGGATCGGGGTTCGATTTGGGTCACCGTGATCTATTCGTGCATCGACCCACGATCCCTCCTCGACCAGATCGGCGAAGAGTCTAAGTTGACTACATGTTCGAGCGCTCTCGGTTCTAATGCGACCTTCCGGTAAACCAGTTTCGCGAGTTGCTCGCACGACGAGCGTGTCGCCAAGAGCTTCAATGTTCTCAGCTATCTGACGGAGGAACTTACTGCGTTGGCTGCGAGTTGTTTGTGAATACGAACTGAAGGCTGCATTCGCGAGTCGCGCAGCCTGATCGACTTCAGCGGGTGTTGCACCGTGATATGCAGGTTCGAGTGTTTCACCGGTCGCAGGATTAAAGCCGTGAAGGATTACGCTACTCGCCTCTCCTCTTTTTGATCCAATGATTGATCTCCCGATTAGTTTCATCTCATCTCCCTGGTGTCCGATATGCGTCTGTCTTGTCGTGACGCAACCAACAGAGCTCGAAGTTTCTAAAACCTCTGAAATCGTAGGGCTGGTTGGTCGCGTCACGACAAGACAGACGCATATCGGACACTAAGCCGATGCTGTTGCTTCTAAGTGAGGACGCGTCGTCAATGCGTGGCGGATTACTCTCAAGGCAGCATCCAATTCTTCACCCTCTAATTCCAGCCGTGGTCCTCGCACACGCGCGTTGCCCATTCCCACTTCCTGCTGCACTAGCTTGATCAGTTGTACGAACTTAGGCACGGTATCCATTCGCAGCAACGGCAGGAACCAGTTGTAAAGATTCATCGCTTTTTCGTGATCGCCAGCCATGGCATAGTCAAACAGAGCAACGGATTCTTTTGGCAAAGCGTTAACTAATCCGGCTATCCAACCAACAGCGCCGACTGCGATTGCTTCTACTATCGCATCATCAACTCCGACAAACACCGCGAGACGGTCGCCGACGAGTGCGCGAATCCAGGTCACTCTACGCGCGTCTGTACTGGATTCTTTTACCGCATGAAAGTTTTCGTGTTCCTCGCTCAGCTCCGCAATCTGTTCGGGTAAATAATCAGTTCCATACGCAACCGGGTTGTTGTAGAGCATGCACGAGAGTTTGGTCGCACGAAATACGGCGTCTACATGGGCCTTCATTTCACGCCAATCACTTTTGTAAACGTATGGAGGCAGGACCATCAAAGCGCGACACCCGGCATCAGCTGCGCGTTTGCTCAACTCAACTGCTTCAGACGTACTCAACGAAGCAATAGCGGCAACCACAGGCACGCGATCGCCCACGGCTCCCCATGCTGTCTTCCAGAGCGCCAGCTTTTCGTTAAAGGTCAGGGTTGCACTTTCACCAAGTGAGCCAGGCGTCACAATTCCCGTGCAGCCGTTGTCAACCAGCCATGTACAATGGCGAGCGACCGCTGAATGATCGATGTTTAGTTGTTCATCGAAGGCTGTTGTTATAGCGGGCATCACGCCGCTCCAATGCATCGTCATTACGATTCCTCCGAAGTTCTAATTCATCTCTGCGCTTCCTCTGCATTTTCTGCGTCTCTGCGGGGCAATTCAAGATCGTCCCTCCAAAACCGCAGAGACGCAAAGCACGCAGAGGAAGCGCAGAGAAGAATCTTAACTCTCACCACCCATGCTCCCAACTCTCACGGGAAACACTGGCGGTCGTACCGATTCGACTTTCCAACCAAATAGAAACTGAACCGCCGCCCCGCAAATGCGACCCTGGCACGGCCCCATTCCGCACCGTGTGTGGAGCTTAGCTTCCCTCCACGATCTACTTGTTCGCAGGCGCTCAAAGCTGACATCTTCACAACGACAAACGATCGTGTCGCCCGCAGAAAGACTCTTTAACTCGTCCCGCAACTGAAAAGTACGATTCAACAAATTTCCAAACTTTCGTTGCTTGTCTCGATTTGCAAACAAGTCTCGCGCCTTTGTCGTTTGTCCTGTCGCAGCGAGTCCAGCAATTTCGCCTTCAAGTAAGGACAACTCCAGACCGCCAATGCCTGTTGCCTCGCCGGCACAATAGACGTTCTCGATCGAAGTTTGTTGAAACTCGTCAACGGTTACCGCACCGTCATCAATTTTACAACCGACTAACTCTGCCAGTTCGAGATTAGGGACGAGATGAAAACCACAAGCGAGATAATCGCAAACAATATCAAACCTGCGATTCGCTTGCTGCAATGTCACGTGTTGGAGCTTGTCGCCGCCGTGCGCTGTCACGGGCCAACAGCCGGTCAAGTATTTCACGCCGCGCAGTCGTCTCTCCAATTTGTAAGCTTGCGATCGTTTTCCGCTCTCACCTATCAATCCCAAACCAAAGCGCAACAGGTTCGCACGCGATGCCTGCTCCGCAATCGCCAGAACGTCCGCACCTTTGCGTTTCAAGTAATCCGCGACGGCGAGTAACAATGGTCCGCTGCCGGCAACAACAACTTTCTTTCCTGCAATTGCGAAACCTGTCTTGACCAATGCCTGTAGCCCACCGGCTCCCATGACGTTTGGTAATGTCCAACCGGGAAAAGGTAAGAACCGCTCGCGAGCCCCAGTCGCGAGGATTAATTTCTGATAAATCAATTCGCAAACATCGTCCTCGCACTCGGCCAGCAACAATCCCGATTGCGGCTGCTGAAAAACGCGAGCGCCATTGATAAAGGTGATCGTCGAATTGCGAATCCTTTCGAACCAGGCAGCAGCTTCGGGCGATGAAGGTTTCTCCTTTTCACCGCGCCAGATTTGTCCACCGACATTTGGATTGTCGTCGATAACAGTTACTTCTCGTCCACTCTCAACCACTCGACAGGCTGCCGCAAGACCAGCGGGTCCGGCGCCCACAGTTAAGACATCGGTGTCAATCGCGCGCCTACTCACAAGTTCGAATATCCATTCCGTTCTGACAGATGGTTTGACAACTTCGACAGTGCAACTGCAAATCGATTGTTACTCGACATTCAAAACATATGCCCATTCCACATAATGGCCCGCGCGCTTCGCCCGTCACTGATCTTCGGAACGATGAAACTCCGGCCGTCAAGATCGCCGCTGATACCATGCTTCCTTCTGGCATCCTGACCAGCACTCCATCTACAACCACGACGACCTCATCAGGCATGACTCAACTCCGATATGCGCGCAGGAAGGTACGGGCCAACTGGAATTGCCGGGCGCCTGTCCATGATTTGATCCATCAACAGTTTCGCAGTTCCAAGAGAAGTCGTGATACCCAAACCTTCATGCCCCGTTGCGAGATAGAGTCTGTCGTTCAAGACGTCGGGTCCAATCAATGGCAACTTGTCAGGCGTAGCTGCCCGAAATCCAGTCCAGGTGCGTATGGATGAAAGTTTAACAAGGCCAGGCATGTATTGAATCGCGCGATTCAGCATGCGTGTCAGGATCGGCGTATCGATCTGCGACGAGTCGACTCCGTATTGACGTGAAGAGCCAATCAACATTTGTCCGGTTTTGCGAGGTTGAATATTGAACGCGACCGAGTCTTCGGTCACTGAATGCGCACTCTTTAGATATCCAAGCTCGACGAGTTGATGTTTGACGAAACCAGGGTACCGGTCCGTTATTAAGAGATGGCCTTTTCGTTTCTTCACGTCGATTCCGGACGTAAGTGACGGAGACCAGCTGCCCGTCGCGTTCACAATCAAGCCCGACGACAGAAACGTATCATCATCTAATCGCACGCCGTCCGTCTGAATATCTTTGACTTTCTTGCCAAGGATTAATGTAGCCCCATTCGAAACGGCTCGATCGACAAAGAACTTCGCAGCACACGGGGGATAAATCACGCAATCGTTTGGAACACGCAGACCTCCGGCCAGGCCTGATCGAAGATTTGGTTCGGCTTCCTGCAGTGCTTTAACATCGAGTACCTGAACCGGTACGCCACGTTCTGTGTAGTATTTTTCTTTGCGGCGAACTTCCGCCATCTCTTCATCATCAGCCGCTACCCAGATCGTGCCACATGCCTCGTACTCAATGGACGGAGGTAAATCTTCTTTTAAGTCACTCCAGAGTTTGCATGAGTAGCTGGTGAGTGCGAATTGCGCTTCTGAGTCATCCATCACCACGAGATGGCCCATACCCGCTGCTGTTGCGCCACCACCGACGATTTTTGCTTCGACGATTGCAGTCTTCAATCCTTCGCTGACACATTCGGCCGCACAAGCCGAGCCAACAATGCCCGCGCCGATAATCACGACGTCGAAGGTGGGAGAAGTCATGAACGAATACCCATACAGAATGGGTCTCTGTCGTCAAGAATCAAATCTGCTTCAGCGGTAATAAAGGCGGAACCCTTGATGCTTGGATGAATAGTGTTGTTCGAAACCCTGACCGAACCTTCGAAGATACTTCCCACAATACTTTCCTGGCGCCACACCTCTCCCTCTTCCAATTTGTTGTCTGCAACCAGGCAGGCAAGCTTCGCGCTCGTGCCGGTGCCACAGGGTGAACGATCGTATGCCTTTCCTGGACATAAAACGAAGTTCTTACTGTTAACACCCTTGATATCTGAGGCGGTGAAGAGTTCGATGTGATCGATCTCCTGGCCGCCCTCGCCGGTTATTCCTGCTTCGTTCAGGCCCTGGCGAATTCGCCAGGTGAAGTCCGTCAAAGCTTCGAGGTTACGGAGCGAGATGTCCTGATCGTGATCGTTGACGAGAAAGAACCAGTTGCCGCCCCAGGCAATATCTCCTACGACTGTGCCGTGACCTTTTACGCTCACAGAAACTTTCGATGCGAGCCGGTAACTTGGTACATTCGCCACGGTTACTTCGCCGTGCTCGTCGAGCAGTGCTTCAACAATTCCGACCGGAGTTTCAATGCGATGTTTGCCAGGACCTATCTGACCCAAGTAGGCCAGCGTGACCACAACTCCAATGGTTCCATGACCACACATGCCGAGATAGCCAACATTGTTGAAAAAAATCACCCCCGTCACGCATGATTTATCGATCGGCTCGCAAAGTAATGCGCCGACGATGGCATCCGATCCACGTGGTTCATTCGTAATTGCTGAACGGAGGTGATCAAATTCGTCTCGAAAGCGTTCGCGGCGAATCATTAGGGTGTCGGAGCCCAAATCGGGTCCGCCGCTAATGACAGTTCGGGTTGGTTCTCCGCCCGTATGCGAGTCGATCACTCGTATGCGTTTAGGCCCAGCCATGGAATTTTGAGCTCCGAAAAAGGTATTAGTGGTAATGCGAGACATTATCATGGAATTTGTAATGAATCACAGGTTGGCACGACTAATCATAGGGACTTAGTGAGAGGGTGGAAGTCTGTTTTGGACATGATAGATGATCAGGAAGAAAATCATGAATTACGAATCTCGAGTTCGTCTTATCGTAGGAATTATTGCCGCCGGCTTGATAATCGGTGCGTTGACCTTAAACAAGAATTGGCGAGCGCTTGGGTCCTTTCCCGATACGCCAAAAATCAGCGAAGGAGCCGCCCCTGAGTTTGCGCCAGGCACATGGATTAATTCTGAACCGTTAACACTCAAGGGCCTTCGTGGTCGAGTGGTGCTTATAGAGTTCTGGACTTTTGGTTGTTACAACTGTCGCAACACGCTGCCATTCGTCAAGGCATGGCATGAACGTTACGCTAGCAAAGGTCTTACTATCATCGGCGTACATTCGCCTGAACTGGATGGTGAGGAAAAAATCGAAAACGTACGGCGTGAAGTCGCCTCGCTCGGGATTCACTATCCGGTGGTTACCGACAACGACTATGCCAACTGGAAAGAATACAACGTCAATGCCTGGCCAACGATCTTCATACTCGACAAGACCGGAAAAATTCGCTGGGCACACGTCGGTGAAGGCGCTTACGACGACGCGGAGAATTTGATTCAGAAGCTCCTTGCAGAAAATATCGATCAGGCTCGGGAACAGGAGAAAGTGATGACCGATAAAGTCGTAAAGACTGACGAAGAGTGGCGCAAAGAGTTAACCCCAGATCAATATCAGGTGCTGCGTGAGGCGGCAACGGAGCGCGCATTTACCGGCGCTTACTGGGACAATCACGAGAAGGGCACGTATTACTGTGCGGCGTGTGGTGCGAAGTTATTTACCTCAAACACCAAATTTGATTCCGGCACGGGTTGGCCAAGCTTCTATGCGCCGGCTTCCGAAACTGTAGTTGATAAAGACAACGACACTAGTTTGGGGATGATGCGAACTGAGGTGAGGTGTCATCGTTGCGGATCACACCTGGGGCATGTGTTCGATGATGGGCCTGCTCCAACGGGTCTGAGATATTGCATGAATTCTTTGGCCTTGAAGTTTGTGAAAGAGTAGTCACGGTCTGGTGGCATCTTGCAGAGTAGGATGCGCCGGTGTTCGTCCCTGACGATGGGAACCACAATGATTCGGGTTGGAGTATCTATAGTCATTGCCAAGTCCGTTTGTTTATTGAGTGTTGTCCATCGTGCGCGCTACACGCCAGTGTCCATTTTCTTTACGCCAGATCTCAAGATAGCGTCGCTCAATCACTTGAGGTTCGCCACCCGCTTTCGGCGTGAGGGTAACGCGGAAGGTGCCACGGGTGTAAGCCATTTCTCCCGACACACGAATTTCGTCATTGCTAACGTCGACTCGTGAGCGAAACTTATCAAACACTCCTGCAACTCGCGTTGCCGTTTCAGCCTTCGTTTCCGCCGGTCCGCCCTGCCGAACTTTGATCAGATCGTCACTGTAATAGGCCAGCACGCCTTCAAGGTTTCCCGCATTGTAGACCCGGACGAATTCGGAAATGGAATCTTCAATTGTCTTCTCTTCGTTCATCTGGCACCTCCCGCATTCCCATTTTGCGAGTGGAGCGTCGAAGCCTTATATCGACCGCTTGACGGAACGCTGCGCGTCGCTAAGATATTCGTCTTTCGATGCGCTGACGGATATTCGACAAGCGATTAACATGGTGTCTCCTCTCGAATGGTATGTGCGCCAGATATTACCAAGACTTTGCTCGTCAATCGCTATCGTTCTCCTCATAACTCTGATCTTATTAACGGCCTGACTCTTCTGGAACGTTGGTCCGGCTTGCTCACTGACGTAATATTTTCACACAAGCTCGACACTCCTTCGTGTATCATTAACCTTCGTTTTCTCAGACGCCCTTCACTCAGACTGGTCGAAGTGATCTCCTCGATTCGAAAGGCCTAACCAACCAAATGCGCAAGCTAACCTTTGCAGTCATTATTTTGCTGGGAGTTCTCGTCTCCCCAGCTCACGCTCAGTCTGAGGCCCTGAAAGAACGTGAAACTGAGTGGAACGCCTACGCTCTCCCTCAGGGCACTTTTACTCGCTACATACCAACAGATAAGCAATTCATCGTTCGAGTTCCGAGCGACTGGAAACAAACCGGAAATCAGCTCCTCTTTACGGCACCACACTCATCAACTTTCCACGTAATCACGGAAAAAATTCCTGATGGACTTCCGTTAACCGAGTATGTGGCAGCAATGATGAGGACAATTGATGGTCTACTGGGTTCCGACGTTTCGCCCATTATCCGACGCACTCAACTTCAGGATCTTGATTCCAGAGAAATCTTTTTCCAGTCACCGAACGCTGAAGGAGAGCTCGTTAACACGACAAGCTGGGTGACGGTTAATGGCCCATTAGCTGTTGCGTTTACTCTCCAAACACCGGTCGCGAACGTCCACGAACTTGAGCCATTCTTAAAAGAAATTGTCCAATCAGTAATGTTTGTTGACTCGCATGCTCTCGAATCCTTTGACAAGAAGCGGGCAACTTTACAGTTACCTGTGGCGAGCTCACTTAAAGACACTCAGAGCGTTGTCGAATTAATTGCTCAACCGACTCCTACCCGAGCAGCCATCATTCAAAGACTAGCTTCAGTTGCTACCGCAAATACAGATGTTGTCATGGATCTTCTTTTGGATCGGCGACCGCTTGTTAGAGCGACCGCGATCGAAGCTCTAATACAAACGAATAATGGAGCGCTAGATCAGTTTCTATGGGAGGCTGTTCAAGATCGTGAGCCATTGGTTGCATTGCCCGCTGCACGACATCTCGCGAAAACTTCCGACGTCTTGACACGCTTGCTTGACCATTCAATCGTCGGTTTGAAATTCGAAGTCGTGGGACGCATTTGGCCTTTCCTGACAAAGGACAGGCAACTTGAGCTAATGCGTAGTGTGTTTAGTCGTCCCGCAATCAAAAGTGATCCCCCGCCGCCAACAACTGGACAAGCCAAACCAGGCGTAAGCGTGAAGGTCACGGAATTGGTGGCAATCGTTCCAGGGATGGGCATTCAGTACTTACAGGATCCGAATGTCCAACTGGGTGCGCTGACGTTGCTTGGGGATTTATCGGTTGAAGACTTCAAATTGCCTCTCCAGACTCTCATTGCCGCGCAGTACGACCCTCTTACAATTGTGGGACTGCAGGTTGCAAATAATCGTCACGAGCAACTGCCGGTCGATGTTCTATTGAAGTTGGCTAGTTCTAAAAACAGTGAGTTGCAACAGGTCGCGCTGGACAGTCTTGGCTATTCAGCTCGTGCGATCGATATTCCTAAAATCGAAGCACTCATGTCGAAGGAAAATACAGCCAGGGTAAAGTTAACAGTCCGGAAGATCCAATTTCGCGATCAGCTGACATCAGCAAGACAGTCAGGACAGCCAACAACAACCCTCATCAAAACGGCTTTATCTGATTCAGAGCTCTCAGAGTTCGCATGGCAACAATCCAACCCATCCGACACCCAACGAGGAGAGCGGTTCGCACATTCGAATAATGCGGACGATGCGGGACTGTTAATTAAACCGCTGGGCGAGAATCTATTTCCCCGCCAGTTGATCCAATTTTCTGCGATTCCAAACCCAGGACAACTAGCCGACAGGTTTTACGAATCATTGCGCGGAATTCAAATGGATTCCGCTCGCGCACAATCGAGTCTGGTGCTGATGATGGGCGGGTCTCGGCAGGCTCTCCGGCAAATGTTCGGTGCGCCTCCCGACGCGGAATCGGTTATTGGTTACACCGGCATTAAGGCTGACGCTCCGATTGCTCTGGCACAGTGGAGTCCGCAATCGTCGCCAGCCGGCCTCGCGTTCACAAAACGGAGGGCCCTGGTTCTTCAGGTCAATGATCGGGCGCGCTTCACCCGTACAATTGATCTCTTTCACTCGACCGGCAGCGATTTTGCTTCACTCACCGATTACATTGCGGGAGGCGCGCGACTACTACCGGCGTTACCTGCAATTCTTCCTTACACCGCCAGACAACTTCTGACTGCGAGAAGCTCAAAGCCGGAATCCCGATCGATGTTGAAGTACTCAGTCGTGGCGGAAACCAATCTAAACGGCCGTCCAGTTGACATTGTTCAATACCGAGGTCTCGATTCGCATTGGAAAATATACAATCTCATTTCCTATGTTCTGTATATCGGAAATGAGGCAATCATCTCGTCTGATCTTGAGACAATCGACGAACTGTTGGTTAGAGCCACCTCGAGTTCAAATAATGAAAAGCTGAGCGCGAACGAGGAGTTTCGGAGAGTTGTAGCGAATGGGGGTGACATAATCTACTTCAGTGATCCGGGAAGATTTTTTACTCCCGTCTCCGCAACGCCCGAAGCGCAATCGTCCGATGTGAAAGAAAGCGGCTCACTAAGAATTTTAGGTTCAACCTGGGAGAATTCACATCAGCTCACTTTCAAGGAAAGCGATTGGTCAAAGTATTTTCAGAAATTTCACCCTAAAGACCTCGTTGCGCCACGCGATCTGCTTCCCAATTCAACGATTGCGTACCTTCTTGTAAAGCTTGACACATTAGATGGCTTGCAAAACCGGTCAAAGGAATTCTTCGGATGGATGAAAACTGAATTACCGAACGATTTGTTTGAGTTGGATTTTGCTCGAGAAGTAGCACCAGAACTTGGTCCTGAGTGCGGCGCCGCAGTGCTCGATCTGCCTGACCTGGACGACATCACGCATCTAAAGTGGGCGATCTTCTGTAAACTAAAAACAAACAAATTATCCGATGCTCTCAATCAGGGAAAGTTACTGCGAGGTGTTGGTCCCACCAATAATGACGCTGAAATCAAGTCAGGCGAGACTAGTTATTTCGTGAAGAGCAGGAACGGATTTCTCATCGTCTCTAACGAGAAGGATCTTTCATTAACGGCTCAGACCAGTCTCGCCGCAACCCGCGACTATTCGAAAGCAGTAGAAAGCGTGCCCGATGGAATTATCGCCTTTGGTGGTTATAACCTCGAGGCAGCCGTCGCAGCCGCAAGCAAAACAGCTGGCGATGGCCTAAACGCGCAAATCGCGAATGTCATTTTTTCTCTTGCCGGCGCCTTTCATAGTCAGAGTTTCTACGCTAAAGGAACTGCGGGTGATGTTTCCGGAAAATCTTCAGTAGCAATGGATCGTGAAGGACGTTATTCAGTTGCGGATGTGAATGTTCTCACGCGTGGAAAGAACATAACGTTCGCGACGCTGGAACCGCGCGGTGTGCCAATTCTCGATCAAACACGCATCAGCAGTCTCGTCATGAAGATTAGTAGCAAGGCAGCCGGCCCCATCGACAGTATTCGAGACGACCTCAAAACCAGTGATCAATCCGTAGAACAAAAGAGTGCTAATGAACTAATCTTAACAATCGCGCCTCGGCGAGGAGGAACAAACGATAAAATCCAGCTGCCAATCTCAGTTGCAAGCCTTTCGCAGTTTTTGCAACCCACAGCTGAATTCCCTTCTGACAATAAGCAACTGGTTGAGCAGGCAAAACAAATTGCCGGCAACGATCGAGATGCATGGAGCGTGGCTCAGAAATTGGCCGCCTGGACCTATAAGAATCTGACCTGGAAGGCGACCGCGGCGGCCAACCCAACTCAGACACTCGCTACTCGAGAAGCTGACTGCTCTGAATTCAGCGCGCTTTACGTCTCAATGGCCCGAGCCCTGGGCCTACCTTCTCGAATCGTTTCAGGCCTGGCGTATGGTGCAGACTCTTTCGGCGGACATGCCTGGGTGGAAGTCTGGGTAGGACGATGGATCGAATTGGATCCGACCTGGGGTACCGACTTCGTCGACGCCACACACATCCGAAATGGCTCTTCGACCCTGGTGACTGCCGCCGCGCTCAACCTTTTGGATCTTGAAATACTGGGTGTGAAGCGGGATGCCGCGGATTTTCAAAAAAGCGCCCGATCACTGGCGACAGAATTGGGGAAATCTCTGAGTACTGGACGGCAATCATCGCTGGAAGCATCTACTGATCTGGTAATTTTGACCGAAGAGTTTATGGGGCAGGATGAATGGAGCCGATTATCAAACGATGAGCTTGAACGTTTGCAGTCAGGACAGCGCAAGGCGCTTCTTCAACTCAGCTTCTACAACGGTCGCTCAGTTGGTTCGACGAGCTATCGATTTATCCATTTGAATGAACAGGGAAATCGAGCAGAGGCTCTCTTCATCGATTCGAATGATGAGCTGTACAAGATGTCTCTCATAAATAACAAGGGGAGTTGGTATCTGGTGGACATCGTTAATACAGACACAGGTATTCACGCACTTAGGGATGTGCTGACGCCCATTATTAGGTCTATCGAAGACAGAAGAGCTGGGAAGAATCCAAAACCCGTTGTTGCCAGCGCGCTTAGACGGGCACGTCTGTTAATCTCTGATCCAAAAAAAGCGGCGACGATTCTCGACAGTGCTCTGAAGGAAGATCCAAAGAGCCAGGAACTGCGCCTGCTGAAGGCGGACACTTTGTTCAACGCAAAGGAAACTGATCACGGTTTTGTGCTGCTCAAGCAACTTGCTAACGAGGAGCCGGCATATCCTCCAGCACTCTACGAATTGGCAAAGTGGTCGCGAATCTCGGGCAAGGAAGATGAAAAGCAGAATGCCCCTGAACTCTTCACAAAATACATTGAGCTGGAACCGAACGATCCGCGAGGTCATGATTGGTTAGCTTTCATTTATGTCGAAAAAAAGGAGCTGGACAAGGCTGAGGCGGAATTCAAAAAGGCGCTCGACTGCGATCCGGACAACTTCGAACGCTACTTCAATCTCATTCACTTCTTAGCTGAAAATGGACGGACAGATCGAGTTGGTGGTGTCCTTGAGTCTGCAAAAGACCATCCCGATGTGGGTGCGGATCTGTTTGGTGACGTGGTAGAAAATCTTCATTTTGACGATGAGACAGAATTGGCTGAAAAACTTGCAGCCAGTCAACCCGGGTTAATGAAAACAAGTCTGGCGGCAAACATTAGCCTTGCGAGAATGAGGATTGATGACTCTCGACCGTTGCAAGCACTCCCGCTACTCGCATTGGCCATTCGACTGGACAAGAAATCTATTGAAGCTTATTTGGCCCTTGCCGACGCGTACCACTCACTATCGCGTTGGCCGGCCGCATTACGAGCGGTCGATACCGCAATTGCACTCGACGAAAAAAATGCCGCCGCACTCTACGAACGCGCGCGCATCCTCGCTCGCCTCAGCAGAGCACGGGAAGCAATTGGAGCACTGAGACAATCGATCGAATTAAATCCGGATCGATTGACGCTCATCCGCGACGAAAATGATTTCAGAATTTTAAGAGCGCTTCCGGCGTTTAAAGAGATGGTGGCGGAAGCTGAGAAGGCGAAGAAGGAATCGAACAACTGACGATGCCTCACAGCCTTGATTGAATCAGCGACTACACAGCCCAAATGCCCCTGAGCACGCGTCCACTTTTTATTCCGCTGATTCTCGGCACCACGCGTAAAGGTCGCGCGAGTGAAAACATCGCGCGGTTTGTCTATGGAGAACTGCGCAAGCACCAAGACGTCGAGACTGAGTTCATCGACCTGCGAGATCTGAAGTTCACCATCGAGGACGCCGGCGAAGCAATCAAAGACGCAAAGTTTTCAGCGGCGATGGAGCGTGCTGACGGACTAGTTTTGGTTGCTCCGGAATACAATCACGGCTATCCCGGTTTGTTGAAGCATGCGCTGGACACAAATCTGAAAGAGTACATTCACAAAGCAGTCGGCATTTGCGGCGTATCGGCCGGTGGATTTGGTGGCACGAGGATGATTGAGAATCTATTGCCCGTGCTGCGAGAACTCGGACTCGTAACAATCTTTTGGGACGGTAACTTCTCCGGCGCGCATAAGCTGTTTGATAAAACCGGCACTCTACTCGACATAGCCTACGTCAAGAGAATCGATCAATTTTTGAAAGAATTGATCTGGATGTCGAAGGTTCTACGGTACGGACGCGAGAATGTAGAACTCTAAGGTACGACAGGCTGTTAGCCTGTCGTGGTTTGCCTCACATTGTAACCCTAAACAGCCGACAGGCTAACAGCCCGTCGTACTTAATCGGAGGTGCTCCAATGTCGCAAGAATCCAAACTCAAGTGCCCACGCTGTGGGGCGGACATGAATCATCACGCGATGAAAGTTGAGTATGGAATCGACGATCCCGAGAGTATTGATCCCGTCTTCGGTGGCGTGTTGAAAGAAGCACACTATTGCCCTCAGTGCGGACATATTGAGCTTAAAGCCTCTTCGTAAACATACCCAGGTTCTTTTTGCTAACGCACTCCAAACGAACCAGGTGTCGGCGTTTGGTTGCGGCTCCTGCCAGTAACTTCACTCTCCATCGCATAAATCAGCAGGAACAGCGCTTGCCGATGTCCTCTTTAGGAATCGTTCCGACTACTCAAGGAGAACATTATGCGTATCAAACCACTCTCCCTCCTGCTGGTCTTCGCACTCTCGATAAGCCAGTTGCCGCTCGCCTTCGGGCAACAGGCCAGTTCGAATGACTGGTCGGCCGTCCAACAAATCAAGACAAACGCGAGGCTGATCGTGAAGCAGAAGAACGGGAAAGAGATCAAAGGCTCGATGATAGAGGCTAACGACACTACCTTGACGATCGATCGCGACGGTAAACCTTTCGCAATCGCGCGCAGTGAAGTACGTGAGGTGTCAATAAGAACCGGCAAAGCCGAAAAGGGTAAATGGGCTGCGATCGGGGCCGGAATCGGCGGCGGAGCAGGTGCCGGCATTGGGTTCACGAAATACCGTTCCAATTGGGACGATTACGAAATCTATCCTGTAATGGGCTTGCTTATCGGCACAAGCGTTGGTGCCGTTAGCGGTTTTGTCTTCGGGCAAAGCAGACGCAAACGTGAATTGGTCTATAGTGCGTTTTAGATAATTGATCGAAATTTGATCACCCAAAACGGAGTAAGCCCGGTAGAAGAGTACAAGTAAGGAAGGGCGGTTTACCCCCGCAGCGCTCCCAAGAGAGCCCTTTGAGAACCAGCGGGGGTGAACCGCCCTTCCTTACTTGCACTTTGTGTCATACTTGTACCCTGTTACAGCCCCTACTTGCTTGAAAGAGGTTTGATGCCAGTGTCGATTTCCTGGTTCTCGTGCGTCGTATAGGTGAAGTTGATAATTTCAAGGAGAACAAAACAAATGAAATACCTACTTTTGATTTATGACCGAGAACAAGACTGGAAAAAATTGACTGAACCTGAACAGGGCCAGATCTATGCTGAGTACATGAAGTTCTCACAAGACATAACAGAGAGCGGAAACTACATCAGCGGCGCGCAGCTTCATCCGGTCGCTTCAGCCACCAGCGTTCGTATTCGTGATAACGAACAACTTGTCACTGATGGCCCCTTCGCGGAGACGCACGAACAACTCGGTGGTTTCTATTTGATTGAGGCCAAAGACCTCGATGAAGCTATTTCTCTAGCCTCTCGCATTCCTTCAGCACGATTTGGAACTATCGAAGTTCGACCTCTGGTTGAACGGGCCGCACCCGCTACGGCATAGATCTTCGTGCTTTGTGCCCGGTGCGTCCGGTGCATCGTCAGTAGTCGAATAGGTCCTATAGGTCCCTAGGTCCTATTCGACTCTCACTAGTTCAACCTCCAATCGATCACTTGCAATCCGGCCATCGCCGTGCAAATCTCGCGCGCGATGGTTGATTCAAGCCAAATGCTCGAGAAGGTCTTTCGTGAAGAGTATGGTCGCATCATATCGACGCTGATTCGTTTGTCGGGTTCGTTCGATCTCGCTGAGGAATCGTTACAGGAAGCGTTCGCTGCGGCCGTAGTCAATTGGGAACAAAACGGCCCGCCCAAAAACCCGGGGGCATGGTTAACCACGGTTGCCCAGCGCAAACTGCTTGACGCGCGCCGTCGTGAAAAGACAAAGACCGACAAACAACCTGAACTGGAATATGAGACGGAGCGTTTGCAGGCCAATACTGAATTTGAGCCACTCGATGAGGCAACAGAATATCCTGACGATCGGTTGCGACTCATATTCACCTGCTGCCATCCTTCGCTGAGCCAGGAGGCAAGGGTTGCGCTGACACTTCGTACACTGGGCGGGTTGACCACAACCGAAATTGCGCGTGCATTTCTCTTGCCGGAACCAACGCTGGCGCAGAGGCTGGTTAGAGCCAAAAACAAAATCAAAGTCGCGGGAATTCCTTACCAGGTTCCGCCATTGGAAGTATTGCCGCAACGACTCGCGTCGGTTCAGGCGGTGATCTATCTGATCTTCAACGAAGGTTATTCTTCGACGTCTGGAGAAAACCTCGTGCGAACCGATCTTTGCAATGAAGCAATTCGTTTAGCGCGTCTTCTCGTCCAATTGTCACCGCACGAACCTGAGAATCCGGGGTTGCTTGCGCTCATGTTGCTGCAAGACTCGCGACGCGCGGCGCGAAGTAACTCGGAGGGTGATCTGATTACTCTCGAAGAGCAGGATCGTTCGTTATGGGATCAAACAGAAATCTCCGAGGGTTTGGAACTCATTGAGCGTGCGCTCAGGCAAGGTCGCGTTGGGAACTACCAGCTTCAGGCGTCGATTGCGGCTTTACATGCTGAAGCCATGTCGGCAGGTGAAACTGATTGGCCCCAGATTGCAGCCATATATCGGGTGCTATCAAGAATGAATTCTTCGCCGATAGTGGCTTTGAACCATGCAGCTGCCGTCTCGATGAGCGAAGGTCCCGAGAAGGGGTTGGATTTGATTGAAGCAATCGAGAATGCCGGCAAACTTGATAACTACTACCTGCTACATGCATCCCGCGGTGATTTGCTGAGACGATTGAAGCGTTTTGATGAAGCAAGAAACGCCTATTCACGAGCGCTGGAATTAACGAACAATCAAGTGGAGAAGAATTACATCAGAAGACGGTTGGACGAAATGCTGACTTAATCATTTCTTTACTCCGGAGGAGTGTCATGTTTATAGCTGTCGTGCTTAGCAGGTGTCGTCACTCCGGAGGGGTGACATGTCAATACCCGGTTTCGCATTTCAATGGTTGTCTACCTTAGTTTTTCGATGCCAACGTTCGTCAAGGCAAGGTTTCTGCAAACATGTCACTCCTACGGAGTGAAGACCTACCTCCATGCCTTACACTATAAACATCTCACTCCTCCGGAGTGAAACCACTCCGCTTCCGATCATCCTTTGCTATCTTTTCGTTTTCTTCTTCTTCTTTGATCCCCAATCTCATCGCATCGTAAGCAGGTAAACGACTCGCGACCGGCATTGGTACGTCCCCTCGAACGGAGAACCAAATGATTTGATTCAGCACAAACGGATCAGCCATGTCAGCGTGAGAAAAATCCTGCTCCTGAGTCTTCTGTATCCAAAAAGCGGTTGCTGCATCCTTCGGTGGCGGATTAATCAAATTGTCGAGTGCAACGTCAGGCAAGAGAGCTTTATACGGCCTAAGATCCGCCTCAGCTCGAAAGATCTCGATTGGAGAGGCCGTCGCATCAAGCTGATTCATTGGCGCGATGCCCAGCAACAATTCCATGGTTCGAATCAAGCTTACGGTGTTGTGAAACTCATGAATAAGCGCCCCCGGTCGGTTGTAAGCAGAGATGAGCAGGGCCACAGAGCGATGTGCGTCAATATGATCAGGCCCGTCCTGCGCATCATCCTCAACACTAACGATCGCAGTATCTTTCCAGTAAGGGCTGTTTGAAACTGCTTCGACAAGTAAACCAAGCGCATAGTCATTGTCGGCAACAAGAAACTGAGGTGTTGCTTTGCGCGCTGCCAGTCCGGCAGTGTGATCGTTTGGCAGTCTTACGATCGACAAGTTTGCCAGGCGATCTGTAGTTCCAGCCGCACGCTCTGCAGCCATCAACTGAAACTCTTCAAGCCAGGAACCCATTCGTGACGTACCGCGGAACCTCGAATCAGGATGCTTATCATTGATAAAGGGACTGATATCTCCAGACGACTCCTTCGCCGCTTTATACGATTCAGTAGTCATTGCATCGGGTGTGTCAGTGTCGAAGTTGCGGAAGGTTTCGCTGTAGTGACCTTCCAGAGATTTTTTAGTTACGAAGGCTGAAACATTGCTAGTCAAGTCCGGATATGTCTTCACTCGGTTGACTTTGATTGCCTTTACATCAGCTTCTGACAGTGTGGGCACGAACTCTCCGTAGTTCCGATACGTGAGCCCGGCTCGGGCAGCAGCGTCCCAAAGATAAAGTGTTTGCGGTTCGCCAATATCACGAGAACCGTGGAGGTAAGGAACAAAGCGACGTAAGAATTTTTCAACCTCCTTTACGTCAACATCAGGACCAAACATCGATGGCAGACCTTTCGACGATGGTTCATAATCAGGAAGTCTATTGAAACCTTCGTAATCGTAGCTGCGCCCGCGGCTGCTGTACTCCCAGCGAAACGCTTTATCAATGTAGTCACTTGAAAATGCCGCTGTAGACCAGTTATGCCCATCAGGACTCGCTTCCGAATTCACAAAGAACCGGTCAAGCAAACCGAATCGAAGCGCGAGCGCGCGATGATTTGGAGCGATGTTTTGTCTCGTGCCATTTGGTCGCGTGGCTGCAGAGCCGGAACCAAAGATCGCGAGTGAAGGATCACCATCGGCTTTGGTGCCATCGCCGGAACGCTCGAGATCTCCGAACACCTGATCGTAAGTTCGGTTCTCTTTAATGATGTAGATAACATGCTTGATTGGAGAGCGGCCCGCAAACAATCTCGCTTGACGTTCACCAAGTAATCCATTGTTCCGCATTACCTGCTGGCTGTAACGCGCAAGTGCTGAATCATCAGGCATTGGAACGGCGCTGATGTTTCCAACAACAAGAGAGACACTATATTGACCACCCTGTCCACCACCTCGACCAGTACCAGTTGGAAACCGATCATTGGGAGTGTTGGGTACACGACCCGAATTGTTCACGACCAGCGAAGAGTTTTCGAGGCCTGTTCCCTTCCCGTTGCCGACAAAGAGTGTGTTGCGAACTACAGCAACAGCCGCCGGGTATTGCCCTGTCGGGATGAAGCCCTGAACTTTGCTGCGATCTGCTTCGCGCTTACCGTTGCCATCCTCTTCTGATTCGCGCCGGGAAACTCGCGAGCCTGCCAACGCCTGTGCCCCCAAAGCCACAACTGCGATTGAATTACTGTGAGAGTTCGCGACGTACAACTTCGAACCGTCCAGTGCAAGGCCTTCGGGCGAGTTTCCCATCGGCACATTCTCTGAAAGTCGCACGTTGATCCGTTCGACTTCTTTGTCGGTGTTTGTATCAATTACCGAAACCGAATCATCGTTTGAATTAGCGGCAAACAATCGAGTCTCATCTGAACTCAGAAGTAATTTTGTGGGGTGTCGTCCTACTGCGATGTGCGAGACTGGTTTATCCGGAGTGTTCAGACTGACGACTGCAACTGATTCATCATTCCAACATGACACGTAGACTTTGTCTGGTCGTGAAGAACCGGACGATTTCACCACTACCGCGTACGGGTAAACTGCATGTTCCGGCTTTGTTGCACGTCTCAGATCAATTCTCTTCAGCTTACGTTCACCGTTCAGATCAGTGACGATTCCCAAATTGTCGGCAAGATTGTTGGCAACAAATAGCGCAGTGCCGTCACGACTCAAAGCAATCCCGGTTGGATAAACCGGCGCACGATTGCTGTTGTAACGTGGAGAATTCGCAGCCTCCGCAAATCCGCTGACATCGATGAACGGAGCATCAATTGTTGTTGACGGGCCGGGTGAGGCTGGCGTGATAGGCGTCAAATGTTTAGGTTTGAATTCAAAAATCCAAATCTTGTTTTCAAAGCCGCCGGACACGTACAAAGGATATGAATCGTCGTTGAGAGGCTTCGTGGCAAAAGCAACACCGAAGTTCACACTTTGCGGAGATGGAAAGTAAACATTTTGGACAACAGCCGGTCCCGATGACGCATTCAAGTCAATAACACTCAGAGACTGCTGTCCTTTGTTGCCGCTAATCGTAAACTGAACACCGTAACCACTATTCACCGCAATTAAGTAGCGACCTTGACCATCCGGTCCCAGGTGATCGGGACTTCGCACGAAATCAACCGTCAACGCGCCAACAGCAGTTTGCCTGGTTGTCAGATCTTGAACCAGTGAACCAGCCGGTGTTAACGGTCGGCCCTCGCTTGCCGGTTCATCGCTTTTTATTGCGAACGATGCGTCACTGAAGAAGTTGACCAAGACTGGCAGGCACAGGAACAACATCAGCAAGATGGGCTTTGCGTGTTTGAGTGTCATTGGCTTGTGTGTGTCGGTAATGACGTAGAGCGCCGGGAGTTTATCATCGGCTTTATCATAGGCGTAGCAGAAAGAGCAGTTGGGAAGGGGAAGCAGCTAAACACGAACCTCCAAAAAAACAAGCGCAGTCAGAAATTGAGCAAGCAACCAAACACAAACCCTCCAAAAAACAAGCGCAGTCAGGAAGGGGGCAAGCGAACAATCACAAGCCAAACCCAACTAAAACCTGAGCGCGCCCCCGCAGGTTCCAGGCCCTAAGATTATTTGCGGCGGCCCAACCCTTATCCAAGTTGAGGGCCTTGAACCTGCGGGGGCGCGCTCAGGGCCTGTTGGGTTTGGCTTGTGATTGGTCGCTTGCCCCCTTCCTGACTACGCTTGTTTTTTGGAGGCTTGTGATTGGACGCTTGCCCCCTTCCTGACTACGCTTGTTTTTTGGAGGCTTGTGATTGGTCGCTTGCCCCCTTCCTGACTCCGCGTTTGATTTCGGGTCGAGTTTGGGCGGCGCACACAATGATGTTTTGGAGTTTTCAATCGAATAGCATTTCTTACAAATTCTCGGAGCTTCAGCGGTACTTTTCTGATCGTCCTAAACAACCGCACAGTTTGTCTCGGCTACTAATGGGAATAACCCAGGGCGTCTCTGAATGCACCACATATCGGCGTGTATAATGACGAGCACCAGCCAATGAATCAGCTTGTACGGTTTTTGTTCGGGCATGAGCGCGCCGTTTTCAGCAATGGACGGTTCGGCTTTGACGTGCGGCCGCGCCTTATCCTGCTGGTCTTCATCGCCATCCTCGTCGGCGTCTTCCTCTATTTCATATATATAAGGCCTCGCTGGCGTTTGCCGGCTGGCACAACGGCGCTCCTCGTCGCTCTTCGTGCGGCACTACTGGCGTTGATGATCATCCTGCTTCTAAGACCCGTGGTCGTCGTGTCCTCGGTCATACCACGGAGTAGTTATGTTGCTTTGGTCATCGACGACTCGCTAAGCATGAAGTTAAGAGACTCACCGGGCGGCTCCGCGCGACTCGACACAATCAAACAATCACTTCTCAACGACAATAAGGGCAAGCCTTCATTCATCAGTCGTCTCGAAGACAAGTTTAAGACAACTCTCTTCGGATTTTCTGGATCGCTGACGGCAGTCAAAGATGCGAATGATTTGACAGCGGAAGGTCGTAGCAGCGATGTCGCGGGAGCTCTCGACGAAACCGTCAAACGTTCGTCGGGTGTTCCGCTATCTGCAGTCGTTATCGCAACCGACGGCGCTTCGAACGTACCTCGAGATCTTGCCGCCACACTAAGGGAGTTACGTGCGCGCGACATTCCCGTTTTTACTGTTGGCGTGGGCAACACGGCTCGTCCAATGGATGCGGAACTCACGCGCATAAACATGCCGCGCCGTGTGTTGGTTGGGTCCCGTCTGAATATAGAGGCGTTTGTTGGCTTAACTGGCTACAGCACAACGAAAGTGCTGATCGCAATTCGTGAAGACGGCCGCACTGTAAAAACTGAAGAGTTTAGTTTTCGCGGCAATGATACTCAGGCGATTAACCTCGAGATCACGCCAAACACTCCAGGTGTTCATCGATACACCGTTGAGATCACCCCATTGGATGGTGAGATCACGGTCGAGAACAATAAGCAGGATGCTCTCGTTGAAGTAATTCCTGGCCCATTTCGTATCTTGTATGTTGAAGGTGAACCACGTTGGGAGCTCGGCAAGATTCGGGAATCTCTTTTACCTAACGAGAAAAATGTGACTCTCGTTTGTTTGCAACGCACAGGCGAGAATAAGTTCTATCGCCAGGGCGTCGGCAATCAAACTGAACTGGTCAGCGGCTTTCCCAAAACAGAAGAAGAACTGTTCAGTTATGACGCGTTGATAATTGGAAGTGTCGAAGCAGGATTCTTTTCAGGGGATCAACTTCGCAACATCGAAGCATTCGTTGCGCGACGAGGTGGCGGACTCCTGGCACTTGGAGGGCGACTCGCATTTGATGGCGGTAAGTACAAAGGGACAGTACTCGAAGATTTGCTTCCTCTATCGCTGACGGGAAATCCAATCAACGATGCTAATTCTTTCATGCCAGTTTACAAACCAGTTCTGACCGGCACTGGAGCGACGCATCCAATCACACGCTTGAACGAAGATCGAAGCCTAAATCAAAAAGCGTGGAACGAGTTGGCGCCAATCTCGGTATCGGAAACACTGACCGGAGTAAAACCAGGCGCTTCTGTGTTGCTTGAGGCAAAACGGATTGACGCTAATGGTCCTCAGTTGGTCCCGCTGCTGGTGCAACAGCGGTACGGGCGCGGACAGACGCTGGCTTTGACAGCATCTGATACCTGGCGCTGGCGTATGCGCATGGATTCGAAGAGTACGGCCCATGAAACATTCTGGCGACAAATGCTGCGCTTTTTGGTGAGCGGCACACCATTGCAAACCGAAGTTTCGTCTGAACGAGACGTATACGCGCTCGACGACACGGTGAGAATCGTTGCGGATGTCCGTGACAAAAAGTTCAATTCGATTTCGGACGCTCACACCGTTGCCCGCGTGACAAATCCTTCAGGAGCCGTGATTGATGTGCCATTGAAATTCACCACGTTGAACAACGCCAACACTTATGACGGCGAATTCAAAGTTGATGAACTGGGTCCACACCGGATCGAGCTGGTTGGTAATGCCAACGCAGTGACCTTGAGTGCGAAATCGAATTTACTGGTTACTGATCTGAACCGAGAATTCTTTGGTGTGGCCCAAAACAGTGACCTCTTGAAACGAATTGCGACTGAGACTGGTGGAAAGTACTACACGCCGGGTGACGCTCAGTCACTACTCGATGATCTGACTTATCGTCAGAGCCCGTATTCGGAGCGTGTAACGAAAGATCTGTGGGACATGCCAATTAACTTTATGCTGATCATCGGATTATTAAGTGGCGAATGGTTCCTGAGAAAGCGCGAGGGGCTGGCTTAGATGTCCGACGAACTTTAGGAGGCTCTGATTAAGTACGATAGGCTGTTAGCCTGTCGGCGATCTTAGCCATAATCCTGAGGCAAACCACGACAGGCTAACAGCCTATCGTACTTAATCAGAGCTTTCTTTAGTTTGTCGTCGTACTTAATCAGAGCTTTCGTTTGATTCCAAATCGACAGTACGACAGGCTGTTAGCCTGTCGGCGCGGATAGGGCAACACTATGAGGCAACACGACAGCCTGTTAGCCTGTCGCCGATAGCGACACTGTGAGGCAACACGACAGTCTAACAGCCTGTGGTACTCAGAGCTTCCCAAAGTTCGGGCAGACATTCTTGATCGTACGAACACATGACTCGACGTCCAGCAGTTCTGCTAACACTTCTCCTCCCCCTGTTGGTGTGCGCCCAAACCGAGATCAACCCCAAACGAGGAGTTGCCCAGATTGATCCGAACAAATTCGCCGTCATCATTAACGGTGCCGGCGGCGAGGAAGAATATGCGAAACAGTTCGAACAGTGGACAAAGGATCTCAGCACTGCGCTCACTCAGAAATATGGATTTGATCCAAACAAACTCCACATACTGACGGAAAAGCCCGCGGATTCTAAATCGCTCCGCTCAACCGCCGAAGAAGTTAAACGAACGTTCTCGCTGCTAAAAACCGAACTACACCAGGACAACGTCCTCTTCGTCTTTCTAATCGGCCACGGTTCGTTCGACGGTCGCGAGCCCAAATTCAATTTGGTTGGGCCAGATCTTCCCGCTTCTGAATATGACAGTCTACTTTCGTCATTGCCGACGCGCCGCGTTGTCGTGATCAACATGTCCAGCGCCAGCGGCGAGTTTGCAAAGAGTCTCTCGGCCAAAGGGCGCATTGTTATTACCGCGACGCGCAACGGACAGGAAACAAACGCCACTCACTTCCCGGGATTTTTTATTGATGCGCTCAACGCTACGGACGCTGACACAGATCAAGACGGTCATGTATCGGTGCTGGAAGCCTTTGTCTATGCGAATCGTCTGACAGCTGAGTTCTATACACGGGCCGGCAGACTGGCAACTGAACACGCGCTATTGGAAGACAATGGGGATGGCGTGGGGCATGAACGAGTCGAAGCTGGCGAAGGGCTACTCGCACGAGCGACGTATCTTGATTCGCTGAGTGTCGAGCAAGCTGCGGAAAATGTGGCAGTGGCCAAGCTGCTTCATGAACGCACGAGGCTCGAAGGAGAGATCGAGCAGTTAATCGCGCGCAAAGCAAATTTGCCGGAAGCAGAGTATGAAGCCAATTTGGAAAAGTTGTTCATCGAGTTGGCGAAGGTGAATAGATCGATTAAACAGGCGGGGACGTGAAGGTCTTTGGCCTTCGGTTATTGGCCTTTGATTTTTGGTTTTGGTAATGAGCCCGCGAAGCGGCCGAAAGCGCATGCAAAGAACTACTAAAGAATCGCAACCTCTATCGCGGTCACGAGCTAAAACTCTCCCTGAATGTGATCTGGAGCTGGCACCCCACGCTTTATCCAATCACTTTTTTTGCAGGTCAAAACCCCATGTCCGCATTCTGTCAATCCTGACGATCCTGTCCGCTTTTTGGATTTCACCTGTCACCGCACAAACACAAAACGATCAACCAACCGGTGCCGCTGAACTCAAGAAGGGCAACTATGAAAATGCCGTTCTTCTTTTAACCACTCAGCTCGCTAACAATCCAAATGACGCCGAGGCAGAAACAAATCTGCTGCGTGCATTTATCGAAACCGGCCGCTACTCCGATGCGGAGACTTCAGCCAAAAAGTTTCTCTTAAGAAACGCTGAAGCCGGAACCGTTCGACATCAACTAGCCGAAGTCCTCTCTTTAACCGGACGTTACACAGAAGCTGTGACAGAGTTTGAACGTGCGGTTGGCGACCTGGAAAAAACACAGGGCCATAAATTGCACAGTCAACTTCGTCTTGCCGAAACCCTTGAGCTTATCGGCCAGCAGGAACGAGCAAAGGAGATTTACGAATCCTTCGTTAGGTACTACACAGACAAAGATCCTCAAACAACTTCAGAGTTGACGTGGATTGCGCGCGCTCTGGTTCACCTCGAGCGATTCCAGGACGCCAATGATCTTTATCGTCAGGCGATCGAAAACGATTCCGAGCATCTCGAAGCGCAGTTGGGAGCCGGCGAACTGTTTACGGAGAAGTATAACTACAGTGACGCACAACAGTTTTTCAACGACGCCCTGGAAATAGATCCCAATAGCGCTCGCGCACATCTCGATGTTGCTCTTAACAAACGATTGGAAGGCGGCGAGCAGCTACAAACCGCACTGAATCAAGCGCTGAAGATCAATCCTTCCTATGTTAACGCGCTGGCATTCAAAACTGCGCTTGCTCTTGAAGAAGGAAACTTCGATTTGGCCCTTGGCTCTATCGATCAAGCACTGAGAATAAATCCACGCTCTCCGGAAATTCACTCACTGAAAGCGGCAATGCTCTATCTGCAAGACCGAGATTTCGAAACGGAAGTCACAGCTACGCTAGCCGTTAGCCCACATGACGGACAGATCTTCAATACGCTTGCACACTACGCAACCATCACGCGACGCACCGAACAAGCTGCACAATTCGCGCGTCGTGCACTGTCAGTTTCACCTCGCCTCTGGGAGGCACACCTGAGTCTGGGAATGGCACTCCTGCGTTTGGGCCAAATGGATCCTGGCCGAGCAGAAGTCGAGATTGCTTTCAAAGGTGATCCGTTCAACCTCTGGGCCAAGAACACCCTCGATCTACTCGACACGATGCGGGACTTTCGTGAAAACAGGCGGGGAATGTTTATTGTCAAAGCCTCTGCCCAGGAAAGCGACGTATTGTCAGGGTACGCGCTGGATCTAATTGAAGAGGCATCCAACAAACTAACCTCCAAGTACCATTTCACTCCAAAGGGCCCAGTCGTCGTGGAGATTTTCCAAAATCACGAAGACTTTGCAGTTAGAGCATTGGGCATTCCAGGCCTGGGGGCGCTTGGAGTTTGCTTTGGACCAGTCATTGCCCAGGATTCTCCATCTGCGCGCGGGGCCGGAGAGTTTAACTGGGGCAGCACGCTATGGCACGAATTCACTCACGTAATTACGCTTCAAATGACGGAGTATCGCATTCCCCGCTGGTTTTCAGAGGGACTTTCGGTTTATGAGGAAAGGAGAGCCCGACCAGGTTGGGGAGACGATTGGAACTCGTTATTTGTCCGCGCGTTTACAAATGGAAAATGGTTCAAGATCGCGGATCTGGATGCTGCTTTCCAACGACCACGAAATCCAGCAGACGTACCTATTGCCTATTTTGAAGCATCTCAGGTCTGTGAGTTCATCGTCGATCGATTTGGGTTCGACGCGATTTTACGAATGTTATCGATGTACCGCGATAAAGTGCAGACGCCTGAAATCCTGCGACAGGTTTTAAAACTTAGTGAAGCTGATTTCGATCGAGAGTTTTCAGCCTATGTGCAGACGAGGGCAAAACCGCTCAGCGATGCTTTGAAAACCGAGCCAAACGCTGCGGCTTCGCTGTCAAAAGATGAAGTGATGAAACTTCTGAACACCGAGGACTCATTCGCACTACATTTACGTGCTGCCGATCTGTTTGCGGCCGACGGCGATACCAATAATGCAATTCAACATTACCGGCGCGCGATCGAATTGTTCCCTTATTTCACTGGAGAAGGAAATCCGTACGAATCGCTTGCCAAACTGCTGGAGCAAAGAGGCGATGCGAGTGGAGCCGGTGATGCGCTTGATGCATTGCTGAAAGTTGATGAGAACAAAGTAGAGGCAATGAAGACGCTGGCTCGATTGCGTTTGGGCCAGGGAGACAAGACTCGCGCGCTGGCAGCGATGCGCGCCAGTTTCTATGTTGCGCCGTTTGATTACGCATTGCATACAAAGGCAGGGGAACTCAGTTTAGAGTCGAAAGATTATGCGAGAGCGCTGTCAGAGTTTCAGGTGACACTGGCCTTGCAGCCGCCAAATATGGCAGAGGCAAATTACAACGTCGCCACTGCATATTATTCGCTCGGGAAACAACCTGAGGCGAAGAAAGCAGTTTTGCGAGCACTGGAAGCAGCGCCACGTTACGAGAAAGCGCAGGAGCTGTTGTTGCAGATCGTCGGGCAGTGAAAGAATTTCAGATTTAAGATTTCAGATTTAAGATTGGCAGTCCGAAATAGGTCCAGTAGGTCTAATTGGTCCTATCGATCGCAAAGGAGAACAATGGCGGTTGAACAATTGACCATTAGCGACGAGCAGTTACTCGACAAACTGGGATCGGCACGTGAACTACTGCTTAGAGAGATCCGGAAGGTCATAATCGGCCAGGATGATGTAGTCGAGCAGGTATTGCTCTCGCTGTTTGTGGGCGGTCACTCTATTATTACAGGCGTTCCGGGCCTGGCTAAAACGCTGCTGGTCCGCACGATCTCGAGCGTTCTCGATCTATCGTTCAAACGAATTCAATTCACTCCCGACCTTATGCCGGCCGACATAACCGGCACTGAAATCATTGAAGAAGATCGAGCGACGGGTCATCGCGCACTTCAATTCATTCGCGGTCCAATCTTCGCGAACATAGTCCTCGCGGATGAAATCAATCGCACGCCACCAAAGACCCAGGCCGCTTTGCTCGAAGCAATGCAGGAGGGACGGGTCACCGTTCAGGGTGTCAGCTACGATCTCCCGCGCCCGTTCCATGTGCTCGCCACGCAAAATCCAATTGAAATGGAAGGCACTTACCCGTTGCCTGAAGCGCAACTCGATCGCTTCATGTTCAATGTAAAGATTGGTTATCTGCCAGAGGAGCAAGAGGTCGCTGTAGTTAAGCAAACTACTTCACCGCAGGAATTCGAGTTCAAACAAGTGATGAACGCGGAGGAGATCATCGCCTTTCAACGACTGGTCAAGCAGGTTCCTGCATCTGACACAGTCTCGCGATACGCGGTTCGCCTGGTTAATGCGAGTCGACCAGGAACTCCTGCCGCTCCGGATTTCATTAATAAATGGGTTACGTGGGGCGGTTCGCTTCGTGCTTCGCAGTTCTTGATCTTTGGCGGGAAGGCCCGCGCGATCCTGCGTGGTCGTTACAACGTGTCCTGCGAAGATGTTCGTGCTGTGGCGCCGGCAGTGCTTCGACATCGAGTGTTGTTGAACTTTCAGGCAGAAGCAGAGAAGGTCGACTCGGATCAGGTAATCAAGCAATTGCTTGAGACGATTCCCGAGCCAAAGAGTGGATTGTAGTAACTAATGGTTGCCTCTGCGCTACCTCTGCGTTCTCTGCGTCTCTGCGGTTAACCTGATCACAAACTTATTCACCGCAGAGACGCAGAGAACGCGGAGGTAGCGCAGAGACAAACCCCTTAGATGGAAATGAACAATGTTCCGGCTTAGACGTAGCAAACAAATTGAAACTGCCCCGCCAGTAACGACCTCATCTGCATCATCAGTAACCCCCGCGCGTTTTCTTGACCCGGAGTTACTCGCCCACATCAATTCACTCGAACTCCTGGCGCGTGCTGTTGTCGAAGGGTTCATGTCTGGACTTCATCGTTCACCCTACACTGGTTTCTCCACCGAGTTCACTGAGTATCGCCAATACAATCAAGGGGACGATCTTCGTTATCTCGACTGGCGTTTGCTTGGTCGAACCGATCGCTACTTCATTAAAAAGTATCGCGCCGACACAAACACGCAGTGTCATCTGTTGGTCGATACGAGCAATTCGATGAAATACTCGAGCGCCTCCTCGATTACTAAATTGCAGTATGCACAGTTTTTGGCGGCCTCCATCGCCTACCTGTTGAATCGGCAGCAGGATTCCGTCGGGCTGGTAGCCTTTGATAAGCGAGTTCACACACATGTACCCGCACGCAATCGTACGGGCCATATGCGAACAATTTTTGGACACCTATCGCAATTAACTGCCGGCGAGGAAAGCAATCTCTCTCAATCACTTCATCAACTGGCGGAGATCTTAAATCGACGGGGAATTGTGGTGATCGTATCTGACTTTTACGATCATCCTGACCGGCTAAAAGAAGCGTTTCAGCATCTCCGCTTCAAGGGACATGATCTGGTTGCTTTCCATGTTCTCGATCAAAATGAGTTGGATTTTCAGTTCGATGAACCCGTGCTCTTGCTGGAGGATTCGGAAACTCAGGAACAGATGCCAGTGCTGCCTGATGTGGTAATGAACGGCTATCGTGAACGCATTCGCCGTCACGTTGAGAAGATGCGGCAGTGTGCAGCTTCTAACAATGTCGATTATGAAATGATGACAACCAAACAACCCTTGGACTATGCACTGTTTTCGTTTCTGTCGCGAAGAGCTGGGAAACGATGATGTACGACAGGCTGTTAGCCTGTCGCGGATTGTTTTTGGCGCATGGTTGTTATTGCGCGCAACGACATGCTAACAGCCTGTCGTACATGCTCAATCCATGAATTTTCTGGCACCACTCTTTTTTCTTGGCGCAGCCGCAATCGCTGCGCCCATACTCGTGCATCTTGTCCGACGCACGCGCGCCCGGCGAGTAGAGTTTCCAACTCTTTACTTCGTTCGGCAGGTGCCACAACGAACTATCCGGCGACGCACGCTTCACAACGTTTTACTGCTAATCCTCCGTTGCCTGGCAATCCTCCTGATTGTCATTGCGTTTACAAGACCATTCTTCAGTGGCGGCAGCTCAGCTAAAACAACTACCGGCGCGGGTGCGACGGTCCTTCTAATCGACACCTCGCTGAGCATGAAACGCGATCAATTGTTTCCGGAAGCTCAGCGGCGAGCCGAAGCAGTGATCGATGATGCTCGCAACGATGAACAGATTGCTTTGCTGGACTTTGATAAGCGTTATTCAGTCATCAATCGATTCGGCGCCGATAAGAACCGTGTCCGTCTTGGTGTTCATAGCCTTAATGTGGGCTGGGATGGAACTGATTACGAACAGGCGCTTCGCGGCGCGGAGTCGCTACTGGCTGAATTGAAAACGGGTGGCCCTAAGAAGATCGTGATGATCTCTGATTTTCAGGCATCGGGTTGGAACCAGACAACCGCGACATTCAAACTGGCCGGCGATACTCAGTTAACGACGCTTGACGTTGGCGGTAACGATTCAGTTCCTAACGTTGCTGTCACTAATGTTGAAGCCCGCGGAGTGATCTACACACAAAAGTATGCAGATAACCTCGCTGTGCATATAGCAAACTTCAGTGATGTCCCGGTCGAACACGTTGCAGTTGACTTCCAGATTAACGATCAGACTGTGGAGAAACGCGATATTAATCTCAACAGTCGCGACACAAAGGTGGTGGAGTTTACGGGCTTCAATTTGAATGATGGGTCGAATCGCTGCTCAATCGATATTGCCGTGAACGATTTTGCTCCTGACAATCGATTCTATTTCACACTCAAGCGCGCTGTTCCCGCTAAGGCACTGATTGTGGAGAGTCCTACGCGCGGAAGAAGTGACAGTCTTCACTTGCAAAGTGCGCTAACTACGGATGACGATCTGCCTTTCGGTTTCACGTTAAAGACCGCCGGTGCTGTAGACCCTGCTAATGTTCCGGAATACTCACTAATAATTTTGAACGATGCCGGCACAGTTTCACCGGGCCTCGCGGACACCCTGAACAAGTTCGTCGTGAATGGTGGACAACTTATTGTTGCTACAGGTCCACGCACTGACGTCACCAGTTTTAATAACGCATTGCAGACAGTTATGCCGGCAACTCTGACTGAGGCGGTACAGACAAAGGCCGGCGAAAGCGTGAGTATCAGTGAAGTGAAGTTTGATCATCCAATCTTTGAAGTCTTTCAGCAGAGTGGACGCCTGGCGGCAGCACATATGATTGGCTATTTCCGATCGCAACCTGCCGGCAACGCCGCTGTGCTCGCGAGGTTTGAGGATGGAAGTCCAGCGCTCCTCGAATCACACTCTGGCAAAGGGCGGGTTCTTCTGTTTACTTCGTCATTAGGCCCAAGCTGGAATGATCTATCGCTAACGCCACTCTATCTGCCCTTTGTTCATCAGATGGTTCGTTACGCTGGATCGCACGAAGCGAACTCGTGGTATGGCATGGGTCAGACGTTTACCGTTGCTAAGGACAAGCAAGGTGCGATACCAGCAATAGACACACCCAATGGCACCAGGCTCAGTGAGAACCGCACAACACCAGACGGAGATCTTTTGGTAACGGGACGTGAACCAGGTTTTTATCGACTGCGCTACAACTCGTCACCTGATTTCGCAGCGGTGGACATAGATGGTCTTGAGGGCGACTTTACCAAATTGGATTTCAAACAGTTTCTTGCAGGCGTAACCGGTGGCGCAGGTGCCGCGGAAAATAGTGAAGCCGCGCGCAAACTCAGCAACGAAGAAATCGAAGGACGGCAGAGGGTTTGGTGGTCATTACTATTGCTGGCGTTGATTCTGCTGTTGATTGAGTCTCTATTGGCACGCCGCACAAAGGTTGTGAAAATGATTGGGTGAAATGTCCGACATGCTTTAGCTTGTCGTGGGCTTCCAAACACGAACGCTCATTGCATTGAAACTCGAAGCAATCAGCTTTCGTGTTTGGCAGCTCACGACAAGCTAAAGCATATCGGACACAGGAGAAGTTGTTATGCCGGAATCATCTCTTCTTCAAAGCGTTCTCCAGCAAACACGGCGCAGACGCCAACTGCTGATCGCGTTGCGTGGTATCGCAATCATTCTTTGCGCAGGCGCGGCCGTGTTGCTCTTAAGCGGTTGGGCAGCGCATCGCTTTCGAACCAATATTGGGGCGCTGATCGTCCTGCGAATAGGAGCACTTCTCGCGAGTCTGGCTACGCTTTACTTCGCGCTAATCCATCCCCTGCTGAAACGAATCAGTGACTCACGAATTGCACGCCTAATCGAAGAACGCACGCCGGGTACGGAAGACCGGCTTGTCGCCGCAATCGAGTATTCACCAGATAGCCACGCTAATATTTCACCAGCCATTATCAATCGCCTTCATAAAGACGCGAATCAACTTTCCGCAAACGTTAACTTGCGCGATGTTATCCGACGTTCGCGGTTGTTGACTTATGCGTCAGCAGCAGTTGCGAGCTTGCTTATTTTCGCTGGAGTTTTGAAATGGGGACCGCGCGAAATCGCCGAAGGTGTAACTAAGCTCGTCACGCCCACCACCCTCGCATCCTCAGCAAACGCGATGAGCATCAAGGTTAAACCTGGGACGGCTCGAGTACCCAAAGGTTCGGACCAGGATATCGTTGCCTCACTCGTTAACTTCGATTCGCAAGTAGTAACCGTCTACGCACGGCCACTCGGTTCTAAGAGCGATTTTCAGGGCCAGACGATGGAGCCTGCAAAAGCTCGTACTGATTTTCGTTACTCAATCTTCAATATCCAGGACTCATTGGAATACTTTGTTGAGTCGAACACGATTCGATCTGAAGTCTATAAGCTAAACGTTGTAGACCTTCCTTTTGTTAAGCAACTCGATCTCTCGCTGAACTTTCCGGCATTTACCCATCTGCCAACAAAAGTGATCGAGGACGGTGGCGACGTCGCCGCCTTAAAGGGAACCGTTGCGACGATTACTGCACACCTGTCAGGAAAAGTTAGAGCAGGTCGCATAGTTTTCCCCGATGGCAAAAAGACTGAGATGCGATCTCAAGGCGCAGACTTTGTTGGCGAGTTAACAGTAAACACAGATACAAGCTACTTCATCGAGCTGGTAAGCACTGACGGTGAAACTTATCGCGGTTCGAATGAGTACGACGTCACAATCCTCGAGGATCAACCGCCAACTATCTCGTTTGATAAGCCGGGACGCGACAAAAAGGCCACCAATCTCGAAGAGGTATTCACCCAGGCCCGAGCTGAAGACGATTACGGTGTTGTCTCAATGGACCTGCACTTCTCAGTCAACGGTGGCGAAGAGAAGAACGTCAACCTCCAACAACTCACGCGCGAATCAGCCCGTTCTCTTACGGGTGCGTACACCTTCTTCCTTGAAGAATACAAGCTGAAACCCGGAGATTTCATTTCCTATTATGCCAAGGCGCGCGATGCTAACAGCGAGGCGACAAGCGATATTTATTTCATCGAGGTCAAACCGTTCGAGATGGAATATAAACAATCGCAACAGCAGGGCGGCATGGGAGGCGGCCAGGGTGATCAGGATCAGAATGCGCTGTCGCGTCGACAAAAAGATCTGATCGCCGCAACGCATCGTTTGGTTCGTGAAGGCGACAAATACACTTCTCAGGAACGTAAGGACGGTTACGAAGCAGTCGCACTTGGTCAGGAGAAACTGCGAACTGATACGTTGGAATTTCTGGACCGAATGGCCCGTCGTCTCGGCGGAGAAAGCCAGCGACAGATGGTGCAGATAGCCGAGCGGCTCAAGAAGGCTGCCGACGAGATGAAAGACGCGCCCCCACCATTACGCAAAGAGGCAGGAAAGGATGCGCTACCTCCTGAGCAAAGAGCATTGCAGAGTTTACTGGCGGCCGACGCACTATTCCGAGAAGTACAAGTTGCGTTTGGTAATCAAAACAACGGTAGCGGTGGTGGTAACTCTGACCGGCAACAACAGGAACTTGCCGGCCTGTTCGAACTTGAACTCGACAAGATGAAGAACCAGTACGAGACGGTCCAGCGTGCACAACAGCAGCAAGCACAACAGGAGAAGAGCGAGGCTGAGCGTCGCTTGGAAGAACTCGCCCGTCGTCAACAACAAGCGCTCGATGAACAACGTCGCAGACTGGCACAATCCGCGAACGGCTCGAGTGGCTCTAATCAACGACAGCAGCAGGAAATGATCGACGAAACACGCAAGGCCGCGCGGGAACTGGAGAAACTATCGCGTGAACGACGTGATCCGAAATTACAGGAGTTAAGCCGGCAGCTGAATCAAACTGCTGATGAAATGCAAAAGGCGCAGGCGTCTTCACGTACAAATCAAAGTGAGGCGATCAGTCAAAACGAGCGTGCGCTGGACAAGCTTCGTCAGGCTCAGGATCGCCTGCAGCAAAACAGCGGGCAATCGGGCCGGCAAAGTGGACAGGCTGGCGCATCTGGTCGTGAACAACAGATTAGCGATCTACGCCAACGCGCCGCCCAGGCTGCATCACGGCAACGAGAGATCGCTAAAGACATGCAGAATCTCGCTCGGCGTGGCGGGCAAAGCGGCCAGGATGAAAACTCCAGGCGTTCACGTGAACAGTTAGCGGAGCGCAAAGATACCCTCGCGGACTCCGTAAACAGTCTTCAGCAGGACATCGAGCAGTCAGCTGGGTCGATGGGGAATGGGCAGGGCCAACAGCGCGCGGCGCGACAGTTGAAAGAGGCAGCGGATGCGTTGGCTCGTGATCGCGTTGCGGATCGGATCCGTGAAGGCAAGCAGCACCTGAATGGACAACAATCGGGCAATGGAAATGATGAGCGCGCGATAGAGAGAAGCTTAAACGCAGTAGCAGAGCGGTTGCAGTCTGCAGAACAGAGTGCACGTAGTGCCGGTGGTTCGAGTGCGGAAGAGAATCTCGATCGCACACGGCAACTTGCCGACAGTCTCGAGTCACTTCGCCGGCGAATGGATGAAAACGCCGCTCGACGTAATGGACAGCAAGGCAATGAGCAAAATGGCCAACAACAGAATCAACGTGGGCAACAGGGTCAACAAGGCCGCGAAGGACAACAACAAGGTCAGCAACAAGGTCGACAAAGTGGCGGAGCACAAAACGCAGGACAGCCACGTGGAAGTCAGGAACGTACGGGCCCAAATCCCTGGGGACAAATCGGCGGCGATGATTGGGGCGATAACCGTCAATTGCCTGCAGAAATTGGAGAGCGAGTTCGTGAAGCCCAGGATCTTCGTCAACAATGGGGCGGCACGACGACAGGAGGTTCGCGTCAGCTCGACGAGATCATCAACCATCTAAAACAACTGGCTGATGGACGAATGGAAGGTGACGCAGCCACGGCAGCACTCTTGAAAGCGGATGTTATCGAGCCACTCCGCCAGCTGGAGTTGGAATTAAGCCGGCAGATACAGCAACAGAGCGGACGAACTAATTTGCGATTGCGTGATGAAGGAATGGCGCCCGAGAAGTATCGGAAAGCGGTGGAGGAGTACTATCGGAGGTTGTCGAAGGCGAGGCAATAGGACCAAAGCATTTTCCAGATCACATTTGACATTTTTCAGTTGCCGTTTAAGAAGGTGGTAAGTTGTGAACTGAAAAAATGTCAAATGTGATCTGGAAAATGAATTGAGCACTTATGTAGCAATGCAATCAACGCTCTTCAAACGAATTCTTCTCCCCACCGCCCTTCTCGTGGCGCTCTTGATTCCAACCCTCGGTCAGCGTCCGTTCGATCAATTCCGCAATCGGCGTCGAGCTCAATCACTTCAACAGGAACAAACCGGCACGTCATATGGTGAATACACCTTTATACGCACCATCTATGACTCTCCCGCGCGTGCTCGCAGGGGTTATTACGGTGGCGGCACATGGACAACCGACTATCCAGAAGCAGACAACAACTTCATCGTCGGTCTGCGCGAATGGGCCGGCACAAATCTGAAGATTGCGCCTCGTCCTGAACAGATCGAAATATTGGACGATCGGATTTTTGACTATCCAATCATCTATTTCGTCGAACCAGGTTTTCTCGAACTCTCTGACGAACAAGCGAAGCGCCTTCGCGAGTATGTTGCGCGCGGAGGCTTTATGTTCTTCGACGACTTTTGGGGTGTGTATGAATGGGAGAATCTCGAAACACAATTAAAGAAGATTTGGCCCGAAGGAGGATACACACCAAAAGATCTTCCGCTTTCACATCCTATCTTTCACTCCTATCTGGACGTTGAAGAAGTCGTTCAAGTTCCAAACGTCTACAACGCCATGCGTGGCGAAACGTCAGAAAAAGGCGGCATCGTTCCTCACTACATGGGAGTTGAAGATAAGAATGGAAGGATTGTTTGCTTCATTTCCTTTAACTGTGATTTAGGAGATGCCTGGGAATGGATCAACGATTCGCGTTATCCAGTGAAGTATGGCCTGCCTGCTTACAAGCTTGGAATCAATGTGGTGATCTACGCGATGAGCCACTGAAGAACTTCAGATTTAAGATTTCAGATTTAAGATTGCTCTGTGGTTAGCCGCTCATAGGTCTAATACGTCGTATAGGTCCTATAACCACTGCTAGAGCAATTCATCATTCGGACTAGCAGGGCCTTCCTTACTCACATAGATACCGGCGTCCGGCTCCGAATAGTAGAAGTTTTTGCCGGTGGCGCCGAGCCCTTCTGCGATCTCCGGATTGGCATTTATTTGAAAACTCACGGCTGATTTTTCGGGTTTATCGATTAGGGAGAGAATGAAGATATAACCGCGAACATTAGCTCGTTCCGTGTTGAAGCGCTTGTCGAGATAGCCTTCCGCGAATAATTGGCTAAAGGCTCCATACTGGCCCTTATGATCGATCGCGTACTTTGCCTCGGCAGTCTTGATGGCGTTAATAGCAGCCACAGCGGCAGCTTCGTTTGCTTTGCGAATACTTCCCTTATACGTAGGGATAATAATGGCCGCGAGAATGCCAATGATGGCAATGGCAATCAGAAGCTCGATTAACGTGAAGCGGCTTTGCACAAAAAGTCAGATACCACCTGCTTTAGCAGCGTGGAGATTCAAATTTGCGCTAGAGTGCGCCGTGAACCTTATGAGGTGATACCACCTGCTTCAGCAGCGTGGAGTTTCAACTTCTCGCTAAAACCGCGGTAAGAAGCTGCTCAGTAGCGGAAAATTGAAACTCCAAAAAGTTTGAAGTTCGGAATCAGGGCACAGATGACACAGCTTAAATCAGATCATTGTTATCCGTGTTATCTGTGGCTAATCAGAGAGCGCCGACAAGAATTGATGAAACACTAACGTGCTCTACCAAATTGAGCTATGGCCCTCATGAATTTTGGGAGAGCCACCGGGACTCGAACCCGGAACCTCGTCCTTCATGGGATGTAGTTCCATCTGCATTCGGCGCAAAGATCAAAGCTCACCTCTTTTGAGCTTGGCGACAATATCGGCGAGAGTTCCGTCTTCATTATGAAGACGGGCGGGTTTCGAAGCCGCTTGACCATGTACTCCCATCCAGCATTCGCCAAGCAATGTCCGATATGCTTTAGCTTGTCGTGCGTGACCCCAAAGACCCGATGACAAGCTGAAGCCCTTCGCCACTAAGCCACCGATCTTAATTCGGAATCTCACGACAATCTGAAGATTATCGGACCTGAACTGGCCGACAAGTTTCGTCGAGACAATGGCCTTTTTATCGGCCACACGTTTCAAGTGATGTAGTCCCAACAGCATTCGGCCGGAATGTTCGATATGCTTCAGCTTGTCGTGCGTTAGAAAAGACCCGACGACAAGCTGTAGCCCCTCTCACTAAACCACCGGGTCTGATTTGCACATCACGACAATCTGAAGATTATCGGACATTCTCAATCACACTCACCCAGTGATCCGCATTCAAGTCACCACGTGCGAATTCCGCAATCACGTCAAATACCTGATCAGAGAATCCGCCAATGTTCAGAATGTCGGCTCGCTCCTTTGTCTGCACCGTTCCATACGGTTGAACGTCAATACAAACCATTCGCGCGTTCGGATTGCGGTGCTTGAAGCTTGCCCATTCAGTCATCGTCTTTGTCGCACTACCTCCGAAACGTCCGTAGTGCGGCGCATCAATCCATGACTCGTAATCTGAGACGTAGATCACCAGATCACCTGAAGCACGACGCTGATTCAGCAGCGCAAGCGGTGCACTGCAATTTGTTCCACCCGCAGGCAAACTTGCCAACTTCTGCGCATTCGTCATTATGCTGTCGCGTGGATTGAGACGAATGTTAACAACATTTGATTCAAACGGGATGACCTCGGCGCGAGGGTTCTTGCGCAGAACAGTTGCGGTAACCAGCGCCGCCACATCCACACAGCGAACTGTTGACGTCGCTCCCTTGCGATAGCCAGTCACCGCTGAGTGCATTGAGCCTGACACGTCCGGGAACACGTAAACCTTCCCCTCAAAGTCAGGCACGTTGGCTGTAGCGATCTCCATTGCATCCTGCAGAGCATTCGCGACGATCTGTGGAATTGCACTGTTAGCAGTTGCCATCGCGTAGGCGATCATAAGCTGATATGGAAACACACGTGACTTTGCAATCTTCTCCGGATTACTCAAGCGCTCGGCGATCAGATCGGCCATTTCTGGCTGATCGAATACGCCATGACGCGCAAAGGTGTTCAGGTTCATACGAGTCATCTGCCAGGGAGCGCGACGCGCAATTGCAGTCCACTCCTTTGTTGCCAGCTCCAACGCAGTCAGCATCTGGAACGGAACATCGGGAACTTCACCACGCTCATCTCTCGCGCCACTCTTGAACGTTTCAAAGTCACGGACAAGATCCGGCAACGCATCGGTGTTATATTCGCGGCCGATGAAATAACCGAACAACGCTTCGTAGTTTGGATCCTTTGGTTTAGGGTGAACCATTTTTACGATGTCCGCCAGAGACGGATCCTGGCCGACATTTGCCTTGAACAGACTCACCGGATCGCGCGCGTCGAGCCACTCGCGGATCAGACGCTTCGGCGCACTACCAAGTGACTTACGTCCCGCGACTCCTGAACGCATGATCTGAACGAAGTTGCGAAGCATCTTTGCGTTGTCGATTACACGTGGAAAGATCGCGTTTAGTTGTTCACGATCCTTCACTGACAGCACTGCGCAAAGCAATGCCGGCATGTCCTTCATGTAACCGCGCTCACGACAGAACACGGCTGTCTTGGCAATGAAATCAGCATCAACCTTCTCGCATAGCTCAAGCATCTTCGCCAGTTGGTCATCGGCGCTTGCATAGAAAGTGTGGTTCAGACAACCGGTCGCGGCGTATTGAGCGAGCTGTTGCTTTGGTGATGGTGCGTAGGCCGGCGACTGGTGCTCGTTGAGAGCGTTAGTTGCCGGCATTAGCTTGCCGATTAGTGATTTGAACAGTGTCTTGTTTGCCATTGTCGTATTGCCTCCTAAAGCAACCGTCGCAGATCTGCGAACGGATAAGCCAAAACCTGGGCTTCATCTTGGTAGAGCACGTAGCCTGTCTTTTGAGACTTCACGGTCCGGATAAAAATGCCGCGTTCCTCAAGAATGGCTACGATTTCCCACGCGTGAGTTAAATGTTCGTGCGCTGTTGATCGAAACCAACACAGTGCCTGTTCAGCTAGTGAAGCGGGTTCTAATCGATAGTCGAACGGCACCTTGAGATGTCGTCCGAACCAGCGCAAAGGTTCCATAAGCGCCACGTATTCGTAATCTGGCAGAATGACTTCATCGAGCAACTTTTCGACAGCGCAGAACAAGCCCGCCGAAAAATGCGAGTCATCATCAATCTCTCCGCAAACAAAACGAATAAACACGATTGCACCACCAAACAGATCTCTCCTGCGCCTGATAAGAATCGAAATACCTTTTTAAGACGTTGAATTTTGGTCTTAGGCCGTTTGGCCTTTGGGCCGTTCGACTTTGGACTTTGGACTTTATCTTTGGCTGCGGGAGAAGGATTCGAACCTCCAGTTCTGCGTTCAGAGCGCAGCGTGTTGCCTGGTTACACCATCCCACAACGCTATTTCGGATTTAAGAATTTCAGGTTGAGCATTGGTTTAAGGTAGGATTCGTCGCTCTTCCAAAACCCAGTGGAGGACCTCCATGCTCAAGTCGCTGCCGTGCACAATCCTGGCCCTTATGGCAATTTGTTGTTCGCTCGATTGTTTATCACCAATCATAGCGAGGGGAATTCCTCAACAACCAACCAAAGCCGAGCCTACAGTGCTGGTTAAAGGTTCGTTCGGTGTCGTGAGAGCGTGCCTTGCGACCGGGACCGAGGTGTACTGGATTGAAGAACACAAAGACATCCTTCATGTGAATCGCGACAAAGGTGGCTTTCCAATGCCGTTCTTAAGATCAAACGTCCCCATTGAAGCATTTACTGCAGATACCAGTGGGCTCTATTACGTCAGACAGAATCCAACCGACCTCCTTGAAAAAGGCGAATTCAAATCGCCAGCAGAGCTAAAGAGAGTTGAGGGTGGGGAAAAACTTGCTTCCCTACTGACCTTCGAGCTGGGTACGGCGACGTTTGTTGCTACGGACAGCTCGAGCATTTACGTCTTTGTGCTGGCAGAGAAGACAGATGGAACAATTCTGCAGATACCTAAGACAGGCGGAACTCCAAAACCGCTGGCGACCAAAATCTTTGGAGCAATAACCCAATTTGCCGTCGATGAAAAGAATATTTACTGGCTTGATCCTGCGATGAAAGCAGTTTATTCGGCGCCAAAGAGCGGCGGCGCACCGACCAAATTGTTTGCTCGAGACGAGAGTTCTTTCGAGCCAGATGTGATGACGGCAGATGAGGGCAATTTATACTTAATGACGCGCGGAGGAGAGATCTACCGCGTTGAAAAAACTACCGGTAAGACGACGAGAATTTATACAGGTGGCGGTTTTGAATTTTACGGACTCTCGATACTGGCAGATAAGAGCCGTCTTTATTGGGTAGAGCCTCACAAAATCATGGCGATGGATAAGAATCAACTGAACCCGATTGCTCTGTACCCGCGAACGTCAGCGATCAGTTGTATGACTATGGATAACGAGTTTTTCTACTGGTTTGAGGTCGGAGGTATGGGCCTCATGAAAGTCGCCAGATAAGACTGTGGTCACAGCTCGTTATCAAAGCATTCAAAGTTGGCTTCGGGAGAAGGATTCGAACCTTCACCTTCGGAGTCAAAGTCCAACGTGCTGCCAGTTGCACTATCCCGAAAAGTGGTCTTTGGTTTTAGTCTTTGTCTTTGGCTTGGTCGCGGAGGGAGGAATCGAACCTCCGTCTCTCGATTATCGATCGAGTGCTCTGCCATTGCGCTATACCGCGGTTTGGTCTTCAAGAATCGATGATGCAGTGACAGGCTTTGCACAAAAAGTCAGATACTACTTGCTTTAGCAGCGTGGAGATTCAAATTTGCGCTAGAGTGCGCCCTGAACCTTATGAGGTGATACCACCTGCTTCAGCAGGGTGGAGTTTCAACTTCTGGCTAAAACAGCGGTAAGAAGCTGCTCAGTAGCAGAAAATTGAAACTCCACGCTGCTGAAGCAGGTGGTATCTAACCGTCACTCCAAAGCTACCACCTAGCGCGAAGCTGAGACTCCACGCTGCTAAAGCAGGTGGTATCTGACTTTTTGTGCAAAGCCGCAGTGAGACCAAAGGGCCAAGAGCATTTTTTGTGGTTGATCCGGCGGGGCTCAAACCCGCACCTCACGGCTTAAAAGGCCGCTGCTCTGTCACTCGAGCTCCGGATCAGCGTATTTATCATTGGTCATTGGACATTACTCATTTGTCATTTTGAAGACCGTCGCCTGATGAGCTGTGATTCTTCAAATGACAACTGTTCAACGACAAATGACCATTGACTTGGCTGTGGCGGTGGGACTCGAACCCACGATAACTGGATTAACAATCCAGTGCCTTACCAACTTGGCGACGCCACAACTCTGACACGGAGAGAGGGTGACACGGGGACACGGTGACATGGGGAAACTTAGAGACGGGGACACGGAGAGAGGGTCACACGTGTCCCCGTGTCTCCGTGTTCCCCCGTGTCTCCGTGTCTCCGTGTCCCCGTGTCTCCGTGTCTCCGTGTCCCCGTGTCTCCGTGTCTCCGTGTCTCCGTGTCTCCGTGTCCCCGTGTCTCCGTGTCCCCGTGTCTCCGTGTCTCCGTGTCCATCTTTTGGAGGCGATGAAGGGAGTCGAACCCTTATCGACCGGTTTACAAGACCGACGCTCTGGGAACCAATTGAGCTACATCGCCAAAACTGGAAGATGAGACCCAGGATGAAGAAGACGCGGAGAGAGGGCGAGACAGGGGACGCGGACATCTCGCGCGTCTCCATGTCTGCCTGGCTCCGTGTCCGCTTGTGGTGGAGCTAAGAGGAATCGAACCTCTACGTCCTGCTTGCGGGGCAGGCATCATCCCGTTAGATCATAGCCCCGAAATGAATTTGGTCGCGGAGGCGGGAGTTGAACCCGCACCCTCTCGATTATGAGACGAGCGCTCTGCCCACCTTGAGCTACTCCGCTGTGGAAGAAAGGCAGCAGTCGGCAGGAGCAGGAGCAGGTTCTAGTAACGTGCAACTGTCTTTCGTGCTCCTGCTCCTGGCTCCTGCTCCTTGCTCCTGGTCGCCCGCGGAGGAATCGAACCCCGTGCCTTTCCACCCAACTCTTTAAGGTTCGGTTTAGAAGACCGATGCCGGGAACGCGGGCGTTGTCCGATTGTCCGATATGCTTCAGCTTGTCGTGTCGCAACCAACTAGAACGATCGTTGGATTCAGCCTCCAAGTGATACAGGCATGAAATCCAATCATCGTTCTGGTTGGTTGCGTCACGACAAGACAGACGCATATCGGACATTTTCTGGCCGGGGCGTGAGGCAGCCGCGCGCCTCTTCGAACTCCACAACTCAAACAGTCTGACGTTCTGCTGAGATGAGTCACGCCCCGGAAAGACAGGTGGCAAGAGCAGGGGCAGGTGGCACGATGAACTCTCGCGAGACACCTGCTTCCTGCTACTGCTCCTGCTCCTGATCCTGGTGCCTGAGGAAGGACTTAAACCTTCAACCTCTGGTTTGTAGGACCAGCGCTTCCGTCAGTTGAGCTACTCAGGCGGGAATTTTTTTTGTTATTTGGTTGAGAAATTGTGGCGGTCGGCAGGAGCAGGTGGCAGATAAATCGTAAGCCTGCTCCTGCCTCCTGCTCCTGCTCCCTGATTTTGGTCGGAGTTGGGATCGAACCAACCTTTCGGGCTTTTCAGGCCCGCGCTAATCCATCTCAGCTATCCGACCCGAGATATTGCCGATTTCCGATTGCCAATTGCCGATTGCTTCGTCGATTCCGTAGATCTTGAAATCGGCAGTGGCAATCGGAAATCGGCAATCATCTTCGTTGTTCACGTACGACCTTTTCACGTACATCTCGATCGTCGTGCATGTCCATGAAGAGGTACTTGCGCCACTCGGCTCGGTCCTCCGCATAGTGACAAAGCATGACCTGCTCCAGCTTCACCCGCAGGGCGCGCTGTGAAGTCAACAGTGGCATGCGAGCTTCATCCGGTGTGCGATTGCTCTTGCGGTTATTGCAAGCCACGCAAGCAGTCACGATGTTCACAGGTGAGTTATCGCCACCACGGGAGCGAGGAAGAATGTGATCGAGCGTTAGCTGATTCGCGGCCTTCTTCTCGCCGCAGTACTGGCAACGGAATTTGTCACGCATGTAAATTCGCAAGCGCTTCGCGCTGGCTGCCTCACGTCGCTTGCGTACGTTGATGTACTCACGACGTCGAATCACTGAAGGAACTGGAAACTCAGCCCGTGCAGAACGCAGCACGCGATCGCCATCAAGCTCCTCAACAAACACGCTGTTCTTGAAGACCATGATCACCGCACGCGCAACGCTGATGGTGCCGAGCGGCTCGTAGGTTTGGTTTAGGAGTAACACTCGTCCATTAAGTGCCATCACCCGGCACCTCCTTTCTTTGGAGTGCGGCGACCTGGCGCCGCTTTTGTTATCGGTTGCGATTTGTTCGGAGTTGAATATGAAAGCGGCGCCAGGTCGCCGCACTCCAAAGGAGTTCAAGAGCGGAGGTGAGGCGGGAGACTCGCAAGGTGCGAATCACCGCTCTTGAAGATTGAATGTCCGATATGCGTATGTCTTGTCGCGGGTGGTAGAGAGATGCTCAGATGGAACTAGCCTTGTCACGGATCTCTAAGTTTTTCCGGGGCTCAGGTTGGTGACGTCACGACAAGACAGACGCATATCGGACATAAGCATTGGAGCGCGCGGTGAGATTTGAACTCACGATTAATGGATTTGCAGTCCAACGCCTTTAGCCTCTTGGCGACGCGCGCGAAGTTATTTCAGATTGATGATTTCAGATTTAAAGATTGTGGAGCGGAGAGAGAGATTCGAACTCTCGAAGCGAGTTTGGAAGACTCGCATGTTTCCAGCTACATCATCCCCGCAGCCGATTTCAGATTTAAGATTTCAGATTTGTCGAATGTCCGACGAACTTTAGTTTGTCGTACGTCCCAAGTTGAAAAGCAAATTGCTTCGAGATGTGTGAGATTTAGAATGCGGCTTTTCTTTCGATGATCGACAAACTAAAGTTCGTCGGACATTTGCCAATCTAAAATCTGAAACTGTTTGGAGCTCCCGGTGGGATTCGAACCCACAACCTCGACGTTCGAAGCGTCGGGCCCATCCAGTTGAGCTTCAGGAGCTCTTTGTTGGCGGCCTGCTGCTCCTGCCTACCGCCAACTATCGTTTTGGTCCGGGTAGACAGAGTTGAACTGTCACCTCGAGTTCCCAGGACTCGGATGCTAGCGTTACACCACACCCGGCAGAAGAAGTCAGAACCGAAACGCGGTAGCGTCGGGTCCGGTCAATTAATATGTTGGGCGAGTTATGAGGCACGGACCCGGCGCTACCGCGTTTCGGTACTGACCTCATCCTTTTACACACACAACCTGCTTGATCTCAGCGACAACTTCGACCAGGTCTTCCTGGTTCTTCATTACCGCTTCGATCGACTTGTAAGCGCCCGGAATTTCGTCCAGTACGCCTACGTCCTTGCGACATTCAACTCCGGCAGTCTGACGTTCCAGATCTTCCTTCGAGAACGCGCGCTTCGCAGCTCCACGTGACAGCTTACGTCCTGCTCCATGTGAACAAGAGTTGAAGCTCTCCGCCAAACCGCGTCCCTTAACGATGAACGACTTTGCACCCATCGATCCGGGAATGATTCCGTAAGTTCCGGATGCCGCATTGATTGCGCCCTTACGTGTGACGAAAACTTCTTCGCCGTAATGCTGTTCGAGGGCAACGTAGTTGTGATGACAGTTAACTGCCATCTCAGGGTTGAAGGAGTTTCGATGATTGAACATCTTGTTGAAGACCTTCAACAGGCGAGTCATCATGATCTCGCGGTTCTTCATCGCATACGCTTGCGCCCACTTCAGGTCTTTCCAGTAAGCCTCAAACTCAGGGGTACCGTAGATGAAGTAAGCGAGGTCAGGCGCCGGCAGCTCGTTCAACTTCCACAGCCCCTTAGCTGTCGAGATATGACGTTCCGCCAGTTCCTTTCCGATGTTGCGAGAACCTGAGTGCAGCATCAACCAAACGTAATTTTCGGTATCGAGACAAACTTCGATGAAGTGGTTTCCTCCACCAAGTGTACCCAGCTGCCTCATCGCCTTTGCCTTGCGATCGTGAATTCCTTCGTGAAGATCCTTGAAGTCGTTCCATCCCGCCCAGTAAGACGACTCGTCAACTGACTCCCTGTACTGACTGAAGCCCGTTGGAATCGCTTCCTCAATTGCCAGGCGCAGCTCCTTCAACTTGCCGTCGAGGATGCCACTCTTGAACGGCGTCTTGACTGCCATCATTCCACAGCCGATATCAACACCGACTGTTGCGGGAATTACCGCTTCTTTTGTCGCAACAACAGATCCCACCATGCTCCCCTTTCCGAGATGTGCGTCCGGCATCAGTGCGACATGCTTGAACAAACAAGGCAGACGCGAAACGTTGCGTAGCATCGCCTGCTCTTCAATTGAAAACTGGTGGTTCGCCCATGAAAGAACGTCCTTCTGAGCGCCACCGAGTTGTAGCTTTTCGTAAGGCATGTACTCGCCCTCCTTTCTAAGAATCTCAACGAACTATTTATTTGTCGAACAAGTACCACGACGCTTGGATGTAGTCAGTGCCACCACGCGGTAGCGGGTGGGTACGTAGTGTTGTTACGAGGATCTATTGACTTCGTACCCACCCGCTACCGCGTGGTGGTACTGGACTACATCGAAGCGTGATGGCACTGACTCTCGCCTGGCGCGGAGTCTCACTTCTATTTGACACCTGAGACGAATAGGCAGAAAATCCGGTCGCCCATAAATCTACCAGACAAAAGGAGAGCTCCCATGACTTCCGTAACAGGATCATTCTCTGGAACCATCACTAAGAACCACTCCCTTACAATGAGCGACCTGGCCAATCACGAGATTAGTATCGGCGAGGTGAGCGGCCTTCAAAGTTCGCCCGACCCGCTATGGGAAGGCTCGCGTATAACCTATTGGGGAATTACCGAATTGCTGGATGGCGCCGGCACCCAACGTGGCTATTACAACAACGTTCGTGACATTGGCCGCGACTGGGGGACTTTCGAAGGTAAGGTAACCATCGCAGACGGTGTGGTGACCGTTGAAGGCACCTGGCAATGCACTGGCGGCGATGGTGAATTCCGCGGCGCCTCCGCCTCTGGCAATTTTAAGACGGTGGCGAAATCAGAAAACCAAATCACCGCTACCTGGGACGGAGTATACGAGCTGGCCAAAGCCCAGGCTGGTTGATTCTAAAACCTGGTGCGTCAGGCGAGATTCGAACTCACATCACCCCGATTAAGAGTCGGGGGCCTTTCCGTTTAGGTAACTGACGCAGGAACATTGCCGATTTCAGATTGCCGATTGCCGATTTGAAGCAAGTCGTTTCTGCGGCAAATTGGCAATCGAAAATCGGAAATGTGTTGGCGGGGCTGACGAGATTTGAACTCGCGATCTCTGCATCGACAGTGCAGCGCTTTGGATCCAACTAAGCTACAGCCCCACGGGTATCTCAGATTTAAGATTTCAGACTTGCAGATTTGTTTTTGTCCGACGAACTTTAGGAAGCTCTGATTAAGTACGACAGGCTGTTAGCCTGTCGGCGATCTTGGGACACTATCGTGAGGCAACCACGACAGGCTAACAGCCTATCGTACTTAATCAGACCTTCCTTTAGTTTGTCGTGGTGGCCAAACAAGCCCCAACGAATCATGCGGGCCCGGTTTACGACGCACGAAAAACTTAAAGTTCGTCGGACTCTCGATCTTTGTGATACTGCTCCTGCCTACTCCTCCTGCTTACTGGCTTTGGGTGGGTCGGAGGGAGTCGAACCCTCACCTTAGGCGTTCACAATGCGGTGCTCTACCGTTAAGCTACGACCCACAGAAGTATTTAAGATTGAAGATTTCAGATTTAAGATTTGATTGCCGATTGCCAATGCAGATCCACCGGAAAATCTTCAATCTCGAATCTTAAATAGACGCGGGGATGACGAGACTCGAACTCGCAAATCAGCTGATTGAAGGTCAGCCCGCTTTCCATTTCGCGTTCATCCCCAGAACTATTTCAGATTGAAGATTTCAGATTTAAGATTGTGAGCTGTTCTCTAAGACTTCAACACCAATCTTAAATCTGAAATCTTAAATGGCATTGGTACCGGCGGAGGGATTCGAACCCACACTCTCTAGTTTCTAAGACTAGCGCCTCCTGCCAGTTGGGCTACGCCGGTAAGTTATTTATGAAGCCGGAGAATTAAGGATGAAAAAGTCTGACTTTAATCTGAAAGTTCTTACCTGTCTGCTGCTGCTTCTTGTCGCCGTCGAAAACGCACACGCTCAACGAATAAGTATTGGTTCAATCGAGTACTTCGGAACCAAGGACATCGATGTTGAGAAAGTGAAGAGGTCACTTAGCACGCATGAGGGTGAAGAGATGAATCTCGAAAGCGTCCCCGATTTGATAACTCAAATAAAAGTAGCTGTAAAGACATCGATCGGAGCTGAGCCGACTGACGTCGCTCCAATCTGCTGTGACATCCATGATAGGTGGATCATTTATATCGGGTTGCCAGGTAAGAACTCACGAACACTCACGTACAACGCATTGCCGCAAGGTACAATCCATTTTCCGCCTGACGTAGTAACGCTTTATCGTGAAACGATGAGTATCCTCATGGAGTCGGTGCATGCCCAGTCGAGGGAAGATCGAACCAAAGGTTATTCCTTATCTTCTTATCCGCCACTGCGCGCTAAACAACTAGCCACGCGTGATTATGCGGTAAAGCACGCCGCGCTTATTCATCAAGTTCTAAATAATTCCAAAGATACTGAACAGCGTGTCGTTGCGTCGCACCTTCTTGGTTATGCCGTTCACAACAACCTACAGATTCGGTCACTCGTTCATGCGAGTCGTGATAGCGATGACGGGGTGCGAAATAATGCTGTAAGAGCACTCGCGGTGTTAGCGGAATCGAATCCGGTAATTGCCAGGAAGATAGCCGCGGAAGGCTTTGTTCAAATGTTGAATTCCGATGTCTGGTCAGATCGCAATAAAGGCGGCGCCTTAATCAGCATGCTTACCATTCCTCGCGATCCTCGCCTGCTGAGGTTGCTTCGCGCTCGCGCTTTGGACTCTCTGCTTGAAATGGCGGTCTGGCGGCAATACGGACATGCTGAGAGCTCTCGTTTCATTCTTGGTCGCATTGCAGGTATACCAGAAGGTAACATTTCGCAAGTGGCTAAGGATAACGTTGAATTAATCCTCAAAGAGTTTGAACGACGCAACGATTGATTGATTTTTGGTTTTTGGACTTTTGGTCTTAGGTCTTTGGTCTTAGGTCTTCCGAAACAAAATGGCCAAAGTCCAAAGACCAAAGACCCAAGACCAGATTTATAAGCAACTGAGATTAAGTTGCTTGTAACAATGCTTCGAGGATTATCGAATAGCCTTGCAAGCCATCCTTCCCTCGCCATCCACTGAGTCCCGCAAGCGGTAACTCAGTACATCGTCGACACCGCGATTTTAATAAGGGTCTATCGCAACCGACCCTGTCGTCACGTGCTATTCAGCGCTTTGCTTTCCGTTGGCCTTGCGGGCCATTCGCCGGCGCTAACCGGCTACGAAAACATCGGCACCAACAAACGCGCGCCTTGCGGGCCCGTGTCAGGCTTCATTGGCTTACGCCTGAAGCGTTAGGTGTCTTTCACCCGTGACCGAGGCAGTCTTTGCGTTTGGCTTGATAGTCGAACTTGAATCGACAACCTTCTGTTGACTAGACAGACGCTCTTCCAATTGAGCTATATCAACTTCTTGCAACCTACTGTGACGCGCTGCCTCAGTTGCTACGCGATCTTTTGGAACACGTAATACAACACGCCACTCTCCTTTCACCTCGCGAGTTACTCAGAAGTTCTTCACGATTCCGTCGAGGACGAATCCCCGCCGCAAACCGATCGCACTGCGTCCAAGCCCTTGGTCGCGAAACTTCGGACAGGAACACTACCCTTTCTCGTACCGAATGACTGGTTGGTTTGTAGTGAGGTCGGCACCACCCGTTACACTCCACTGGCTAACGTTCCCCGCCGAGACGGGCGTTTAAGCCAGCGTTCTTTCCACTACACCAGCATCCTCGTTAGCTCCATCCGTTTTGTGAATGAAGCGTGCCTCGCGGCACCGAGCAGGCTTGCGTTGATGGACCAAAAATGGCGAACCATTGCTGGTGCGGGTCTGTAGGCGACTACCGCCTTGGGGCCATCACTGGCCTTATCCTAACGGGACAACGCTCCCGAATGCCTTACGGCATTAAGTCGTTTCCGATTTCCAATTGTCGATTGCCAATCTTCAAGACCGTCGACATCGATCGTTTCCGCTCCTCTACCGAAATTTGCGACATCGTGGCTTTTACGATTGGCAATCGGCAATTGGAAATCCGCAATATCTGTTGGCGGACCTGGCACGACTTGAACGTGCAGCCTCGACCTTCGCACAGTCGCGCTCTGATTCCATTGAGCTACAGGTCCTGGTTCAGGAGGCAGGAGCAGTGAGCATCGCTTACTGCTACTGCCGTCTGCCTACTATCTTTTGGCGGAGGCGACAGGAGTTGAACCTGCACACGACAATGCGCGGCGGTTTAGCAAACCGCTGCCATACCGATTTGGCGACGCCTCCCTTGGAGCGACAGGACGCAGTAAGCAGGAGCAGGTAAAAGTCTCCTGCCTCCTGCTCCTGCTTCCGGCTCCTTCTTTTTGGCTGGGACGCCCGGATTTGAACCGAGAAAGTCGGGTTTGGAATCCGAAGGTTTGCCGGTTAGCCTACGCCCCAAAATTATTTCAGATTGCGCTCGCTGATGAGGTTGGTGAATTCATTGGCTATTGATAAACCGCTTGTAACTTCTTACCAAGCCTAAGGTCGGCGATCACATCGGTACTGTCAGTGAACTGATCGATCGCTCCAACCCATGTTTTGATCTTTTTGACTTCGGGATTTCGAATGGTCTGTTTGATTGCGATTGCAATCTCGTCTGCATGGATTACGAGGTAGGGCCGGCCGAAGTAATTCGTAGCGTCTATGGATAGCGGCTCCGTGAGCTTTAGAGAATTGTGCTTCTTCACGACTATTGTGTAAGCCCTGGACAAGCACATCTCTCGTTGCTTCCACTTTTTAGCGCTTAGCACTTCCACCAGGACGGGCTGCAGTGATCTTGCAATCTTCAGTTTGCTAAAAGCAGAGCCCAGCCACTTGCTGTAAGGCGCGTACTGACGTTCCATCAGGAAGCTGAGCTTAATTAACTCTCGAACCATTCGAGCGGCGACGATCTGCGATCCCAATTCGTCTCCAACGTCCCCAGTGCGCCCGACAAACGCCTCTTCCTGGGAAATCTTCGTCCATTGAGCGGCAAGCAGGTAAAGCCAGATATCTTTCGGATACCAACTAAGTCTCCGCCGAATTCTTGTTAACTCACCGATACCGTCATGGAAAACTTCACCGCTCGTCAACTCGAGTAAGCGTTGCTGTGGAAACGTCAACCAGTCAATGATTGAAATCTTCTCCACCACATCATGACCTAGCCTCGCCTGGAAGAAACCGCGTGGCGAATAGATATTCACCATGTGGTTAACACGACCAGTCCTGATTCTTTCCTGATGGCGAATTCCATTCGGTTCAGGCTTCCCGAAGTTTGTTGAATATCCGAGGAACTGGTACGGAAGGTTGTTCGCCAGCGCCTCATCTATCCGTTCCCTTAGTTTCGGAGCATTTCGTTCACTCAAAAACAACAGCATTCGCGGACCCCAGTGATGATCGCGGGACATCGGTGTATCGAAGCCCAATACTTCCGAACCCCAGCCGATAAGGGCCGCCGAGTAGCGCAGACCGGGAAAATCTCGATCGAGGATTGGCTTAACCTCAGTTCGATAAAAGAGTCTGCTGAGGTTTAAGCCGGGAATGAAATCAGGCTCGCTGGGTTTCTGCTGGGGTGATTTGTTCTTCATATCCATGCTGCAATCTGAGTCGTGAATAGTTTTGGCGGAAGGGACAGGATTCGAACCTGCAAGGGACTGGCCCGGTAGTTTTCAGGACTACTGCCTTACCAGTTAGGCTACCCTTCCGAAACGTGAACCTTGTTCCTAGCGTGGATCGTCTGTTATGACGAGGAAAAGCGATCCACGAAATCACTCGAACTAATACCAAGAAAATAAAATACAAAGACCAAAGCGCCAAGATCATCGTTAGCAATTTGCTTCTACGCTACTCCTTGTTAAAATGTCGACCACAATCATGAGTCAAGACGGTTTCAATATCATCAGTTCCCGATTTATCGGTCATCGGTCTGTTCCTTCCTGCCGTTGCGTCTGTATCTAGGCCAACCCACGTTCCCGGGCTTGGCCACAATTTCCATCGAAAAATTCAAGCAGCTCCAGAAAGGCTGATCGTTAAGCCGTTCTGTTGTTGCCGCAATGATCTGCCGCTATTCGACAGGCTGACAGCCTGTCGTACTGAGTGCTCCCAAAAGCAGGAAAGGACAACAATGAGTCTCAACGCCACCAGCAACTCATCATTCAACTCTGCGACGTCGACCTTGTCGACGCCAATGGAAAACTTCATCAACCTTAAACGATTGAGGCTCACGAATCTCAGCACCCCGATAGAGCGAGCTGATCGACTACGGAGTCTAATTCCTGGGGCGCCGGAAATCTTCATCAAGCGCGACGACCTGACAGGTTACTTCGGCGGTGGTAACAAGTTAAGAAAACTGGAATACGTGATGGCCGATGCGTTGGCGAATGGGGCGACCACCGTAATAACTAACGGTTCGATCACGTCAAACCTGGCTCGTACTACTGCGCTGGTTTCAAAGCGGTTGGGGCTCGGATGTGTGTTGGTCTTGAACGGGGGCGATCCAAAGTCCGCAAGAGCAAATGCGCGCCTTGCTGAACTCTTGAACGTGAAAGTCTACAGTGTTGGCTCACGTCAGGAACGCGAAGAAAAGATGAATGAAGTCGCCGAGGCGCTGCAACTTGAAGGCGAACGCGTTTACCGGATCCCGCTGGGTGCCTCAAACGATATCGGATCTTTTGGAATGGTCGCAGCTATGGAAGAAATCAGTGTTCAGCAATTGGAGCTTGGACAACAGTTCGATGCCGTTGTTCTTGCGACCTCGTCCGGCGGCACCCAGGCAGGCCTTGAAGTAGCTAAACGATTGTTCGGCTATGAGAGTCTCCAAATTCTCGGGGTCAGTGCCGATGATCCAGCTGCCTCGATAAAGGTTGCAGCGATCAAGGCGGTCAATCCAATGCTTAAAAAGTTGAATCTGCCTGACGATGTTGAAGCAAGCGAGCTGGCGGTTGATGATGAATTTGTCGGCGCCGGCTACGGCGTTAACACCAAAGAATCGACAGAGGCGATGAAGCTCTTCGCGGAAGCTGAGGGGATACTGCTCGATCCAGTTTATACGAGTAAAGGCGCAGCAGGTCTAATTGCGTATTGCCGGCGCGGAGTCTTCAAGAAAACCGATCGTGTGCTCTTCTGGCATACGGGAGGCCTCATGACCTTATTTTGAGTCTTGAGCTTTGGTGTTTTGTACTTTGGGCTGTGGTCTTAATGTGTTTCGTGTTGATTCGTGGATCGGTTTTTTGTCTGTCCCGACACGCACGATCCACGAAATGACAACAAAAACCGCAGAGACGCAAAGAACACAGAGGAAGCGCAGAGAGTTCGAAGAGAACAAGAATCAAAGCCCATGCAAATGGGGCATGCGGTAGGACTCGCACCTACGAAGTCGCTTCAACGACGCCTGATTTACAGTCAGGGGCTTTAGCTGCTCAGCCACGCATGCGCAAATTGGTCTTTGGTTTTTGGTCTTGGGTCTTTGCTTGATCTTCGAAGACCGAAGGCCAAAGACCTAAGACCAAAACTGTGATAAAAAATAGATGAAGGCAGAGAGAAACAAGCCGCGAACACACTTCGAGGCACACTTCTCCTGAGGATGGCGACGCTCGAGACTCTCGCAAAGTGGCCCAAGTGTCATCATCCGGTTGAAGGCTCCCTGCCTTCATCTCGCAAAAGGTATTTCGATTGTCAAAAAACTGAAGGAGCGGGCTTGAAGCCTCCCAGGGAAGCTGCCCGCTCCTGCAATTCTCGCGTTATTTCGTTGGAATTTTGGGAGCGGGAGTCCGCTCCCGCTGATTAATGCCTGATATAACGGCTATCGACTATTGACGTCTGTTGGCCGAGTTTACCGCTGGTAAAATTGGCGGGGGACGAGCCCAGAATCAACCCAGACCACGCGGCGCACATATGTGCACTCGGTCGCCGTTCGGCGTTATGTAATCTGTCTAATCTGCTCGTCATCATGTTTGATTCACCTCATCGCGCTGTAACGCATTTTGCGCGAGCGCTGTTTTATAAGGTAGTGCGCTATTTCCTGTCAAGAAGTTTTTCAAAAATATTTCTTCGCTCGGTTGGATAACTCAGAATGGTCTAACGTTGCCTGAGAAACTTTTGTTCCTCGAATTTGAATGCAGTCCGTACCACCTCGCGGTAGTGGTGCGCCACATCGTCGCGCTCTGTCAGAACCGGAACGCGGTAGCGTCGGGTCCGCAACCAACAAGGCAGTCTATCCAGAAATGATCGCTCGTGTTGGTTGCGGACCCGACGCTGCCGCGTTCCGGTTCTGACTTCATGCAACTCTGTGGCAATAGGCAAAGACCAAAGCTCAAAGACCATATTATCCCTTCTTCGCGAAGTATCCGGGCCGGTGTCTGATTTCCAGTTTCTCATTCTTAAGCGCAGGATTGGCTATCTCAACGGTTACTTTTCGATACGCACCGTCTCGCTTCTTGTTTGAAGACGAATACGCGATCAGGTACTGCGTCCGAAGTTCTTTTTCAATCTCCGCAAACGCTGATTGCAAATCATCCGTCTTCTTCGGAAAAAACGCGCGCCCCCCAGTACGTTCGGCAATCTCTCGGACTGCTCCCTTATTTACTCCTTCACCTTTGCTGTCTCCGATGCCAATTGCATAAACAACTGCCTCAGCCGCCAACACCTCATTGACCGCTTCGCTTCGCTTGAGCCGGCTCGAGGTGTCCAATCCATCAGTCAACAAGATGATCGCTCGCCGCCGTTGATCCTGCGTCTTAGCCAACACCTGGCTTGAGGTTAGCGCAATGGCATCCCATATTGCAGTCGTTCCTTCCTCTGGCGTAGCCGGCAAGCCTGGGCCAGTTGGAATTCCAGACAACGGATGACCCGCGCCCTGGTACGCCGGAATTGCCACATCGACCTGCTGGAGCACCCGATAAACACTCAACACGTCGCGCGTTAGTGCTTGTTCAAGAAATGCCTGGCCTGTAAACGGCACTACTGCGACTTGATCCTTGTTTGAGTGAATTGCACTCTCGATGAAACCTCGCGCTGCAGCCTTCTCATCAGAAAGTGTGTACTGCTGCGAAATACTCACGTCGATCAGAAATGCTATTGCCAGCGGCCGATCTGTCTCTCTTTGAAATGTGAAGAGTTGTTGTGGCACTCCGTCTTCCAGCACGCGGATGTCGTCGACATTCAATGTGGTTATGAAGCGACGTTGCTTGTCGAGAACTGTGAAGGGCAAGTTGGTGACGTCGGTGTTGACACGAACGACATCGACGTCATCGTTAGGTGTCTGCGCAGTGGTTGGGATAGTGCCAAGCCAAAGCGTGAGAAGTAGGAGTGAGCACTTGAGAGTTATCGAATAAACATGTCCGATATGGCGATTTTCAAAAAGCTCGGAATTCATAGATTAGAGTTGGCCACACGCGACATACTAAAGGAAGCTCTGATTAAGTACGATAGGCTGTTAGCCTGTCGTGGTTTGCCTCAACAATATGGCTAAGATCGTCGACAGCTAACAGCCTATCGTACTTAATCAGAGCTTCCTAAAGTTTATCGGACACTTTGAACTTAAACAGCCGATCTTCGAGATTTGCGACTGCCAGATTCTTGCCTTTCTACAACTCGGTGACCTTCCAACTGAAGTTTCTCCTTTTGCTTTTTGATGCCGCCCGGGTATTTATCGTTGAGCATGCCGCCATTTTTTAGAGTTCGCCAATAAGGAGTTGAACTTGCGTTGGGTCTAATGGCGACCAATTCCTCAGAAGCATTTGCGGCAATCCAGGCGAAGATGCCAGTCACCATCGGACAGGCGAGAGTCGCATGATGTTTGAGCGCGAGTGCTGAACGAATCTCGTTAATCGTAGTCACCCTCCCTCTTGGTACCGAGCGCATCAGCTGATCAACTTCAAGGGGCGCCGGAAGTACCATCGTGCCGTTCCCCCACTTGGGAATCATTCGGTCGGGTATGGGTTGCACCTTCGGTAGATCCTTTGCGTCGTTAAGTTTTTCTTTCCACGACCGTTTGGTTTTCATCGGACCTCCATCTTCTTAGGGCAAACGCAGTGAAGTGTCATGATCTCTCTGCGCTACCTCTGCGTTCTCTGCGTCTCTGAGGTTGTAGAATCTCCACGCCCTGTTTTTACCGCAGAGAACGCAGAGGTAGCGCAGAGGGTTTCTAAGAAAAGCAAGCTACTGGCTCGTTGCGGTTCTATCGATCTCCTTATGCTCTTTCTTCGGCAACTCTGGTTGTGCGAAATCTGGCAGCGGATCATTGAAGATATAGTGATTGAACCAAATGAGATTGTGTTGCATTACCGCGCGCTGCGACTTTGGTTTGGTGATGCCGTGGCCAAATCCCTTATAGACAATCATCTCCACTTTCACGCCTTTGTCTTCGAGGGCCTGTCGTAACTCATAAGCATTGGCGATTGGAACACGGCGGTCCAATTCACCGTGTTGTATCAGCGTTGGCGTGCGCGCATTCTTGATGTAGGCGATGGGTGAAGTCTTCTTATAGATCTCCGGATCGTCGACGGGGTTATTACCGAGGTAATGGATCGTGAACGGGGTGATGTCGGTGTTGTAGTAATAGGTGGCCCAATCAGAGATCCCTGCGCCCACTGAGATCGCCACAAACCGATCAGAAGAGGCGGTCAGGAATGCCGAAATGTAACCGCCCTGGCTCCAGCCCATGCACGCAACTCGACTTCGATCGATAAAACCCTTCGCAATCAAACTATCGATTCCCGAGATAACGTCCCATGCGTCACCGACGCCGAGGTTGCGGACATTGAGACGACGAAACGCTTCGCCGTAGCCCGCACTTCCCCGATAGTTCACCTTCAAAATCACTGCACCTCGCGCCGCCCAAATGTCGGCGGGATAATTCCTCGTGTCGGGCGAGAGTAACGCCGGACGATCGATGCCGGTTGGGCCACCATGAATAATGCAAAGCAGTGGATACTTCTTCGCAGCGTCGAAGTCCGGTGGTTTTATAACGACGCCCTCGATCTCAGCCCCATCGGTGCTTTTCCACTTAACAACTTCTCTACTGCCGAGGAGCAGATCCTTTGTTTGCTCCGTCATATTCGTTAACACACGGGGCGCAAACTTGTTGGTGTCAGTGATAAAGACTTCACTCAACGAGGTTGGCGAACTGGCCGTAAACGCTAGTCTCTTGCTATCACTACTTAACGAAGCTGATCCAGCCAGCAAATTGTCGGGCTGAGTTACGCGCGCGATGTTACCTGTTTGCGGATCGAGTCTAAAAAGATGCGCAGCGGTTCGTTGCAGGGCATTGAAGTAAATGCCATCCGGTTTCCAGTCCAACAGGCCAACGCTCTCGTCGAAGTTGTCGGTGATCGATCTAGGAGTGCCGCCATCCGCAGCTACGATCGCCAGTCTTGTGTTGGTGGCGAAAGATGGTTGTCTTCCCATCGCACTCGCAAACACTATCTGTTTTCCGTCAGGAGACCACCTTGGACCATTGTCCGGTCCAGGTTGAGAAACAATCTTACGTAACGAATCATCAGCTAAATTCAGGACAAACACGTCTGCTGTAGTCGACTGAATTAGATCCGGAGTAATCGTTGCGCTAAAAGCTATTCTTGAACCGTCAGGCGACCACGCAAACGAATCGACACTGAACTCCTTGTTTTTTGTTCGTTGCTTTCCGACGATTGGCGAACGCAACGCGTCGCTAACATTGAATGTCCAGATATGATTGAAGCTGTATTCGCGTCGAACGACTTCAAAGTCGCCCATATACTCCTTGCGTTCTTTTGAAACGGGAGCAACTGGTTCACTAGCCAGATACGCGATCCACTTACCGTCCTCAGACCATGCGAAGCTGTTGATTGCGGTCTCCGATTTTGTCAATTGAATGGCTTCGCCACCGAGAGGGTTAATTGCGAAGATTTGATTCTTGTCTTCCACTCGATTGCTCAGGAACGTTAGCCACGTTCCATCGGGTGACCAGCGAGGCGCAGTTGACGATTTGTCACCACGAGTCAACTGAAAGTTTCGACCAGTGGCTACCTCGATTAACCAGATCTGATTCAGAAACGCGTCAGTCTTGAAGTCGCCATAACCGACTGTGTAGGCTATCCACTTTGCGTCAGGCGAGATCTGCACAGCGCCAACGGTCTTCAACGTTATAAGCTCATCAATAGTTGGAACGTGCCGAGCTGGTTGGGCAGTTCCGACTCTTAGACATACAAGCAATAGGAACATCGCTGACAAGAGTTTCATATCAGGCCTCCGACTGGATGGGGTGGTAACGGGATCGAGAACAGAATTCTAAGACGTTCAATTTTGTTAAGCCAGCACCGAACAAGATACCACCTGCTTTAGCAGCGTGGAGTTTCAACTTCTCGCCACCACCGCAGCAACCAAGCAAGATACCACCTGCTTTAGCAGCGTGGAGTTTCAACTTCTCGCTAACCACCGCAGCAACCAAGCAAGATACCACCTGCTTTAGCAGTGTGGAGTTTCAGTTTCTCGCTCGAATAAAGAGTTTGAGAACATTTATGCTGTGTACCTGCGGTCGTAGCACAAAACTGAATCTCCACGCTGCTAAAGCAGGTGGTATCTTGCTTGGTCGCTGCCGATGGTAGCGAGAAACTGAATCTCCACGCTGCTAAAGCAGGTGGTATCTTGCTTGGTCGCTGCCGATGGTAGCGAGAAATTGAATCTCCACGCTGCTAAAGCAGGTGGTATCTTGCTTGGTCGCTGCCGATGGTAGCGAGAAGTTGAATCTCCACGCTGCTAAAGCAGGTGGTATCTTGCTTGGTCGCTGCCGATGGTAGCGAGAAGTTGAGACTCCACGCTGCTAAAGCAGGTGGTATCTTGCTTGGTCGCTGCCGATGGTAGCGAGAAGTTGAAACTCCACGCTGCTAAAGCAGGTGGTATCTTGCTTGGTCGCTGCCGATGGTAGCGAGAAATTGAAACTCCACGCTGCTAAAGCAGGTGGTATCTTGCTTGGTTGCTGCCGATGGTAGCGAGAAGTTGAATCTCCACGCTGCTAAAGCAGGTGGTATCTTGCTTGGTTGCTGGCGATGGTAGCGAGAAATTGAATCTCCACGCTGCTAAGGCAGGTGGTATCTTGCTTGGTTGCTGCCGATGGTAGCGAAATTGAAACTCCACGCTGCTAAAGCAGGTGGTATCTCGATCACAGAAAAATTTCGCAACCGCTTCACGTTATTTGGGAATCGTCTAAACCATCTCCTCCAGTTTCTCCATCGGTCTCTTTAACGATCTCTTTGTCTTCAGCAGGTCTGCCCAGAGATCTCCGACATCAGCAATGCGCTTCTCCATATTGAGCAACGTGAAACTCCTCGGCCCTACTGCGCCGCTTTCAACTTCTTCCCAGGTACAAGGTGCAGACACAGGCGCGCCAGCTTTTGCGCGCACAGTGTAGGTCGCAGCAAACGTCGCGCTGTATTCGTTGCGTCCGGTGTCCATAAGTATTCTGCCGGCGCGATCTACCTTCTTGAATTCCCGTGTCATAGTGTCAGGATGCTGTTTTACGAAGAGCCGTCCGACACGATGCGCAAACCTCGCAACTTCGCCAAAATCAGATTTGCCGTTAAGTGGTACGGCAATGTGGAATCCTTTCGATCCGGTGGTTTTCACCCAACTTGGCAGTCCTAAAACCGCAAGCAAAGCACGAAGGTTCAAGGCAGCTCTACGTAAGCCATCCAGGTCATCTTCATTGGAAGGATCGAGATCGAATATGCATATGTCCGGGTAATAGAGCTTCGGCGCCCGCGAAGCCCACACGTGAATTGTAATGCTGTTTTGATTCGCGAGCCAAAGAAGAGATCGCAGGTCATTGGCGATCGGGTGATGAACGGTGCCATCCTTCTTGGGAACTTCAACGCGCTCGAGCCATTCTGGAAAACCCTTGACAACGTCCTTCTGAAAAAATCCTGGAGCTGAGATCCCACGATGATACCGCTCCATCGTGACTGGACGTCGGCGCAGATGCGGCAACATCACCGGCGCGATCATCTCGTAGTACGCCGCAAGCTCGCCTTTGGTAATGGCATCGGCGGGAAAAAGGATTTTGTCCGGATGGGAAATGTCCATCTACACAACCTGAGAAAAAGAACAAGTAAGGAAGGGCGGTTTATCCCCGCTCATGCAAACAAGTTACTCAAAGGATTGGGACGCCAGCGGGGGTAAACCGCCCTTCCTTACTTGTTCTTTCGTTGATCAGGTCTTTACTCCTAATAATCTTGGGTGGCGCAGCTTCCCATGATTCGTCCATTCAATGAAACCAACTTCAACTACAACCTCGGGTTTGACCCAATGAGCGCGCAATCGAGGTAACCCAATTGCTTTTGTAAACGGCGGCTGGTCGATTTCGATTTCATCAAGCCGCGTCCGCAGCTCGAGCAATAGTTTTGTATCAAAGCCGGTACCAATCTTACCCGCAAAACAAAACTCATCATTCTCGTAATGGCCAACCAGAAGTGCTCCCAGTCCGACTCGCTTGCCTTGCGGATCAGTAAAACCACCGACGATGAACTCGTGCCTCAACTCACACTTCATCTTCAGCCACTGTTTCGACCGACGTTGTTCGTAAACAGAATCACGACGCTTTGCAATCACTCCTTCCCAGCCTTCTCGTTGAGCGCGCTCCCATGGCGACTCATCTTCGACAAGTTCTACCGACTCCAGGGGCGATTTCAGTTGCATCGCAGCAAGCAACGCGCGTCGCTCATGCAAAGGCAACACGGTAACGTCGCGACCATCAATCCACATCACATCAAAGACGTGATACCTGACTTTTCCGCTGCGCCAGGTGATTTCTCCATCCAGGATTAGCTGGTTATGCGGAAGTCTGGCAATTGCTTCTGAAACGGCAGCCATGTGTTGAGGTAAACGATTGCGCGAGTACAGACGAACACCTGAATCGTCTTTGTAGGCGAGGAGTCTAATGCCATCAAACTTTCGCTCGAAGATCCATTCCGGATCTGTGAACCGATCCTGCGTTAGAGTCGCAGCCATCGGAACGATCCATTCGGGCATGCTCATACCACAAATGTTAAGCGCGCTTACTAGAAACACAAAGGCTACGCAAATCCTCGAACGGCAGAAGCTCTGAAAATAATGAGGGACGATCGTGCTGGGAGCGCAGGCGTCCTCGCCTGCCTGCGTCCAGCGCTACCAAGATCATGGGTATCAGCCACATTAAAACGGAGTTGATTCTTTTGGACGCGGGCAGGCGGGGACGCCTGCGCTCCCAGCACGATCATCCCTCATTATGCAGGAGTATTCTTAAAGTGAGCGTCCTGTTTGGTGTGAGGTAGCCTTGCGGATCTTCTCAACAACCGCGCGGGTCTCATTTGCAAAAGCACCGTTCGGCTCGAGTCGGAGATACTCGTCAAACTCAACGAGGGCATCAGTCGCGCGGGCAACTCGAAGTAAAAGATTACCTTTGAGTAGATGTGCGGACGCCAGGTTGGGATTCAATTCCAAAGATCGCTTCACCTGTTCGTACGATTTTTCCAATGTCGGTTTTGCCTCTAAGAGGTCTTTTATCTGCCGGGATTTCTCCCAGCTGACACGGGCGAGACTAAGATGACCGAGAAACGAGTGGTCGTCGATCGCGAGTCCTTTGGTTAACACCTTTTCAGCTTCAGCAAGTTTATTTTGTTGCAGATAGATTTCTCCAAGAGCAAAGAACGCGTTTGCCGCTTTCGGATCGATCTCCACAGTCGCGAGTAAAGCCTGCTCGGCCTTGTCCCACTCCGCGAGATCCATGCAAGCAGTTCCAAGTTTTAATCTGGCTTCCACAAACTGAGGGTAAATTGCAATTGCCTTCTCGAAGTGACGGACTGCGGTTGGGATTTCGTTCTTGTCGGCAGTTCCAAGAGCGGTAACGCCCTTGTCGAATTCCTTTTGCGCAGCTGGCGGAGTCCTGGCGTCAATGCTTCCGGTTGTTGTGGAAGAATCTATGACGTCCCTGGAAAGTTGAAGCATGACAAAACCACTGGACGACGTCTGCAGGTCAACGTTTTGTTGCGTGTCGCGATAACCAGGCTGATGCACTCTTACTGAGTATTGAGCGGGAGGCAGACCCGAGAATCGAAACTTGCCAAGGCGATCGGTGAATGCCTCGCTAATCGATCCACCTCCGTCAAAACTCTCGAGACGCACAAGCACGTTGTAAGCAGGCGTACCTCCATCAGTGAAGCGCACTTGTCCATGTACCTCGACTGTTGAAGGTCCGTTTTGTACCTGCGCAAGAGTAACAACGAGTCCTGCCGTTAATGTGAGTGTCAAGGAAACCAGCAAACGAGATCTGTTGCTGAACATTTTGACGTGCTCCTGGGGAGAAGAATGCGGGCGGTAATGCGGAGGGATTCTACTGCAACGGCAATAGGGAGGGAATAGCTTCCCTCCCTAATAAAACAACTGTCGTCTCTCCTAACCTAGAATTCGAATCGAGCACCAAGTCGCATTGAGAACGGCAGGTGAAAACCTGAAGTCAGATTAATGGTTGACGGTTGCAGGAAGTCGGGATTGTCTACACCGTTATCTAGTTGACGGAACTGATCGGGCAAGCGCAGACGTCGATTATTCGTCACGTTAAAGAAGTCAGCAATCAAGCTAACTTTAGCCCGTTCGTTTATCACCCACGGATAATCTGCGTGCAGATCTAACTGGGCATAGAACGGTGTACGACCGAGCTTGCCGCGGCCACCGACTGGAACCTCGCCCGCATTCAAATACACAGGATGCGCCAGGTATTCGCTGATTGGGACGCCCGACTCCATGTGGAAACCAAGTCCAAGATTCAGTCCATTCAGAAAACGCCCACCAAAACGTGAACGTTCTTTGCTGAAGCCGTAGTTGCCGTAGATGTTGGAGATGAACCGTCGATCCGTATTGAGCGGACCTACGCTGAATTGATCTCCAAGCAGGTTGAATTGTCCCTCGGTGAAATCGAAGAGCGAACTGATTCCCGGATCAGTTTGGCCATTGTCGTTGCGAAGGTGTCCTTCATAATTTCCACGCAACGAAGCAACGCGGAAGTTCGACAACAACTGCCAACCATCAGAGAATCGTTTGTTCAATTCAAGTTCGAAAGCTTTGTACTTCCGAACCGGATCTCGAAATCCATCAGGGATGCCGTCGGGAATGTTGACTGATGCACCCGTCAACGGGTTAATTCCAACTGATCCAAAACAGACGTTGGATATTGGGGCGCCGGTTGCGGGATCGTCGACCTCCGTTTCAAAGCCTGAGGTGCAACCCGCTGGCGCTGTGCCGCCAATCGGAAACGCAAATTGAACAAGGTTCGTTGCGGCATCGAGACGTGAACTCGGATTGCCGATAAAGAACGTCTGGCCAATTTGTGCGTTCGCGGCCTCTGGCGAGAGGACTGCCATGTCTTCAATAACCCGTTTTAGATTTCGGTATTGGAACCGTGCGGCCAATACGAAGTTGTGCGGCAGTTGGAACTCGGCCCCAATGATGTGTTCATCCTGGAAGCCAAGTTTTGTGCCGGCCGTCACGGCACTGAGATCGGATGCGGAAACGCTGATCTGATTGGCCAGCCCACCAGCATCTTCAGCTCCACTTAACAGGTGCGCGGCGTCGATCACGGGAATGGGTGCACCTAACGAATCGAGTGTCACGATTCGTTGACCAGCGGCGTTGACCGTAAACGCCGGAGCGAATCTAGCGCCGGTGAAATCCAGCTCTTGCGACAATGAACGTTCAGCAGCATCCAGTGGTAGATATTCGAAGAAGCGACCGAAGTTGTAATAGAACTTCATGTTGCCTTTTCCAGTTGGATCTACCGTGACACCTAATCGCGGCGCCCACTGATCTGTGAAGCTGTATGCGTAACGATTGTTCGTTACTGAGTTGGGACTACCGATGACGCGTTCTTGCTCAGTGCGTAACCCGAGCAAAGCCGTCACCCGTTTGTTAATGCGCCACGTATCCTGGATGTATCCCGCATTGTAATTGCCTCTCGTGTCAAAGTTCGGCGGTCCAAACTCGCCACGAAATACCTGCAACGACACTGGCACCGGGGTGCCTCGTACGTCGAATAGCGGGCACAACGTGCAATCTGTTGACTGCGCACGCAACCGAAACTGCACATTAAACGGTTGACCAGCGGCAAAGGCTGGAATGCCGAGGTCTTCTGCCGAACTTCCAATTACGTTCGAAGTCGGAATCGGGAAACGCGGGCCGCTTCGTTCGCGGGTGCCTGAATACAGCGAACGCTGGTATGTGTAACCAATGCCGAACGTGTGTTGGCCCCAGTGATTCCAGATCTTCGCCGTATTAACGTCCCACTTCCAATTCGTGCTTTGGGTTGGCTCAAAAAATCCGCGACCGACGGCAAAGTAATTTCCCCGAATGTCATCAATGGGAAGGCGAATTGCGATCTGATTTACGTCCGCGAATCCGGTCTCATTGAAGTTGCTTCGTCCCTGACTGAATGATGAGTTCAACGTCCAGCTGGGCGAAAGTGATCCGTTGTAACGGACCGCCCAGTTGCGCGTGCCATAGTCGAGAACGCTGTCGGCTGTAGTGTTGTCGATGTTCAGAATGTTGAACGAAGACAGGTTTGTCTTGGTCGGATCACCGAATATCGAGAACGTGAGTTGGTGATTTTGGTTCAAGACCCAATCGAGTTTGCCGGCATAATTGTAGGTTCGATACCGGCGAGCAAATTGGCCTCGCTCCACAAACAATCCGGAGTTTACGATTGATTGATTGCCGGCTGCGATGTCTGCCGCGTTCGCCTGGACACCCTCCACAATCTCACGTCTGACGGTTGGATTGAAAGAACCAAAGAAGAACAATCGATTTTTCAGACCTGGCACATAGCCGCCAAGGTCAGCACCGACATCGTAGTTTTCTTCGTGAAGCAATGAGCCTTGCTTGTTTGTACGCGTGTCATCGGCTTGTCGCCGCGTTGCTTCGAAAGCACTTGGACGCGCGAAGCCGTAGATCGCGCCGTGGTATGCGTTACCACCTGACTGAGTGATGATGTTGACGATCCCGCCTTCGGACTGACCATACTGCGGCTCAAAGCCACCGGTCTTTACCTGTACTTCCTTGATGAACGACGTGTTAATCCCGGTTCCGAGTGCGCCGTAAGATCTGGAGAATGTGCCGATGCCGCCAAACGCGGAGTTGGTGATGTTCACGCCATCAGCAACGTAGAGGTTGTCGAGCGCTGAACCGCCCGCGATCGATGGATTGTCACGTCCGCCATTGATGCTATCAGTGGCTCCTGGTGACAAGTAGAAGAGACTCGAGACTTGTCGTTGAACGGGTACATTCTGGAAAAGTTGATCGTTGAGATTTTGGCCGGCGGCAGTGCTCTGCTGATCGATGCCACCTACCGTTGCCGTGACGTCTACCGTCGCAGTGATTTCACCGGCTTCAAGTTTGAGATTCAAAGTCGATTCACGACCGACGTTAACAGTGACGTTGTTTGCGACCGCACCCTTGAAGCCAGTTTGTTCGACCTTGACTGCGTAGGTGCCTGGAGTGAGGTTGTCTACTTTGAAGATGCCGGCTTCATTTGTAGTTTCTGTTCGTACACCTGTTTGACCGGTGACAGTAACTTTCGCACCAGGAATAGCGGCGCCTGTAGCATCAGTAACAGTGCCGCCTATTGATCCTTTCGTTTGAACGTCCTGCGCAAGCACGGCCGTCGCGGCCAGGCTCAGGCAGGTGACGAGCAATAATGACCAGAGTTTTTTCATGCCTACTTCTCTCCCTTTCAAAAAAGCAATTTCCTGTTAGTAGATCGCTTGCGCGTTTTTAGGGAGACACGGCGCAAGGAAAATGCAATCGATGTCATGGGGGCGTCCTGCAGCAACTAATTTGTAAACAAATTGGGGGACGAAAGGTCTGGGAAGAACCAATTCGATGGTTTGTTCTTACACGCTTTGAGAAAGCAATGAAGGTGCCAATTTGCAGACCTACGAAACCGTGGAGTGCAAGTGAACGCGTGTCGTGCACGCGAGGTGTGTGAGCGTTGAATTTCGAAGGATGACGTAGGGATTACTTTTTGGAGAGCTCCAATTAATTGAATGCGTCCGATCCAAACTTTTGCTCGATCCAAATTACTAAAGTTCTCACGATGTTGTAGCGCTGCAAAGATTCAGAGATGAGTTGTGCATAGCGACTGAGGCAGCGACGTAGGTGTGACAAGATTGCCGTGGCGTGAAGGTCGCTGCGACGAATTTGATCGGGTGGAGTCGGAATCAGATTTTCGTCTAAGCAAACCAAAAAACTCATCACAAAGCTGCTCTGCTTGTGGCCAGGCAGATAACTTAATGAGACCTCGAATAGATCTTCTCTGCGTCTCTCCGGTGCCTAATGACACAAAAGGACCGGAGAGAACCAGAGAGAGTTTTAAAGACGCAAAATCAGCTTGATGGCGGCTTCATGCCCATCATGCGGAGATAGGTGATCAGGTTGCCGTAGTGAAGATTACTATGTGCCAGGTTCTCGAGTAACGGTTCGATTTGACCGTTATCTGAGACGTACACGGTATTGCATTTATCAACCGCGTCTTTGAGTTTAGGAAGTAGTGTCGCTTTGTCGGTAGTTCCCTTTTCTGCCGGGTCGGACCACTTCACTTTGTTGCCGGCTCCGTGCGCACAAAAATAGTTCAGAGAGTCAGTGACGTGTCCAATTATCTGACCGAAGCTCCGCACCGTATCGACGGGCTTGTAATCGTATTTTTCAGCAGGAACCATTTCCGCCGATTTAGTTATCCAGTCACTCACTTCCTGAAAGCCCTTACGTGCGACGGTAGCAGCATTGCCTTTGGCGCCATCCTGAGCAGAAACATTTGTCGATATTCGAGTCGACAGCGACATTGATATAGCGAGGGCGCAACAAGCAAAGAATAGAATTCTGATCTTCATGGGTTGTCTCCTGTTAGTCAGACAGATCTGGATTTCGAGTGTGCCCGAGCATCCTTGCCTTCAAGAGATTTAGCAAGCACTAATACGTAAAATGGAGCGTCGCTGGGATAGACAGGTCGCCCGGTGTGTTGAGTTGCCGGGTTTACAAGAATTAACAAATCGCGGACTTCATCCACGCAGGTGCAACCACAGAGTCAGGGAATCTGCGGTGTTGGTCTACCTTGCTAACCAATCGCGACGTCCATAGGCAATCACAGCGCAGAGAATCCCAACAACAAAAGGAAGGATTGCAGCGTTGATACCGGGACCCATGATCGAAATCACCACCGCACCGATCATGATAATGAGCAACCCAATGGCAGCCAGAGGAGTTAAGTTGTGACGTATTTTGGTCAAGCCCGGAAGTATCTGCCCAAGTCCTCCGAGAATCTCCATCACGCCAATAAACTTGATAAACCATCCCGGAAGCATGATTGAGTTTGGCGGCGACATCTTCTGCATGGCCTCGGTCGACATCACTAACTTAGTTCCACCGGAAAACAGAAAGAGCGCGCCCACGAGTCCTTGAAGTAACCAAAGTAAGACGTTCATCGAAGGTTCCTTTCCTATGTAGATCCTAACTGGTAGTCAACAACGGTAACAGACTTCGCAGGCGGTATTCTCTTAAGTACAGTCCTCCCCAAATGAGCGCACCAATGATGATCGGAAAGACTATCGGAAAGGCGCCTTGACCGGCGCGAATTTGTGTAGCAACCGCGCCACCAAGGTACCCGGTCAACAGAATCGCGCCGAGCACGGAAGTTACCGGCAAGAGATAAAGCACCGTGCAAATTACCAGAACGATTCCTATAGGTACAATCACGCTCTCCTGATATCCCAGCTTCGACGTGGCATCGACGACAAATCCCGGCTTGAATAGTTTCATCACTCCATCCAAAAGTAAAAACAACGCCGGCAAGATAGTCATGACATACCCGATCCAACGTGTTGCGTTGGAACCACTCGACACTTCAGACATAAAGGTTCTCCTATCGAATCGGACTTAACGTCACTGGGGAAGGTTTGGTAATTCAACAACCGGACGAACCTCTATCGTCCCTTTCTTCGCCATCGGAATTCGCTCTGCGATACTGATGGCTTCATCGAGATCGCTGGCATCCACAAGAAAGTAGCCGCCCAATTGTTCACGCGTTTCCGCAAAGGGACCATCAGTTACCAGACGGCTACCATCGCGAACGCGAACGCTGGTCGCTGTCGCGGTAGGATGTAATGGATTTGCGCCAATAAATTTGCCGTTTGATTGTAGTTGGTAAGTAAGTTCAATTGATTCTCCATAACACTCTTGACGCTCTTCCTCGCTGAGTGCCTTTTCCTCAAGGTAAACCAGTAACATGTATTTCATCTTCATAGCCTCCCGTGGTTAATCGAATAACGTGCCGACAAATCGACACCCTGCCGCAAAGTTTTTTATCATCGAATATGCCTTCAAGTGCACACACCGCCGTCGCGGACCTTTACCATTCAGACTGGGGTCGAATAGTTGCTACTCTCATTCGGCATTTCGGTGATTTTGAAGTCGCCGAGGATGCAGCGCAAGAAGCGTTTGCGATAGCCGTCGACCAATGGCGAGTCGAAGGAGTGCCCGAATATCCGCGTGCGTGGATTATCCAAACCGCGAAGCACAAAGCAATAGATCGCCTTCGCCGGCAAACACGCTTTGAGGAAAAGGTTGCTTCATATGCCACGTCCGGGCTGATTGAAACGACCGTTGAGCCCAATTACGACAGGGATGAAATCCCGGACGACCGCCTGCGATTGATCTTCACCTGCTGCCATCCTGCGTTGTCTTTAGATGCCCAGGTGGCTTTGACACTTCGCACCTTAGGCGGTCTCGAGACGGATGAAATTGCACGAGCGTTTCTTGTTCCGACGACCACGATGGCACAGCGACTGGTCCGCGCAAAACGTAAGATTCGCGATGCTGGAATACCTTACCGAGTCCCTGACACTAAGGAAATGCCGGAGCGGCTCGATGCAGTGCTCACGGCCATTTACCTGATCTTCAACGAAGGTTACGCGGCAACACGAGGTGAACCGATCGTTCGAGCGGATCTCTGTGCTGAAGCGATTCGCCTCGGCCGGTTGCTGCGCTCCTTGATGTCGCCCCCGGTCCCATCAGAAGTTAACGGATTGCTGGCACTCATGCTATTGCACGACTCCAGACGCGAGGCCCGATCGGATGCCGCTGGAGAAATTGTAGTTCTCGAAGAACAGGATCGAACTCGTTGGAATCAAGCGTTTATTTCCGAAGCCTTGCCACTCGTTGATGAAGCTCTGCGCCGTGAACCGGCGCAATTTGCACTTGAGGCTGCGATCTCGGCCGAGCATTGCAAGGCCGTCCGTGCCGAGGATACAAACTGGCAACAGATTGTTCGTTTCTATACTTTGCTTCAACAACTGACGGGTTCGCCAATCGTCGCCTTAAATCGCGCAGTAGCAGTTGCGATGGCTGATGGAACCGAAACGGGATTGTCACTGATCGATTCCCTGTCAACGTCGGGAGAACTCGAGGAGTATCATCTGTTCCATGCGGCTCGTGCTGACTTGTTAAGACGGATTGGATCGTTTCCCGAAGCAGCGAAGAGTTACCGGCGAGCTTTAGAGTTGGTAAAAAATGAAAGCGAGCGTCGGTTTTTGGAAAGACGATTGAAAGAAGTCACGCGGTGAAACCGATAGGTCGAATAAGTCACATAGGTCCTATACAAGGAGCCCAACATGCAAACCCTTCTCTATGACCTCGCCTACGGCTTGCGAGTTCTGCTCAAGACACCACGCTTTACTGCGGCTGCCGTCCTTTCTCTGGCAATCGGTATTGGTGCAAACACTGCAATATTCAGTGTCACCAATGCGCTCTTGCTGCAACCATTGTCATACAAAGATTCCGATCGGCTCGTCATTCTTTGGAATCGCAGTCCTGGTCTCAATGTCGAACAAGATTGGTTTTCCCCAGGTCAGTACCTCGACATCAAGGCCGAGAACCAGGTTTTCGAAAATGTTGCCACGACAATCGATAGCAGTTTCAACCTGACCGGACAAGGACTGCCCGAACGAGTAGAAGGCGCACGTATTAGTTCCTCATTGTTCAGCGTACTCGGGACTCCACCCGCCTTAGGTCGCACGTTCACTGCGGACGAAGACGATCAGGGCAAGCCAACCACGGCAATTCTCAGTTATGGATTCTGGCAACGCCACTTCGCGGGCGATCCTGACGTCGTCGGCAAATCGCTTTCGTTGAATGGCAACCAAATAGAGATCGTCGGCGTAATGCCGCGCGATTTCGCTCTAAACAAAGAAGTGATGCCGACCGTCAATAAGATCTCAAACGCCGAAATCCTATTGTCGTTGCCCATGGGTTGGGGAAAGCGCACCACGCGTACAAATGAGGACTACAACATCTTCGGCAAACTCAAGAATGGAGTCACGCTTGCGCAAGCTCAGGCTGATGTGGACCGCATCGTGAGCGGGATGAAGCAACAGTATCCGCAGAATTACACGCCAGTCAGCCGCTTCATGATCAGTGTTGTTCCGTTACTCCAGCAGGTTGTCGGCGACGTTCGTAGACCATTGTTGATTCTTTTAGGCGCCGTCGGTCTTGTCCTTTTAATCGCTTGCGCTAACGTTGCAAATCTTCAACTCGCGCGGGCCACAGTTCGTCAGAAAGAGATCGCGATTCGCGCGGCAGTGGGTGCCAAAAGGTCGCGGATTGTTCGTCAACTACTGACTGAGAATGTCTTGTTGTCGCTGCTTGGCGGTTTGTTCGGTTTGTTACTCGCGTTTGTCGGATTGCGCGTCTTGTTACGACTTGGGCCAAACACTTTGCCGCGACTGAATGAAATCGGAATCGATACTCGAGTACTTGGATTTACTTTCGTAGTTTCATTTATAACTGGAATTGTGTTCGGGCTCGCCCCGGCGCTTCATTCTTCTCGAATCGATTTAAACGACGTTTTGAAACAGAGCGGTCGCAGTTCGACCGGCGCTGGTCACAATCGCGTGCGAAGTGTCTTTGTGATTGTTGAAGTCGCGCTGTCACTGGTTCTCTTGATCGGCGCAGGTCTGTTAGTTCGTAGCTACGGTCATATTCAAGACGCTAATCCCGGCTTCAACCCTCGGAACGTGTTGTCGTTTCGACTTTCCTTGCCCACGTCTAAATACAAGGGTCCTGCAGTAACGCGCTTTTACAAACAGCTCGCCGACAGGATCAAAGCTCTGCCTGGTGTAGAGAGTGTTGGAACCTCTTACTCGTTACCGATGAGTTCGGTTGCGCTTGCGTGGGGACCGATAACGATTGAAGGCTACGTTCCGAAGAATCCAACTGATTTTGTGATGTCGAACGAGCGCTTTGTCAGTCCGGGATACTTCTCGGCCATGGGAGTTCCACTCATCAAAGGGCGGCTGTTTGATGAGCGCGACAAACAAGACGCGCAACAAACTGTCATCGTCAATGAACAGCTGGCCCAACGCTTCTGGCCAAACCAGGATCCTATCGGGAAACGAATTGAACGCGGTGATAAAGAACCATGGCGTTCAGTGATTGGTGTGGTGCGCGACACCAAACAATTCAGTGTTGATAACGAACCACCCATTAGCATCTATCATCCTCACGAACAGTTTCCGATCGGAACAATGTTCCTCGTTGTCAGATCTAATCAAAACGCTTCGACATTAACGACTGGAATCACTAAAGAGATTCGCGATCTTGATCCCGAATTGCCACCCTACGAGTTTAAGACCATGGACCAACGGCTTTCGGATTCATTATCGCGCCGCCGCTTCTCCACGTTTCTTTTAGGCGTCTTCGCAACGGTTGCTTTGGTTCTCGCCGCGATCGGTCTTTACGGAGTGATGGCTTATTCCGTTACGCAGCGGACCCAGGAAATAGGGATTCGCATGGCACTCGGAGCCGAGCCAGGCAAGATAATGTCGATGATTGTTCGTCACTCCTTGGCTCTCGTAGTTGTGGGAGTTGCCCTTGGGTTGGTGGGTGCGTGGGCTGTCACACGGGTAATGGCAAGTCTGTTATATGGAGTCTCGACAACCGACAGGCTCACCTTCGCTGGACCACCTCTGGTTCTGATCGCCGTAGCATTACTGGCGAGCTACTTCCCGGCCAGAAGAGCCGCTCGCGTCGATCCTACGGTCGCCTTAAGGAGCGAATAGCCCCAAAACTCGCGCTTTTCTGGCCCAAATAAAAATATTCTTGTCACCACTCGACGCTCCGACTTAAGATTGGTTCAGCGGTTCAGCCTTGGGAGTTGGACAATCATTGAGTCCCGCTCGCGAAAAGCCTCGCAAAGTCTTCTCGTTACATTACCCCGGTCCACTAACAAGCCGTCTCTGTAATTACCCACGCGAACGTTCGGAGTTCACATGTCGACTCACATTTCCTTTACTCCAGAGGAACTAGTTCTTCAGCAACTGCTGGAGTACGAGGAAGAACCACTGAGAACTCTACCCTCCGGTGAGGAACTAAAAGGCAGGCTGCGCGACGAAATCCGATTGGCACTCTCTCAAGTAGATAGCCCGGAGATACACTCACTGGTTGAAACCTGTTTCGACCAAATCGTTGTCGTGTTTGGTCGGCTCGCCTTGATTGAAACCAATCTACGTAAGTTAGACATGCTGCTTGAAAGTCTCTCAATATTCGACGTACTGCAGTATGAAATACGCAACTTCGTTCAGTTTCTGGAAACTGAAGCGCTAGCAAATGAAAGGCTGGATGCGCGACTGCTCGAAACACTGGACGGAATCTGTTATGGCATCTCTCACGATATAAAAAGAATCTTTGAACGAGAGCTCAGCGGTGACATCCGCAATCAAACTACCCCGATTGTTTATGGCAAGATTGTTCATTCGCACGGATTGCTCACGAACTGTTTTCAGCAATCCCTAATCACGCTTCTACAACTATTCAATCGTTCCGTAGATCCACTAAGCATCTTCAACGACTTTGAAGAGCGCGTCAGACAGTCGTTAATACTCTGCAACGATTTGTCGGCACTGCTGCGAGTGGTGCGAACTGCAGAACACCAGACGACACCTGAATCACTTGGGCAGGTGGTTCAATCAGCTCTCAACTTCCGCGATAACAGCATGCATTATTTGATGTACCGCGATTGGCGCGGATATGAACGGCTGGCTCTTGCATTAATTGCAGCAATCGAAGCAAATTCTGACGTAAAAGATCTATTGCATCAATTCAACTGCTTCCTCGAGGTCCTCTACGGTCATGTCAAGATGCGAGCGGTGTTGAAGGACATGTTCCCGAGTGGAGGTGAAGAGGTGGGCCAGGAGTAAAACTTATTTGCCGTTCGACATTTTCCATCTTTCATTTTTCCATTTTAAGAACGAGATGAAGAGCATGGCCCCTTAACCTGTGTCCGCAGGTTCTTTGAGGCTTAATCCAACTTCTCGTAATCAGTATTACCTTGCGGTAGAAGGTATGAAAATATCAACGACCGTCGTGCCGGGACCGCAGGCGTCCCCGCCTGCCCGTGTCCAACCTAACCAACAACAACACTCTGAGCCACTCGAAGAAATGGAGTTGGTTCTTCTTGACGCGGGCAGGCGGGGACGCCTGCGGTCCCAGCACGACGGTCGTTGATTATTTTCACAGCTTTTGCCGCTGGGTCGCTTCATTTGCGCTTATTGGCCGCCTTCATCTCATTTGCGACAACTTTTTCTTTGACAATCTTGCGTACCAAAGCCGCCGGAAGAGGCTTTTCAGGTTGGAAGCGGATCGTACCTTTGCTTAGTGAGTAGTTCTTCAGCTCAGATTGGTGCGTCTCAACAGCTCGCCCTCCCGGAAAAAATGAGCAGTGGTTCTTGGCTGATGCAAACCAAACTAATCCGCCGTTCTGAAAGAAAGCCGGCACGCCATAACTAATTCGTTCCTCCGCTTTCGGTGCTGCGGCGCGGATCTGTTTTCGGAGTCTCTCAAGGGCAGCTCGATGTTCGCCGCTTATTGTTGACAGATATTCGTCGATCGTTTTTGGGGGGGTTGTTTTCATCGTAATCTGCTTTCTATTATGGAAACCAAATAAGAGCAGGAACGAAACTAGCGATTGCTGGCTAGCATCGCGCGGTTCACTGACTGCTCCAATTCGCCGGATCTTTAGGTTTCCACTACTATATCGAACGAGAACATCTGAGGTCGACAAAATCACCACGACCTTTGGCCTTTTTACCGGCGAGCCTTAGTTTGTCACGTAAAAGGTCATCGGACATCTTTAAGAACTGGCGAACAAAGCCCAAAGTACAAAATACTGGTCATCATGGACCAAGACACAGTCGCAATCATTGGCGCGAACGGCGAATTCGGTCACTTCCTCCAGCACGACATACTCCCAGGCCTCGATGCTTCCACCCTGGAACACATTGAACGCGACACTTCCCGCGAACATCGTGGTGCGATACTCGCAAGATCGCATCACATCGTCCTGGCGACACCGCTGGCAGGTTATGCAGAGGTTGCATGTGATCTCATTTATCATCTCCGCCACTGCGATCACAACACAACACTCTGGCTCATCCCATCAGTTCAAGCGGGTGTTTGGCGAGCCGTTTCTGCAACGCTGGAAATCGTTGACAATCCGCATATCTCCGCTGTCTTCGTCCATCCGATGTATGGTCCGAATGGCTTTCGTGAAACGGAGCCTGAGGCACGCACATTTCAAAACGTGCTCACTGCAACCTTCGAAGGCAGGGAACATCCGTTGATGGATGAAGTGTCCAGAATAGCCGAGCAGTTTCGAGTTAGATTCAATATCGTAACAACCAATGCCTTCAATCCGGACGAACATGATCGCGTTACCGCATATTCACAAGGACTGTCGTACTGCGTTGGCAGGTTGATTTTTGAACAACCGGACCTCGAATCGATCGTTCGTGAGCAATTGCCTGACCTTCACCAGTCATTTAGAGCTAATCATGATCTCATTCTCGACTTTTTGAGAATCAACCCTTACATGCCTCAAGTTATCGCAGCGTTCGCCGACTCCTGGAGACACACGCAGCAAACTAACTATGACGACGTGGTTTCAGCTTTTGCGCATGCAGATGCCTCATTAAATCGCGGCGCTGAATCACCAATATCGACGAAGTGGTACGAAAAACTTCGAGCAGCTTCCAAAATACAACGACATTAAAGGAGCAAAGATATTCTTCCAGGTTGTGGCTTAGAGACAGCTAGAAACTCTCTGCGCTTCCTCTGCGTTCTCTGCGCCTCTGCGGTGCTCTTAGTGTGTTATGTGTCGTTGTGCGAACCGCAGAGACGCAGAGAACGCCGAGGAAGCGCAGAGAAGATCGATCACAAGTTTAGTCTGTCTGAAGGTGGGAGTGGTGAGTTGCGACTATCTCTAAAGTATGCCGACGCACTTGGCCAAAAGAGTACGATGGTCAACACAACCAACCATACCAGGTGCACGATTAACCGCATTCTGTCGTGACCTAAACTGATCACAACGTGAAATGCCATCCATGCGAGGCACAGCCAACGCGCCCAATTGGCGCCGCGCCACATGAACAGGCCGCTGACCAGTGCGGCCAAACTAGTTACCTCAACCAGTGATGCATCCATGAACGCGTGACCGGTGATCCCGCCACCACGGCCAGCGAGAAGTGACCAGACACCTCGGATCATTCCACCTGCGCCAATGACGATGAATAGAACACTGACAAGCGTTACTCCTAGCGGTCTCTTCTTCACGTCAGTATCTCCATCAATTCTCGCAAATACGCCGAATTTCGTTGATTCTTAAGCAGCGGCCGTTTAACTAAAAAACCAAAGAATTCGTCGGACGTTCCGGTGCAGCTTATGGCACTCCGTCGAAATTCGTGATGCTTTGGAATTGTGATGCGGGTTGGGGTGGATTGCCTGGTCTAATGCACAGATACGTTCCCATCCCCGCCTCCTTCGCCGCGTAGAGCTCGGCAACCACATCAGAAACGAACAGTACCTGAGTTGAATCGATGGATAGTTTCCCGGCGATCGTTGCATAGCTTTCAGGATCCGTCTTTTTCCCAACTGAGGTATCGAAGTACTCATCGATGTAGCGAGTGAGGTCACCGCCGTCTGTATGTGCGAACAATAACTGTTGGGCAAGAACACTGCCCGAAGAAAAGATGTTTATTTTGATGCCTGCATCTCGCCATCGTTCAAAGGCGTCAATCACGTCGGGATATACCGGCGATTTCAGCGAGCCGTCTTCATATCCTGCTTTCCAAATTTTTCCCTGCAATGACTTCAACGCCGGGGACTTGCGGTCTAACTGAATCAGGCGATTGACGTAAGTCACTACAGTGTCAATGGAACCAATTGGTGGGGACCGCAGCTCCCCTGTATCACTTGCCTGTTCGTCACGGAGCTTTCGTATGTCGGTCTGGACTTCCGGCTGATTGGAATGACTATCCAAAAAGCTCTCGACGTGTGCCCGTGCGTAAGGAAAGAGCACATCGTGAACGAACGAGATGGGAGTCACCGTGCCTTCGATGTCGAGTAAGACTGCTTGCCAGTTAATCATATGAGGTCGGTTGCTCGAATGTCCGACGAACTTTAGTTTGTCGATCGTGGCATTCAAGCGCCGTTGATGCAACCAGGGTAGCTGGACTACACGATCGACAAACTAAAGTTCGTCGGACATTCGATTAACCCAGCGAGGCGGTACGGACGTTCCCGTTATCACTATTGAGGCTTCGCTTGGGCCACGTGCGAAACGCCAAAACAAACAGGAGCGTAACCACTATCGACCTGACTGTCAGTATAGTGAGGTGTCCAGCCTGACACATCCTGGAACAAACGAATTGCTCTGATTCTTCTATCGCCGCAAAGATTGAACCAATGTTTTGTGCCGCGAGGTACTCGGATAAGGTCCCCTGCTTCAACTTCAATTGCGATAACACCCAAAGCATCGGAATTTATGTGAAACAAACCATGGCCGGCAATCGTGAACCGAACTTCGTCTTCGTCGTGCCAGTGTTCACGATCAAACCTGGCAAGCATCGCATCAAGGCCAGGTGTTTGAGGTGTAACGTCGATTACGTCCGCAGTTGCATAACCCCCGCTCGACTTCAGTTCTTCAATCTCGTGTGAATAAGCCTGAAGGATTTCCTCAGCCGGTGCATCCTCTCGAACAGGATTGGAAAGCATCCAACGTTCGTAATCGATGCCCCACAAGCCAAGACACTTCTTGATCTCTCCAATATCGTTTAGCGTTCTTCCTTCACGGGTCAAAGTAACCAAAGCCATATTCAATCCTCTTTCTGAACTACCTTTTCACTTCAAGCGTCCTTCCCAGCGTTTCGATTAGAAACTCCAGAATCTCGATATGTCGTTTCGCCTGCTGAAGATCAACGCCCCACGAATATAGTCCGTGACGTTGAAGAAGAAATCCGTGGGCCTTTGGGTTACGCGATAAGGTTTCGCCGATTGTTCTTGCGAGCGAAGTCATATCCTGGGAGTTATCGATGATTGGCAACCACTCACGATGCTCATGCGACCGAACACCATCGAGTCCTTTGAGCATTTCGTATCCTTCGATGCTAATGCCTCGCTGTGTTGCGTACAGGTCAGACAGGATCGTATTCCATACCGAGTGAGTATGAAGAACTGCGCCTGCCCCACGATCTTTAACGATCTGCAAATGGAGCAACGTCTCGTCTGAGGGTTTGCCGCCGAATTCACTTAACACTTGCGCTTGCTCGTCGATTAATAGAACCTGCTCAGCGGTTAGTTCGCCTTTGTCAATGCCACTTGGACTCATCGCCAGGCGCAAAGGATCGCGACTGACAACCGTGCTCAGGTTTCCACTAGTCCCAAGCAACCACCCGCGAGCGTGAAATCCTTTGGCGATGTTAGCCAGGGACACTGCCGCATCTGTGAAACTTAACGGAACCTGTGCTGAAGTGGTGGTCATAGATAGCATTCAAAATCAAATTGAGACAATCAGTCAAACAGGAGAGATCGCTCTCGGCAAAATGAACACCGTCGTCCTGGGATCGCAGGCGTCCCCGCCTGCCCGTGCCCAGCCTAACCAAGAAGAATTTCCTGAGTCACTCGATGAAGTCGACTTGGTTCTTCTCGACACGGGCAGGCGGGGACGCCTGCGGTCCCAGCACTACGATTTTTGATTATTCCCAATGGAACACTCCAGTTATGTACTGAATTACGCTGCAATTTTCCGGCGTCTCGACTTCCGTTCAATAGCAGGGTTATATCGGCGCAGTCCGATGGAATCCATGGCCCTGCGAATTTCAAAATTACGCATAAACCATTTCCAGACGTTTCCCCTTTGCATATTCTCGGCGGCTAACAGAGTTATTCCAAGGTCAATTCCAATGACGTCCGGATTCACCCATCCTGTATTGGGATTGAACGCATCAGTGAATCCGTACTTCCCATAAATGCGATCGCCATATTTGCTGTACATCGTCCGCAGTGCTGTCGATGCTAGTTCAGGCACAAACATCAAAGATCCGGCTGCAGCATACGGAACAACGGTGCCGTCAATCGCAGGATCACGGGGTGGTCCGCCCCAGGCGACGTAGCCCTTGACGCTATCTGAGGCGCTGATGCCCCAGATGTTTGGTCCATACGCGGGAAAATCTTTCGCCAGATCCATACAGAACAGACGATGCGCTTTTGTCGCGTTAACGGAGTTCAGAAAGTAATCGATCCGTTCGTCCTTATCCTCTCGACGATTCCTGAAATCAACCCAGGCATGCGAGTATTGATAGGTAAATAGAGGCGTCTTTCCCAGATATCTGTAGCCGCGATATTCACTCCAATTCCGCTTCCACGCATACCATGAATCAACTTTCAATGGATGTGAAGGAGACCCGATCGCCATGAGATAGAGCATTGGATGTTCGCTGTAGTCGTCCCAACGCGCCTTGATAAATCCGGTCTCCGGGCGCCAACCCATCGAGAGCAGAGTCGGATGACCGTTAAGCATCCACGGAAAATCAACTCGTTCGTAAATCTTTGTGGCGAGGCGAACAATTTCAGCGTCGTTCTGAAAGTATTGACGTGCAGTCAGCATTCCAGCCAGCAACAGCGCTGTATCAATCGATGATATTTCACTGTTCCACTTTCGTTCTCCCGTTCTGTAATCCATCCAGTGATAGAACCAACCATGTTCGTGAGGCGCTCGCTCTGCGAAGAAGCGCAATGTGTTTCGTACACGTTGACGTGCTTCGTCGTTTCTGAGCCAATGTCGATCCGCGGCAATGCAAAGACCCGTTAAGCCAAATCCCGTGGCCGCAATACTGGCAATAACACGATGATTTTCATCGGAAGGCGAGCCGTCTGTGCGCGTTCGATCCAGTACTAATCCCGTTTGTGGATCTGCTTGTTCCCAGAAGTACTGAAATGAACGACGTTCCAAGTCTTCAAGGAAGATCGCATCGCGCACAGAGTGTGAAAAGTGTTGCTCGAGAGCATAGGAAACAGAGGTTGTAGTGGGACTTGGGTTTGCAATTGCTGGAGCCGACCGGCACACCATCACGGACGCGAGGAGAAGTGATAGCAATCGAACAGGACTCAACCACCAGAACACAAAGTCACTAAGACACGAACTACGTAAACAGACAACGATTAAACGCTTTGGCATCCCTGGTTTTATGTCTTTGCGCCTTCGTGTCTTCGTATTTCTATTTCGCTGCAACGTCGAAACTTGCTTCGAGTCCCTTCTGATCCGCGGAACTATTGCCAACCATAACGTTGAAAGCGCCTGGCTCAACTACAAAGCGCATCTCCTTGTTGTAAAAGCCCAGCTCCACAGGAGTCAGGGTGAACGTCAAGTGACGCTTCTCACCTGGTTGTAGGCTGACCCGTTGAAAACCCTTAAGTTCTTTGACGGGCCTCGTGCGACTCGCTGCTACATCACGAATATATAACTGGACCACTTCGTCTCCCGCACGACTACCGCTGTTCTGCACATCAACCGTAACCGTGACCTTCCCGTCTGGTTGAATACTGCGCGCACTTAGTTGAAGGTTCGATAGTCCGAACTGCGTGTAACTCAATCCATAGCCAAACGGGAATAGAGGTGTCCAATCAATATCCAGATATTTTGAGGTCCATTTGCTGTTTGGATCGGGTGGACGACCGGTGTTCATGTGGTTGTAGTAAAGGGGTACCTGCCCAACAGATCGTGGAAATGTCAAAGGCAGTTTGCCACCGGGATTCACATCACCAAAGAGTACATCGGCAATCGCGTTCCCGGCTTGAGTTCCCGCAAACCATGCTTCGAGGATTGCCGTGCTGTTCTCTGCCAACCATGGAATTGTAAGTGGCCGGCCATTCATCAGTACGATGACGACTGGTTTACCTGTCGCTTGTATCGCTTTCACCAAATCTAACTGTCGCCCTGGTACGTCAATTGACGATCGTGACGAAGCCTCTCCGCTCATCTCAGCTGCCTCACCGATTGCCATAATTACAACGTCCGCGGTCTTCGCTACATTCACGGCCTCATCGAAGCCGCTCGTACTGTCGCCCGTGATATCACAGCCCTTAACATAGTTGACTTGCACGCCTGATCCAACCTTTGTTTTGATTCCCTGTAACAACGTCACTGCATCCGAGGCGTGGCCATCTCCCGACCATGCTCCGATCATGTCCTTTTGACTGTCAGCGAGGGGTCCAATCAACGCGATAGAATGAACATTCTTATTAATCGGAAGAGTGTTGCGATCGTTTTTCAACAGGACCATTGTGCGCGCTGCAATTTCCCTGGCTGCTGTCTGGTGTTCCTGACTAAACACAACACGAGTCTCACGCGCTTCATCAGCATAAGGATTGTCGAAGAGACCCAGGCGAAACTTGACCCTCAAAATCCTACGAACCGCTTCGTCGATAGTCTGTTGAGTAAGTTTCCCTTCTTTTAAGAGTGCGGAACCGTTCTGGTTATAAAGCCGGCTCACCATTTCCATATCGACACCGGCGTTGAGAGCCAGATTTGCCGCGTCAGTACCATTCGCAGCCAGGCCGTGGTTGATTAACTCTTGTACAGACGTATAGTCGCTTACCACGAAACCATCAAACTTCCACTCATCACGCAGCACCTTTGTTAACGTGAATCGATTCGCAGAGGCCGGCACGCCGTTAAGGTCATTGAAAGCACTCATGAATGTGCCGATGCCGGCATCAACTGCAGCTTTGAAAGGTGGAAGATAAGTTTCACGGAGAGACCATTCCGATATGTCGGTAGTGTTGTAATCCCGACCGGCCTCTGCAGCGCCATAGCCGACGTAGTGCTTGGCGCAAGCGACGACTTTGTCAGGAGCACTATAGTCGTGGCCCTGGAAGCCAAGTGTACGAGCACGCGCCATCGCCGAACCGAGAAAAGGATCTTCACCTGACCCTTCCATGATTCTGCCCCATCGCGGATCGCGAGCGATGTCGACCATTGGAGCGAACGTCCAATGCAGACCAACGGCCCGCGCTTCAGCAGCGGCAATCGATGCGCCTTGCTCTACTGCCGCAGGATCCCAACTGCTGGCCTCAGCCAAAGGGATTGGGAAGATCGTGCGATAACCATGAATTACGTCGAAGCCAAAGATGAGCGGTATTTTGAGGCGTGATTCGGTTACAGCGGCGCGTTGGAGTTCGTTGGTGATTTTCGCGCCGCGCACATTCAATGTCGAGCCGAGCAATCCTCGTCGTACGAGTTCAAGATGTTCTGGGCGATAGTTTCCGTTTGCCTCGCCATCCAATTGTTGTAACTGTCCGAGTTTTTCCTCGAGCGTCATCCGTGCCAACAGCGAGTTGATTTCCTTCTCGACGTCACGACTTCGCTGTGGGTGACTTTGAAGAGCGGCGGTCGTGGAAAGAATTAACGCAATTGCTACTGCGCACAAAAGTCGAGGTGATCGTAGTGAGTTCATTTCAATGAAGGCACCCTTCGAAGTTTTATTTGGTCTCGTGATACTGCGAACGATCGTTAGCCTGGGTTTGGTTTACTCAAGAACCATCGAATACGGGTTCATTGTCGCGCTGTAATATACTGCCACCGTGTCACTCCTAAAAACCTCAGCGATGGCCAAATCCCCCAAACGGCAGTTTGGGGATTGTTCAGATCCTTTCTATCCAGCCAGCCTAACCGAGATTTTCCTCAAATCCCCCAAACGGCAGTTTGGGGATTGTTCAGATCGCTTCTACTCAATCAGCCGATCAGGGATTTTGCTCCTGTATTCATTCGGCTTGCAGTTAAATTCAAAAAAACGAACCGGTAAAGGCAAATGAATAGAACGAACTTGAACGATCCCCAAACTGCCGTTTGGGGGATTCGTGCAAATCCAAGCCTATGGTCCTACTCTGGAAAGGATCTGAACAATCCCCAAACTTCTGTTTGGAAGGTTTTCTCTTTTTGTGCAAAGCTTACCTCTCTATTCACAGTGCTTGTCGCCTTGATGATGACATCGTCGATGGCAACTTCGCGGAGCGTTCAAGGTACTGATGCGTCTCACGATCTGCAACGTGCTGCAGATCTGCTGCGTTCTGGTCAGCTTACTGAAGCCGAAACAGTCCTTGGTCGGGTGCTGCTGTCGACTCCGAACAGCTCGGATGCGCATAACTTGCTTGGCGTCGTTTTCGATCAACAGGGAAAGAGTAACGAAGCTGAAACCGAATATCGCACCGCGCTGTCGCTTAATCCGAATTCAGTCTCGGCCCTGGCTAACCTCGGAGTTCTGCTTGCACGCACCAAACGCGAGGATGAGGCCATAAAAACATTTGAATCCGTTCGTGGCCTCGTTCCCAATCACCCTCAAGCAACGATCAATCTCGGGCTGCTTTATTTCTCACGCAGCGACTACCGACGCGCAGCTGATCTACTGAGCATCGCAAACTCATTGCAACCCGGCTCGGTCGACATTCTCTTTAAGTTGGGCGTAGCTCTTTATAACCTCGGTCGTTTAGACGAAGCGAGTACAACTTTACAGTCGGCGGCAGCGCTCTCTCCCACAGCTGCCGAGCCTGCATATTTTCTTGGTTTGATTTCATTGCAACGCGGGCAGGACACGGTGGCGATCGATCTTTTCCAAAAAGCAATAACGCTGCGTTCAGTTTACCCGGAAGCCAATTTCATACTTGGCGAGACCTTTGCGAAACATCAAGACTATTCGAAGGCCACATCTTATTACCAAAGGGCCCTTGATCAAGATCCATCGAAGCCCGTGTATTACATCCGGCTCGGAGGTGTCTATTTACTTCAACGCAAATTCAATGATGCACTTGACACGTTTCGGAGAGCCGCTTTGCAGTTCCCAAACATCGCCGAGATTCATTACTTTTTAGCGATTTCTGCGCGTGGCGTGGGAAACTTTGATTTGGCTCTGGCAGAGTCGCAAAGAACCGTTGCGTTACAACCCAATGGCGCTGATGCTCTGGCGTTGACCGGCGTGCTTGAATTGGACCACGGCAATTTCGCCGAGGCTGAAACGGTTTTGCGACGTGCTGTAAAGCTAAACCAAAACCACTTCAATGCGCATTATGATCTGGGACGCCTTCTAATTAAGACGAATCGTTATGCTGAAGCCCTTCCCATTCTGCAACGCGCCGCTGAATTGAATCCCAATCACCCAGAGCTTCATTATCAGATCTTCATCGCGCTCTCCCGTCTGAAGAGAAAAGGCGAAGCCGATCGGGAACTGCAAATCTACAAGCAACTACGAGAACGGGAGACAAAACCGAAGTGAAGTAAAGTACCACCTCGCGTAGCGGGTGGGTGCGAAGCTCAACTCGATGATGATTACAGTTGCGCGCCCACCGACCACCGCAAGGTAGTACTGATTTCAAACCTTCAAAAACTAAACCTGACTTGAAATTCGCCGACGCGACCCGCCAGCGCGGACGTCGCCCTGCCGAAGTTAGACAGGTCAACGCGCGTCGGATCGGTGTTTGAGTTAAACGGCGCGAGATTTAGATTGTTGAAGATATTGAAAAAGTTGAAGCGCACATCAACACTCGAGTTTTCACCGAGGAATCCCCAATTACCCAGACCGAAACGCTTAGCAAAAGTCATATCCGCATCAAAGTAACGCGGACCTCGAAATACGTTTCGGCCGATAGCGGGCGGATTGGCGAATGGATTGTTCCCGCTGACGCCGATACCAAAAATCGATGTGCCAGGTACGCCAAAAATACCTCCCGGCCTCAGAAAATTTTCGTTTGTATTATCGGCGGGCTGAGTTCCATTGTAGGACGTAGGACGAACATTACAGAAATTTGCCGGGGTATTTGCTAGTTGCAAGCAAGCGTTGCCTTTTGGCGTCCAGGGAAACCCATCATTCCACGTGACAATGGAACTGACTTGCCAACCACCTAAAACCTTTCCCTTAAAATCTTTTCTGTTCTTCAAGAGAGGTACATCCCAGGTTACTGAAGCTACGTAGCTATGCCTTACATCAAAGTCTGAGGGGCCACGTTCCTCTTTTTGGTCGACCGGAAAACTTTGGTTTGTGCAAGCGCACGGCGACTCAAAAGATGCTGTATCGATACTCTTGGCCCAACGGTAATTCATATCGAATGAAAGTTGGTTCAAGAATCTTCCCTGGAGCCGCGCAATCATCGCGTTGTAGTTTGAATTAACGTCCGGGCTTGCAAAATAAGCCGCAAAAACATTTGGATTCGATCCCGGTCGAGTAATGTGGATCGGTAAGATCCTCACAAAATGCCTGCCCTGACTTCCCTGGTATCCGAGCGTGGCTACGAGATTCCTTGGAAGTTCATATTGACCTTCGAGCGAATATCTATAGACCGTCGCATCCGGTAGGTCCTGCGGCGTTCCATAGATCTCAACAGCCCCAGAATTCGGCAAGCCGGTATTAGGATTTGTGCCGCCACCGAGCAGTGGATTGGCTGGATAGTTAAAGATGGAGTTGTCGCTGCTTTGAACGTAAGTAATGAGTCCGTCAACAAACGGGGTTCCAAATCCATCAGTGGTTCCGTTGGTACCACAACAAGTTTGGAAGAGACTGCCATTTGGTGGATTGCGTCGTGCATTTGCCAATAATGCATTAGGCAAACGATCGAACCCAATGCCTCCGCCGCCGCGAATGACCAACTTGTTATCAAATCTTGCGGGGCTCCAGGCGAAACCGAGTTGAGGAGCAAAATTCTTAAGATTGTTATTCGTTAACTTTTCACGCGTCGTGATCGTTGCACCCGTCAAGCTTCCGGTTGGTCCCAATAATAAATTTCCAATCACACCATGATCTGTAGTGATCGGTTGGAACCATTCCCAGCGTAGTCCGAGATTCAGAGTCAGATTCGGGCGATATTTCCAATCATCCTGGACGAAGAATCCCAGGTCACCAGTGTGGAACTTCGCATTGTTAGGCGAAGGCTTTCCCTCCTGAGTGGCGACAATCTGTTCGAAGATCGGAGTGCCATTTGCGAAGTTCCAGAGCCCTTTGAATGAGTACAACGGGCGAGCACCACCGACTTCACCGTTACTGTTTGCATCACGACGATACTCGCCACCAATTTTGAGTGCGTGATTTCCGATGACGTTAGTAAACGTGTCGCGAAATTCATACTGACGTTCGTTAATTACGCCGGGCGTGTTGGTTCCGTACTGGGCGCCAAACCTTATGCGATCACCAAAGATCGATTCGATCTCTATTCGCGGGAGACCGAAGTTCGCCTGCGGATTGGTTTGGGTTTCGTCAAAACCCCATCGCGTAATATTGAAACGCGCTTCATTGAGCTTTGTCGGAGAGATAACGCGCCGATAGATGAATCCCAAAGCGTAACTCAGACGCTGCGAACTGATGTCACCCATTGGTCGGCTCTGGCCAGCCGTATCTGCGCTCGTTGCTTTGTTTGGAACGAAGTAGGTCGATGCGGTGAAGGTGTCTTTGGAGGTAACATTCCAATCGATACGTGTGTTGTACTGGTTGCCGCGAAACGTTGTCGGATTTGACAACAGAACTTTTTGTATGTCCGCGACACCATCGAGTCCTCCGCCAACTGGTGCTCCGCTTGTGTTAAAGAACTGAACATACGTACCGGTCGATCCGGTGATACTACCGAGATCCAGACCACCAGACACCACTGCACAACCATTGTTTACGTCACCAGATAACTCGGCGCAGGTTGCAGGTAATACCGAAACAACACGTGGTGCGATACCGGGATCGCCCAGAATCTTTGCTGTCAAACTACCTGGGCGCGCAGCTATAACCGCCTGACGAAAAGCAGCAGTCTCAGCGAAAGAAGTAAATGTGTTATTGCTGTTGTTCCGTAACCCCTCGTAGGTAAAGAAAAAGAAGAGTCGATCCTTAATGATGTGACCACCAAAACTCCCGCCAAAGGACTTGTATTTTTGTTCGACACGAGCCGGTCCGCCTCCGATATCGCGAGGTAGTTTGTTGAAGGCGTTAAGCTTCGGATCATCAATCTTGAGAAAAGCGCTACCGTGCCAATCGTTAGTCCCGTTTTGCGAAACGACTTTGACTTGCGCCCCACTGTTGCGTCCGTCCTCAGCCGAATAGGTGCTCGACGTGATTTGAACTTCCTTAACGCTTTCCTGGCTTGGCGTAATTACAGCTCCGCCGCCCCAGGTTTGACTGTTCACGCTCGAGCCGTCGATTTGATAATTATTCGACGAAACACGTTGACCATTTGCCGAGATTGGTTGACGGTCTTCCGTGGCAAAGATACCGACGTTTGAGCCCGGAGGTCCGCTGGTGTTTGGCAACAGGGTGCCGCTGCCATCAGCAGATCTCGCCCCAGTGCCAAACACGCCCGGTGCGAGTCGTGCTAGTTCATATGGGTCACGTCCGACTTGTGGGAGTTCTAAAATCTCTCGAGTGGTAATTGTTTTTCGCACATTTGCGTCTTCGGTCTCAACCGCAATGGGCTCCGAAGCGACAGTAACAACCTCGCTAATCACACCTGCTGTTAACTCGACATTGACACCCTTCGTAGCCTCGGCTTCGACGGCGATATTGTCGACAAGTTGTTTTTTGAAATTCTCTTTTTCAACCGTTAGTGAATAAGTACCTGGAGGAAGAGACGAAAACCGATAGAAGCCGCTATCGCTTGCAGTAGTTGTCTCAACCTTGTTGGTTTCTTTGTTTGTCAGTGTGACTGTCGCTGCAGGAACAGCTGCACCAGCCGTATCTGTCACTGTTCCTTGCACACTGGCCTTGAACTGCGCGTTTGCTGTCGCTGCGAAACAAATGAAAATCATTGCTCCGATGAAACCGCGAAAAACGTTGTTTATGCTAGGCATTAGGTCTTCCTCCGCAGAAATTTACGATTCCACAATTAACAGTATGTCGAAAATTTGCGAGAACACTGTGTTTGTTACAGGGAGATGGTTGTACCAGTTGTTTTTTGTCAGCCGCACTATGGGAGATGACTTTCTTAGGACCGTCGATTCAGACGATCACACTCAGACGATCACACTTAGAGTCGCGGAAGAGGGGGAGCGCTAGTTGACGTTAGCAGGGCGAACGCGCATTAGCTTAATTCTTAGAAATGCGTGTAAGACGGATATTAGGTAGGGCGAACCAAGGCTGTCAAGATTTTAGTCACATGAGAGGCGTCGGAGTCGACGGACGATATCGCTGGACTGACCCTGGGCTTTGTTGCTGTTAGTTTGAGTAATGCGGGTGGATCGCTTTCTCGGCGAGGTCGTACACATACCCCAAATTACACCAAATAACACGAAAAGAAGAAGAACTAGGCTGCGCGACCGGCGAGATGTGCGATCATGGCGACCAGTTGACCTGAACTAATTGGTTTGGCGATGTGAATTTGATAACCAGCCTCGAGCGCTCGTTGGCGATCCTCCTCCCGAGCGTAGGCAGTGAAGGCCGCCGCTGGCACTTCGCCACCTCGTTCAGCAGGTAACGATCGAACTCTATTGATGAGGCTATAGCCATCTTCGCCTGGCATTGCAATGTCACTCATCAAAACGTCCGGATGCCACGTCTCCAACGCTTCCAGAGCCTCATTCGCCGACTCACAAGCAAAGACTTCGGCGCCTGTTCTCCGAATCAGCGTACTAATGATTTGGCGCGCTTCTTCTTCATCGTCAACAACCAGCACGCGTAATCCGTCCAACTTCTTTCCATTGTCTACGCTGTACTCGCCGCTATGATTCAGCTGCGTTGCATCTACTCGTTCAAGTAATAGAGGAAAGGTAACGTAGAATGTGGCACCGCAACGGTCACCCGCACTTTCAGCCCTGATTGTTCCCCCATGCAACTCCACCAGGTGGCGAGCGATCGCGAGCCCCAATCCAAGTCCACCGTAGTCACGCGTCGTCGAACTGTCAGCCTGACGAAAACGATCGAATACTCTAGGCAGAAACTCAGCAGTGATTCCCTGCCCGCTGTCTTTGACAGTTACCTGAACGTGTTCGTCTCGCTGTCGTAGCTGAACCTCGATCCATCCGCGCTCTGGCGTAAACTTCACTGCGTTGGAAAGTAAGTTCCAGATGATCTGCTGCAAGCGTGCGGAGTCTCCCGAGATTGCGCCAAGCACCGGATCGCGTGTGTACGTTAGTCGGATTCCTTTTGCTTCTGAGGCTGGACGAACGACACTTATTGCAGCTTCGACCGCAGATGAGATGTCGACGGGCCGTACATCAAGATTCAGCTTTCCCGATATGATTCTGGAAACGTCGAGCAAATCATCGATCAGTTGTGTTTGAATCCTGGCATTGCGTTCTATTGTCTGTAGACCTTTGTCCAGCAGGACATTATCAATGTCGGGACCTCGTAGAAGTGAAGCCCAGCCCAACAGTGAAGTCAGCGGAGTTCGGAGCTCGTGCGATAACGTGGCCAGAAACTCGTCTTTGATACGATTCGCTGCTTCCGCTTCGGCCCGTGCCTGACGTTCATCCAACAACAACTGTTTACGAGCTTGCTCCAGACGAGTGAGTTCGCCCAGATACCGTGAAAGTTCTTGAATGTGTTTCTGTGCGACCTCGGCCTGTGCTTCCGAAGCTTCGATGTTCTTCAGGTAAGTGCGATAGGTGAAATAGATGATGAGAATGATGGGAACGGTGGCGATCATCGCATAGAGGCCAAATAGACCGATTGAATGTGCGATGATGCCTGCCGCTGAAGCTCCGGCAAAATAGGTCATCGAGGTCCACAGATAATATTTCTTCCACGTTTGCCAGATGGATTCATTGATCTTGTACGACTTTTCCACGGCAATGAGGGCCGTGTTTGCAGCGTATTGAACAAACGCCATCAAACAGATGGCGAGCAGAAAGTTCGGCGAGTAAGCCACTGCCACGATTTGAAGCGGTGGCCCAAAGACTAGAGTCAGCACACTGGCGGTGATGAAAGTAGAAAGGGCCAAAACCGACGCATTCAAAAGAATCGTGCGCGGTTTCTTACTGATCAACAACGTCGTGCAAACACCTTCGAGTGCTGAAAGCGCTACTGCCGCCGCTCCGCCATAGAGTAGAAGGGTAAGAAAAATAAACGTGTCCGCGATGGTTATTCGGCCGCTGACCCGGGGGATCGGCACTGCCACTAGCGAACTGATAGCTACGAACAGTGCGAGCAAGATGAAGGGAGAAGTCAAGTTTGCCAATTGCAACTGATAGAGACAAACGAGTGTGACAAGCGAACCGCAAACAACGATGGACCACATGTAAATTCGGGCGAAGCGTTCCTGGTTCATCACGATTACGTCCTCGAGGCAGAATTTGGGGAAACCTATCCGTACTTACGTAATTCTTTTAAGAGCGAAACTTGATTAATCACTCATCGTCTCCTGCAGGTAGCATGCAAGCTGTGTCGTCGCCGTTTACTCTGGCCGACTGCGCCTGAAGAAATAGGTCGCCAGTGATGACACCATCGCCCGTAATGACGCCGTCTCCCGTGATAACGCCGTCTGAGAGGAAGTCACCATCAGCAAGGAGCTCACCAACGCCCAAGAGGAGACTTACTGGCAGAAATGGGGTACCGTCGCCAGTGATCACACCATCACTCGTCATGATTTGATCTCCGGTGATTACGCCATCTGAGATCATTGTGTAGTCGCCTGTGATCACGCCGTCGCCCGTAATCACTCCATCGCTTAACAAAGTTCCTGGTTCATACACGCGCTGATATCTCGTTATAAGATCAACACCGGTCGCGTAGGTATGGTCGAGAGTTATGCCGCGTGACCACGTGAATAGCTGATTTGCGATTGTGTTTTGTGCTGGTGGCGGATCTCCGTTCAGCAGTGGATCACCGACTGGGGTGTTTGGCGTTAGATCAGTTCGCACCAGTCGGGCCAACTTAATCGCACCCCTGATATTGATCTCGCCTGCACCTTGCTCAAACATATTGAAGCCGGCAAGCGGTTGCGCAGTGTACTGCAGCAGAACCTTGACGAGATTTGGCGTCAACGTTGGATTGGCCTGTAACAACAAAGCCGCCGCGCCGGCAACAACAGGCGCTGCCATTGAAGTGCCGCTCAAATACATCATCTTCTTTTCTGGGGTGCTGCTGACACCTGCGTCAAGCTGAGGGTTTTGCGTAACCAGAGCATTGTTAAATGCTTCGGCATCGATCAGCTTGTTTCCGGGCGCCACGAGGTCAGGCTTCAAAAGATTGTCGTAGTGTCGTCCTCCAGTGTCGTCCATCCAGTAGCTGCGTGTCGGACCACGTGAACTGTATGAAGTAACAACATCGTCTCCGCGTTCATCTGTTCCAAAAGTGTTGGAAGCACCCACCGTGATGGCAGATGGTTCGTTACCTGGTGAGTGGATGTGTCCGTAAACTTTCGTCCCGTCCGCGTTAACTCCATTGTTTCCCGCCGCGGCAGTTACTACGACTCCTTGATTAGCGAGAGCACGAACAGCCAGACATACGGGATCATTCGTGTAAGAGTCGATCGCTGCCATTCCTAAACTCATGTTCACAACACGAATGTTGTAAGTGGCGCGATTACTTGCTACCCAATCGAGTGCCGTAAGCACGCCCTCGGTTGAACCTATCCCGTCAGAGTTCAGCACGCGCAAGTTTAGAAGGTTGGCATTAGGAGCAATGCCCATGTATTGACCGCTGAAGATGCGACCGCTGCCGGCTGCTATTGATGCTACATGAGTGCCATGTCCGTAAGGGTCGTCAATGCGGTTCTCGCCAGTGAAGTCTCTATTAACCACAACTCGTAAGTAATTGTTCTTATCGAGAAAGGCTTTGTGGTTGTTATCTATTCCGGAGTCCAGCACCGCGATTCCAATGCCGGTGCCGTCCACGCCGGGATTGATTCCGTCACTCGTTCGTGCGTAATCAGCTCCGGTTGTGTAGGAGATGTGACCCAACGTCCGGACTTCACGATCTAGCGAAACATGTGCGACCTCAGGACGCTCCGCCAAAGCAAGCGCCGCATTGACGCTCATGTTCGCAACCCGAAATTGCAACTGATTAAACTTACGAACATTCCATCCTACTAAATTGCCTAACTCGGTATCGACGTCCTCGGCCGCAACTGCGCTTGCGGGTTGAATGATGATTCGCACGAGATCGTTACCGCGACCGTTATCTTTCTTTAGTCTCAGATCAGTGGAGGCCTTAAGCCTGGAGGTTGGTTTATGGGTTTTCTGGTTTTTGGTCGCACTACCTTGTATGCGTGCGCCCACGGAAAAAGGGCACAGGAGCGAGACACATAGCAAGGTAATGAGGAGCGCTTTTATCATCTGATACTCCGAACTCCGAGGCTAAAACAGGACTACGGGGAGTCTTCTGAGTCGGGGGTTTTAAGACTGAGATGGGCCGAAAACGCGTGGAAACCTTGGGGGAGCCAGCATATTAACAGTGGATCAGACAGGTTTCAACCTGTTTTTACAAAAGCTGGTGATTTTTATTTGTGGTGTCTTTCTTCACCAAAATGACCAACTGATGCTCAAAGACCGATCGCATCGGCTTTTTATTCGAGAACGAGGCCTTTCGGTGTAATCTACCGAAACCCAATTCGTTGGAGGAGCAGGCTTTGCACAAAAAGTCAGATACCACTTGCTTTAGCAGCGTGGAGATTCAAATTTGCGCTAGAGTGCGCCCTGAACCTTATGAGGTGATACCACCTGCTTCAGCAGCGTGGAGTTTCAACTTCTCGCTAAAGCCGCGGTAAGAAGCTGCTCAGTAGCGGAAAATTGAAACTCCACGCTGCTGAAGCAGGTGGTATCTAACCGTCACTCCAAAGCTGCCACCTAGCGCGAAGCTGAAACTCCACGCTGCTGAAGCAGGTGGTATCTGACTTTTTGTGCAAAGCCGGAGGAGCACTATGCAAAAGACGAAAATCTCTAGGCTTCTGTGCTTGCTTGCGCTGCTCCATGCCGCAAGTATCGGCATCTTTTCACAGGAGGCAGCGCCTGCCCCGGCAACGGGGAAACTAGTCGAAATCAAAGTTCCGGCGCCGGCATTGAAGGGTAATCTGCTTGGCGATCCAACCGAGCAAAGTGTTGTGGTTTACCTGCCGCCAACTTACGACACATCTCCAGCCAAACGCTATCCTTCGCTTTACCTCCTTCATGGATTTATTTCGACCAATAAAGCCTGGACAACGAACGCTTATCAGGGAATGAGTCTTCAGTCGTTAATGGACGAAATGATCAGGCGCGGCGTGACTCGTGAAATGATCGTAGTAGCCCCAAACGGGTGGAATGCATACAAAGGCGCGTTCTATACAAACTCAGTCGTGAACGGAAACTGGGAAGACTACATCTATCACGACCTTGTGCAGACGATTGACGAACGATATCGCACCATTGCACGTCCTGAAAGTCGCGGCATCGCAGGGCATTCAATGGGAGGCTACGGTGCAGTCACGCTGGCGATGAAACATCCGGACGTATTCAGTGTGGTCTACGCATTAAGTCCCTGTTGCCTGGGGATCGAGGGAGACTTCGGCTCAGAGAACCCTGCATGGTTGAGCACGGTTCGACTTACGAAGAAAGAGCAATTGAAAGATAAGCCCGGATCGTTCGAAGAGTTCTTCCAACTGGCGTTTATCGCCGTATCGGCGGCGTTCTCTCCAAATCCGCAACGCCCACCGTTCTTTGTGGATTTTCCCTACAGCGAGCATGATGGGAAGCTCCAGCGAAACGAAGAAGTATTTGCCTTGTGGCGAACGAAGATGCCGCTCTACATGGTCGAAGAGAACAAGCAGAACCTGATTAAGCTGCGCGGCATATTCATCGATTACGGAGAGAAGGAAGAGTTTTCACACATTCGAATCACGACCCAACAATTCTCAAAAGCGCTTTCCGAACGCAACATCCCACACGTATTCGAGATTTATGCAGGCGGCGATCATGGCAGCATGATCCGTCAAAGATTAGAAACACGCTTGATTCAATTCTTTGCTGAGAAGTTAGACTTTGGTCCCGATTCAGCCAGCAACAAACACAGATGAACGCAGATGAGGCCAGGCGAACTTTGAGGTTGACGTAATCACGTTCACTAGCTATTGTTCGCTCGCTACGACTCCGCTAGTGGCGTTTTAATCGCAAAGCACCGAACCGAGGAGGTACGTATGGTCAGCGGACGAATTGTAATACTCGTTTTTGTCACTCTGTTTTTACTGATCGTTCCGGGTGCACACTCACAAAAGACGAAGGTCTCACGAGCCTTTCCAGTCTATGACAACGGCGGTAAGCCGGATCTGACCGTTGACCCGCAACGGTTTGTGGCACACATGGAGATCGTCGATCGTCTCTTCAATGAAAGCGACTGTGCGTTACAGGAAGGCGCAGTACGTGCTACCGGCTATCGCAGGATCGTTCGATTCGATACCGTCATTTTAAACAGTGGAGATGGGGACCTTGTGGTTGGAGATCACAACGATTCGAACAACCCATATGCTCAGTCGTTTGTATTTGCGCCTTGTCACGGTAATTATCTGATCAAGGACTTTTTCATGTATGAGCTCTTGTCACTTGATCGGACCGTGGTCCTCGCGGAACACAAGGGCGGCTTCGATATCGCAGACTCGTTCAAAGTCTACGGCGGAAAGAGCAAAGCTTACGGTCACGCGTTTCAGGGCATAACCTCGGGCTGGGCCGCGTCGTATTCCAAACAATTTCCTGGTCAGTGGATCGACATCACGGGAATCCCGGCAGGCGACTACATCGTGCGGGCAAGCATCAATATCTCAAACACATTCGATGAAGGCAGTAATCGCTATACAAATGCAGTGGAAACGATGATCCACATTCCCAATCCTGGTAAGAAGGTAAAGGTCGATGATTCCCCCGAGGTAGTTGACCGCTAAGTTATTGCCGATTTGTCCGACGAACTTTAGTCTGTCGATGTGGTTAATCCATAAATCCTTAAGCTCTAATGCGACACACGACAAACTAAAGCTCGTCGGACATCGTTTATCCGCGACCAGAATCTCGCCGAATCACCACCACCGACAAGTCATCAACTAGTTTGTGACTTGCACCAAAATCCTGAACCGCGGCCAACACTGAAAAGAGGATAGTTTCGGCCGAGACACTGTTCATGCCGTCGTTCTGCTCGAGTGCCGCTTTCCGCAATTCGGTTTTGATTCGCTCGAGTCCAAACTCTTCATCAGAGTTGTTCACAGTTTCAAGTACACCATCCGAATAGGCAAGCAACACGTCGCCTGGGCCGAACTGAACACTACCACGCTCATACGGCGCGGTTGGTAATACTCCGAGCAGCAAACCACCTTCCGATAACGCCTCAAGCTCTCCATTCGACCTGAGCAGAAGGGCTGGTGGATGGCCCGCGCTGCAGTAGTCGAGCGTGCTGCTGGTTGGATCCAATCGAGCAACAAACAAACTTGCGAGTGGTACAGTCGAGGCCGTCAAACACACATCACGGTTCACGCCAGCTACGATCACTTCCGGCTCGAATTTCACTGCTGCGCGCGCGCCAACCAAACTCACCAGGTGAGTCGTCCACATACCGGCCGCCAAACCCTTGCCGCTGATGTCACCCAAAGCGAGCACTGCTCGGTTGTTCCCATCGCGCACGGTGAAAAAATCGCCGGCTAAATGTCGCACCGCAAAAATCTCATTGGCGATTTCAAAGTCTCCATAGCGGATCAATCGCGGCGCACATAAGCGGCGGTGTACCTGCGCAGCTTCGAAGATTGCTGCATGCAATTCAGCGTAGTCTTTCTGCAGGTCATTTAGCTTCAGCTCCAACTCTTCGCGACGTACTGCAATCGACCGAGGACGATGAGTAGGAGTAACTTGAAGCGCTCGACGTCTTGTTGCTAGTCCGGCTTGACTCATTACGATTACCTCATCCAACAAACTTGTATCCACTACCGTGTACCGTCAGGATGAACCGTGGTTCCTCCGGGTTAGGTTCCAGCTTCTGACGCAAATGAACGATATGTGCATCCACCGTGCGCGTGGTCGGATAATTTTCGTAGCCCCAAACTGCATCCAATAATCGATCTCTACTTAATGTTTCAGCGGGATGGGCAACGAAGTATGCCAACAGCGCGAACTCCTTCGAAGATAGTTCCACTGGTTGACCGCCGCGCAGGACTTCGTTGCTTCTGACATTCACTTCCACATCGTTGAACCGGTAAACTTCCGCGCCCACAGCCTGCGGTGACACACGCCTGAGCACTGCTTTGACTCTGGCCATTAATTCACGAATCGAAAACGGTTTGGTCACGTAGTCATCAGCACCCAGTTCAAGACCCACAACCTTGTCGATTTCCTGCCCTCGTGCCGTCAGCATGATGATGGGAAGCGAAGGCTTTCTGGCTTTCAATTGCTTGCAAACATCAAGACCGCTCATCTTCGGCATCATGACATCCAACACTACGAGATCCGGTTGATCCGCAATCGCGCGGTTCAAACCGTCGGCGCCGTCAGCAGCGCTAATCACTTCGTAGCCTTCGTACTCGAAGTTGTCGCGCAGTCCCTGAACCATTGCGGGCTCATCTTCCACGATCAGTATTCGCGTCTTTCGTTCAGATCCGTTCGGGGAGTTGATTTTGGTACTCATGATTTAATTGCCTCGACGCTACGCCATGCCTTCAGCCTGTTCCAGATGTGTTGATCCAAGCGGCAGAGACAGTATGAATTTGCTTCCGCGTCCCGGAGTGCTTTCAACTTCGATATCGCCGCCGTGCGCTCGGGTAATGTGTTGAACTAACGATAATCCAAGTCCGCTGCCTTTTGTGTTATGCACCAGCGGATCTTCGGCCCGGTAGAACTTCTCGAAAATCTTCGACTGATCGCGGCTCGCGATGCCAATGCCGTGATCCTCAACTTCCAGTTTTACCTTGCTATTGTCTTTGTACAATTTCACCCCGAGAAATTTTTCGCGATTCGAGTACTTCAACGCGTTGTTCACCAGGTTTACTAAAGCGCGAGCAATCGCTTCCCGGTCAACATACACCTGTGGCAGATTTGGTTCTATGTTTTCCTTGAGTTCAAACCCTTGCTGCTCCACTTGATAACGATATGAATCGAGTGTATTGCGCACGAGCTCAGCGATATCAGTTTCACGAAATTCGTATTCCTTACGCCCGGCCTCGATTCGCGAGAAGTCGAGAATGTTATTAATGAGCGCGGTCAATCGTTCGCTTTCTTTGCGAATGATTTGGTAGTACTGATCTTTCTTATCTTGAGTTGTAATACGCCCCAGCTCAAGCGTTTCTGCGTAGAGTCGAATGAGGGCCAGCGGAGTGCGCAGTTCATGAGAGACGTTGGAAACGAAGTCAGCCTTAAGTCTCGCGACGGCCATTTCTTTACCGACTATACGTTTCGTGAGTATCAGACCACCTATAATCAGCAAGGACAAGATTCCCAGGATTATGAAACTACGATGGACCCACTGCTCACCCAACTGTTTCACGCTGGTTCCCTGATACTTGATGCCAACTGAAAGAGGTGAAAAAACATTCTCAAGCTTGCGCGTTACCTCGGGTTTTCCCTCCGCCCAACCGCTCGAGGCTGCGAGTGGCTTCATCTCCATACTTTCCGCGTCACCCAGGTAGACAATCATCGCCATTGGGTTGCCACTTTGATATTCAGCCAACCTTTCAGCCAAAACGTCTTCGATCATCTTCGGAAAGAAAGTTTTCTTCAGATAGATTGGGTCGAAAACAGCGCCTCCCAAAAGGACCCGATCCTTCGAGGCGCCTGGCAAAGGAAATATCGCCACCGTCTCATAAAACTCTCCTCCGGCACGTTTCGCTATACCCGATGAGAATGTGATTTTGTGGGGCTTCTTGGTTTCGACGAAGTATTTACCCTCCACCTTAAACCAGGATTTGTAGCCATCGATTGCTGATTCATGTTCTTCTTGAACATATCTGTCATTCAATTGATTGGGCTGCGTGCGCAAGACGATGCCCTTTTCGTCGAACACAAACACGTGTAAGAAGCACGAGCAGTGAGACAGTATCTTGTCTAACTTCTCCTCTTTTTCATCCATGCCAGCATCGGTGTCCGGAAACTGATCCCGAGCATCCTCCACCATGCCGTAAGCTTTTTTATTGAATTCCTTTTCTGAGATGGCCAGGAACTCCTGAAAATCACGATGGATGGCTGCTTCCAAAAAATTGTCTCGTTCAAACTCGCGTAGCTGACTGAAATTCACGTAGATCAGGCCAGCCGCAGGCAAAAGTACGGCGACACCAAGAGTTAGGATCAACCGGTACCGATTAAAGCCGCCTACAAGTTTTCTCTTCTTCAGCGTCATGAGTTCTTCGTGTAATGATGTGTGTGAAGATACTCCGGCCTGTATTAAAGCGTGTCAACAGTAGGTAAAAAGTTGTTAAGAATTGTAAAGTCAGAACCGAAACGCGGTAGCGTCGGGCTCTCCCAATCCGGGGATCTAGTGGTTACACCGCTGTACTTGGTTAGGGCAAAGATTGAAACGCGGTAGCATTGGGTTCTACCAACCGTCGATCTAGTTGGTTACGAACCCGACGCTATCGCGTTTCGGTTCTGACTTGAATTCCCAGCTCACCGCTGCTTACATAAGTCAGGCAAGAGCTTCCGCAGGTTTACAAGCTTTGGCATGTCGTTGTAAACGATGTACGGCTCGTTCGGGTGGTTGACCAAATAATCCTGATGGTAATCCTCGGCTGGATAGAACGCCTTCAGCGGGGACACTTGCGTTACGATCCTATCCGAGAAGACCTTCACCCCATCGAGCTGCTTGATGTAGCTCTCGGCAATCTGCTTTTGTTCGTCGTTGGCGTAAAAGATCGCCGAACGATACTGCGAACCTACATCCGGGCCTTGTCGATTGAGTTCCGTAGGATCGTGGGCCACGGAAAAGAATACCTTCAGAAGTTGCCCGTAGGTTATTTGCGAAGGGTCGTACATTACGCGGACCGACTCGGCGTGGCCCGTCGCACCGGAAGAAACCGTGTAGTAATTGGCCGTATCTGACGAGCCTCCTGCGTAGCCCGACTCAGCCTTTGAAACGCCTTTTACTTGATCGAACACTGCTTCGACTCCCCAGAAACAGCCGCCAGCAAACACGGCGATCTGTTCCCCTTTGGTCGGGGCCAGTTTATTGTCAACCTTCGGATCCGGAATAGAAACCGAAGCACTTACGTTGTTGCATGCGTTGAAAATCATTGTTGTACCAACCAGTAATATTAGAATTAAGCACAGTTTTAGCATGATATTTGTCTCGCTAGTCTATATACGCAGCACAATCGTAAGCGGATTGCGTGTTGATTGCCAATTCAGAACTTGCGTGGCAGGGTGTCCGATATGCTTTAGGGCCCCTTGCAAACTCAAATCCCCCAAACGGCAGTTGGGGGGATTTGCCCTTTTGCAAAAGCCTGCTTTGCTTATCATGACGTAACCAACACTAACGATCATTTGAAATCGAAGGTGTCCGCTTGGTTGCGTCACGACAAGCTGAAGCATATCGGACACCGCTTTCAACGAAGTTGCTATTGTGGAGGAACTCGCTGTGAAAAGGATACTAACCGTATTAATTGGCTTGGTTCTGCTTTTAGTAATAACTTTACTTCCAAAACTCGGATTCAAGGCAAACGCGATGTCTCAAGCAAAACTTAAATTCAATGTCTCTTTCCCACAAACTGCGAGCAAAGAACCTCTCGATGGTCGACTACTCTTGTTAATTTCAACCAACAACGAAAAAGAGCCTCGATTTCAAATTAGCGAAGACTTGAGTACACAACAGGTCTTTGGAATCGATGTCGACGGTTGGAAGTCCGGGCAAGTCAAAGTTTTGGACGCTAATGCCTTTGGTTATCCAAGACGTACTTTGACGGAGATACCCGCCGGCGAGTATTGGGTTCAGGGACTCTTGCACCGCTATGAAACCTTTCACCGAGCCGACGGCCATACCATTAAGTTGTCGATGGACCGTGGTGAAGGACAGCAATGGAACAGCGCACCAGGAAATCTTTACAGCAAGCCCGTCAAGATACGAATTGATCCTGGAACGAATTTTGACATCTCGCTAGACCAGGTTATTCCACCAATTGAACCGCCCAAAGATACGAAGTACGTAAAGCACATTCGAATTCAGAGTGAGCGTCTATCGAAGTTCTGGGGACGTCCGATGTTTCTTGGTGCGCATGTGCTTCTTCCCGAAGGCTTCGATTCACATCCGCACGTTCAGTATCCACTGGTGATCTTTCATGGACACTTTCCTTCGGATTTTGGCGGCTTTCGCGAGACTCCGCCGGATCCAAATCTGAAACCCGAGTACAGTGAACGTTTCCATCTCGAAGGTTACAACCGGATTGTTGAAGAGCAGGCCTATCAGTTTTACAAAGACTGGACTGGTCCAGACTTTCCGCGTTTTCTCATCGTTGAGATTCAACATGCGAATCCTTATTACGATGATTCTTACGCTGTGAACTCGGCGAATCTCGGTCCCTACGGAGACGCAATTACATACGAACTGATTCCCGAGATTGAAAAGCGGTATCGGGGAATTGGCAAAGGGTGGGCACGTTTTCTCTATGGCGGATCCACGGGTGGGTGGGAAGCTCTCGCGGTACAGATGTTTTATCCCGATGACTACAACGGTTGTTGGGCTTCATGTCCGGATCCAATCGATTTTCGAGCGTACACCGTCGTGAATATTTACGAACACGACAATGCCTACTATGCGGATTCGAAGTGGAAAAAGGTGCCGAGGCCAGGTAAGCGAAACTACCTGGGCGAACTCGCTGCAACGATCGAAGATTCGAATCACATGGAACTCGCGTTGGGAACGAACAGTCGTTCTGGAGGTCAGTGGGATATTTGGCAGGCAGTGTACTCGCCAGTTGGAAGTGATGGGTATCCAAAACCAATTTGGGACAAGTTGACCGGCAAGATCGATCATTCGGTCGCTGAATATTGGCGAGAGAATTACGATCTCGGTTACATCCTCAAGCGCGATTGGGCGAAGCTCGGTCCGAAGTTGCAGGGAAAGATTCATATCTATGTGGGAGAAGCTGACAACTATTTTCTGAACAATGCTGTATACCTTGTCGAGGATTTCTTAAAGAGCACCAGGAATCCAGGCTACGAAGGTGAAGTGGATTACGAACCACGCGCTGAACATTGCTGGTGCGGAGATCACACCAGGCCGAATGCCATCTCGCGCTTGAGATATCACCAGTTGCATGCACCGAAGATTGTTGAGCGGATTCTGAAGAGCGCGCCGCAAGGAGCAGACGTGAAGAGTTGGAGATACTGAGTTTTCTCTGCGTTACCTCTTCGTTCTCTGTGTCTCCGCGGTAAAGGTAATCAAGAACAACCGCAGAGACGCAGCGCGGCCTAGGCCGCAACCGAACCATCCTGAAAGGATGAAAGTTAATAGCCGTGGGTAAGCGGCTTTGCGCGAAGCCCACGGAACTAACGGTTACATCGCCCGACCCTGAAAGGGTCGAACCCCTCTGATTGTTTGACCCCTTTCAGGGTCTTCAATCCTTGCGGCAAAGCGTTTGCCCACGGCTATTAACTTCGGTCCCTTCGGGACCAGAAAATCTTGCTAAAAAACCAAGAACTTGCTGGTTTGTTAGAACGCGGATGGAAGCGCAGAGAGGATCGAATGAGGTTTACGGTGGGAGCAACTCATCCAAAGATTTTATGAGTTCCTGCCCGCGAAGGCCTGGTTGCTTTTTACGCGTTTGACCAAGCGAAATAATCTTTCCCTCAGGGCCAACAAGCAAAGTTGTAGGAAAGTAGTGAATACGATAGCGACTCTCGAGTTGCTCGATGCTGTTTATGGTAGCCTGAGTCCACGTGAGCCCGTTGCGTTTGAGTGTAGGTATCACCATCGTGTAATCAGGATCGTTGTTCATGCCTAGTATCTCAAAGCCACGCGCCTGAAATCGCGAATAGGCAAGTTTTTGATACGGCAGTTCTCTACGGCACGGCCCGCACCACAAAGCCCAGAAATCTATCAGCACGTACTTGCCACGAAATTCCGAAAACTTTCTTTTCTTACCATCGAAGTCAGAGAATTGAAAATCCGGCAACTCAGAACCAACAGTCAGTTCAACTCGCTTGTAGTCTGTCGCCGGATGATCGCGCATGACTATCTGGTTCTTTTCCAGATCTACTTTTTTCGTTGATACGAACCGATTGCCAATACGGAAAACGACCGTTTCGTCTCGTGCTTCAGCGGCCTCAGGTGAAAACCTATCCAGATCAATATAGTTGTCTCCGTCGCCGTCGACCCCGAGCCATCCATTGTTGACAGTGATCTTCTTTGACTGGGGATTGAAACCGTATTCCACTAAAGTCTTCTTGCCCTCAACCTGCACGGAGCCCTGAGCGAAAGCGGCTTTTGATTGAAGCAGTAGATTCTCTCCCTCCTTTAATTCATCCCACGTCACATTCTTGTAGTACTGCACGACTACGGGATAGTTCTTGAACAATGCATTCTTGAACGGAAGTTGCACAATGGTCTGCAAAATGTGGGGATTACCAAACTCCTCAGGTTTCATTGGAAATCGTTCCGCGTCCGCAATAACATTGTCGTTATCAAGATCCGCATAAAGATAAGGTTGCTCACCCTCTTCCAGCACGAGAAGCGCGAGGATTGCCGACTTGTCGCGTAAAGGATCGTAAAGCCTGCCAGCCGTTATTGAAGCGTCATTGGGAGGCGGCGACGCAAACTTTACTTTGGACAAATCCCGCAAAGGCCTGAAGATTATCTGGTCCATATCTTCAGTGTTTGGTACCAACTCTCCATCAAGGCTGCCGAGATATTCCGTGTCCCCTGCGCGTGAGTGATTGGGCAAGATCGCAGAATACCCAATGGCAATGACGATCAGCATAAGGCGGAGAGACAATATGAAAAGGCGTCGGAAACGCGAGGCGAGCATATGACTTGTCCTTCTTGTGAGATGGGGGCGACGAGCGAGCCGATTCTAGGTTTGGGGTTCACTACTGTCAATGAAGAGCTGTCCGATATGCTTCAGCTTGTCGTGACGCAGCCAACCGAGCACGAAGCGCTCACAGGTTCTCTTGATAACCAGGGGCTCGGTTGGTTGCGTCATGACAAGCTGAAGCATATCGGACGTTACTCAATCGACTTCAAAAACTCTGCCACTCCTGCCCGCTCGCCATACTCTGCCCATCCAAGTGGAGTGGCGTTGAACCAGTTCACCAGTCAACTTGCACCTTCTCCCGGCAAGTTGACCGAACCTCATGGACCATCTCCACAACGAGTGGGACGTGACTCGCTGGACTAAATACCTCGCAATCAACAGCTTCTCAGATCAACGGCACATCCTTGTATTCATGGCACCGTCTTTGCTGCCGAGTCTGTTAGCGGCGATTGCCGTGCGGCGAAATCTCTCCTCTTTTCCCTTTGCCCCTCAGTTTAATTCTCAAGTTCGCACGTACGCGAATACGAATACTTTTCGAGGACATTCAAATGAAAAGAGTTGAACTCTCAGACGTAGGCTCAAACGCGCTACTCATTTCTTCCGTAATGGTTGCACTCACTCCTCTTCTGCTCGGTGACCGGCTTGCTCTCGTGGCCCAGAACGGACTACAAGAGCTAACGGCTTTTTTTAATGAGTTGAGTACGTTTTTAATGAGAGCACTTTCTTAAAACTCTCCGCCTCAATCCATCAACAACAAATTTGACCAGCGAAGATCCGGTCGGGCCGAGGTTGAAAAGGGCCGTGTCAGGGCCGGTTCGAATTGCTATTGCTGTTCTTCGTGCTGCTGTTCAGAAACTGCAGAAGGAACTGGCGAAAGCACCGATGCATTGGGTAGGTTTCGTGGAAACCCGGAACTTGCGTATAGTGCACGGCTGGAAAGGAGTCAACAATATGATCAGGATGATTCGGGGCAGTACCACCTGATAACTAACCGAAAACCAGTTTCGCGAACTTATCGCGTCCTACGCTGAACGGGTGACTTTGGACATTGGAACAGGGGACGGGCTTTTTGTGTATCGATCTGCTCGCTGCAATCCAACCCGGTTCTTTGTCGGCATCGATCCCAACACGCGTCCACTACAAAAAGTTTCTCAAAAGATCTATCGCAGATCTGCGAAGGGTGGCGCACCCAACGCACTGTTTATTCAGGCGTCGGTCGACGATCTTCCTCAAGAGCTGAACGGGATCGCAAATGAGGTTCACGTGCATTTTCCCTGGGGGAGCTTACTCCGGGCCGTAGAGCTCGGAGAGTTGAACGCGCTGAAAGGGATTCGTCGCGTTTGCGCAAGCACCGCCGTTCTCAAGCTCACCATAGGCCTTGATGAGAACCGAGATAGTGCTGAAATTCAGCGGCTGGGTTTACAGCCATTGTCACCAGACTTTCTTAGTGGCCAATTGCATGAACGATATCTGGCGGCTGGGTTGGAAATCATCGAACACACATCTATTGCGCCTGTTGATTGGCCTGGCTTGGGAACGTCGTGGGCGAAGCGCTTACAGGATCGACACACTCGTCAGATTACATTTCTAATTGCGAAAGCGGTCTAATTCCGCTCGATGAAAATTAAAGAAACAGGGACGGCTTTGCAACCGTCCCTGTTCTTAGAAACCGGACAACCTCAATTCTTATCCTATTCGATTGTTCCCAGTTCTGTATCCATCCTGGTAGCCTCTCGAGAAGCCCGACCGGTACACTTCAGCGAAGTTGCCGAAGCCTGAGTCATGGTAATAGTGAGAGCGCTGGGGATCGTAGCTCTTATTCTTCTTACCATCGTCCTTTCCAGTCTTAAAGCCATCCTTGTATCCCTGGTTTACGGCATCATCACCGTTACCAAAGACGTATTGGCTATAGTAACTGCCGTACGGGTAGCCATACGGATATCCATATCCATAACCCCACCCAAACGGACGATAGATTCGACGCGGAAACGGACGAACAATCACAATTCGGCGACGCGATTGCGCCTGAACCGAGCTCGGGGAGATAAACGCGATTCCAGCGAGCATCAGCGTTGCGAGAATGAGGCCGCCAATTCTGCGCAGGTATTTTCCTTTCATTTCAAAACCTCCTTGTTCCCTACCACCTTAGACACCAAAACTCGCAAATTCGTTACCAGGGAGCCTGACTAAGCCGTGTAGTTGCGTTGCAACGATGTTGCGAATAAACGGGGATCTTCGACTTTTATCACTGCTCAAAAAGTTCGCTGTCAGAAGTTATTGGTCAGTGGTCAGCAGATGTCCGTCCAATTCGTCCTATAGGTCGTATACTGACTACCACTGACAAGACACAATCTGAAATCTTATGAGGTCCTACCGAAAAGAACTTTGGTTCAACGTACCAACCCGGCGCGCGTTCATTAACATCACTTCTGAAGTTCAGAATTGTTTGCGCGAGAGTGGAATTACCGAAGGGTTGGCATTGGTCAATGCCATGCACATCACTGCATCGGTCTTTATCAACGACAATGAAAGTGGACTCCATCAGGATTACGAGGCATTCCTGGAAAAGTTGGCGCCTCATGAGCCGATCAGCAATTACAAACACAATCTAACAGGTGAAGATAATGGCGACGCACACATCAAACGACAGCTAATGGGCCGCGAAGTCGTGGTTGCCGTTACGATGGGAAAACTAGACTTTGGGCCATGGGAACAAATCTTCTATGGTGAGTTTGACGGTGGTCGAAAGAAGCGAGTGCTTGTGAAGATTATTGGTGATTGAGTTAATGGCCAGGGATCTAGTCAGTCATTCGTCTAATAGGTCGTGTAAGTCGTATTAATTCAACTCCAGGTTCAGTTCTCGTTTTAAGCACGCTTAGGCGCAAACTTACTAAGACACGATTTGTATTTTGTGTCTTAGTGACTTTGTGATGAAAAGGCCGTGGGGGTCTCAGCTACAACGAATTCGTAGGTGGCGCCTGATTCGATTGGTTAAGACCGGGTGTCTTGTGCAACCCAAGTTCATGCGCCATCCCCTGTGCTCGATTACGCAGATGCCTTCCTTTCGATTCGGCTGCCCGAACGAGTCGATTTGCGTTGCTGTTGATCTGACCCGCAAGCTTGGCGCGTCGAGTTCGTCCGCGCTCAGGGTCAAGTAAATACATCAACAGTGCTCCGGCCCCGACACCACCCAGAAGCAAACCTATCTTACCGGCACTGCCTCCTCCGGTTGCGTTCTCCATCACATCGCTTTCCACCAAATCAATACCTACCATGTCACACTCCATGTCTTGCATTGAATTTCTCCTCAACGCGGGGGACAGCAATCAAGATGCCAGCCGGTCCGCTAGCGCAAGGTGGTGCTGAGCGCGCCTGACACTGATGTCTGAATTGGTTCGATGCGGAACACCAACTGTCAGAATTTCGAACGCGATAGTTATGAGTCAGCTGTCACAGAAGCGTGACATGCGACGGGTACGGTGACTGGAAGAAAGGAACGCTTATGAATATTGCCGAATATCTTTTGAATGAGTTGAACCGTGACGTGGAGCGCTCCAGAGGCGCTTTACAAGAAGTCCCGGCAGGCAAGTACGATTGGAAGCCACATGAGAAGTCAATGATCTTTGGTTACCTTGCCGACATGGTCGCGACAATGCCGACGTGGATCACAATGCAAATCAAGCAGGATCAACTCGACGTAGCACCCGAGGGCGAATCGAAGATGAAACGGGAGCCAAAAGAAACGAGCGAAGCTCTCGTCAAGGCTCTGGACGAATCTGTGGCGGGAGCACGCGCTGCTTTCGCGGAAACTTCAGACGAGCATTTGAAGACACCCTGGAAGTTGCTCGCTCGTGGCAAGGTTGTTATGGAAGCTCCTCGCTACGAGATGATTCAGGACACGATCAATCATTGGACTCATCACCGGGGCCAGATGACAGTGTATCTCCGACTGCTGGGAGCAAAGGTTCCGGCGATTTACGGACCGTCTGCGGACGAGAATAGGTTTAAATAGATCTCAGATCTCAGAAAATTAGAAGGGGCTTGCATGATCGGATTCCCATGTAAACAGAGATCTGAACAAGCAAGCCCGTCTTGATCTGAGATCTGTGATCTGAGATCTGATTATCCATTGTCGATCTTTGCCCGTATCCGTTCTTCCTGTTCTCGCAGTTCGGGGGTGAATTCGTCTCCAAATTCTTCTGCTTCGAAGATCTGGCGAATATCGATATCAGATTCTCCGTACATAGGGTTAGGGCATTTCTTCACCCACTCAACCGCTTCCTCCATTGATTTGACTTTCCAAATCCAGAAACCCGCAACGAGCTCTTTTGTCTCTGGAAATGGCCCGTCGGTCACTGTTCTTTTACTGCCCGAGAAGTGGATACGTTTTGCTTTCGAACTCGGATGAAGACCTTCGCCCGCCAGCATCACACCGGCGTTAACAAGTTCTTCGTTAAACTTCATCATGTCAGTGAGCAATTGCTGACTTGGCATAATCCCTGCTTCAGATTCTTCCGTAGCTTTGACCATAACCATCACTCGCATTGTTTTCTCTCCTGGTTTCTATTTTCGCCTCTCTACATACAAATCGAATGGCCGGAGGGAGAATCGACAAGTGTCGAAGAATTTTTTGTCAGGGGTATTTCAAGGATTTCAGATTTAAGATTTCACATTTAAGATTGGCACTGCGAACGGCAGAAAAATCTCCAGTCTGAAACCTTAAATCATAATAATCAAATGATCATTCACATAATCGATGGCACGTACGAACTCTTCCGACACTTCTATGGAGTCCGGCGATTTAGGAAGACGGACCCACCGTTTGGGGCGGTCGCCGGCGTCTTGCGTGGCGTGTTGCAACTAATCAACGACGGCGCGACTCATATCGGCGTAGCTACGGATCACGTTATCGAGTCGTTCCGCAACGGAATGTGGGCCGGGTACAAAACCGGGGCTGGAATCGAGCCGGTTCTTCGCTCACAATTTGTTCCTTTGGAAGAGGCGCTTCTAGCCATGGGCGTAACTGTCTGGCCCATGATCGAACTTGAGGCTGACGATGCCCTGGCTTCTGCTGCGTACCTGGCTTCACTGGATGCCACTGTTGAAAAGGTTTGCATCTGGACCCCCGATAAGGATCTGGCCCAGTGTGTGGTTGACGATCGTGTGGTTCAGGTTGACGGTCGCAGAAATGTGATACGTAACGCCGAAGGTGTACATGCCAAGTTCGGCGTATGGCCGGCGATGATCCCTGACTATCTGGCTTTGGTCGGAGACAGCGCTGACGGATATCCTGGGGTCAGCGGATGTGGACCGAAGACTGCTGCAGCACTCATAAGTCGTTACGGCGCGATCGAGAACTTTCCGCCCGAAGTGTTAAAAGAAAAGCATCAGGAAGCGTTGCTCTTTAAGGATCTTGCTACTCTCAGAACGGATGCTCCGTTGTTCGATGACGTGGAGGAGTTGCGCTGGAAGGGAGCGACGAAAGAGTTTGCGCAGTTTGCGGAGAATATCGGCGAACCACGTTTACTTATACGCGTCCAGAAATTGGAAAAACAAGTAGTTAAGTAATTTTAGATTAACTTAGGACTTTGTTAGTTGATCGCTCTTCTTCGCACCCTGGTACGATCCGCGAAGTAGCATCGGAACACGCGGAGGGATGCAAAACTATGGAAAACTCTACAGATTTGTGGCCGCCTTCACCGGCAATCTGAAATCCTAAACATACAATCTGAAGTAATCCCTGTCCCGTTCACACCAAAACTCTGGCATTCTGAAAGCAGTAGGTCTAAACTACGCCTCACCTCCTTCACCGACAAAACCCCCTGTGGCGAGGTGTTCGATGTATCGCGAAAAGAAGCGACGGCGCGTTCAATATGATCCCGAGAAATGGCGGGATGCCGAACTAGGCGACGTCGAAACACTCCTGCCGCCGGCTCCAAAGACCTTTTTTCGCGAGAGCTCAGCGAGGAGCAAGCCGACCGTCAAAGAACAGACGTTAATTCTGGACCTCCTTGGTCGTATCAATTACAAAATAATCAGCGGCAGTAGAGTTTATGTAGAAGTCGGTGGAACCGTTTATAAGACGCTGTATGGAGGCTACTGGCGCAGCGTCTTCACCGGCCTCGAGCATTACTTATTAAGATGCGAACAGGTTTCGAATTCCGTTTGGGCGGACGACAGTGAAGATTCGCCCGTTGTTGATTTGCCTATCGCCTATTCCAATGAGGGCTGGACAGCAAGTGGGCACTCACTTTCGTTCATGCTCACTCGCGATCAAACTTAAAGGTTGCGGTTCGGAATCTCCGTCGGATCCATCGAGCGCACATAGTCTTCAAACGCTTCCTCATCACCCTCGCCAAATATCATCCCGGGAATATCGTTAAGGACCATGTATTTAGGTAGCGCTGTTTGCAGTGCATAACTGGGATGATGAGCGGCATTGCAGTTGTTGTTGCACTTCCAATAATCAAAGCGCACCGTAGGTGCACTGGCACCAACTGCGATGCTGAACGGCTCCCAATTTCGTCTGCAAGTATCGCACTGCAGCACCGGCATCCAACCTTTTAGAGTCACACCTACGCTCTTAAGCTCTCGTTCCAGATCATTTCTGTTCATGATCTTTTATCCTCCACTGTTGTAATTGCGTGGCGGATTCTAACTGAGTTCCGCAAACCGGGCCAGGATTTTACAAGGATCTCAGACCACAGATCTCAAATCCCAGATTAAACCCCAGTTCATCACATTTGAGATCTGAGATCTGAAATCTGAGATCCTAGAATCCCTGCCATTGTTTCAACCAACCGATCCCCATCTGAATCGGTAAACGGCATTGGTGGGCGAATTTTTAGCACGTTGTGAAAAGGGCCGTCTGTCCCAAGCAAAATTCCTTCCTCTCGCATCTGGTTGACGACTGAGGCTGCCTCCTCAGTTGCAGGTTCCTGCGTGTTCCGATCGCGCACCAACTCAACTCCGAAAAACAATCCTGATCCTCTAACATCACCAATCAACTTAAACCGAGTCATCAACTCACGCAGCTGTTGGAGCATATGAGATCCTACTGACTCAGCGTGTTTCTGCAGCTTCTCTTCAAGCACTGTTTCAAGGACAGCAATTCCGATCGCGCAGGATACGTTGTTACCACCAAACGTGCTGAAGAACTCCATGCCGTTATTAAATGAGTCTGCGATTTCACGAGTGGTAATTACCGCGCCAATGGGATGCCCATTACCGATAGGCTTTCCAAGTACAACGATGTCTGGAACAACATTATATTTTTCAAAGCCCCAGAAGTGTTTTCCTATTCGCCCATAACCGGTTTGCACTTCATCTGCAATACAGACACCACCGGCGGAACGAACCAAACTATGGACTTTCTTCAGATAGTCCTCTGGCAGGAAAATCTGACCGCCGACGCTGGGCATCGACTCAGCAATAAAACCGCACAAGTGACCTGCCCCGACCTGCGCAACAACTTCATTGACGTGTTGTGCATACTTCTCTGCAGCTTCGACATCACCCGACTTGTAAAGACCACGATACAAATCAGGCAACGGAACAGTGTGGACCCAAGACGGTGCACCCTGGCCTCCTGGTCCGTTGTGTTTATAAGGACTTATTTCGATCAATGTATTGGTGTTTCCGTGATAGGCGTGATCCAGGACGATTAGGTCTTTTGATCTCGTGTGTGCGCGGGCGAGTCGCAAAGCAAGTTCATTCGCTTCGCTCCCTGAGTTAACAAAGAAACAGACGTTTAGCCGCTCCGGTAAAGTGGCAGTTAAGTTGGCTGCATACTCATTAATGAGGTCACTGAGATAACGAGTGTTGGTATTAACGACGGCCATTTGCTGTTGTCCAGCTTGAACAACTCGCGGGTGACAGTGACCAACATGTGCTACGTTGTTGTAAGCGTCGAGGTACTCGCGGCCTTCCTCGTCGTAGAGATATTGCATCGAGCCACGAACGATCTTAATCGGGTTCTGATAAGCGATATTCAGGTTATGACCCAGTAACTGTCGACGACGCGCAAGTGTTTCCGCTTTGGTCATGATGAAGAGACTATCCACAGATTACGCAGATTGTTTTGATGAGAGCAACGGTAATATTGTTACAAAAAATCTGCGTAATCTGTGTAGTCTGCGGATAAGAAAGCCTCTGAAGGCAAACTTGAATCGATAGCGAGTAAGCGAGGCAAACTCGCCCGAATCGCACTCTGACTAACATCAAGATACTCGTTGTCTGGCTTTTGTTGACGCTGGTGCGCGGCGAGACAAATGCTCATAGCGAGTCGCATTAGCATCAAGGGCCAGACTAACTTAATCTCATCCTTGCTTAACTGATTTTCAGACAGATACCCACCAACCAAAGTTTTAGCAGTCTCCAAGGGGTTTGCTTTACCGAGGACGATGTACGCGAGCGCAATTGCTAACTCACCAACTCTATAACTGTAGATCATGTCTCCAAAATCAATCAGCCCAACCATGTCTTCGCCTTTAACCAGTACGTTATAGTCGTTTGCATCACCGTGAATTAACGCAAACTGGATATGTGTATCGGGAAAAAACGCGCTGCACCTTTCCACCTGGCCACGCAACTCTTTGTCAGTGATAAGCGGACTGTATTCGTCTATAACCTTACGACCACTTGCAAGATCCCAATGAAAATCACGATGAAACGCAGGATGATCAAAGTCTGATATTGCTCTACTGAATTCGCCTAATCGCCTGCCGAAATTGAACAGTAGTCGGGGAGTTGGCTCCACTTCTGCGAGCGGCTCACCATTAATAAATGTGACCAGACGGACAAAGTGTTCAGACGTTGAGGTTTCTACTTTCACCAGTGCTTCACCACATTGACTTAGAATCAGGCGCGGGCAGAATGACAGTCTCGATGCTAAGTGAGTCATCGCATCGTTCTGAGCTTCCAGCAGCTGGCGCTGCTCTAATCCATTCGCGATCTTTAGTATGAACTCTTCGCCGCTCTCAGTTGTCAGCAGGAAATTCTGATCGCGTTCACTCGGTAATTCTTTAGCTGTGCAATCGAGATCATATCGCTCTTTTGCAACTGTTAAGGCTTCCTCGGATGTAAAGGTGGGCGCCTGATCAAGCATAGGTCCAATGAGTTCCATAAGTCCTATGCTGGCTGCGCGCCTCCTATCACTTCCTGCACCGCTTCAGATTCCAGAAATGTCCTTCGCAAAGTCTCATCAGAAACAGCTGCGGCAATTCCTTCTACGATCTTCTTCGCTTCAGCAAAAGCTTTCAGAGATCCTTCGGCATCATCACTGCGAGAAAGAAGTTTTCCCAATCCTGCAAGCACACGCCATCTGACAACTGGTGCGGGGTACTCATCCAATAGATCCAACGCAGCCTGGTACTCAGCACGTGCCACTTCTGGTTTGCTTTCTGCAATCGCGATCTCCGATCGCAGTCTGTGAGCGACTGCCACGTACTTTCTGGCTTTGAAATCGCTCGCTGTAGAAAACAACGTTTCAGTGAACTCTTTGGCCTTTCCGAGATCACCCTGACGCAGCCAATGCTCCGCCTTCGCAGCCTCAAGCCGGATACTGTATCGCCACCGAAACCACTTATCTCGCTCAAAAATGGCGTGCGTGTCCTTGAAAAAAGCAGAGGCGTCATCTGTTTTGCCCGCGATCGTGTGATCTATTCCGAGATTGATTAAGGAGTTGGCTTCTGCTTCCAACACATTGAATTCGCGACCAACATGAAGACCTTCCTCATCGTACGCAAATGCTCCTTTGAAGTCCTGAAGTTCGCGGTGAATCCAACCAATGCAGTTGGGCATGCGCGGAAACCAGAAGTGATCGCCGTTGCGACGCGCCTTGGTAATCGCCTCTTCCAGAATCGCCAAAGCTTCTGACATGTGACCGAGGTTTCCCTTAGACAATCCGTGAAAAAACATTGCGGTTAGTAATAGGAAACCTTCCCTCAACTCTGAAGCAAGTTTTCGAGCTGCTTCCACATATTCGATCGTCTTCTCGTATTCCGACTGGAAGAAGTACAAGCAGCCACGCCACGTTATTCCCGCTAACAGCGCCGGCTTGTAATTGATCGCTCTCGCGCTTGTGACAACCTCATCAAGAATTGGACGCGCGTCGTCCAACTCGCCGTAACACAAGTGTTTCAGTCCCATCAACATGATCGTATCGAGGCGAAGCTCTTCACTGCCTGCCAGTTCCGCCGCAGCGAGCGCTTCATCCGCGCGTTGCTCCATCTCTTCCAGACGATGCGAGAAGAACAAGGTCATCGCCAACGCGCTCAGAGCTGATGCTTTAGTTGCGGGCGTCAATGCCTCATCTTGTTTGAGCATTGCCACGTAGTCGTCAACTGATTGTGAGAACCGACTCAAAGCCATATTGACTGCGCCGCGTTTTTGGTAAAGGGTCGCTCGTGCCTTTGCCCGCTCCTCCTCAGGCAGCTTATCAACCAGGCTGAGGGCATGCGTGTAGTGATCTGCGGCTTCGGCGTTACCGTAGAACTTCGTTGCGTTATCACCGGCGTGCGTTAGATATTCGATAGCACGAGCGAAGTCGCGACCTCTTTCGAAGTGCAGAGCAAGCTGCGACGCGATTTGCGGCGCCCGGCGGGTATAATGCTTCAACAACTGCTCACCCGCTTGCTTGTGCAACATCATGCGTCGCTTGTTGACCAGGTCTCCATACAAAAAGTTCTGATAGAGCGCATGGGCGAATCGGTAGCGAGTTGCCAAAGATCCATCCGGCAACTCTTCCTCGCCGCGTGTAACAACGAGGCGATGTGTCTTCTCCAAACGCGCCATCGCCTCTTCCACATCAACCTGATCGGCGCCAAGGAGATCGGCAACAACAGTTGAAAGAAACTCGGCGCCTTCAACACTTGCATATTGCAAAGTACGACGATCTTCCTCGCTCAGATTGTCAATCTTCTTGCTGATCATGCTGCGGACGCTTTCAGGCGCTTCGAGTTCGATTTCTGAGAGAGGTCGCTTGAGAGACCAGTGCTCATTACTTTTCGCAATGTCGCCTCGTTCACTCAGATACTGCAGCAGATTTGCCGTAAACAATGGATGACCTTCAGTCTTTTCATGAAGATGATCAGCAAGATTTGCCGGAAAGTCGTTGGGATTGAAGGTGACGTTTAGATAATCGACGATGTGTTCGCGGCTCAATGATTCGAGCGCTATCTCATCGCACAGCTTGTGCATCTGCATCTCTGCCTTATAACTCTTCAGCGGATGATTGCTGCGCTCGATGTCTTCTGGTCGAAAGGTGCCAACGAGGAGGACTCGTTGCATGTTGATACGGTTACATAAGTGTCTCAACAGATCGATGCTCGAGGGATCAGCCCAGTGAAGATCTTCAAGCAGCAGCACAACGGGTGAGCTATTCGAGAAAAGGCCGAGTGCATCGCCCATTTCGCGAATCATTCGTTCTTTCGTCGCGCCAATCGTGTCTTGTTGCACATGGTCAACGGTACCGGTCGATGAAAAAGCGGCTGGCAATTGTGTACACCAGGTTGGTGCGTGAGTCCGCATGATCGAGCCCAGTCGTTCACGACTTGGACCGTCAAGTAAAGTTCCCAACGCATCCAAAAATGGCAGATATGCTTCACCGGTTCCGTATTGTTCGATACAGCGGCCACGAGAGATCATTAGACTTCGCCATTGAGTACGCGCGCGCCGCAAAAACTCGTCGGCGAGTGAAGTCTTTCCAATCCCTGGTTCTCCTGTAATGAACACGACCCGTCCGCTACCTTCGATTGCTTGTTTTAGAAATTCCTGAAGTTTAGCGAGTTCCGTTTCGCGCCCAACAAATGATGAGGAAGCGGTATCGATCAGATCTCGATCGTAAAGAAGCGACGGTCCGATCCATGCCGCCGACAGCCCAGCTCGTAACTGCCGTAAGTCACTGGCCATCTCTGCGGCTGACGAATAACGTCTGTCACGATTCTTCTGGAGCGATCGTTCGATGATCGCGTCAAACTCCATCGGCAGCTCCGGACGCATTCGACTCGGAGGTGTCGGATCCAATCTCGCAATCGCATCCATGATTGCGAGAATGCTCTGCCCGGGAAACGGCAATAATCGAGTTGCCGCTTCATACAGCACGGCGCCAAACGAAAAGATGTCCGACCTTGCATCGAGCATTTCCCCTCGTGTCTGCTCCGGCGACATGTATGAGGCCGTGCCCATCACGACGCCTTCGTCCGTCAGATCCAACAAAGTCGGTGCTTCGTTATCCACCTGGTCGTTGGGACGGAGTGTCTTGGCCAAACCAAAATCGAGTACCTTTGCGACGCCACGCGGAGTAATTAGAATGTTTGCAGATTTAATATCGCGATGGATCAGATTGAGCGTGTGTGCCGCATCCAAAGCGTCCGCGACCTGAATTGCGACGTCTAAAAGTTGTGCAACCGACAATGCGCCATCCTGAACGATAGTCTTCTTCAGCGTTTGACCTTCGACATATTCCATGACGATGAAGTCAGCGCCGCCGCACTCTTCGATGGCGTGAATGATGACAATGTTAGGATGATTGAGAGCGGATGCGGATTGCGCTTCTTTCAGAAACCGGCGCCTGGCCTGGAATTCCCTGCTAACAGATGGCGGAAGAAACTTAAGGGCAACTGTACGACCGAGTTTGGTGTCTTCTGCTTTGTAAACATCGCCCATTCCTCCCGCTGCGATCTTTTCGACGAGGCGATAGTGCAGCAACATTGCTCGCGGCTCATAAGAACTCATGAACCCTCCCAGAATGCGAAACGTATAGGATGTTTGTGTGCGACACTCTAATGAAACCGGCGCCTGGACGCAATAAGTCAGTAGCCTTTTAGATTAGCGATGAACTTAATCTCGACAATTGCAATCGCAATGGGTTCGGCCTGGGTTTCGGGCATTAACTTGTATGCTTGTGTCGCAACTTTAGGCCTCCTGAGTCGCTTTGCTCACCTGAGACTACCGGGAGAGTTGGAGGTCGTAACAAATGGCTGGGTGATTAGAGTTGCCATCGCGCTGTATGTAATTGAATTTGTTGCCGACAAGGTTCCGTGGGTTGATAGCACGTGGGATGTGATTCACACCTTTATTAGGATTCCGGCTGGAGCAATCCTGGCAGCAGCAGCATTTGGTGACTTTGATCGAAGCATTCAGGTGATCGCGCTGTTGCTTGGCGGCGGACTCGCGTTGAGTTCACATGGCACCAAAGCAGCAACGAGAGCCGTGCTTAATACGTTGCCGGAACCATTGACGAACGCGGTTGTTAGTGTGGGCGAAGACATCCTGGCGATCGTCTCGATCGTAGCTGCAGTGTTCTTTCCGGTGTTGTTGTTCGTTATCGTTGCTGCCGGACTCCTGGTTTCGATCTACCTCTTCAACCGGGTGATTAGATTCTTTCGATCAGTCACACGGAAGATTCGAGGCTGGCTCTCGCCGGCACTTGAGGCATAGAGCGTTCTCGAAACTCAATGACAATCGAAGTATCAGGTGCCAGAATCGAACAAGTAAGGAAGGGCGGTTTACCCCCGCTTGTGCCTGATCTAAGTTGTCGGGGACCAGCGGGGGTAAACCACCCTTCCTTACTTGTTCGATTCTGGTTGTTCTTTCTATTCTAGTTCCTTAGTGAGTTTGCATCGACTTCACTTGCACGTTTATCCTTCCCACGCTTCAGTTTCATCGCAATCCATTTCAAATAATAAGAGGGCTCTCAATGCGTCGGTTTATCTTTTTTCTACTCCTTGCCGTCTCTTCACCTTCATTGGTTTGTGCGCAGAACGACGAGATCGATCCAGCTCTCTTCAAGGGATTGCATTATCGCCTTGTCGGTCCGTCGCGCGGTGGACGTGTAACAACGGTGACCGGTGTTCCCTCTCAACCGAAAACGTTCTACATCGGAGTGGCAAGTGGCGGATTGTTCAGGACTACAGACAGTGGCGTCACCTGGGTTCCATTAACAGATGGGAAAGTACCTCTGGGTTCGACTGGCTGCGTTGCTGTGTCTGAGTCAGATCCTAATGTGATTTATCTCGGCACGGGTTCCGACGGCGTACGTAGCAATGTTTCAACCGGTCGAGGCATTTATAAATCGACCGATGGTGGCCAAACGTGGAAATTTATCGGACTCTACAACGCAGGACAGGTCGGCGCGGTCCGCATCCATCCAACAAATCCAAACATCGTTTGGGTGTCTGCTGTAGGCGACATTTTCAAATCAAATGACGAAAGAGGTGTCTTCAAGACAACTGACGGCGGTCAGACGTGGCGGAAGACTTTATTTCTCTCGGACAAGGTGGGTGCGATGGATGTGGAATTGCAACCGGGAAATCCTGATGTGGTTTATGCGTGGCTGTCGCGACTCGAACGAAAACCGTGGACGATCATCAGCGGTTCGGTTGATGGCGGTTTTTACAAGAGTACTGACGGCGGGGAGCATTTCACCAAAATTACGAACGGACTGCCGCGAGAGTTAATCGGCAAAGCGAACCTTGCCGTCACGCCGGCAAAACCCGATCGCATTTATGCATTAGTTGAAGCAAAACCAGGCGGTGGCTTGTACGTTTCGGATGATGCCGGCCAATCGTGGATGCTGGTGAATTCGCAAGCCTCATTAATCCAGCGGCCGTTTTACTACACCACACTCGGAGCTGATCCTGTAAACGCCGATATTGTTTACGCTGGAGCGGAAGGTTTCTTTAAATCAACGGATGGCGGTAAGTCGTTTTCAGCGTTTCGCACTCCACACGGTGATAACCACGACATTTGGATCAATCCCAAAGACAACCAGATCATGATCCAGTCGAACGATGGTGGCGCAAACATTTCCACTGATGGCGGCAGAACATGGTCAACTCAGATGAATCAGCCGACGGCGGAGATCTATGGCGTGTGGACCGACAACCAATTTCCTTACAAACTGTACGGCGCTCAACAAGACAATACCACGCTGATCATTTCGAGCCAGGCTGATCCGAACAGCACAGCAGATTGGCGCGCAGGACCAGGTTGCGAAACTGGCCCCATCATGCCGCATCCCTTGAATCCAGAGATCGTCTATGGATCGTGCAAAGGTCAGTACGGAGTAATGAATCTCAAGACCGGCCAGGAAAAGAGCTACTGGATTGGTGGTCAATCTCTCTACGGCAATTCAGCGAGCGACTTGATTTATCGAATGCAGCGCGTTTCACCAATGGCCATCTCGCCTCATGATCCGGATGTGTTGTATTACGGTTCGCAATACGTTCATCGAACTCGCGACCGTGGCGTGACGTGGGAAAAAATTTCACCAGACTTGACCGCACATCCGGATTGCTGCCAGGGCGCGAGCGGTGAACCAATCACTCGTGACGTTACCGGGGAAGAGTTCTACAGCACCCTGTACGCCATTGCTGAGTCGCCTCTGGAGAAAGGTGTCATCTGGACGGGTTCCAATGACGGACCGTTTTACGTCACCAGAAACGATGGGAAGACGTGGACAAACGTAACACCGAAAGATCTGCCGCCTGGAGGACGCGTTCAATATATCGATCCTTCGCCGCATAGAAAGGGATCCGCGTACTTCGCTGTGTATCGCTGGTTACTTGGTGACTTTCAACCGTACCTCTATCGCACTGATGATTATGGCAAAACATGGATCCGATTAACGTCGGGAAAGAATGGCATCCCGGCTGACTGGCCCACGCGCGTCGTACGTGAAGATCCTGATCGCGAGGGACTGCTCTATGCAGGTACAGAGTTTGGAATGTTCATCTCCTTCGACAATGGCGATCACTGGCAGTCGTTCCAACTAAATCTGCCAAATGTTCCAGTGTCAGATATCAAGGTGCACCACAAAGACCTGGTCGTCGCGACGCAGGGCCGCGCATTTTGGATTATCGACGACATCACATCGCTTCATCAGCTGACACCACAAACGAAATCAACAGCAACCAGCCTGTTTAAGCCGCGAGATGGATATAGAACTCGCATGGCCCCGCTGAACCTCGGACCGATTATCGAATACTACTTGCCAACCGCACCTTCCGACCCAGTTGTAATCGAGATTCTCGATAACAAAGGTCAGGTCGTGAACTCTTACAACAGCGATACTCCTCCACCGCGATCAGGACGAGGAGGCGACCAGAGTCAACCTGACGATCCGGACGCTGCTCCTGCGGGTCGCCGATTTACTGCACCTCCACGCGTGACAAAAAATGCCGGCTTGAATCGCTTTGTATGGGACGTGAGACATCAAGCTGGTCCGACCATGCCGCCGGGAGAGTATCAGGTGCGTCTTAAGACCGGTGCTGCGACACTTACTGAGTCCTTTGTCGTTCTGATCGATCCACGTGTGGCTGAAGACGGTGTAACGCTAGCTGATCTGCGGGAACAGTTTGAGCATAACATGCGCATGCGCGAACTCGTCTCAGCTGTTAATCAGTTAGTGACCAGGGTACGCGATGCACAAAATCGACTGAAAGGGTCTGCGCCTGATACAGAAAAACTGAAAAGTCTGAATGCGATTGCGAACAAGCTTCTGAGTGAACCCGTGCGTTACGGAAAACCCGGACTCCAGGCGCACATCACGTACCTGGCAGGAATGACGGCTAACGTCGATCAGAAGATTGGACGCGATGCAATTGAGAGGTACGCCGTGTTGAAGAAGGAGTTGGATGAGACGCGCGCTGAGGTGGACCGCGTGCTGGGGCCAGCATCGTCGTCGAATGGTACCAGTCAATAAGTAAGAACTAGTACCAACACTTGCAAAGAAATTCCCTCATCACGGTCCAGTTTGTGTAGAATTGCGCCAGTTGGAGCGAGTCCGCTTCCACCGGTTTCCTACCGTTGAATCCAAGAGTTTAGGTCCAGATTCTTTAGCAATGTAAAAACACCATTCCCCCGATGAAACGTCGCACTTTTCTCCAACTCTCCCTTCCGGCTCTAGCGGCTCTTGAACTCCCGGCCTGTACTCGCACGGTCGGATATGTCGAGCCGCAGACACTGCCTCTGGTCCTTCACAATGGCAAAGTGTTTTACAAAGGTAAGTGGCAGATACTCGATGTCGGCATTGACTCGGCTGGACAACTACGACTGGGAAATCAACTGCGCGGCATCGAAGCAATCAACGTGAGTGGAAAAATCGTATCACCCGGTTTTGTAGATGTACTCGCTGACAATGCAATTGATCCAGAGTCAACCTACGACACTTTCGAGAAGTATAAAGTCACTGACGGAGTCACAACGGCTTTGCAGATGCACGGCGGTAGTGCTGACTGCGGTGAGTATTACCGGCGGTTTTCCAAACTACCTCACTTGATCAACTTCGGAGTGTCGACCTTCGTGATGGCAATCCGCGGCCAAGCCGGGAATGTCAACACACGAAAACGACTAATTGAAAAGAACCTCGATGAAGGTGCGCTGGGCGTTTCCCACAGTTTGGAGTACCAGCCTACACCGTTCGCAGAGGTGCTTGAGTACGCGAAACTTGCCAGGAAATATGATCGGCCGTTGTTTCTGCATCTCAGATACTCGTCGCGAGAACAAGAACTTGACGGCGTTGACGAGGCCGTTCGCTACGCCAAAGAAAGCGGCGCGCACGTGCATATCGATCACCTGCACTCAACTGGCGGCACCTTCCATATGGAAAGTGCGCTCGATAGAATCCGGACAGCAAACGGAGAAGGATTATCAATCACCACCTGCGTCTATCCTTACTCTTACTGGGCAACTTATTTGTATAACCGGCGCTTCGATGCCGGTTGGCAACAGCGTTACGGGATCTCCTTCAATGACCTTCGTGTAGTGGGCAGTTCGGAGCGACTAACGCCTCAGAGTTTTGCACATTATCGCAAGTCGTCCACACTCGTCGCAGTTCCCGAAGGCGTTATGCCACTGGAGAAAACCGTCGATGTTGCTTTGAAGGAGCCTTTCTGCATGATTGGATCTGACGGTGGGATTCAATTCGAAGCGCGCGCAAATTGCCATCCACGAGGTGCCGCATGTTTTTCGACTGCTATTCGCCACGCGATGGAAATAAAGATGCCGCTTGAGACAATCATCGAGAAAATGACGACGCTTCCGGCTAGTTTGGTGAAGCCCGGAATGAAGGGACGAGGTCTGATTGAAGATGGTGCGATCGCAGATCTGACAGTTTTTGATCCCGCTAATATTCGTGGAAACGCGACCGTTGAAAATCCAAATCAGTTTTCTTCCGGAATAGATCTGGTTCTCGTGAATGGAAAGATTGCGTTTAAGGATAAGAAGCTGATCGCAAAGAACGGGATGGCCATCAGAAGCAGATAGCCTTTCTTACTTGTACACTGTCGGAGGGCAAATGAAAACTTCGACAACTCTTGACACTTCCTTCCTCAACACTTATTCAGTTATCACCTTGAATCTCATAAAGGAACAACGATGAAAATAAGACTTCTTGTAGCAGTTGCCGTCTTGCTCTTTGCGCAAACTACTTTTGGACAATTTGGACAATCACAATCGAACAGGCTCGTAGATCTCGCGTCTCGTTTATCACGAGATGCGAATGACTTTGCGGACGCCACGTACCGCAGTTACTCAAACTCGTCTCGCAGCAATCGATCAGACGTCGAAGCGGTAATACTGTCTGAACAGTTTAGCGGTGCAAGCCGGATTTTTTACAGGATGGTTGTCGATCGACGCCGTAACTCCGATCTTCGAGATGCTTTCAGCCTCCTCCAGGGAGTCGCCAGATCAATCGAACAAAATAGTTTACAACGCGAGTCCTGGTACAACATTCAGCGACAACTATCAGACATTGCGCAAGAGATCGATACTGGTGGAAACGACAGCGGCGGGTACCCTTCTCCAGGACGCGGTGGTCGCATGACCTGGAAAGGAAAGGTTGATGACGATATACGAGTGAGGGTCCGTGGCGGCAGCGCCGACGTTGAGACCATTGGCGGCACTCCGTATTACGACGCGCAACCAAACTTCAGTGCCTCGTTACCCTCGCGACGTGTGAATGTAAGTTTGAACGTAAAGAAAGGACGCGGTCAGATCTACATCGAGCAGCAACCGTCACGTGATAACGATTTCACGTTAATCGTACGGATTAAGGATCCAAAAGGCGGTGCGTCAGACTACGAGTTCGAAGTGACGTGGTAGCGTCAGCGTCCGATATGCTTTTGCTTGTCGTGACGCAACCAACCAGGGCCCGAGTTTCTATGGAGCCTCTGAATCATTGGGGGTTCATTGGTTACGTCACAACAAGCTAAAGCGTATCGGAACATCATGCCGGCAACTTTCAAAGACCTCGTTGAATTAATGGACCGCTTACGATCGCCGGACGGCTGTCCATGGGATCGCGAGCAGACTTATGCCACTCTTGCGCCAATGATGTTGGAGGAGGCCTACGAAGCATTCGAAGCGGTCGAGGAGGCTCGTGCAGGCAGGCCCAATGAATTACGAGACGAACTCGGCGATTTATTATTTCAAATCATCTTCTATGCGCAGGTTGCAAAGGAACGCGGCGAGTTCACGATCGACGATGTTACCAACGCAATTCATACGAAGATGGTTCGTCGTCATCCACACGTCTTCGGCGAAGTAAAGGCCGATGATTCAGCAACCGTCCTCCTCAATTGGGAAACAATGAAGGCAGAGGAGAGACGAGCAGCAGGTAAAGCTGAAAACTCATCAACTTCAATTCTTGATGGCGTGCCTTCAAAAGCGCCCGCACTCATGGAGGCACATCAGTTATCTACGAAAGCGGCGCGTGTTGGATTTGATTGGAAGAGCATTGACGACATTTTCGACAAACTGCATGAGGAGATCGAAGAGCTGCGCGGCGCAATCACTCAACACGCCGAATTTAAGGATGAAGTTACGCACACGCGCGTTAGAGAGGAACTAGGCGACCTGCTGTTTGCGGCGACAAACATCGCCAGGCATTTGCATGTTGAACCTGAAGCAGCGTTGAAGCTGACAAATCGCAAGTTTCGGAAACGGTTCCAGTACATTGAAGATAAGTTGCGAGATCAAGACAAGACTTTCCAGGATGTGACGATTGATGATTTGGAGACGCTGTGGCAGGAAGCCAAAGAATTTCAGACTGTACCTGGGGAGTAGTGAGTGATCAGTAGTCAATGATCAGTATAGGACGTATAGGACCTATTGGACCTATACGTCCACTACTGACACCTGAACTACTCCACTAGTCATTAATTCTCACTGACCTCATCGTAGTATTAAATGCAGCATCGAACCCCTGGTCATTCGAAGGCGCAACAGCAATCATGTAGAACAATTGTCCGTTTCTAAGTTGCGTAGTGATCAATCGAATGTTCTCAGGTCGGCCCGTCGCTTCATTACGATTAGTCAAAGAGGTCCACAAGGCATTGCGACCACTCAGTGTGGTTCGCTGATAACCTCCATTTGCGCGCAGGCTGCTGTTGCCCTGAGCAAGATTGTTTACCAGCTCATCAGTCGCGCCTTGCAAGTTGCGATTGCTTGTTTGTGCAACACCGAAATTCACACCGTGCGTGAACACGGCTTGTCCGTTGGTTTGTCCATAACCTCCTTCAGGCGCAAACCAAACTGAGTTTGAGTCGTTAATTTGCCGCCAGTTATTCGGCACACTCACCTGAACACCGCCGTTCATAATGTTGTAGCTCTGAAAACGAGTGGACGGATACTCGACTCTTCCTGTTGGAACATTGCTCGGATAGTTGCCGGTGGTATCACCAACTGGATTGCGCTGACCGCTGCGTGCGATCTCCGACATAGTCTGTGCTCTTGGATAACCGTGGAGGCGCTCCTGGACTCGAGCAAAATCCTGGGAATTTCGTATTGGATTGTTCACTCGCAGGTACTGTGCTTCCTGGTTGATCCGCGCGTATCGGTCCTTCGGACTTGGGTGATCGCTCAAGAAGCCGCCACCACCGCCGCCGGTCCGTTCGATCGTCTTGAACATGTTCGCAAGATCGCGCGGATCGTATCCAGCATTCGCGCAAATGCGCGCGCCGAGCAAGTCAGCCTCGGTCTCGTATTCACGACTGAACTTCAGGAAGTAAACACCAAAAGGCATCTGTGCAAGTTGCCCCACTCCCTGACCACCGAGAATCGTTCCGGCAATACCAGCGATGCCTGACAGAATGCTGTACTTTTGAGCTTTAGTCGCCTGAGCAGTTCCGTGTCGTAACGCCACGTGGCTGAGTTCGTGGCACATCACGCCAGCCATCTCGCCTTCATTGTTTGCCGCTTCAATCATTCCGCGGTTCACGTACATTGGGCCACCAGGTAGCGCGAACGCGTTGATGTCGCTCGCGTTGACGACCTTGAAATAGTATCGGAATTCGGGATGTTGAAACTCCGAAGGGATCGCGCTAACGAGTCGCTGTCCAACGCGCTCTACATAACTCCCGACGGTTTCGTCTTGAAGGAGCGGAAACTGCTGTTCAGCTTCCTGTGCCGCCTGCCTGCCTACTTTTACGTCGTCGGCTGGACTGTATCTATTGTTGTGATACTTGATTTGCGTTTGCGCCACCAACGACAGCGGCATCGCCACAAACGTGAAGAGCGTTAACCAGGCAATAAATTTTCGTCCGTTGTTTATTCGCGAGCTAGACATCCTTACCTCCGCAATAGCAAGCAATCTCAGGTGCTTTGATGATTCTTTTCGATAGCCTGTTTCCCAAATTCGAGCATTCCTTTTCAGTTAGCAGTGCACGAAAACGCAACAACCGTACATGGCTCAGAATGATTTCACTTCTCATAAGCCCTGATTTTAAAGGCCCGACTGACCTGTCGAATGTTTAAGCAACGAAGATGCCAGTACACCTGCTTATCTCTGATATCGCGGTTCGATATGTTCATTGAACCATTTCCCGGGCTCGGCTAACGGGGCAATGTGATGAGGTTCACCTTTCCAGACGCGGATCATCGATATCAACAGAAAAATGAAAGCGGCCAGTTTGAACAGAACTCCCCCGAGCGAGGTGTCAGTTACGGAAGAGATTACGCCAAAGATAGTTTGGATTATCAGTATACCGATGTGCAAAGCGAGGGCTTGCGATGCGTGGAAGCGGACCTTTGTCTCTGAACGCGGAACGAGAAAGAGCTCCAGAAGCGAGACAACTAGCCCTATGTAGAAAGGCGCGTAAGGCAGCATCATCGCCCATTTTTCAGGCAAACCCATTCCGGCTATCGGACGCGACGTTGGCCGTCCACTCGCAGGCGCTTGATAAATGTTTTGCGGCGGTTGATATGGCGTTGGCGGTGCGTATGTGGGAGGCACAAACACCGAAGGATAGGGCTGTTCTAACGGGGGACTCTCGTACCGACGAGTTGGAGCTTCGGAGTAAACATTCTTGCGAGGTTCCTCAGTTGGATTCTTCACTTCGCCGGTGGGTTCCTGAACCCACCGCGTTGTCGACGCTCCTCCACCGCCCTCTCCCCAGGTGTCTCCACTCTTGCGTTCTACATCGGGATCAAGCGGATTAGTATCGTATTTACTCTTATTTGTATCCATCACTAACTTCTACGAGCTTCCACGCCACGAGTTCAATCTTACTCGTCCGAGATCACATACTCAACCTGCTGCCAATGTTGTTTCTGCTCGGAAATGAGGAACGCCTGAACAATGGGCTGCTCTCCACCAAGGCCGATTATCAAGTAAGTGGCTGCCGGATAGTATGCGAGCCTAACGTCGGTTTCCGAAGGAGTTGGATTGTTTGAGCGAGGATGGGAGTGGTAGATCGCAAGCAATTCTTCCCCACGTTCCCGCATCTCACGTTGCGCTGCGAAGAGATCTTCGGGAGCGGCTTCATAGGCTCTGTCGGGATCTGAGCCGACATTGCGAAGCCGGTAAATGGAGTTGCTCTTTGAACCGTTTACGGTGCCAATCAAGCCGCAGCACTCGGCCGGTGCAGTGTCACGCGCATGCTCGATAATTTCTGCAAGGTGTTCACGGCGGAGGATCATGTAGTTTCGGAATTATAGGTCGAATAGGTCCCATAAGTCCTATAAGACCTATTGCTCACTCTGACACAATCCTTAGGTGCAATTCTTCAAGTTGTTTAGGATCAACCTCGCCAGGAGCATCTATCATCAGATCTGCGGCGGATGCAGTTTTTGGAAATGCGATCACGTCGCGCATGTTGTCGGTGCCCGCCAGGACCATCATCAGTCGATCAATACCAGGAGCAATTCCGCCGTGGGGCGGAGTGCCATACTCGAGCGCGTCGAGGAAGAACCCAAATCGCGATCGTGCTTCCTCAGTTGTCATGCCGAGCGCTTTAAAGACTAATCGTTGAACGTCGCGACGATGGATACGGATAGAGCCACTCGCCATCTCCACGCCATTGATGACAGGATCGTAAGCCTTGGTACGAATCTCTCCGAGAAGTTCAGTCTCTCCACCTTCAACCGCGCGCTGTAACAGTTCGAGATCTTCGTCGACCGGCGAAGTGAAAGGGTGATGCATCGAGTAATAACGTCCATCTTCTTCATGGAACTCGAACATCGGAAACTCCGTCACCCATAGCGGCTCGTACTTTCCTTCCGGGATCAACTTTTCCCGCTTGGCCACTTCGTTTCGCAGCGCACCAAGACTGGCGGCAACGACTTTCGGTTTTCCGGAAATGATCAGTACGGCGTCGCCCTTCGCAGCTCCTGCAGCCTCAGCTATACGAGAGACCACATCTGCTCCCAGGACTTTCAACAAAGAGGAGCTTATCTCGTCTCCCAACTTAATCCAGGCGAGTGCGGCAGCACCGTATCGTTTCGCGAATTCCTGAAGTTCATCCAAAGTTTTCCGCGAAAGACTTGCTCCATGCGGCACAACTAGACCCTTTACTTGTCCACTTGAATTTAGTGCCGAGGTAAAAGGAGCGAAGTCAGTGCCCTCCAGAGCCGTTGATAGATCCTTTAACTCCATTCCGGGGATTCGTAAATCAGGTTTGTCGGAACCAAAGCGCGACATGACTTCGGCAAACGTGAGACGCGGGAACGGAACTTTCAGATCAACTCCAATCAACCTAAACACGCGCGCAAAGGCACCCTCCACAAGGTTGTAGACCTGATCGAGAGTGGCGAAGCTCATCTCCACATCTAGTTGTGTAAACTCTGGCTGACGATCCGCTCTCAGATCCTCATCCCGAAAACAGTGAGCAATCTGAAAATACTTATCCAAACCCGCAATCATGCAGAGTTGTTTGAAAAGCTGTGGTGATTGTGGCAGCGCGAAGAACTTACCCGGTTGCACACGTGCCGGAACAATATAGTCTCGGGCGCCTTCCGGAGTTGATTTGATCAGAATGGGCGTTTCGATTTCAGTAAAGCCCTGTTCAGTCATGTACGCGCGTATCTCTGACACGACGCGATGGCGTAATCGCAAGTTTGCCTGCAACTGCGGCCGGCGCAAATCGAGATAGCGGTACTTAAGACGCAGGTCCTCGCTTGCAAGTGCGTCACCCGAAGCATCCAACTGAAACGGTGGCGTACGAGCATCGTTAAGCAGGAGCAACTCCCGCGCGTGGACCTCAACATCGCCGGTGGAAATTTTTGGATTTCTGGTGTTCTCGTCACGAGCGACAACTTCACCAGTCACAGCGATGACATACTCACCGCGTATGTCCTTCGCTTTTGCATGCGCCTGAGTTGCGTCTTTCGCATTGAAAACCACTTGAGTGATTCCATCTCGATCGCGTAGATCGACGAAGGTCAGGTCACCGAAGTCGCGGCGCTTTGCCACCCAACCCATTAGTGTGACTTGTTTGCCAATGTCACTGGTACGCAGTTCACCACACGAGTGCGTACGCTCCAATTGTCCGAGGTTATCTAGCATAAGTCTTGTGCTTTGTAGTTTGGCTTTGAATGTCCGATATGCTTCAGCTTGTCGTGACACAACCAACTCGAACGATCGTTTGAAATTGGCCCCGGTGTGTTGGTCATGTCCCGATAAGCTAAAGCATATCGGACATTCAACGCAGTCATCCTTGCGCAATCTCCAGGCGATTGCCACCGGGATCGCGCACATAAAATCGGGACCACCCAGGGGTTGGCATGTCGTCAGGAAGTATCTCGACTCCCGCGGTGCGAAATCTCTGCTCAGCTTCTGCAAGGTCCGAGACTGTGTAACAAACGTGGCGTTTACTGATGCATTCCGCGCCCAGTCCATCTTCGATCGAGAGATGTAATTGCAAACCGCCCAGCTGGTACCAGGCGCCTCCTCGTCCACGCGACTCAGCAGGCTTGGACACTTCAGTCAAACCCATCACAACTCCATAGAAATGTTTTGCCGCGTTCTCCAGCGACTTGGGAACAGTAACGTTTACGTGGTGGATTGATGCATTCATTTTTTTTAGTGTTGGCCTTTGGCTTTTGGTCTTTGGCCTTTGATTCGACGGTGGCTTTCAAAAACCAAAGGCCAAAGGCCCACATTAGGAGGAACTCTTCTTTGCGAAATCAACACCCGCATCAAATTGCCTTTCTCGATCCGCCGAACGATCGCCACTTTGATCGAGATACTTATTAAACTCCGCTGATTTGTTGCGTGGAATGCTCAACGACTGCCACTCAGTCGATCGAAAATGCTTCGCCAGAAAAACTATCTGGCCGATGTGATACGCGTAATGCATGAGTTGGCGGTTGATCGCCTGAACAATTGTATGCTCCTGCCGGCGAATCGTGACCGTTCTGGAGAAATCGTCTGGCCTGAGCGGCTCGATTGCATCAAACACGCATTTCCAACCACGCTCCCAATATGCAATCACCTCGTCTCTGCTACTCGTCTCGATCACAAATTCCATATCGCGATTGCGGTCCGCCTTTTCTCCATCACTGTTCAGGAAGTCAGTCCACCGGGAGATCATGTTGCCGGCCATATGCTTCATCACGATCGCGATACTATTTGCTTCCTCGTCCAACTTAACCAATAACTCGTCGTCGTTTGTTTGCGCAATCGCCTTGTCTGCGAGTTTCTTGTACGCACGAAAGGACGACAACGCGTCGGCTAGATAATCTTCTGTAAACGAAATGTCTGACATTTTATGTTCATCTCCAGTGGTCCGGAGCTCTTGGTCTCGCGAATGTCGGACGAACTTTATAGTTTGTCGTCGCGTTACCAAGAGATAGCTCAGCCAGGGCACGACGACAAACTAAAGTTCGTCGGACATTCGTGAGGTTGGTGCCCACTGCAATCCAGCTCATTGCTGCTTTTTCACGCTCTCCCCAACTTCCTCACGTTTGACGCTCTGCTGTAGTCCGGTTCGCAAGTCCTTAATCGCGACTTCACCTCGAGCGCGCTCTTCGTCACCAATAACTGCCACAAACGGCAGGCCCCGCGCTGATGCATATTTGAATTGCTTGCCGAGCTTATCCGGCTCCGGATACAAATCTACTCTGAAGCCTTCAACGCGAAGTTCCTGAGCCAGCTTTATCGATTCAGCAATCGATTCGTCGTTCCAGATCGCAACCATCACGTCGGCTGCCGCGCCTGAGATGTTTGATAGAAACATCTCGCGCTCACTCATAACAACGAGGATGCGCTCCAGCCCAAGTGAAAATCCGCAGGCTGGAATGTCCTGACCGGCAAACATCCCCACGAGGTTGTCGTAACGACCACCACCGCCGAGACTACCTGCGAGATCCTTGACGCTGATCTCCATGATGGCTCCGGTGTAATAGCTTAGGCCGCGCGCGAGACTTGGATCGATACGGATCTGTTGTGCTATTCCCGCGGCGCCAGCGAATTCCAGAACGGATTGGAGTTCGGCAACACCTTGTGAACCCATCACATTATCACTGACAAACTCGACAATACGACCAAGCACTGCTTTGTTCAGCGCATCTTGTTTTTGAGCCTTATCCTCACCTGCCGCGATCTCAGCTGCCCGTTCCAACGCAGTCAACTCAGTAAAAAAATCGAGCAAGCGTTGACTCGCAACCGGTGCGACACCGCGCGACGTTAGCTCTTCTTCGACTCCTTCGCGTCCGATCTTGTCCAGCTTATCAAGTGCGACTAAGGCACCATCATGTTGTTCGAGTCCTACACCAGCAACACCAAGAATGCCGGTTAACACTTTTCGATGATTCAAACGAATGCAAAAATCATTAAAGCCAAGTCGTGTTAAGACCTCAGCAGCCGCCGCACAAATCTCTGCCTCAACCACCATCGAACGCGAGCCCAAGACATCCACGTCGCATTGATAGAACTCTCGAAAGCGACCTCGTGCCGGCCTGTCCGCACGCCACACGGGCTGAATTTGATAACGCTTAAAGAACTTCGGCAGTTTGTCTCGATATTCAGCCACAACGCGAGCGAGCGGAACCGTCAGGTCGTAGCGTAAAGCGAGGTCGGCTTCGCCGCTTCCCTCGTGCACGCCTCGCTTCAGTATCTTGAAGATCAGCTGATTACCTTCTTCCCCGTACTTCCCCATCAGCGTTTCGATGTTCTCAGCAGCCGGGGTCTCCAACGGTTCGAAGCCGTAGCGCTCGTAGACTTCCTTAATCACACTAATGACGTATTCGCGCTTGCGAACATCATCGGGAAGAAAGTCGCGCATGCCGCGCGCTGGCTGTGTCTTAGCAGAAGGCATTACTCATGGCTCTTGTATTCACGTGTGTATTCAACGTAATTCTTCCAGAACACTTCAAGCCCTTTTACCTCTTCATCTGATAATTCCTTTTTCACTTTAGCCGGAAAACCCATAACCAGGGATCGCGGAGGAATGATAGTTCCCGGACTAACAAGCGAACCGGCAGCCACTAGCGAGTCAGCACCAATTCTTACGTCATCAAGCAAAATCGATCCGATTCCAATCAGCGAGCCTTTCTCAACATAACACCCGTGCAGAGTAACGCTGTGACCGACCGTGACTTCTTCCTCGAGGATCGTCGGATGAGTTCCATTCCGAACGTGGATAACAGAATTATCCTGCACGTTTGATCGATCACCGATTCGAATGTAGTGAATATCACCTCGTATGGTGCAGTTACACCAGATCGAAGCCTCCTCGCCGAGATGAACGTCGCCAATAACTTGCGCGCTCGAGTCCACATAGGCAGTAGAGTGAATCTGCGGATGAACACCACGAAATGGCCGGATCATTGGTAAACGAATAGTAACACAGAGGACTTTGGTCTTTGGACTTCGGCCTTTGGACTTTTGACAAATCGAAAACCAAGGCCAAAGTCCAAAGACCAAAGACCGTCGTGTGTGCTAAATTCGCACAATGGACCGTCGCCGAATCGCCTTGGCCACACTTCTGAGCAGTTCCCTTGCATTAGCGTCGTGTTCGACTGCGTTATTCAAGGTCAAGCCAGCGACTGCATTGCCTCCGTTGCCGCCGGAATCACGATCCGCGGATGCCAGTGGCCTCACAGTGCGCCTCGCGCCGTTGCTTACCGACGAACAGACGCAGGAACTCTTTGAGGCGAATCTGCCTCTCAGCGGCGTTTTGCCTGTGCGTCTGGAATTGAATTTTCAGAGTGGCGCGCCCATAGATCTAAAGCGCGCCCGTTTTAACGTACGCGATTCTCAGAACCGGACCTGGAAACTGCTCACGACAAAGCAAGCGGTCTCGCGAATCATGAAAGCTAATGGGGTGTTTCTCTACAATCCGTATTCGAAGAAGCAGTTTCAGAGTGACCTCGGTGCGTACGGGATCGATGTAAAAACAACGCTCGATTCGACTCAACCTCAACGGCGCGGATTTCTATTCTTTCAGACTCCTGATAAACGACCGGTAGAGAATAACCAGAAACTAACACTTGTAATCGAACGGCTACCGCAACCGGTTAACATTCCGTTGAACTAGTAAGGTCATGCAACAAGACACCACCGGCTTTAGCCGGTGGTACTTCAATTTCATAACTAGACACGTCACGACGCCTAGCGCCGACACCACCAGGCTTCAGCCGGTGGTACTTCAATTTCATAACTAGACACGTCACGACGCCTAGCGCCGACACCACCAGGCTTTAGCCGGTGGTACTTCAATTTCATAACTAGACACGTCACGACGCCTAGCGCCGACACCACCGGCTTCAGCCGGTGGTATCCCGTCAGAATAGGAATCGTTTTGTAGCTGTGAGATTGAAGTACCACAGGCTGAAGCCTGTGGTGTCGTTAATAAAAAGAAACGGGCAGCTTGCGCCGCCCGTTTCTCCACTGGTGATGAGGATTTCGGTCAGTTGTTTCGCGGACCAGTGGCTCGCACCGTCATCTCCGTGCCAGCCGTCAATTCAACATCATTACGACCCTGAACATAAACCGAACCAGCACCGGCTCCGGCCCCGACAATCGCTCCTATAGCTGCGCCTTTACCGCCACCGGCTATTGCTCCGATGATTGCGCCAACAGCTGTACCGATCGCCGTTCGCTGGATGGTCTTGTTCGTTTGATCGCTCTCACGAACCGCACCCTCATTATCAACGCGTACAACGTCGCCATTAGGCATTCGAACGCTTTCCAGGATGCCCGCAAAGCGATAGCTTCGACCATCGCGTAGGCGAATGGTGTCGAAGTCGAGCGTCATTTGCGAACGTCCGCTAATTCGACCGCCTCGATCAATGCTTGTTACGTAGCCTTCGATAGTAGCGCCTTCATATTGGCCAGGTGAACGCACGGTCATCGTGAACCGATCGTTCTCGTGAGCGTTCTGAGTTGTCAGGTCATTGTTCATCACAGCTACGAGTTCTGTGCCATTCGGAATAACGAACGTACCTGCAACGTCTGTGTTTCCACCAGTCGGATTTTCACGATTGGTTTCGTAAACATTCAGCTGTGCTACGTCGGAAGTTCTATCGTAGCTAGTACGAACGGTTATGGTCTGCGAGAGCCGGTCACTGGAAAGCGTCCTCGTAACCACCAAACGCCGGCCAGCGTCGGTAAGATCGAAGTTCACTGAAAAATCGTCGGCCCTGTCTCCGCTACGGCTAATACTCAATTGATCACCAACGATTTGCGCGCGAACTCTGACAGTTCGACCGCTCTGGGTAGTCTCAACTTGCTCGCGACCGTCAGCGACAAACGAGATTTGTGGCGCTCGCGTTGATGCAATCGTCACCGAGGTTCCGCGACGGTCGATGGCTAACATCTGCGGCGGATCCAATCTACGCAGAAGTGAATCGTAAACACGCTGACGCTCAGCGAGAGAGAGGTTTCTGGTTGCATCGTCCACTGCTCTTCGTGCATCGTCGCTCTGAGTTGGCGCTATGCGATATGTGCCCGTGAGATCACTACGACCACGATTCCCACCACCCGGGTAACCACCCGAGCCAGGATAGGTAGACCAGTTCCAGGCAATGTTGAAGGCACTTGCCAACTGATCCAGGTCCTGCCGGAGTTGGGACCAATTGTTCTGGGTCTGATAACCCGGCTGCCGGTTTTGGATGTAGGTATTGAGAGAAGCCGCATTCTGCAAAACGCTGTTGACGTCGCTTGAAGTAATCTGACGCGAGTTCACTCTATTGCGGAGCTGCATCACGCCGGTTTCAAACGAACTCAATTGTTGCCGGACTTGATCCAGCGAGTAGCGATCATTGCTGTCACGGCGATTTAGATCGTTACGGAAGTTGCGGCTGAATGTTGTGGTTCGACTATCGATCCTTTGGATCAGTTGGCGCAGTTGTATATCTGTCAGGTTCGAATTGTTGTAAGTACCTCCCTGATAGCTACCTGCGGAGTTGCTATCAGAGCTCCACTGCCAATTCAAGTTATACGCCTGGGCAAGCTGGTCTAGATCATTTCTGAGTCTTTGCCAGTCGCCGAACGTTCCGGATCTATTGCCTCGATTGTTGGCGAACAGGCTGTCAATTGGCGTCGCCTTGTCAAGCACAAGCCTCGCGTCCTCGGCGTTCGGGCGTCGATACGACAAGCGACGATCAAACTGAGTAGTTGCGCTCTCCAAATCTGTCAGCAGCCGGTTCAGTTCGTTCATGCTGTAGTTTCCGCGGTCGGCTGCATTCTGCGCGGAGTTTCGCAGATTAGTCGTATCCGTCTGAATGCGTCGAACGATGTCTCGAATCGCCGTGTCGTTATTTCCGAACTGGGCGAGGCTCCCAGCCACCATTCCTAAAGAGGCAACAACAACGAGCAGGGTCTGCAATATTGTTTTTGTAATTGTCCTCATTTCTCCTCCTCTTAAAAGACCTTCCGCGGTCTGTCATGTCAAACTGTATGCCAACACCTAAAGCCAAGTCGTTAAGCGTTTTCATGGGAAACTGAGGGGTGTTTACTTGGCCGCACCGAATCAGGTGCAGACATTGAACAAACGAGTTGTATGGTTTTTCGAAGTCAAAAGTAATGATCCGATATGGCGGGTCGGTATTGGTGGCGAGAATGTTGCGAAACTCTTGCACCGAACCGATGAATCAAAAGGGATGGAGAATTGCTGCGGTTTGAACGTTTTCGTCGGGAGAGTTTACAGAACCTATGCGACTTATATGACCGATAACGTTTTTTCAGGTTAGCTATGTCCCGTCGAGCCAAACCCGCCAGCGCCGCGGGTCGTGTCCTCGAGCTCGTCAGCCCAGGCGGGCGTGGGTGTGATGATTTGTTCGATGATCAACTGGCACAGTCTGCTTCCCTGCGCCAGTTCGATGGGCTCGTCGCCGGTGTTAAGAAGCGCACAGCAGACCTCGCCACGATAATCTGAATCAATAACTCCCGCCAGGACGTCGAGACCATTTTTCACCGCGAGGCCCGATCGAGGTGCGACCCGGCCGTAGAAGCCGTGAGGTATGGCTACGGATAAACCCGTACGCGCAAGAACGCGCTGGTGAGGTTGAATTTGAATGTCTTCAATCGAGTAAAGATCCAGTCCAGCCGCTGCTGCGCTTCCTCGCGTTGGTAAGACAGCTCGGGTATCGAGACGTTTGAAGTTTAGAGTGGTAAGCGGCGCTTGGGCTGGTTGCATTTCGTAAAGGAGAAGTCGTATTAGACCTATAGGACTTATAGCAACAGAATTTTGGTTTTACAGCTTTGGCAGCGTCACTCCTCGTTGCCCTTGATACTTTCCGCCGCGATCTTTGTACGAGGTCTCGCATACTTCATCAGACTCAAAGAAGATAACTTGAGCCACGCCTTCGTTCGCATAGATCTTTGCCGGCAAGGGGGTGGTGTTTGAAAACTCGAGCGTGACGAACCCTTCCCACTCTGGTTCGAAGGGTGTCACGTTCACAAGTATCCCGCAACGCGCGTATGTGCTCTTGCCCAAACAGACAGTGAGAACATTGCGGGGAATCCGGAAGTACTCGACGGTACGAGCAAGCGCAAAACTGTTAGGCGGAATAATTACCGAGTTTCCTTTGACATCGACAAAGTTGTTCTCGTCAAACTCTTTGGGATCGACGATCGTGCTGTTGATGTTAGTGAAGAGCTTGAATTCATCGGCGCAGCGAATGTCATATCCGTAACTCGAAGTGCCGTAGGAGACAATGCGGCGACCGTCCACTTGTTTGACCTGGCCCGGCTCGAACGGATCGATCATTCGATACTCGTTCGCCATCCGCCGAATCCACTTATCTGATTTGATACTCATCTTGTTTGTGCTTTGAGTTTTATGCTTTGCGCTTTGTTGAAAAACGAGTCGCACATTCTAGACGGCAAAGCGCAAAGAACAAAACACAAAGGGCGTTTTACCTTATGTTGATGACACCATCGCCCACAGTGAAATGGAAGTACGCTCCGCCCGCGCCTGCACGTCCGCGTATTGTTCGTTCGGTGATTCCCGGCTTCTCCCTCGTTCCCAGACCTTCGTAGCTATTTACGATCTTGCCTGTGCGCAAGATATCCGAATCGATATCGCCGCTAAATCCTGGCGGTAGATCCACGTTCAATACACCGGCCGCAATTCTTATTTCCGCACCACCTCCCCGCCAGCTTCTCACAGGTATCGATAAGTTTACGTTTCCTGCCGCAATGGTTACTGCGACGCTGCCTCCCGTTAATGTCAAAGCCGTTTCACTCTCGGTGGCATTGATTCTTAGGGCTCCTTCAACACCCGAAAAGGTTATTGGACCGTAACCCGCGTCAATCTCGACGTCAGCAGAAGTGGGAACGTGCAGGCGATAATCGATCTTCCACGGAAAGTTCAGGAGTCTCTTGGGAAAATTCTTCGCTGCTCGCTTCATAAACTCGCGATCGTGAGTGCCGGTTGTGATTATTCGAAGGTGATCGGCGTCTTCATCAAACGCGAAGTTGTTGAGCGGTACCAGTAGAGCTAAGTCGGCTTCAGATTCGGCTTGCCATTCAAGATCGGCCGTGAGTTCAACTTCATTGCGCTGCCATCCTTCGATTTTGATCGAGCCCCTGGGAGCTCCGATGATTGTTACCGTTCCACCATAGTTGAAACGCGTGGTTTCGTGACGTGTTGCGGTGCGCTTGAGCGGCATGGGAGTGGAAACGGGTGTTGTATTCTGAGTAACGGAAGTAGCAAACGGTGCGAAAATGAAAATGATTAGCAGTGTTAGTTTGAACTTTGCCAAAGAATATTCTTCTCCTTAGAAAGGACAAGAATACATCAGAGCCAATGAGCATCGCACTTGGAATCAAGTCAGAACCGGAACGCGGTAGCGTCGGGTCCCTAACCAACACGAACGACGATTGCAAGCAGTCAGAACCGAAACGCGGTAGCGTCGGGTCCCTAACCAACACGAACGATAACAACAATCCAACTCCACCAGACGAACATTGACAACCACTTAGGTTGTTCCACATACTCCACCAAAAATTGAACTCAGACTCCTCATCCTCATCATGTGGAACGATACTGATACTCCTCTTGCTTACCTTCTCTCATTCCGGAGTTATGGCACTTGGCTTCACGGAGACAAACGTGGATCCGTAGACCGATTCCACAACAAATATGGGACACCTCGATTGCCGGAAAATGCCAAGTGGTTCAATTACAATCAGACGTCTCTAAGAGCTGCACCATTGATTCTGGGTCCAAATGAAAGACGGGTGATCAAGGAAGCGATTCGCGAAACTTCTAATATCCGAAAATGGGTGGTCATAGCGCTTAATGTCCGGACGAATCACGTTCACGTTGTTGTCGACGCACCTGTGGATCCTGAACGAGTGCTGAACGCGTTTAAGGCAAACGCGACGCGTAAACTTCGCGAGATTAAGTTGTGGCCGCATTCGTTTAGTCCATGGGTACGAAAAGGAAGTAAGCGAAGATTATGGAATGAGAAGAGCGTTGCACGCGCTATCGATTATGTGTTGTATGGCCAAGGAGATGAACTTCCCGATTTTGAAGATTGACAGCCGCTTGGGTGTTTGTCGTAGATCGGATTGGGGGCGCTAGTACAGGAATCAGAGGACGCTTGGGTTAGGGACCCGACGCTACCGCGTTCCGGTTCTGACTGCTTGCAATGGTCGTTCGTGTTAGTTAGGAACCCGACGCTACCGCGTTCCGGTTCTGACTGCTTGCAATGGTCGTTTGTGCTGGTTAGGGACCCGACGCTACCGCGTTCCGGTTCTGACTGCTTGCAATGGTCGTTTGTGCTGGTTAGGGACCCGACGCTACCGCGTTCCGGTTCTGACTGCTTGCAATGGTCGTTTGTGTTGGTTAGGAACCCGACGCTACCGCGTTCCGGTTCTGACTGCTTGCAATGGTCGTTTGTGCTAGTTAACAAAAACGGACGCGGTGATCGCGTCCGTTCAATAGAGACGATTTTACTTGTTTTACTTCCTGAGAAACGTAATCTGCCCGCTGAAGTTTGTCACCGAGACCGACGAGCGGCCGTCGCCGACATCACCGACGTATCTTCGGCCGTCTTGTGTTTTGAACCCATTATTCCAGAATTCACCGAGTGCGATTTTGCGTGCCGGAGATGCTGCGACCAGCCGAAATGCTGAATTGCCTGGGATACGAATTGTGATGTCGCCCTTGGTTGATTTGAATTCGTAGGTGCCACCCGTTGAGAACTCGCCATCAAAGAAAATATTGCCGATGGTATTTTGAGCGACAACCTGTCCGGCGGTGATATTCGTAAGTTCGATGTCACCTTCAGTGGAGACATGGGCACGGACAGACGAACCGCGAAGATTGCTGACGCTGATCTGCCCTCGACGTGTCTCTAAATCCACCGAGGAGCTGACAGGTACTTGCAACTTAAAGTTCACATCACCAACGTCACCGCGGCCTCGATTGTCGTTCATTACGTCGACGATCAAACTCTCATCCATCTGCTTGGGAACGATATGAGCGTTAGGCGACTCCATCGTTGCCGACAAGCGAATCTCGTCTTTATTCCACGATTCAACAACTATGGTACCGGAGATATTTCTTAATTCGATGCGAACATTTTTTCCAGTCTGATAATGTTTCGATAGATGTTGTTGAGCAATCGCTGCGCTGCATAGACAAAGAGCGATGACGGTCGCCACCGCAAAAGGCAGAACTCTGCGTGCTGAAGTACTGCGGACTAAGGAGGTGGCTTTCATCACTAAGGGGCTTTTCCGAAAAACAGATCGCCGACTGCTGTTATCAGACATCACAGGTCGGAGAACTCTTTCAACAGTGCGAGCTTGTCGTTGAGCGATTCATTTAGCATTTGCTCAGAAATCTCATCATGGGGATTCCGATTCAATTCATTCAGCGACTGTGTAACAGCGGCATCGATAACCTGAAGGTTGCGATCAAATGTGTCCCGCATTTCCGGGCTCCAGCGTGCCTTATTTAGCTCGACTCGCTGCTTCCAGTAACTGATAACCTGTTGTCGCTGCCAAACCCGTTCGTTGATGTTTGAGGCCTGTTCTTGAGGCTGTTCGACAGTCGTGGGGTTGTTCCCGAACCGGCGGATACCGACGACCGTCACGATTGAGACGAGCAGTACGATAGCAACCGCCAACGACACGAGCTGCGGGAGTGAGAGCTCCCAACTGCGGCCCATCAAATCGGCGAGCAATGATTTGCGCGGACCCTTCGCTCTGACTTGAACGTTCGCCGCTTCCGCTTCCACAACATTCCGAATGCGCAACCAAAGCGCCTGTGGATTCGGTGGTGTGTCGTATTCACCACGATGTGATCGGCAAAATCCAAGGATAGCCGACAGGTCTTGCCGCACAGTCTCACAATCCAGACATTCTTTTATGTGCGTATTTAAAGCGAACTCATCGGCGCGGCTAAGCGTGCCGTCCAGCAGATCGTGGATAAGTTCCTGGCATTTCTCGCAGTTCATTGCTTTCACCTTGTTCTGCCGCAAAGTGCGGGCGAATATTACTAAATCGCGGGAAGACAGAACATAACCTGATTTTCATGAATCAACGGGAAGACTGCAGAAGAGCCGATTGGTTGGCTCTGCACTATTCGAGGCTATTCAGCGCTCTTCTGTTGCCTCAGCAATCCTCTCAATTTCATCCTTGCCTTGTGTAGCTGGGACTTGGACGTACCTACCGAGCACCCCAGCATTTTGGCGATTTCCTCGTGCTCGTGCCCTTCAATATCGTGAAGGGTGAAAACTGTTCGATAACCGGGCGGCAGTTGCGCGATGGCTTTATCCAAAGCGATGCGGTCCACAACGGGCATCGAATTGGGATTTTCCGTGCCGATTACGATCTGGATGGGTGTTTCACCATCCTCGGTCGTCTGCTCCATCCGAACACCACGCTTGCGAAAGTGCATGAGCACCTGATTGACCGTGAGTCGATGAAGCCACGTTGTAAAGGCTGATTCGCCTCTAAAACTGCCGATTTTTCTAAAGAGCTGGATGAAAACCTCCTGTGCGAGGTCTTCAGCTTCCGAAACACTACCCGTCATTCTCAAACACAACGAATAGACGCGACGGTTGTGGCGCTCATAAAGATTCTCGAAAGCCCCCATGTCTCCCTGGGCTGCTTTCTGCGCCAGTTCGTAGTCCGTTTGTTGTGTGTCGGTTTCAGCTGCCGTCACGTGATTCGTCTGCTTCCCACAAGATGGGAGAAATCTAACAACTTCCGTCAAGTTGTTCAGCACGCTGATCACGTTTCCGCAGATTCAAGGGAGCCACACTGTCCGCTCAAGAAAGTCCGCGTGGGGATGCGGTAGGAGGTCCCAGTGCCCTCAACGCGGCTGTGATGCAGTGCTTCGAGCGCGTCGTTGCCTTACATAGTAATAAAAAGTGAAAATTCCCCAGCCGAATCAACAGGTTGAACAGGGCGCGCTGTCCGATTGCATGTATTCAAAAGGCGCCGACCTTCACCTGACTGTTGTACGGCTGAAGCTAAAATACGGTCATGCCTTCACCGTTGACAAGGAGCGAACGTTTGAGCCTTCGTTAAATGAACGCAACGATCGTCACGACTCTTCGTCGCGATTCCCGTCAATAGACTTTTGAACCTAATCATTTCCGACTCTAAATCTGTGACCTTGTGACGATGGGTCCGAACGATAGCATGTTGGTTGTGAGGCTATCTTGCTGGATGAAAGAAAAACCGCCACGGTGGATGTAGCTTTTCGTTAACGCCACTGCCTCAAACTGAACGAGATTCAATGATGCCTGGCAGAGATTTGATCCGCCGCAGGTGGCATCGCGCTTGCGATGCCGCTGGAAACGAGAGATCTCTCGTAGTCAATTTTCAACATGGGAGTTTCACAATGAACGAGCACGAGAACGTGAACGTGGTGAAGGATGCGTATCGGGCGTTCGGTGAAGGTAATCTGGACGAGTTGCTGTCGGTACTCGATGACTGTGTAAAGTGGTTCACGATCGGTCCGCCTCATCTCATTCCAACGGCAGGCACTCGTTATGGTCCTGAACAAGTCCAGCAATACTTCTCTCTCCTCCGGTCAAGTGGTCAACTCAAAGGCTTTTGGCCCTTGGAGTTCATCGCTGAAGGCGACAAAGTGGTGACAATTGGGGAATGGCTGAGCGAGGTGAAAGCGTCGGGAAGTTTGATCAGATCACCATGGGTACATGTGTTCACATTGCGTGACGGAAAGATCTGCGAGTTTCGATCGTTCTACGACACGGCGGCGGTCATAAGTGGATTGGAAAGCCCTCGACCCTCAAGACATGTAACAGCTGCTTCCAGGCTGGAACGTCCAGTCATCTATTGAGTTTAGGATCGAGCAGTCAGAACCGAAACACAGTAGCGTCGGCTCCTTAGTAATTGGAGACTCACTTGGATTGCAGACGCGACGCGTTTCGGTTCTGACCTATACAACGTCTTTCGTAAAAAAAGGAAGCAGCTGTTGCCAGCTGCTCCCCGCCGCCAACGAGCTGGGGCGACGTCAAAAGTCAAACCTCAATGCCAACTGAATTACCCGCGGGTGACTGTTGAACACGTGCCCACGCAATATCAAAGGACAGCCTGTCGTCCAACGATTACACTTCAAGCCCGCTGAGTACTCAATCAATTACTCGCTCGTGAATCTTGATTGTCCAGGTGCACTTTCGTCAGCAACCAAGGTGCCGAAATTGCTGGATGTTATGAAGGATTGCCTTCCCGGCTCAGCGCCGAGTTGCTGTAACGCCTTGAATTGACTGGGTCGACGCCACGAAGAAAGAGATCTTCTCCAACTTTATGAGCGATGGTTAGGGGACAGAACTGGTGTGGCGGTTTTTCTCAGCATTCAATTCAGCCACAGGGCTAAACCCATCCGGCTTTACAAAACTTTACGATACCTTCACGAAATTTCGATTTCTTTCACCTCATCTAGGCTCAAAATAGCGCTAGATGGTGGAGTGTCGCATTAGAGGCACGTCCTGCTTGCCAGGACGAGGTCTTCAAGGGTCGCGGCACTCACACTGCTTATGATTGGTCTATCCCCCGCTTGATTGATTTTGCTTTTGCGGGTGTTCACAGGAAGAGCACAAGATGAACCCAGATGATGCTAAACAATCGACTGAATTAACGCCTTTATCTCCACAAACGAAACCAGAACAGAAACAAAAACCTTCGAGTCGCAGATCCAGGATTGTGCAGCTTGCCAGTGTTGCTGGACTTGTTGTCGTGCTGCTCGCTGTTTGGTATCTGTTTGGCTACAAGCCTAACAAAGCTGCAAATCGTCAGCGTGCTGAAGTTGTTCCGGTCGAAATCGCCGCCGCAACTCAGACTGATGTTCCAATTCAGGTAAAGAGCATCGGTAACATCGAATCGATTTCAGCGGTCGCGGTGCATTCCCAAGTTGAAGGTACACTGCTGGCGGTCCACTTCACGCCTGGACAGGAAGTGAAGCAAGGCGATCCACTTTTCACAATCGATCCGCGACCTTTGCAGGCAATGCTCGCTCAAGCAAGTGCGAATCTTGCGAAAGCAGTTGCAGCTGTCGATCAGGGAAAGCAAGTGCTCGCAAGAGATCAGGCTGCGGCCACCAACGCACGGACGATTATGCGCCGCGATGCGACTCTGATTGAGAACGGAGTGATTTCTCGTGAAGAGTACGACAATGCGGTCGCCGCGTCACAAGCCGCGGACGCGACAGTCCGTGCAGATCAAGCTGCGATTGATAGTCTTAATGCAGCAGCTAAGGCTGAGCAGGCGAATGTTCGTAATGCTCAGGTCCAGCTGGGTTACTCGACCATCCGGGCACCAATTGCCGGTAAGACTGGAAATCTCGTCGTTACTACCGGCAACCTGGTTCGCGCCAACGACACGGCTCCCATGGTTACGATCACTCAGTCGTCACCGATCTACGTGACATTTACAGTCGCCGAGCCAGACTTTCTGAGAATCCGTGATTATGCGAGCAAGGCAGGCTTCCGCACTGAGGTTTCGATTCCGGGAAGTTCGCAGCCCGCTCAACAAGGCAGACTTTCTTTAATCGATAATACGGTCGATACAAGTACCGGCACGATTCGACTCAAAGCTACTTTTGAAAACTCCGATCGTTCGTTGTACGCCGGAATGTTTGCAAATGTCGTGCTTACGCTGGGTACCGAACAGCAGGCAGTTGTGATCCCTTCGCAAGCCGTTCAGATCGGACAAGACAACTCCTTCGTCTACGCGGTCAAGCCTGATATGACGGTCGAAGTTCGTAACGTCAAAACAGGACCTTCCTATAACGAAATGGTGGTCATCGAGGATGGTCTTAAGCCGGGAGACAAGGTAGTGACGGATGGGCAACTGCGTCTCGTTCCAGGCGCAATGGTGCAAGCCAGGGATCAGCAAAAGAATAGTCCGCAAAAAAACACCGGAGGGTCTCCTCAGGATTCCCAGAGTTCTGGCGCAAGAAACAAATGAGGCGGTGAGATATGTCAGAACTCTTCATTCAACGCCCGATCACCACGACACTGGTGATGGCCGGAATAGTTCTCTTTGGCTTGATCGGATATCGAGCCCTTCCGGTGAGTGATCTTCCTAACGTTGACTTCCCGACGATTCAGGTCACCGCGAGTCTTCCGGGTGCAAATCCGGAAACGATGGCGTCGTCCGTTGCAACGCCGCTGGAACGCCAGTTCTCCACAATCGCCGGACTAAGTTCAGTTAGTTCGACCAGCACACTGGGCAGCACTCAGATCACTCTGCAGTTTGATCTGAGACGAGACATCGATGCCGCGGCGCAGGACGTCCAGACGGCGATCGCCGCTGCCGCTCGACAGCTGCCAACCGGAATGCCGAACCCGCCAACACTCAAGAAGGTCAATCCGGCGGACCAACCCATCATGTATCTCCGCGTCGCGTCCTCGACTCTGCCGCTTTCCAGAGTCAATGAGTTTGCCGACACGTTAATCGCGCAGCGGCTTTCGACGATTAATGGCGTGGCGCAGGTTCTGGTCACCGGTGAACAGAAATATGCGGTCCGTGTGCAAGTCGATCCGTCAGCGCTTGCCAGCCGGGCGATTGGTTTGGACGATGTCGTATCAGCTTTACAGAGAGGCAATGTCAATCAACCAGTCGGCACGTTGTATGGCGTTCATCGCAATTACACGGTGCAGGCCAATGGTCAGCTGACTGATGCTGACGCTTACAGGTCGCTGATTGTTCTTTATCGCAACGGCGCGCCAGTTTTGCTCAACGATTTGGGCAACATTGTAGATAGCGTCGAAAACAATCGACTGGCGAGTTACTACAACGGACAGCAAGTCGTCACCCTTACAATTCAACGCCAACCGGGAACGAACACAGTCGAAGTCGTTGACGCAATTCGTCAACTCCTGCCGTCGTTTCGACAACAACTTCCAGCTTCCGTCACGCTCGACGTTCTCTACGATCGCTCGAACTCAATTCGCGAGTCCGTCGACGACGTGCAGTTTTCACTTCTGCTCGCGATTGCTCTGGTCGTCCTCGTAATCTTTTTGTTTCTGAGAAACGTTCGAGCAACGATCATTCCCACCTTTGCCTTGCCGACCTCGATCGTCTTCACCTTTGCCGTGATGTACCTGCTGGGGTTCAGTCTCGACAACCTCTCGCTGATGGCGCTGACGCTATCAGTCGGTTTTGTCGTCGATGACGCGGTTGTGATGTTGGAAAACATCTGGCGACGGATCGAGTTAGGCGAAAACGTGAGAGACGCTGCACTCAAGGGTTCCAAAGAGATCGGCTTCACAATCGTGTCGATGACGATTTCGCTGGTTGCAGTATTCATTCCCGTTTTGTTTTTGGGTGGAATTCTCGGGCGTCTGTTTCGTGAGTTTGCAATCACTATCAGCGTTGCGATCCTGGTCTCGGGGTTTGTGTCATTAAGTTTGACGCCGATGTTGTGCAGCCGACTGTTGAAAGCGGCTAAGAGGAAACCGGAGGATCAAGTCGGTAATGAGGCGGGCGGGGACGCCCGCGGTCCCAGCACTGGCGGGCATGTTCCGGTTAGTGGATTTTGGGGTTGGACTGAAAGTGCTTATGAGCGTTTGGTCGGAGGCTATCGCTGGACACTTGAAATTGTCTTAGAACACAAACTGCTGACGGTGATGATTAGCGCAATTCTGTTCGTTGTAACGATTGCCCTCTTTTACGTGATTCCCAAGGGCTTCATTCCCAACGACGATACAAGTCAAATCATTGGATACACCGAAGCGGCCGAAGGAATTTCGTTTACGGAGATGACGAGTCATCAGGGTGAAATCGTAGACATCATTAGAAAGAACCCGAATGTGGTCGGAGTGCTTTCAACTGTGGGTCAGAGCGATGTAAGCGCTGCCAGCAATACCGGCAATATTCTGATTCTGCTCAAGCCGTTCAACCAACGAAAGGCAAACGTCGACACAGTTATCGACCAACTGAGGCCGCAGCTCAATCAAATCCCCGGAATTCGCATTTATTTGCAAAACCCTCCGCTCGTTCAGATCGGTGGACAAGTGACAAAGAGTCCCTACCAGCTAACGCTTCAGGGCCCCGATCGCGACGACTTGTACAAGAATGCACGGGCGCTGCAGGACAAACTCTTAACACTTCCAGATCTGATCGACGTCACGTCTGACATCCAGGTGAACAACCCGCAACTGAATGTTCAGATCGATCGAGACAAAGCATCGTCAGTCGGAATTTCAGTTCAGCAAGTTGAAGACATTCTCAACGATGCGTTTGGCACTCGACAGATTTCGACCATTTACGCTACCAGCAACGAGTACGAGGTGATCGTAGAAGTAAAGCCCGAGTATCAACGAGATGCTTCAGCACTTGGACAACTCTACATCAAACCGACAGCGCCGGTTCCTACAAACGTTCCTACGGGAACTTCTTCGACTGCCGTGACACCGGCCGTATCGTCCATTTCAGCTAACGCCGCTACAAACTCTCTAATCGCACCCGCAACGCAACCAGGCACCTCTCCGAGTTCGACGCCTCGATTGGTTCCTTTAAGCGCAGTTGCAACTCTTTCGAATAGCGTGGGTCCTCTACTCGTGAATCACGTTGGACAACTTCCCTCAGCAACGATCTCTTTCAACCTGCGCAGTGGTGCGTCACTCAGCCGGGCAACAGAAAGAATTCAGAAGCTGGCTAACGAAACACTGCCGCAGTCGATCACTTTCGGTTTTCAGGGCACAGCGCAAGTCTTTCAAACATCTTTGCAGAATCTGACGCTGCTGCTGGTGGTTGCCGTCCTGGTGATCTATCTCGTACTCGGCATCCTTTACGAGAGCTTTATTCATCCATTGACGATTCTTTCCGGTCTGCCGTCTGCAGGCTTGGGTGCGTTACTGACGTTGTTGTTGTTTGGTCGAGAGCTCGATGTTTACGCGTTCGTTGGTTTGATTATGTTGATTGGTATTGTTGAAAAGAACGCAATCATGATGATCGACTTCGCACTTGATGCGCAGAGGAATGAAAAGAAGCAAGCCGAGGAAGCGATCTTTCAAGCATGTCTTATTCGCTTTCGTCCGATCATGATGACCACCATGGCAGCGCTGATGGGCACCTTGCCAATCGCCCTTGGCTGGGGTGCGGGAGCCACGTCAAGACGGGGTCTCGGATTGGCTGTGGTTGGTGGTCTAGCAGTTTCACAAGTGCTCACACTCTATCTGACACCGGTTGTGTACATCTATTTTGAGCGGGGGCAGGAGTGGGTGACGAATTGGTCGCAACGGAGGAAAGAAAAAGGTGAAGACCTGCGACCTGTAAAAGCTTGATTTGATCTGCGTCTCTGGCGCAGCGGACGTTCGACGAACTTTAGTTTGTCGTGCGCGTGATCAAGGCTCTCTGTTATTCGAGCGCTTCTTATACTGAGGCACGACAAACTAAAGTTCGTCGGACATTCCAAGTAACTAATGGCAAACGATCAAACGACAAAAGATCTCGAAGCGCCGATTCACACGAGCGGTATTTCGCCGCTGTTCATCAGACGGCCGATTACAACCACGCTGGTGATGGTGGGCATCGTGCTGTTTGGCTTAATCAGTTATCACGCTCTACCAGTCAGCGATCTTCCAGCAGTTGATTATCCAACCATCAACGTCAACGCGAGCCTTCCGGGCGCTAATCCTGAGACGATGGCCTCATCGGTTGCAACGCCACTCGAGCGACAATTCTCCGGCATCGCAGGAATCGACTCGATCAATTCCACAAACTCGCAAGGCTCAACTTCGATCACGTTGCAATTCGATCTAAGTCGAAACATCGATGCGGCCGCTCAGGACGTTCAGACGGCAATCTCAGCTTCCCTACCGCAACTGCCCCCCGGTATGCCATCGCCTCCAAGTCTCAGAAAAGTTAATCCTGCCGATAGTCCGATTTTGTTCATGTCGTTGAATTCGCCGGTGCTGCCGCTGGCGACGGTCGACGAGTATGCCGAGACACTCGTGGCCCAGCGAATTTCAATCGTTGACGGTGTGGCCCAGGTTCAGGTTTACGGCGCGCAGAAATTTGCCGTGCGCGCACAGATGGATCCTGAGTCGATGGCAGATCGCGGCGTTGCTGTTGACGATGTTACTAACGCGATTAGAACCGGAAATCCAAACACGCCCGTCGGCACACTCTACGGCACGTTTAGAAACCTGACACTGAAGACCAACGATCAACTTCCAAACGCTGCTGCTTTCGGCCAGTTGATTGTGACTTACCGAAATGGCGCCCCGGTTCGACTACAGGACGTGGCGCACGTGGTCGACAGCGTCGAAAACAACCGGGTAGCCAGTTGGTTTAATGGACGACGATCAGTGACGCTCGCGGTTCAACGTCAACCGGGAACAAACACAGTCGCAGTAGTCGACGCTATCAGAGCGTTGATGCCTCAATTCAAAGAGCAGTTACCGGCTTCAGTCAGTCTCGACATTCTCTACGATCGATCCAACTCTATTCGCGACTCAGTGAATGACGTGCAATTCTCACTGTTGCTGGCAGTTGCTCTGGTTGTCCTCGTTATCTTTCTTTTCCTGCGAAATGTACGCGCGACAATCATTCCGACACTGGCGCTACCGACATCGATTGTCGGTACGTTTGCAGTGATGTATCTGTTGGGCTTTAGTCTCGACAATCTGTCACTGATGGCGCTGACCTTGTCAGTTGGGTTTGTGGTTGATGATGCAGTAGTGATGCTCGAAAACATCGTGCGACGAGTTGAGCACGGAGAAAGCGTTAAAGAAGCCGCACTGAATGGTTCCAGCGAAATAGGATTTACCATCGTCTCCATGACTGTTTCGCTGGTCGCGGTGTTCATACCAGTTCTTTTCATGGGTGGAATACTCGGTCGCTTGTTCCGCGAATTTGCCATCACGATCAGCGCCGCAATCCTTGTCTCCGGAGTTGTTGCGCTGACTCTGACTCCGATGTTGTGTAGTCGACTGTTGAAAGCGAAAGGAATCCGGGAGAGCGCTCATTCTGAAGCGACAACAGCGAAGAAGCAAAAGAGCTGGTGGTCGATCAGCGAGAATGCATACAACTTCATTCTTAATAGTTATCAATGGACGCTTCGACACGTGTTGGATCACAGCCTGATTACGATTGTCGTCATGGTTTTGCTCATGATCGCGACAGTTTATCTCTTTCGAGTTGTTCCAAAAGGATTTATTCCCAGTGGCGACAGCGGGCTGTTACTCGCAAGCACCGAAGCCGCACAAGGCGTGTCGTTCGATGACATGGTGAAGCATCAAACAACTATCGCCGAAATCATCCGCCGGGATCCTAATGTCGCGGCAATGAGTTCTTCTGTGGGGGCCGGAGGAAGAAATAGTGGTAGCAATACGGGAACCATCTTCATCGTTCTTAAACCCCTGAAGCAGCGTGTAGGTGCCGACCAGGTTGTAGAGGAGTTGCGCCCGAAAGTGTCACGCGAGCCAGGTCTGCGAGTCATCATTCAGAATCCACCGTCAATAAATATCGGCGGGCGTGTTTCGCGAAGTCTTTATCAAGTGACCCTTCAAGGAACAAACACATCTGAACTCTACGATGGGGTGCAACTGCTCGAGAGCAAGATGCGACAGCTGCCTGGACTGCAGGATGTCAACACTGATCTACAAATCAACACGCCTCAGATAAACGTTGATGTCGATCGCAAACAGGCGTCGGCTCTTGGGGTCAGCGTAGCGCAAATCCAAACGGCATTAGGTGACGCATTTGGAACACGCCAGATCTCAACCATCTACACTGCGACAAATGAATACCAGGTAATTCTCGAAGTCAAACCAGAATACCAATACGATCCCGCGGCACTGGGTCGACTGTATGTGCGATCTTCAACCGGAAACCTGGTCCCACTCGCCACAGTTGCAAACCTCTCCACCGGTGTCGGTCCGGCACAGGTCAATCATCTGGGTCAACTTCCTTCAGCGACGATCTCCTTTAACTTGAGACCAGGCGTTTCGCTGAGCCAGGCAACTGAGGAAGTTCAAAATCTGGCCAAACAGACTCTGCCTGCTTCGATTACAACTTCGTTTCAAGGCACCGCCCAGGTCTTTCAGTCTTCGCTTCAGAATCTCACGCTTCTGCTCGGTGTAGCCATCCTGGTGATCTATCTCGTCCTCGGCATTCTCTATGAAAGCTTTATTCACCCATTCACTATTCTTTCCGGTTTACCCTCGGCCGGCATGGGTGCTTTGTTGACCTTGCTGGTTTTTGGAAGGGAGTTGGATATTTACGCTTTTGTGGGACTAATCATGCTGGTGGGCCTGGTGAAGAAGAACGCAATCATGATGGTCGACTTTGCGATCGCCGCTCAGCGCGACGGCAACAGCGCTCGCGATTCGATCTATCAGGCATGCATTGTTCGTTTCCGCCCGATAATGATGACGACTCTTGCTGCACTGATGGGAACGTTGCCGATTGCGTTGGGCTTTGGCGCAGGAGCCTCCGCACGACGCGGCCTTGGGCTAGCAGTCGTCGGCGGCCTCATCGTTTCCCAAACACTAACGCTTTACATTACGCCGGTTGTGTATTTGTACTTCGAAAGATTTCAGGAGTGGCTACAGGGTGAGAAGCGTGGCGAGCAAGCTGGTGGCAAGGAAGTTGGGGTTGTCTCTTAGAGCAGCCGTACGACAGGCTGTTAGCCTGCCGGGTCAACTGACAACTGATCGCTTCGCATTCGACGCCGATGGCCAAACCTTAAGCCTACTTACCAGGCTTTTCTGTCTCCAAAATTCCGTAAAAAATTTGACACGTTAAAACGTCGTCTATAGACTGCGTGCGCTTACGACAATTGGTCGCGTCTCCGGTGGTCGGGTTTATCTCTCAACTTCGAATTCGACTAACGGCACGCAAGTCTCTTTTTCAGCTGACTCTGACTCCCAAAGATTCAAGAGTGCATTGCGCTTTGAATCTTAAGGCCCGGTTGCGAGCTATAGGCTTCGTGCGGTAAGGCCTGAATCTTCGTTTCAAATTTCATCAGTATCAGGGGGTGCGTCGGTATATGACGTAAAGCATCTCGAAGTATCGGCTTCGTCCCGTTTTGCCATCGTTTCGATGTCTCGGGAGAGCCGACTTCCAATCCAATTTTATCTAAGGAGCAAATGATGAAAGCAAAAGCATCGAGTACTCACCAAACATTGAAAGGTAAGAAACGATCCGCGAGCAGAAAGCGCATCGCTTTCGTTTGCCTCATGATTCTGATTGCCGTGGTCGGTGTGACATTGGCGTTCTCCAAGACCACCTCGCAGGCGCGCAGCGGCCAGGGTCAACAAAAAAGATATATCGCTACCAGGGAAGTAACAGTTGACCAGACGACAGGTCAACGTCGCAAGCCTACTGACGAAGAAATCGAAGCGTTAGTAGCTCAAGTCAGCGCGCTTACAAACCGATCGAGCGAAGGTCTAACAGTGAATAAGCGCCCGGACGGAACTCAGATGGTGGATCTCCAGGATCGATTTAACAACTTAGCTCTCGCCAGAGCCAATGAGGATGGCACGACGTCCGTTCGCTGTGTAACGAGCATGGAAGAGGCGGCTGAGTTCCTCGGCCTTCAAGAAGTAACTACTCAGGATCAGTAAAGGAGAACCACCATGCGAAAATATATGATCAGTGCAAAAACCAAGATTGCATTTTTCGCGGCGGCTGTGGTTCTGGCGTGTTCGAGCAGCGCATTCGCAAACGCCACCATTACAATCGTAAATCTCGATGGACCAAACGAAGGTTTCAACGATCCGGCGCCGGCGGCCCCAGTCGGCGGTAACACTGGTACCACGCTCGGACAGCAGCGGCTCATTGCCTTTCAATATGCCGCGAGTATCTGGGGAGCAACTCTGGATAGCAATGTACCTATCGTGATTTCCAGTTCTTTTGATCCGCTTGCTGCAAATGTGCTCGGTTCGGCAGGCGCCACTAATATTTTTGCTTTTGCGTCCACTGGTGGAGTGGGATTATTCCCAGGAGCAGAATTCACAAACACCTGGTATGGATCAGCACTCGCCGATAAGCGTGTCGGCATCGACATCAACCCCGGCGCTGCTGATATCCGCGCGCGATTCAGTAGCAACTTCAATTTTTACCTTGGCCTTGATAACAACCACGGGGCCAACCCGGATCTTGTCGCTGTGCTCCTTCACGAGTTTGGCCATGGTCTAAACTTTCAAACATTCGTTAATACTGCTAACGGATCTCAAATTCTCGGACTAACAGACATCTTTGCTCGTCACTTACTTGATACGACCACAGGCCTGCATTGGAATGAGATGACAGACGCGCAACGTCAGGCTTCGGCAATCAACTACGGACGTCTTGTTTGGGATGGCGCCCACGTGACCACTGATCTGCCGAGTGTTTTGTCTCTTGGTAGCCCGGAAGTTAGAGTCACGACGCCGGCAGTTATTGCCGGACCTTATCAGTTTGGAACTGCTGCTTTCGGTCCAGCGATCGGTAGCCCAAACGTTAGCGGATCGATTGTAGCGGCAGTCGATGCCGCAAACGCTGCTGGGCCGTCTACAACGGATGGCTGTACTGCGTTTACTAATGCGGGTGCGGTTGCTGGAAAGATTGCTCTGATTGAACGGGGGACCTGCGGGTTCGCTCTCAAAGCCAGGAATGCCACAAATGCCGGCGCGATCGGAGCCATCATCTACAACAACGCTGCTAATGTGAACGCAGCCCCTCCCGGAATGGCAGACGATGGTGTCAACGGGGTGTTTGTTACGATTCCAACAGTCAGTATCAGGACCGCTGACGGAGCTGCCATCATAGCGCAACTTGGCGGCGGGGTGACCGGGAGCATAGCGGTTGATCTCACTATCCGAGCGGGTGCTGATGCCCTTGGACGAGCGCGTCTGTATGCGCCAATCCCACTAGTCTCCGGCTCTTCAGTCTCGCATTACGACACCGTTGCAAGGCGGAATCTTCTGATGGAACCCGTAATCAATGGCGATCTTACTCACAACCTGACAGCGCCTGACGATCTGACGCTCGAGTTGCTGCGGGATGTTGGTTGGTTCCCGGACGCGGACCTTGACGGAGTTTCAGATGAGATTGATTGCGAACCACATTCCGACTTCTCGCCGACGCTTGTAATTGGTGGATGCGACACTGCCGTAACGAATACTCTGTTTGCCAACGGCTGCACCGTTAGTGATTTGATTTCGCATATAGCCGCCAACTCAGGCAATCACGGAAACTTTGTTAACGGCATCGCACATCTCACAGATGAACTACGGAACGCCGGATTAATTAACGGTAACCAAAAAGGCAAGATCCAGAGTTGTACGGCAGGGTCGAACCTTCCGTAGACAAATAAATAGATGTACGTCCAGGACGGCGACGAGGTAACAACTTGTCGCCGTCTCTTTCTTTTCTCAGATCGTCCTCAGCTTGATTCATTATTCCGATGTTGCGCGTTACCGGGGTAAGTGTATAGAGTGCTTTTGATGACGGAGCAAAACACGCGACACTTAGTCGCTCTTATTAGAGACCAGCGTGACAAACTTCTTGCGAGCTGGCGTCGTCAAGTGCGCCTGCTTCTCGGGGCGGCGAATCTTGATACTCCCACAATAAATGATCAAGTACCTGAACTACTTGACGACTTGGCTAACGCCCTAAGAACGGAAACCGAAAACGCTGATGCGAATGCCATTTCCGTAGAGCATGGACTGCTCCGCTGGGAAGCAGGGTTTGATGTCAAGGAGGTTGTAACTGAATACAACATTCTGCGGCAGTGTCTGCAGGATGCGGCAGAAAGCGACGGCATTGATCTAAGCGGAAAAACCCTTCACGTCATCAACAGTGTATTCGACGATGCCATAGGCAAGGCCGTCAAAGCCTTTGAGACAATGATGACGATCGAACTTCAGCAACGCCATGAAGAACACCTCGCCTTTGTCTTACATGATCTGAGAACGCCTTTGGAAGCATTGTCGCTGGCTACGGCTGTGCTTGAACGCTCGCTTCCCAATCAGGAAAGAAGCTCGTCAACGAATTCTGCGCTTTCCGTCTTGCGAGGCAACATCGACCGTCTCGTGGATGGTATGCGCAGAGTCCTATTAAAAACTTCGGGCCTCGGTAAATCCGTTCGTCCTGAATTTGACTGGTTGCGGTTACGTCCGCGGGTAGAGCGGATCGTCAGAGATCTCCAGCCGCTGGCCGCATCAGCAGGCACGACAGTAAAGAACGAAGTCGACGAACAATTGGAAGTTTATAGCGACGAACTGTTGCTTACACAGGTCCTGCAAAACCTTCTGTCAAACGCAATCAAATTTACTTCTGACGGCGTAATCGAAATCGATGCGCGTGTGGTAGACAGTGGGCGGGCCGTCCAATGCTGGGTGAAGGACTCAGGCGATGGGATCGCAGCTTCGCGGCTTGAAAAAATCTTTGAGAGGTTTGAGACAACCTCCGAGCCCGAAAAGGGCGGAATAGGATTGGGCCTCGCGATAGTTAAGGAAATTATTGAAGTGCATCAGGGCGAGATTCGTGTTGAAAGTGAGGAGGGGAAAGGCTCGACCTTCACCTTCGTACTGCCTAGTCCCCGTTAACCCTGGTGAGGGGCGCGCGATTGCCTGAAATTAAGGCCGACCTTCTCTTACTTACCCGGCTCTCTCGCAATAGCCGGTCGAGAAGCACCTCCAGAGTATCAAAATCGACAGGCTTGACGATGAATTCATTACAGCCTGCTTCAGCGGCCAGATTCCGGTATTCGTACGCATCGAGAGCCGTTAACATAATAATCGGCACGCGCGTCAGCTCTTCATTCATATGCCTCAACCGGCGAATTAAAGTGGCGCCCGTAATATCAGGTAAATTAAAGTCTGTGACAATTAAATCAATCGGGATTTGGGCTGCTATAGACATAGCGACCTTACCAGTTGCAGCAGTCAAAACGGCATAGTTCTGGTCCTCAAGCAGCAGTTTGAGCATGTGTCGGCTATCTGCGTAATCCTCTACTACCAGGATTGTTGGTTGGCTTACCGTTCCTTGCATAACCCACCTGCAGTACCGCAACAGAATCGAACATCTCTCAACAATCTTGCACCTGTGAGCGCAATCCTTGTACCTAACAGGCAAATTTAGTCTTTAAAGCCCGAATGCGGTCGTGTCCTTTCATTAGCAGGCGCCTAAGATTCTCACCTCATCCCTATAGCGGTATCAGTTCTTGATATTTGGTGGATCGTTCTCGTCGGAAATTAATGGATGCTCCCGGAATAACACGACCAAAAATGAGGGCAATCCGAGACCCGCGCGTTTAAATTGTAATTGGTGTCTGGTGTCGACAAGAATCTTTGCAGAACCGAAGTGGACTGGCCTTGCACAAAAAGTCAGATACCACCTGCTTTAGCAGCGTGGAGATTCAAATTTGCGCTAGAGTGCGCCCGGAACCTTATGAGGTGATACCACCTGCTTCAGCAACGTGGAGTTTCAACTTCTCGCTAAAACTGCGGTAAGAAGCTGCTCAGTAGCGGAAAATTGAAACTCCACGCTGCTGAAGCAGGTGGTATCTAACCGTCACTCCAAAGCTGCCACCTAGCGCGAAGCTGAGACTCCACGCTGCTAAAGCATGTGGTATCGGACTTTTTGTGCAGAACCGAAGTGGACTTGAATCCGGGTAGAACACTATTGACGAGACTTCACGTCCAATAAGTCCGGTCTAACGATCGATAACCAACCGCCTCCGAAACATGCGTCGAGCCAATTCGATCGCAGCTCTCCAAATCGGCAATCGTCCGACTGACCTTGAGGATTCGATCGTAAGCTCGAGCCGACAGACCCTGGCGATTCATGGCTTGTTCGAGTAGTCGTTCACTCGCTTCATCGATCTGGCAATGCTTGCGAATCATGCGCGGAGTCATCGCCGCATTACAGAAGATCTTTTCACTATGGAAGCGTTTGAGTTGGCGTTCACGCGTGGAGATTACGCGTTGACGAATCGTCTCAGAACTATCAGTCTCCGGAGCGTCATTGCCCGCAAGCTCACGAAACTTTACTGCCGGAACATCAATGTGAATATCGATTCGATCCAGTAGTGGTCCGGAGATTCGTCCAACGTAACGCTGAATCTGAAGTGGTGAACAGCGACACTCGCGAGTAGGATCGTTCCAAAAGCCGCACGGACACGGATTCATAGCAGCTGCGAGCATGAAAGAAGCGGGAAACGTCAACGACATTGATGCTCGACTGATCGTTACCTTCTGATCTTCGAGAGGCTGACGCAGGACTTCCAAAACACTACGGTCAAACTCGGGTAACTCATCAAGAAAGAGCACGCCTTGATGCGCCAGCGAAACTTCACCGGGCCGAGGGAGCGCACCGCCGCCTATCCATCCGGCGTCGCTGATTGTGTGATGCGGTGAACGGAACGGGCGTTCTGTGACGAGACCGGCGCGTCCGGTTAGACCAGCAACAGAATGAATCTTTGTCAGTTCCAGTGCGGCTTCAAATTCCAGTGGCGGCATTATTGTTGGCAGACGTTTCGCCAACATCGTCTTGCCCGAACCCGGTGGTCCGATAAGCAAAATGTTATGGCCGCCTGCGCTCGCAATCTCCAGTGCTCTCTTCGCTGAGATCTGCCCGCGTACTTCTTTGAAATCGACAGAGTAATGTTCAGCTCGATTGAGTATTTCCGATGGATCGATCCTTAAAGGCTGAGGTGGGTTTGATGACTTCAACGCAGCAACAATATCGACAGCGCTGCGCAAATCAGCTACTGGATACACATTCACTCCGGAAACGACGGCGGCTTCCTTGGCATTCTCTTCGGGAAGTATTACGTGACGAATCGTTGCTTCTCGCGCCAGGATTGTAATCGGAAGCGCGCCTTTGATAGCGCGTACACGTCCGTCGAGCGACAGCTCGCCAACACACAAGGTATGAATGAGGTTCTCTTCTTCAGCCAGATCTCCATTTGCTCCGAGTATTCCTAGGGCGATTGGCAGGTCAAAGCTCGCGCCTTCTTTGCGCACATCAGCTGGAGCGAGATTGATGATCGTCTTTTGCAGTGGAAAAAAGAAGGAACAGTTTTGAAGTGCAGCGCGAATGCGTTCACGGGATTCGCGGACGGCAGCGTCCGGCAAACCGACGATCGTTACTGTTGCTCCTTCGTTGTCTCCACGCGTCGGAGTTATGTCGACTTCAATGTCAACAAGGTCAGCATCGATACCGTAAACGGCTGCGGATAGTGTGCGGAAGAGCATGGTGAGGTCGCTCCAATCTTAAAAAGTTTTGGTTCTTAATTACAGAAATGTCGTGAGTGGCCCAGAGTATAGCATGGCACCGAATGTCCGACGAACTTTAGTTTGTCGTGGTGACCTAAAGGGTCCGATCAGTAATCACGAGAAACTAAAGTTCGCCGGAAATATGAAAAGCGCGCCCGAATTGTTCGGACGCGCTCAACAAATTAGCAGTCAGATCAGATTAACGTCTTCGTGAGGGCGCGGGCGCAGAGCCTGGCAATTTTACTTCCTGACCGGCACGCAATTCAGTATCAGCAGTTATTCCGTTCAAGCGAGCGAGATCATTTGGATCGAGATTTCGTGAGGCGGCGATTTTCGCTATAGTGTCGCCCTTGCGAGCACGATATTTTGTGAGAGTTGCTGCTGGTGTGGCTGATGTGTCAGCAGTCGATTTCTCACGCACCCAGCGAGTCAATTTCACGCCGCTGTTGGGAACTACTAGCTTGGTCGTTGACTTAAGATCCACGCCGCCATTCATTGCCTGCAGTTGAGCTACGCTGAGACCGGTTCGACTGGCTACATTCTGTAAGTCCTCACCCGGTGCAATTGAAATGACTCGAGCACTCTCGCGCTTATCTGGCGCGATCCGCTTCAAAACACTGGCGAACTGGTTGGCGCGACCAGCAGGAATTCGCACATTGTAAGTATCGCCACGAGGAGTCACGTCTCGCTTCAACTCCGGATTCAAACTACGAATCGTCTCGAGGCCGGTGTCAGTAGCGTCCGCCACAAGTTGAAGACTGGTCGCGGTTGGAACTTGCACGACGTCATACGACATCGGGGAGTCAGGCTTAATACCTTTGAAGCCGTATTTCTCAGGATTCTTGGCAATCAGAATCACAGCGAGAATGTTGGGAACGTAGTTGCGCGTCTCCTGAGCAATGTAGGGATAAATCATCCAGAAGTTGGCGGTTCCTGCCCTGGCGATTGCTCTATCGACATTACCAGCACCAGTGTTGTAGGCCGCCATTGCCAGTTCCCAGTTGCCGTTGTATCGCTTCGAGAGATCTCTTAAATATCTTGCTGAAGCGCGCGTTGCTTGTTCAAAACTATTTCGCTCGTCGATGTAGGCAGTCTGTCGCAACTGATACGTGCGGCCGGTCCCGGGAACGAATTGCCAGAGACCTGAGGCTGAGGCCCACGACAAGGCTTTTGGTTTCCACGCACTCTCGACCTGACCTAACCAGGTGACATCGAGTGGTACGCCTTCCTCAGCAAATATCTTTCGAGCAAGTTTCATGTACTGACCTGAGCGACGCAGTCCATTCTCCATCGTCGAACGACCGCGGCCCTGGTAGTAATTGATGTAGCCCTGAATCAATGGATTGAGAGTAAAGGCAAAGTTGACGTTCTGCTTGGACTGTTCGAGCGCAGCCAGGTCTTCACCAGAGACTCTGGTTTCATCCTCGGTCAACACAAGCTTGCTCAGCTCATCGAGAGGAGACGGTTCAAATCGTTGATCACGAAAACCTATTTGCGCGACTGGCGAAGTCTTTTGTTCCTGCGTGTTTTGCGCAACTACGTTCGGAGCAGCATTATTCAATGGTGCAGTTGGAACCTGGAGCGGAACCTCTTCTCTATAGATTCGCTCGACAAGTTCGAGGTAGAAGGTTTGAAGCTTTTGGCTGGCGCGCACGTCGAAGCCTGATTCGAGAATAGTATCGACTGCTTTGTCGAACTCATCTCTAGCTTGTTCGCGCTTATTATCCTCGAGGTTTAGTTTACCCTTGCGGAAGTGGTCCTCAGCCTTTGCTATGACCTGTGAAATGCGAGCATCAGATTGTTCTACAGCAGTCGGGATGTTGCGAGCAGATGAAGCCGCAGGTATCTGAGCATAGTTGGTGATCGGCGAAAGACCAACGGCCACTAACAAAGCTACGAGGGGCACCAATCGAGGAAAGCTCACTGACATCAAGTTTGAATACTCCTAAGGCTCGCGTGTGAAATGCCGGGTGACTTATACAGGAAGGTCCCTCGGGTCTAATTCACAAAGCTAATTTGCTCGTTAAGTAACGGCTCCTGTGGTTTGATAACGCGATGACTCTTCTATACTTAAGGAGCCAAAACCACACCGGAGGTTATCACACGGTTTTTTTGGGTGTCAAACAATACCCACGTTCTAAACACACGCTGAAACGGTTAATTTTTCCACCAAAGAATCGACAAGCTCAGAACTAAAAGATGCCTCCCGCATCATAGTGGTTGCGCCGCATCAAAACTACGCGACTGGTTAACGCCAGCACTCCGTGGTTCGTTGCAAAATCTCACCTATCCCAGCCCAGGTAACGCGCAAAAGGTATGGTTCAAAGTTCACTTCAAATCCAGGGGAACACAGTTTAAACCGTCGGAGCATCAAATCAGTACAGAACAGTTTCGACGACGTTTCGAAATACAATCACAAATCACCCCAAAAGCAACGCTTCCTGTCATTTTTCGCCTCGTAAACTAAAAGGAACGGGGCTTGCCGAATTCTTCCCCGGCATGCTGTCACGCCGTCTCGATTTGGCGGGTGGGAGAGCGCCCCAACTTATTCCCGATTCAGATAGTGAGCCGATAAACCATGTCTACTGCCATAAGAGAAGCCGATATCCGCGAGTTTCCCAAACGAGTCGAACCGCTTGAGAAGCCTGCCACCGGACAACTGTTCTTTAACCGCGAACTAAGTCTGCTTGAGTTCCACGCACGAGTTTTGGAAGAAGCGTTAGACGTTAAGAACCCTTTGCTCGAGCGTCTTAAGTTCCTAGCCATCTTTTCATCAAACATGGATGAGTTCTTCATGATCAGAGTTTCTGGTCTTAAGGAGGAACTTGGGCATGTGACAGCTCCGTCTCCAGACGGGTTGACGCCGGAACGACAACTTGAACGAGTGCGCGAGAAGATACTTCCGTTAGTTCTAGAGCAATCGAAGTGTCTGCGTGATGACCTGCTGCCCAAGCTCCAGGAAGTGGGGATTGAACTTACGCAATACGCATCCTTGAGTCACTACGAGAAGCAAAGTGTTAATGAGTATTTCACGGAGAAAGTATTTCCTATTCTGACTCCGCTTGCGGTCGATCCAAGTCACCCCTTTCCATACATCTCACCACTCAGTCTGAACATCGGGCTGCTCGTAAAGGCGCCGGAAGGCAAAGCGCAGGCTTTTGGAAACAAGCACTTCGAACCGCGCTTCGTACGCATCAAGGTTCCGTCTTTAGTGCCGAGGTTAGTCTCGGTTGGATTGTCCGGTTCAAAGTTCATTCTGCTTGAGGACTTAATTGAAGCAAATATCGAGTCGCTCTTTCCGGGAATGGAAACGGGACAATGCTATCGCTTTCGAGTGACTCGTGATGCCGACATCGAAATAAGGGAAGAGGAGGCACAGGATCTTCTCAATCAAATTCAGGCTGAGGTTCGCCAACGAAGATTCGGTACTCCGGTCCGCCTTGAAGTCTCAGCAAATATGCCTGAGGACGTCGTTCAGTACCTGACGGATTCTCTCGCTCTTCAGGATACTGATGTCTACAAAGTCGACGGTCCACTCGCAATCCAGGAGTTAATGTCGCTCTATGACCTCGACTATGCCGACTTGAAAGACGCACCGTTCGAGCAGTCGGTGCCCGAATGGTGTTCTGATTCAAAGAAGATTTTTGAAGCTATCAGCGAGAGCGATCGTTTAGTTCATCATCCCTATGACTCTTATGATTGCGTGACGAGGTTTATTAACCGGGCTGTCCTTGACGAGGACGTTCTCGCAATAAAGATCTGTCTCTATCGCACCGGACCCGATTCACCGATTCCGCCGGCGCTGATTCGAGCAAGCGAGCGAGGGAAACAGGTTACTGCTCTAATAGAACTCAAAGCCCGCTTTGACGAAGAACACAATATTGAATGGGCGAGAAAACTGGACGAGGCGGGCGTACATGTTGTCTATGGCATTGTGGGACTGAAAACACACGGTAAATTGACACTGGTCGTAAGACGCGAGAACGGCGAGCTCAAGCGCTACGTGCACATTGCGTCTGGAAACTACAACCCAACAACTTCCTGCACCTATACAGACCTGGGGCTGTTCACTGCGGATGATGCAATTGGCCGCGATGCAACAGAGCTGTTCAATTATCTAACTGGCTTCTCGCAACAAAACACCTATCGCAAGTTGTACGTTGCGCCAGTCAATTTACGGGAAAGGCTCGACGAACTTTTTGATCGGGAGATTGCTCACCAACGAGCCGGCCGGCCGGCAAGAATAATCGCCAAGTTCAATCGACTTGCCGACCAGCAAGTCATCGAAAAACTGTATGAGGTCTCCCGTGCTGGTGTCGAAGTTGATTTGGTTGTGCGGGGTATTTGTATGTTGCGTCCGGGTGTTCCCGGATTATCTGAGAATATCCGCGTGCGAAGCATCGTCGGTCGATTTCTTGAACACAGTCGGGTCTTTTACTTTTCAAACGGCGGCGATGAAGAGTTCTACATCGGCAGTGCGGATTGGATGGCTCGAAATCTTAAAAACCGCATCGAGGTAGTAACCCCAGTGGAGAACCCATCGGCGAGAGCGTATTTGAAAGACGTGTTGTTGAAAGCTTATTTGACTGACAACATCCGAGCGAGAGAACTGCAGTCCGACGGCAGTTATCGTCCGGTGGCCAGACATTCCGAACAAGAGTTTGATAGTCAGGCCTATTTCATTGGACGAACCCCCAGTAACGTGTGACCCGCGACTTCTTCCCCTGTTAGCAATTCCCTTCCGGCCCCGTTTGACCGGAGACTTTTGGTCTTCGCACCTTCGAGTGGATTGGGGAGCCGTCATGTATTCAATGCGCAAATGGCGAGCGTTGGTCACCTGTCTGGTGATCGTTTCGTGTTTTTCTACGATCAATACGAGTTCGGCCAAACCTAAGGAGAAGAAACTTCCGAAAGGCGCACCCGTTTTGTGGCGACAACCGAGTGATATCGCGACCCGCGATCTCTATCTCGGTCCGGGGGGCGAATCGATGCGACCTGATCTTCGGCGAGTGACTTTTATCAAAGAAGAGAAAGGTGGCTATTCAAAGAAGTATCGCGTTCGAGACGCGTCGGGGCGTGAGTGGGTGGCCAAGATCGGTAAGGAAGCGCAGTCTGAAACTTCCGCTGTTCGCTTGTTGTGGGGTGTCGGATATCTGACAGAGGTGAATTACCTCGTGCCTCGCGTGACCATTCAGGGAAAAGGCACCTTCGACAATGTCCGCTTTGAAGCGAGACCAGTAGGGTGGAAGAGACTGGACGACTGGAAGTGGAGTCGTAACCCTTTCAACGGAACCCCTGAGCTTCAGGGCTTGAAGATAATGATGGCCCTCATCAACAACTGGGACCTGAAAGATTCAAACAATAAGATCGTTTATGTCGAGAAGAACCACGAGCTGCGCTACATCATCAGCGATCTAGGCGCAACCTTTGGACACGCAAGCACGACCCCGCTGTTCTGGCGCATTACTAGAAGCCGTAACAATCCGCCCAAATATGTGAAAACAAAGTTCCTCGAAAAGGTTAAAGGCGATCGCGTTTCCATTCATTTCGGAGGTAAGAATCGCGGACTGTTGAAGAACATCACCATTCAGGACGCTGAGTGGATCGCTAGTTTACTATCGCAACTGAGCGATCAGCAGATTCGTGATGCTTTCCGAGCGGCCAACTACTCACCAGCGGAGGTCGATCTGCTCGCGGGGACAGTACGTGATCGAGCTGAGCAATTGGCAAATCTGCGGCCGAGTATGCGAATCGGATCCAATCGGTAGACGTCCGATGGCCACGAGTTCTAACAAACGGAAGGAGATCTTGACGCTCGCAATCGTTTTCGCAGGGGTGTTGTTGATCAGTGCTTTCGCCGTTTATGTAATAGGCGGCAAAGGAACCCCGGCAACTACGACGGCAGGACAAGTGGAGGAACCCATTGCTCCAGGACGTCAACCACTCGAACGTCCGTCACTATCTCCAGAACCGACTAGTGGGACCTTCCTCGATGAGTTGTTTGGCCATCGAAACAGCGACGTGTTTGTGACCGGAGAGCGCTGGGCCGCGACCATTGGCCGAATCTCTTTACGCCTCCTGCTTGCTGCTTTGTTAGGAGCGGCGCTCGCGTATAGACCACGCAAACGCATTCTCGCGTTAAAGCGAAATCCATATGTTTCGCAGACGCAAATATTGCTCGCGATCGTAGCTGCGGCGCTGATGATAATTGTTGGCGACAATGCAGCCCGGGCGTTTGGAATTTTCGCAGCAGTATCGTTGGTTCGATTCCGCACCAACATTCGAGACCCAAAGGAGATAACTGTGCTCCTTATCAGTCTGGCGCTGGGCTTGGCGTCCGGTGTTGGGCGTTGGGACCTTGCCCTGATCTTAGCGATCTTTTCACTCATCGTCCTTTGGCTACTTGAATGGCGTGAGCCTCAGATGGTGTTTAGATCGATGGAACTGAAAATCGCTACGCATAACGTGGTAGCGACGCAACAGGCGCTAAGGGCAATCCTGAAGAAGCACGACTTCGACAAAGAGTTGCGCGCGATCGACCGGGATGTTACGGAGGAGTCACCCGGCAGTCTTGTGTATTCGATTGATGTAAGTCCGATGGTGAGTACAGATGAACTGAGTGAAGAACTTCTGAGGCTTGATGGTAATACTGTAGAGGCTATTGCGTGGGATCAGAAGAAGAGCTATTCGTATTTGTATCAGTAGATCGCGCGTTGGTCTTTGATCTTTAGCCTTTGGTCTTTTGGGCCGCGAAGGACGTTGAACAGAACGACTTCGAACAGAAGTTTCTGACTGCACACGCGAAAGCTCTTCTGTCGGAGCGCGCCCGTCCCGTCCAAAAGAACCACCAACCGACAGGTCCTCACTGTCCAAAATTCTGAGTGTCGTTAACAAAAAAAACCACGAGTGAGGCTTTGCACAAAAAGTCAGATACCACCTGCTTTAGCAGCGTGGAGTCTCAGCTTCGCGCTAGAGTGCGCCCTGAACCATATGAGATGATACCACCTGCTTCAGCAGCGTGGAGTTTCAACTTCTCGCTAAAACCGCGGTAACTCGCTAAAACCGCTGTAAGAAGCTGCTCAGTAGCGGAAAATTGAAACTCCACGCTGCTGAAGCAGGTGGTATCTAACCGTCACTCCAAAGCTGCCACCTAGCGCGAAGCTGAGACTCCACGCTGCTAAAGCAGGTGGTATCTGACTCTTTGTGCAAAACCCACGAGTGATGATGCTCGTGGGTCTGTTGTCTAAATTAGTATGAGGTTTACCGCTGCTTGGCACCTGCCTGCTGAGCAGCTACTGCCGCTGCCGCGTTATTCTGTTCGATGTTCGCTGCGTAGTCCTCAACGAACTTCTTCATATTCCCATGTCCCCAGCGAGTGTAGAAGTCGTACTTTTTCATTTCGCTGTAAACCTGGTCAAAATTCCAATGGTAGTTATTGAATCGATAAACTGCTCCCATCACTCCCGTGCGATGCCGGCCGCCGGCGCAATGCACGAAGAACTTGCCGGTGCCTGGATCGCCCACCAGTTTTAGGAACTGATTGATTTGAGCGCTCTCGGGATACTTCGAATCGCTCATCGGAATATTTACGTAATGCATTCCCAGCGCTTCCGCGGCTGGTTTTTCATATGCTTTCGGGTTGTCGGTTAGATCGATGATGGTTGAAATTCCCAGAGCTGCCAGTTGTTTGTAATCTTCTTCCTGAGGTTGACCACCTCGATAGAAGCGGTCATCCATTTGTCCAAAGTTCTTAATTTTTACGTTGGTTAAATTGGCGCTTTCCGTGCTCTGCCCCAGAGCACTGCCTGCGATGGAAAGAAGTAAAGTAATGAGTGCGACAAAAATAAAATGGTGCTGATGCGGCGGTTTATTCATCCAAACTCCTTGATCTGGGGCCTTTCGGCAGAACAATAAATTATCGGGCGACAGTTGCGTTTTGAAGGTTGCCTACAGGTTTCGTTTTACTTAATTGCGACTGCCTTGGCCGCCGCGCGGAAGTATCAAAAACCGGAACTAGGATTCCCATTTCCGCGGTACGGTTGCACAAAAAATAGTGCCAATTTCCAGAACTGGCAAGCCTATTAATTCTGCCTCGCATTTGCCGCTTGCGGTAATCGCTGAGGCCTTGGACTCGAGGTCGCGGGGGGTTCCACCTTCTCTTTGAGCGCCTCGCGAAAGACCTGCCGCATATTCTCCACAAACACAAACCGGATATCTTTGAACGGCTCCTTTGGAACTTCATCGAGATCCCTGCGATTTTGTTGCGGAAGTATTATCGTTGAAACTCGGGCTCGCCGTGCCGCCAGCACCTTTTCTTTGACACCGCCAATCGGCAGCACATTTCCGCGAAGAGTAATCTCGCCTGTCATTGCCACGTCCTTACGAACTGCCCGGGCGGACAACGCCGAAACCATCGCTGTCGCAAGTGTAATTCCAGCTGAGGGTCCGTCCTTGGGAATCGCTCCTTCGGGAATATGAATATGGAGGTCGTAATTGCTGAAATCCTCTTCAGCGATATCCAACTCTTTCGCGCGCGACTTTGCATATGAATACGCGGCCTGCGCAGACTCTCTCATCACATCGCCCAATTGCCCTGTTAGTACTAAATTTCCTTTGCCTTTCATTCGCAATGCTTCAATGAAAAGCACATCACCGCCAACCGCTGTCCAGGCGAGTCCGGTGGCGACACCAACCTGGTCCTTTTTCAGCACTTCTTCAGGAATGATCTTTGGCGCACCAAGGAACTCATGCAGATTCTTCAACGAGACTCGGATCGAGCCCTTGTGACCTTCAGCAATCTTGCGCGCGACCTTCCGACAGATTCGCCCGATCTCGCGCTCCAATTGACGCAGACCGGCCTCTTGCGTGTACTGCTGAATGATCGCAATGAGAGCAGTCTTGGAGATATTCAGCTCGCGCGCTGTAATTCCATTCTCCTCCATTTGCTTAGGAAGAAGATGTCGTAACGCAATCTCACGTTTTTCTTCCTCAGTGTAGCCGGCGAGCCGGATCACTTCCATGCGATCGCGTAGTGCTGGTTGAATCGTGTCGAGGATGTTTGCCGTCGTCATGAAGATGACGTTCGAGAGATCAAAGGTGACACCAAGATAGTTATCTCTGAACGAGTTGTTCTGTTCAGGATCCAGCACTTCGAGTAATGCCGACGATGGATCCCCGCGAAAATCAGCACCAACCTTGTCTATCTCATCAAGCATTATTAGCGGGTTGTTAGTTCCGGCTTGTTGGACGGCTTGAATAATCCGACCGGGCATCGCTCCCACGTAGGTTCGACGGTGTCCGCGTACTTCAGCTTCGTCGTGAACGCCGCCAAGCGACAGTCTTACGAACTTGCGATCCAAAGCACGAGCTATCGATCTGCCAAGCGAGGTCTTGCCAACTCCAGGAGGCCCAACCAAACAGAGGATTGGGCCTTTCGGTTTCTCTTTCAACTTACGAACCGCCAGTGCCTCAAGAATCCGATCTTTTACTTTCTCCAGTCCGTAGTGATCTTCATTCAGTACTTGTTCGGCTTTCTGAAGATCAAGATTGTCCACTGATGAGCGTGACCACGGGAGATCCGTCATGATCTCCATCCAGTTACGCAGGGTTGCGGTCTCAGCTGCATCAGGATGCATCCGTTCCAGCTTCTTCAGTTGGCGCAGGGCTTCCTCTTCAGCGGGCTTTGGCATTTTCGAGGCTTCAATCTTCTCTCGAAACTGTGCGATCTCCTCGGCAAGTTCATTGCCCTCGCCAAGCTCGCTTTGAATTGCCTTCATTTGTTGACGCAGATAAAACTCTCGTTGCGAGCGATCGATGTCAGCGCGAGCCTGTGTATTGATCTCTTGTTGCACCGTCAAAACTTCAATCTCTTTGTTCAATAGATCATTCACGCGTCGCAGCCGCGCAGTCGTATCGGCGATGTCTAAAACCGATTGAGCGTCTTCAACCTTGAGTTCGAGATTTGAGGCTGACAGATCGGCGAGGCGTCCAGCGTCGTCCAGGTTGGCAATAATAGCCATCACCTCGGGTGAGATGTTCTTTCCTAAATTGATGGCTTTCTCCATCGAGCCTCGAACATTCCGGACCAGGGCTTCCACTTCGAGTGAACGTTCCGGCGGTAGGATCTCCGGGATCACGCTTACGTGCGAACGCAGGTACTCTCCGCTCGTATCAACAGAATCGACGTGTGCTCGAGCGAGACCCTGGACCAGAATTCGTATCCGACCGTCCGGTAGTTTCAACATGCGCATGATTACGGCAGCTGTTCCTACTGAATACAAATCGTCTGCGGTCGGTTCTTCCTTATCGAGATCCTTCTGGGACGCGAGAAGAATCATCCGGTTTTCACCTAAAGCCTCATCGACAGCGCGAATAGACTTCTCTCGTGAAACAAACAGCGGCACGATCATGAAGGGGTAGATCACAATATCTCTCAGCGGCAGCACCGGAAGCTCATTTGGTATCTGCAACTGTTGATCTACGTCTGTGGTGTCGATTGCTTCAGTAAACTCTGGTTCTTTCGCGATAGACATAATTGCGTCACCCTTACGGCCGATTTCCAATTCCCCAAGTTCTTATTTCGAATTCCAGAACATGCTTCAAGTCGCTTTGTTCTGATTGGCATCGTTAACAGAAACGATAAACTCGCCTCCTCTACGATCATCGAGCTTTGGCAGTTTGATCAGGAGTATTCCATTTTCAAGTGTGGCCTCTGCACCGCGGACGTTAATTGTCCAGCGGAGTGGGACGACTCTGTTGAACTTGCCGTAACTTCTTTCAGAGCACATGTAAGAAATTATGCGTCGTCTCGCAGGTCTTCGTTTCTTTTCTCCCCAAATCCTAAGTTTCGTGTTGCACAAACCAATCTTAATTTGATCACCTGTTACGCCCGGGAGTTCTACTCGAAGCACAATCGAGTCGTGAGTCTCAGCCAGATCGACGGGTGGAGCCCAGGCTCCCGAAGCCAGCGGATTCTCCGCCTCAGTAGCTTCCTGCAACGCTGCGTAAAGACGACCGACACGATCCCGAAGTCTTTGTAACTCCAGGCGCTCAAGACCAGTTGCTCGAATCGGTTTGATCATTTCACTGATGATACTTCAACTATTTTCGACTCGTGACTCCGCCAGATCGTGTACGAACCAGCTGTTTCAATTCCGTCATGAACTCAGAAACATCTTCGAACTCGAGATAGACGGAAGCAAAGCGAACATACGCTACCTTATCCAATTCCTTCAGGCGTCGCATAATCATCTCACCAATCTTGCTGGTTGGCCGTTCCCTTTCGGGGGACTCCTGAACGTATTTTTCGATGGCGTTCACTATACTATCGAGCTTTGAGGAAGGTACTGGGCGTTTCTCACAGGCGCGCAACAATCCGGCCATGACCTTGTTGCGATCAAAAGTCTCTCGGCGACCATCCTTCTTAACGACCATGTAAGGAATCTCATCGATTCGCTCGTAGGATGTAAATCGTCTTTCGCAGCGTAAACACTCGCGGCGGCGGCGAATCGCATCGCCTTCGCGCGACTCGCGTGAATCCACAACTTTATCTTCCAGATAGGCGCAGAATGGACATTTCATTAAATTTGAACCTCGCTCTTGTGGGTTCTACTACATCGTAAGCCTTTTCTGATTTACAACCCGTCGTGCTTTGTACGATAGGCTGTCAGCCTGTTGTGTTGACCTCGGAAGCTGTTTTGTCGAAGTCGTAACCCAGGACACAACCACAGGCTAACAGCCTGTGTTACCCAGCACCGGGAGTTCTATTTTCAATTCCCCTCGGGAACAAGTTCCTCTTCCTCAACAACATGCTCAACTGCTTCCGGCGAAGTAAGCGCGCGCAGCTTTGAAAAATTAAGATCACCTCGAATGAAATAGAAGAAGCCGAAGAAAAGTGCCGGACCAAAATCTATGGCATGCATGACTATTGAAATCGCGGCCGCAGTCTCAGGCGTAGTCCCTAGAAAAATTAATCCAGCTGCGGTAGCCGTATGAAACGCACCCGCGGCGCCGCCTGGTGTGGGCACCAACGATCCTGCAAGTGACCAACCCATCACGAAGATTGTTTGCGACAAGCCGAAGTTGACACCAAAGGCGCGAATAATCAGAAGGTTCGCAAAGGCAACTCCGACCCACAGGAGTGCAGACCAGCCAGTTGTTTCAGCGAGCTCACTGAAATTTACAAGCACTCGAAGAGCACGTGCGAGTTGTTCCAATATGCCGATTATGAGTCGCGCCAATCGCTTCGGAATAAAGTGCCAACGGTCGAAGAGCCGATTGAAAACGCCGATCACTGTCTGATGATTTCGTCTAAACCACGCCAGAAGAAGGATTCCAAAAGCGAGTCCTATTAAGAGCGCAATACCAAGCCCTCGTACCTTTGGAAATTCCTGTTGCAGTGACGCAGGCGGTCGAAACCAGAGAAGATTAATGGCGAACATTAGGACGACCGCCATCAGATCATAGATACGCTCTACCAGGATCGTAATGAACGAGGCGCTGGGTCGAACCCGCGGGTCGCGCAGGGTCAGGACTACAGGTCGGACAACTTCTCCGGTACGCCCCACCAGAAAAACGGTTCCGAATCCGACAGTAGTTGCAGCAAAGAGATCAGAGATCCTGGAAGGTGTGAGCGGACGAAGCAATGCCCCCCAGCGAAAAGCCCTGATTAGATAGGAAAGACAAACAATAAGGATCCCGACAGTAAGGTAGTAAGGATTCGATCTGCCGACCGCTCCGCGGACTTCAGTCCAGTTCAAGTTTCTGCCAAACCACCAGAAAAGAGCGGCAGCTAACAGACACAGTGCTGCAAATTCGAAGTACTTGCGATATTTTGACGCGCGCAAATTTACCCGGCTAGTTTCCGCATGGCTTGAAAAACTTGACTTCCCAACATCGAAACCACAACATGTTGGGCCGCCGGCAAAGGCTACTACACCTCGGTTGCGACGGCAAGAATCTGTCCGTATCGTCGCTATAGAAATGAAGTAAGCCTGCGGTAAGGATTGACCGGAACTTTGTTTGTAGGCCTATCGTAATCGCTCATGACAAGGGGTTAACGACCACCTTGCGCAGTTCAGAATAACGGTAGCCGGAGAGATAGGGTGGGTGCCATTAAGGCTTTGGCTGTCAGTGAAGGAGCCGAACTCGTTCGCAGGTGTCGCGCGGGCGACGGCGCGGCATGGGAGGAAATAGTTCAAACGTACTCGCGCCGCATCTACAACCTTGCGTACCGATTTACCTCTCGGTCTGATACCGCTGAAGATTTGACCCAGGAAGTTTTTGTAAGGGTCTACCGTTCTTTGGATCAGTACGATCCAAAGCAGGGGGATTTGCAAAACTGGTTGATGCGGTTGGCGCGTAACTTAATCATCGATGATTACCGCAAGCGACAACGAACGCCACACGATAACCACGCAGACGACCTGGCGGATCATAGCTACCACTTGCATTCGCGTTCCAACACCGTTCAGCAGGAAATGGAACGGCGTGAACTCGGTCAGCAAGTCCAGGCGGGTATCGATAAACTTTCCCCCGACCTTCGAACGTGTGTGATTTTGCGGGATATTGAGGAACTGAGTTATCAGGAAATTGTTGACTTACTACGCATTCCTGAAGGCACAGTTAAATCCAGGATCAATCGAGGCCGAATCGAGCTGGCGAAGATCCTGCGACGTATGAAAGTAGTTGCCATGAGTGAGGCATGATTTTTGGCTAGGTACCCCCGCGGGACCGGAGGTGCTTCGACAAAAGTGGGGCAGGAAGCAAAACTATAATGCTTTGTTCTGATTTTGAGGATCAACTGACTGACTACATTGAGGGTGTAGCGAGTCCTGAAGCTAGCAAGCTAATTGCTGAACATTCACTGCGCTGTCCAGTTTGCCATGAGCTACTGGCGGCGGTTCGCAGTACGGTGGAGGCGTGCCGAATTGCACCTGTGCCTTTGCCTTCGAGAGAACTTGAAGCTCGCATTCTGCAACGGACAGTCCCTGAATCATCAATGAGTTGTTCGGACTTCGAGGAGTTTCTGACGGATTACCTCGACGGTTTCTTACCCGCTCACCTCTATCATCGGTGGGAACGACACGCTGCACTATGTGATCGCTGCACGGAACTGCCAGGCGAGGTGGTGCGTGCGATTGGTGCTTGCTATACGTATATCACTGAGGAACAGCCAATCCCCGCCGGCCTTAACGAAAGAATTTTGCAAGCAACGCTGGGTACGATCGTTCCTGAAGAAGTACGTGCTCCGTGGACGTCGCGAGCTGCGTCCTGGCTGCGTCTGTGGCTGGATCCAATTGTTTCACCGCAACTCGCGACGGTGGCCACCATGTTGCTGGTTGCGATTCTCGTGTTGACCAACACTGTCTCCGCCGATGGATCGATTGGCGGCGTATATAATGCAAGCCTGCAGCTTGCTGAACAGACGAGCGGTAAAGCAAAGACGGAAGTTGAAGAAATTACAAACACCTCGAGGGAACCGGCTGCACTGCGACAAGACAAACCGGTTCCACCGCCTGCGAAGGATGGTGATCAGCAGAAGGACCAAAACAAATCCGGCGGAAACGTTGGTGGTTCGAATAATCGTTGAGCGAAGGGCGTAAGAGATGATGTACTGTGGCTATCATGCAAAGAACCCCGCCGTGGTTCAGTGCAATCAATGCGCTCGATGGCTCTGTCCAGCCTGTGATCACCGCGTCCGCGGTTTTCCTTTTTGTCAGGATTGTATTGTCCAGGGTGTCGAACTCTTACGGCATCACGCAACACCTTCCAATATTCTGAGAAGAAAGAGTTCGCCGTTCGTCGCTACGCTGCTGTCGTTCGTGCCCGGTTTGGGCGCTGCTTACAACGGTCAGACATCTAAAGCGATCGTACATTTCGCAATCTTTGCCAGTTTCTTCCAAATGTCAGTTATCACCCGGGGGGAGGTTCTCTTCTTTGTGCTTGGCGTCGTGGGAACGTGGTTGTTCGCTGCAGTCGATGCCTGCCGAACTGCTCAGCTTATGCGGGCTGGGCTTTCACCGGATGCAGAAGAGGACGTGATCGCACGGCGTCTATATGGCAATCCTTTCGCGTGGGGGACGACGTTAATTATCATCGGGACGTTATTCCTGCTGCACACGCTTCTCGGGGTGCAATTGCCAATTAAAGAGTGGCTTCCGGTCGCACTCGTAGCACTCGGCGCATACATGCTATTTGATTACTTGCGCCGTGGGCGGGCGTCGGATCGTATAATTCGTTTTGACTCGCGCCGGCCGCCTCCGTCAGTGGTGGCTTCGAGACCGATTGATACAGCGACTTTTAAGACGGGTGAGACCACGCAGTTCGCACGGCGCGATCCACTTCCCTTCGAACGAAGATCATAGGAAAGAAGTACGGAGCAATTATGTGTGGAATATTCAGGACCTTTGGACGACTCGGCGGCGTGCTGGCACTCATTTTCTTAATCGTCGCTTTATTGCGACAACTCATCGCGTTGGTTGGTTTTCTCCTTGTGGCAATTAAGATTGCGATCGTAGTGATCTTCATCGCGCTTCTGGTCTTGATAGTGCTGGCTATTTTTCGAGACCGTTCCAGAAGACGTCGCGACGCCGAAGACATCTAAACACTAAACAACGAATCTTTGAGGTCCTGAGTAACGTCAGGACCTTTTTTGTTTTATTCGCTTTTCTTCGTTTTGTAACAGATTTGCAATCAATCCTGCGGTTGCAACCTCAAGTTGCCATGTGATACGGTCAGGCTTCTTTGCAGCACCGGCCGGATGAATTTCACCTCGGAGGGACCTGGAGGTTTCAATTCGTCCGCTGCAATTCTTCAAGTAGGTTCAACTAGAACTTCTAAAAACGTAATCGTTCAAAAGTCGCTTTTAGCGTTTCGCGTCTTTTGATTGCAGCGCGGTTCAGATCTCCGCGACAGCAAAAGGAGCACGCCTCGATGCCTAAAGAAGACCGATTCTATGCCTTCATCATCGCCCATACTTCACGTTCACGCGCTCGAGTCCAGCGAATCCGCGTTGAGCGCAGAGTCGTCTCGATTTCGTGCGTTATAACTGTGGTAATGATTGCAGGTTTAGTTTATGGACTCTATGGTCTGACGCAGCAAACAGCACACCTACGCACGCAGTGGGAGAATCAACGATTGCGTGCGGAAAATCAACGCCAAAAGCAAGAGTTGGAAAAGCTGAACAACCGCGTAGAAAAAGTTGAAGACACGTCTCGCAAGTTAGCAGAAAAATCTGGCGTAGTAACTGAAGAACCTGCAACTCCCGGAAGTGGCGGTCCTGAACTTCCTTTGGATGAAATGGGATTGGCGACCCTGGCCTCAAAGATGAGTCGCCTCGAAGAGAACATGCGATCTTACGAAGACATTCTGCGTCAGCATGGTTACACACCAACGATTTGGCCAGTTGACGGCACACTCGAAGGTGGCTTCGGAGGCAGACGCAACCCATTTGGAGGACCTGGCTACGAATTCCATACGGGCCAGGATATTGAAGCTCCGATAGGCGCTCCCGTAATCGCAGGAGCCCGAGGTGAGGTATCTTTTGTTGGCTGGCAAAACGGCTACGGGCAATTGGTTGTGATCGATCATGGGGGTGGTCTTAGCACGAGATACGGCCATCTTTCGCACATCGACGTCGACCTTGGCCAGGCAGTTTCACGAGGTCAGTTGATTGGCAAAGTCGGCTCAACCGGAAGGTCTACAGGGCCGCATTTACACTACGAAGTTCGGATCAACGATCAGCCGGTCAACCCCTTGCAATATCTGCTTTCCAGTTCGAAGAAGTAGACTCTCGCATTTGTTGCCCGGCTAATTTGGTAAGCTGAACACAGCCGTAACCTGAGCAGGACTAGGGTTTACCCCGGCTTTTTTGATTGACAGCGCCGATTAGTTTCGCTTAGTATGCGCCGTCGTTTTTGATGCAGGGTCGGAGTCAATCTCAGTTCCCCGCATACCTGAGGTAAACAAGCTTTACAGCAATGAGTTTGGTAGTTCTGCCCCCGTTAGTCTGATGCATGCTGAAATTGCGCACCCCGCGCGTTTCAACATGCATTTTTTGTTGGTTGTGTGTTTCCGTTAGTGCCACGTCAAGGCACGACCCGGCTCACAAGCATTAACCTGGAAGGCACAAAAAGCATTCGTGCTTTTCTGCCTGTTTTACCGAATCGTTAGGAGGATTCGTCGTTATGTCTAGAATAACCGGCAAGGTCAAGTGGTTTAACAACTCGAAGGGTTATGGTTTCATTGAGCAACCTGGCTCTTCTGACATCTTCGTACATTACAGCGCCATTCAAGGCGACGGCTTCAAGACACTGGAAGAGGGACAGGAAGTCGAGTTTGAAGTGACGCAAGGCCCTAAGGGACCACAGGCCGAAAAAGTCACGAAGATGTGATGTCTCCCCGGCTTGCTTTAGCAAAGCCACTGACTGGTTCCGGTCGCGGGTCCGGAGCTCACAAAAAGAAAGGCGACCTCCTGGGTCGCCTTTCTTTGATAGTAGAACAGGCTGTCAGCCTATTCCGATGACCGAGAGGCTAAACGACAGGCTAACAGCCTGTCGTACCTTTTAATCCGTAGAGCCTCGATCGGCTTTGACCTTGAAACTGACGTGACCATCCTCAACTGTCACTGAAAACCGAACTCGTTCACAACCAAATCGCTCCTTCAAACCGTCAGCCTTTGAGGCTATCAGGCTGTGGAAGCGCGTAAACGACAAAGCCTCAGTCGTTTCTCCACATTGTCGTTTGGCCTCGAGTAACGACTCGTAGAGATCCTTCACGGTCTGCACTTCCTTATGCGCGTCTGCACAAACAAACGATTCCGGCGCATCCCTCTTTGTTTTTGCCTCTTCCCTAACACTGGCACGCGCTGCTGATAATTGATCGCGCCCTTCTTCTCTGCCCTGCATGGTTCGGCGCCAGAGATCTCGAAAGGCGTTGTATCTTGCAGCCAGGGAGTTGTAGCGAAAACGCTGCGCAAAAGTTAGCGTGCGATCATCACCCAGGCGTTTGAGAAGTGTTTCAACACGCCCTTTAGTTTCATACGGAGCACGCTTAGAGCCACCATTGAAAAAAATATCAAACTCAATCCGGAGTCGGCGAATATCTTCTTCCAAACGGCTTAACTGTTCGTCCGGAGTTGGTTGGGGCTCACCGCCGGCGTACTTGTTCTTGAATTTTGTTCGAAGTTTGTTTTCCTGCATTCCGAAGAAATATCTCCAGCGGCGAGTTAATGAGGTTGGGGCGTCGGTCTGACGCGGCTAAGTCAGTCTAGAAGTTTCAAAAGAAGCGTGTCAACAGTTATTACTGGAGCCATGGCGTTTGCCCGCTCCAAAAGCATCACGCTATTCTAGCGACCCAATTCAACGAACTAAGCTTGTGGAGTAATACCAGGCACAGTTTATATGAGTAGAAGCAAAAAGGCGGGTGACCCAAAACTCAAGAATGTTCCGTCAGTTGACGAACTCTTGCGGACGGAAACAGCAATCGAATTGCGCAGGCAACATGGAACAAACAAAGTTACCGCACTCGCGCGTTCGGTGACTGCAGCTCTACGCAGTTCAATTCGCGACAATTCAAGTGACCTTCCATCAAATTCTGCCGACTCGATGCTCACAGAAGCGACTAAGAAGCTTCAGGAATTAGCATCGTTTGAAGTTCGGCAAGGCATCAAGAATGTCGTGAATGCAACCGGAGTCATCCTGCATACAAATCTTGGTCGTGCGCCTCTCTCAGAATCAGCCAGGATCGCCATGACCACTGAAGCCGCTGGTTACTGCACACTGGAGTACGACAGTTCGACCGGAATGCGTGGCAGACGAGGCGCGCGGGTTGAGTCACTGTTGCGTGATTTGACCGGGGCCGAGGATGCTCTCGTTGTGAATAACTGTGCGGCGGCCGCACTTCTTATTTTGGGAGTAATCGGAGGAGATGGCGAAACGTTAGTTTCCAGAGGTGAACTCGTCGAAATTGGAGGCGATTTTCGAGTGCCGGACGTAATGGCTAGCTCGGGCACCAGAATGATTGAAGTTGGAACAACCAATAAGACACACCTCGATGATTATCGGAAGGCAATCACTTCAAAGACTCGGCTGATAATGCGGGTTCATCCTTCCAACTATCGGGTTGTTGGCTTCACGAGTTCTCCCTCCACTTCTCAGTTATCATCGCTTGCGCACGAAGCCATGCTTCCTTTTTATGAAGACGCTGGGTCAGGCCAGTTAACTAACCTTGCCGGTGTCGGAGTCCAGGGTGAACCCATTGTGAGCGACTTGATTTCTGAAGGCGCGGACCTCGTTTCTTTCAGTGGAGACAAGTTGCTGGGGTCCGTTCAAGCAGGCCTGATCGTGGGTAAGCGCGGACTCGTTGACCGGCTCCGAAGACATCCATTGTATCGAGCGCTTCGAAGCGACAAGATCCGTCTGGCCGCACTCGAAGCCACTCTAGTTGAAGTTCAACAAGGTACAGGTCACGCGAACATCCCCGTACTTCAGATGTTGTCTCTGACTCTCGAGGACCTTCAGAGTCGCACCGAGGCCTTTGTTCAAAAAGTCGCCAATCCAAACTTGTCAATTGAGGTCCGGAAATCGGAGTCTGCCATTGGCGGAGGCGCGGGTCCAACCGCTGATTTGCCGACAGTACTCATTGCACTATCGCATTCTTCCCGATCGGCTCAGGAAATTGAAAGCGCTCTTCGCAACTCGTCACCGCCCATAATTGCGCGTGTCTCAGACGATAAGGTCTTGCTGGATCTCCGCACCGTTTTGCCACATCAAGAGGCAATTCTCCTCACGGCAATCGACAAGCTCTAAATACCTGAAATTGCCGTAGATTTAACGATGTCTGGCATTGTATAATCAGCCTCGGCTTCAACTCGAGAAGCCTTCAATTCGATCTCAACCAGCCTCTCCTGTTCACAAATCCAAGTTGAATTTTATTAGCCGCCTGACATCGAACATCTCAACCGCCGTACTGTCTGCCTGCGCGGGATTGTTGGCGTTTGGTCTTTGGCGTCTGGGATTCCTCTCGTTTGACTTCGCACTTCCGGTTCTTTCAACATCCGAAACTCAACTTCTAACAGAGCCACTGCCAGAGATCGCCGCAGTCGTCATTCTCATCTCGTCACTCGTTATAGGTTTCCATGTAAGGCGAACGGGACTACGAAACTGCTACTTACATCTTCTGGGGTTGTTTGTAGTTCTGCTTGTTGCTCAATGGATCGCCTCACAATTTTTGCGGCTCGACTTTTTATTCACTCCCCTGGTATTTGCCGGCATTTCTTCGGTAGCGGTCGTACAACTCGAATCACTGCGAAAGCTCGATCGCAAACTGACCGGAATGCTTTGGCAATCAACACGTGGAGTCAAAAACGGCGAAGCGAGTGCGCGACTGACCAGCGGCTTAAGACTACTCAGCGTCGTCTTGCCATTAACGGAAGCAGTTGTCTTTCAATGTGGTAACGCGCTTGACTTCATACCTGTTGCTCGACTCAAGGAAGGGGCAACTTCAGTAGATGATTCGAGTCGCAACTCAGTCTGGCGCGGCGGCGTGAAGTTATGTGAACGTGCGTTCAGTTCACGAGACCTGGTGATTGACAGTTCAAATCAGTCTGGTCCGACGGTTGCCGTTCCACTCGAATATCAACAGGAAATAACCGGCGTGTTGCTCGTCCGATTACGATCAGAATTGTGCAATGAGGATCGATCGCTTCTCAATGCTGTCGCTGCTCAGTTTGCGCGTAATCTGGCAAGAGATACCTTTTCAAAAGCACCATTCGATAGTTCTTTCTTTAGTTTTTTCTCTGCACAAACTGGCGAGAAGAAAATCGAAGCCATGGACGTCGTGCGCGCTGGAGTTATTGAACAACAGAGCCAGGCCAATGCGCTGACGCAAATGCACGACGGCGTCGCTATTGCCTATCTGGACGGAACACTCGCCCTCATCAACGAACCGATGCAATGGTTCGCAGGAATCAAGGCGGAACAATCACAGAACCTTGATCTGTTTGCTTTACTGGATCGATTTCGAACCGATGTTTTCGACGAACCGGCTATTGCTATTCGGCGAGTACTCCAAACGGGCGACGCTTACGAAGGTGAGTTGAATTTCGACGAACGCGGTCAAATACTCGGCCTGCGAATTTCCCTCCTGGTTCAGGACACAATTGAACCCGTTGGCTTAGCGATTTTTGTTCGTGACCTCACGAGTCAAAAAGAGTACGAGAAACTCAAAAGCGACATGATTTCACTCATGTCCCATGAACTCAGAACACCTCTCACAAGTATTAACGGATTTGCTGAAGTCTTGTCTGCCGACGATACGATCCCCGAACCAGCGAAAGAGTTCGTTGGCATCATTGCGAACGAATCACAACGCATGTCGCGAATGATCAATACGTTCCTCTCAGTCACTCAACTACAGCGCAAAGACAAACAAGAAGTTTTGAAAATCCCTCTCAGACTCGACGAAGTTGTACGCGATACGATCGCCAGTCTGCAGCCGGTGGCCAAGAAAAAACGTATTCGTTTGGTTGAACAACTGCCACATCGCATTCCACCCGTGGCGGCCGACAAAAGTCTGATCACGCAAGCCGTAAAGAATCTTTTGCACAACGCGATCAAGTACAGTCCTGAAAGAACAACTGTTACGGTTTCAACTGCGCTCGAAGCTGAAGCGGTTCGTGTTTCAGTGGAAGATCGAGGGTTTGGTATCCCGGCAGAATCGCGAGACAGAGTTTGGGAGAAGTTCTATCGGGTCGTGCGTGAGGGACAGGAGAAAGACGAAGAATCGACTGGTCTGGGTCTCGCGTTCGTTCGTGAAGTGATAGAACAACATGGCGGCAGCGTGGGTGTTGATTCAGAAGAAGGGCGCGGATCGAAGTTTAGTTTCACGCTGCCGAGACTGTAACAAGGATCGATAGTACGTATTTGACCTGTTGTCCTCTTACCCTTTGTTAATAGTTCCTCTACAGTTCGCCGCTCCACAGATGCATCGCTTGTCATCAGGATGCAGCGTTGTCTCATAGTCGATCGTGATCTCCTCGCCGGCTTTTATGTCACGCAAGGCAATAAAGAGAATGTGGTCGTAAAGAATCTGCATAAACGCGTTTGGCGTACAGGAATGATTTATGTAATGCGTACCATTTCCGCCTCGGCTACCGTCCAAACTCCACGTGCGATTTACTTCACAGATCCTGAGCGTCTTTCGATGAGCGCGTCGTTTGGCTTCGGCGTTTGAGATCTTTTCTCCAGCGTACTCGGCAATTTTGTGGCGACGACGAAATGGCTGTGTCGCAAAGCAGCCTTTGCCATGAATGAGAGACGTTTTTATCGCGAGCCCGCGCGCGAGTTGTAGCTTCATTAGGGATTTAGTGTACGACAGGCTGTTAGCCTGTCGCAGTTAGGTGATCGAGGACGGCTGAACACTCCATCCTACAACGACTGTTGGATCACTTTAACTTGAATGTTCTCGCGATCAGATCGGTTTGATTCCGAATGCCTTTGAGCTTGTCACGCAGGCCCGTAAAGCGTAGTGCGTAGATCGTGCGATTGTCTGCTTGCAAATAGTATGTTCGTCCCAACATCGGCTTGCCAGTGCGAACGAATTCATACGACATCGTTACACCGTCGAGCCGTCCGTTAAATGGATCTTGTTTGCCTTCCACAAAGCCGGGCAAAAATCGCAACTTCTGATCCATATCCCGGCGCGCAAGTTCGGCGGCAGTTATACCCGCATCAACTATCTCTTTACGAATGGTTAAGTAACCGTCAAGGCGATCTCCGTAAACGAATTCCGGGTGTTCGTGCGCAGCATCCGGTTCCAAAATCACTTTCCAGGTTGGCGAGGGCAGTTCAAAGGTGTAGTCGATCTTATCGTGGGAGTAGAGCTGCTGTGCCAGAGACACCGAAGCCATCAGCGCAATCAAAACCACAATCATCAAGAATTTCGTTCGCATTTGTGTTCGCCGGCTCCTAAATTGAACCCTGCGCGGTAATTGGCGAGTTCCAACGCTAGGATGCGTTTCAGTCTGCGCTCGTTGTACTTCCACCCTTGTCAGCGCCAGACAAGACATTCTGCTGGAGGCAAACCAATTCACTGATACCGGTGCTCGCTAAAGCCAACAGGTCGTCCATCTGTGCCCTTGAGAAGGGCTCTCGCTCGGCAGTTCCCTGCACCTCAATAAAGCGGCCATCGCCAGTGCAAACTACATTCATGTCAACTTCAGCACGCGAGTCTTCATCGTACTTGAGGTCGAGTAGTGGCGTGCTTGCGACAATGCCGACACTGACCGCCGCCACCTGATTCATGATTATCGATTTTGAAATTTTTCCACTCCTTAACAACCGGGTTCCGGCAAGCGCAAAAGCTACATACGCACCCGTGATTGCCGCGGTGCGAGTTCCTCCGTCCGCCTGCAAAACATCGCAATCGATTGTTAGCGTGCGTTCACCCAACGCCTTCATGTCGGCAACGGCTCGCAAGCTACGACCGATTAACCGCTGTATTTCGTGCGTGCGGCCCGACGGTCCACCCCGACCGATTTCACGTGACGTACGCGTCTGTGTAGAACGAGGCAACATTGCATATTCTGCTGTTAACCAACCCTGTCCTGAGTTCCTTAAAAAAGGTGGAACGCGATCTTCCAGCGACGCCGCACAAACAACTCGAGTATTGCCCATTTCAATGAGAACTGAGCCTTCGGCGTAAGGTAAAAAATCGAGTGCAATCTTCACCGGACGCAACTCGTTTGATGCTCTTCCATCAGTGCGTACGAAGCTCATCGTGTCCCCATATCTCCACAGCCTCCAGGACTGTTGGTGCAACTCCCAGAAATCTCTCGGCTACTTTAGCAAATCTGGCAGCCGCATCGGTGACATAGAAATGGTCAAGGTCATCGCACAGGTGACGTTCTTTATAAAGACCCGACGTGTCTGAATGTGCAAGACCGGATTGTTTTAGAAATGTTTTGACTTCTGCTGCAGTCGCATCGCCAGAATCGATCAATGTCACGCCCTCGCCAACTGTCTCAGCTATTACGTCACGCAGTATCGGATAATGAGTACAACCCAAAACGAGTGCGCTCATCGTTTCCCGGTTGAAATCGCTGAGGTATTGTCGCGCAACCTCTCTGGCAACGGGAGTGTCGGACCACCCTTCTTCTGCTAACGAAACGAACAACGGACACGCTCGTTCTATTACCTCCGCATTTTCCCCGGCAGCTAAAATTGCTTGCCGGTAGGCGTGACTTTGAACCGTTGCTTCAGTTGCAATGACACCTATTCGATGATCGGCCGCTACTGATATAGCTGCACGAGCTCCTGGCTCAATTACACCAATCGCTTCCACGTTAATAGCCCTACGGATCGCCGGGAGCGCCAAAGCTGATGCAGTGTTACACGCAACAACCAGCATTTTGATTCCGCGCGCCTCAAGAAACCTGGCGTTCTCGACAGCGTAACGCTCAACCGTTGCCAGTGACTTTGTGCCGTAGGGAACGCGGGCTGTATCACCTAAATAAACAAATCTTTCGTTCGGAAGACGCTCGTGGAGGGCACTGTAGACCGTGAGTCCGCCGACGCCACTATCGAAGATGCCAATGGGAAGGTTTCGATCCAAAGGAAGCGTTACGCGAATATGTCACCGACTGACACTCGAAATCCAGGGATTAGCTCGCCCCCAGTTAGTTCGTCATCTTCAGAAAATACCTCTTCTGCTCCATTTGCGAATTGCACATCAACAATTCGAGCTCGTGGGTTGACCAACCATACGGCAAGGGCGCCCAACTCGAGCCACTTCCTTGCCTTGTCGTGGACCTTTCGCTTTCTATCGTTATGAGACAGAACTTCTACGACCAGATCAGGTGCGCCCGAACGGTAACCTTTCGAAATCACTCCGACCCTTTCCGCACGAATAAAGGCGATGTCCGGAGCTAGGACGGTATCGGGATCACTCTCAAGTTTGAATCCAGTATCTCCCGCATACAAGCGTCCAAGATTTTTCGCTCTCACATATTCAGCTAATAGAAATGCCAAGTTTAGAGTTACGGCACCGTGCTCTTCGCCAGGTGGAGACATAGTGAGGAGTTCTCCTTTGATTAGTTCATGCCGAAGTCCATCGTCCGGTAATCGGAACAATTCTTCCGCAGTCATGAGGTGAGTTGTAGTTCCCATGGTTTCAATTATGCCGAGTGAGGCAATCTTAAATCTGAAATTTTTCAACCTTAAATAGATTTGGTGGAGGCGCCGAGAATTGAACTCGGTTCCAAAAACCAACGCCGAAGGAATCTACATGCTTAGTCGTTTCTCTTTCTTACCCCGAGTGACCGGGATAAAAATTCGTTCAGTGCCGAGTCAGTGAAACGACAAGACCTCGGCAAGAGCTAGTCCGACTTTATCTCGCCCGCATCCACGGACCGAAGATGCGAGCCAGCTCAACTGAGTGACATCTCACCCCGCGCGCTTGAGCAACTTGCGGCGAGACGCTCGGTGCTTAATTAGGCAGCGAGAGCCAATTCATTGTTATTGGCAGTTGTGTTTCCTTACGCGTTTTACGAGCTGCATAAGGGAGCCCGGCATGCATCGCGACGATCGTTCAGGTTCCTGTCGAAGCCTGTCGCCCCCGTCATTTGCGAGCAATTGGATTATAAACGCTGGGAAATGAATAAGGAACTTGGAGTGCGACGGCCTGCCGTCGCTTTGTTACAGGTTACTTTAATGATGCTGTAGCCCCCGCAAGAACAATGCCCCGTGCGAACGTCCGCTATAACAAAAGCGACGGCAAGCCGTCGCACTCCAAAGACGCCTGCGATATAATTTTGCCGCAAAAATTGAGACTTTTCACTGCACCTGTGGCTAGCCACGTTGCCCAATCAACAAGCTTCAAGGCAAGTTAGTTCCGGGGGAAAATCTATAACTATGGCTTCAAACATCTCAAAATATTCGCCCAAGGCAATTATCAATGCTCCGCCCGAACAACGCCGAACCCTACTAAGCCGATTCTGGCTACCGGCAGTGATCCTGCTGGCGCTGGCAGCCGGCGGTTTGACCGGGATTATCGCCGCCTACCAGTTGAACTATTCGCCCGCCGCAACGGAAGTTGCAGCGCTCGCGACGTATCGACCAAGCGTTGTCACTCGTGTATACGCGGACGACGGCGAAACGGTGATCGGGGAATTCGCGCTCGAAAAAAGAATTCCACTGAAGTACGACGAGATTCCTCCACTACTTAGGAATGCGATCCTTGCCGTTGAGGACACTCGTTTTTACGACCACATCGGGATTGATCCGATTCGCATTGTTGGGGCGGGTTGGAAGACATTAACGACCGACAAGGTAGAAGGCGGTTCGACGCTTACGCAGCAACTCACCAAGAACCTATTTCTCTCCAAAGAACAAACGTTCACACGCAAGTTCAACGAATGGATTCTCGCTCTACAGATCGAGCGCTATTACACCAAGAATCAGATCATGGAATTGTACGTGAATCACATGTTCCTTGGGGCAAACGCATATGGCATGGAAGCCGGAGCGGAAACTTATTTCGGCAAGCAGGCAAAGGATCTGTCTCTTAGTGAAGCTGCAACTCTTGCCGGAATTCCAAAGGCACCCAGCGAATACTCGCCAACCGCCAACCCGGCAAAAGCGAAAGAGCGTCGCGATCTCGTTTTGGATCTGATGGCGAAAAACGGTTTCGTGAGTCAGGCTGACGCCGATGCTGCAAAAGCGAAGCCCATCCAGTTGGCCGATACGGCGTATTACCAATCGCAGCTAAAGTCTTCGCCCTTTGATTATCCAGTCGAATACATCCGTCAGGAACTCGAAGACAAATACACAACTCGCGTCGCACAAGGCGGCTTGTCTGTCTACACAACAATCAACGTTGACGCACAAAAGCGAGCGTACGAAGTCGTGCGAGCCGGATTAAGGAATTATGACCGCACGCATACCGGATGGAGATCGAGCTACTCGCCCATTCCAACTTCTTCAAACAATCCGGAGGGCCTGCCGACTCAGCAGGAACTCGTCGGCTACAAACATCCCGATTGGTACGGTAATGATTACGAAGTCGGTCGGCACGTAATGGGGTTAGTGATGAAAGTCGATCGAGTGAAGAACGAAGCGGCCGTACGCTTCGGTAATTTCACTTCTACTGTGACGGCTGCAGATATGGGTTGGGGAAAGCGTCAACCAAGAGACGAGTTCAAGAATGGTTATCTTGCTGAGTTTGAGATTAAGGAAGTCGATGAAAAGAATCGTCACCTGAAGGTCGAACTATCGCAGATACCGGCAGTGCAGGGCGCGATGATGACCATGAATGCCAAGACCGGCGAAATAATCTCGATGGTTGGTGGCTATGATTTCTATACCAACAAATTTAATAACGCGATCCAGGCATATCGACAAACCGGCTCTTGTTTCAAACCATTTATCTACAGCGCTGCAGTCGAATGGGGGATGACCCCCGACACAACGGTCAGTGGGGCACCTATCAGTATTGGTGATTGGCAACCGCATAACTACGACGGATCGACTGGTTGCGCCGATATGCCTTTGAAGATAGCCCTGGCGAAGTCAATGAATATTCCGGCAGTGCACTTACTGCAGACAGTTGGAATTCAAACTGGCGCGCAGATGGTGAGACGATTCGGAATCAAGGTTCCGATGTCGCCATACCTGCCCTCTGCACTGGGAGCAACTGAAGTCCCGCTCGATCAAATGGTGTCGGCTTATTCATCATTTCCAAACAAGGGCATTCGCGTCGAACCGCACATGATTCGTAGGGTTCTTGATCGCGACGGCGGTCCGCTCGAGGAGTGGGAACATACAACTTACAAAGTGATGAACGAATACGTTGCGTTGACGATGGTCTCGTTGATGCGCGGCGTCGTGCAATTTGGAACTGCAACCGCAGCCCAATCTTTAGGAGTTCCGTTAGCGGGCAAAACAGGAACCGTTAATGATCATACTGACGTTTGGTTCATCGGTTATACACCAACATACGTAACTGGCGTTTGGATGGGTTATCCAGGAAAGAAGAAGCCGCTGGGCAACGACATGACAGGTGCACATGGCGCCCTGCCAATGTTCATTGACTTCATGAAGACGTTTTTAAAGGACAAGCCTAAAGAAGACTTTCCGAAGCCTCCGGATATGCCGGAAGACATGAAGGAGTTGTTCAGGCAGCGACAGCGCGAACTTGCTGCCGAACGAGCTGAGTTTGCGGCCGATGCAGACAAAGCGGCTGACGAGAATGCGACTCCAACAGGATCACCGGCTGAACCAAAGATGCAGCAAGACACCATGCCTCCTCCGCCGCGCGCCGAGGAACCTATACACGAACCAAAAGTAGAACCTGCTGCTCCGAAAGTGGAGACAGCTCCGCCAGCTCAAACACGCCCACGCGAAGCTGAGCCGGCGAAGAAGAAAGGCAAAAAAGGAGACGGCGAACCGGGGTAAAGAATTTATCCGCAGATTACGCAGATTACACAGATTCAAAACTAAAAGCTTGGGACGTAATGTACACGCCCCAAGCTTTTCTTTTTTGAATCTGTGTAATCTGCGGATAATCTTACAGAAGCTTCCCGAGCGCATACGGCAACATCTTCCGCCACCACGGCCAGTCGTGATCCACGTCGTATCCCCATAAATCCAATGTGTTCGGAATTCCTTTGCTGTTGAGAATGTCTGAGAGCGTTCGACTGCGCTCGGGAGCTTCGTAGTTTCCCTGCCCTGACATGATCAGGATCTTGTCAGCTCTTTGGAGTATCGGGAGGTGATAGTCGTCGTTCAGATTCGGAAGGTAATCAACGGGATTATTGAAGTAGACGTTGTCGTCGTAGTGGCCTTTGAGGTAAGACCGAACATCGTAACTTCCACTCATCGCAATCACACCACGAAAGACATCGGGATGCTTGAAGTATTCATTAGCAGCTAGAAATGCACCAAGGCTCGCGCCGGTTGTGATTGGTCTATTCTCACCATCCCCGCAATCCTTACGAATCAGTGGTAAAACTTCGTCCGTAATGTATCGATCATAACGAGTCAACAACTCCGCTTTCATCGGTGCCGGCATTTGTTCGTTCAGCAAGCTGTAGCGATTCACACTGTTAATTGAGTAAGCGCGCAATTGACCAGCTTCTATGAATGGTTTAATCGCATCGACGAGATAAAACCTTTCATATTCAAGATAGTCTGCGGCCGCTGTGGGAAACATTAATAACGGCGGGCCGTCGTGACCATAAGCGACAAGTGGCATCTGTGTGCCGAGATTCGGACTAAACCACGAAGTGGTGCGACGTTCCATTTGGGAACCTTTCTGACTTTTGGCTCTGAATTTCGGGTTGCAGATATTCTCGCAGATTTATTGGGTTGGCAAGTGACTTTGGAGTGCGACGGCCTGGCGTCGCTTTGTTATACCTGCCGCGGATTGTCCGGATAGCGCAGTACCAAAGCGACGCCAGGCCGTCGCACTCCAAAGTTACGATTTCAAAACCATCACTTGAATAACGAGAAACATCAGCGCCACGATTGCTGGAATAGCGAAGTTCCGTTTCTCGGAAGTGTGGTCGTACCAGCCGCGTGTGCTTGTTAATGGCTTCGCTTTGGACGAATCAACCTCAGATCCATCACTTCGACTATTTATGATTGCGTCGAGTTCTTCAATTGTGACCTTTGGTAGAAAAGCTTCGCGAACATACCAGAACAAACAAATACCAAGGATCCATACGTCGACGGCGATCAGTATCGACCAATAGCTGGTTCGCACCGACGCGACGAAGGACCACACAAGCGGAAAAATCAAAAATCCAACCCCGACAAGCGTACGTCCCACCGTTTCAACTCTTACAATTCCGGCTCGTGTGGTGAGCGCGGCCATCGCTTGCGCCAGGCTCGCTCGCGCAGCTCCGACGCGCGCTTGAAGATTATGCATTGCAAGTTGATCGAGGTTGACGATGCTTTCAGCCTGGCAATAGATGCATCGCACCAATATATCCTCGGGTCTGATTGAGAGTGGCGCGCCACACTGACGACAATTCGGTGGGGCTCCCGGCGCTGATGGTGGGCTCGCAGCAAATGCCACGCCCAGCTGCGCAGCCCCGCTGACGAGAATACTTTTCATGCTGACGCTTGCAGCTAACGCTTGCGCTGGAATTAATGGAAGCCACACGCACAAACCAAGCAGAAGTGGAAGAGCACCGCGGCTGTCTGGCCAGGCAAAGCCGGCCAGTAGCATCACCGCAAGGCCAACACTTAGCAGAACGAAAGGCAGGCCTGCTACAAAAACAAACCACCATCGTGGGATATTGATCCGGTTCAACCGCGCCCACTCTGCCAAAGATGTTCGAGTTGCTTCGTCGAGATCGCGCGTCAGACGAAGCTCTTCACGATATTTCTCGGGAACGTGATTTATCGTTCCGCAGAAAGGACAAACGAGGGTCACCGCATCAACAACCGCGAGCGGTGCGTTACATGAGTTGCATTGAAGGGGGACGAGCATTCTGTGATTCTAGATTCTTTGGACCAACGGGAAAAGCAGGAGCAGGAGCAGGAGCAGGAGCAGGAGCAGGAGCAGGAGCAGGAGCAGGAGCAGGAGCAGGAGCAGGAGCAGGAGCAGGAGCAGGAGCAGGAGCAGGAGCAGCAAAGGCTAGTGTCTACTTCTCGCACCGTCAACTTTCTTTTGACAGCTCAATTACCTGCGCCTGCTCCTGCTCCTGCCCCTGCCGACTGTTCCCGCCCTGCCGACTGCTTCCCTGCCCTGCGAATGCCTGCTTGACTTTTTCTCGCCGTGTAGCAAACAGTGAATGCAGCCTAAGATCATGAATGACACTGTCGCCGGCAATCTGCCCAAAGAGATGCAGTCGCATCACTATCCCCTCGTGTACCAGGTTGAGGAGACCCACTGGTGGTATGTAGGCCGACGGCTAATTATTCAATGCCTGGTAGAAAAGATCTTTGCCGCGCTCAACTATCGGAATCCAAACATCCTCGATGTTGGGTGTGGTACGGGAGCGAATCTCAAAATGCTCGCGGCCTACGGGCAAGCGGAAGGCGTTGACATTTCCCCACAAGCCGTCGACTTCTGTCGCGAGCGAGGTTTGGATTCGGTCAAGCTTGGAGCCATAGAACAGCTGCCATACGAAAGCAACTCGTTTGACTTAGTCACTGCTCTCGACGTTGTAGAACATCTTGATGACGACGTCGCTGGACTGCGAGAGATGAGAAGAGTCCTACGAAAAGACGGACGTCTGTTGTTGTTCGTTCCGGCTTTCATGTTCCTTTGGGGTGTTCAGGATGACGTTAGCAACCACAGGCGGCGCTACACCTTGCCGCACTTATTGAGGGCTGTCGAAGCCGCAGGATTTTCCATAGAGTGGTCCAGCTACGCAAACATTAGCTTTTTTCTTCCCGTACTTCTCGTGCGTTCCGTAATGCGGTTGCTGGGTTTGCGCGCGGCAACGGAATACGGAATAAACATCCCACTCCTGAATGGACCGTTTAGTCGCTTGTTCGCGGCAGAGCGGTTCATTCTTAAACGTTGGAGACTTCCTTTTGGTGTTTCGGCTGTTTGTATTGCGCGGCGAGTAGAGTAATGGCAGATATGCTTTACAGAGTGTGTGAAAAACCGTTCTCATTCTCCCCAAGCTTCAGCTTGGGGTTAGGTGCCACTAGCTTCCGCAACCGTTTTCAACGGTTTATCGACTTGCTGATGATCGGTTAAAACGCTCCTCCGAAAACAAAGCCGTTTCTCAGATTCTGTTCTCTATCTGGGGTTTGGCGCCGCGGAAACGTACTGAGCAATCAAAGCTTTCTACAGGTAAACCGTTGAAACGGTTCCGAGAATCGCGCGCACCACTACCCAAGCTAAAGCTTGGGGAGAATGAAAAGTTCATTTTTCCGCAGTCTCTGGTAAACGGATTACCGCTCACTTCACAGCAGAACGAGAAAGCGACCTGACCTTCGCCCTTTGCCTGGTTGAGAACCGATACTTGAAGAGATTCGAGCTAAACTCGAGGATCGCCTTCGGCTTTACGAACGAACCTCTGTTGTCATTGACCTTGAAATGGACAGGTGTTTCCCCGATCTTGAGACCGAGCTCACGGGCCCGAATCACTATCTCCGCGTCGGCAAACCAATCGTCGGATTCGAGCTGCAGCAGTTCGTATTTATCACGTCGAATGATTTTAGGTTTGGAGTTGATGTCGCGGACTTTGAATCCAAAAAGCAGACTGAAGATCCCGTTGTATACAACTGAGATGAGGCGTCGATATAAACCGTCGTCGCGTATGACGCGGTATGTTTTCGTTAAATCCAGATCCTCAAGCTCACATTTCAATAGACACGCGATGATCGATTCCGGCGGAAATTGCCCGTCGCCATCGATTACTCCGATGTAGGTACCACGCGCGGCATCAAGTCCCATCCGCATATCCCATCCCATCATTCCCTGTTTCGGGCGAATTACCGTGCGGATATTATTTGAACCCTCGGCGAGTTTAGCGACTACTTGAGGTGTTTCGTCATCACTTCCCTCGATATAGTTTCCAACGAGTACGAGCTCCCACGAAAAATTGCATCGTGATAATGTTCGCTGCAAACGTTCAACGAATGGAATAATATTCTGACCACTTCGGTAACAAAGAACTACGAGTGAAAAATGCGGGTCGCTCACGCGCCGATGTTATTACGTATTCCAATCCGGCGGCAAACGACGAATCTAATTATTAAAGAATCATGCGAATTCTCGTTACTGGTGCTGCTTCATCTCTGGCTCCTGGCGTGATGCGGCAGTTGCTATCGAATACCGATTGGGAGTTTTGGTGTGGCCGTCACCAAAAAGATATTCCGATTACAGATCCCAGATTGCACGTCATCGATCTGGACCTTGAATCTGATTTTGGTGAAACGTTATCGCGACTGTCTTTTGATATGGTCATTCACTTTGCGGGAGTGACTCATGCGTCCAACGAGCAGCAATACTGGACGGTCAACTCAAAAGGAACAGTTCGACTTGCTGAGCTAACTCGCGAAAAAGGTTGTCGCCGATTCGTCTACATTAGTACGCGTTGTGCTACCCGCGGTGGTGGGGCGTACGGCGAATCAAAACTTGCTGCTGAGCAGGAACTCCAGAAGTTAGAGTGGAAGAGTCTACTAATTATTCGTCCGGCCGAAGTCTACGCTGCTGGCGGGAACGAAGGTATCGATCGCATGTTAGCAATGGCGCGCAGATGGCGAGTCGTTCCAGCGCTGTTCGGCCATTCTAATATACGGTTTGCTCCGCTGCATGTTGATGACTTCACCAGCCTGGCTGCTGGACTTATCCAACAACACGACGACGGAGTCAGAATAGAAAGCGTGTGTGGTCCCGAAGACTTAACTGGCACGCGCCTGGCGTTGCGTATCAGCAAGCGTTATCGTGCCGTTCCGATTCCACTATGGTGGCCCGCCGTGACCGTTTGTCTGCAGGCTTTGCACAGATTCGGAATCGCTGTTGTCAAACCGGATCAGTTAGACCGCCTGGTTTGTGAAAAGACCGAAACTGCTTCGAGCTCAAGAACCAATGCGAAGGAGACAAGACGTTTTCTTGTGAATTGAGAAATTGATGGAGGATGACGATGCTATGAACGATGAATCCCGATTTCGACGTGTGGGCGGCACGCCGGGTGGCATTGGAGAGTTCTGCCTTGGCTTAGCGATGGCAGTAGCAGGAGCCTACCTGATCACCAATCGTGTGACGGTTGCTACTGGTTTCTGGGCCATGTGGGGCTACAGTATGTTTGGTCTATCATTGGTGCCGCTAATGATCGGTATTGGCATTTTGTTCTTCAACGGCAAATCGATCACAGGATGGCTGCTTTTAGGCGTTGGAATAGTGATTATCTTCACCGGGATTCTAATGAATCTTCACATTTATTTTCAGCCAACCAGTCTGTTCAATACGCTCATAATGATTGTGCTCCTCGCTGGAGGCATTGGATTGATCTTCCGCGCACTTGCTCCTCACGGACGAGCTGACACCGACTGATTATTTATTCCGACGTTTAGTGGTAATGTACTTTTGTTCATCCTGACATCTCTTGATTCCATAGCGAATCACCCCGAGGAGAAGAAGCGATGCAATCGCGTAATCCGTTCATTGCTATTCCGGTTTTGTTCATTCTACTGATTGTCATCATTGCCTCCCCGGCTGCTTCCCAGGATCACGCGCCAGACTCGCCCATTAATGTCGAGGGCCGATACAGGGTTTCAGGTACTAATCCTAATGGTGATCCATATGCGGGCAGCCTCGAGGTAATAACGCAGGGTAATGTCTACGAATTCAGGTGGAATGCCGGCCGCCAGTACAACGGTATAGGCGTGAGAAACGGAAAGGTCATCGCTGTAGCCTTCGCGAATGGAAGTGATGGCAGCGGCTGCGGCGTTATTGATTACAAGATCATGAGTGATGGGACGCTGGACGGAATCTGGGGCAACTGGGGCACGAACGCAAGTGGTACTGAAAGAGCGAAGCACGTTAGCGGTCGAGGCATCGAAGGAGACTACGAAGCCGCGGGAACGAATCCAAGTGGCACACGTTACCAGTTGAAACTCTCAGTCCAGGCCGCTGGCCGTGCTTATAAATTCGTTTGGAGCAATAACAGCCAAGGATTCGGCATCCGGGTTGGAGATAACATTGCTGTAGGATTCGGCGGTGAACAATGTGGTTTCGTAGCCTACGAGGTCATGCCTGATGGATCATTGGATGGAGTCTGGGGCGGAGCCGGTCAGCAAACCGGAACTGAGAAGGCGACGAAACAATAAGTGATTCGTCAAACTCATCGCTACGCGATATCCGGTCAATGCGTTTAACCAGCAAGGGCTCGTCTTTTCCAGGTCACAAAAAGTTCCAACTTAAACTGTGCCGTTTTTTCACCGCGCGCAAGAACGCCCCACCCTTGTTGTCTCCAATAACGCTCACTCGTTCCAAAAATTCAACTTTTCTTTTCTCATTCACCCTTTGGGGCTGGCATATCGGTTGCCACGATCATTGCCGACTCCCTTCTAGCGCCAGTCCGAGCGCTTACTTGATTACTGTGCGGAGACTTCTACTCCGGCAACAGTAATTCAGAACTGACTCCACGGTTCATTGGTCCGACGAATCCATGCGAGGCCGAACTCTGTCTACTGCTGAGATCTATTTTGGATCGATCTTGCGAGGGTCGGTCTCGTCGAAAACCACGTTAACCAAATGGGAGAAAGGGTGCGAATTATTATGGAAGTGAAACTGCTTCGGCAGCGTCGCTCACTACGTGTGCCGATGTTGCATTTCTTACTTTGTTTGAGTGTGATGACAATTTCCACGCTCGTATACGGACAAGCGGCGACCGGTCGATTCTCAGGAACCGTGTCAGGCCCAGACGGTCTTATTTCAAATGCCACGGTCGTCGTTACCGACAATCAAACCAAACAGTCACACACAGTCGAAACAAACGCCCAGGGAGCCTTCAGTTTTCCACAACTTTCTGTCGGCACTTATACCGCCATTTTTTCGGCTCCTGGTTTCAAAACACTCACGGCCAGCGACGTGAGAATCGATGTAGGCAAAGAGTATGTCTTGACACCGACATTGGAAGTCGGCGCGATTGAAGAAAAAGTAAATGTCTTCGCAGGCGCCGATATCGTTAACTCGACGAATGCCGAACTCAGCAATACCGTTAATGAAACTCAGATGCTTGGCTTACCCATCAACGGACGGGATCCAACCAGCTTGATTCAATTACAGCCTGGCGTCAGTCAAGGCGGTGAAGTCGACGGACAACGAACCTCGGCACAAAACATTACTCGCGATGGTTTGAACGTACAGGATAATTTCATTCGCGAAGGCAATTTCAATCCGGATCGACCTCGAATCGACGATCTGTCCGAATTCACGATAGTTACACAAAATCCCAATCCCTCATTGGGGAGTGGTGGCACATCTCAAGTGCAGTACGTCACTGCGCGTGGTGGCGCCGAGTTTCATGGTGCTTTGTACGAATACAATCAAAATGCAGCTCTGGCTTCCAACGGTTTCTTTAACAATCGGAATGGGGTCGAAAAACCGCCATTCAATCAGAATCAGTTTGGGGGCAAAGTTAGTGGACCAATTTGGTTTCCGGGGTTCGGAGAGGGCGGACCCGGATTAAAACATCTAAAGAAGGCCTTCTTCTTTTTTGACTACGAAGGACTGCGCTTGCCTCAAACAACTTCGACGACGCGCACGATCCTTACGCCGTCAGCGAGACAGGGCATCTTTACTTACGTGGACGACAACGGTGTTACACGACAGTTTGATGTGCTTGGAAGCCAGGGACTGAGCATCAATCCACTAATCTCAAGTCGCATTCTTTCGGGTTTGCCAACAGCCGGCAATAACAATCAGGTTGGAGATCAACTCAACACCACGGGCTTCACTTTCAATCAGCGAGCCGATGTGAAGATAAACCTGTCAACGACGCGCATCGACTATGATTTGAGTCAAACGAAAACCATCAATTTCGTATGGCACCGCACCAACGACAACTTCCTGCGTCCTGATACCGATACGGGAGGATTCAATATCACTCCTTTCGGATCTCAGACAGCGACTACGAATGAGCTGGTCGGGGCTTATAACTGGTCCATCAGCAACAGGCTTAACAACGAGGTACGCGGCGGCTATCAGAAGAGCAATCCATTCTTCAACACCAGCGGTCTGCCTTCCGATTTTTTCATCTCGCTGCCACTCACCGATAGTCCGGAGAACACCTTTCTGTCACAGGGTCGTACCACGAAGCTCTACAACATCCAGGACAATGCGGTGTACTCGTGGGGAAATCACTCCTTCCGCTTTGGCGGCCAGGACAACATGTACCGCATTGTTTCTTTCGGCGGTTCATCACTGCCAACCTACTTTCTCGACAATTCTAACTTTCCAAATTTCGGATTCGTGCCGGCGAATACTCCGGGATTCTCGTCGTTTTTCACGATACCCAATCTTAGCGATCCTAATCAGATCGCGGTGGCAAACGCCTTGCAATCTGAACTCGCCGGACTCGTTGGAGAGTCACAAAACACATTCAACGTGACCAGTAAGACCTCGGGCTTTGTACCAGGCGCGCCAATTATTAACACGCTGAACTACAACAATCTGTCGTTCTACGTGGCCGACCAGTGGCGCATTAGGCCCAGCCTGACACTTAACCTGGGAGTACGTTACGAGCTCTTCACTGGCATCAAGGATCCCAGTGGCTTGCGACTCGAGGTTGTGACTGGCGGAATGGATCCAAATGCCGCGCTGCTGAATCCAAATGGAACCTTTGATTTTGTTGGAGGCAACGCCGGTTCACCTGGCCAGTTTTTCAAATCCGACAAAAACAACTTCGCTCCAAACATTGGCTTTGCGTATTCGCCGAACTTCAAGATGAGATTCGGTCGCATGCTCTTCCCGGGAGGTGGGAAGACAGTGATTCGCGGAGGCTTCAGTGAAAGTTATATCAACGATGAATTCGTCCGCTCACCTGACAACGCGTTGCAGAATCAGGGGCTCTCGGTCACGCCGGTCGAATCTGGATTGACTTCAGTGATCGACAGTCCTCCGCCAATTCCTACACCTACATTTGTATCACCACCGTTGACCTTCTCGAGTATCAATGCTCTGGCGCCTGGCGCGAATGTGGCTTTTCTCATTGACCCGAACCTGCAGTTGCCACGAGTTGAGCAATACAACTTTGGCATACAGCGCGAGATCGGATTCAAGTCGGTTCTCGAAGTTCGCTACGTTGGGAATCGCAGTCATGAATTAATTCGAACCGTGGATCTCAATCAGGTAGACATTCGTGGCAACGGCTTTCTTTCGGACTACATTCGTGCGCGTTCGAATTTGTTATTGACGGGTGACGCCGCCTGCACGGCGCAACAGAATTCAGGCTGCCAGACTTTGACGGTCTTTCCGTCGCTCGCAAACGGTGGCTCCTTGAACAGCACGGCAGTGAGAAACCTCCTGTTGAATGGCTCAGTAGCTGACCTGGCGCGCCGGTACGTAACTCTGGGCCAAACAGGATCCGTGCAGATACTGCCCAACCCGAACATGGGAATTCTCGACTTACTGGGAAACCTCGGCCAATCCAATTACAACGCGTTGCAAGTTGAGTTGCGGCGCAGGTTCTCGCAAGGTTTGTTACTGCAGGCAAACTACACTTTCCAAAAAACTCTGGACAACATTAGTCCGGGTAATCCAGGTATCAATAGCGAAGATCAGACGAGGGTTGCAGCTTTCCTGGATAACCAGAATCCGCATCTCGACTATGGCCGTGCAGATTTTGATGAGACGCACGTCTTCAATCTCAACGCGGTCTACGATCTGCCGTTTGGAAAAGGAAAGTACTTCTTGCGCGACCATGGTGGTGCGGTTGATCGGCTGGTGGGAGGATGGCAATTGGGCGGCATTCTCCGCATCAACACGGGTACGCCGCTGACTATAGTTGACCCAAGAGGCACGCTGAACCGTGTAGGAAGATCAGCTAACCAGACTGCCGTCACCGATCTCACGAATGCTCAGATCAGTGACTTGATAGGTATTTTCAATCAGAACGGGAACGTCTACTTCATAAATCCTTCGGTGATTAACTCCAACGGGCGCGGGGCAGCGGCGTTTGGCCAGCCTGCGTTTTCGGGTGAAGTATTCTTTGACAATGGTCCTGGTCAGTTCGGAACCCTGGCACGGAGTACGATCAATGGCCCAATGTTCACGGAGCTGGACATGTCGTTGACAAAGAGTATCCGGTTAAATGAACGGATGCGTTTCCAAATCCGCGCGGACGCATTCAATCTTCTGAATCATACGAACTTTCTAACCGGAATTCTTACGCCCGGTCTGAACCTGAACGGAACCAGCAACACAATCTTCAACGTCAACAGTCCGACATTCGGTCAGATCACTTCAGCGAACACGATTGGCGGCAGTGGACTGAATCGAGTTATTCAGGTTGCGGGTCGGTTTGAATTCTGATCTGCAGTCACTCTTTCAAACGAAGGGCGGCAACTCAACGTTGCCGCCCTTTTTTGATCTAAAGTCGATCTTTATTGAGACGTTGAGCGCGGTCCCTTTGACCGCCGGTTTCAGAAACTTCGGATGGTGGTGTTCCGAGCCAGTTCTCGCGTTAACAGTTGGAGCATGAATTCAACGCGAGGTACTCGGCCACACGGTCGCCTCGAAGACCGCGCATTCCGATTGCCAACACGAGGCTGCGTTCGCAGAAACTGAATAGAATCGGCTGACGGCTGGCAATTTTTCATAACTCAAGAGGAGATGAAAAAATGAGCGCACCACAAACAGCAGTCGACTCGACCGAAATGAAAAGGCGAGTTCAAGAAACACATAACGCGATTACGGGACATTTCGCCGATCTTGGCAAACGCTACGCCAACCTGGACGTCAATGCGGCAAGTTGGAGCACGAGTAGTGCCAGTGGAGCTGCCGCCTACGTCTTTGTTTACCTTCAGGTTAGTTGCAATTTGGTCTTCCCTGGTGGGCCAACCCTGAATTTTCTCGGCAAGGGAGGAGTTCTCGGATTGGGAGCAACTGGTTCGTTAGGCGGACAAGCAACGTTTAACGTTGATCCCAATACTCTCATAGGAGCATCCGGAATCAGTTTCGAAGCCACGGGCCTTAGTATTGGTGGTGGTGGATTTCAGGTCACTTGGTTTCAAAACAACTCATACATCGGACATGCAGAGTTCTATGGCCTTGGGATTTCACTGGGAACGCCCGGTGGTGGGACTGGTACCTTCTCCGCAGGCTAACTCAACAGCACTAACCTGCTGGTGACGTATCGAAGGCGGGTTGAAGGAGCGGTTTGCGGGGCCGCTCCTCAATCCCGATGAATCGGGAGAAGCAACAATCCGAGATCGGGATTAGTCATGACGGAGATGAAGGCGCAGCACGAAAAACACATTTGCCACTCGGATTCTCGATGATGTAGACCCAAAACATAAAGAAAAAGGGAAGACCTTTAAGTCTTCCCAGGTTAAAACTTTGGCTCCGCAGGTAGGACTCGAACCTACAACCCTTCGGTTAACAGCCGAATGCTCTGCCATTGAGCTACTGCGGAATGTATCGTCGTTCAGATAGTGAGTATCACTCTCAAAAACGCGAGCGTTTTTTATAGCAAATGCGTTTGCGGATGGTCAACCGACCAGCTATCAAATTATTACATCCAGCATCACACCGAAAAACCGAGTCGTCGGATCATATCTGCAAATCGCGGATCATCGCGCAGCTTGTCCCATATGGCGAGACCTTCAGATATACCAGATCAATTTCCTTATTCTGAAAAGCCTTTTCAAGCCACTTGAACGCCTCGTCACGTTCTCCGAGCTCGGAGTAAATCCCTGCGAGTTGAAAGGCGGAAACGTTTTCTCCTTTTTTCATGTGTTCGCCGAGTATTAGAATGATGACAAACGGCGTTCATCTTAGCTTTGTTGGCTTGAGCGCGCTACTACAGGCTGTTAGCCTGTCGTGGTCGATTATGCGGCCCCGTTGTTCTATCAATCGTGGTGGTCCGTTCGCTTCGTTGGCTCGAGCGCGCTAGCCTGGAACGCCTCTACGCGCGTCGCAGAACTTCTTCTGCGAAGACTGACCATTTACCTTTCTGATCCTTCTGTTCCAGCAGCGTTGTCCAACTCTTATTTTCCGGATGCCAGGTCATCGTATTGTGGAATAGTCCATCGGGGTAGTTGAATTCGAGCTTGATCGAATTGCCTTCACGGTTTCCGTAACCAAGCGTTTCCGAAACGCGTCCGCCGAACATATCGATCCAGTGCACAATGTATTTCTTGCTTGCAGTGTCATAGCCAATATAAACCCGCGCTTCGTACTGCGAAGGATTGCTTTGTTCCTTCATGTGAATGAAAAGAAATTGATGATTCAGAACCCATTCTGCATGAACGGTGCTTAGCGAGTTCTGACCGTGCATCTTTCGGCTTAGCGTCCAATCACCGGCAAGATTATTGAGGACGTTATCCTCAAAAGTCTTGTTGATCGCATCCGCCTGGATTTCAGCTTTCGATGAAGCCAAAAAAGGAAAACAGAGCGGCAGCAATAGTAGTAGTAACGAAACGCGTACGATTGTTTTCATGAAAACATCCTCCGATTTGATGTCCGACGAACTTTAGGAAACTCTGACTAAGTACGACAGGCTGTTAGCCTGTCGTGGTTTACCTTCACGATTGTGGCCCAAGATCACCGACAGGCTAACAGCCTGTCGTACCTAATCAGAGCTTCCTAAAGTTCGTCGGACTTTCTTCACAATTAACCAACTCTTCGTCGCCGGCGAGCCACAGCCGTAGTGGCGACCTTAGGATTCGCGGCTGCTGCTCGTTGAGGCAACTCACGGGCGATCTGTTTCACCCACATGAGTTCCGACTTGAGCTGAGCGATCGTCAGCTTCAACATCCAAACCGCTTCGTGATACTCGTGACCAACTTCATGGCGCACATCTTCAAGTGTCTTTTCCTCGCGATCGAGTTCCACTTTGAGAAATTTCAAACGCCTTTGGATTTGCTGCTTAACTGCGAGTGGACTTGCTTGCCAGGAGAGCGCAAGCCATGTCAGAAACGCCGGCCGTTCACGCTGATTCGTCCAGCTATCGCGCTCCAATTCTCGCGCGAGGACTGTTCGACCTTTCGCGCTCGTTCTCAAAACCCGACGATCAGCGCCAAGAACCACTCCCGTGTCAGCGGATTCAGCCAGCAAACCCTGGCGCACTAATTTCTCGAGCGAGTAATAGATTTGAGGCCGCGAGATTGCGACCCAATCACGCGCCTGACGGCGTTCCAATTCAGCGTTCACTTCATAACCGTGCATCGGCCGCTCGGCGAGTAGACTCAGGATCACTAAATCGGGCGTCGTGACTGCGGCTTTACCCCTGCCCATCGCGGGCCTTCCTTTTCCTGCTCCAATACCACCATTGTCGTTGTTCGCTTGGCAGATCAGGATTCTTAGCCTGTGCGACGGCTGCGGTAAACACATCGAGACAGCAAATGTCTTGCGGCCCCATGAGCCGGCAAAGCTCGTTGTACATGCGACGCGGCTTCTTTTTCGCCAACTGGTCGACGCTCTGAATCCCCAGAATCCTGAGGTCCCGCAGCATCGCGGGTCCAATCGACACCAAGTCCCTTAACTCACGACTGCCTGCTTCCATCTCCAAATTCCTCCGTTCTCAACTTAAGTAGTCTAAATTAGACTACTATGTGCTGCCTGGTTATGGCAAGTATTATTTTCGCGCTTAAAGAAAGAGAGTTAGGGCGCGTGCGGCGTCAATCTTTCTCCGCAGGTTGCAGTAAATCCAACGTCAATGGTCCCGGGTGATTCGCGGTCACCGCGACAAAAACTTCTGAAGCGTTTTGTTTCGAGGAAGAATGAACCAGAGCGTAGAAAAAATGGTGACTGACAATAAGGTGAGCAGGATGCTGAGAACCAGGTGGTTTGTGATTACTCGCGCGATGAGAAAAAACTCCAACCCCAGTGCGAGCATCAACGGAAACATTGAGTACAGCAGCAATCTTGTTGCAACGGCAATGAAGTTTTCGCTAACTGACCGGGGATCGTTCTGGCGGTGATAAGCTGCGGGCGCCATGACCATTGCGATGGCAACGATGGTCAGACCGATTGCGATCAAATGAAGCGCGCGCTCTGTCGCACTGAGTTTCTCTTGAAAAGCAGGATTAAATACAACGATGAGTTGAAACCCAAAAAGTGCTTGTATGCCAGGCAGGACAGTACGGCATTCCTCGAGCAGGTGAGTGACAGCCTCTGAAAGTGGTATGTTTTCGACTCTATCGCTTTTCACCACTTCTCCGAACTCATTTCAACGAACTAAACAAACTCAAACACGTCGTGATCGAGTCAGGTTCGTATTTCTGTAAAGCAGCTTCTGGATGTAAACCTGCCGCTACCGCGTTTCGGTTCTGACTTCTGCTTCCCGCCACACTTCATTGATCGCAAAGATAACCGCCTCGGGTCGAGTTTGGGGGAGCTGGTGTCCCGTGTCGGGAAGCACTACAAGTTTCGCATGCTTGATTGCTTTCTGAAGTGGGTACGCATGCTTGGCAGGTTCGAGTATTCGATCGCCGGAACCAGTTACGATTGCTACAGGCATCTTGATACGCGAGTAATGTTGACTAATTGTTTTCAGACTCGCCCGGAGAGTTCTCTCATCATAGGCACAGGCTCTAATCTGTGCCGGCTGTGTCCACATCTCGACAGAACGCTCTGCGTAATCGTCGTGCACATCCTGAGGGTGATAAGCCTCTTTCAAACTTTCTTTCACCAGGGCACGTCCGACAAACGGCGTCAATGTCTTAACAACAAACTTGCCCAGCACCGGAACATGAGGCAGCAGCGACCACCATTCAATGCTGACGGTTGGAAATGCTGCAGGCGCAAGTAAGACAATTCCCGACAAATCATTTTCGTACGCGGTTGCCGCAGCAAGCACCAGCGAACCGCCCCATGAATGTCCGACCAGTACCGGCTTCTCGATCGATAATCTCAGCATGGCCTCGCGGATTATTCCAGCCTGGACTTCAACCGTAGTCTCCACCGAATCGAGTCGTTCACTGTAGCCGTGTCCCGGACGATCGAAAGCGATGACGTGATAAGACTGGGCCAGTATTCCAACTAGTGCTAACGTGTAGTCCTCATGCGAACCGGGGTTGCCGTGAATCAAGACGACTGGCCTGCCGCTTCCGACGCTGACGTAATTCAATCTCAAACCATCAACCTCGACGGACCGCCTTGGGTAAACGTGCGGCTCGACTCGAGAAGTAATCGGTTCATCGAGCAACTCGGTGTTTCTTAGCTGGGCCGCTGCGTCGTTCATCGTTCTCATCCGTCGCCAACCGCGAGAGATTTGACGTGCGATTAATGTTGAAGGTCCCGCTGGTATCGTCGCCTTCACGAAAGCACTGAGAATCCGAAGAGGTGTCGTCACCTCTGGCGACATCAGCACGTATTCACTTTCCCACCAGCTCGGCGCGAATTTAGCTTTAAAGCGTCTGACGCCGTCAAAATTGTAGAAAAGGGAGCAACAGTTAGCGACGAATCGAACTACTGCAAACAACGAAGCGCTAGCGTGCACTTCAGGATCGTTAGTCCCTTCCATCGCCATGGGAGCGGTACCAAGTGTTGCCAGCTGTGCTCCGTCACGTTTTAACAACTCAAGAACTTCAACAATCAGAAGATCCGTAGTTCCATTAGGCGCATCTTTCGAGCGCAAAACATCTTCAAGGTACCAGCCGTTTCGCGCCGGAATCGGGCTTGCAGCAACAAACCCCACGAGTGTCCCGTTTGTGTCGCGCGCAGTGAAATACTTTTTTCTATCTTTGTGCTGGAACACATCGACACTCAATAGCCATTCGAATCGGAGCGCACTTCGCCGGGTAGCAAACCAGCTCTTGCAAAGACAGGCCGTCTCTCGAATGAGGTTTTCATCGATTACGACTACCTCTGTAACACTCACACCGGCGCGACGGGCCTGATTAACGCCGGCTCGGGCTTTCTTTGCGCGATCGCCGCGAGGGGCCCAGGTCGGCAGATCGAAATAGGGTGCTGCACCGATTTTGATTGCCCGAAGTCCGAGCAGGCTGCTGTACTTTGCAAATCGTTCAGTGGCCGGCATGAATGCAACGACACGTCCCTCGGCGCGTGCGTGTTGCAAAAAGCCATCAGTAACGTGTGCTAAATTCTCTGCACTCGCGAGAGGCTCACCAGGCACTAACCAAACGTTGCCAAATTCGTTATGGCCAACAGCTCCTTTCCTATCGGGAGACTTCCACAAACGCACGCCTGAATTGATACCAACGAGAGCATGTGCGTTGTAACCATGCGTCTGATGAAGCTCGATCAGGTCTACAGTTGGATCCGGGAGAATTAGATTGTGAGCGTGACGAATGTAGAGTTGAAGGTAGCGTCCTACAATGCCGACGCCCCCGCCCGCAAGTATTAACCAAATATGACGAGTGAAAAAGTGTAGTAACACTATAACTTTCGGTGTGGACCGATGCGAGAAGACGGCGAAAGTATTATGAGAATGTCGCCATGAAGTCAAACGGGTCGAGACCCGATTGCCTCCTCATTCCCTTTATGACACCATCACGGGCATTTCTCAGCATAAATAATATGAAAAAAGCTAACTTCGCGACTGGATTGCCGACTTTGTTGGCAGTCTCCTTAGTTATTACTCTATGTCTCGGCGGTACCGGAACAACACAGACTCAGATATCACCGCAGGAAAAACGTGCCGGTCAGATCGATTTAAGTGACAATATTGAGATTGGTACCGTAGTTCCAGCAAACGGTCCACTCGCCGACATGGGCCAAGCCGTAAAAAGCGTACTCGCCGCCGCTTTCACAGAAGCTAATTTGCAGGGCGGAATTAACGAAAGGCACCTCGAGCTGAAGGTCATCGAAACAGGTGAAACCCCTGCCTCAACGCGCGTCAACATCGAACGTCTTCTGAAGAACGAAAAAATCTTCGCGTTTGTTGGGGCCTTCATTGCAGGTGCGGAAGCTGAGATAACCTCGTTAATGCGTGAACAGGAAGTGCCGCTGGTAGGGCCACTCACTCTCAATCCACAGTCAGGCGTTCCTTTGAACCGTCATGTGTTTTATCTCCTCTCAGGTAACCCGGGTCAAGCTCGAGCGCTGGTGAGTTTTGTCTCGAATCGTTCGGATGCCAGGCGTCCCACAATTGCCGTTCTCTATTCTTCCGGCCAGTTGAACGACAAAGTTGTAGAGGCGATCAAAGAAGAGAGTCGAAAAGAAAACTTGAATACCCCTCCGGTTTATGAATACCAGGTCGGAAGTTTTGATCCTTCGACTATGGTGAGTCAGCTGAAAGAAATCAATCCCGGTTCCGTATTCTTCGTTGGACGTTCGGAAGACTTGAATCCGTTCTTGACGCATTGCGAAAAGGTCGGGTGGTTTCCTCAAATCCTGTTACAAGCAGGAGGCGCGGGCTCAGACATTTTTGCCGCTCCTGTTGGATTTCAAGGAAAGCTGCTCGTGACAATGCCTAGTTCCCCAGCCGATGTCACTGGCCCTACAACCCAGGAGTTTCAGGCGCTGGTCGAGAAATACAAATTACCCGCCAAACATAGGGCTGCCCAGATCTCGGCCTACGCCGCGGCGAAAATATTGATCGAAGGTTTGAAGAAAGCGGGTCTGAACTTGACGAGGGAGCGTTTGATTCAAATGCTCGAGACTTTCAATGAGTATCAAACTGGTCTGACACCCAACATTACCTACGGACCTAATCGCCGCATCGGAGCAATGGGAGCCTATGTTGTAATGATCGATCTCAAAGAGAAAACGTTTGTGCCGGCAAGTGGTTGGATCAGCGTGAACTGACTTCTTAATACTGTTCCTTGTTAGATCTTGACTATTCTGGTGAATTCTAAGACAGTCTCAATTCCCGGCTCTCCCGCTAGCTCTCAAAAACGTACCCTTATGTTCCCCCATAAGCTCACAAGCTTGATCGTCGCGGCGCTTTGCCTCTCCTTCGTATTCACTACGCTTTCGCCGGTCGCAATCGCTCAAAAGAAAACTGCGCCTGTAGAAGCAACCCCGCCGCCGGTCAATGAAGAGTTCAAGTTTAGCCAGGTCGATTTGGATGTACTTGAACAGTCAGATCTGCTCGATCATAAGCTGGAACGCGATGGGCTCGTGCTGGTTGACGAAGCCACAAATGACTATTTAATGCGCATCGGAAAATTACTGGTTCCAAAAGACCTGGTAATAGAGAAGGTTTCGTGGCGATTTCGTGCTTTGCGTGACCCACAGCCAAATGCGTTTGCGCTCCCGAACGGATCGGTCTACGTCACCACCGGTCTGTTGAGTCTGCTGGACAACGAATCGGAGTTGGCAGCAATCATCGCGCATGAGCTCACGCATGTGATGCGACGACATACGTATCTGCAAAATCGCAGTAACCGCAAAAAATTCCTGACCATGAACATAATGTCCGCGGTTGGCTCGTACGCACCGTTAAGTGTGGTTGGGGCAGTGATCATGGCGGTGACAACAGTTGCGCCTTTTATTATGGTCGCAACGATGTACGGGTATAGTCGCGATCTTGAACGCGAAGCTGATATCAAAGGCATTGACATGATGATCAGCGCTGAATACGCGCCACAGGAAATGATTCAGGTGATGAAGCTGCTGGATCAAGACCTCGAAGGCGAGAATATCCGGTTGTTCTATAACGATCATCCGTCACTTGATGAGCGAATCAAGTATCTCACCACCTACCTCGGTGCACGTGCAGACAAAGTGACTGCACAGATGGAACTGAATAGGGAGCGCGCGGCGTATTTCCGGAACATGATGCCGGTGATGCGGCATAACCTTCAGTTGTCGATCAATACGGGCCGATTTCGTTCAGCGGTTTATTTCGCACAGCGTCTCGTTGACTTCGATCCAAACTCTGAAAATCTGTTCTGGCTGGCCGAGGCCTATAGAAATCTGGGTCCACGTTCCCCACACCTGACGGAACAAGAGCTAACGAACAGTGCGAAGAAGGATGCCGCGAAGAAGCGAGAGAAGCGTACGATTGAAGAGGAGGAGCGAGACCTTCTGGCTACACCTGCAGGTAAGGAGAATTGGGAGCAACACCAAAAAAAGGCTGAAGAGTTGTACTTGCGCGCGCTTGATGCTCAGAGCCCGGTGCCAGTCACGCACCGGGGGTTAGGCATGCTTTACGAAAAACTCGGACGAGCGAATGATGCTGTTGCTGCTTATGAAAAGTACGTTGAGTTGTCGCCTTCCGCCCAGGACCGCGAACGAATTCAACGACGCATTGAAACCCTGAAGAAAGAGTGAACTTTGGAGTGCGACGGCCTGCCGTCGCTTTGTAACATCGGTTGATGAAATCCGCGCGGTAACAAAGCGACGGCAGGCCGTCGCACTCCAAAGTGTTAAACCATGAAGATGATAAACGTGCGCATCCTTATATTTTCGCTGACGACATTGTTGTTCATATGCGTCGGTTCCCAATCGACCCAGGCACAGTTTCTACATCCAAAGATTTCAAAAAAGGAAACTACAATTCGCAACGTCGTAGTGCTTCCGGCGAAGGTCAACGTCGTCCGCGATAGCATGAAAGGCCCGGAGGGAATGGCCGCTGAATCGGACGAGTTGAGCGCTCGCGTCGAAAAAATCATCGCGGAAGTTTTGTTGAAAGAAAAACAGGTAACGACGCTACCGGGAAGTGGTGCCGCATCCAATGATGGCAACTCACCACAATACAATGTCGCTGATTTTCAAACGAAGTTTGACGATCTCTTACCCAGGATCATCAAGAAACGAAGTGACGTTAAGAAGGGTCGCTTTTCGATGGGCGATGAGGTACTGAACCTGAATCTGGAAAAGAGCGCCGACGCCATTGTCTTCATTCGCGGACAGGGAAAGAAACTGAGCGGCGGCAAGACTGCCTTTAACCTACTCGTCGGCGGAGTTCCGGCTTACTTGAAATTACAGATTGGAGTAATCGACGCGCGAAATGGTGAGGTGTTGCTGTATACAGACCCGGTAGTCAATGGCGATCCGACGACCGCGATCGATCGGCTGCGCAGCGCACTGAAGAAGAGCTTCAAAAAGCTACCTGCGGTGAGCTCGAAATAAAACCCGCTTCAGATTTGCACCTGATAGCACCTGCTTCAGCAGCGTGGAGTCTCAACTTTTTCCTAATACTGCCTCCCACACCGTCACCTGATACCACCTGCTTCAGCAGCGTGGAGTCTCAACTTTTTCCTAAACTGCCTCCCACACCTTTACCTGATACCACCTGCTGAGCCGTGGTAGCGAGAAGTTGAATCTCCACGCTGCTGAAGCAGGTGGTATCTCTCTCATCGCGTGGGCCGTGGTAGCGAGAAGTTGAATCTCCACGCTGCTGAAGCAGGTGGTATCCCTCTCATCGCGTGAGCCGTGGTAGCTAGAAGTTGAATCTCCACGCTGCTGAAGCAGGTGGTATCTCTCTCATCGCGTGGGCCGTGGTAGCTAGAAAGTGAATCTCCACGCTGCTGAAGCAGGTGGTATCTCTCTCATCGCGTGGGCCGTGGTAGCTAGAAGTTGAATCTCCACGCTGCTGAAGCAGGTGGTATCTCTCTCATCGCGTGGGCCGTGGTAGCT